>Ga0073934_10000181_pt1 | contig 189410 bp, 170 predicted proteins | sample LarsenN4metaG_FD_76834 | JGI IMG/M metagenome (GOLD analysis project Ga0073934, IMG submission 76834) | Hot spring sediment bacterial and archeal communities from British Columbia, Canada, to study Microbial Dark Matter (Phase II) - Larsen... ... | reverse complement strand
GGTTTGGTTTGGTTTGGTTTAGGCATACAAAAATCCCTCAATGCAAAAACTTATCTCACATTATATCCACGAGGCTTTTTACAAACAAGGCAATTTTATATACAAGTTTGTTAGGAAAAAATTAATCAACGAAATATTTGAAATTATCTCGGCACTTCATGGTGCACTCTACATCTCGCCTCGTACAACTCCGAAGCGCCGACAATCACCACAGGGTCGTCATAACGAGCGGGCTTGCCATTCACCAATCTTTGCGTGCGTGAGGCTTCATCGCCGCATACCATACAAATCGCATGAAGTTTCAACACATCCTCCGCCTCTGCCATTAAGATAGGCATAGAGCCAAACGGCTCGCCGCGAAAATCAGTATCTAAGCCAGCCACAATCACACGCACGCCTTTTGTTGCTAATTCTTTCACCACTTCTACAATTTCTGAATCAAAAAATTGGGCTTCATCAATCCCCACCACGGTTGTATCTTTGTCTAACTTAGCGCGAATCTCTGCCGCTTTTTCTACGGGAATTGCGTCATACGTTGCCCCCGCATGAGAAGCCACTTTTTCCACCGCATAGCGAATATCAATGGCCGGCTTAAACACTTGCACTTTTTGTTTCGCAATCGTAGCGCGCACCAATCTACGAATTAATTCATCGGTCTTACCGCTAAACATCGAACCACAAACCACTTCCACCGAACCATGTGTATGACGCATCAAAATCTCCAATTCAAAAAAATAGGCAGATGTTTTCACATCTGCCTATAAGTTTACCTGAAAATTATTCAGCCGCTTCGGCTTTTTCAGCCTTTTTCGCTTCAGGAAGTTCAACGCCTAAAGCGCGCAGTTTCTTTTTCGTACTCGTTAATGCCGATTGACCAAAGCCGACAATCGAAGTCAAAGTCGCCTCGCCTTCGGCGAGTTTTTCAAGCACCTGACCAATCGTCAAAATGCCCGCCTTCTTCAAAGCGTCGGTAGCGCGCGGGGTTAAGGTCAAATCGTCCACCGAACGATTCGTCACCACCAAAGATTCTTGGCGCGCTTTTTGTTGCTCGGCAAAGGTTTGCGCCGCACTCACCTTCTTATAAAAGCGGTCCACTTGCCCTTCCACATCCAACAACTTCGCCGACTCGCCCGTATAAAACGGATGGCAATTCGAGCAAACATCCACGCGCAATTCTTTTTTGGTAGATGTCGTTACCCAAGTATTGCCGCACGAGGCGCAAGTCACTTTGGCTTCATATACAGTGGGGTGAATATCGGCTTTCATTACTTCACCTCAGCGGGAATAATATTGACGCGCTTCTTACCGTGATACACATCAAACATCACCACGCCGTCGGCAGTGGCAAACAAGGTATCGTCTTTGCCCACCATCACATTCAGACCGGGCTTAATTTTCGTGCCGCGTTGGCGCACCAAAATATTGCCCGCCAGCACAAACTGCCCAGCATAGCGCTTCACGCCCAAACGTTGCGCGTTACTATCTCGTCCATTGCGGCTCGAACCGCCGCCTACTTTATGTGCCATTTCTACCTCTACTTCTTTTCACTCTTTTTGGAAGTTGACTTCTTCGCCGTTGAGGCGGATTTCTTCTCAGGCTTTGCCGCTTCTTTCTTAGGTTTTGCCTGCTTCTCCGCTTTGGCTTCTTCTTTCGCCTCAACCTTTTCAGGCTTGGCGACCTTCTTCTCAACCTTGCGTTCTTCGCCTGGCTTGCCAATAAATTCAATCATCAAGCGCGTATATTGAGCGCGATGTCCCGTCTTAACGCGAATGCGTTTTTTCGGACGATATTTGAAAGAAATTAACTTGGGACCTTTGACATGCTCCAACACCGTCGCGGAGACTTTAATCCCGCTAATGGTTGGCTTGCCAACCATCACAGAGTCGCCGTCTGCCATAAGCAAGACACGCTCAAAATCAAATGTTTTACCCACTTCATGGGCAAGGCGGTCTACGTCTATCGTAACGCCTTCGACGGCACGATACTGCTTGCCGCCGCTTTCAACGATTGCAAATCTCATTTTTTTATCTCCAGTCATTCACTTCGCCGCCCAACCTGCGGAGTTCGCGCGCTCATCGCCTGTTTGCGGGGAAGCTGGTTAAGGTTACAGAACAATTGCCCCAGCAGATTGCTCTGGGGCGATTGCGGGCTGTATTATACATGCGGGTCGGCTGGTCTGTCAACAGATTTTACGCGACGAGACAAAACCTCACAGCCCTTTTGCGGCAAGGAAACTGTTGAGGAAACAGGTTCAGCCTTCCCCGATGGAAAGAGGCGGCTTTATCCTTTGGGGATAATTGAGGTGATGGTCTTGGTGACATTTTGAAGTTGACCCGCATGGGCTTTTAGTTTATTCACATCGCCGTTTTGCAAGCCGCCGCGCACATCGTTAATCGTTTTGGTGGTGCTGGCTTCGTTATCAATAATTTTTTGAGTGAGGGCTTCTAAGTTCACCAGCATTTGCGTCACATTTTTTGGCACAAGCGGCAAGTTTTTGAGGATGGGCAAGAGCGCGTCTAAAATTTGGTTGGCGGTGCGGGCATATTTCACCGTGAGCGTGTGCAATGTGCCGATAGACGAGGTGAGTTCGAGCGCCACTTCTTGAATCGAGTCAATCATCTGCTTATGCGATTCGATGATTTTTTGAATATCGTCAATTGATTGGGTTAACTTATCTGAAAACTTGACGTATGATGTGGGCTTGCCGGCAGATAATGAACCTTTTGCGCTAGCGCGAATTGGGGTTGGCATAGAAAATTTCTCCTTATAAATGAAATGATTGATTGAGTTAAATATACTTTAATTCATTTTATCAAACAACCTCTATTGTATAAAAAGCACGACTGACTCATAAACCTTATTGACAAAGGCTCTTTTCTCGTATATGCTGAATAGGCATTAAACAAAGGAGCGTTTTATGAGCGATACGAATTCAAGTTGGGAAAGGGTTCGCGGTGGAATTTTGTGGGTTGCCATTCCATTGATTATTGGTTTAATCCTTGCTTCTTCGGTCGTGCCAAAACCGGTCATTGGGGTGATTCGGTTAGAAGATGCTATTTATGGGGGGTCAGCCCAAAATATGATTAAACAGATTCAATACGCGGCGGAGCATTCTGAAGTGCGGGCGGTGGTGTTGGTGTTTGAAAGCCCCGGCGGCACAGTGGTAGATACCGAAGCCGTGTATTTTGAATTAACAAAACTAAGAGAAAAGAAACCCGTTGTAACCGCCGTCAACGCTATGGCGGCAAGCGGGGCGTATTATCTTTCAGCCAATACCGATTATATCTATGTAAAGCCGACTTCTTTAATCGGCAACATCGGCGTCATTGGGTATTTGCCGCCTTCTCCATTTATTATTGAAGATATTATTACAACGGGTCCGTATAAACTATGGGGCGCGCCGCGCGATTCGGATATGCGCCAAATTGAGATGGTAAAGCAAGGTTTTTTTGAAGCGGTGACGTTAGGACGCGGCGATAAATTAAACGCTGGACCTGAAGTGATTTTTAGCGGGCAAATTTGGGTCGGCAGCGACGCAGTACGCCTCGGCATTGCGGATGAATTGGGCGGCGAAGCCGAAGCCATTGCCAAAGCCGCAGAACTTGCCAAAGCGGCGCATTACCAAGCGGAAGACCTAGCCCCGTTGGCAGGCGTAAATACGTTTAATGAAATTTTCTTCATACAAAGCGAAGACGGCGTGATATTGCCGTACCCCAATAAGCCTGGCATGTATTTATTGTATATTCCTCCCTTGCCAGTGAACCAATAATAAAGGAGCAAAACAAGATGAAACGAGAATATGTTTACATAGCGCTTGCCGCTTTGCTCCTGCCCATTCTCATGCGGACATTATGGTTTTATCGTGGCGCGGTAGAGCGACCAGAAATCGCCACCCCCGATTTTGCCTCTTTTGCAATTCCAGAAGCGCCTATAAGCGAAAACGCAAACAACGAAGATGTAGAGCGGATGGGCGGCGTTGTGATTATTGACCAAACGCATGGCAACCAATTTAACATGGCTGAAATTACCGCTTTCACATCCGCCATTCAACAACGCGGCGGAAAAATTGAAACGCTCAACGATTCTTTTTCGCTGGAATCTCAATTAAAGCGCGCCAAAGCGTTTATTTCCATTTCGCCTACTTTGCCGTTCGCCGCCCTTGAGACGCAGGCTCTGCAAAATTTTGCCGAACGCGGCGGAAGGATTTTGGTTTTTACCGATGCAAACCGAAACTTGATTACGATAGATTTCGTCAGCGGAAACCCAATCGCGCTCGGCGACGCGAATGCGGCAAATTCTTTACTCAATGTTTTTGATATTACCGTAAACAACGATTATCTTTACAACACGCAAGAGAATGAAGGCAACTTTCGCAACGTGTTGTTTGACGAGTTTGGAAAAAACGAGTTAACCTTTGGGTTACAAGAAATCGCTTTATACGGCGCGCATTCCGTTGAATCGGCTTCGGGGTTGATTTTGCTGGCAAGTTCAGAAACCACTCGCTCGTCTATAAACGACGCGCATAACCCAAATCAGGGCGGGGCGGCATTAAGCGCCGATGGCAACGTCGCCGCATTTGGCGATTTTACGTTTTTATCTTCGCCATATAGCGCCTATACCGATAATACGACCTTCATTTCAAACTTAGCCGATTTTGCGTTAAAGGGCAATCAAACCGTCACTTTACAAAACTTTCCATACCTCTTCACAGAGAAAACCGCCCATATTTATATAACGCCCGACTTAAATAAGAACACAGACTTAATTACCGCCTTAAGCGGGTTGCAATCTGCAATGCGACTGCTCAATGTTGAAATGCGTTTTGTAGATGAAATCCCTTCCGCTAGCGATAGTATCATCATCGGCACATTTTCATTAGACGAAGACACGCAAGAGATAGTTAATCGGTTTGACGTTGAATTTAACGGAGCGATACAAACGGTTGAATTTGGCGAAGTTAGCGCCAGCGGCATGGGGCTCCTTTTATTCGAGGCAACCCATCAAGGCAATCGGTTGGTCATCCTCGCCGGTTCAGAAGACGATGTCATTGCCCTGATGGGGTTGGTCAGCGGCGGAAGCCTGAACTCATGTTTAACTTCCGATAACGTGGCGGTATGCAGCGTGGGCTTTGGCGATGATTTCGGCGGCGGCTTTTTTGAAGAAACGCCCACCGAAGAAATTCCAACAGAAGAAACGCCAACAACAGAAGAAACGCCAACGCCTTCGGGATAAAGGAAAGTTAAAACAAAGGATTGAAATAAATTTTTTGATAAACCGTTGACCATAGACGGCGGAAAAGACCAAACGGTCTATATTGTCCATCGTCTATGGTCTTTTTATTGACAAAACCTCCACACTCCTGTATTCTCGCTTCATGCCAAGCCTCAACCTGACTCAACAGCGGATAAGTACCTCTCCTCTCGACTCAAAACTCTTCGCGCAAGGAAACGCCGGGGTTGGCAAAACAACCGCAGGCGTAGAGCGGATGCGCTATCTACTATCGCAGGGCGTCCCCGCCGATTCAATTCTTATGCTCACGCCGCAGCGAACGCTTCAAGAACCGTATCTTGAATTTTTATATCAACCTGAGCGGGGCGCCGGCGGCGAAGTCACATCCGCCACCATAGGCGGGCTGGCAAAACGCATGTGCGATTTGTTCTGGCCCCTCATTGCCGAGCCAGCCGGGTTTCGCCACCCCGATTTACCGCCCATTTTTTTAACGCTAGAAACCGCGCAATATTACATGGCGCATTTGGTGCGACCATTAATCGAAGAACATGGCTATTTTCAATCGCTCACCATTCATCGCAATCGGTTGTATTCGCAAATATTGGATAACTTAAACAAAGCGGCGGTGGTGGGGTTTTCGCATACAGAAATAGGCTCGCGGTTAGATGCGGCATGGTTTGGCGAGGCGGGTCAAAGACATATTTATCAAGACGCGCAAGAATGCGCCAATTTATTTCGTCAATATTGTTACGACCACAACTTGTTAGATTTTTCTTTGCAAATGGAAATATTTAATAAGCATTTATGGACAAACGACCAAGTTCGCAATTATTTAACCAGCTCCTATCGTCATTTAATTTATGATAATGTAGAAGAAGACGCCCCCAGCGCGCACGATGTGATTCGCGAATGGTTGCCCGCGTTTGAGTCGGCATTGTTGCTGTATGATACAAACGCAGGGTATCGAAGCTTTCTCGGCGGAGACCCAAGCACAGGCTACGAATTACGGCAATATTGCGATGAGGTCGTTGAACTCGACGAAAGTTTTGTTTGGAAAAACGAAAACATCCGCGAGGTTTCAAGGTCGTTGGTGAACGCTATTATAGGAAATGAAGTTGCGCCTGAAGCGAATACTGAAACGGCGATGCAATTTATTTTGAAGAAATATCATCCCGAAATGGTGGACGCCGTTGTAAGCGAAACCAAATCGCTAATCGTTAATTCTCGCATTTCTCCGTCTGAAATTGTGATACTGGCGCCCTATTTATCAGACGCTTTGCGTTTTTCGATTACCAGCCGTTTAAGCGCAGAACAGATTCCATGGAGGACGCACCGTCCATCGCGCTCCTTAAGAGATGAACCCGCCAGCAAAACCCTACTCACGCTATCGGCGCTGGCTCACCCGCATTGGAGCATTCGCCCCACAAAGTTTGACGTGACCCAAGCCTTCATGTTTGCGCTCAATACCGATTTAATTCGAGCGCAGTTATTAACCGAAATCGTTTATCGTCAGCGCGATTTTCGCCTTTCGACCTTTGATGAAATAAAGCCCGATATTCAAGAACGCATTACATATTCGCTAGGCGAAAGATATACCCTGCTTCGTAATTGGATAGAAGATTATCGTTCGTCTTTCCCGAGCCCGTTGGATTTCTTTTTACGAAAATTATTCGGCGAAGTAATCTCGCAAACTGGTTTTGGCTTTCACGATAATTTAGACGCGATTCGCGTCGCTTCGAGTTTAATTGAATCTATCAAAAAATTTCGCAACGCGATGTCGCCTTCCATCGTCGGCATGGATACGCCCTCGTTTGATTTAGGTCGTGAATATTTTGCCATGCTGGAAGACGGAGTGATTGCCGCGCAATATTTAGAATCATGGCGCAGCGAAGAGAAAGAGGCGGTTTTAATCGCGCCCGCTTATTCATTCTTGATGATGAACCGCCCCGCTTCGATTCAGTTTTGGCTGGAGCCTGGCGCCTCAGGCTGGAGTCAACGCCCCGCGCAACCGCTCACGCATCCCTACGTTTTATCGCGCGGCTGGCAAGAAGGAAGAGTATGGACAGACGCCGATGAGGTGGAAGCCGAAATACAAACCTTAGCCAGGCTGGCCAGCGGGTTATTAAGCAGATGCAGAGAAAAAATTTACCTCGCCATCTCCGATTTGGGAGAATCGGGGATTGAGCAAAGAGGCTTACTATTGAAAGCCTTTCAAAGGGTCTTGCAAAGTCAGGAATAAAGATGAAGAGATTAATTCAACGCCCATTCTTGGCATTAAGTTTTTTTCTAACGCTTATTTTATGCTTTGTGCGTTATCAAGCGTTGCCGCTACCCAACGGCGATTTGGCGCTGATTCAAACTTGGTATGATTTTCTAAAACAAAACGGTTTGATGGGGCTGGCAAACGGGGAGTTTTCAAATTACCCGCCTGCTTATCTATACTTACTTTGGCTCTCCACGTTGTTTTTAGATTCAGTCCCCGCCATTAAACTCATCCCCACAGGATTTGATATAGTTTCGGCAATTACAATTTACAAAATTGCTCGATTGAAATTTAAGGACGACAAGCCTTATTTGTTAGCCGTTGTATTTTTATTATTGCCAACGGTGACGCTTAACAGCACAGGCTGGGGACAAATTGACAGCGCCTACGCTTCTTTTCTTTTGGTATGTTTTTACTTTTTGTTAAAAGAAAAGCCGCTTCACGCTATGCTGGCATTTGGCGTTGCTTTTTCGTTTAAGGCGCAATCTATCTTTTTGCTTCCGTTTTTGGGAATTATGCTTTTGAGGAAAAAAATCCGCTGGTATTATTTTTTCATCGTTCCAGCGGTTTACATTCTGCTGGCATTGCCGAGCATACTTTTAGGCAGGAGTTGGGAAAGCGTTTTATTCCTATACGTTGGGCAGGTTGGGCAATTTGAAAATTTATCGCGTTATGCGCCGAATTTATATTTTGCCGTTCCGAATGAGTTTTATCACCCTGTATTTGAAATTGGAATGGGAATTTTCTTGGCGGCGGCGCTGGGCTGGGCTTGGGTCAATTGGAAAGCGGGGGAAAAAGTTACCCAAAGGCAAATTGCATTTACGGCATTGGCAAGCGCAGCATTAATTCCGTTTTTATTACCCAAAATGCACGACCGGTATTTTTACCCAGCGGATGTGTTCTCGTATGCGGTTGCGGTTTTATTTCCCGAAATTTGGTTTGTGCCGATGATGTTTCAAATCAGTTCGACGATTGCATATTCTGTATTTCTGTTTGGCGCGCAGCCAATTGTGGTGTTACTCGGCTCTTTGATAAATACCGCATTGGTTATTGTCATTATGAAAAAACAAATACAATCGCTAAAAGAAGGTGAAGCATGAAATTCAAATTGTTATTTTTAATATTGACAGTGGGGTTATTCGCTTGCAGTCCAAGTACGGCAAGCGAGTCGCCGACAGCCCCTCCCACCGCCAGCGCCATTCCGCAGCCAAGCAACATCGGCGATTTGGGAACTGCTTCCATTAGAGGAAAAGTGGTGGATGCAGAAACAGGCGCCCCGATAGCCGAAGCGACCGTGATTTGCCAGCACGACTCCAATTCGTTCAACCCAAATGAAACCTGCAATCGCACCACAACCACCAATCAAAACGGCGAATTTATTTTTGAAAATATTTTGTTCAATCAAGAAGACTTAATCGGCATTCGGATTGAAGCGCAGGGCTATCAGGCGGTGAATATGCTGCGCGGGTTTCCAGCGCAAGCGGGAATAGATTTAGGCGAAATTCAATTATCAAAAGCCAGCGCCGAAACGCAAGCGGAAATTGTTGGCGTAAGCCCAATGATTGCGAATTGCCCAATTTTTCCGCCAAATAATTTTTGGAACGCCCCCATTGATTCTTTGCCCGTACACCCGCAATCGGATGCGTGGGTTGATAGCATTGGGCGTAACGAAGGTTTTCACATGGATTTTGGCTCTGGCGAATGGGAAGGCGGACCGATTGGCATTCCATATAACGTTGTAGCCATTACAGACGTTGGATTTTTTGTACCTGAATTTTATTATGCAGACGAGTCGGATATTGGCGCATATCCTATTCCGCCCGACCCGCTCATTGAACATGGAAGCGACCATCACCTCTTAATTGTTGATACGGATACTTGCTATTTATATGAAATTTACGACGCAAGTTTTGACGGCGCAAATTGGTTCGGCGGCTCTGGCGCCATGTGGGATTTGAACGCAAATTACCTTCGCCCTGAAACATGGACTTCGGCAGACGCGGCAGGTTTGCCCATTTTGCCCGGGCTGGTGCGTTATGATGAAATTGTTACAGGCGAAATTAAACACGCCCTGCGATTCACTGCCGAAGAAACCGCTGGCTATATTTGGCCCGCCAGACATCAAACCTCTGACCCACAAGACGGCATTCCGCCTATGGGCGCGCGTTTCCGTTTGAAAGCGGATTACGATATTTCGGGCTTTCCGCCTGAAATGCAAATCATTTTACAAGCCATGAAAACGTATGGCATTGTTTTAGCGGATAACGGTTCGAATTGGTATGTAAGCGGCGCACCCGATGAACGTTGGGATAATGATATGCTTCATTTGTTGGATGTGTTGACTGGAAATGATTTTGAGGCTGTGGATACTTCCGTGATGATGGTAGATGTGGATTCGGGCGAGGCGAAATGATGATGTTTGTGAAAAATATTGTTGGTTGCTTATCATGCCCACACGGGGATAAATCCCCGTGCGAGCAAAATTAAACAAACAGTTATGAATTCCTTTTCCCCTCGCCCCTCACAACAAAACATCCTTCAATATCGTGGAGGCCGGCTTGGCATTGCGGCTGTGCCTGGCGCCGGCAAAACGCATATCCTTTCTGCGCTTGCCGCGCAACTAATTCAAAATAATGAATTACAAGATGGACAAGAAATCTTAATTGTTACACTCGTTAATTCCGCAGTGGATAATTTTGAAAACCGCATTAAGAATTTTTTTGATAACAAAGTGCAAGCCTTGTATAAATATCGCGTGCGCACCTTGCATGGTCTCGCGCATGATATTGTGCGCGAAAAACCCGCCAGCGTTGGTTTGGATGAACGTTTCAGCATCATTGACGAGCGTGAGGCGGATTTTATTCGGAAAGAAATAGTAAGAGCCGTTCTTGAAACTAAAAAAGATATTATCAATTCATATTTGCGCGATGATTTATCAGAGAATGAAATACAAAAAGCATGGCGAGACGAACGAAATGGGATTTATCCATTAATAAATAACATAGCCATAGCCTTCATCCGCTCCGCAAAAGACCGCCTCTTGACTCCCGAAAGCCTGCGTCTCAAACTCGACAGTTCATTTGCGCCTTTGCCTCTTGCTGAACTTGGCTGCAGCATTTATGCCGATTATCAACGCGCGCTTGCTTACAGAGGCGCAGTGGACTTTGACGACTTAATTCGTTTGGCTTTAACGTTGCTCCAAAGCGACGAAGAATTTTTAGAACGATTGCGCTTTCGCTACCCATTTATTTTAGAAGATGAAGCCCAAGATTCAAGTTTGTCGCAACAAAAGATTCTTGAATTATTATCTGGAGAAAATGGAAATTGGGTAAGAGTTGGCGACCCAAACCAAGCCATCTTTGAAACATTCACCACCGCCAACCCCGATTTATTGCGAAATTTCATCGCCGCAAACCCCAATGAAGATATGCCTGAATCAGGCAGGTCGCAACCTTCAATTATCAAATTAGCAAACCATCTGATTGATTGGGTAATGACCTCTCATCCCGAGCCGCAAGCCCAAAGCGCGCTGTCGTTGCCGCGCATTGAGCCTGTGCCTGCAGGTTACCAGCCGCAAAACCCGCCCGATAACCCCGAAGCGATTAAATTCATCAGCAAAAAATTTACGCCTGAAGAAGAATTAGAGAGCGTCGCCAAATCGGTCAAAGGCTATTTAGATTCATTTGCAGAAGATGAACTCAAACCCACCGTTGCCGTCCTCGTCCCGCGAAATACGCGCGGTATCGAAGTCATTGAAGCGTTGAAAAAGAAAAATGTGGAAGTGATTGAGTTGATTTCATCCACATCTACAACCCGCGCCGCGGCAGGCTCGTTAAATCATTTATTATCCTATTTAGCCGACCCACAATCGGCGAGAAAATTATCGAAAGCCTATGAAGTATGGCGACGGGATTGGCGTGAAGAAGTTGAAAAAGCTGAATTTGTAAAAGTGGTTAGCAGTTTGATTCAAAGAATTGGACAGGTTGAAAATTTTGTGGCGCCAAGCCGAAGCGGAGATAACGAATCAGATTGGCTGGCAACTATAAGTCAAGATGAAGCGGACGCGCAGCGTGTCATCGAAGAATTAAAAGAATTTCGAGTCAATGTGCAACGCTGGTTGAACGCGGTGGCGCTTCCTATTGACCAATTGATTCTCACATTAGCGCAAGACGTTTTTACAGAAGCGCCTGATTTGGCGTTGGCGCATAAGCTGGCGTTGGTGTTACGCAAAGCGGCGGATGACCATAACGAATGGCGTTTGCCTGAGTTAACTGCGGAGTTGGCGGTGATTGCAAAAAATGAACGACGCTTCATCGGCTTTTCGGAAGACGACTCGGGCTTTGACCCTGAACGTCATCGCGGCAAAGTGGTAGTGACGACGATGCATCGCGCCAAAGGTTTGGAATGGGACCGTGTGTATTTGATGAGCGTCAATAATTATGATTTTCCGTCTGGCATGCCGAATGATAGATTCATTTCAGAAAAATGGTTTATTCGTCAGGGATTAAATTTGGAAGCCGAAGCATTGGCGCAGTTGATGGCGTTGGATTCAAACAGCGAATATGATTGGTATGAAGAAGGCAAAGCGACATTTACTTCGCGGATTGGGTATATCAAAGAACGTTTGCGTTTGTTTTATGTGAGCATTACGCGCGCCAAGAAAGATTTAATCGTCACTTGGAATTCAGGTCGCCAGGGCGATGCGACTCCGAGTTTGGCGTTGAGCGAGTTGATGGGCTGGTGGGAGACGGAAGGCAGATAGCAAACAGGCGCTACTTATGTTTATGATGTTGAAACGCCTAACCTATTATTAGATTTTAGGGCAGGCTAGATTTTTCAGATTAGAGGTATATATGGAACTTACATATATTGGGGAGCATTAATTGCTGGTGTCATTGTCGTGTTCGTTGACCAAAATGTCAATTATTTTCTAAAAGTCATAAGTGAAATACAATTTCTTTTTGCTCTCAAAGAAAGTAGATTTTCAGAATGGAAGAAACAAGTTTTCAATTTGCGTTATCAATTAATTTTTTCATTAATATTTGCTATAGCAATTTTCCCAACAGCATATTTATATTTTGAATTAATCATAGGTAGTCTGATTAATTTCGGCTCAATTATTCTGTTTCTCAATCTCATACTAATAGGAAACGGCTTTTATTGGCTGTGTTTTCTCACGGGTGCAATTAGGGCAATCAAGCAAAGTCTTGGCAAGTTGAATTATTTTGATCTCAAAAACACCAATTGGATTGACCAACTCTCTGATGTTTATGAAAAGGCGGCTTTGTACGCATCCATTATAGGAGTTATGATTATATTTCCGATAGCGTTTGGACCTAAATCTGGAAACATAGTTGTTATAACTTCAGGTTGGCTTGTATTTGTTTGGTTGCTCGTCTTGGTTCCATACTTTAATGCCCAAAACAATATTTCCAAATTGGTTAACCATGAACGTCTAAAAACAATTGCTGACTTGCAAAATCAAATCGCACATTATTTGTCATTACAACCTACTGACGTAAGGGAAAAAAGATTAGCAAACTTAATCACAATATATAACAAGGCTTTGGAGGCTAAAAGTTCTACGTTTTCTTCAAATCCTCAAATAGTTAATTCGATCATTATTCCATTGCTATCTTTTGCAGTAATAAATTTTGAAAAGATATTAGAGCTCATAAATTTGTTGTTCTAGATATCTAGCCCCAGTTGTAATGAGGATACAGATGAAAAGAGGGTCAATGAGTTACTGGGTCGTAGACGCTAACATTGCCATCAACACTATTTTAGATTTGAATGAGTCGCTTGAAAAGTTTTGGGAACGTGTGGATAAAGAACAAATCACCCCTTGCGTTCCACGTCTATGGATAAGCGAAAGCGCATCTGCTATTCGTTTTTTGCTTTCACAAAAAGAAATCACCTCGAACGAAGCAGAACAAATGTTACGAATCATTCATGCAATGCAGTTTGAAATCATAGATGAGGATGAAGAATTAAGTCTGCGAGCATTAGAATGGGCTGGGAAATTAAGTCAATCCAAAGCCTACGATGCGTTTTATATAGCCTTAGCCGAAAAATTGGTTGTAAATTTTTGGACAGCCGATGAACGCTTGTACAATCAGTGTAGAAAAAGTCTCAAATTAAGTTGGGTGCATTGGGTTGGGGAACTGTAACTTCCCGCGAAGCATGGGAGGACAATATGCTATAATTCCAGAAATTCGGAATTTCTGATTTTCTGGAGAAAATTATGACAACCGTCCAAATGCGCGGCAAAGGGACTATCACCTTCCCTGCCAAGTTAAGGTCAAAATATAAATTAGGAGAGGGCGAAGTATTCACCATCATTGATTTAGGCGGTGGGTCATTTTTGCTTAAGCCAAAAGTTCTGGAAGTGGACGTATTGTCAAGGCGAATTGCGAAACGTCTGCAAGAAGAAAACATTGACATTGATAATTGGCTCGATACGCTTAGAGACGAGAGAAAAAAACTTGTCAAAGAAAAATATGGCAACTTAAAATCCGCCAAGAAATAGCTTATGAAAAAGCTGAATATTTTTCTTGATAGCAGCGCTTTAATAGCGGGAGTCATTTCAGAAACAGGCGCGGCTCATGCTTTACTTCAATTGGGCGAAACGGAAGATATTTTATTAACCATCAGTGAGTTAGTGTTTAATGAAACGACAAGGTCTGTTGCGAGAAAATCCCCTGATAATTTGGAAGATGTTCAGAAAGAAATTAAGAAAGCAAAAATTAAAATTTTCAAAAACCCTTCATACGAAGAAATCCTGGCAAATTTATATTTAATAAATGACCCAGATGATGTTCCAGTTTTACTTGCGGCAATCAAAGCCAAAGTAGATTATCTGGCTACGCATGATAAAAAACATTTTCTCAATGACTCAAAAATAGAAAAACGAGCAGGCATAAAAATAGGAACGCCAAGAGATGTACTTAATTGGATAAGAGAAAATCTTAATACAGATTAAAATTGCTCAATGCCTATTGACCAAACTTCAAAACTACATCCTCAAAAGCTTTTCACAGATTTTTTTTACATCCTCACCCTCGTAACTTCAATCTTATTATTTCTCTTCGCCCTCAATCTTGGGTTACGCAATTTCCAAACCAGCCGAGACCTTGAAGTGTTTTGTCAGGCAGGCAAAGTGATTGCAAACGGAGGGAATCCATACTTAACTTCACAACTCGGGCTTGAACTCTCGTGGAATTATCCTTCCGCATTAGCCTACGGATTTTATTTTGCATGTCCGCTTTTCAATCTCGAACAAAATTACATTTGGATATACGCCATCATATTTCTCATAGCCTCAACGCTATGGCTTACTCGCCAAGATTGGCTCTATGGAATCGTCTTATGTTCCACAGGCTTATTTACACTCGGCTGGACGATGATTACAGGCAACATCAGCACGCTTGAATTTTTATTATTTTCGATTTCAATTCTGCTTTTCTTTCGGAAGAAAATCAACGCTTCCCTTTTTATCTTCGGCATGTTCGCCAGCCTAAAGTTGATTCCCATCTTATATTTGCCTGCGTTTCTATTTTTACAAAATTCCATAAAAGATAAAGCCAAAATAATCTTGTGGTCGCTTGCAGGTTTTGTATCTTTACCGCTTTTATCTTTCATCACATCCCCTCCCCTTTTCATTTGGTATCTCAAACAAATGGTGGGCTTCATTCCCAATCAGCATAATCCGCTTAATGAGTTTACAGAATTATTTTTAAGCCCATCGCTATCAATTGCGCTTTTTTCTTTATTTGGCTTAGAGGCGTATCTTGAAAGGTTTAATCAAATCGCCGCTTTGATAATTTATGCTTTAGGCGTTTTAATTTTTTATCGAATAACCAAATCCGCTAAATTTGCTAAGGAGGATATATTTTTATTTTCACTCGGCATTATTATTTTAACGATTACGCTCCCCCGCCTAAAGCCTTATAGTTTTTTACCTGTACTTTTATGTTTTTATCTAGTCGGCAAACAACAAAGCGATTTTATAAAAGCCGTCTATCTAGTATTACTTTCTATCCTTCCCATTTTGTCGCATTTGCTGTTTTTTTATACCAAAGCAAATACGTCTTTCTTCCTCACATTTCACCAGATAATTTTTCTAATTCTGGCAACATTCCTTTTATTCTTTTCACTTAAAAAATCAATTGAAACCGCCCAAAACTAGAAAACAAAAAACGGACTTGGAAATTCCAAGTCCGTTTTTTCATCCTACAAACGCGAGCGATGCTCTATCATACGTTCGTCTATTTTGACGGCGGTGTGTCTATGCTCCAGAACCTTTTCAGTTGAGGCGACTAAGCCAAACATCACCAATAACACGCCTGTCATTACAAAAAACTCTATCATTTTATTTCTCCATCATAAAATTCCAATGCGAGGTTGCATGTTACCCTAAAAAAATAAGTTTTCTATTAACGTTGAAGCAAGTCTTCATTTTTGTAAGCGCACCATTCTTATAACGCCTACAAGGTTTGAAATTAGCCTAACAAAACCGCCTCAGCCGACTCAAATTGTTCATACATCGGAATAATATCGGTAATGCCCGCTATCTCTAACACATGCTTCGTTTCAGGGGTTGGGTTCAACAATACCATTCGCCCCTGCCGAGAATAAAGAGATTTCGCGGTTGTAATCAAAAGCCGAATTCCAATTGAAGCGAGAAAATCTACGCCAGATAAATCCACCGCCGCCTTCACACGCTCGCCAGAGCAATATCCATTGAATTTTGTTTCAATCGCGCCAACCCCTATCACATCTAACTTGCCAACCAACTTAATCAAACGAATGCCATTATTCAATTCCTGATAGTGAATTTCCATTTTGACACCTGCGGGTTAAGATGATTACATTATATTAACTCGCATGAAATTTATTGTTAACAATAGGTTATGCTTTTTTGGCGGATATACGCGCTTCTTTCTACAACTCTGCATGGTCGCCAAACCTCAACTTTTTTCTTAACCTACGTTTTCCCCTGCTGTTTTTTTGGGTTTCAATAACCTTCTATTTTTTTACCGAAAACTGGCTACGCGCAGAATTGCCTCAAGCACAGAGATAACTCTGTGCTATAATTTGAGCCGATGTTCAACTACAACCTTTTCGCCCATAACAATAATAATGATAATGACGATATTCATATCGTTGGGCGAAGCGTTGCTGGTTGACAAATACAAAAAGTCAAATCAAATCGCCCGACGCATAAGCGCAGGGCGAATTTTTTTATGTAAATCTTTAACCGCAAAAAACACGAAGAACGCAAAGACAAAAGAAAAACTTAACCTGAAAATTCTTTTTAGATTTTCTTCGTGGACCTTCGTGACGCTTTGCGGTTAAAAAAATGGAGACCTTTTATGTATCGAACTTACACATGCGGAGAATTACGAGCAAGCCACGCTGGGCAAAAGGTGACCTTAGCAGGCTGGGTCAACCGTCGCCGCGACCACGGCGGGGTGGCGTTTTTTGACTTACGCGACCGCTCAGGCGTGGTGCAAATTACCATTAACCCCGACGCTTCAAAAGAAACGCTCGATGTCGTTGCCGACGTTCGTTTTGAGTGGGTATTGCAAATTGAAGGCTTGGTGCAAAAACGCCCCGCTGGAAATGAAAACCCTAACATGGCAACGGGCGAAATTGAAGTTATCGCCCAAAAAGTGACGGCGCTGAACCCTGCCAAACCCCTGCCGTTCATGGTCAATTCAGATGAAGATTTGCCCGATGAAAACATGCGTCTGAAATACCGCTACCTTGATTTACGCCGCGAGCGCTTAACGAACAATATGGTCTTACGCCATAAAGTGGTCAAGTTCATGCGCGATTATTTAGATAAACAAGGCTTTATTGAAATTGAAACGCCAATTCTCTTCAAAGCCACACCCGAAGGCGCAAGAGATTACCTCGTCCCCTCGCGGATTTATCCCGGTCAATTTTACGCTTTGCCGCAATCGCCTCAACAGTTGAAGCAATTGCTGATGGTTGCAGGCATGGATAAGTATTTCCAAATTGCGCGCTGTTTCCGCGATGAAGATTTACGCGGGGACCGCCAGCCTGAGTTTACGCAACTTGACTTGGAAATGTCGTATGTGCACCGCGACGATGTGCTAGATTTGGTGGAAGGGTTGTTTACCGAAATGATTCCAGCCGTTGCGCCGCATAAAAAATTGTTATCTACGCCGTGGAAAAAGATACCGTATCGCGAAGCGATGGAAACCTACGGCACCGACAAACCCGATTTACGCTTTGGGATGGAATTACAAGACGTATCTGATATTTTTGCAAAAAGCGAGTTCAAAGTTTTTCAGTCGGCTTTAGAAAATGGCGGGGCGATTAAGTGCATTGTGGCGCCCAATTCGGCGGGTATGTCTCGTAAGGAAATTGACGCGTTGACGGAAGCGGCAAAATCATTTGGGGCGAAGGGAATGCCGACGCTGGCAATCACAAGCGAAGGCGTGAAAGGAAGCGCGTCGAAGTTTGTATCGGCTCAAGAGGTAGAGGCTCTCAAAGCGAAAGTCAGCGCCAAAGAAGGAGACCTCATCCTTTTCGCCAGCGATGCCAGAGAAATTGCCAATAAAGTTCTCGGCGGTTTGCGCCTTTGGTTTAGAGATAAACTGAATTTAGCGGATAAAAACTTAATGGCGTTTGCATGGATTGTGGATTTTCCGTTTTTTGCTTGGAATGAAGAAGAACAAAAATGGGAATCGGAACATCACCCATTTACTATGCCGAAGATGGAAGACTTGCCAAAGTTTGAAACCAACCCCGGCGAGGTGCTATCGGAAGCGTACGATATGGTGTGCAATGGGTATGAAATGGCTTCGGGTTCGATTCGGATTCATCGCCGCGATATTCAAATGAAGATGTTTCAAATGCTGGGGTTGAGCGATGAAGAAATTAAGACGAAGTTTGGTCACATGTTAGATGCGTTTGAGTATGGCGCGCCCCCGCATGGCGGCATGGCGCCAGGCATTGATAGATTGGTCATGTTGTTGGCAGACGAGCCGAATATTCGTGAAGTGATTGCCTTTCCGAAGAATCAAACTGGGCGCGATGTGATGGCAGATGCGCCGTCGGAAGTTGAGCCGAAGCAGTTGAAAGAGTTGAAGATAAAGTTTGAATAACAGACGACAGACCGTAGACCATAGACTGTGTTTGAAAATGGTCTATGGTCATTGAGAGGTTTTATGTCAACCATAGATACCAAAACAGTCAAACACGTTGCAAATCTCGTCCGTCTCGGAATCTCGGAAGAAGAAGCGCAAACCTTTAGCGGGCAATTTTCTTCTATCATTGATTATTTCAACATGCTCAATGAAGTGAATACAGAAAACGTCCCTCCCGCTTCAGACATTGCCAATGCAGAGAATGTTTTACGCGAAGACGAAGTAAAGCCTTCGATGAGTAAAGAAGAATTTCTGAAGAATGCGCCGCAAACCGAACGCGGCTATGTCAAAGCGCCGACCGTTTTAGGCGATGAATAAATTAAGAGAACAGAGAGTAGAGAACAGGCTTCAGAAACTGCCCTCTGTTCTCTACTCTCTAAAGACTAACTTATGGAATTAACAAACTTAACCATCCAAGAAATTCATCAATTACTAATTACAAAAAAGATTAGTAGCGTCGAGTTGACTCAAGCTATGCTTCAACGCATTCACGAAGTCGACTCAAAAGTTAATTCGTATGTCACCGTTACCGATGAACTCGCCTTGCAACAAGCCAAACAAGCCGATGAACGCCTCGCCAAAGGCGAAAACGTCACGCCGCTCACAGGCATACCCTTTGCCATGAAAGATTGTATTTCAACGCGCGGCGTGAAAACAACGTGTTCGTCTAAAATTCTTGCAAATTACATTCCGCAATATAACGCCACCGTAACAAATAAACTAAGCGAAGCGGGCGCGGTATTAGTGGGCAAAACGAATATGGATGAGTTCGGCATGGGGTCGTCTTGCGAAAACTCGGCGTTCTTCAATACAAAAAACCCTTGGGATTTAACGCGCGTGCCGGGCGGCTCTAGCGGCGGCGCGGCGGCGGCCATGTCGGCAAGTTTGGCGATATTTTCTATTGGAGAAGACACAGGCGGCTCGGTGCGCATGCCCGCAGGCTTTTGCAACGTGACGGGCATAAAACCAACATACGGGCGCGTTTCGCGTTATGGCTTAATTTCGCTGGTCTCGTCATTTGATTGCATCGGTCCGATGACGCGCGACGTGTATGATTGCGCAACCGTTCTTGAACACATCGCCGGTTACGATGAAAACGATAGCACCACCTACCAAGCCCCCGTCCCGCATTACGCTTCAACAATCAACAAACCTATCAACAAAATGAAACTCGGCATTCCAAAAGAATACTTTGTGGCAGGCATGGAAGCGGGCGTTGAAACCGCCTTACAAGCAGCGATTCGCACCTTTGAAAAACTCGGCATGGAAATTCACGAAGTCTCGTTACCGCACACGCAATATGCGCTTCCCGTTTACTATCTATTGCTGTTCGCCGAAGCCAGTTCTAACCTCGCACGTTTTGACGGCACACGCTTTGGCTTGTCGGTTTCAGAAAACGCAAAAGACGTGATAGATATTTATCTACAAACGCGCCGTACAGGCTTTGGCGATGAAGTCAAACGCAGGATTATGCTTGGCGCGTATGCTTTATCTGCTGGATATTATGACGCCTACTACCTAAAGGCTCAAAAAGTTCGCACGCTTCTTCGCCGCGACTTTGAAACTGCTTTTTCCAGCGTAGATATTCTCCTCGCCCCAACCTGCCCCACCACCGCCTTCAAACTCGGCGAAAAAACCAACGACCCGCTCGAAATGTATCTTTCAGATATTTATGTCGTTGCCACAAACCCAGCGGGAGTTCCAGCCTTAGCCTTGCCTGCTGGCTTTTCAAAAGGAATGCCCGTCGGTATGCAATTAATTGGAAAGCATTTAGACGAAGCCACATTATTCCAAGTGGGTCATGCTTATCAACAAGCGACCGATTGGCATAAACAGTTGCCTAATTTATGACCGCAGACGACAAACGACAAATCGCCTCAAAATGAACATCGGTCTGCAACCAATCATCAATTAGACCATTCGACTAAAAGACTACGACGAGACGAACCAACTATGAAATACGAACCCGTAATCGGACTTGAAATTCACGGCGAACTGCTGACAAACTCCAAAATGTTTTGCGGTTGCTCGGCAGATTATGGCTCGGCGCCCGAACCCAACATAAACATCTGCCCCACTTGCACAGGGTTGCCCGGGGCTATGCCCGTCGCCAATAAAAAAGCGATTGAACTCGCCGCATTGGTTGGGCTTGCCTTAAATTGTTCAATCAACAAACACAACACCTTTGCGCGTAAAAATTATTATTACCCCGACTTGCCAAAAGGCTATCAAATCTCTCAATACGAATTGCCCATTGCAGAAAAAGGTTTCCTCGAAGTTAATGAGGGCGACGAGAAGCAACTCAAAGTAAGAGTGAGGCGCGTTCATATCGAAGAAGACACCGCCAAACTCTATCACGAAAAAAATTACGCGCTGATTGACTTCAACCGCTCAGGCGTGCCATTGCTTGAAATTGTCTCCGAACCTGATATGCGCTCCGTTGAAGCCGCGTTAGACTACGCCACAAAAGTCCGCGCAATCCTTCGTTATCTCGGAGTTAACTCTGGCGATATGGAAAAAGGCGTCCTGCGTTTTGAAGCGAACGTTTCGGTTCGACCTGTGGGCAGCGATGAACTCCGCACGCGAACTGAAATCAAAAATTTAAATAGTTTTCGCGCATTAGCGCGCGCGGCGCAATATGAAATTGAAAGACAAATCAAAATATATGAAAGCGGCGGAAATGTGGAGCAAGAAACTTTAGGCTGGGATGACGTTCGCGGGGTAACCGTTAGCCAAAGGTCAAAAGAAGACGCGCATGATTATCGTTACTTCCCTGAGCCCGATTTGCCCCCGCTTCAGCTCAACGACGAATGGATAGACTCGCTTCGCAAACGCCTGCCCGAATTGCCCGAAGCAAAAACAAAACGCTTCATCACTGATTTTGAATTGGCACCGTCTGATGCGCGTTTGTTGACCTCTGAACTTTCGCTTGCGAATTATTTTGAAGAAGTGATTAAACATGCAAAAAGTTCACCGAAAATCATCAATACCTGGATCGCTGGTGAATTCATGCGCAACTTAAATGAATTGAATGTTGACGTAAACGTCGTCTCTCCCAAGTCGCTGGCGCAACTGATTGACCTGGTGAGCGATAAAATCATCAGCGGCAATGCAGGCAAAACTGTGCTGGCAGAAATGTTCAAAAACGGCGGCGACCCGCAAACGATTGTCCAACAAAAAGGGCTGGCGCAAATTTCAGACGAAAATTTTATTCAAGAAGCGGTGAAAAAAGTTTTAGACGAGAACCCCTCTGAAATTGAAAAATACCACGCGGGCAAAGATAGTTTACTACAGTGGTTTGTCGGTCAGGTAGCGCGCGCGACCAAAGGCAAAGCCGACCCGGTAATTACAAAAGAGTTGATGTTGAAAGGTTTAGAAGAGAGAAGGAAATCATAATCAAATAAGACAGTCGCCTTAAGAGCGGCTGTTTTATTGCCCCTGCCCTTAATGACCTGTAATATAATAAGCAAAACCGCAAATAAAGGAATTCCTTCATGCCTGAACATATCAGCGTTTCAAACATCTCAAAACACATCGGTCAAGATATTATTCTCAAAGGCTGGGTTTATAACCGCACCGACAAAGGCAAATTAGCCTTCTTACTCGTCCGCGATGGTTCGGGGTTTGTGCAATGCGTGGCATTCAAAGGCGATTTGCCCCCCGAAACGTTCGACCTAATCGCTCACCTGCCGCAAGAGTCGTCGGTCATCATCACAGGTTCGGTGAGAGAAGATAAACGCGCGCCCGGCATCCCCGGCGGATATGAAGTTGGGATTAAAGATTTACAAGTAGTGCAAGCCGCCGCGCCCGATTACCCCATGTCGCTCAAAGACCACGGCGTAGATTTCGCGTTAGACAATCGCCACCTGTGGATTCGAATGCAAAGCCAATGGGCAATTTTGCGCGTGCGTGTGCGCGTCATGTCGGCAGTAAGGGAGTATCTTGATAGCAACGGCTTTTTCAACCTCGATACGCCCATCCTCACTCCCGCCGCCGCCGAAGGCACAACCACATTGTTTGAAACCGAATATTTCGACGAAGGCTCTGCCTATCTGGCTCAAACGGGTCAGTTGTATAACGAGGCGAATATTTTTGCGTTTGGAAAGGTGTATTGCTTTGGTCCCACCTTCCGAGCGGAGAAGTCTAAAACGCGCCGCCACTTAACCGAATTTTGGATGCTCGAACCCGAAATTGCTTTTTGCGATTTAGACGGCTTAATGGAAATTGAAGAGGGGCTTATCGCCCATATTGTGCAATCGGTGTTGAAAGATTGCTCCGCCGAGTTGAAATTCCTCAACCGCGATATTTCTAAATTAGAAAACATCAAAGGTCCATTTCCGCGCATGTCGTATGACGATGCCGCAAAATATTTAATTGACTTGTACGAAAAAGAAACCGACCCTGAACGAAAAGAACTGCTCAAATTTGAATGGGGCATGGATTTTGGCGCGCCGCACGAAACAGAACTCACCAAATTAAACGATAAGCCATTGTTTGTGTATGGCTATCCAAGCGCGGTGAAAGCGTTTTATATGGAGCCGTGGCCAGGCCGCCCGGAAGTTTGCAAAAGCGTAGATTTACTCGCCCCCGAAGGCTACGGCGAAATTTGCGGCGGCTCTGAAAGAATGTCGGACCATGACGCCCTGCTCGCCAGAATCAAAAAAGAAGGCTTGCCCGAAGAAGCCTTCAAATGGTATTTGGAATTGCGTAAATATGGCTCGGTTCCCCATTCTGGCTTTGGCATGGGCGTAGAAAGAGTGGTGGCTTGGTTGTGCGGCATTGAACACATCCGCGAGGCGATACCATTTCCAAGAACGATTAAGCGAGTTTATCCGTAATCAAAACTCGGAGGTCTTTAAGACCTCCGAGTTTTTTGTCTGACAAATAAATGTTGATGAAACAGAATCAAGTTTCCCCTTAAGAGCGAAGCGCGTTTCTTGTCAATATTTTTATTAGAGCGGTCTATTAATTTTTGTCTTTCCTCTAAAATTCAAATATGGTATAAAAATCGCACCCTGCCGTGCGCGTGATTTTACCCCTCACGTTTTGAGCCAACACCCTAAAAAAGGTTTCTGACTTCAGTAGAAACAACGCGATAGGCTAGAGCCAAGGCGGCGTTTCTCGATACGAAACCACCTGCGAAAGCAGGTTCAAAACTTGGTAGAACACGGCATGTGCGGGGTATTAAAAATAAAGACCCTAAAGGTTTTGAACACCTTTAGGGTCTATTTTTATTTTTTATGAATTTCCATCGCCGCATGCACGCCCGATTCAAACGCGCCTTGAATCCAAGCGTGATACAACGAAGCGTGTTCGCCGGCAAAATAAATTCGTCCTTCAGGTTTGATGATTTCGTCATGCAACAACGTTTGTTGACCTGGGTCGAATAAGGCAAACGCGCCGCCGGCAAATGGGTCGTCGTGCCACATGTGCGACGCGCCCGCTTCAAACTCCGTTTTGGCTTGCGGATGGATTGCCGCGACATTTTCTAACGCCTGTGCAATTCTTTCATGCGGAGGCAAAGAACCCCAGCGTTGCGCGTCTTCAGACCATGTATAACTAGCCAGTAAAATTCCACGCCCTGTTTCTTTGCCATAATTGGTGTAAAACAAATTGCGAATGGCTAAATCTGTCACCGTTCCGCCGCCATAAATGTTTTCGTCTCTTTCCCAAAAACGCCGCTTCATTTGAAAAAATATTTTCGCCGAAGCGTCATAGTGCAATTGCCGAATGGCTCTTTGTTTGGCGCGTGAAAACGGTTTAAGAACTTCTACATGACGTAAAACAGGAAACGGCACGGTAATAATGGCATAATCGCCGCGCGCCTCAAAATGCCCCGCAGGCGTTTGATAGTGAATGACGGCTTCATCTGGCGTTTGGTCTATGGCGACCATTTTCGCGCCGTAACGAATGTGCGGGTTTAATGTTGGCAAAAAGGCGTGAGGTAAATAATCCATGCCGCCGACGATTTCGCACATATTGGTATAGTAATTTCCGCCGTCTTCACGGAATAATTCTAAGAACGACGAATTCATCACGGCTTCTTGATTGTTCAGCAAGCCGAACATTTCAATTAACCCTTCGGACCAGCCGTTTAATTCAAGAAATTCGCGCACAGAATACTGGTCATATTTTTCAATAATTTCATCCCAACCATCTTTTTCAACTTTTTGAACCAATGGTTTAATCAGCGCTTCCCACAAATCGCCGGCGAGTTTCCCTTTTTCGCTGGTTGAAGTCTCAAACCCTAAAATATCAGGGTTCTTTTGCACATCCGCCATGCGATGTTTTATCCCGCCAATGTAAGCGTAGGTATTGGGGTTGCCCATTATAAAATCTTGGGTTGGCAAATTAAATTTCTCTATGTACGCCATAGTTAATGTGTGCGCGCGAGGAATCCGCATAGCGCCTGCCTCGCCATACAACCCCTGAGCAAACGGCTCGCGCAAGGTGTAGATTCTTCCCCCCACGCGATGCTGCGCCTCTAAAATTTGCACCTGATGCCCCGCTTGCGCCAACTCATACCCAGCCGCTAACCCCGCCAGCCCTGCGCCCACAATCACCACTTTTTTGGGCTTGAAAGATGTATATTTTTTACCCAGCCCCGCTTTTACAACTTCTAACTCTTCTTGAATGGAAGCGTCAAAACTCATTGGCGGACTCCTTGTGTATAAACGCGCTTAAGATTTATAAGGCTTAAAAAATAATTCATAAAATATTGACCGCTGACAAATGACGGTGGTCTGCGGTGAGCGAGTGGAATTCATCTTACTTATAAACGTATCGGTTTGCAATCACCAATAAGTTTGGTTATAATGCCTTCTCATTAACATTTAACTGGAAAAAAACATGCCTATTAAAAAAGAAATTCAATCCGCTATCGCTATGCACAGCATGTGGAAAGCCCGCCTCGATAAGTGCATAGAAACTGGAGAATTTGACACTCCCCTTCACATCGTTGAACAAGACGACCAATGCCACCTCGGTAAATGGCTTTATGGAGAAAATATCCCTCCCGCCATTCGCGCTTCCGAAGCGTATCAAAAAGTTCGCGATAGCCACGCTCAGTTTCATCAAGTAGCCGCAAAAGTGGTCGAACTAGCGCTAGCAGGCAACAAACAAGAAGCCTATCGCATCATGTCTTCAAACGGAGAATACACAAAGGCGACTACCGACCTAGTGAGCAAAATGATGGAGTGGGCAAATTCTATCGAATAAACGGCATCGTCCATCATAACGCGCAAGCGACTCTTTCACGCTTGACAAACTTTCTTCAAATATATAAAATCGTCCACAGGTTAGGGTTACAACTAAATATTGGAGATATAGCGGCTGGGTCTTGTAGTTTCAATGCGTGCGCTTGCGCCCTTCAAATTACAAGACTACGAGGTGGAGGTTCTCCCGTGCAAACGGGGCGCTAAAGACCAAACGAAAGTAAGGTCTGAAAATCGAATTCGTTCAGCGGATGCCTCTGAAGCCAATCACTGGCTTCCTTCTCCCTTCCAAAGCAAACATTTTCTCAAACCCACACGGCGACGTGCGGCACAAAAGAAATGTAGTGACCAAACATTTGGTTTGTGTTTCGCTTAATGGTTTGCGAATATGGAAGGGCGTTTCTTTTTAATATCATAGATATTAAACAGGTATGCCAAACATGCCTGTTTTTTGTTAACCCAACCTCGCTCCACCTCTCGTTTATAAAAGAGCAACAACGTAGCAAGAAACGGGTCGTGTAAACAAGCAAAGCCAAATACAATCTCAATGTCAAAAAAGGAGATTGATATGGAAAATAAACAACTAGAACCTTTACAATACTATACGATTATTGAACAAGCGATTCAATACATAGAAGCCAACGTGCAAAATCAACCCGAATTGGAAGAAATCGCCTCCGCCGTTGGGTTAAGCGAATATCACTTTCAACGCATCTTCACGCGCTGGGCAGGCATTAGCCCAAAACGTTTTTTACAATTCCTCACCAAAGAACATGCCAAAGGGTTATTGGTCCAGTCCGAAAACTTGTTAGACGCCACGCATCGCCTCGGGCTTTCAAGTTTAGGTCGGCTGCATGATTTATTCGTCGCCACCGAAGCGGTTACGCCCGGCGAATACAAATCGCACGGAGCGGGCGTAAACATTCATTACGGCTTTCACCTCACGCCGTTTGGCAAATGTCTCATCGCCGTTACAGAACGCGGCATTTGCCACATGAGTTTTGTAGATAAAAACGAAGGGCAAGCGCTTGATTATTTAGTGGAACATTGGGCGCAAGCCAAGATGATTGAAGATTACAAATCCACCGCGCCGCTCATCGCCCGCATCTTTTCTAACGGGAAACCTGATTCTCCTATTCAGCTTCACCTTCGCGGGACAAATTTTCAAATCAAAGTTTGGGAAGCGTTATTAAACATCCCCGTCGGCGCCGTGACGACCTACGAACATATTGCGGCAAAAATTGGAAACCCGCGCGCTGTTCGAGCGGTGGGCAGCGCCGTTGGCGATAACCCCATTGCCTACTTAATCCCATGCCACCGCGTCATTCGCAAAAGCGGCGAATTTGGAAATTACATGTGGGGCTCGGCAAGAAAGAAAGCCATATTGGTAAAAGAGTTTGGAATTAATCGCGCCTAACTCACTCTAAAAGACAGCCAAGCGCGCAACTTTCACAAACAAAAAGGAACTGAATGAAAACAAAAATTTGGATAGCGTTAATCGTTTTGTATATTGTGTGGGGTTCAACATATTTAGGCATCAAAATTGCAGTAGAAACCATTCCACCCTTCTTCCACGCAGGGGTTCGATTCCTCCTTTCAGGAATCATTCTAGTCCTATGGCAGCGCGCCATAGGAAACGACATGCCGACAAAAAATCAGTGGAAAAACATATTGATTGTCGGCACATTTTTATTACTCGGCGGCAATGGGTTAGTTTCATGGGCAGAGCAAACCATTCCATCGGGCATTGCCGCGCTTATCGTTGGCACAGTGCCGCTATTTTTAGTGATTATGGAAGCCTTTCGCCCCAACGGCGGAAAACCCACATGGCAAACAATGCTAGGGTTGCTCATTGGTTTTGTGGGCGTGTTCATCCTTGTTGGTCCCGCTGAAATAACAGGCAGTCAAGAGCGCCTTCATCTGCCCGGCGTGGTCGCCGTGCTATCCGCCAGCATTTTATGGGCGGCGGGTTCAATTTATAGCAAAGGAGCGGATTTACCCAAATCTTCGTTTATGACCACAGGCGCAGAAATGCTAATGGGTAGCGTCGGTTTATTTGGCATGTCGCTGCTCACGGGCGAATTAAACGGTTGGAGTCTGGGGCAAGTCTCTACTCGCTCGTGGCTTGGGTTAATATACTTAATTACTATGGGTTCGATTGTCGGCTTTGGTTCGTATATTTGGTTATTACAAAACGCGCCCATTTCACTCGTCGCCACTTATGCGTATGTGAACCCCATTGTAGCGGTGATACTTGGTTACTTTTTTGGGAATGAGATTCTAGAGCCAAGAATATGGCTGGCGACAGGAATCATCATCGGCGCAGTAGCCTTCATCAATAGCAAGAGCAAGCCGCCCGTTAAGAAAGAGGCGCAAGAAAAGGACGTTTCGCGTTCTGAGGCGTAGAAATGTCTAAAACGCATGGCGTAATTAATTTACGCGTCAAAAATTAAAATAAAAAGAAAAAGGAGAAAAAAAATGGATTCTAAAGATTTAATCAAGCGAGTAAAAGAGGACAAGGTGAAATTTCTTTCATTGCAATTCACCGATGTATTAGGCGCAGTAAAAAGCGTGGATATGCCCATTCGACACCTAGAAGGCGTGCTGGAGGACGGCGCATGGTTTGACGGCTCATCGGTAGAAGGGTTTGCGCGCATTCAAGAAAGCGATATGCGATTAAAAATTGACCCGAACACTTACGCCATTTTGCCTTGGTCTGCCGATAACGCCAAACGTGCGCGCGTGTTTTGCGATATTTTCACGCCGGCTGGCGAGCCGTTTCCCGGCGACCCGCGCGGCGCATTAAGAAGAATTTTGAAAAAGATTGACGAAAAAGGTTGGAAGTTCAACATTGGCCCCGAACCTGAGTTTTTCTTGTTCAAAGGCGCAAATGGGCATGGCGTGCACCCTGCCCCGCACGATACTGGCGGTTATTTTGATTTTTCATCTTTTGATGAAGCCGTTGTGGTTCGTACCGCTTTGATGGACGCTTTAGACGCTATGGGGTTAGACGTTGAAGTCGGGCATCATGAAGTGGCTTTAGGGCAACATGAAATTGACTTCCGTTTTGCAGACGCTCTAAAAACCGCCGATAATGTGCTGACATTGAAATACACCGTCAAAGCCATTGCCGCGCAACACGGTTTGGTGGCTTCGTTTATGCCCAAGCCTGTGTATGGAATTAATGGTTCGGGTATGCACTGCCATCAATCTTTGTTTGATACAAAATCTGGCAATAATTTATTCTTTGACGCAAAAGACGAGGCGCATTTATCTCCATTAGCCTACTCGTTTATCGCTGGACAATTGGCTCATGCGCGGGCATTGGCGGGCGTGGTTGCGCCAACCGTAAACTCGTATAAGCGTTTAGTGCCGGGCTACGAAGCGCCGGTCTATATCGGCTGGGCGCAACAAAACCGCTCGGCATTGATTCGCATTCCGCGTTACACCGAAGGGCGCGATAAAGCGGTGCGGGCTGAGTTACGCTTCCCCGACCCCTCTGCCAATCCATACATCGCTTTTACCGCCATGCTCGCCGCCGCGTTAGACGGCATTGAGAAAAAGATGCAAGCGCCGAAACCATTGAATAACATCAACTTGTATCACTTAAATAAGGAAGAGCGCGCAAAATTGGGCGTTACCGAATTGCCCGGCTCCTTGGCTGAAGCCTTAAGCGAGTTAGAAAAAGATACAGTATTAAAAGAAGCCCTTGGCGATTTCTTATTTGAGGCTTACTTGCGCGCCAAATGGGAAGAGTGGGATGATTTCCGTCTGCGCGTGACCGATTATGAAATTGAACGCTATTTAGAAACAGCGTAAAAGAGTCTGCTGGAAATTTTCATAAACCGCTGAGAACGCCGAGCGCGCCAAAGAACGCCCGTAGCGCGCTTGGTATCTTGGCGGTTTTTGATTTTGTAAAATAACTGTTAAGCGATTTCAATTTCCCTTGCGATATAATATGCCTAATCCATTATGTCTTCCAATTTGATTCACACCCTCAAAAGTTACGTTCCTGAAATATTGCAGAAGCGCATCTTAGCCGATTCAACGCCTCCGAACAAGCCTTTTACTGGAGACTACACCGCGGCTGTTTTATTCGTGGATATTTCTGGCTTCACCGCGCTGACGGAAGGGTTTGTAGCCAAAGGTCCTTCTGGCGCAGAGGATATTTCCTCTATATTAAACGATTTCTATAGCCAATGGATTCAGATTATCAAAAAATATGGCGGCGATATTGTTAAATTTGCAGGCGACGGTTTGCTCGTAATCTGGCAGTATGATAATTTAGAAAAGGCGACCTTGCTGGCGGCGCAAACCGCTTTGGAAGCAAAAAGTGGTTTGGAAAATTTTCAAGCGGACGGGAAAACGTTATCTACGCGGATTGCGATTGCTTCGGGGCATTTGGCGCTGACTGGTTTGGGCGGTATCTTTAATCGGTGGGAAGTAGTAGTAACGGGCGACGCGCTTGACCAAGTGAGCAAAATGCAAGTAAACCTCAAGCCTGGTCAAATTCTATCTTCGCCTGAGGCATGGGAGTTTTTAAGAAACCACGCGCTCGGAACTCAAGCGGAAGATGGGCATGTGCTGATAAACAGAATCAAGCCGAAGGTCAGCGCAGAAGCGGAAAGAAGCGTTCCTTTAGACGAAAAAAGTATCCCCGCTTTAAGGTCGTATATCCCCGGCGCCATTGCAAAAAGAATTGACGCGGGTCAATCGGACTGGTTAGCGGAATTACGACGTGTGACCACGTTGTTTATCAACATTCCTGAAATGGTGCGCGGCACAGACCCCGCCTTTGCGCAAAAAATTTCGGAATTGATACAAAGCGCCATTTATCGTTATGAAGGCAGTATGAATAAAATTGTGGTGGACGATAAAGGCGTTTCGTTGTTAGCGGCGTTTGGCTTGCCGCCTTTTTCGCATGAAGATGACGCGTTACGCGGCGTGTTAGCGGCGCAAGATATTTACACAAAAATTGTGGAGTTAGGCTTACGTTGCCATATTGGCATTACCACAGGGCGGGTATTTTGCGGCGTGATTGGAAATGAAACGCGCCGTGAATATACCATCATCGGAGATTCGGTTAACTTAGCCTCGCGTTTGATGTATGCCGCTTCGATGAGCAATTTTCCATCTGGCTCTATGATGATGAATATATTTTGCGACACAAACACCCATGACGCCGCAAAATTAAGAGTGGATTTTACAACCCTGCCGCCGATTTATGTGCGCGGGAAATCTCAGCCTGTGCCTGTGTTCATTCCGCAGGCGCGGCATGAAAAAGGCATGGCGCAAGTCGCCCTTACCGATATGATTGGGCGCGAAGATGAACGCTTTGTATTAGCCGAGTCGCTGCGCGCGTTAATCACCAAAGAAAGCCGCGCTATCATTATTGAAGGCGAGGCGGGCTTGGGGAAATCTCGTTTGGTTGAAGAATTACACCGTCAAGCGGGGGCAATGAACATTAATGTATTATTGGGTTTAGCGGAAGCCATAGAACAGCATACGCCATACCATGTTTGGAAAGAGATTACCAGAAAAATCTTTAACCTTAATGAACACGAAACGAGCGCCGAACAAAAAATTTTGTTTGAAAAGATGATGAGCGAGGATGAAAATGCGGGGCGGCTGATGCCGTTATTAAACCCCGTTTTACCGTTTACGCTTGCCGAAAACGAACATACAAAAAATATCGAGGGCGATGCGCGCGCAAAAGCCATGCACCAACTCATTATTGACCGTTTAGAAAAAGTCGCCCAACAAGCTCCAACCGTGTTAGTGATTGAAGACGTGCAATGGCTAGACTCAGGCTCGTGGGCGTTGTTAAATTTGGCGGCGCAAAAAATATCTCCGTTACTCATTGTCATTACCACCCGCCCGCTGGGGGTTTCTGCCCCTGCCGAATTTATTGCCTTGCGCGGGATGCCGTTCACGCGCAATTTGACTCTATCGCGCTTGAACGATGTGGAAATAAAAACTTTGCTTGCCCAGCGTTTGGGCGTGCAAAGTTTGCCGAACGAATTGGTTTCTTTCATTTCAAATAAAGCCGAGGGACATCCATTTTTTAGCGAAGAACTTTTATACGCGCTTCTTGCGGAAGGTTATATTAAAGTTGAAAATAACGTTTGCCGCATCACCGCTCTGGACGGGAACTTAGAACGATTAAATATGCCGCAATCATTAGAAGGCGTGATTATCAGCCGTATTGATAAAATGCCTCCTTCGCATCAATTGACGTTGAAAGTTGCCTCTGTGATTGGAAGAGTGTTTGCGCTTCGAGAGTTGTCCGCTATTTACCCTATTAAGTCGGAATTACCCGCCTTACCTGAGTATTTATCTCATCTTGAAAATCAAGAACTCACCGTGCTAGACACACCCGACCCCGATTTATCCTATCTGTTCAAACACATCATCACGCAAGAGGTAGCCTATAATCTTTTGTTGTTTTCACAAAGGCGTTCTTTACATAAAGCCATAGCCGAATGGTACGAAACGTCGTTTGTGAGAGATATTGTCCGATATTACCCTGTGCTGGCGCACCACTGGAAGCAGGCGGAAGTTCCCAAAAAAGCAATTGAATATTTGGAAAAATCGGGCGAATTGGCGTTTCGCAACGGCACTTACCGCGAAGCGATTCGCTTCTTAGGAGACGCGCTCCACAAAGCGGAAGAAACGAAAGACGCCAACATTTCTCTTTTGCGAAAAGTATATTGGCATCGCATCATTGGCGAGGCGCAAATTGGGCTAGGGAATTTAGAAGCGGCGCGGCAAACGTTTAGAAACGCCTGCGCGCTCTTAAAACGACCCAGCCCAACCACATGGGGAGGCGCATTGATTGGGGTAATGTATCAATGGCTGGTGCAAAGCCTGCATCGGCGCTTCCCCAATTTGTTTATTGGGCGTTTGAACAAGCGGGATGAAGAACTGCAAGAAGCGGCGCAACTTTACACGCATCTTGGCAATATTAATTTCTTAAATTTAGAAACTTTGCCAATGTTGTATCATACGCTGGCAAGTTTGAATCTCTCAGAGGCGGGCGGCAGTATGTCGCCTGCGCGAGTATGGGCGTTGGGCTCGGCGAGCGCAATGTTAGGTTTTGTGCCAAGTCACTCATTGGCAAAATATTATGCCCAAAAAGCGCTAGAAGCCTCAAAGCAAGTAGATAACCCACGCGCGCAAATGTGGACTTATTTAGCGGTAGGCGCATATAAATTAGGCGTAGCGGAATGGGAAGAAGCCAAAAATGCAATTTTGAACATGAAAAAATTGGCGGCGCGCGCTTCTGATTCCCGCTTAGAAGGCGACGCGGAAGTTGTGCTGGCTGGCATTGAATTTTACCGAGGCTACAATTTTGAAGCGGCGAATCATTATTATCAAAATTTGCTCAATCAGGCGAATAAATCGGGCAACGTGCTGCACCGCACTTGGGGCTTACACGGGTTAAGCTTTATTAATTTAATGCGCGGCGAGTTTGAGCAAGCGCTCGAACGAGTGTGGGACGACGCAGGGCTAGACAAGGCGCCGATTAGCGTTTCTCACCGCCATTGCATACGCGCAATTGCTAATTGGAGATTGGGCAAGCGCCAAGAAGCGGTTGAAAATATGGAACTGGCTCTAGCCAATGTTATTTCGTTGCCGCAAACGCTGTATTCATTAGTAACTTCTTATCGTTCGGTGGCGCAATTAACCTTTGAAATTTGGGAACAAGGGTTAACTTTTGAGGTAAACGGCTGGCGAAGCCGCCAAGAAGCGCAAAAAATCACGTCAACTTTACTTAAATTAATGAAAAAATTTAAGCCCGCTTTCCCCATGTCTGAACCTACTTACATCTTTTTCTTAGGAATGCAAGCATGGATGCAAGGGAAAAAAGAGAAAGCCTTTAAAGATTGGCAAACCAGCGCCGAAATAGCCAAAAAATTATCTATGCCATGGGAAGAAGGCAACGCCTGGCGCGAACTTGGTAAACGCTCGCAAGGCGAAGCGAGAAATATGGCTTTACGAAAAGCCATAGATTTGTTTAACCAATGCGGCGCGACATTTGACGCAAGGGAAACGGAAAAAATATTAGAAACCGAGCAAGTCGCTGGAAAATAAAGAATTTGAGATAAATAGTTTAAGTTTACAAAATAAACGATATTGGAAATAAAGCCAAGCCTAAGGTTTATCTCTTAGTCTTTTTTAGGTAAAGATAGCGCGAGAGGAATGGGGCAAAAAGCGTCAAAAATTATTATAAAGTTGGGTTAATGAGTAACTCTGTGAAAAATAATACAAACAACAGATTAGCATTATGGCTTACGCTCATCATCTATTGGGCGCTGACGTTTGGGTTATTACAGGCGTCTTTACAAAAAACAAAAGGTCATTTCGGTTACCCGCTAGATGACACGTACATTCACATGGCAATCGCCCGTCACGTTGCAGAAGACGGCGTGTGGGGCGTTTCCATGCATGAATTCTCTTCAAGCACCTCTTCCCCGCTTTGGACGTTCCTAATAACGCTTGCATACATCGCCTTTGGCGTAAACGATTGGACGCCGCTCGCTCTTTCAACGTTGGTTGGCTCTCTAACTATTTACGCTTGTTATCGTTTATTGCTTAATAACCTAAACAATCCCATCCGCTTAACCGCCCTATTAATTATTATTTTGCTGTTTGTTCCACTACCAATATTAACCCTAACGGGTATGGAGCATATCTTACATGGATTATTAACATTGTTGTTGATTTATTATTCCGCCGATTATTTATCAAACAATCAATTTACCTTTCGCTCGTTTTTACTACTCATAGCCCTAGCAAACTTAACTGTGGCGACGCGCTATGAAGGAACATTATTAGTTTTCACTATCGGAATAGTATTTTTCATCAAGAAGCGTTTTAGTGAAGGAATAGCGTTTGGCGGTTTTAGCCTAACTTTAATTGCAATCTATGGAGTTTGGTCAGTCTTAAATGGTTGGAGATTCTTCCCTAACTCTATTTTACTTAAAGGCAATTCCCTTTCTTTCACCATAGAAGGTATGGTCGTTTTTATAGAACATACTATGAGTAATTTTTATAATTCTTCGTTTATTCTTGTATTATTAGCGTTAATTTCAACGATGTATTTGCGGTTCGAAAGCGCAATGCGCGAGAAGGAGCAATACTTAATTATCTTATCCGCCACGGCGGTATTTTTACACATGCTATTTGCAAGTATTGGTTGGTTTTTTCGATATGAAGCGTACTTAATTCTCATTTTAATTGTTGTCATAGCGGATATTTTTAACAAATATTTTGTTTATCAAGAAGAAACAACAAAACGCCTGAGCGTATACAATTACGGCGCCAGATTGTCTTTAGCGTTTTTATTCGTCATTCCGCTCACCATGCGAGCGATCACATCTTTTGTTCAATATCCGTTCGCTGTTACTAACATTTATGAACAACAATATCAAATGGGGTTATTTATAAAAAAATATTATTCTGGGCAGTGCGTCGCCGTAAACGATATAGGAGCGATTAGTTACCTTGCCGATATATGCCTCATTGACTTATACGGCTTAGCCAATATAGAAGTATTAAACAGCCGTTTACAAGGCTCTTTTGAGAAAGATGAAATAGAAAGCCTCGTTGCGCAAAACAATACGCAAGTGATTATCATATATAACGAATGGTTTGAAGGAAATATCCCCGACGTTTGGGAAGAAGTAGGAAGATGGAAAATCTCTAATAACGTAGTATGCGCCAGCAATGTGGTTGCGTTTTATGCGCCCGATGAAACTTTACAGCCAAGCGTAATTGAGAATTTGCAAGATTTTTCCGCTCAACTCCCAGAAGAGGTAGAGCAACTGGGAGCATATCTTCAGTAATCTTGGGGGTTTAAGTCTAGGTCTAAAACCATCCCCCCGAAGACTGGGCATAACCAATCTTCGGGGGATGCATTTTTAAGCAAGTTCAGGTTCAATTAAGCCATAACTTCCATTTCTGCGCCGATACAACACGTTGATTTTCCCCGTCTCAGCGTTATAAAAGATAAAAAAGTTATCATGTCCTAAATCGCGCATTTGCAAGAGCGCTTCGCTTTCCGTCATCGGATATATCGTAAACTTTTTGCGCTTGGCAAACAGCGGAGAAAGCTCGCCCGTATCTTCATCAAAAACTTCTTCCACCACCTCTGCGGCAGATTTCCCATCGCCGCGCCCATGATAATGTTTACCTTTATGCCGCTCAATTTGGCGTTGTAAATTATCGTAGGCTTCGTCAAATGCCGCCAACGCCTCTTCAGCCCGCACTTCAGAGCGAAGCGTAACCCCCTTTCCATACACCGTAATTTCTGCGGCGTTTTTATCTTTTGCGTCGCGCGCCGCGCGATAATGTGAAAGTTGCACGCGCGCTTCTTCAATGGCTGGCAAATAATGGTCTAAATTGCCTGCTTTTTTATGGACATGCTCTTCAATTTTTTCAGTTAGGCGAATGTTGCGCGTTTTGATTTCAACTTTGTTCGACATAATATTCTCTCCTATCTATTTAATTATACGGCTTGTAAACTATGATGTTGCAAAGCCCGCGCCACAGTGAGCGCATATACGCGCGCGGCGCCCGCTTGACATAAAGCCTCGGCAATAGAGGATAATGTGGCGCCTGTGGTTGAAACGTCGTCCAGCACTACGATAGATTTACGCTTCACGCTTGCGTCAGCCTGAAACGCCCCTTCGACATTTTTCTTCCGTTCCAGTTTGTTCAACCCAACTTGCGTGCGCGTTTCTTTTATCCGTGTTATCGCATGGGGAGCGTATTCGACTTGCAAAGCAATAGCCAATGGCTTTGCAATCAGCGCCGCTTGGTTATAGCCGCGTTCTTTCGTTCGTTTTTTCCCCAACGGCATAGGAACAATCATATCCATGCGCCAGTTTAACTTTTGCACAAACGGCAACATATGAAAGGCAATGGCGTCGCCCATAGATATATCCTTACGATATTTTAGTTTATGCAAAGCGCGTTGAATTGGGTCCTCAAACGCCGCCCACGCCCTTAACCTGTAAAAATGCGGTCTATCGGCAAGGCAAGCGCGGCAAACGCCGGCTTGTTCTTGCGGTAAACCGCAAACATCGCATACAGGTCCATTTAAAATTTTTACTTTTTGTTGGCATTCTTCGCACCAACGCGAGCCTACTTTATCGCACCCTCCGCATACAGGTGGAAATAACAAATCAAGCGCGCTCCAAGCCGAGCGGTAGAACGTATATTTCCAATTGGTCAAATTCGCCTCGCTTTTTTAGAGGCTAACAAAGCGTTATTGTAGAGTCGTTAATTTCCGAGAAACGGTCCAAACGCGCCGGCAATTTGAAATGCGGCAGGCGCCATTAGAATAATCATAATAGAAGGGAAAGTCAGCAACGCCATGGGAATAATCATCTTGACCGGCGCTTTATGGGCTTCTTCTTCAGCGCGTTGGCGGCGCTTCATACGCATTTGATCAGATTGGATGCGTAGCACTTTCGCTAAACTTACGCCTAAAATTTGGCTTTGAATCACCGCCGCAACAAAACTGGTCAATTCGGGCAAACCCACCCGATCCGCCATATCACGCAAGGCTTCGCGTTGCGTTTTCCCCAGTTGCACTTCACGAATACAGCGCCCAAACAAAATGGAAAGTTCATTTTCCCATTTTTCAGCCACTTTAGACATTGCCGCTTCAAACCCTAAGCCTGCTTCTACGCAGATGGTCAGCAAATCTAAAGCGTCGGGCATGGCTTTACGCACTTCGTTCTGGCGGCGCGTAATGCGGCTCGAAAGCCACATTTGCGGAAAGAAAAAGCCTAAAACTGTAAAAATGCCAACGACTAATACAATACGCCCAAAGGGCCAATTAACGGTCGGCAGGTTTGAAATCATCAGCAATAGCCCGCCAAAAATCGCCGCGCCTACAAAACGGGTGGCTAAGAAAGTTGAAGCGTCAATTCGTCCCGGGTTGCCAGCCAATTCTAATTTACGGGTTGTTTCTTGTAATAATTTTTCAGGCGTAAAGCGAGTAGAGAGGTCGCCAATTCTTCGAATAATCGGTAAGATAACCCGTTCCATGAACGGTTGCTGTAATTCAACGTCTTCTAGCGAAAGTTTTTCGCCGCGTTGTGTGGCTTCTGCCAAACGGGCAAGCACCACATCGCCCTCTTCGCCCTGCGCCTGACGCGCAAACCGAGCCCCAACGACCACCAGCGTAACCGCCCCGCCGATAATAATCAGTACAATAATGATGCCGATTAATATATTCATACTACACCTCGATATCTGCAATACGCATCATAATAAAGTAACTAGAAAAAATTAACCCAAGTACAACGCAGATGATAATCGCCGTACAAGCAGGTCCGCCTGCGGTGATAGATAATAAATAATCTGGGTTGAGAAACCAAAGAATAATGGTCAGACCAAATGGAATTAAGGAAAGAACCGTTCCAGACGTGCGCACCTGAGCGGTTAGCACGCGCACCTCGCCCTTAATGCGAATGCGTTCGCGAATGGTGAAAGAAATATTATCTAAAATTTCGGAGAGATTTCCGCCGACTTCGCGTTGCACATTAATAGCGGTGACGACAAAATCAAGGTCGTCGCTAGGGATGCGCCGCAATAAATTTTCGAGCGCCGTTTCCATTGGAATGCCAATTTGCATTTCTTGCACAACGCGCTTAAATTCATCGTTAATCGGAGAGGGTAATTCTTTGCTTACCGCTTCCATGGCTTGCATTGTAGAATAGCCTGCGCGCAAACCGTTCACCATTAGGTTTAGCATATCTGGTAATTGGTCATTAAATCTTTGCAAACGCTTACGCTGCTGCGACCTGACATAAAAACTTGGGGCAATTGCGCCAATCACTACGCCTATCAAAGCGGAAATTGGGTGGCGGTTGCCGAAAAACCATGCAAACACCCCAAAGATAATGATGCTTGCTAAAATTACGACAAGATACTCGGCGACTTTTAGTTTCAAGTCGGCGCGGGCAAGTTGTTTGGCAATGCCGTCGCCGAACTTTGTCTTTTCCACGCGTTTTGAAACCCAATTTGTGAGAACATATTTTTGGGCTTCACGGTCTACATCTGCTTTATTACTGCCGTCGTCAATATATTGGCTCAGCCGTTCTTCAACGAGGGCGCGCTCGCTATTGGAAGAAATGACGACGCCAATAATCAACAAGACAATTAAGATGGTGCCGCCAATGATAATAATCCAAGCCATGTCTTCCTTCTAATCATTCTTAAAGTAAACGCTAATAACGGCGGCGTTCGCCAATGCCAAAAATGGAGGGCGGTAATTGAATGCCAGCCGCTTCAATTTTGTCCATAAATTTTGGTCTTAAGCCCGTTGGGCGTAATCTACCGATAATGCGTCCATTCTCGGTGCCTGATTGCTCAAAAGTGAAAATATCCGTCATAGTGATTACATCGCCTTCCATGCCGCTGACTTCGGCGATTGTGGTCACTTTGCGCGTACCGTCGCGCATACGCTCTTGTTGCACAATCAAATCCACCGCGCTGGCTACTTGTTCACGAATCGCGCGCACGGGTAAATCCATACCAGCCATTAAACACATCGTTTCAATACGAGCCAACGCATCGCGCGGGCTGTTGGCGTGGGCGGTGGTCATCGAGCCATCGTGACCTGTGTTCATGGCTTGCAACATGTCTAACGTTTCTCCGCCGCGGCACTCGCCCACAATAATTCTTTCAGGGCGCATACGCAAGGCGTTAATCACTAAATCGCGAATTGTAATTTCGCCGCGCCCTTCAATGTTCGGCGGGCGAGACTCTAACGTGACCACATGCTCTTGGCGCAGTTGCAATTCCGCCGCGTTTTCAATGGTCAAGATACGCTCATCGGCTGGGATGAAACTAGATAGCACGTTTAACAAGGTCGTCTTACCAGAGCCTGTGCCGCCTGAAATAATAATATTCAAACGCGCTTCAACACACGCTTTTAAGAATTGCACCGCTTCAGCCGAAAGCGAGCCAAACTGAATCATTTGCTCAACGGTAATCGGGTTCTTAGAAAATTTACGAATGGTCAGCACAGGTCCCACCAAAGAAATAGGCGGAATAACGGCATTCACACGCGAACCGTCAGGCAAACGCGCATCCACATACGGGCTTGATTCGTCAATACGGCGCCCCAGCGGCGCAACAATACGGTCAATAATCCTCATCACATGGTCGTTACTTTCAAACGTAATCGGCACGCGATGGATTTTTCCCTTGCGCTCAATATAAATATTTTTAGGTCCGTTCACCATAATTTCCGTAATAGTGTCGTCTTCTAATAAAGATTGTAAAGGACCGAAGCCTAAAATTTCAGCCGCAATTTGTTCAAACAAACGCGCCCGTTCTGGACGAGAAAGAACAATATTTTCTTCCGTTAAAATTTGCTCAAACAAACCCTGAATGGTGCGGCGAACTTCTTCTGTCCGCGTCACATCCATCGAAGGGTCAATTTCAGCCAATAATTTATTTTGCACGCGGGTCTTCAAATCGAAATACGACCCAGCCTGTGGAGACGTGATTGGCGCGCTCACTCTCCTCGCCTGTAACGAAGAAAGGCGAGATGAGTCGCCTCCGCCTCCGCCTGAACCTGCTTGCCCTCCCCCGCCTGCTCCTTGCGCCGGCGGATTCGCGCCCGTGTTCCCCTGCGCATTATTACTTTGACCTTGCTCAATACGTCGAAGCAACGACATAATCAAACTCCTTAACGTTTACCAATTGGCGCGTTATTTTCCGCTTCTAACGCGGTAACTCGCGCCCGTACTGCCTCAGCCAATGAAAGAATCCCTCTCCCAATCGGCTGAGCTTTATTATCTAACATAAAAGGCACGCCGCGATTAACCGCAGTAATGGCAACTTTTTCATCAAACGGCACAACGGCGGCAATTTCATACTTTAGGTTTTCGCTCACTCGTTCTGGTGAAATTGAAATCCGCTTATCGTAACGGTTCATTGTAAATACAATTCTCTCTTTACTCACGCCCATAGTTTGAAACAAATCTAACGCGGCGCGAGCATTCTTGATAGCCGGAATCTCCTGTGTGGTAATTAAAACCACCACATCGCTTGCGTCTATTGCGGCAAGCACAACATCGGTCAAAATGGTTGAAGTATCTACTACTACATAAGAATAGATGTTTTGTAAAAATTGTAATACGCGCACAAACTGGTCGGAAGAGACGCGCTCGGCTTGTTCGGGCTTCAAGGGCGCCGCTAAAATCCGAATTCCCGAAGCCTCATGCTTAACTAAAATCTCTTCAAGGGTTTCAGGTTCCAGGTCGTCCACGCGAGGGGCAATATCTAAAACTGTGTTTTTGCCTTGTTCATTAACAAAAATGGCAACGTCGCCAAATTGCAAGTTACCGTCCACTAACACGGCGCGGGTATCTTCGCTATTCAACGCAATAGATAAATTCACGGCGACCGTAGTGCAACCTGTTCCGCCTTTGGGGCTATACACAACCACAATTTTCCCTTTTGTAACGGGGGCAAACCCAGTCATTCCGCCTAACATGCCAGGTCCAGAAATGATAGATTGTTGCTTGGCGCTTTTTGCGCGTTCGCTATGCGCCATTTCTCCAGCCCGCTTAATAGCGGAGATGAGTTCGTCGCCCATGGGCGGTTTGGTTAAAAAGTCGCGCGCGCCGGCAAGCATTGCCCGCCGCATGTAATTCGGGTCGCCTTGCACCGATAAAATAACAACTTGAATATAAGGCGACTTTTGACGGATTTCTTCGGTTGCTGTAATGCCGTCAATATCCGGCATGTTAATGTCCATGAGGATGACGTCGGGGTCCATTTCACTGGCGAGTTGAATCCCTTCGCGTCCGGTGCGAGCCGTGCCTACAACGTCCACATCGGACTCAAATTGCAATAACTTGCGAACATTCTCGCGCGTTTCTGCAATATCATCAACAATCAGCACACGAATTTTATCCATGAATATATTACCTTATTGTTCTGGCGCGGGCGCCGCATCATTCGGCAAAACAGGTGAAATTAAAGTGGTGAGCGCCGGTTGCATGGCGTAGGGTAGTTTGGCAGGCACAGGAATATTATATTGGCTGAGTAAGAACTGCAAGGTGGACGCTTCGCTTGCTACGCGGCTTTGGTCGCTTGGGTTACGCAAAGTTAACATCAGCTTGGCGTTGGAATAAACAAGATACGAAAGGGTGATTGAATCTTGCGGCGAGACGATTAAGGTCACAATATCTGGCGGTACGGTCGCGGCAGGTTGGGCATTGGGATCTTGCGGTTGTTGTTCTGGGGTCGCCGCAGTAGGCACAAGCGGGAAATTACCCAATTTCATAACAACTACATCTTGAAGCAACATTTGGCAAACCAGGCGCGGACGTTGGGCTTCGGAAGGAATTAGGTAATACGGCTGTTGAACGGAAGGGTCTAATTCCAATCTACCTTGCGCAGTGCCAGACGCGGCAACGCCTAAAGAAAGAATGGGCAAACCTTGCACTTGAAAACCAGCGCCTTCTTGCCCTTGCACGCCGCCGCCAGAAATATTACCCAACCCTGTTCCAGTTAAAACCGCCGTGAGATTCGGGAGAATCGTTTGATACGAAGGGTCAACATCTACAAACAGTAAACAAGCGTTGACGTTTACGCGCGCGCCGTCATTAATAGCATAGCCAGAGACAGAGAGCCTATCGGTGGGGATAGACATGGCAGTCATGCCGGGGGGAATTAAAGATGCCCATTCAGGACCAGATACAGGCACAGCGGCTGAGGCGTCCGAAACCATCGTTTCGGTAATCAGTACGCCTTGCTCAAGGGGGAATTTGGCGACTTTGCCAACGAGAAGCGGAAGTTCATCAGGCGTGAACATAACCGCCACTAAGTTCTCTTGTGGGATACGCATAGTAGCGAGGACGTCTTCTGTGATAGGGGCGCCCTGAGCGATATTTTGGGCGGCATAGTATACATCTACATATACAGGTCCGGTTTCTTGCGGTTGTTGTGCGGTTAAGAATTGATTAATAGCGACAAACGCTACCACCATGCCAATAATAATGATTAGCAAAATTAAAATCAGGGTGCGACCACGGCGCATAATCTGCTCCTCTCGACGAGTTCTTTGTTATTTCTAGCGCTTATATATAACACATTCATTATACAAGAAAAATGTCAAAAACATATTATGGGGTAGTAATAAAAAGTACTATTCAGTGAGGGCTTAACAATATTGTTAAGCCCTCAGGAATAGTTAAGATTTTGCAGGAACGGTAAAGGAAATTCTCGCCCCAGAACCAATTGCGCTATCAATTTCAAAATTTCCCCCCAGCATTTCAGAACGTTCACGGATTAACTTCAAACCGAGGTTAGACGACTCTTTTAATATTTCTGGGTCAAATCCTTTTCCATTGTCGTCTACGCTAATGCGGATGTTGTCATTGCCTAAATCTAAATGGGCTTTGACAGAGGTGGCTTGGCTGTGCCGCGCGGCGTTCCCTAGCAATTCTTGGAAGGCGCGGAAAATCATTACCTCGATGTAAGGTTCAAACCGACGCTCTGTGCCAGTGACGGTTAAGTTCACTTCTAAGCCTGTTTGTTCTTTGAAGGCTTCGGCGTATTTTTTTATGGTCGGGGCTAAACCGAGGTCGTCTAGCATCATGGGGCGAAGTTCAAAAATAAAATTACGCACTTTTTGAAATGTGCCCATAGCCGAGTTTTTTAGGTTGTTTAATTCGTCTTTGGCTTGGGCAGGGTCAACGTCTAAGAGCCGCATGGCGATTTCTGTTTGTAAAATAAAATTGGAAAGCGCTTGCGCGGGACCATCGTGCATTTGGCGAGATAAACGCTGGCGTTCTGATTCTTGGGCGTTGACAATCATTTCTATGCCTGCCATTTGGCTTTTGGCGTTAGCCGAAACAGGCGAGCCGTCGCCAGCGCTATTGCCGGAGGAAAGCAATTTTTCTAATGTCGCTTTATATTTTTCAAGGTGCGCTTTGTCGTTTTGTAATTTTTCTAACTGACCGCGCATGACGAACAATCGTTGCTGGGCGTCTAAGGCGGAATCGTACGCCATTTTTATTTCATCTACGTTGCCGCCTTGTTTTTGAGCTTGTTGTAAGTGAGACGTAATGGCTGTGTTTCGTTGCGTAAGTTTGGATAATTCCCCTTGACTTTGTTCAATCATTAATGTCACTTCGCGCAGGGCGCGTTGCGTTTCGGTTAGTTCATTTTGAAAATCAATTACCTCGTCAGACATACTAAGACTCCTGTGAACGAATGTCTGTGTCTCTTAATGTGACCCAGCCGCGTTTTAAGGCATAGACGACCGCCTGCGTGCGGTCTTCTACTCCAAATTTTCGTAAAATTGCGGTGACGTGATTCTTAACGGTTTGATGGCTGATGCCAAGCAAAGCGGCGATTTCTTTATTGCTCATGCCGCGCACCACGCAAGAAAGCACTTCCATTTCACGTTCAGATAAAGGATGAAACGGCGTGCCAGGCTCACTGTAAGAGCGACGCGCGCCTTCCATCTTTTCTTCAATCCACAATTCAAGTTCGCGTCTTGTGAAAACGTTGTTTGCAAACACGTATTTGCCTTCAGCCACTTCACGGATAATGCGCGATAGCGATTGCGGTTCAATATTTTTTGAGCAATAACCATGCGCGCCAGCCAATGCGGCATGAATGGCTTGTTCGATATCGTCGTAGCCGGTCATCAAAATAATGCGTGTGCCAAGCCGTTCTTGCGAAACTTGATGCGTGATTTGTTGACCGTTCATACCGGGCAGGTTGACGTCTAACACGGCGACGGTGGGTTTTTTGGTTTGGATTAAATCTAACGCTTCATCGCCGTTGGAAGATTGGGCGATGATGCGCATGTCTGTTTCTAGCGATAAAGCGTCTATCACGCCTTGTCGAAACAGGGGGTGGTCGTCAACAATGATTAATGTAATCTGGTTCATACCAGCGATTTCTCTCTTCTTGGTAGATTAAGGCGTTTTGTAAAACAATATCACGCACGGCGCGCTTCTATTTTAACTCATTATGGGCTTTTCCACAGATAGACTGTCATATTTTGTTCGCCAAGCGCAAGGGTAAAAGGGCTACCCGTAACAAAAACAATTTCTAAATTGGGGACAATTTCGGGGTAAAACCAAGGGAAAACAACGAGGTAATCGGCTCCGTTTTCATTTAGGTATGCGGCAAGTTTTGGTTCATCACGGATAAAGGGGATGACTTCTGGGGTGATTAAGCCCGCTAAGTCTATTAATGGGTGATGGTCAAAATAGCCTAAGGCGCCGATGTCGTGCGCGGCAATGATTTCGCCTGCGGGGATATTTTCTGCAATCCATTTCGCCGAGTCTACCATTTCCGTTTCAATGACGGCCACGTCGTATGCGTAGGCGCGCGCGCCAAACATGACGAAGGCAAAGGCAAGCATGGCGATACTGCCGCGCCAAATGGTTTGCCCAACCCAGTGATACCTGCCAAAGGTTTTGCTTTTATCAAATTCAGCAAAGGCAAGCAGCCCAAATAAAAATAAGATAGGCATGGCAGGCATGAGGTAGCGTCCATGTTGATAGACAGGCAGGCGCGATGTGTAAAGGTAGAGATAGCCCGCACACCAGAGAATGGCGGCGACATTACCCCACATTTTTTGGCGAATTGATTTCGCTACCCAACTGACGATGCCCGGTAATAAGGCGAAACTTGCGCCAACAAATAGCTGCAAGGACATTCGCCCTAAGCGGGTGAAGATGGATATTTTGGTCCACCCTTCATATTCGGCTTGTTTGGCGTAGAAGGTGTTTGGCATGGGCGTTCCGCCAATGGCAAGGTTGAAGAGCAGATAAAAGAGGAAAATAACGCCAAAGCCAATGAATACGGGGAGGAGCGCTTTCCAGCGTGAGCGCATATCTTTTTCGGTAAAAAAAATAGTAAAGGCAATTGGGGCAAGCAAGGTTAAGCCGTCGGGGCGAATCCAAACTGAAATTCCAGCAAGCAAGCCTAAAGTTAGGTAACGAGGCGAGTTGGTCATCAAGAGAATCAAAACGGTGGTTACAATCAAACCGTGCAATAATGTTTCCATTCCAGAAAGAGCCGCCCAGCCAAAATGCCACTCAAGAGCAATGAATATTCCAACCCAGGGGAAGCGTGGGCGATAGGTTTCAATGAGGGCGCGAACCGCCCATTCACATAATGCCGCTAGTGAGAATAAAATGAAGACGCCGAGACAATATGTCCAAATATATGGCGCGAGGTTGAGCCAAAAGCCAACTGCAAGCAATACCGACCAAAGAGGCGCGGTGGAGCCTGCCGATGGAATGCCGACGCGGAACGACCATTCGCCGTGTTGGGCAAGGTTGCGGGCATAGGTCAGGTGAATCCATGAGTCGTCTAAGGGGAAGCCAATGACGTGCGTGAAATGGCTTGTGAGTAAATAGATAGATGCAATCAGCAACGTAACTATAGCCAAGATAGAAAAATCTTGCGGGGAAAGTTTAGGGGTTGATTCTGAAAATTTTTGCGTCATCTACTTCACCTAAGAGAATAAAGTTCTCATATTGATTTGGGGATTCAAGCAAATCTTTTAATTCGCCTAAGGCGGCTTCTGGCTCTAAGACTAGATAGTTTGCTCCAAATTGTTTGGAAACGGCAAGAACCGCTTCAACGCCGCCATAAGGGATTGAAACGGCAGAGCGGTTTGTATCTAAGTAGTATAAGGGGGCGTCCCAAGCGATGACGATATCGTGAGGTTGAATATGATTTTGCCGCAATACTTCTTCAACTTCGACGTAATTTGTTTCGCCTTCGCCCCAACCTAATTGAAAGATGCGGAGGTAAGCGACAAATACGGTGAGGATGATTGTGATTAAGACTAGGCTGCTGGTAAAAATGATTCTGCCGCGTTCGTCGCCCCAGTTGCGTTTTCGTAATGAGGCGAGAATGGCGTCTAAACCTAATGGGGCAAGCGTCCACCATAGCGGTTGGAATGCGGCGCCGGCATGGAAGAACGCTCCACGCACGCCAGCGAAGGGGAAGAGAAAGGTCATTACGAAGAATAAAATGAGCCAAGCGCCGACCGCCAGTTGCACTTGCGTTTTTTTGCGAAAGTAAATGATGCCAGCGATGATGAATGGAAATAGGATGATTCCGCCATGCGCGGCGAAAGCGCTTTGTAAGTTGTTGTTAATCGCCCATACTCTATCGTTCCAAATGTTTTGCCAGCTATATGCGAGGAACGATTCTTTGGTCAACGCTTCGGGCGGGTAGATAAATGTCTGCTCATAGTTTTGAAGCCACAAGGCGCGACTTCCGCCGGGCGCCATGAGCGTTCCAAAGATTGTGAGGTTACGGTAGTACCAAGGCGCCATGATGAGCAGGAAGCCGAGAAGTGTGAAGAATGCGTGACGAGTGATGAGCGAAAGGTAATTGGTAATTGGTAATTGGTAATTTTTGGCGCAGAATAATATAAATAGAAAAGCGACGCCAAGCCAGAGCAAGCCGTCGCTGCGGGATAACGATAAAAGCCCTGAGAGAATACCAAGAATAAAATAATATTTTTTTTGAGTTGTATCTTCAAGTATTTTGGTTATAAAAATAAAATATAGCCCGCCAAAGAACATGAACAAACTAAAGTTATCGGTTACGCCGACAAAGGGGGCGTGATATACCGAGAAAATGGCAAATACCGCAGAGAGGAGCGCTATATCTTTTCGTTTGGAAAATAAATACGCCAAATGAGCGGTAATTGGGACAACCAGCGCGGCAATTATAATGAAAGGGATTCTTGCCACTGCATAACTTGTATTATTGAGCAACCCCATTGGCATTGCGGCGACAATAGAAGCCAGCGGAAACCAATAGGTATGCGATGGATGCGGGAGTGATTTTGTGCCGTCTAAATAATTCCAGAGGTAAGGTTCATTGAAGCCTTTGCCTGTGGCGAGTTGAATGCCGCCGGCGTAATAGTATTCAGAATCTAAATAGCCGGGCTTGGGCTGAAATTGGGCAAGGATAATGGGAAGGATTAAGCCAGATAAAAAGAGAAGAAAGTAGGCGCGGAAGTTCATATTATGGTTTACGCATCACGAGTCAAGTCTGCCCAGAGGCGCGGCGGGCGAAGCGCCCACCAGCGAATCCAGTATAAGCCAACGACCGTGAAAAGCGGAAGGAATAAGTAGAGTATATCTCCCGTTAAATTTGTTGGGGGAGAAAAAAGATATAAAGCCCAAGGAAGCGCGAAAAGAAGCGACAAGAGAAGGGCTGTGAGAGCCGAACCAATTTTCCAGCGGTCATAGACGATTGAAAAAACGAGAGCCAGCGGGACGATTAATATGGAAAGATGCTCTATTTCGGTGCGGAAACCCAAAAGCGGGGCAATTGCTAAAGATAAACAACTTACCCAATAAAATCTTCTGTCATCGGCTGTGGAGAGGCGATTCCATTCGTAACCGTAAGCAAAGATGAGGGTGAGGACGATTATCCACGCCAGCGGGCGACTCAATTCGGGAAAAAGTTCTTGCAGGGATGTGAAAATAGAAAAACCAAAGTCGGCGCGTAAGTTATTCAAGCCGGCGCGTAAGTATGGAATAAACCAATTGGGATATAAAAAAAATGAAACGGCAAGCAATACAAAAGAAAGCATGAAGAACCCAGCCAATACCCGAATGCGGTTTTCTTTATAACAACGATAGGCAATTAATAGTAAGAAAGGCAAGCCCACTTCCCAATAATACAAAGAGACCGCAAACAACGCCCCCAACCATTCTTCTTGTTCGTTGCGTAAAGCAATTAACATACCTGCGTATATTAATCCAAGCATTAAGACGGGATTTGCTTCTAACATGGCTTGGACGGCGTAAAAGTTCAAAATGCAAAAGGCAAAAAATAAAAGCCAAAACCAACGCGGCGCTTCCCAAGCGGTTAATTGCAAACTGGAGTAAACAAGCGCGAACAATGCGAATTGCAGAATCAATGTATAAATCGCGCGAGCAAGTTGAGGGTCGGCGAAAAGCGCGAAAGGAAAGTAAAAAAATAGCAGGTGAAAAGGCGTATCGAAAATATATACTTCCGCGCCTGCTGGAAGGGCGTTTTCGTAAACGAGCGTTTGCACTCGCGCAGGCACTTCGGCGCTATAAGGGTCAATTCGTTCAAACATAAACCCGCGCGCGGCAACCCAATGCGCATAAAAATCTCCGCCGCCGTTTGGAAGCGAAAGGTTCACCGACATCAACACGATGGCGATGATGAGAAACAGAATCGTAACAATGGCGATGAATTGATAATCGCGCGCGGTAAGCGAATTAGATGGAGGTTGAAAATTCATTTTATGTTAAATCGAAAAATCGGTCTTGTGGGCGAAGGACGCGCAACTTCTTTGAAGCCTGCTTGTATAAACGCGCTTGCCGAGCCAGTGAACATAGACGGCGGCGCTTGGTTTGTTTTTACGTCAATGGGATACCCTTCGACAAGATGCGCGCCGTTGCGTTTGGCATGTTCCACCGCGGCTTTGATTAACTCAACGCTAATGCCTTTACGGCGATGTTTCTTTTCAATAAATAAGCAAGTGATTGACCAAACGTCTTTATCGTCTATCGGCTTAAGAATTTTTGAATGGGCAAGTTTTGAATATTTTTGACGCGGTTCAATGGCAATCCATCCAATGGGATAGCCCTCCGAATACGCTAGTAAGCCCGGCGTTTTTTTCGCGTCAACAATAGACTTCATCATTTGTCTGTTCGCGTCGCCTTTGTTTTCATCGTAGGCATTGCCCCTTAATTTCCAATACATGCACCAGCATCCGCCGTGCGCGCCGTTATTGCCAAACAGCAATTCAAAGTCGCGCCATAGTTTTTGGGTGAGCGGATGAAAGGATAAATCTAGTTCGTCGGTTCGGTTTGTCATGGTTTCCTTATTTAATTAATTGTAGATAAACAAAGATTCGACATTTCCGTTCATCTTTGATTATCTCTGGTTGATTTTATCTGCCTTCAATTAAATGTTCATGGTCAAGTTTGCCCGAAGTCCACTCTTTGATTTGAGATAACAACACGGCAATAAAGATTAAAGCGCACCCGACAAGTTGTATCATAGCCAGCGTTTCATTTAATATCAACCAACCTACTAACACGGCAAACACCGCTTCAAGGCTGAGAATCAGCGCCGCGTCGGCGGGAGGCGTGTGGCGCTGCGCCCAAATTTGTAAGGTGTAGCATAAACCTAGCGAAAAGAAAGCGGTATATCCAATTGCGAGTAATAAAGAAGCGCTCCATTGTATAGCAGGCTCTGCGACAACCCCCACGCCAAGATTCAAAACGCCGCATACGATTAATTGACCGACAGAAAATGTGAGCGATTCAAATTTTGAAGCGAACTTGCCAAGCAAGATAACATGAATTGCCCAAAACAAAGCGCCGATTAATTCCAACAGGTCGCCAAATTGAACTTGAAACGCGCCGCCTGTCGAAAGGAAAAAGGCGCCAGCCATTGCCAACGCAACCGCAATGATATAAACCCAATGCGGTTTTTCGCCCCAGAAAAAAAATAAAAGAATTGGAATGAGAACGACATATAAACTGGTGATAAACCCTGCATTGCCTGCGGTTGTATATAGCACACCTGCTTGCTGAAACGCCGCGGCGATGAATAAAACAAAGCCCGCCATAAACATCCAGATATATTGTGAGCGCGATATGGTTTGAGTTCGGAAGATTTTCCAAGCAAACGGCAAAACGACCAAACCTGCCAGTAAATATCTGTAGCCATTAAATTGATACACACTCCCCAACTGACCCGCGACTCGTTGCGCGACAAACGCTGAACCCCAGATGATGGAAATGATAAATAATGTGATATCCGCTTTTAAGCGCATAAGTTTCCTTTATAGGTAGAGAATTGGTTTAATGATAGAAAGATTATACGGCAAAATTATTTTACAGACCTTTCTTTCAGAAGCCTTAGCGCCGCCGCTTGTTTTATTCAATACAGGTATAATTAAAATTATGAAACCGCGCTTAGAAGAAATATTAAACAATTTACAATCCGTTAGAAGGTTGAAATGACAAACCCCCGCGTATTTTTCGAAAATGACGTTATTAAGATTCTAAACGATGATGTCATTTCCACCAAACTTGTTGAAGATAACAGCGTTGACCTTATAGTTACATCGCCGCCGTACAACGTAGATATTCAATATAATTCGCACAAAGACGATTTATCCTATTCGGAGTATCTTGAATTTAGCCGGCGATGGATGAGCCGTTGTTTTGATTGGCTTAAAGATGATGGAAGGTTTTGTTTGAATGTTCCGCTAGATAAAAACAAAGGCGGTCAACAAAGCGTTGGGGCAGATATAACTACCCTCGCAAAACAAATTGGTTTTCAATATCATTCAACGATTATTTGGAACGAAGGAAATATATCTCGCAGAACTGCGTGGGGTTCTTGGATGAGCGCCTCCGCCCCATTTGTGATTGCGCCCGTAGAATTGATTATTGTATTATATAAAAAACAATGGAAAAAAACTAGCGGAAGCAAAGAGTCGGACACAACAAAAGCGGAATTTATGGAATGGACAAACGGCGTTTGGACATTTAACGGCGAAAGCAAGAAAAAAATCGGACATCCAGCGCCATTTCCGCTAGAGCTTCCTAGAAGATGTATCAAAATGTTTAGTTATATTGGAGACACAATTCTCGACCCATTTAGCGGTAGCGGCACAACCGTCATAGCCGCCGCTCAGAATAAAAGAAAAGGCATAGGCATTGAAATTGACGAAAAATACTGCCAACTTTCAAAAAAGCGCATTATCAACCTAACCTCGGCGCTACAAGAATCATTCAAACTTATGCAAGAGAGCGTATGACAACAACAGTTCGTGAGTTAATTTTGAACTATTTCAAAAAACGCCCAAATCAAGACCTGGAACACGGACCCGTTGTAGATTGGGTAACAAAACAATGGTTGCGCAAACACGATACGCCGCCAAGAGACCCTTGGCGAAGCATCCGCGCTTTACATCAAGCAGGGATATTAATCAAAGTTCGTAAAGGCGTTTATAAATACGACCCAACGGCAGTGATTCATCGAGAACTTGAAGACTTCACTCCTAAACAAAAAGAGCAAATCTTCAAACGAGATAATTACCGCTGTGTAATATGCGGGCGCGGAAAACAAGACGGCGTAGAAATTCACGTTGACCATATAAAACCCAAAGATAAAGGCGGTAAGGCAAGTCTCGAAAACGGTCAAACATTGTGCGCCGAGCATAATTTCAAGAAAAAAAATTACAAACAAACCGAAACGGGTAAGAAAATGTTCATTCGTCTCTATGAGCTCGCAAAATCGCAAAATGATAAAGACTTAATGAAATTTTGCGCCGAAATACTTGAAGTATTTGAGAAAAACGGAGTCAATGGCCACATAGAATGGGTTCGTTAACTTCCAAAAAACTTCACACCAAAGCCCTCCCCATACCATGAACCAAACCCAACGCATCATCTTATATTGCCTCGCCGTCATCGCCAGCGTAGCATGGATTGGAATCTCCGCGCAACCAAACGCCCTCACAAACGAATTTGCCCCACAAGAAGGATTCTCCGCGCCCGATTTCACCCTAAAAACCCCAAACGGCGAAACCTACACACTATCAGAACTAAAAGGCAAAGCCGTGCTAATCAATCTCTGGGCAACATGGTGCCCGCCTTGCCGCGCCGAAATGCCCGCCATGCAAAAATTATACGAAGAATATCAATCTCAAGGTTTAGTCATTTTAGCCGTCAACGCCACTTATCAAGATTACCCGCTTTCAATCGCGCCCTTCATCAACGAATATGGACTCACCTTTCCCATTTTATTAGATGAAACGGGCGAAACCGCCGCCGCATACCAACTGCGCTCGCTTCCATCGTCTTACTTTATCAATCGTGCTGGCATCATCGCCGAAGTCGTCATCGGCGGACCGATGTCCGAAGCGTTATTACGCACACGCATTGAAAAAATTTTAGAATAAAAATCCATGCTTGAATTATTTCGGAACATCTTCGCCCCGCCTCGCCATTTGATTTTGCTAATCCTCGCCGTTTGGCTTGGAACCACGCTTGCAGAAAAACGCGCCGAACGTTTCGGCGTCAAAAAAGACGACATCAGTGCCATCATATATTACGGCTTCATCGGCTTTATCATCGGCGGGCGTTTATCTTTTATCTTACAAAACATCGCCGCATTCATTCAAAGCCCGCTCAGCGCTTTTTCAATCAATATAGATGTATTCGATACATTCGGCGGCATCGTCACATGTATCATCATTGCGCTCATACTCATCCAACGCCGCCAACTTTCTTTCTGGGCAACAGCCGATGCGCTTACGCCCTTCTTTGCCATTTTATCTATTGGGCTATCCCTAAGTCGCCTCGCGGCAGGCACAGCCTTCGGAATACCGACCTCACAACCTTGGGGCATTGATTTATGGAACGCCGCCCGCCACCCCACTCAACTCTACGCCTTCATCGCTTCATTCCTAATTTTCTGCCTGTTCTGGTTTCCCAAACAGACTCTCCCCCTCGGCGTCTCCTTCCTCACCTTCGCCGCGCTCACCGCCGCAACGCAAATTTTTCTTGGCAAGTTTCGCGCCGATTTAACTTTGATATTCAACGGCATCAAACAAGAGCAAGTGATTTCGTTCATTGTTTTGATTGTCTGCTTTGTATTAATTGAAATCCGCCTTAAAAAAATTTCAAAGGATAAAATCAATCTATGACACACGACATCTCCCTCCCCACAAAACAAAATTTCACTTTCCCCTCTATTTGCGTAGTTTGTGAAAAACCAAACCCCGAAAGCCAAGCCGAACTCACGTTTTTTGAACACAAATTTTCAGCCGTTGAAGCGGCATCGACAATAGTCACACAAACCGCCTATCATGTAGAGCCGACGTCCCACATCGTGAAAGGCGTGCCTGCTTGCAGTGAATGCGCTAAAAAATTAAAGTCACATCATACTTGGCTCACCGTCGTCAGTTACGCCTTATGGTTAATAGGCATAGCCTTAGCGGTTTTTCTACCGATAGAAATTTGGTGGAAAGCGGCGGTATTGATTGCCTTTTTATTTTTGCCGGGCATTATCTCCGTTGTTTTTCCGCCTGCGTTTAACGCTACAATTTCAAAAGATACAATTACGTTTGAATTCGCCTCCGAAACGTTCGCCAACGAATTTAAGAAACTGAATCAAACCAAATCAACCGAGTAAGCGCTTTGCCATACGCACAAAGCCGCCAAAAACGACGGCTGGAGCGAAAAAAATCAAAACATATTCAAACCGCTCTACTTAAGGCGTTGGCAAAACAATTGGGGTTAACGTCGCAGTCGGTTGCGGAATCGGCGTTGGCGATAACTCAACCCAGCCGCTATAAAAAAAGTATTCCGACAAAAACTGCGTTCGCTCGCGTTCATTCATGGGGCGCGGGCGCGAAAAATCTTCCAGCATCGCAGTCAACAACTCCACGCCGAGATATTTCCCATCATAAAAAACATGTCGGTCAATAAACTCGCGGCGGGTTTCGTCAATGATAGAACCGTCAGGCAGTTCATACGTCATTTGGTCAAAAAACAAATTTCCCAAACCATAGTGAATAAACGCGTCGCCGCGAAATTCCATCAAATGCGGGTAATGCGCCTGGCTTCCGCTCACCACCGTTGCGCCAGCGTCCGCTACGGTTCGAAAATCCTCTTCATGCGCATAACATGGACCAGGGTGGTAGCACTCTTCATGCTGAAACGTAAAAATCACCATATAACCTTGCGATTTCACATCTTGAATTTGTTGAGTAAAAAATTCATAATCGCAATTTGCCGCGCCCGGTTTTGTATCCGTCGCTTTGACAAATGTATAACCGCGTTTGCCGTTGCACCCCATAAACGCAATTTTATTCCCATTCGCCTCTAGCAAAACAGGCAAACGCGCTTCATTTTCATTTGCGCCGCCGCCATAATACGGAATATCGTTTTGTTTATAAATTTCCAACGTATCTAGCATGGCTTGCGTGCCGCGGTCTGCAAAATGGTCGCCGGTTAATTCAACCACATCCGCGCCGACATATTTCAATAACTCAATATACTTTGGGTCGCTGCACAAAATAAAATTTTTATGCCCAGGTTCCGGAAACGGGCAATCGGAGTCGAACGGCACTTCGTTGCTAATATGCGTTATATCCGCGTTATATAGCCAATCGTAAATCAATTCGCCGGGGCGCGTCACGCCTTTGGTTTCCATTGTAAAGGCTGTGGCGCGCACCAATGCGGTAACGCCTGTTAATACGACTATGGTCAATTTGGCTTCATCTCGATTCGACTTTGGCAATTCAAAACTTGCGCCGCCAAAAATAATCTTAAGCGGATAATGATTTTCATCAAAATCTTTACGAATTGGAGATTGCCCATCCACGCTAATCACTTTCCATTTTGGGTTTATTTCTTCAAATGGAATAATTGCCCATGTGGATAAATCATTCCACGCTTCGTCTAATAACCGATTTGAATCAACGCTTCTGACTTGATTTGGGCTTGGTTCGCCCCATTGGGCAGTAAACGCCCGTAAAGTTGATTCTGCCATGATTAACTTCCGCGCGGCAGACTCCCCTTTCCAAATGGAGAGCAATGCCTCAGTTGAAATATCATCTGTCACTGTAGGAAAAGAAGCGACGAGGGCGTAAATCCAAGTTGAACCTGAGTCGGATATATCTAATCTTTGAGTCGCAGAATTTACATCGTCCACAATTGGAATATCAAAAGCGTGAGCCAGTTCGCGTAAACTGTCTGGCACAGAAGGGCTAATCCACAATGCGGGGGGCAAGGGCGTTGAGGTAGCGGCGACTTCAGAGACGGTTGTCGCCTGCGGCGTAGATGCGGCTTGCGGCGTTGGCGCGGCGCAGGCAACAAGCACTAAACAAAATAAAATTGAAAAAAATTTTTTCATTAACATTCGATTTTTGAAATTGTATAACTTTGTAAAGCGTTTTTATCAATCGTCACGCCTAAGCCTGCACCCGTAGGCACATTGATTGTTGAATCAGCATTCAACACAAAACTTTCGTGGGTTATATCTTTTTTGTAATAACGGTTAGACGCAGACACATCGGCGGGCAAAATAAAATTTGGCAGCGTTGCCAAAGCCAAATTAGAAGCGCGCCCAATGCCCGTTTCTAACATGCCGCCGCACCAAACGGGAATTTGATTTTTTTGACATATATCATGTGTTTCAATGGCTTGGCTTAAACCGCCTAACCTGCCCGCTTTGATATTGATGATTTTGCAGGCTTGCATTTCAATGGCATAACGGGCATGGCGCGGCGAGACGACGCTTTCATCTAAACATACGGGCGTGTTAAATTGCGCCTGAAATTTATGGTGGTCCCAAATATCGTCTTCAAATAACGGTTGTTCAATTAATAATAAATTCAAATCGTCTAATGGTTTGAGCGTATTTATATCGTCTAGCGAATATGCCGAGTTGGCGTCCACTTGTAAACGTAAATCGGGGAAATGTTTACGAACCGCTTTTGCGTCTTCTACGTCTCGCGTTGGTTTGATTTTTATTTTTACGCGCGCATAGCCTTGATTCACATAATCATGCACGGCTTTTACTAAGGCTTCTGGCGATTCTTGAATTCCAATCGAAACGCCCACTTGCGCTTTATCTCTTACGCCGCCGAATAATTCTTTGAGCGATTTGTTTTCGCGTTTGCCGAGTAAATCCCACAATGCCATTTCTACGCCCGCTTTGGCAAGGTGATGCCCGCGAATGCCTTCGACTCTTTTTGAAAATCATTTGCGTCTTTAATATCTTTGCCTTTGATTAACCCTGAAATAAAATCTTTGATAATGTGAATGGAGGTTTGGGCGGTTTCGTAACTATAGCCCGGGTCGCGCGCGGCGACGCATTCGCCATAGCCAATTAATCCCTCTGAACGGATTTCGATAATGACGCATTCGCGATTGGTTTCGCGCCCAAAAGAAGTTTCAAATGCCGAAACCAATGGCATAGAAATATGATGAAGGGTTATTGAGTCTATTTTCATTTTGTGTGATTATTTCTCTTTGGATATGCGTTCAGCCGAAAGGATTTGTCTCGTAGTTTTTGTGTAATAAACAGCGTACGCATCGCCTTGCATAATTTCAATCAAGGCTGGGTTAGCATTGCTGAAAGATTCTCCGCCTACATGCATTTCGTAACTGGAAACAGTTTGTCGTTTATAAGTTGGGTCTGAAGCTGAACCTGATAGTTTTTCTACTTTTACAAATTGAATTTCGCCTTCGGCTTTTTGCACAGAATAATCTAGTTTGGTAAATAGCCCACGCCCAAATAAGGCGGTGAAAAACATAGCCAAACCAGCGCCAACCCATGCGCCGGCGCTGGTTGAATCTACAAAAATTTTATAAATAAAAAACAGCGCCAAGGCGATGCAAACAAGCGTAAGCCCTAAAATGAAGCGTTGGGCGAATTGGTCGTTTGAGGTTAATTTTTTCTGTTGCTTGGGGGAAAGTCTGCCGAATTTGTTAGCAAGTAAATCTGAATCGTCAAACGCAAAATACCCTTGAAGTTGTTTTTCGCTCATTGAGTTCCTATATGCTTTGTGTGGGCAATGTTTATTCTGTTTTTATTTGACTTGGGTCGTCGTCTATTTTCAAGTTTTTGAGCGCGTCGCTCATGCTAGTCGATTCAACGCGCATGCCCGGGGCGGGAACGCCGCAAAATGGGCAGATATTCCAAGAGAGTTCCATAAATCTTGAACAGTTATGACAAGTCTTCTTTAGTTTTGTGTGACAATTCGGGCAAACTTGCCAATCTTCTTTCACTCGTCGTTCACAGCCTGGGCAAAGGGGCAAATCTTCTAAGGCTTGCAACAAGGCTTCTTCTTCCAGCGTGCGCTGGTATTCTTCTTCTAAAGTTCGCGGCGGGCGGAGAATTAAGTAAACCAAAATGCCCGGTAAGTTTAATACGGCGACGAGTAAGGCGGCTAATGTTTGAATCAAGGGGTCGCGGGTGCGGGCGCGAATATCACGATACGTCCAAATTACGAAACTCACCCACAAGGCGATGATGAACGCGCCCGTAAATGCGGTAAGCACAAGCGTAAGACTGCTCAGGAAGACAGGGTCGAATGTCATGTAGGTATTTTAATGCATAATGAGACTTCGGAAGTTTCATTTTCTACGGCGTTCTAAAATCAAATTTCCATTCTGCGCCGTTGTTGACGTAAGTAGAAGTCGTTCCCATGACTTGATAAAACGTTTGGCCGGGGCGTAAGAAGATGGGGTCGCCTGAGAGGGTGGTGAGCAAGAGCGGTTGGTTTTCTTCCATGCGAATCCAATAGGCAGGGATGGCAAGCCCATCTCGAAAAACGATGGCGTTGCCATAATCAATTAAGTCAATGTTATATACTTCGTCTTCTGCATTGTAAGAGTTGTAAAAAATATGGGGGACGAAAATCACCACCACGTTTTCCGCCGTAATGGGAAAGCCTGTAAGGTCGTCGGTGAGCGGGGCATACGTTTCGGCATTGCCGCGCACTAAGTCTTTGGCTTCTTGGTAACGAAGGTAGTTTTTGGCGAGCGGGTCGTATTCCCAATAGTTATAACTATAGGGGGAGTAATAGGAATAAATTCTGGCGGCGGTTAATGGGGTTTGCGGCGTTTCTTCGGAGAAAAAGCCTCCGCTGATGATTTGCGGAGAGTTATCTAAGCCTTTTTTTTCAATGCACGCATTCCACTTTAGCATATTGAAAAAGACGTTGTTATATGAGTCGCGTTCGTAAGGTCCAATAAAATAAGGCGGGCATTCGCCAATGCCCACGCTAACTAGATATGGGTCTAAGTCTGTCGCTTTGAGGTAGTTTAATTCACGCGGGTCGGCGCCTTTGAACATGAGGAAGGCATGATACATGCGGGCGACATGCTCGTCAAAATATCTACCCGAACGGACAGGACCGACTCGTTCTGCGTTGTTGCTGTAAAACACTGCAATAAAACGGGTATCGCCCCATTCAATGTAATACTCAAAAACAACATCTGCCAACGAAAGCCCCGATTGTGGGCGAACGTAATCGGGCGAGTTGCCAATTTTTATAGCCAACGGTCGGCGTTGTAATAACGTTGGGTCGCTCACCGCCAAGCCAGTTAAGGGGTTATAGGTCGCTAAGTGATTCTGAGCCGATGGGATTCCCTCTACTGTCGCGTTTACATTATCTGGAAGCGTTGGCTTGGTGGGGTAAGGCGTAAAAGTCGGCATGGCTTGCGGCGTGGTTAAGATAAGGTATGGGTCGGGAGAATTGACAGAATGCGGTTGGAACGGCGTGGGCGTAGGGAAACCGCTTGAGGGAACGGCGGCAGGCATCAAGTTAGGAGAAGAAGCGTTAGGCGAAGCGCAGGAGATGACGGCGAGTCCAAAGAGTCCTAAGAATCGAAAAAGTTTGAAGAGGCGATTGGTCATTTAAGTCATTTTACCAAAGAGGTTTGTATCGTTGAAAACTGTTACAATTAACTTATCTCATGCTGATTTTAATTTCTTGCCTTTTATTTTTTGTAACGGCGCTGGCATTAATTATTTTGCGAATTTTTCGCCCAGAAGCGCGTTATACATGGTTGGCGGCGGTAGGCGGGGCAATGCTGGGCTTTGTGAGCGTAGTTTTATGGCTTGCCCAATTGCCCGATAGTTTAAGTTTGCCCGGCGTGCCAACGTTGGATGAATTTAACTCATCGTTGATTTTTAGCGCCGACGGAGTTTCATTTCCGTTTGCGCTTAGCGTGGCGGCGCTAATTGTATCTATTTTATTAACCGCCGTCACGCAACCTGTTTATATCAATTCGTCAATTTGGGCTGGTATTTTGGCGTTGGGCGGCACGGGCATTTTTGCGGTGACGGCAAATAACCCGCTAACCTTGTTATTGATTTGGGCGGTGTTAGATTTAACCGAATTGATGATTCACTTAAGCTCGGTCAATGGCGCATCGAATAATGAAAAAATTGTCGTTTCGTTTGCAACCCGCGCGCTGGGCATTGGTTTTTTAGCGTGGGGAAGCATGACCAGCATTGCCGAAGCGAATACATTTGAATTTCAATCTATGTCGGTTAGCGCGGGTTTGTTCTTAGCGATTGCCGCCGGTTTACGCTTGGGCGTATTGCCCTTGCACTTACCTTACTCGCCCGAATCAAATTTACGGCGCGGCTTTGGCACAGCGCTACGATTAATTTCATCGGCGTCGAGTTTAATTTTGTTAGGGCGCATTCCAGTGGGTGTCTTCAATTCTAACCTCGCGCCGTTGTTAATTGTTTTAACGTTAATTGCCGCGCTCTATGCGGGTTGGTCTTGGCTTCGCGCGCCCAACGAATTAGACGGTCGCCCCTATTGGGTGATTGGCATTGCCGCGCTTGCCATTCTTTCGGCATTAAGCGGCAACCCCATTGGCGCGGTGGCATGGGGTTGTGCGTTAATATTGGTGGGCGGGGCGTTGTTTCTCGCTTCTGTGCAAAACCCTTGGCTCAATCGCGCGATGTTAATTGGCGCGTTTAGCGTTTCTGCATTGCCGTTTTCTCTAACCGCCAGCGCGTGGCTGGGGCGCATCAGTTTTTTTATTCCTTTTGTTATTCTCGCGCAAGCGTTGATGATGGCTGGCTTTATTCGTCACGCGCTGCGTTCCGTCAATCGCGATTCATTAGAGAATCAACCTGATTGGATGAAAGCGGTTTATTCATCGGGAATCGTTTTGTTGATTATCGCGCAAATATTTTTAGGATTCATCGGCTGGGACGGCGCGCGGCAAATTGGCGCATGGGCGCCCGCCCTCATCGCTTCTTTCTTAACTTTCGGTTTGGTATGGGCAAGTCGGCGCTTTCGCCTCTTCAACCCGGTTCGCGCCCATTGGGTTTCTGCCACAGAATTGCGGCTAAATCGGTTTTATCAAGGCTTGTGGTCTATCTACCGCTTCTTTGGCAGAGCCAGCCAAATTGTGACGCAAACCCTCGAAGGCGAGGGCGGCATCATGTGGACTTTGTTATTCTTAATTTTGTTCGTTGCATTCATCACACAGGCGGCTTCATAATATGCTAGAGATTGTCTCATGGGCTGCGGTTGCCTTAATCTTATTCACGGCAACCACAATGTTAATTCATTCAGATTGGCGCATCACCTTAGGCGCACTGGCATTGCAATATCTGGCTATGTTTTGGCTGGTCACTCGGCATTTACCGTTTGCAATGGGTTCGGTCAAGTTAATCACCGGTTGGATGGTGGTCGTCATTCTCGGCATGACGCGGCTTGGATTAACTAACATCGAAGAGGAAGAAGCCTTCTTCCCGCGCGGGCAAGCCTTTCGCCTTGCATTGATGAGCATTGTGGCGCTTGTCGCCGCTGGCGCTTCGCCCCGCATTGAAACGTCAATTCCAGGGCTGGGTTTGCCCGTCATTGTGGGCGGTTTGCTATTAATCGGCGGCGGAATTATTCACTTAGGACTAACTACAAATATATTACGCGTCATTCTCGGCTTGCTCACCATGTTAGCAGGCTTTGAAATTTTATACGCCGCCATCGAAAGCGCAATTCTCGTCACCGGGTTGCTGGCGGTAGTGAATTTAGGGTTAGGCGTGGTCGGCTCATACTTAATGCTGGCAGGTTCTACTCCGCTTGAAAGCGAGGAAGACCTATGAGCGCGCCGATACTATGGATTGTCATTCCCTTTTTGACTGGCGTGTTCATCTTCCTCATCTCCAGCGAGCGTTATTCCGCATGGGTCGGCGGAGGCGTTTCGGCAGTTTTATCGGCAGTCGCTTTTTTCATCCCCATTGATACAGCCTTATTATTAGGAACGCTTTCTATCAAAATTGCGCCTGCCATTCAAGTTTTTGGGCGCAGTTTTGAGTTGAACGCCGCCGACGGCTTATTGCTTACCATCATCTATGGATTAGCGTCTTTATGGTTTTTTGGCGCTAAAGCGTCTGGCTCGCAAAGCCGCTTTGTTTCATTCGGTTTGATGATTGTGGCGCTACTCACCGCCTCTATTGCCGTTGAACCGTTTTTATATGCGGCGTTATTACTAGAAGTCGCCGCCATGCTCGTTATTCCATTGCTCGTGCCGTCGTATCAAAGAGCAAGTCAGGGCGTGGTGCGGTTCTTAACCTATCAAACCTTAGCCATGCCGTTCATCCTCTTTTCAGGTTGGATGTTAACAGGCGTAGAAGCCAGCCCCAGCGATTTAGGCACAACCTTACAAGCAGGCGTTATGCTTGCCTTAGGGTTTGCGTTTTTATTCGCAGTCTTTCCGCTCTATCATTGGATTCCAATGCTAATGGAAGAAACGCCCCCCTACGCAACAGGCTTCCTCTTGTGGGCATTGCCCACCTTCATCGCCATTTTTGCTTTAGGCTTTTTAGATAGATATACATGGTTAAGAAATTCGCCGCAATTGATGAGCGCGATTCAATTCGCCGGGTTATTCATGGTCGCCAGCGGCGGAATCTTCGCCGCGCTTCAGCGCCATTTAGGGCGCATCCTCGCTTACGCCTCCATTTCGCACACAGGGTTAATTCTCTTAGCGTTCGGTTTACAATCTCCTCAAATGGCGCACCTTGTATTTCTTACACTCATCCCACGCGGGCTAGAATTAGCCGTTTGGGCGTTCGCTTTGTCTATCATAAAACGCAAAGCCTATTCATTACAATTTAGCGACGTGCAAGGCTTATCGCGTATATATCCCGTCGCAACCGCCGCATTAACCTTTGCGCATCTCTCCATCACGGGCTTTCCGTTACTAGCGGGGTTTCCATCGCGGCTGGCGCTTTGGCAATCATTGACCAACGACCTACTCCTTTTATTTTGGGTGTTTGTAGGCATGTTTGGCTTACTCGTCGCCGCCATGCGCACGCTGGCAGTGTTTGTGATGACGGAAGAACCAGGCTGGAAATTAAGCGAAGGCTGGGCGCAAGCCGTCATGCTGGCGGTAGGCGTGAGCGGATTATTCCTCTTAGGCATATTCCCACAAATCCTACAACCATTGCTTGCGAATATTCCATCTTTATTTGAGCATTTAGGTCGGTAAATTTCTTTCTTCATTGCTCTTTCTAAAGTGTATAATCTCATCCATTCCGCTTAAATAAATTTTGGAGAACAACATGGAATTTGAACAAATCGTCAAACGCCTAGAATGGCTCGATAAACAAAACCGCGAGACTAAAGATACGCTCGCCGCTTTGAACGAACGTTTATCTGCCTTTGAAGCCAATGTAAACGTGCTTTCAAAACAACTCAAAACGTTTAGCAAACAAATGACCGACGTCGTCCCCGCCGCTAAACGCATTGACCAATTTGAAGCGTTAATGACCAAACAACGCGCCGACATTCTAAAAGTAATTGACGAAAACGAAAAAAACCGCGCCAAAAGCGAAAAAGATTTCGCCAAAAAAACGCAAAGCGAATTAAGCGAACTCAACAAAGCGGTAACGCAGCTCAAAACCATCGCCGATATAACCGAGCTAAAAAAACAACTCAAACTACGCGGCGATGAAATTCAACGCATCTTAAACAACATCGCCGACTTAAAATCCGCCGTAGAAGACGGCAAACGCTCTAACGAAGACGTCCGCCGCGCCTTACGCGCCGCAGACGAAACCCGAAACAACGACCTCAAACGCATCGCCGATATTCAAGGCGAGCTAACCGCCCTTCGCAAACGAGTGGACGAAAGCCGCGAAAAATCCACCATCAACGCCGATAACATTCGCAATATTGAAAACCGATTCACCGAACTCATCGCCTCCGAACAAGAACGCAAACAAGCCCAAACCGCCTTCTTAGAACAACAAGCGCTCGCGCAAATAGAACGCGACCGCGCCTGGAAAGACTGGCAAGAAAAATTCGACTCCTTCAAAAAAGAAGCCGAAAACATGGACACCCAACTTCAAAAATTAGACGAAGCCCTGCGCGGCGCAAAAAAAGCCCAAGAAACCTATGTGGAACTCAACGCCAAACTGGAACGCCGCATCAACGAAGTGACCGAAATGCAAAGACTCGCCGAAGACCGCCTGCGCCAAGAATGGATTACCTTCAAAGCCGACGACCAAAAACGCTGGACAGGCTACAGCCTCTCCTCCGAAGAATCCTTCCGCGAAATGCGTAAAGAAATACAAAAAAATCAAGAACAAGTTTCAGCCTTTAGCGACATCAGCCAAACCCTGCAAGACCAATTGCACCAAACCACCGACACCGCCGAAAAACAACTGCAAGAAATGATGAACGTCATCCACGAATGGATGACCTCTTATCAAAGAATCATGGGGCATGGGAAGAAAACAAAAAAATAATCGGCGTTCCGTCATCAACCAAAAATTTCCTCTTTCTTCTTTCATCTAAAAGAAAGAGGAAGAGGAAAAAATTTCGTAATGAAAGTTATCGGCACGGCAGGTCATGTAGACCACGGAAAATCCACCCTAATCGAAGCGCTCACCGGCATACACCCCGACCGCCTCAAAGAAGAACAAGCCCGCGAAATGACCATTGAACTTGGGTTCGCTTGGCTCATACTGCCAAACGGCGAAGAAGTGGGCATTGTAGATGTGCCGGGGCATAGAGATTTCATTGAAAACATGCTGGCAGGCATTGGCGGCATTGATGCGGCGTTGCTAATCATCGCCGCCGATGAAGGCATTATGCCCCAAACCAAAGAACACCTCGCCATTTTAGATATATTGGGGGTTTCATCCGCCTTAGCGGTGATAACAAAAACCGACCTCGCTTCAGACTCAGGGCGGCTGGATGCGCTAGAACTCGACATTCGTCAAACCCTCAGCCGCACCGCCCTCAAAGATTCTCCCATTGTCAAAGTCTCGGCAAAAAACAAAACAGGGCTAGATTTACTAATTACACACCTTCAATCTCTTTTAGAGAGCAAACCGCATCGCCCAAACTTACATCGCCCCCGCCTGCCCATTGACCGTGTCTTCAGCATGAGCGGGTTTGGCACAGTCGTCACAGGCACACTAAGCGATGGCGAATTAAAAGTCGGAGATGAAATTGAAATTTTGCCGCACGGCTTAAAAGGCAAAATTCGCGGGCTTCAAACGCACAAGAAAAAAGAAGACGTTGCCGTTGCAGGTTCAAGAACGGCCGTTAACATCTCAGGCATTGAAACAAACGCCATCCAACGCGGCGACACGCTGGCGCATCCCAATCAATACCAACCCACACAACGAATTGACGCAAGCATACGCCTTCTAAGCGATATCAACGCCTCTATCAAACATGGCGACGAAGTGAAATTTTTTGTAGGCGCAAGCGAAGCAATAGCCACATTACGCCTACTCGGCGCAGAAGAACTTAAAGCGGGCGAAACAGGCTGGATTCAACTTGAACTTCGCAAACCCATTGTAGCCGTGCGCGGCGATAGATATATTATCCGCAGACCTTCCCCCAGCGAAACATTAGGCGGCGGCGCGGTGATTAACCATCAGCCCAAAGGCAGGCACAAACGGTTTGATAAGACCGTGCTCAAATCGCTGGAGGCGCTTGTGCATGGCTCGCCCGCCGAAGTGTTGCGCGAAGCGTTATCGTCTTTACAAGCGGCGACGATAAAAGAAATCAAGTCGGCATCGCGTTTAGAGGCTGAACCGTTTGAAGCGGCGCTAGAAGAATTAATCACAAACGGGCAAATCATCCTTTTAGAGGGAAACAAAAACCCACAATCATTGGCGGTTTCTTTTGCCGAATGGCAAACCATAAAATCAAATCTTTTAAGAATTGTAGAAGACTATCATAAACAATATCGCCTGCGAAGCGGAATTCCAAAAGAGGAATTAAAAAACAAAAGCAAACTTTCTGGAAAAGTATTTAACGCGGCTTTAGGCTTACTAATTACAAATTGCGAATTGCAAATGACGCATTCGGCAATATCCAGCCCAAAGCATAAGGTTCAATTCACGCCGCCAGAACAAGCCGCCGTTAAGAATCTGATGCGAAAATTTGAAGCCAACCCATACGCCACGCCCAGCGTCAAAGAATGCCAAGCCGCAGTTGGAGAAGAAATCTTAAACGCCCTGATTGAATCGGGCGAACTCATCCCCGTTTCATCAGACGTGTTGTTTCGCAAAAAAGATTTTGACGAAATGACGGAAAACATTAAACTGTATATTAAACAAAATAAAACCGTTACGCTGGCGGAAGCGCGTGATATATTTAAAACCTCAAGAAAATACGCCCAAGCCTTATTGGAATATTTAGACTCCATTCAAATCACCGTGCGCGATGGCGACGCAAGAAGATTAAAGTAAACAATATTCATGAAGGATTTTTTCAAGCCCCCCATATTAGATAATGAAGAGGACGCTTATACAGCCTATCTATTAAATATGATTTTATGGGGGCTAGTGTTTATGCCGTTGCCTTATGTTTTGTATGTGCAATGGTTTGAGCCTGAACTCGCAAAGCGCGCATGGATTCAAGCAGGGATAGGCGAAGCGGTTAATTTATTTTTATTTTTTCTCCTGCGGCGCGGTTACGCGAGAGCCGCCTCTGCAATTCAAGTGATTGCATTCTGGTTGTTTTTCACGGTTACCGCGTTCACCAGCGAAGGCGTGCAAAGCGAAGCGTATATTTTCGGCTACCCCTTAGTGATTTTAATTGCCGGGCTTTTGCTTGGCGCAAAATCGGCTATTGGCATCACCGCCTTATCTTTAATATCGGGCTTGGGTATGGTATATCAACAAGCCATCGGCGCAATTTCAGATACAACGCCCAACTCCGCGCCTTTCACTTGGGTGATTAGTTTCATTATTTTTCCTTTATTTGGCGTGTTGCAATATTTATCCAATAAAGTATTAAACGACGCCCTAGAACGAGCGAAACGCAATGAAGAAAAACATAAATTAATTTCAAAAGTTAGCACAGATTATATTTTTGAAAGCGTTGTAAATGAAAACGGCAAAGTGGAAACTGTTTGGCTGGCTGGCGCGTTTGAGCAAATGACGGGCTACACGCCCGAAGAATACATCGCCAAAGGCGGCTGGTACGCTCATCTTCACCCAGACGATATTGAAAAAGACGCTGAAGACATGCGTAAGTTAAAACAAAATGAACCCGTGCTTGGCTCCGAAATTCGCACGCTTGCCAAAGACGGTTCAATTCGCTGGGAGCGCATCTTTGCCCACCCCGTGTGGAATGAAAAAGAAAACCGACTGGAAGGGATTATCGGCGCCGTGCAAGACGTTACTTTGCAAAAAATTGCCGAAGCGAAACTAAAAGAAACCCTGCTTCAACAAAGCGCGCTGTTAAACAATATCCCCGATATTGCTTGGCTAAAAGATAAACAAGGGCATTACATTGCCGTTAACCAGCCCTTCTTAAGCTTACCCACCCTACAAACCAAAGACGTGATAGGCAAAACAGTTTTTGAAGTCTTCTCTACAGAAATCGCCGAAAAATATCACCAAGCCGATATAAAGGTCATAACAACAAAACAAAGCATAACTACCGAAGAATGCGTAATCGACTCGCAAAGAAAAACCATTTGGTCCGAAACGACCAAAACGCCCATCTTCGACACCACAGGCGAGGTGGTTGGCACAACGGGCATTTCGCGCGATATTACCGAAAGAAAAAACGCCGAACTAGAACGCGAGAAATTAATCAAAGAACTAGAAGCGAAAAACATCGAATTAGAACGCTTCACTTACACCGTTTCGCACGACTTAAAATCTCCGCTGGTGACGATTACCGGCTTTTTGAATTATCTCGAAAAAAGCGCCCGCGCTGGAGATTTTGACAAATTCAAGCAAGACGTAAACCGCATTCATCAAGCGGTGGATAAAATGCAAACCTTACTTAGAGACCTGCTTGAACTCTCGCGCATCGGCAGAATAGTGAATGAGCCAGTAGAAACGACCTTTACCGAAATCGCGCACGAAGCCTTAGCCATTGTCGAAGGAAATATCAAGGCGAGAAACGTCAGAATTGAACTTGAAGACAAGCGCTACACAATTTTTGGAGATAAAATCAGATTAGTTGAAGTGTTGCAAAACTTAATTGAAAACGCCGTCAAATTCATGGGAAACCAACCCCACCCGCTCATTCGCATCGGCGCAATCGCCAACTCGAAACAACCAATCACATTTTTTGTGCAAGATAACGGCATAGGCATTGAGCCGCAATATATAGATAGAATCTTTGGGCTATTCAACAAACTCGACCCTCACTCCTCAGGCTCTGGCATTGGGTTAACCCTCGTCAAAAGAATTATTGAAGTGCATGGCGGTAAAATTTGGGTTGAGTCGGAGCCTGGCAAAGGCTCAACATTTTATTTCACGCTGGCATAATTTTATTTCGTCATTGCGAGCCGCGTTCTTGTCTCTTGCGGCAAAGCGCTCTCAAACATAGAATGAGATTGCATCAGGCTAACGCCCTCGCAAAGACCTCAAAAGGAGAAATCATGTGCGGAAGGTTCACGCTCACCGTTGACCCGTCGGAAGCAGAAGCGTTTGCAAATTTTGAATTCCCTAAAAAATTTGTTCCGCGCTTCAACATCGCCCCCACCCAACCCGTGTTGGCAATTCCAAACGACGCAAAACAAAAAGCCGATTTTTTTATATGGGGTTTAATTCCTGCCTGGTCAAAAGACCCAAGCATTGGCAATAAACTCATCAACGCGCGCGGCGAAACGATTGCAGAAAAACCCTCGTTTCGCGGCAGTTTCAAATACAAACGCTGTTTGATTCTCGCCGACGGCTTTTACGAATGGAAAGCCAATGCAAATCAAAAAACAAAAACGCCTTATTTCATTCACATGAAAAACCGCGAGCCGTTTGCCTTTGCAGGGTTATGGGATGAATGGAATTCGCCCGACGGCTCTTCCATTCGCACTTGCGCCATCATCACCACAGAGCCAAATGAATTGATGTCTTCATTACATAACCGAATGCCCGTGATTTTGAACCCCAAAGATTATGAGCAATGGCTAGACCCAACGCCTCAAACTCCCGCCAACCTGCTTCCGCTCATTCAGCCTTTTTCCACCTCCTCAATGACCGCGCACGCCGTTTCGACTCTGGTCAACAAACCCAGCCACGACTCGCCTGAATGCGTCGTCCCTGTATAAAACGCCCCGCAGGTTTAACCACCAGCGCATCACTCGCTCCTCAACAAAAACCTGCAGGACGATGAAGAATATATGACATCTATCAAACAATGGTTAACGAGCCGCTTCCCGGCGCTTGCCTCACGAGATTACGTTCTCTTTCTAATTGGTCAATTTATTTCGGTCATTGGCACATGGATGCAAGCCACCGCCTTGCCGTATTTGGCGTATAGAATTTCAGGCAGACCTTTAGATTTAGGTCTTATCGGCTTTTCAAACACTTTGCCCACTTTATTATTTGCGTTGCCGGCCGGCGTGTTGGTAGAAAGGTGGGATAAACGCAAAACCACCATTATTTTACAAATGTTGATGTCCGTTCAAGCGTTTGGGTTGGCGTATCTCACATTCACTAATCAATTACAAATTTGGCACATTGTGGGTTTAGCGTTTTTCTATGGCGCTGCCGTTGCCATCGAAGTCACCGCCCGCCAAGCCATGCTGGTTGAATTAGCCGGCAAAGAAGCCTTACCCAGCGCCATTGCCTTACAAACAACAGCGTTTAATTTAGGCAGAATTATTGGTCCCTTATGCGCGGCGGGGTTAATCTCGTGGACGGGGAATGAAGGCAGCGTTTTTTTGGCGAACGGAATTAGTTTTGTATTTGTGGTTACAGGTTTGTTTTTTGCGCGCACGCGCTTCAAAGTTGAAAAAGAAGCCGCCGCCCCACAAGGAATGGGCAACGAATTTAGAGAAGGCTTACGGTATATTCGCGGAAATACGGTTGTATTATCGGCAATCTTAATGTCCGCTTTGCTGGGGTTTTTTGGTATTCCATTATTACAACAAATTCCGGCGTTAGCCCGCGATGTGCTGAAAACCGCTTTTGACACGGAAACCATAATTGCGGCGCGCACAAGCAATATGTACCTCGCGCAAGGCATTGGCGCGGTCACTGCCGCGTTTATGATGGCATACCTCAGCGCGGCAGATAAAGGCAAAATGCTATGGTGGGGACAAGCCTTATTCATCATCCCCGTCGCCTTATTGGGCATAGTGACGAATATTTATATCGTTTTTATTTTGCTGGCGTTTATTGGCTGGGGAACGGTGACTCAATTAATCACTATGAACACGATGATTCAAATTCGTGTGCCAAATGAACTGCGCGGGCGCGTGTTCAGCGTTTATTTTTGGGGGTTGCAAGGCGTGGCTCCGTTTGGGAGCATTGTCATCGGCTGGGTGGCTCAAATGTGGAGCGTGCAAACTTCGCTCGTCGTCGGCGGGGTTGTTTCGTTATTAAGCGTTTTACTCGTGCGCTTGTTTTTTTGGCAAAGAAAAAATACGCCGTCTTAGAGATATGAGCGTTTGAGAGATTCTTCGCTTAGAAAAACACGCTTAACGAAAAATAAGCGTTTACGCGCAAAACTTGACCGTCATTTTTTGCCCATGTTATGATGATGAATATGAGTCATCCATTTAACGAAGAGCCAGAAAAGCCGATGCGACAGAGTTCATTTTTTACAAATTTAGTAAAAATGGGCTTAGGCGAATCTTTATTAAAAGTCGTAACCAATATATTTTCCATTGCGGCGATTATCGCGGTGGCGTTATTAGCCCGCTCGTATTATGCTCAGGCGCAAGGCAATGCCGAAGAGCAGGAGCAGGCTTCAAGCGAAGAAGGAAGCGAAATCATCAATGTAGAATCTGTCGCGCCGCCTAATCTTGTTATTAATGAAGGCATATCGCGTTCGGCGCAAATTCATACCAATATTCCAACGCGTCCACGCGATGAAATATCAACGTATGTGGTGCAAGAGGGCGATACCGTGTTCGGCATTGCGGAAAAATTCGGCTTACAACCGCAAACTATTTTGTGGGGCAATTACAGTGTGTTGTTAGATAACCCGCACGCCCTAAGACCTGGGCAGGAATTAAATATTCTGCCAGTGGACGGCGTGTATTGGGAATGGTTGGGGGGCATTCCGTTTGGCAGTTGGGCTGAGTTTTACGGCGTGACTGCGGCTGATATTATTGAATACCCAGGCAATCACCTTGACGCCGATTCGATTGGCGATTATTACAATGCCAATATTCCAGTAGGAACTTGGTTAATTATTCCGGGCGGTAAAAGAGAGTTTGTAAGTTGGAGCGCGCCTTTGGGCGTGACGCGAGAAAACCCCGCCTCGGCGCGTGTGTTGGGCGCTGGCGCGTGCGACCCTGTGTCTGGCGGCGCGGTAGGGTATGGCGCGTTTATTTACCCATCCAATAATCATTATTTATCAGGGTTTGATTATTCTCCTGAAACCAATCACAGCGGCATTGATTTAGCAGGCAATGAAGGCGAGGCGGTATACGCCTCAGACGCCGGCGTGATTGTGTACGCTGGCTGGAATGATTACGGCTATGGCAATATGATTATGATTGACCACGGCAACGGCTTTCAAACTTTGTATGCTCACTTAAGCGCTTTGAATGTGGGTTGCGGGCAAAGCGTGGGGCAAGGCGAAGTGATTGGCGCAATTGGAAATACGGGACGTTCCTCCGGCGCGCATTTACATTTTGAAATTATGGCGGGTACAAAAGTGAACCCGTGGGATTATCTGCCGCCCCCATAGGCTTAGGTTTCTAAGGTCTAAGGTCGAAAGTCTAAGGTCTAAGGTCAAAAGTCTAAGGTCGAAAGTCTAAGGTCGAAAGTCTAAGGTCGAAAGTCTAAGGTCTATATTCCTTGCCAAAGGATAAAGGCTCGGCTATAATCTCGCTCCGTCGGGCGCGTAGCTCAGTTGGTTAGAGCGCTACTATCACACAGTAGAAGTCCGGGGTTCGAGTCCCTGCGCGCCCACAAAACATCGCTTTGCATGAGGCGATGTTTTTTTATTCCTATCAAAAAGTCTCAATTTTTTGTAAGAATTTGATTTTAGGCAAACTTTTATCTTATAATTCCGTCACAATGTCCACTCGTACCAATGAAACTTGGCTGGCAGATTTACAAAGCGCCGGCGCAAGCCATGAAGAAGCGTTAAAAGAGTTACGCGAGGCAATACAAAAAGGGTTGCCGTATGCGCTTTCGCGCTGGCTCTCTGCCGACGACCCGCTTTTTCAACCTCTAGTAGAAGAAGTAACCCAAGAAACCTTATTGCGCGTGTTAGACCAGCTCAATACCTTTGAAGGACGCAGTTTATTCACCACATGGGTACATAAAATTGCTATACGGATTGCCTTAACCGAATTGCGCCGCAAACGCTGGCGCGACGCTTCGTTAGATGAATTGACAGAAAACGAAGACGCTCCCCCTCCCCCCGGCTTGCTCGCTGACCCTCAGGCATCGCCTGAAACCTCGGCAGAGCGCAAAGACATGCTAGAACGAGTGCGCAGGATACTGCAAGAAGAATTGACCCCCAAACAACGCGAAGCGCTGACTTTGCTTGGCTTGCAAGATATTCCAATGGAAGAAGCCGCAAAAAAAATGAAGACCAATCGCAACGCTTTATACAAACTCTTGCACGACGCCCGCCTGCGGCTTAAAAAGCGACTTTCGCTTGAAGGCTTAACCCCGCAAGACGTTCTAAGCGCTTTTGAGCAAAAGTAGATTAAGAAAACCGCCCCGCAGGTTTGAATGGAAAGCCATATCAATGAAGAAACTTGCAGGGCGTTATAATAAAAGTAAGATTAATATTAAGTTAAACGTCTTAGACACAGAATGAAATTAAGAGACCTGCTCCAGAATTTTTTTGGCAAACCTACCTCTCAACCCGAAATGACAGACGAGGTTGTGCTTAAAATTATCAAAATTTTGGAACAGGCGCGGGCGGAAGAAATCACTTGCGACGATATGTTCGCTCAACTAGACGAATTCGCCGAGCATAAGTTCTACGGCAGAGATATTGAAAAAATCGCTCCTCTTTTACGCGAACATTTAGATATTTGCAATGGCTGTCACGAAGAATATGCGGCGTTGCTGCAAGTGCTAGAAAATACGCAAAAATAATATATAACGCCTATCAGGCTATAATTTTCGCGGTTCAATTTCTTCACATAAACTTGTGGGGCATTTTGCTTTTATTCATGAAACAATTTCTCGCCCGCTCGAATTGGAACGTGTAGCCGATTCTCAAACGGCGTAATAGGACAAGACCATTTTTCATTGTAAGCGCAGTAGGGGTTGTATGCCAAATTAAAATCCACCATAAAGCGGTTGCCGGGCAAAGGCTCAGGCTCAAGGTAACGCCCCGCGGGGTAAGTCTCTTTCCCTGCCAGCGAGTCTACAAACGGCAAAAAGAACCCATGCTCGCTTTGATATATCGTTAATTCAACTTCTTCGCCTTCAACCTTGAACTTAAATTTCCCATATTTTTGATACATGCGCACATCGCCTGTGGTGGTTTGCATTTCAAACATGGGCTTTTCCGCAAACTCTTCCACAACGGCTTCAAGGCGTAAGTCGTCATTTTCCGGGAAGTAGATTAAGCCTTTGAAGCGCCGTTTCTGTTCAGGGGTAAGCGGGCTTTGCGGGTGGGTTCTAAAAAATTCGTCTTTCTCTGCGCGAAAATCGTCTAATGCTGTCATTGTATCTCCAAAGGTTGGACGAACGAAAAATAAAATTTCTTACGAAATCATAACGAAAAAAAACGCCACTTGTCATTTATAATGCTTTATGCTATTTTAGACGAGAGGCGATGGTATGACTGCAAACCAAAAAACTGTGATGATAATTGAAGACGAACCCGACGCCGCCGAATTATTCGGCGAAATGATGCGTGTGAACGGGTTTCGGGTGATTAAGATGTTTTCCAGCACGCCCGCTATTCCGATGATTAAACAAGAAAAACCCGACGTCATCTTGCTTGATATTATGATGCCCGATATTTCAGGCTTAGAAGTGCTGCGCTTTATGCAACGCGAACCCGAACTGGCAAAAATTCCGGTTATTGTCGTCTCTGCAAAAAGTATGCCGAGCGATATTAAATCTGGTTTGGAGGCTGGCGCGGCAATGTACCTAACAAAGCCCGTCGGCTTTCAGGATTTAAAAAACGCCGTAGAACAGGTACTGAGTAATCACCGCCTCGCATGACGCATTTGCGCGCTTTTATTGCAATTGACGTGCCGCAAGCAACGCAAGAGGCGATTGAGAAAGAAACGTCTCGCTTGCGATATATACTGGGCGCGCAAACCATTCGTTGGACGCCCGCTTCAAATATGCACTTAACGTTAAAGTTTTTGGGGAACATTCCTGAAACGCATGTTGATTTTTTCAAACAGATGTTAACCCAAATTACGGAAACGCACGGCGCGTTCGATTTGCCCATTGGCGGGCTCGGTTCTTTTTCAAACGGAAAGTTGGTTCGCGTTTTGTGGCTTGGGATTCAGCCCACCGCAGAGTTGACTTCCATACAAAGAGAGGTTGAAGCGGGCGCGCACAGGTTAGGGTATGAAAAAGAAGCGCGCGCTTTTTCTCCACATCTCACGCTAGGACGAGTCAAACAAAATATCCACCCGAACGAAATGCAAAGCATTCGCAGCGCGTTGCAAACTTTTCAATTTGGTAAAATTCCGTCCGCGAGAGTCGACTCGTTGCATTTATATCAAAGCGAATTACGCCCGGAAGGGTCTGTTTATACAAAATTATTTTCGGTTAAATTAAAACATCCCACAGGCGTTATGGGCAAATAAACTTTGTTCACATAACCCTGTGGGATGGTATAACATAAAAGAGGTGAATTCTGAAAACGCTTGAATTGGCTCGTGAAATTGTCAACGCTTTGGAAGATAAAAAAGGCGAAGATATTCTTCTTTTAGATTTGAAAGATATCGTTTCTTTTACCGATTATTTTGTGATTTGCACAGGCACAAGCGACCGTATGCTCGACGCGCTCGCCAACGCCGCGATTGATGAGGTTCGCAAAAAGTTTAAGAAAAAGGCAAAGAAACAAGGCAACTCGCGCGATGGCTGGGTGATTGTGGATTATGGCGATGTGGTGGTGCATTTGTTCTCCCCCGACCAACGCGATTTTTATAATATCGAAGAATTGTGGGAAGACGGCAAAGTTTTGTTGCGCTTGAAATGATTAAGTTATGGAAACAAACCAAAACGGCGGTGAAACGATTAAGTTTATAGATTTGTTTTGCGGCATTGGCGGGTTTCGGTTTGCCGCAGAGCAAGTTTTTTCAAAATACGGCTTGCCTGCAAAATGCGTTTTTTCAAGCGATATTGACCCCTATGCCAGAGAAGCCTATCGCGCGAATTTTGGCGAATACCCCACTGGAGATATTACGCAAGTAAACGAAAACGATATTCCAGACCACGATATTTTGTTTGCGGGGTTTCCATGTCAGCCGTTTAGCATTATTGGCAACGGAAAAGGCTTTGACGACACGCGCGGCACGCTATTTTTTGACATAGCGAGAATTTTAGCCGCTAAAAAACCAAAGGCTTTTATTCTTGAAAACGTAAAACGGTTAATTGGGCATGACAAAGGACGCACGCTCAAAAAAATCCTTCATGTGTTGCGCGAAGAACTAGGCTACGCCGTTGATTACAAATCGCTCAACGCTTTAGATTACGGCTTGCCCCAGAAAAGAGAACGAGTCATTATTGTCGGTTACTATAAACCGATGGCTTTTGAATTTCCGCCAAAACAAAAGACGTTTACTCCGTTAAGCGACATTCTCGAAAAAAACGTTGATAAAAAATATTACGCGTCGGATTATATTCGTGAAAAACGCTGGGTTGAACATCAGCCAGCAATCAGCCCTTCTATTTGGCATGAAAATAAGGCAGGGCATATTTCGTCCTATCCTTATTCTTGCGCTTTGCGCGCGGGGGCGTCTTATAATTATTTGCTAGTGAATGGAGAACGCCGATTAACGCCAAGAGAAATGTTACGCTTGCAAGGCTTCCCCGATTCGTTCAAGATAGCCGTTTCTGAACATCAAACCCGCAAGCAAGCGGGCAATGCCGTTCCCGTGAATATGATTAGAGCGGTGTTAGAGTCATTCTTACCCACGCTGCTTGAAGATATGCCCTCGGTTCATCTTTATTCTAAAAACTCCGCATACCAAGCGGCTTTGAAGCGCCTTTTACAAGAACATAAAGCGCGCTATCAACAAGTTTCTTCGTCCATAAACCGTTGATATTAAGTGGATGCGCTTATCAAATGACAGATACATTTTCCAAAAAACAGCGTTCTGAAATTATGAAGGCTGTAAAGTCAAAAGGAAATCGGTCCACAGAAATCAAGTTAATCGAGATGTTCAAAACGCATCGCATCACGGGGTGGCGTAGAAACTACAACCTTTTAGGTCGCCCCGACTTTGTCTTTCCTAAAAAGAGGGCGGCGCTCTTTGCCGATGGGTGTTTTTGGCATGGTCATCACTGCCGAAACGTCACCCCTGCAGATAATGCCGAGTACTGGCGGAATAAAATCGCACGAAATAAAAAAAGAGATAAAGCGACCACAAACGCATTATCGAAAAAAGGCTGGAAAGTCATACGAATTTGGGAATGTGAAATCAAAAAAGGCAAAGTTCAAAAACTAATGGCGGCAGGTCTTTTTGAAAGCAAAAAATCTGGCGCGAAAAAAGCCTAAGAAAGCGGTTGGAAATTTATTTTCCAACCACAGATGAACACAGTTCAATTAGATACAAAGGCGATTTCACGACGATATTCATAAAAACATCTTTCGTTCATAAAAATCCGCAGGCTCATCGCCTGCGGATTTTATTCCTCACTCGTTATTTTTCAAACACCCACTTATCTACTTCTCTTTTCCACTCTACCAATTCTTCTTGCTTAAACCACAAGGCGACTTCGCGTTCGCCTGTTTCGGGCTTATCCGAAGCGTGGATTAGGTTTCGCCCCACTTCTAAAGCAAAGTCATGGCGGATGGTGCCAGGCGCCGATTCGACTGGTTTGGTAGAGCCAACAGTTTGACGAACAGCCGCCACAGCGTTTGGTCCTTCCCACACCATTGCCATCACAGGGGCTGATGTGATGTACGAAATCAATCCGTCATAAAATGGTTTGCCTTTATGTTCGGCGTAATGCGTTTCAGCCAGCGTTTGGCTCACTTGAATAAATTTTGCCGCCGCAAGGCGCAAGCCGCGGCGTTCAAAGCGGGCAATCACTTCGCCGATTAATCCCCTTTGCACACCGTCAGGTTTTACGAGTACGAGCGTTCTTTCCACAGAACTTCCTCCAAAATAAAAATTTTCAACAAACGTCCCGCAGGTTTCTTAAAGCATGATTGTCTTACGTTCAAACCTGCAGAACGGTGTGTTTTATCTAATTAACTCTTCGGCTTTGTTATAAGCGTCGAGGGCTTCTTTCAAACGATTGGCGCGCATGTAGGCGTCGCCTAAGGCTTGCCAAATGTTTACTTCCACTGGGTAGCGATATAACGAATCGCTTAAATCGCGGATGATTTCTTCGAGGTTCTTTCCGCGTTTGATTAATTTCCCATAGTGCAATAACGCTTCGGGGATATCGCCTCTATCTAACTCGGCTTTGGCTTGACTCAACAACCCAGCGCCGCTTTGCCCTTCGGCTTTTTTCGGTTTGGGCTGTTTGGCGGCGGGTTTCTTCTTTTCCAGCATGGGTTGGCTTTTTGCGTTTGGCGTTGGCGGCTCTGGTTTTGCGGTTTGAAGGGGCTTTTCAGCAGGCTCTTCTGTCACCAGCGGGTGCCAATCAGACGGCGAAGTGGGTTTTGGTTGCAGAGATAGGCTTCCCGTTTCATATTGTTCACGGTGCAACCAAGGCGGTAAGTCGTCGTCTTGTTGTGTAGATGGTTCTTCGTCCATGCCTTGCAACCAATCAGGCAATGATTCTGCCGACGAAGCGGGAGCAGGTTGCCCCGTAGATGTAGAAGCGTCTGCGGGCGGCTTCCATGTGTCTTTTTCGGTTGTTTGTGAGTCTAAATCGCTTAGCCAATCTGGCAAATTGCTTTTTGCAGGTTCGGCAGGGGGCGGGCTTTGGAACGGGGCGCGTTGCGAGCCGCGTAGAATTTCGGGGTCTAGTTCTAAGCCTGGTTCGTCATCTAAACCGCTGAGCCAGTCGGCTAGGTTTTGACTGCCCATGAGTTGTTCGCTTTGGGCGGGTTTTTCTTCTAAGTCGTTTAGCCAGTTGGGCAAATCGGCGGCAGGCTGGGTGGGTTCGTTCAGCCATTCGGGTATTTCGTTGGTTTGGTTTTGGGCGGCTTTGGCTTCTAAATCTTTTAGCCAGGCGTCGCCGTCGTCTTCTTTTGTTTCGCCTGCGGCTTTTTCAAATTCGGCAAATAATTGTTCGCCAATGTTGAGGGCGTTTTCAACCGCTTCTGGTTTTGCGGGTTCTTGCGCGGCGGGCTGAGCCTCGCCGAAAGGTTGTGAGCCAATGGCTTGGGCTTGCGACACCCATTCTGGGGGCGTTTCGCTGCGTTTGTTTGGGTCGGTGACGAGTTCTTCGGGTTTGGCGCCGTGTTTGGCGGCAAGCGATTCGAGCCAGGCAATGGCGTCGTCTTGTTCAGATGACGATGCGCCTAAACTTTCTACGTTGGGTTGGGGCTGGCTGGCGATGTTTTGGGCTTGCGCCACCCAGTCTGGGGGCGTTTCGCTGCGTTTGTTTGGGTCGGTGACGAGTTCTTCGGGCTTGGCGCCGTGTTTGGCGGCGAGCGATTCGAGCCAGGCAATGGCGTCGTCTTGTTCAGATGATGATGCGCCCAAACTTTCTACAGAAGCGGAGGGAGTTTGGGTTTCTTTCTTTGGTTCGGCTTGTTGCAGCCAGTCGGGTATGTTTGTGGGTTGAAGGGTTTCATCTTCGGCGCTTGAGTTTGACATGGGGGGTTCGCCTCCAAGCCCGCTTAACCAGTCTGGGATGTCGGCATGGGTGGAGGCGTTCGCAGGTTCGTTTTGTAGGGTTTCGAGCGGGTCTGTGGGGGTAAGCCCGCTAAGCCAGTCTGGCGTTTCGATTTCATCATTCATGGATGATGTTGTTTCTTTGGCGGAGGGTTGCTCGGTTGGGATTTGGTTTTTTAGCCAGTCGGGTAAATCGGCGGCGACTAAGTCTCCGCTTTCGGTGGGTTCGTCGTCGAAGATTGAGGTGGGTTGTTCGGGACCTGTGGAAGCGCCCCAGCCAGCGGCGCGTAAAAAGTCTGGGATTTCGTCTTGCGGTTGAGGTTCAGAGGCAGGCGTCCCCGAAGGTTGAGGCGGTTCTTGTGCAGTAAAGCCAACTTCTTTTAGCCAGTCGGGTTGGTCATTGACGAGGTTGGACGATAAGGGAGAGATGGCAGAAGCGCCCAATTCAATGCCAAGCGATGAGCCCCAGTTGTTTTCGAGTTGCACTTCTTCGCCTTTGTATTCGAGTTTTTCTAAACTGATGGATGCGTCGGGCGCGTTGTGAGAGTCGAAGATAGAGCCTTTTGAGAAGTTGGCGTAGGGGTCCATCTCGCCCACGCGCATTCGATAGACTTGCGTGCTTTCGATGCTGCCTGTGGTTGCGGGTAATAATTCGACCATGATGCGGTTGGCGTCGAACGCATAGGGGTAACGTTTGAGCAATTGATTGCACACGTCGGTTGCGTCTGACTTTTGCCCGCTTTTGAAGTATGAAAGCGCGAGCAACACTTGCATGTCGGCGCGTTGTGGGTCTTCGGCAAGTACGCCGCGAATTTCGGCAATGGCTTGTGGGTATAACTCGCCTTGCACGTAAATGCGGGCTAGGGCGCCGCGCGTCATGCGAATTTTGGGCGGTTCGATGCCGTCGCGTTTGCCGTATAAACGTTGTAATTCGGCTTGAATGGCGGCGTTGGAGGGTTGCACTTCAAAGGCGCGTTCCATGTGCCATATTGCGTCGTCTAATTTGTTTTCTTCGTCGCGGATGATGCTTAAGCAAACGTGCGCGGCGAAGTCGTCTGGCACAGCCATTAATAGGCGGCTTAGGATGTCAGTCGCTTCGTTATAACGGCGGGCTTCTAAATAGGCTTTGCCCAAGAGGCGGTAGGTTTCGAGATGTTTGGGGAAGGTTTTGAGGATGTGGCGACAATGGGCAATCGCCTCATCCACATGCCCTTGCCCGATGAGGTGTTCTATTTCGTGGTTGTAAATTCGTAATGCAACTCTCGCCATCAGCCGTATCCTATAGCCTTAAAAATATACTATATTTTACTCGTAAAATAGCGGCAGCGGCGGCACAGGTTGCTCACTAAATTGAAAGGCTGAAAGAACCGCCGCTCGCGCTTCTTCGAGTTTTGCTTTGTCGTTGGCGTGAATTTCAAATAAAACATCTCCAGATTTAACAGCATCACCAACTTTTTTGCGGATGATGAATCCGACGGCGTGGTCTATGGGGTCGCCTTTTTTGGCTCTGCCTGCGCCTAAGGCGACTGCGGCTTCGCCGACGCTTCGGGCATGGACTTGAGAAATGAATCCCCCGCGCGGGCTTTTCACCTCTTCTATATATTTTGCTCTTTCAAATTTGCTTGTATCGTCCACATAAGTTACATCTCCGCCTTGCGCTTGCACTAAAACTCTTAGTTTTTCTAATCCGCTTCCGTCTGATATAGATTTTTGCGCCATGTTTCTGGCTTCATCTAAATTTTTTGCTTTGTTACCAATCAACAACACATGCGAAGCCACATGCAAACAATGCTCCGCAAAATCCGCTGGACCTGCGCCTTTGAGGGTGTTAATTGCTTCGATGGTTTCAAGGGCATTCCCCACCGCTTCACCCAATGGCTGATTCATATCGGATAATAACGCTACGGTTTTTCTGCCTGCCAAACGCCCAATATCTACCATGAGGTTGGCTAATTTGCGGGCGTCTTCTAACGTTTCCATAAACGCGCCATTTCCGGTTTTTACATCTAACACGATGGCTTGCGCGCCTGCCGCAATTTTCTTAGACATGATGGAGGAAGCGATAAGCGGTAGAGAAGGGACAGTGCCTGTCACATCGCGAAGCGCGTACAGTTTTCCATCGGCGGGGGCTAAATCTAACGATTGACCCGTTAGCACAATTCCCTTTTCTTTTAATTGTTTTTTGAATTCATCGGTAGATAAATCTACGCGATAACCTTTGATGGATTCCAATTTATCCAATGTGCCGCCGCTGAAACCAAGCCCACGACCAGACATTTTGCCGACAGGCAACCCGCACGCGGCGACCATTGGCATAACAGCAATGCTGGTTTTATCGCCCACGCCGCCAGAGGAGTGTTTATCTACGGCAAGGTCAACGATTTTGGAAAGGTCTAGCACTTGACCAGAATTTGCCATTGCAAGGGTAAGGTCTGTTGTTTCTTGCGCGCTCATGCCATTGAGCATGACCGCCATGGCAAAGGCTGAGGCTTGATAGTCTGGAATATCCCCATTGGTATAACCATGAACAAAAAATTGAATCTCTTCTTTTGTAAGTTCGATTTTGTCGCGCTTTTTGATGATGATGTCTACCGCACGCATGGAGTCTCCTTAATCATGCGGCAATTTTAACGCATTTATTGGACGGCGGACGATAGACGGTTAGCGGTTTGCATTATCGTTTATTGTCTTCGGTCAACGGTCTTATTTTGTTAATTGTTGCCCTTCTTTTGTATCTTTGACAACCCAACCTAGTTTTGCAATTTCATCGCGCAATCTATCCGATTCGGCAAAGTCTTTTTTGGCGCGAGCGTCTTTGCGTTGCTCTAGTAAATTCAAGACTTCAGCGGAAGGTTCATCTACCGATTTTTTTTGCGCCTCCAAAGTCATTTGCCAAACTTCAGGCGAAACTCCGCTTTCAATGGGGTTTGGAATTTGTATATCGCCCAATACGGATAACGCAAAACTAGAATCGGCGGGGTAAATTTTTGTTTCATTGCCCTTCAATACACTGACGGAACTGACGCCATGCACATGGCATGTTTGATTTTCAAAATCCATGATAACGCCAGAATGTTCGTCTAAGCCGAGGATGACGTTTTCTGGCGGCGTTAACTTCCGCCATTCTTCAAAGCGGCTCATGCCCATAAAGCATCGGCTGGTGTCTAAGTCTGCGCCGCCTTCGGCATTGTTCCAATGCGGGATGAATGAAATATGTAAACCAAAATCTGCAAAAAAATCTAAGCCATCTTTTACATGCACATCTTCGCCAGCTTTATATATTTCATAAACAGGCAACACCCATTTACCCAAAGAAATTGTAGCGGCGGATGCAAAGGCTAAAATCGCGCCTTGTCTGTGACGGGCGCGGATAATATCCCAAGCCAATGTGTTTTTTAATTGACGCGCCGCATAACTTGGGCTACCAGGTCCCATAAAAATTAGGTTGGCGGTTAATAATGGTTTGAGAATTTGTAAATTATCTGGGCTATAGTGCGTTTGTTTTTTGCGAGCGGGGATTAAGTCAATCGTTGGTTTGTAGTTTTGTAAACGAGTTTTGAGAAATTCCCCCACGCGGTTTGCAACAAGCGAAGCGTTTAACTCGAAGCCAGCAGGCGTTTCCAAAATGGCAACCCGCAATGGGCTAGGAATGAGGCGGGCAAGGTTTTCAAAAATGCGTCCACCTGCAAGAGAAGTCTCGCCTGAGCCAAGAAATGCAATTCTTCCAAGCGTCATGCCGTTTTGACGATGCAGTTGTGTCAATTATTACTTTGCAAATATGTTTCGATAACTTTCATAAACGCATCGGGGCATTCTTCTTGCGGAACATGACCGCATTGCGGAATGAAAGTCAATTCCGCTTGTGGAATTTCGGCGGCGACCGCTTCTAAATACCATGTGCGAATCAAACGGTCTTCTACGCCGCCAATGATATACGCTTTTACTTTTAATTCAGGCAAGAGACCTCGCAATTCGGGGTAAGCGGGCGCAAAGACTAATTCATAAAACGCGCGGTCCCAGTTTTTTATTTTTAAGAGTCGTAAATGCGTCTCACGAATTTCATCGGTTAGTTTTGTTTGGTCAAACCATTCGCGTTCAATTGTGCGCGGCAAACTTTCTTGATAATCGCGCATCAATAGCGGACCGATATGCCGCATTTGCGGCGTCCACATAATTGGCAATGCCCACGTTGGAAATTGTGGGTTGCGCCCGCCGCCTACACCGGGCGCAACTAAAATTAATTGCTCTACCCGCTCGGGATATTCTAAGGCAAACGCAACGGCTACCGCGCCGCCCGCCGAATTGCCAACTAAAACCGCTTTTTCAATTCCAAATTCATCTAATAAACTTTTTAGGGTTTCAACATTGGCTTTTGTGCCATACGGGTTTTCAACCCAATTTTCCGGCATCGGTCTTTCGGTTAAACCAAATGCAGGTCTGTCGTATGCAATCACTCTGCCGTATTGAGCAAAATCATCCATCACTTCACGCCATGAGTAAACGCTTCCGCCAAATGGATGTAGCAAGATAAATGTAGTTTCACCTGAACCAGATGCTTTATAATGAATATTAACATGATTGATTTCTATAAATTTGCTATCCTTATCAATGAAGGCTTCTTCGCTCACTAAACCCTCTAGCTCAGGAACGGGAATGATAAACGGCGCAAACGCCGCTGTGAGACAAGCAAATATCAAAAAGATAAAAATAATTTTTTTTATATTTTTCATAAAAGACTTAGCCGCTCTAAGGAGGCATATTCCGCAAAAGCCTCTGTCTATTGCCTTAGAAACCCTGCGCTTGGTAGGGGCTGCGCCCCGCTCGACCAAGCGCCTAGGGCGACACCCCCATAATAGTTTTCACAAACTCCACAGTAGCGTTCACCGTTTGCGTCCATTGCTCTTCTGGAGAAATCGCCGCCGCCTCGTCGCCTGCTTGTTCTCCATAAGAGCCAAATTGAGCGTGATTACCGCCCTCAATAACGACAAATGTCGCGTCAAGCGGAAGAGCCTTGCGCGAGTTGTTATACATTTCTAAAGAAATTAAACCGTCATGGTCGCCATAGATAACCAGCGTTGGAATATTGTTTACTCGTAATAGGTCATCGGCAGGCATAGATGCCCACAAAACAACGCCTTTAATATCGGGGTGACTTCCTGCATACCATGCCGCCGCCACGCCGCCAAGCGAATGCCCGCCTACAAACCAATTTTCAATTTCAGGATATTGCGCTTCAACCCGCGCGGCGGCATTGCCGTCGAACACGGCTAAATTCAAAGGCGCAGGCGTGAGCGCAACAAAATAACCGTCGCTTGCTATCATTTTCAAAATCGGCGCATACGCGCGATAATCCACCTTGCCGCCGGGGTAAAAAATAAACCTGTTTCGGGTCGCGGGTTATCAGCAGGATAAAAAATCAATACGCCGCGTTCAGCGTTCACAAACACTTGCGAATCAGACTCCAGCGCTTCTAATGCGATTTCATTCGCAGGGTACACATCGCTCGCCCAAAACACAAATAGAGTAGCAACGCCAAGTAGAGCGATTAAGAAAATCGCTAAAAAATTTCTCCAATTTATTTTTTTCATTCAATTCCTATCAATTAATTCTTTGGCTTTTTCCCAAATTGCATCGAACATTTGCACGGTCAATTTTTTCGTCGCAGTGTTCTGTTGGCTTGGGTGGTAAGAGCATAGCACCCAGTTGGCGGTTGGCAGTTGATAGTGGACGCCATGCGAAAACCGATAACGTGAATCTCGAATTTCATAAATTTTCAAAATTCGTTCAAATGCAATTCTTCCTAAACATACTATCACTTTTGGATTAATAATTTTTAATTCTTGTTCCAAATATGGCTGGCAAGCATTTAATTCTTCAAGCGTGGGTTTATTATCTGGCGGCGCGCAACGACCTGACGCAGTAATATACATATTGTTTAGACGTAGCCCATCGCTTCTCGACCACGCCTCAGCCTGACTCGCAAACCCAGCCTTATACAACGCTGGAAATAAAAACCCGCCCGAAGCGTCTCCGGTAAATTGTCTGCCTGTTCTATTTGAGCCATGCGCGCCGGGAGCTAATCCTACAACTAAAATTTTTGCATTTTCATCTCCAAACCCAGGCACGGGCTTGCCCCAATAGTCTTCATGGATATAGGCTCTGCGTTTCACTCGCGCCACTTCTTCTCGCCATGCCACAAGACGAGGGCATTTGCGGCACTGAATGATTTGTTGGTTTAGCGTTTCTAGTTGGGTGGGCATGGTTGGGAAGCAGCGATTAAGAATTGGTAATTAGAGAATTAGAGAATGAGCATAGCGTCGCCAAAGGAATAAAAACGGTAGCCTTCTTTGATAGCCGTTTCGTATGTTTTTAAAATTTTTTCTCTGCCTGCAAAAGCGCTGACGAGCATAATCAAAGTTGATTTTGGCAGGTGGAAGTTTGTAATCATGGCATCTACCACTTTGAATTGGTAGCCGGGAAGGATGTATAAAGTTGTTGGTCCAGAAAAAGCGGAGACCGTATGCCGCTGACCGTAGACCGCGGTCTGCCGTCTGTCGTCTGTGGTCAATTGCCCTGCGCTTTCCAATGTCCTCACACTCGTCGTTCCAACTGCAATCACTCGTCCCCCATTTTGTTTCGTTTCATTAATCAAATCGGCGGTTTCTTGCGTTAACTGACACCATTCGGAATGAATTTTATGTTCTTCGGGGTTTTCTTCATGGACGGGCGCGAATGTATCAAGCCCAACGTGTAATGTGACATATCCAATCTTCACGCCCATGTTTTTGATTTCATCAAGCAATTGCGATGTGAAGTGAAGCCCAGCGGTTGGCGCGGCGGCGGAGCCTGTTTCTTTGGCGAAAACGGTTTGATAACGCTCAGGGTTGGATAATTTTTCGTGAATATACGGCGGCAGTGGGATATTTCCGATTTTTGGAAAGTATGGTTCGATAGGTTCTGAAAATTTAATTAAACGTTCTGAGCCTTCAAGAATTTCTAAAATTTCCACTTGTATTTTTTTATTTTCAAATTCCACAAAGACCAATTTGCCTACACGCAAACCCTTGCCGCCTACTAATGCTTCCCAAGCGAGGTCATCTCGTTTTCTTAACAACAATAATTCCGCTTTGCCGCCTGATTCTTTTTTGGCAAAAATTCTGGCAGGGATAACGCGAGTCTGATTCAGGATGAGTAAATCATTGGGGCGCAGAAACAACTTCACGTCACGAAAGAAGCGATGTTCTATCTCGCCTGAACTGCGATTCAAAACTAATAGTCGAGATGAATCGCGCGGCTCAACAGGAGTCTGTGCGATGGATGATTCGGGTAAGTGATAATCGAAGTCGGATGTTTTCAATTTTATTTTTGTAGAAAGCGAGAGATAAGATTCAACACAATCGTCAAAATCACCGAAATCAAAATCGAAGTTGTGACGGGAAAATAAAACGAGCCGTTCTCCCCTTCCATGCGAATATCGCCGGGCAAGCGCCCAAGCGGAATGCCAAACTTTGCGGCAAGATACATTCCGCCGCCGATTAAGAATAAGATAATTCCGCCAAGCATGAGGTAACGAGAAAGCGATTCCATAAGAGTAGTCACAAGTTGCAGGTTGCAAGTCAAAGGTTTTAACTTGCAACCTGCAACCAGCTATAAAAGCCGCGGTTGCCCCTCCTCCACATAATTCAAACCCAAATGTTCATAAGCAGATTTTGTGGCAACACGCCCTTGCGGCGTTCTATCTAAAAACCCCAATTGCAAAAGATATGGCTCCACCACATCCATAATCGTATCTTGCTCTTCGCTAATCGAAGCCGCAATCGTATTCAAGCCCACAGGTCCGCCGTTATATTTTTCAATAATCGTTTTCAACACGCGCCTATCCACATCGTCTAAACCAAGCGGGTCAACTTGCAATAAGTCTAACGCTTCTTTGGCGACTTTTTGCGTGATGACTCCGTCGGCGCGCACTTGGGCAAAATCTCTAACGCGACGCAACAACCGCAATGCAATTCGCGGCGTGCCGCGCGCGCGCCGCGCCACCTCGCTGATGCCTGATTCATCCGCCTCAACTTTTAACATGCCCGACGCCCTGGCGACGATTTGTTTCATGGCTTGAATATCGTAATAATCCAAACGATAGACAGCGCCAAACCTTGCGCGCAATGGAGCAGTGACTAATGCTAATCTTGTAGTTGCGCCAACGACTGTAAACTTTGGCAATTTTAAACGGATTGAACGCGCGGAAGGTCCTTTGCCGATGACAATATCTAAAGCGAAGTCCTCCATCGCAGGGTAAAGAACCTCTTCCACTGCGCGCCCGAGGCGATGAACTTCGTCAATAAATAAAACATCTCCAGCGCGAAGGTTGGTAAGAATCGCGGCTAGGTCACCTGCTCTTTCAATGGCAGGTCCAGCCGTCACTTTCACATTGACTCCCATTTCATTTCCCAACACATGCGCGAGAGTGGTTTTGCCAAGCCCAGGCGGACCATAAAATAAAACATGGTCTAGCGCTTCGTGACGGTGACGCGCCGCATCAATGAGAATAGATAGATTTTCTTTCACTTGGTCTTGACCGATAATATCCGCCAGTTTTTGCGGGCGGAGAGCATGGTCAACTTTATCGTCAGGTTTGGATTCAGGGTCAAGCGGGCGGGTTGTTTTAGCCATAAGCGAGATTATACCTTTAACAGCAAACCGCCCCGCAAATTGCGAGGCGGTTGATAGAAATATTTTTTATTTTACGGCAATGGGCAGGCTCTCGTGACGGCAGGGGTAACGTTTGTAGAATCGGTTTGCCCGCGCATTAAGCCTTTGAGGGTGATGGTGGTAGCGCCTGTAATTTGCATACCAAAGGCTTCATTACCCATTAACATACCGCAATTGTAGGTTAGAACTTTTGTGCCTGCTCCGCCAAACACGCCCACAATGCCAGAGCCAGTGAAACCGCCCGGCACTGTATCGTTGTTCATTGCGGTTAGACGGTTGAGGGTTACATTCCCGTTGGCGTTGAACATTAATCCATTCTCAAAGTTATTTGAGAATTCATTGACGCCGTTGAACACAATAGTTTTATTTGTCGAGCTGCCTGCATAAGTGAGGTTATCTACTACGGCGCCGTTTTTATCGTTTGAGTTAGCAAAGATGTTTGTGAGGGTAATGGCGCCGTCGGCGAATACTTGCAAGCCGTTCAGTCCGTTGTTGTTAAAGTAGTTGTAACCAGAAATAACGACATCCACAGCGGAAGTGGTCGTCGCACCGTATTGGGTGTCAATAGTCACGCCGTTTACGGTGTTGTTATTGGCAGTGAGGTTAGAAGCGGTGACTTTGCCATTGCTGACAATTTGCAAACCGTTAGTGGCATTGTTAAGGAACGTTCCGTAGGTAGAGACGGTGACCGCTTGCGTGCCGCTGGGGACGACATTGTTGAGGTAAGCGCCTACGCCGTTGTTATTGTTGGCAGTGATACGTTGAACGGTAATTGCGCCTTTAGAAAGAATGCGCAAACCGTCGCCATAGTTATCGTTCATATAATTGTAGCCATATAAAACGACGGCTTTTGCGGTTGTTGTGCCAGTGGCGTTATCAATATACACGCCGTTGCCAGCGTCGGTTGGAGGCACGCCATTCCCATTGGCGGTGACGTTATACAAAGTCACGGCGCCGTGAGTATAGATGATTAAACCAGAGCCAATATTGTCGTTGAAGCGGTTTGTTCCCGTAAAGGTGACATTGGCAGGTTTTGAGGGAATGCCCGTATTGGTAATTTCAACGCCGCTAATGCCGTTGTAATTGGCGGTCATATTCGAAATTGAAACCGCGCCGTAGCTATTAATTTCTAAGCCATAGGTGCCGTTGTGCGAGATGTTATTTGTGCCTGTAATTGAAACGCCGCCAATCGCGTTGGTGTAGTTATTGTTCAGCACAACGCCTTCATTATTGCTGGAAATGGAGGTGACATTAGAAACAGTGATGACGCCGCGCGAAAGAACCAATAAGCCGTTGGCGTTTCCATTGAAGTAGTTCGTTCCTAATACCGAAACGCCGTGCGCCTTTGTCGGCACGCCTTTGGTAATCACCGCCGCATAGGCTTGACATTCACCCGGCGCGCCTTCGTCGCAGTTATCTAAAATTGCGGCTTGCCCTGCATTTTCCACTGAGTTAATGGAATAGGTTGTAATTGCGCCGCGGCTATAAACCGTTAAGCCTGTATCGCCATTGCCTTGGAAGGTGTTTACGCCTTTCAGCGTTATTCCTCGCGCTACGGAGCCTAGGGTGTTGTCGAGGATAAGTCCTGAATTGGCGTTATAGTTCGCGGTGACATTGCTTAAAGTAATTGCGCCGCTGGTGTATATCCACATGCCATAGCGCCCATTGTTGTTTGCAATGTTTGTCCCATTTAATGTAATGCTAGAAAGCGGGCTGGCATTACCGCCGTTAATTTCAACGCCGTCGTTGCCGTTTTCAGCGGCGAAGATATTTGTCAACGTCACTGGAACGTTGTAGGTATTAATTCGTAAGCCGTCTTGGTCGTTATCTACGAGATTGAGGTAACCCGTTTGCGTTACGCCGCCGTAACTTTCTAAGTAAACGCCAGCGCAATCTAATAAGCCGCCGTCTTTGATGGGGTCGCATCCGTTTTTATTGGCGGTGGTATTCGTAATGGTAATCAACCCTTTAGAAACCGCAAATAAACCGCTGCTGACATTATTGTTGAACAGGTTTGTGCCATTTACGGTAATGCCGCGTTTGGTAATGGTTGCGCCGTAGTTATCAAGGTACACGCCTTTGCCGTAAGCGTCATAACTCGTATTTACATCGCCTGTGCGGCTAGAATCTGTGCCGTTGTTATTTGCCACAACATTTGAAACAGTGATGATACCGCCTGAATACACGCGCAAGCCGTCCCAGCCGTTATAACTAAAATTATTCATGCCTTTAATCGTCACGCCAGAGGATAAGGTATTAAGACATGCCCCTACCCCAGGCGTAGATTGCAAGCAGTTATCTATATATACGCCGGAGCCTCCAGCGTTGTAATTGGCGGTAATGTAATTAAGGGTAATGACGCCTTTTGAGGTAATTTGTAAACCATCTAGCCCATTGTAACTAAAGTTATTTGTGCCAGTGAGGTTTACCGCTTGGGCTTTTACGTCGTGGCTATTGTCAATAGACGCGCCAAAGTCGTCATTATCATTGGCGTTGATATTTTTCAAATTAACAGCGCCTTTAGAGGTAATCTCTAACCCATTGGCGGTATTTGAATTGAAATTACTATCTGTAACGGTCACCCCCGCCGGCGTAACGGCCATATTATTGGTGAGGCTCGCGCCAGCAATCGTTACTTGGTTGTTAACCACATCTACGTTATTAATGGTAATTGCGCCCGTAGCCGTATCCACTTGTAAACCGTAATCATTCAACGGCGAACTTATCGCATTCACGCCATTAACGGAAATATTTTTTATCGTCACCGGCGCATTCCAACCAATAATCTTAAACGGCACATGAAATTCAGAAAGGTCGGTCGTGCTCATGGTGGTGTTATTCCCGCCAGACCAGCCGCCATTAATCGTCAAGGCATAATTTGCCATCGTCGGCAAGTCAAGCCCGTTGATGATAATATCCGTCGCGCCAACGTCGTTTGAAGAACTATCATACGAGGCATCAACCCAAATTACGCCGGCTTTGCCAAGGGCGGGGTCGTTTGTATCTAGCCAGTTAATCAAATCTAAAAAACTGGGGAACACAGGAGAGCACCCTGCGCCGCCGGGCGTCACCCCCACAGGGCACCAGCGTGGGTCTCCTAATGGGGCGGTCTCTTCGGCTTGTTGAGTAGCCAGCGATACCGCCTCGCCGTTTTCATCTAAAACAACAATCTCTGTGCCTTCTGGTAATTGTTCGATGATTTCTTCTATAGGGGCAGATTCTGTTTCGGTTGCAGATTCTGTTTCGGTTGCAGATTCAGATTCCCCCGTCGGTTGAGCCGCTTCTTCCTCAGGGACAGTGGATTCTGTTTCTTCAACCGCCTCTTCATCTTCAGCAGATTCGGTTTCTTGCGTCGTTGTCTCTTCGGGGGGGGCGCCTTCATCTGCAAAGGCTGGGGCGGTGTTCATTGCGCTTAAAACCAGCGCCAAAAACAATGCCCCAATCAGCAATGTATATCGAATTTTGGACATGCCAACTCCTTTCCTTCTTATTTCAAGCCATTCAAATTTTGTTTTTCATTATACCTATAAAGAGGAAAATATTTTCTGTTTCAACTATATTCTAATTTTCATTTCTGATAGGATATTCTTAAGAACACATAAAAATTGGGCTGTCAGTAAGAAAAATAGCGCCCCATTGGTACTAAACCTACAAATCTTAAAGAGGACAATAAATGCCCCAAAGGCAAAGAGTTACGCTTAGGGCTGTTTCGGCAAAGCCTTTCGTGCCTTTGAAGGCGTTACCCCCAAACTTATATTAAGCAAAATACAAATGGACTGTCATTTTTATCCATGACAGTCCATAAGCGTCAAACTTACAAATCCTAAAAGTCTTAAAGACCTTTAGGATTTGATTATTCTGTTACGGCAACGGGCAGGCGCGGGTGATAGTCGTTGTTCCGCTTGTTGTATTTGGCGCGCCATTCCCAAAAGCATAAACGCCTTTGAGGGTGATGGTTTTGCCAACCCCTGCCACAGTCAGAGAATATCCTCCGCCTTCGTTGTAGTTTAACGAGCCGCAAGTGAAGACGATGTTGCCAGCGCTAGAATTTACATACACGCCAGAGCTTTGTGGCGCACCTAGAGATAAATCGTTATTGTAATTGGCGGTCACGCGCGTGAGGGTGACGTTTCCGCTGGCGTCAATCGATAATCCGTCTCCTATATTATTGTTGAACATATTCACGCCGTTTAGCGTCACCGCTTTTATGCCAGTCGGTCCGCTATTCGCGTTTGTTATATTATCTAAGTATGCGCCGTACGTACTATTTTCATTGGCAGTGATGTTGCTAATCGTAATCGCGCCATCGGTAGCTACGTATATTCCATGAAGATTGTTATTTTCGTTAAAGGTATTTACGCCCGTAAGGGTAACGTTGGCAAATGTCGTGGCGGTAACATTGTTGATAGCCTGAATATATGCGCCGCCATTGTTATTATTATTGGCGGTGATATTGGCAAAGACAACGTTGCCATTGGTGTAAACTAATAGACCTATATCTGAGTTTTCATTAAACACGCCATATCCCTTAATAGTAACAGGTTGAGAAATAGTGGCTACGTCGTTGTTATCCAAGAACGCTCCTACCCCATTAAAATTGTAATTTGCCGTGAGGTTGTTGAGCGTAATCGCGCCTAACGATTCAACGAGCAACCCTCCGCCGTTGTTACCATTCATTGTGTTTGTGCCTGTTAGGGTCACTGGGCGCGCTAATGTGCCGTTGTTGTTATCTACATACACGCCGTAATAGCTAATGCCAGAGCCGTTGTAATTTGCCGTCAGGTTACTCAATATTACCGCGCCATAAGAGGTGATGGATAAGCCCGTGTATGTATTGGCTTCAAACCTATTAAAGCCGCTAATGGTCACGTTGCTGGGTTTGGAAGGGTCATACTCATTATATATATACGCGCCATTGCTGTTGAAATCAGCGCTTATATTTGCGAGTATAACGGCTCCATTGGAGTAAATTTCAAGCCCCTCACCGCCGCTATTCCCATTGAATACGCTTGTGCCTTTAATAGTCACCCCGAGGGCGGAAAGGGCGCTAGAGTTATCAATATACGCTCCGTCAAAAGTATTAAAGGAAGCGGTGATATTGTTGAGCGCTACTATTCCGTCGGTATAAATCACTAATCCGTTATCGTTTCCAATAAAATTGTTAACGCCCAATAAAGTCACAGGCTTTGGAGAAGTGGTGGCGGGAGTGTTATCAATGTACGCGCCTTCTAAACCGTTGTAATTAGCAGTGAGGTTGCTAAGCTTAATTACGCCGTTAGCCACAATAAACAATCCTTCATCGCCGTTGTTGGTAAAAGTATTGATGCCATTAATGGTGACATTAATCGGCGAAGCGCTAGAAGTAAAAATCCTCACGCCTGTTTCGCCGTTGTAATCAGCGAATAAATTATTTAACGTCACCGCGCCTTTATTCACGGCAGAAACGCGCAAGCCAATTTCGGAATTGTTTTCAAACCTGCCGTAGCCAGTTTGCGTAACGCCCATTTGCCCTTCTAAGTAAGCGCCCGCGCAATAGTAATCGTTAATTTCATAAACCAGATCACAGCCGTTGTTATTGGCGGTGATGTTATTGACCGTGACGCTCCCCCAGCCCAACGCCAACAAACCCGCGCTCATGTTGCTATTGAAGACGTTCGTGCCGCTCACCACAATATTCTTCGGGGTTGTCGAACCCCAGTTATGCAAGAAAGCGCCTTTACCGCCCGCGTCAAAATTATTGGGCGCGGCGCTACCCATAGGGCGGCCGATGCTTGCGCCGTTTCCATTAGCAGTAATGTTGCTCACGCTAATCACGCCGCCAGACCAAACGCGCAAACCATCCCAGCCATTATTGCTGAAATTGTTTGTGCCTTTAATCGTCACACCGTTGGCTACGCTATAGCCACAGAAACCAGTAACATTGTTGTAATTACAATTATCTAAGTATGCGCCAAAACCGTCAACATTGCCCATAGCAAAGACGTTGCTAACGGTGATAACGCCTTTAGTGTTAACGGACAATCCATCTAAGCCATTGTAATTAAAGTGATTTGTCCCTTTAACGGTCACCGCTTTAGGGGTGGCGGCTGTGTTATTGAGAATGTATGCGCCATATTCAGTGTTTCCGTTGGCAGTTACATTATTGAGCGTTACTGTGCCATTCGAACGAATTTCTAAGCCGGTTCCATTCACCCCTGTATTATTATTGAACGTGCTATTGTTAACCGCCACATTGCCCGTGCCGCTATCATTGTCAAGGTAGGCGCCGCCGTATTGCGTTGTATTATTCACCGCATCTACATTATTCAAGGTGATGTTGCCGCTGGTGAAAACTTCCAATGCGGAGACAGAGACCCCGCTCGCCCCATTAACCACAATGTTATTAATAGTCACCGCGCCTACCCAATTGATAATGCGAAACGGCACATTAAATTCAGAAGGGTCGTTAACATCCATTGTATTTAACGTCCCGCCGTTCCAGCCCCCGTTGATGGTGAGCGCAAAGTTGGCGGTTGTGCCGTATAAAGAACCATCCAAAATCACCGCCGCACCTTCTAACGCGCCTGTGCCTGTATAAGTCTTTTCTATCCATATCACCCCCGCTTTACTCTGCGGGTTGGCAATCAGCCATTCGATTAATGTATCTACTGCTGGCGTAGAGGCAACGTCATTGAAAGATGAAAACACAGGCGAGCATCCCGCGCCGCCCGGCGTAACGCCTGCAGGGCACCATTGCGGGTCGGCAAGTTCAATCGCTTCTGCCGCCTCTTCGCTGGCTAAAGGCAAAGCCTCGCCATTTTCATCTACCACCACCAACGTTGTATCTTCGGGTAATGCTTCGACGACTTCTGCCACACTTGTAGATTCTGTCTCCACAGCAGAATCAGTTTCCTCATCCGCAGGAGGCGTTACCGCTTCTTCTTCAGGGGTAGTTGATTCTGTTTCATCAACCGCCTCTTCTGTTGGAGCAGGCTCAGGCGGGGCGCTTTCATCCGCCAAGGCTGGGGCAACATTCATCGCGCTTAATATCAACGCAAAAAATATCGCCGCTATCCACATACTATAACGAATCCGATTCATAATTTCTCCTTTTATAAGTTATGTAAGTAGATGGAAAAAGTTGTGTAAACAATAGTGCCAACTTCGCTTATAGTTTTCTCCTTTCTTTTTTGTAATGACGTTATAGACAAATTGCCTTTTTAATTATACGGTAAAAAATGCAAAAGCAATTTGTTACATACACACACTTAAGTGCTATATCAATTAAGAAAAATAAATTTTGTAGAGCTTACTACACTGCAAAGAAAGGAAGATATTTTTCAGCATTAACTCTTAAGGCATTATAAGTTTATTCTCCTAAAAACGTCGTTTCCACCGTCATGCCCCATTTCAAACGTTCATCGCTTTCATTGACCTTGATACGCACCGTATAAAGAATATCGCCGCCTTGTTGTGTGAAGGCATTGCTAATTTCAATCACCTCGCCTGTAAGTTGCAAATCTGGCAAAGCGTCGGGTTTCAAAATCACTGGTTGCCCTACGCTCAACTTCACGACTTCTAATTCAGTCACATCGGTTGTTTCCACAATCCAGGCGTCAAAGTTAGCGATGCTAATAGCTCTGGTTTCCGCGCCGACTTGCTCGCCGGCTTTTATATTCACCTCGGCAATCACGCCGTCAAACGGCGCCGTTAAAACATAATTCGATAAAGCGTCTTGCGCGGCGTCTAAGTTTGCTTTTGCCAACGCCAGTTGGTCGGCGTTCGGACCATCCAAACTATTTTCATATTGATATTTGGCTTCGGCTTCGGCGGCGAGCGCGGCTTCATACGCCGCTTTCACTTCATCGCGTTTGCGAATTTCCGCTTCCAATTCGCGGAGTTTATCGTTCAAATTCTCTTGCGCGGTTTCCAAATCGTCTTCGGCAGTTTGGCGGCGCGAATTGTTCTCGTCTAAATTAGAATATTTATCCAATTCTTCTTGCGCGTCTTGCACATCTTGTTTCAAATCTTCAATGTCGGCTTCAATCTCTTCAATGCGGTCTTCAATCGAATCGACATTCAAATCTTCCCATTTTTCTTCGGCATTCGCGCGCGCAATTTGCGCGTTCATATACGCCTGCCATAATTTTGCGCGGTCTCCGCTTTCATTGCGAAGAAGTAAATCATAAGCGTTTTGCGCGGCGACCAACTGCGCCTCTGCCGCGCCGGCATTTGCCAGCCGAGCCAAAACATCGCCTGCGCTTACGCTATCCCCCGCTTGGACAAAAACTTCCTCCACCACCCCACGCGCTTGGAAAGTTAAATTCGCCGCTTGGATGGGTTCAAGCCTGCCTTCGGCAATCACCTCATTAGAAGAAATGATTTCTTCTACGGGGGGTGTGGTTTCAGTAGGTTGCCCCCCACAAGCAGCGACAAACGCTGTGAGAATTACAAACAACATAGAATGTTTCAAAATATTTTTTTTCATAGTTAACCTTTTTCAATTTACAATTTCTTAATTTACAAATTACCAATTACTATTTACCAATTGCTATGTACCAATTACATTGGAAATTGCTTCGCGGCTTGCAACGACATAATCTATTCATACGCCAACACTTCTCGAATGGTTAACCGCGCCGCGTTGCGGGCAGGCGCTACCGAGCCGATGATGGAAAGGATGACGATTAATCCTAACCAAATGGAATACCCCAAATATGTGAACACAACCGTAATAGGCGACTCGAACACGGTAATGGCTAAAATATACGAAAGCCCATAAGAGATTGGAATAGATAAAAAGATTGCCATAATGAAAGAAATCATGCCAATCACAAAGCCTTCGCCAATCACCGTGCGCATAATAGCGCCATCGTCTGCCCCAATAGCGCGCATAATGCCGATTTCGCGCGTGCGTTCTAAAACGTTCATGCCCATTGTGCCAGTTAAGCCCATTGCCCCCACAATAGCGGTTAAAACCGCCATAATTAAAAGAAAGACCACCAAAGTATCCATACTTTCAGTGACAATATCTAAAGAAGACAAGCCCGATTCGGCTTCGCGCAATTTGAATCCATTGGCGCGGAAGAACGCATCTAACTCTTTTGCCACTCTATCCTGCGCAGCGCGGTCATGCTGATTCGTAGTCACACGGAATGAAAAAGAGCGATTTGCCAAATTGAGGGCTTGTTCGGCATATTCAAGCGGCGTATATGCCAAAATACCTTCGCGCCCTACAAATTTGAAAACACCAACGACTTGCCAAGTTTCATCATTGCCATTGACTTTTAACTTCAATTCATCGCCCACTTGCAAATTTGGATAATACGCAAAAATGGCTTCGCTCACGACAAGTTTACGAGTGACGTCTTCATCAGGTTGAAACCAACGCCCAGAAGCAAAAATCGGCTTGACCAATTCCGTATCAATCGGCGGGGCAAGCAAATTGATGTTATCGGCGATTGTATCGTCAGGATAGAGCAATTCAGCCGCTATAAACTGCCATGCTTCCACATGCTGCACGCCGTCCACTTGCATGGCATATTGCTTTACTTCGCTCACGCGATAGGCTTCGTCAAAATCTAAGGTGACATCGGCGCGGAAGTAACTGCCAAGTTCATCAATATATGAATTTAAACTGACGCGCACATTGAAAACGGCGATAAAAATGGCGCCGCCCATCGTGAGCGTAAATAAAGTTAAAGCCAACCGCCTGCGGCGGCGAAACGTATTTCTCAGCGAAATGATGAACGGGCGCGGCGCTTGAATTCCCCAAGAAGCGAAAATACGGGTTAAACGAACCAGCGCCCAATCCAGCCAAGAGACGCGGGTTTTTCCATCGGTTTGAGGCTTGCTCTCGTCTCCTGTTAAGTCATTGCTCAACGCGCGTAAAACGGTAATCTTTGACCCGCCTAACACCGGCGCAAGCCCAGCAATTAACGGCACAAACAACCCCACCAAAATTTGCACCACCATTGCCATTGGCACAATACGATACCCCAATAAACTAAAATTTAATTCTTCTGAAATAAACAAGGCTAAGCCATACGCCCCCTGCCCACCAAGCGGAACGGCAATGAGCAGCGCTAAAATAGAAAAAGCGATAATTAAGGTAAGATACATCGTAAGCACTTGATTGCTTTTTCCGCCGATTAATTTCATTACGCCAATATGACGATAATGTTGATTCAATAACGCGCTTAATGTATTGGCAATTAATGAACTGGAAAGTAAGACGATTAAAATGCCGAGCGCCATCAAAATTCCCAACACGGCGTTCAAAGTATCGGTGAGCGGATGTTTATTGGTTTCAGAAAAACGAGTGCGAAAGACAGAAACGTCGCTTTTTTCAAGTTTTTCTTTTAATGCCGCGCCAATTTCACGAATGTGCGCATTATCGTTTGAATCGCCTGTGACGGTGACATAAGCCCGATTAAATAACTCGGGCTGACGCAACGCCTGCATGGTATCCATCACGGTAAAGCCAAGCGGCGACGCCAAAAAATCGCCCGCGCTTGTCGAAGCGTCCTTAACAAAGCCGACGACGGTTAAAGGCTTTGTTGAGCCGTCGGGCAGCGCCACTAGCAGCGTATCGCCGATAGCGATATTCATATCTTCAAGAATATCTTGCTCTAACAAGATTTCATTTTTCCCAGCCTCGCGCGCGCCCGAAACGGGAGCCAACAAGTTAACTTGATTCTCGCTAAAACTTTCAAACGCCACAAGGTCAATCGTTATCCATTGCTCGCTATTTTCAGGTCTCACGCGAAAGTTAACCACCCGCCGCGCTTCAACCTCTTTTACGCCCGCCGAGTTTTGAATGGAGGAAAGAATATCGTCGCCGAAATTTTCTAAACGCAATTCAACATTGGCGGGGTTATTCGCGGCATACGAAACGCTCATATCGTTCGATATGATTTCATACGCGCCGGCAATCACCCCAATAGAAAACACGCCTACGGCAATAGAAAATACAACCAACAAAGTACGGGCTTTGTTATCCCATAAATCATGAAAAACTTTTCGCCAACGAGGTCTCATAGATTCTTTCTTCCTCCGCCCCAACCCTCTCCTTTTGAGAGAAGGCTGGGGCAAGAGGGGTTACTTTAATAACTCACTTACTTCATTCGCCGAATACGGCTTGACGCTTACATCTTTAACGCCGTCGCGCAAATATTGCGTAACGCGTTCAGGATTAATGGCGGACGTTAATACCACAGTCTTGGATAACGCATCCGCTTTGGCAAGGGCAGATAAAACCTCTTTCAATGAAACGGAAGCGATGTTTTCATCCACAAAAATAATATCGGCGGATGGAATCTTTTTCACATCGGTAATTTGATTTAATTTAATTTTTGTATTCTTCAACAAATGCGCCAAAAGGTTTGCCCAGTCGTCGTTATCGTCAATCAATAAAATATTTTTAACCGCATCCGACTCAATCGTTCCATCCACCGCAAAGCCTCGCGGCATAAACATAGCGACCGTTGTGCCTTTGCCTTCTTCGCTGACTAAGGCAATGCGCCCTTGCGCTTGCGATACAACATGCAACGCGGCAGGCAACCCTAAGCCATGATGCGCCACGCCGCGCGTAGTGAAAAACGGCGACCATGCTTTTCGCATCGTTTCATCGTTCATGCCTGCGCCGTCATCCTCAACATCAATTTCCAGTAAGCCTTTTTCTTCGGTAGGGCGCGCCGTAATGTTGATAGACTTTGCGCCCGCTTCAACGGCGTTTTGCAAAATATTCCCAACCGCGCGCGTGAGTTGCGTGCTATCGGCAATCACATACGCGGCGGCAGGGTCAATTTGCACTTTCAACATCTTTTCATTAATGCCGCGTTGATACGCCGCCGTTTGCAACACGTCTGCCAATAAAATGGAACGCGGTTTCATTTCGCGCACCGCGCCGATTAATTGTTCCTTCACTTGAATAATCTGCGCCGCGCTTTCGGCAATCATATCTAAATCTTCTTTCAACGATTCAACGTCAATTTGTCCGTTGGCAATCTCTTCTTTTAGCCGAGCGATTGTCAATGAAATGGGAAGCGTTTTATTTCCAATCCAGTGAATGGCTTCGGTAGAAGCGGTGGTTAGCGCTTCAAAAACTTTATTTCTCAAAATTTCGTTGTGCGCCTCTTTCAATTCTTCAATTAAGTAGGCGTTATGAATGGCGACCGCTAAATGCTCCGCCATGGTGATTAAGGTGGTGATGTCGTCTTCGCTGAAGGCGTTTTCTTCCGAGCTTTGAATCGTCACTGCGCCAAGCGGTTTATTTCCATAAATAATAGGCAGCGCCATTTCAGAACGAGTATGCGGCAAATGCGGGTTTTTGAAATGCTTTCGTTCTTCGCCTACATCCAAAGCGATTCGCGCCTCTTGCAAAGCGATGCATTGCCCAATCATCGAATCGCCGCCAATTAATAATCTATGCCCCTCCGCCAACATGGCTTTGCCGGCTTTTCCATACCCGGCGCGCAGAACGGCATAATCACCCTCTATCAAAAACACCCCCGCATAATACAAACCATACGATTCGCAAATAATGTTAACGGTCTGCGGCAACAAAGCGTCAAGGTCAAGAATTGAAGCGGTTTCTTTTCCAACGCGGTTTGCGGCTTTTAACAACCGTGAACGACGCTCTTCTAAGCGGTGCAATTTGGCGTTTTGAATAGCAACCGCTAATTGGTCCGCCATCGTTTGCAGTGCGTCAATATCTTCTTCGTGAAACGCCGCCTCTTCGGTAGATTGCACCGTAAGCGCGCCAATCGCTTCGTCATTGATGATGAGCGGCAGCGCCATTTCAGAACGAGTCTTTGGCAAGTGTGGGTTTTCAAAAAACACCGCCTCCGCGCCGACATCTAACGCAATGCGGCCTTTTTTATTGGCAATGCTCGCGCCAATCATTGAGTTTCCGCCAATGGCAAGTTTATGACCTTCGCGCAACATAGCCCGCCCCGCCTCGCCCCGCCCCGCTTTAAGAATTGCATAGTCGCCTTCTACTAAAAATACGCCTGCATAATAAAAACCAAACTCATCGCAAATAATATCTACCGTGCGTTGAAACAATTCATACGAATCAAGAATGGTTGTAATACTGCGCGCCGCGCTGGCGGCGGCTTTTAATAATTTTGCATGTCTTTCCATTGAAGATGACATAATTTATTTTCCTTTCTTTTTTTAACTGGTAGCCTCAATACAGCCTCGCACGCCGCTCACTTACTTGACCGCCGAGCGCTTTATCAATTACGAATGACGCGGCGTCTTTTAGGCTTTCAATATTTTTTGCACGAGCTCCACCAAGCCTTGCTCTCTTCCCTTCACAAAGAAAGCGCTTGCGCCTTTTGATACGGCGTCTTTGGCTTTGCTCACTTCGTCGTACGCGGTGAGAATAATGACCGGCAAATTCGCTTTTTGTTTTTTTAATTCGTCAAGCAAATCAAAGCCCGCGTCGTTTTTGGGGTTGCCGTCAAAGCCGGGCATGTTCAAATCTAATATGGCAATGTCAATTGCATTGGCGTTGCGCGAGAACGTTTCTTTGCCCGTTACGCAATCGGAGGCGGTGAAAACGTCAAAACCTGCGCGCAGTAAAGTTTTTTCTAAACTGCGTTGAATTAATTTTTCGTCGTCCACTAATAAAACGGTTGTCATAATTTCTCCATTTAACGGTTAGCGTTTGCTTTTCACGTTTATTTTTATAAATTACTATTTACCAATTACTTTCCACTTTCTACCTATCTACTTCATCGCTTCTCTATCGGCAGCCTCACATAAAAGGCGGCGCCGTTTCCGCTTTCGCTTTCTAGCCAAATTTTGCCGCCATGCTGATTGACAATTTGCATCACAGCCGAAAGCCCCAGCCCCGTGCCGCCTTTGCCGCCTTTTGTGGTAAAAAACGAAACCCAAATTTTTTCTTGAATTTCTTTTGGAATGCCAGGTCCGTTATCTTTTACAAGCGTCAATACATAATTAGGGTCGTTATCGCGCCAACCTGTCACCGTAATTTTCGGGTTCGTCACGTTTGCGTTGGTCAGCGCTTCCCACGCATTTTTGATTAAGTTATTAAACACCTGTTCCAACTGACGCATATCGCCATGCACGTTGGGCGTATTTTCTTGCCAATTCATTTCTACCACGCCTGCGGGCAAGCCCATATTTTCAACCGTGTTGGCAATCATTTCTGGCAGTGAAACGCTCACATCGTTACGTTGGCGCGCGGGTCCAATCAAACCTTCTTTGATTTCCAAAATCGTATTGGCGCTATGCTCGGCAATGGATAAATCCTCCATCAAAGATTCAACGCTAAGCAACGCTTGTAGCCGATTTGGCTTCATCGCTGACATTTCTTGCAAGATGGATTTCAAATCTAACCCTTGACTTTGCGCCTCTTCTCGCAGAGAGCGCACCGCTTCGCGGAACGATTCATGCGCCAAGCCCGATTCATCCACGCTGGCTAACAAGGCGATGAAGTATTTTATATCTTCGCGCACACGGCTCACGCTGCCGGGAATGGGCGCGGCTTTGTTGCCCACCCAGTGAATGGCTTCGCCTGTGGCAGTGGCAATCGCTTCGTATGTTTTTGTTCTCAACAGCTCAGAGTTTGCCAATTCTAATTTCTTCATCAATTGCGCGTTGTTAATGGCAATCGCCACCTGCTCCGACATGGCTTGGAGCGACGTAATATCGTCTTCTGAAAACGCGTTGAGTTGGTTGCTTTGCACGGTCAACGCGCCCAGCGGAATCGCATCCACAATCAATGGAAGAGCCATTTCGGATTTTGTATCAGGCAAAAATGGATTCTTGAAGCGCGATTCTTCTCCTTCTACATCCAAAGCAATTTGAGCCTGCCCAGTTAAAATGGCTCTGCCAATCATAGATTTTTCATCCACAGGCAGGCGATATTTGGCTTCGAGCATTTTTCGCCCAGCCAGCGCATACCCGGCGCGCAGTTCTGCAAACTGTTTATCATCCGAAAGTAAGAAAATTCCCGAATAGTAAAAATTAAATTCGCTGCAAATGATATTGACGGTATGCTTGAGCAAATCGTCTAAATTTAAAATTGAAGTGACCATTTGCCCAACGCGCGCCGCCGTTTGCAAAAGTTTATGACGACGGTCTAACATGCTAAACATTTTTTCATTTTGCGAAAGCAAATGTTTATTTTTTTCCAGCGCGCTGCTTAACCGGCGGATATTGCCCTCAAGGCGCTCCACCAATTCTTGTTGGTAGGCTTGTAAATATCGCTCGGCGTGTTCCAGCGTTTCAACTTTGCCGTGAAAATATTCGTCCACTAATTGTTCAAAGTCATCGCCAATTGGTTTAGAAATAAAGCCCGCCGCCCCAGCCGCAAGCGCGCGTTCTCTTGCGCCTGGCGAGGTATCTGCCGAGACGATGATAATGGGCGTGTTGGGCAACATTTTTTTCAAGCGCGTCGCCGCTTCGCTGCCCGTCATGTGCGGCAAGTTATGGTCTAATAAAATTAAGTTTGGTTGGGTTTCTTCGGCAAGTTGCAAGCCGTCTAAGGGGTTAGAGGCTTCTAGCACAATGTATTTATTCGCAAGCAAACGCCGCACCAGCGCGCGAGATTCGTCGCTGTCTTCGATATATAAAACTTGCGGGAGTTTGCGAATGTCAGCCATTTCAATTTAATCTTTATGACTTTTGACTTTTGACTTGCGATTTACGGTTTTTGATTGACGTGGGTCTAACATTTGATGGGCTTCGAGCCTTTTTTGAACAATTTTACCAACCGCCTCCGCCGTAATAGGCGACTCGTTCATCACGCGCAGAAAGTCTGCTCGGGGGAGCAAAAGCGCTTCTACGGGTTGATTGCCCGCGCGCACATTGGCAATGGCTTTGCCGCCGCGCAATAATTCCATTTCGCCAAAAAATTCGTCTTTGCTTAATTTGGAGATGACGATGTCTTTCTTTTTATCTTGCAACACCACTTCCACTTCGCCTGAGCGAATCATAAAAAAATAATCCACATGTTCATCGCGCGAGAGAATGGTTGCATGAGGCTGATACGTTCTCGTCTGCGCTAATTTTGTAAACTCTAACATGTGGCGATGCCTGAGTTGCGGCAAGGCGCGTGAAATCGTCTCATTAATCAATTCGCCGTCTGAAATAATGATGTTGCGATGCGTGCGCGATGTTAAAGACGGGTCGTGCGTCACCATGACAATCGTTTTGCCTTGCGAAACAAAACGCTCAAATAAGCCAATAATCGTATCGGCAGATTTGGTGTCTAAATTGCCTGTCGGTTCGTCGGCGATTAATAAGGGAGGGTCGCACGCCATAGCGCGGGCGATTGCCGCTAATTGCTGTTGACCTGTGGAAACCAAAACGGGTAATTTATTGGCGAATTTTTCTAAACCGACTAATTTCAATAATTCCATTGCGCGTTGGGGGCGTTCGTCAAAATCGTACATGTTCACATAATCCATCGGAAGCATGACGTTTTCAAGCAAAGTTAACATGGGAAGCAATTGAAAAAACTGAAAGACAATGCCTAAGTTTTTTCCGCGCCATTTGGAGCGCGCGCTTTCATTAATTCCGTCATAAATATCCGTGCCATTGACAATCACCTGCCCTTCGGTGGGATGGTCAATGCCGGTAATCATGTTTAACAGCGTAGATTTTCCGCTGCCCGATTTACCAACGATGGAAACAAATTGCCCGCGATATATCGTTAAGTCAATTCCTTTTAATACGGTAAACTCCCCCGCCGCGTTGGAAAAGCGCTTCACCAACCCGCGCAGTTCAATCATAGGAGCGGTTGACGAAGCAGAATCAAGCATCCCCGAAGAACGAGGCGGCGTTTGAATCATTTGCGCCTCCGCATCATCGTTTTATCAAACGCGGGTTCAAGTTCCCCTTCCAATAATTCGCCGTCTTGTATCGTTAAACTGCGCGAAAACTTTCCCGTCAAACTCATATCGTGCGTTACCATAATAATCGTTTTGTTTTTTTCATAAACAAGTTTTGAAAATAAATCAAAAATCATTTCAGCGGTGACCGAATCTAAACTGCCGGTGGGTTCGTCGGCGACGATAATTTCAGGGTCGTTTGCCAGCGCGCGCGCAATGGCAACGCGCTGTTGTTGCCCGCCCGAAATAAAAGCGGGGAGTTTATTGGCATGTTCTTCTAACTCAACCATGCGCAACAATTCCAGCGCGCGTTCTTTTGATTCGCGCGGTTTGAAATTTTCCGCCAAATCCATAGGCAAGGTAACGTTTTCAATTAAAGTGAGCATGGGCAATAATTGAAACGATTGATACACCACGCCCATAGTTTTGCCGCGCCATTGCGCGCGTTCGTCTTCGGTCATCTTATGCACTGAAATATTTTTAACCAGCGCTTCGCCGCTGGTTAAAGTATCTACGCCGTTTATCATATTTAATAACGTAGATTTTCCAGCGCCCGATTTTCCGACAATGCCTAAAAACTCGCCCGCCTGCACTTTGAGGTTAATATTTTTTAACGCCACAAAATCCCCTGCGGCAGTGGAGTAAATTTTGCTAACGTTTCGTAACTCAACGATGGGTGAAGTCATATAAACGATTTTACCCCTGTTTGTGCATTTTGGCGCAAAGGTCTTATTTACAACTTACTTTCAGTTTACCGAAGTGCGCCGCGCCTTCAATTTTGCAAACAGGCAATCAAACTTTTCACAGCCCCTTGCGGCTCGGTTGAGGTCAGCGCCAAAACAGGGAAAACGCCCAGTGAATAAATTTCTTTTAGATTTGAATTTAGCCAACTTTTTGGAATAAACCCAACCGCATTGGGATTTTCTTCCAGCATACGCATCATGACGTTTGGATTTGGCGCGATGTTTGCAAAAGATGAGACGCTTCTTCCTTCCATTACAAATTGGTCAAACAACTTCTGCATGTGTTCCCCTTCGGCATACACCCAAACATGTTCTCCGCTTGCAAAGAGATTCTGCGCTTCGGTCAACGAAAGCGTTGGCAAAGCGTTTTGCGCGTTTGTAACAATGACAATCTCTTCTTCGCCGATTTGATAAGCCCCGCCTAAGGTTGCGTCTGGCTCGCCAATTTGAAAACGGATTTCAGGCTCTTGGTGTGTAATCTTCAAAACGATAGGCAAATCATGCGCGCAGGCATACGCTTCGGGCATTTGGGCTTCGAGAAATGGAGAATAGTTAATAGTCACAATTTGAGTTGGCGATGTTGGTTGGGTTGGAGAGCAAGAGATAACAAAAGAGAAAAGAAAAAAGAAAAAAAGAAATATAGCCCCTCTTCGGGGGTTGGTTGTTTTTTGAATTGCGGAGTTTATCGCCATTTCACTCCTGCGGAGTTTTTTCTTTTCCACGCGCCGCTTTCCACTTTCTAAACTTCTTTTTAATTTAGATATAAATTACCACTTTCTCAACAATTCAGAGATTAACTTAATTCTTTCATACAAACTATTTTCAAAAATATACTCTCGTTCCGAATGATACCCCTCGCCCACTGCGCCCATGCCGTCTAACACGGGAATGCCCAGCGGAGCGACAAAGTTGCCATCCGAGCCGCCGCCAGAGCCGCCTGCGTTTAAGTCTATGCCAATTTCTTTGGCGATTGCCCGCGCTTTTGCAAAGGTGGCTTTCATGGTTTCATCAAACGGCATGGGCGGGCGATTCAAGCCGCCCGTAATCTGAAGCGATGTTCCATCTAAAACAGGTTTCAACTTGTTCATTTCAGATTCAAGCCTCTCCCATTCGCCGGGTTGCATCACGCGCACATCTACTTGAACGCTACATTCTTCAGGCACCACATTAGAAACCGTGCCGCCTTGAATCACGCCAACGTTTAAGGTTGTTCCTTTTGAATAATCGGTTAACTTTTGAATCTTGATAATTTGATGCGCCATTTCTTCAATGGCATTACGTCCTTTTTCATGGTCGCCGCCCGCATGTGAGGCAATACCTTTTGTCTTCACCCAAAATTCACCAACGCCTTTGCGCCATGTTTTCAGCGAACCATCTACCAAAGCCGATTCCATCACCAGCGCCAATTCAGATTCTTTCGCAAGTGTTTCAATCACATCACGCGAGGTCAAACTTCCAATCTCCTCATCCGATGTGCATAATAAAGCGACGGAGCGCGTCATTCCGTTTTTCATCGCGTCTTCAATCGCGCCTAAAGCAATTACAATGCCCGCTTTCATATCTAACACGCCTGGTCCAAAAATTTTTCCGTCGGCTTCACGATACGGCATTTTATCAATTGCGCCTAACGGAAAGACCGTATCCAAATGACACAAAAATAAAATTGGATTTTTTCCGCCCCCCCATTTCGCTAAGACATGATTCCCCGCTTCGGCATTTTCTAGCGTTTCCACATGCCCGCCAAGTTTACGCGCCTCTTCCGCCACAATGAAAGCGACTCTATCCACTGCGGCTTTTTCATGCGATGGAGACTCTGTTTCCACAAGAAGTTTAAGGAGATGTTTTAAGTTCATAGGGAATAGGGAATGGTGAAAGGGAATAGGGAATAGGGAATAGTGAAAGGGAATAGGGAATAGGGAATAGGGTTATCGGATTAACAAAACAATGATACCAGTGACAAGGCAATAAATTGAAAAAAGATAAAGCGAATTGTTTCTTAAGTAATTCAATAACCACTTAATAGACATCCACCCGACGATTGCGGAGGTAATAAAACCTGTTAACAGAATGGGCATAAACTCGGTTGTATTGGGCAAGGCTATCACCTCAACCGCTTCATATATGCCTGCCGCCAGTAAAATCGGCGCAGACATGAGAAACGCAAACCGCGCCGCAGATGGGCGGTCAAAGCCGCGAAACATGGCGCCTGCCATCGTGGAACCAGAACGCGAAGCGCCTGGAAAAATAGATATGACTTGAAACAACCCAACCGTGAGCGCGTCTAACCATGTGGCAGATTTAAGCGTGCGATTCTTTTTATCAAAGTATTCTACAAAAGTAAGCAATACTGCTGTGAACAGCAAACGAATCCCAGCCCATAAGAGAGAATCCGCAGACATTTGTTTGACAAAATTTTGCAACAAAAACCCAGCAACCAAAGCGGGGACGGTGGCAATGACTATTAACCACCCCAGCCGAGCGTGAAAATCGTCAAACGGCTTTTTGTTTTTTATCCCCAACACAAACGCGCTTGCAATTTGCCAAATCTCTTTCCAAAAGAAAACCAGCATGGCAACCACCGTGCCAAGTTGAATGATGACGTTGAAAGCGAATAACCGTTCCTCATCAGGCACGCGCAATAACACGCTGGCAATAAATAAATGGGCGGTGGAAGAAACAGGGATAAATTCAGTTAAGCCTTGAACTATTCCTAGTATGATTGCTTGTAAAATGGTAATCGTATTCATTATGAACGATTGTAATAAAAGACTGTTAAGAATAAGATAACGAAGAATTAACAAATGAGGTTGCGCCGCGCAGGTAACGCGATATAAACAAAACGCCTGCGGGAAACAAAAATTTATAAAACGCCCCATTAAAATTTCGCTTATAACGCTTTACAAAAATTATGCTTCCGTTTTTAAGGGCTTATGAATAGTTTGATTTATATCCCACAACAAGTAAAGGGAAAAGAAAATGAGCAAGAAGGAATAATGGCTCTCTTTAATTTCTTGCACTGCTTGCGCAAACGGCACGTGAGGGTAAGCGTAAACCGAAACATAAATCAGCCGCGCCGCTTTGGCTAGCAAGTAATTAAACGTAAACAATATGCCAATAGACCAATGCATAATCGGAATGTATCGCTCAACCCACACTCTAAATTTTTTCCAAAATAAAGCAAGGAATGGAATTAACACGGTGGTAACCGCCCAAAACACGTTAAATAAATCGTCTACCGAAATTTCCGAAAAATAGGCGAGGTTATGGATGGTAATTTCTTCTTGTACATTCTTTTCCATTAGCGCTTCGGGCGTTTCAATACCCAAAATACGTTGCCCCCAACTAATTTCCTCTCCCGCGCCAAAGAAAAATAACAAAGCAAAGACTAGATAAACGCTCAGCTTTATCCAATGTATGCCTGTGTTATTTCGCGCTTGAAAGGCTTTCTTAAAAGCATAAAACATAATAGCGGAAGAAATGAATAACCATAACGCGCCTGAATATTCAAAATATCCGTCCTCACGAAAAAAAAACGGCATCCATTCTAAACTAAGCCCTAAGGTTAAGTAATCTAAAACAATAAGCAGAGCGATGAAACCGTAAATAACGGGGCGTAAGAACCATGGGGAAGTTTTTGTCATTTTATTTTCTCCTCAGCGCCGCAATAAGGCGCAGGGTATTATATCAAACATAACTATAAGCGGCATAAGTCCGCCTGATTAAGTATAATTTCCTTATGCCCCGCTCTATATTACACATTGACCTTGACGCTTTTTATTGCTCGGTGGAAGAAATTGAAAACCCTGAATTAAAAGGCAAGCCCTTTGCCGTTGGCGGAAAGCCCAACGAACGCGGCGTGGTGGCTTCGTGTTCGTATGCGGCGCGGGCAATGGGCGTGCGCAGCGCTATGCCTATGTCTAAGGCGGCGCAACTTTGCAGAGATTTAATTATTGTGAGCGGGCGGCATAAATTGTATGGCGAATATTCAGAGCGAGTGATGAATAAATTACGAACTTTAACGCCGCTTGTAGAGCAGATTTCGATTGACGAAGCCTTTCTCGATATTTCAAATTTAGATGAAGACCCAACCCGCCTCGCGCTTGACCTTCAAGCGGATATACGAGTGGAGTTTCAACTCCCCTCCAGCATTGGCATTGCGTCCAATAAACTCGTGGCGAAAATTGCCACCGAGGTTGGCAAAAAAAGCAACAAGATAAAAGATATGCCCCCCTTTGGGTTCACAATTGTCCCCGTAGGAAAAGAAGCGGAATTTTTATCTCCGCTTCCAGCGGATATGCTTTGGGGAGTCGGTCCAAAAACATACGCAAAGTTATCCGAGCTTGGGATTAAGACAATCGGCGATATTGCGCATTGGCCCCAAAAAGAATTAATTCATTTATTCGGCGAGCATGGAAAAGATTTATGGTTGCACGCGCAAGGCATTGACGAGCGCCCAATTGTGACGGAGTATGAAACAAAATCTGTGAGTCAAGAAACGACGTTCAATGTAGATATTAGCGATGAAAACGCTTTAGAGAAAACTTTGCGCCAACAGGCGTTTGACGTGGCAAAACAATTAAAAAGAAGCTCTTTGGCGGGTAAAACGGTCAAAATAAAAATTCGCCTGCCAGACTTTACGACATTTACAAGGCAAATCACTTTACCGACAGCAACCAACGACGGCGATGAAATTTTTCAAGCGGCGGTAAAATTGATGAAAGCCGTGCGAAAGCCAAATCAGGCGGTGAGGTTAATTGGCGTGGGCGTAAGCGGAATAGGCGCGCCAATTCGCCAGTTGGGGTTGTGGGATATTGGGGAGTAGGGGATAGGGGATAGGGAATAGGGGATAGGGAATAGGGGATAGGGAATAGGGGATAGGGAATAGGGGATAGGGAATAGGGGATAGGGAATAGAAAGTAGAAAGATAGGCAAGGAAAGAGGAAAGAATGAATTGTTTTTATCATGTTGAAAAATCAGCCATTGGGATTTGTAAATATTGCAACCGCGGACTATGCTCAGAGTGCGCTACTGTGATTGACGATGTGATTGCTTGTAAAAATCGGCATGAAAGTGAAGTTCATCAATTAGAACAACTGACTGCGCGCAATTTATTTCAAAGCAAACGAGTCGGCTCGAATTATATGAGGAACGCCGTCTTTTATGGTTTGGTCAGTTTCGCTTTTATCGGCTTCGGCTGGTGGACGTTGCAATGGCTTGGTCTGCAAGCGGCGTTGTTCATTGCGCTTGGCGTCTTTCTTTTATACGCGGCGGGCGCTAATTATTTTGAGGGAAGAAAGTATAAATAAAGTATGTTGAAGGCGCGCGGCGACTATCGCGCCAAAGATAAAAACACATCTTCGAGAGTCGCCTCGCCCCTTTCAATTTTTTCGACTTGTATCTTCTTACCGCTTAATAAACTTTCTATCGCTTCTTTTTTGACCTGAGAACTGATAACTCTCAAATGGTCGCCTGCCAGCCCCACTCTTTCGACTCCGTCTATACCATGCAGAATATCTAATCCGTGCTCGAGCGGATGAGCGTACACTTCCCACACATCACCTATGATAATTTTTTGCTTTAGATTCGTGGGGGTGTCCATTGCCAACAATTTTCCGTCACGCATTACGCCAACTCTTTCGCAATATTCCGCTTCGTCCATGTAATGTGTGGTGACTAAGATTGTCACGCCGTTTTCTGCAAGGCTATAAATTAAATCCCAAAATGCACGGCGGGCTGTTGGGTCAACGCCTGAGGTGGGTTCATCGAGAAATAATAATTTTGGTTCATGGACTAACGCAATCGCTAAAGATAATCTCTGCCGCCAACCTGTGGAAAGAGACTTCGTCAGCGTATGCTCATGCCCGCTAAGACCAACCAAGTTGAGGGTATGGTTGATGCGTTCTTTGTCATGGATACCGTACACGCCCGCATAAAACGTCAAATTTTCGAGCGTGGTTAAGTCATCATAAATTGCAAACTTTTGAGACATGTACCCCACGCGCAAACGAATCTCTTCGCTTTGTTTAGAAATGTCATAACCCAAAACGGTCGCTTTGCCGTCAGACGGTTTTAACAAACCGAGCAACATGCGAATGGTTGTGGTTTTACCAGAGCCGTTCGGACCAAGATAACCGACGATTTCGCCAGCATGAACGTCAAAGTTGATGTGGTCAACGGCGATAAAGTCGCCAAAGCGGCGAGTTAAATTTTGAACGGAGATGACAGGCTCATTCATAGTAAAAAAATCCAGTATGTTAGTGATGACGTAAAACAATTCATTTACGCTTATGACCGCTGACCGCCGCGACCGTGTCTATCGTTGGCGGTCAGCGGTCATAAATCTTGTTCATTAATTTTCAAACTCAGTTAGTAAAATAAAAACATCTTCCAATGTCGGGGGAACAGCTCTTAAACTATTTACTTTTACCTTTTGCGATTCAATTTGTTTATGTAATCTCGCCATCACAGTTTGCGAAGTTCCGTCTTTGACGCGTAAATGCAATTTATCGCCAAAAGCGGCGACTTCTTCAACGTCGTTATCTTTCATAGCAAGGCGTTTCAATTCATGCAAAGGTTCGCCGCGCAATTCAAGAATTCGGTCATTGAGACGCTTACGCAAATTAGACGGCGTATCTTCGGCAATAATTTTTCCCGCTTTCATAAATCCGACTCGGTGGCAACGCGAGGCTTCGTCCATGTAAGGGGTGGAGATGATTACGGAGACGCCTTGAGATTCGTCAGTCGTATTTCGTGATTCGTAATTGGTAATTGGTTGTGAGACAAGTTTGATAACAAGTTGCCAAAAATCTTGACGCGTGACAGGGTCAACGCCTGTGGTGGGTTCATCGAGCAATAACAAACGCGGGCGAGTGACCAATGCAGAAGCAAGCCCAAGTTTTTGTTTCATGCCGCCAGAAAGTTGACCCGCTCTTCTATTTTTGAATCTGTCTAAACCGACAAATTCTAAAATTTCCATCGAACGAGGTAACCATTCAGCGGATGAAAGTCCGCGAATTTCGGCGAAGAAGCGAATGTTTTCTAACACTGTTAAATCTTCATACAAAGAAAATCTTTGAGATAAATAACCGATGTTTGAACGAGCCAATTCAACTTGTTTCAAAACATCATAACCACACACATTGATAGAGCCTTCTGTTGGCAACAACGCCCCAACTAACATACGCATGGTTGTGGTTTTGCCTGCGCCATCTGAACCGACAAGTCCATAAATTTCGCCAGGCTTAATCTTCAATGTCACATCATTTACTGCATGAACATCATTAAATGATTTATGTAAATTATTTGCTGTTACTAAATAGTCATTCATAGTGTTGTCACAGGTCAAAGGTCAAAGGTCAAAGGTCAAAGGTCGCAGGTCACAGGTCGCAGGTCGCAGGTCGCAGGTCAAAGGTCGCAGGTCGGTTAAGCATTGTATTCAGCCGAGTCATCAGAGATTCTTTTAGGTCTAGGATTTGCTTCCAGATACTTTATAAAATTTGTAATTTGCCTTGAACAAGTTTGCGCAAGTTGAAAGGCATTATCAAATTGTTCGTGAGAAATATATTTTTGGTCTAAAGCAATATAGAGTTGAGAGCGAACTTCACCAGCAGAAGCGCGAGCCATGCCTAGAAAATTTATAAACTGTGTGTCAGTTCGGCTCTCAAAACCTTCTGCAACATTACTCATAATAGAAATACATGCACGACGAATTTGGTCGCGCAATCCAAAATCGCGATTGAAACCATCTTGGTTAGTAAAAGCATAAACTTTATTTGTTAATTCTCGTGCAGATTTCCAAGATTCAATTTCTTCAAAACGAGTAATATTAGCCATGCTATTCTCCTTTTGACCTTCGCGGCTTGTGACCTATGACTCTTCAACCTACTCAAAAATAACATCCGCAGGCATACCAATTTTCAATTTGCCATCTACATTTTCAACGCTCAACTTGATGGCATAAAACGTAGCGCTGCGTCCTTCCACCGTTTGCACATTGCGCGGCGTAAATTCGGCTTGGTCTGAAATCCAAATCACAGCGGCGTTGAAAGTTTCATTGGGAAAAGAATCAACTTTCACGCTTGCGGTTTGCCCCAAAGAAATTTGCCCATAAAGATTTTCAGGCACATACACCGTAATCGTAATTTGATTCAAATCCGCCATTGTCAGCGCCGTTCCGCCTGTTTGGATAAATTCACCAGGTTCGACATTGCGGGTTAGGATGACTCCATCTATTGGAGCGAGGATATTTAATTTTGACATTTGCGCTTCAATTAAGTGGAGGCTTGCTTCCGCTTGTTCGACATTTTTCTTGGCTTGATTCAACGCCTGCGCGGCAGAGACGACCGCTGGAGAATATTCGCCTGTTTGCAGAGTTAATAGACGAGCATAAGCGGCGTCGTATCTTTGTTGAGCCACGAGAACTTGTCCGCGAGCGTATTCAATATCGTCGGCGGCGTCCGTATCTAATAAATCATTGTATGCTTCTTGTGCGGCTTCGAGTTCGTCTAAAGCGTCTTCATAATAATCGTTTGCCGCGTCAGATAATCCCCCGCTTTGCGAGGCTCTATCCGCTTGGGTCTTAACATCTTTTGCAATCAAAAATGCGGCGCGGGCTTCGGCGAGTCTTTGCTCGGCGTTTACATATTCCGCGTTATTCACATTGTTAATCGCCTCAGTCAGCGCTTGGTTTGCCGTCTCGATACTTGCTTTGGCGTTTTCTAATTCCGTTTGCGCCGCGGCGATTTGATTGGCTTGGTCTATATACCAATTGGCTTGGTCAAATTGGCTGGGGGCAGAAGTTTGCCACTCTTTTGCGCGTTGAGCGGCTTGCGCGGCAAGCGCGGCTTCAAGCGTTTGGTCATATTTCAGTTGGGCGGCTTCAAGCGCGGCGGCGGCAGAGTCAAATTGGGCTTTGGCAACTGCATACTGCGCGGTCAACAGGCTGGGGTCAAGAGAGAGAAGCGGTTGGTCTTTTTTTATCTCATCGCCTTCTTGGGCGTTCACTTCCATTACTTTGCCGGCAATTTCAGGCGAGACGTTTACAATCACCGCTTCAATCGAACCAGAGGCGGTAATCGCATCCGATTCATTTTGATTGAGCGAGCGAAATCCGAAAAAGACGAGCGCGCCAATAATGACGAGAATTAAGATACGAACAGGAATGGGTGGAAGTTTGTGTTGCATTTTATATCTCCGTTAATCTAATCTTTTTCTAAAACGTAATGCGGCAAGAGCCATAATGACCAAACCGAACATTGTGAGTGCGATGACTTCACCTTGAATGGCTTCAATGCCGACGCCTTTCAAAAGCAAGGAACGAATGACGACAAGAAAATATCGAAGCGGAATAGCATAAGAAACAAGTTGTAATACTTGCGGCATGGCTTCAAGCGGAAAGAAAAAGCCCGAAAGAAAAATGCTCGGCAGGTTATACATCATCACGGTCAGCATGGCTTCTTGTTGCGTATTGGCGACGGTGGAAGCGAGCAACCCAATGCCTAAACTTGACATAATGAAAATGCCCGATGTTAAAACGATGAGGCTTAAACTTCCGCGAATGGGAACGCCAAACCAAAAATGCCCAATAATGAGCACTTCAAACGTTTCAACAAAAGCGATGATGACGTAAGGCAAAATTTTTCCTAGCACTAACTCCCACGAGCGAATCGGCGTGACGATGAGTTGTTCAATTGTGCCGCGTTCACGCTCACGGACAATGGCGGTGGCGGTGAGAATGGTGGTGATGAATGAAAGAATCATGCCTATCACGCCGGGAATCATGAAGTAGGCGGAGTTCAAATCGGGGTTGTACCAAACTTGCGTGCGAACTTCGACAGGCGGATTCAGCGCCGACCTTCCGCTTTGTTGCGTCAGTATTTTTGTTCCAAAAGATTGCCCCACTAATCTTGCGGTTGATAACGCCGTTCCGCCAATGCTGGCGTCTGAGCCGTCTAAAATCATCAATACTTTTGCGTTGCCATCGAATAATCTTTGAGCATAATCAGGCGGAATCACCAAAGCGACTCTTGCATCGCCCGATTCAAGCAAGGCTTGATATTCATCGGTAGAATTGACGAAATAGTTAATGGTGAAATAACTAGAGGCTTGAAACGCCTGTAATAGCTGGCGCGATTCGGTGGTTTTGCTTTGGTCCCACACGGCAAGCGATACATTTCTCACATCCGAGGTTGCGGCGTAGCCTAAAAGAAATAATTGCACAATTGGAATCACAACCGCTAAGGCAAGCGTGCGTGGGTCTCGAAAGAGTTGCACAAATTCTTTACGGACAATGGAAAGGATACGAGAATTAAGCATAGTTAACCTTTTTGGTAATTGAGAAATCTTTTGACCGCAAACGAAAGGCGGCGGAAGGCAAGCGGCGGTTTACGGTCAATCTTTTAGAATGCCGTGCAGATAAATATTCACATAACTCTCCATAGCGTTTTTTGGCATTAGTTTTTGGAGAATTGAGTTGGAAATAATAATTTCAGTAATCATGTAAGAAAGAATCATGCCGACAAAAGACCGAAACAGGATAGCCGGGTGCGTAACGCGCAGGTTCTTTCTTGTTTTGACGATTTTTTCGAAAATAGGCAAAGCCTTTGGCGCAATTTCTTTAATGAGCATTGAGCCGTGCTTACCGTTAAATTCCACAATTTCAATCAACATCAGTTTGATGTAATAAGGCTGCGACTTAAGTTCTTTAATCACAATCTGGGCGGCGTTATGAAGAAATTTTTCCACCGTCTCCCCTTCTGCCGCTATGATGGCAGGGAATAATTTTTTATAGGGGTGTTTGTCTAAAATAATCGCTTCAAAAATTTCTTCTTTGCTAGAAAAGTGGTTGTAAATTCCGCCCAGCGCCAATTCGGCGCGGTCGGCAATCTGCCGCATAGACGTAGCGTGATAACCCTGCTCCATAAACAGTTCAATCGCCGCATCTTCAATGGCTATGCGGGTGGCTTCGCCTTTGGTTGTTTTTTCTTCCGTCATCTTCGCGTCTCCGTTAAAATGAACGAACGTTCGTTTTTTTATTTTACGCGGTTCAAGAATTCTGTCAAGGGTTGAAATGGTAGAATCTTTTCATGCTCACCCATTTAGAAAAGGAAATTCGCCAACACTTAAAGCACAATGTCATTGTAAACTTAGCCGACGGCTCGCTCTTCGGCGCGGCATTAGGGTTTGCTTCTTTCAGCGCCATCCTTCCCTTATTTGTAAATTCAATGACCGACTCAACTACATTGATTGGTCTCGTTCCCGCCATTCATTCTGCGGGCTGGTTATTGCCGCAATTATTTACCGCTAGTTATGTATCGCGTTTGCGGCGATATAAAAATAGCGTCTTAATGATGACCGTTCACGAGCGCGTTCCGTTTTTAGGGTTTGCGATTGTGGCATTATTCATTCCAATCATTGGCGCGCAAAATGCGTTGGCGCTCACGTTCATTTTGTTAATTTGGCAAGGCTTAGGCGGCGGGCTTGCCGCTAACCCATGGACCAGCATGATTTCAAAAATCATCCCTGCCGATTCGCGCGGCACATTTTTTGGAATGCAAGGCGGTTTGGTAAATTTATTCATCAGCGTCTCGGCGGTCGGAGCGGGTTACTTATTAGACGCGCTCGCCTCCCCACTAGACTTTGCGGCTTGTTTCTTCATCGCCAGCATTTTCTTAACCCTATCTTGGTTTGCGCTTGCCTCTACCCGCGAACCATTAGACGAAGAAAAAATTATCCCTGAAGAAAAAACTCACTTTTGGGACGATGCGAAAAAAATTCTAAAAAAAGATAAAAACTTTACTTGGTTCTTAATCGCCCGCACGCTCGCGCAATTCGCCAGCATGGGGTTTTCCTTTTATATTATTTATGCGTTGCGAGAATTCAACATGACCGAAATTGTGGCGGGTTATCTCACGGCGACATTAACAATTTCATCTACAATTGCCAATATAAGCATGGGCTGGTTAGGAGATAAATTCGGTCATCGTTCAATGGTCATTCTCGGCGCGTTTGCCATCTTCCTTAGTTCATTACTAGCGTGGGCTGCTACGTCTATCTATTGGTTTTACCCAATCTTTGCGCTAGCGGGCGTTGCCAATGTTTCCATTTGGACAATTGGTATGACCATGACCGTAGATTTTGCAAACGCTGAGACGGAACGCCCCATGTATATCGGCTTATCGCAAACATTAACCGCCCCATCCACCATCATTGCCCCAATCATTGGCGGGTTTCTCGCCGATGCGGCTGGCTTTGAATCAACGTTTATTGTCTCAACGATTTTAGCGGCGGCGATGCTAGGCATTTTGATATTTATTGTGAAAGAACCGAGAGCGCTCAACAAAACGGCGTTAATGAAATAAACATCTCGAAGCCCTTTTTATCTTCGAGATGTTTTCCGCAATTACAATATAGCCCGCTATGTCGCGGTAAAATTTAGGCAGGAGACATTTATGACCACGATTGACCTAACAATCCATCACGATAGACGCAAACGCGCCATTCAACGCGCCAAAGAAAAAAATATCATCATCCCAACTTATGCACAAATGAAAGACCCCAGCAAAATTCCGGCAAAGGTAAAAGAGGAATTAACCAAAATCGGGTTATGGGATATTCATCCGCGCAATTTATTTAGAATCAATTGGCATAACCAACCCACCGCTTCAGGCGGGACATTTGGCGGAGTGAACTACCTCGAACTTCCCTCATCGTTGACAGGCGTAAAAGCAAGAATCATCGCCATTGTCGGCAAGTGGTTTCCAACCGGAGCGCATAAAGTTGGCGCGGCGTTTTCTTGCTTAGTTCCGCGTTTGGTTACAGGGCAATTTGACCCAACGACTCAAAAAGCAGTTTGGCCCTCCACTGGAAATTACTGCCGAGGCGGCGCGTATGATTCGGCTTTGCTTGGATGTGAATCCATTGCGATTTTGCCCGAAGGTATGTCGAAAGAAAGATTTGAATGGTTAGCCAAAGTGGCGGGTGAAACGATTAAAACTCCGGGGTCCGAATCGAACGTGAAAGAAATTTTTGATAAATGCAAAGAATTGGCAAACTCCGGTCAAGACTTAATGATTTTCAATCAATTTGAAGAGTTTGGAAATTATCTGTGGCATTTTGAAGTGACAGGGCACGCAATGGAAGAAGTCTTCAAACACGCGGCTGGCAAGCGCGGGCGCTATCGCGGCATGGCGTCTGCTACAGGTTCGGCTGGGACAATTGCCAGCGGCGATTATATGAAAAAGTTATTTCCCGATTCTAAAATTGTGGCTAGTGAAGCCCTACAATGCCCAACCCTTTTAGAAAATGGATTTGGGTCGCATCGTATTGAAGGCATTGGCGATAAACACGTCCCTTGGGTGCATAACGTAAAAAATACGGATGTGGTCGTTGCAATTGACGACCACGCCGTTGTAAATATCGCCCGCTTGTTTAATGAAGAAAGCGGACGCGCGTTCTTAGCGGAAAAAGGCGTGCCAGAAAATATAATCGCAAATTTAGATTTATTAGGCTTTTCGGGCATTTCCAACGTCTTATCTTGCATCAAAACCGCAAAATATTATGAAATGGACGAGAACGACATGATGATTACCGTCCTCACCGATTCGATGGAGCTGTACCGTTCACGCTTGCATGAAATGCGCATGGAGTTTGGCGAATATTCCGAACGCGACGCCGCCGCAGATTTTGCCAGATATTTACACGGACAGTCCACAGATAATATGCTTGAACTGCGCTACACAGACAAACGCCGCATACACAACCTCAAATATTACACATGGGTTGAACAACAAGGCAAAACATACGAAGAAATCCAAGCGCAATGGTATGAACCCAATTATTGGACCGACGTTCAAAAACAAGCCGATGAGATTGATGAGTTGATTGCGGAGTTTAATAAAGAAGTTGGAATCATATAGCGCGTGGAAATTTCACTTTCCGCTTGCTTCTCGTCTCATGCCTTTAACTAATACCTCTCTCGTCCTCGTTTGCTTAATCAAAACCCCGCGCGATTTGGAAATTGCGCGCCTCCTCGGGTGGTATCGCATTCCCTTAAGAACGGCGCCAAAAATCATCAGCGTAGATTATGTCGCCTTTTACCAACCCAGCTCCTTTGGAGAAAGAGGCGGTCAAATCGAATACATGGCTCAAGTCAAAGGGCATGAGTTAACTACACGAGCAGAACTTCTCAAAGATGAGGCGAATCACCCACGCGCGCATGAGGAATATTACAAAATCCAATTAGGAAATTTAGAGAAGTTAAAAGAACCAATCAAAGCCGACAAATGGAAACGACTGACGTTTTTATATTCGACTGGCGAATATGTATTAAACGCAAAAACGCTCAACGATTTGGTCGTAGAAGGCGAAGAACGAAATGTATTATGGAAAAGCCTACGCGAGCGCGCCGAAAACGAGCAATTGTATAAAGTAGATTTGCCCCCCGCCGATTTACCGCCTGAAGCGTTGATTGCCTTGTTAGGATTTAAGAGCAACGAGCAATAAGAAACGAGGAACAACAAAAACCCTTATAACTCGCCGCCTACTTAACCTTACAAAAAACATAGGATAGCCCCAAAAGCCTCCTTGATTCGCCATCTTTTCAGTGATACACTTTAAGAAATGCCAGCAGATTTATTGTTCGTCACCCCTTCTGCCGTGTACGGAGAAAGCGTCCGCCGCGCATTAGAAGACACTAACTTCTACCGTGTCCATGTTGTTAACAACAAGGCTTCTGCCATTGTGCGGGCAGACGAAGTAGGCATACCGCTCGCCATGCTCGATATAGCGCTAGGAGAAGACTGGGTGCATGAAATCGGCGTTGCCTTACGAACCGTTCGCCCAAGCATTAACCTCGCCATATTGTGCGAAGAACAAGGCGACCCGCCCGCATTCGACGCATTGCGCCCATGGATTATGGTGCGTAAACCGTTTCGAATGGCAGATTTTATGAACGCCATTAGCAAGCCGCAACCTTCTCCAAGCCCCTCCACCCCACAACCCTCATTATCAAACACACAAATGATGATGCCCTGGCTAAGCGACCCCAACAAAGCCGCGCAACATCTCACCCGCATCACGCTTGAATCGTCTGCTCAAGCGGCGCTCATCACCCGCAAAAACGATTTATGGGCATACGCAGGCGGTCTCTCGCAACAAGCCGCAAAAGAAGTCGCCCAAACCGTCACACGCAATTGGGATGGGCAAAAAGGCTCGGACCTTTTACGCTTCATTCGGCTTGAAAGCACCAAAGCCGAACACATGCTGTACGCCACCCGCCTTGCAACGGATACCGTCCTCGCGCTTGTGTTTGACGCAGAAACGCCATTTAGCACCATTCGCACACAAGCCAGTCAACTGATGAGCGGTATCAACGACTCAGGCGTTGGCGCTAAAGAACCGCCTCAAAACCGCCTTACACAAGAACAAGAAGAAGAAGATGTCGAAGTCCCTAACATCTCCAACATCCTTTCAGATATTCCCGACCCCGAACCCGCTTCAACGCCTAACCTCAACCTGCCTCGCCCGCGTGAGCCGTTTGACCCCAACCAAACCCGCGTCTCCGAATCATTATCAAACGCCTCACTATTCAGCCGCGAGCCGTCTCCATCTAAGCAAAGAAACCAAATCTCCATAGCAGAAACCTCCAAAAGCATAAGAAGAAGCGAAACGCAAACCGTATTTGACGAAGTTCAAGTCACCGCCCCCTCACGCCCAAAAACTCCCATCCAACCCAACGAAACCGACGTAACGCGCGAAAGCCCATCCACCGAAGCGGCAAAGAAATTAACCGTTGAACCGATTACCGCAGGTTTATATCATCTAACCTATGCTTGCTTATTAATACCGCGTTTTGCATCGCACTACCTCACCGGCGATTTATCTGAACGCTTAAGCGAATGGTTGCCAAACATTTGCATCGCATTCGGCTGGCGCTTAGAATACCTAGCCATTCGCCCAGAATACTTGCAATGGGTCGCCAATGTGCAACCCAGCACCTCGCCGGGCTATCTCATGCGCATTATGCGCCAGCAAACCTCTGAAAAAATATTTAGCGAATTCTCGCGCTTAAAAAAAGAAAACCCCTCAGGCGATTTTTGGGCGCCAGGCTACTTAATTATGGGCGGAACGCAACCGCACCCGCCCCAACTTGTGCGCGATTATATTAATCAGACGCGCAACCGTCAGGGGCAAGATTCGCAGCCTTTACCGAGAAAATAACCACAAGCGTCTCTCGTTTAGCGAAAAACGCAGAGTATAATTTGCTCTGCGTTTTTATTTTACCCTCACCCTACCGCTCTCTCAAAAGAAAAAGCGGATATTAGGAAAACTATGCCCCCTACACTTTACTTAATTGATGGACACGCGCTTGCATATCGAATGTACTTTGCCCTCACCGCCGGCGGAAGCGGGCAGCGTTGGCAAAATTCAAAAGGCGAACCCACCGCTGGCGTGTATGGTTTTGCACGCGAATTAGTTCGGGTGTTAGAACAAGAAAAACCCGAATATCTTGCCGTCGCTTTTGACGTTGGTAAAACCTTTCGCGACAAAATCTTCCCCGACTATAAAGCCACACGCGAAAAAATGCCCGACGACCTGCGCCCGCAAATTGCGCGCATTCGTGAAATGGTGGACGCTTTTCATATCCCACGCTTAGAAATGGACGGCTACGAAGCCGATGATGTGCTAGGCTCGGTGGCAAAAATTGCGGCGGAACAAGGCTTGGGCGTAAAAATCATCACAGGCGATAGAGACCTGCTGCAACTGGTGAATGAGCGAACGGCGGTGTACCTCGCAGGCGACGATGCAACCTATATCACCGATGAAGACGTGAAGAAAAAATTGGGCGTGAAGCCAAGTCAGGTGGTGGATTACAAAGCGATTGTCGGCGATACATCCGATAATATTCCAGGCATTAAAGGCGTGGGCGAAAAAACAGCCGTTGCATTAATCGAAAAATTCGGCACGCTGGACGCCATTTACGAAAACCTAGAACAAATTGAAAAACGCTGGCGAACAAAGTTTGAAGAACATAAAGAAGCGGCTTACATGAGCCGCGATTTAGCGCGAATTGAAACAAACCTCAAATTGAAATTTAATATAGAAGACGCAAAAGTTAAACCGTTTGACGGAACAAAGCTAGAAGCGTTCTTCAAAGAGATGGACTTCAAAAGTTTATTGAACAAAATTCCAGTCATTAGCGGCGGCGCGCCTCAAAATCAAGCCAGCCTTACGCCAAAGCCTTCCAAAACCAAAAGCGGGCAAATGACCATGTTCGCCCATGAGCCGCAAGTCGTGAACGTAGAAACCCCATCGCAAATCGAAGTCATTATCGTTGATACGGAAGACAAGTTAAAAAACCTTGCCAAAGCATTAAACGCCGCCAAAACGATTGCCTTCGATACGGAAACTACCGGCACAGAAGAAATGAAAGCGGAACTGGTGGGCATATCCTTATCCATTAAAGAAGGACAAGGATATTACATTCCTATCGGTCATTCGGCTGGAAATAATTTAGAAATAAAAAAAGTCGTTAAAGCGCTCGCCCCTGCTATGACCAACCCGCAAATTGGCAAAGTGGCGCACAACGCCAAATATGATTACATCTTACTAAAACGATACGGTTTAGACGTTTCGCCATTAACGTTTGACACCATGCTGGCTGAATTTATCGTTGACCCATCTTCAAACCGCTTAGGGCTGAAAAACCTTGCCTCAGCCCGCTTGGGCGAGACGATGACCCATATTGAAGAATTAATTGGCAAAGGCAAAAAGCAAATTAGCATGGCAGAAGTGGCGATTGAATCGGTTGCAAATTACGCCGCGGCAGACGCTGAAAACACTTTACGCCTCCTGCCGATTATGGAAAAAGAACTCGATAGAGTGAACGGCAGAAAAATTTTAGACGAAATTGATTTGCCGCTTACGCCCGTGCTGGCAGAAATGGAAATGACAGGCGCGTTAATTGACGTTGAGTTTTTCAGTTCTATGTCTAAAGAGTTATCAAAACGCTTGGCTGAAATTGAAAAAGAAATTTACGGTCATGCGGGCAAGCCGTTTAACATCAATTCGCCGCAACAACTTTCGGACGTGCTATTTAATCAATTGCGCCTCGAACCGCCAGATAAAGGACGCAAAACTGCCACAGGCTTTTATTCCACTTCGGCAGATGTGCTAGAAATGATGCGCGACAAACACCCCATTTTAGAGTGGATTTTGGAACATCGTGAATTAGCGAAAATTAAATCAACCTATGTAGACGCCTTACCCGCCGCAATTAACCCACAAACTGGAAGAGTGCATACATCTTACAGCCAAATCGGCGCGGTGACAGGACGCCTCTCTTCTAACAACCCCAATTTACAAAACATCCCCATCCGAAGCGAAATCGGGCGCAAAGTGCGCCATGGGTTTATTGCCGATACAGGCAATCTTTTACTTTCCGTTGATTATTCGCAAATTGAATTACGCATTGTGGCGCACATGGCAGGCGATGAAGCCATGTTGGCGGCGTTCCGCGCTGGCGAAGATATTCACGCCACCACCGCCGCCGCCATTTACGATATTCCGCTTGACCAAGTGACCAAAGAAATGCGCCGCCATGCCAAAGCGATTAACTTTGGTTTGATTTACGGCATGTCGGCGTTTGGATTAACGCGCTCCACCGATTTAACGCTCGCCGAAGCGGAAAATTTTGTAAAAGCCTATTTCCAAAAATTCCCCGGCGTAAAAAAATATTTAGACGGCGTTCGTCGCCAAGCCGCAGAGATAGGATATGTGGAAACCCTGCTGGGGCGAAGGAGATATTTCCCCGCGCTGCAAAGCAAACAAAACGTGCAAATGAAGAACCGCGAAGAGCGCGAAGCCATCAACGCCCCCATTCAAGGCACAGCGGCAGATATCATGAAAATCGCCATGATAAAAATTCTGCCCGCATTAAAATCGAAAGGCTTGAAAGCCAAAATGCTGTTACAAGTGCATGATGAGTTAGTGCTGGAAGTTCCCCAATCAGAAATTGATGAGACCGCCAAAGTAACGCAAGAAACAATGGCAAGCGCGTATGAAATGAGCATCCCGCTGGAAACAGAAGCGCGCGCAGGAAAAAACTGGGGAGAGATGGAAGTGATGAAATAAAATAACCCTTCAATTTCATTACGAAATTTTGTAAGTATCTCAGTTTACATTTACAAGGTTATAATTAACACATGCCCGCACGAGAAGATATTTTCCAAAAAGCGATGAATGAAGGACACTCTGCCGCGTGGGACCAAGAATGGCAGAAAGCGGCGAGCGCGTATCGCCGCGCCTTAGAAGAATTCCCCGACCATGCCAAAGCCCTCAATAGCTTAGGTTTGGCGTTGTATCAATTAAATCAAGTAGATGAAGCCTTGCAAATTTACAAACGCGCGGTGGAAATTTCTCCAGACGACCCTGTTTCGATGGAAAAAGTGGCGCAACTTTCGGAACGCGTGGGCGACTTGAAAGCCGCCATGGATTTTAGAATTAAAGCGGGCGATTTATACCTCAAACAACGCGACACAGAAAAAGCGCTAGAAAATTGGGTGCACGTCACCAGCATTAACCCCGAAAACGCCATTGCCCATTCACGCCTAGCCCAAGTGCATGAGCGTTTAGGGCACGCGCAACAAGCGGTGACAGAATACCTCGCCATTGCCAGCATCATTCAACGCGCAGGCAACATGGAAAAAACGCAAGAAATGGTAAACAAAGCCCAATCGCTTTTACCCAATAGCCCCGAAGTAAAACAAGCGCAAACATTACTCAAAAACGGGCAACTGCTCCCCAAGCCAATTCGCGGCAAAGGCGGCACGGGACCCATTCGCATGGCGCAAGTAATGCAATTGCAAAAGCCGCAAAAAGCCGCTTCAGGGTTAGACCCCATCGCCGAAGCGCGTCAAAAAGCATTAACCCAACTTGCCGAATTGCTCTTTGAATATTCAGACGAATCCCCCGCCGCCCAAGAACGACGCGGGCTTTCCGCCATTATGAAAGGCACAGGCGGAGTTTCGCTGCAAAACGCAGAGCAAACCAAAGTGATTCTGCACTTAGGGCAAGCCATCGACTCACAATCAAAAGGCAACGAAGCCCAAGCCGCAGAAGAAATGGAAGGCGCATTAAGCGCCGGCTTTAAACACCCCGCCTTATTTTTCAATTTAGGTTTACTGCGCTTCAAAGGCGAGCGCTACGAAACCGCGCAACGCTTTTTACAAAACGCCGTCAAACACAACGATTACGCGCTTGGCTCGCGCTTGTTGCTTGGGCAAATTTTGATGAAAAAATCAAACCCCAAAGAAGCCGCGCTAGAATATTTAGAAGCCCTCAAACTAGCAGACGCTCAAACCGCCCCGCCACACTCTGCCGACGACATCAGCCAACAATACGAACCATTGATTGAATCGCTGCAAAATCAAAAAGACGAAACCGCCCTGCGAAAAATCTGCGACAACGTGCATGGGCTATTATTGCGCCCCGATTGGCGCGAGCAACTGCACAAAACCCGCGAACAAATGCCAAAACAAGAAGGCAATTACCAAGCCCCGCTGGCAGAAGTCATCTTACAAGCCCAATCGAGCTCGGTTTTAGAAGCGATGAATCGCATCAACCAACTAGCCCGCATGGGAAGTTTACGCTCGGCAATGGATGAAGCCTACGAAGCGATTCAATCTGCGCCCACATACCTACCGCTACATACCTTGATGGGCGATTTACTCGTGCAAGAAGGACGCAACGCCGACGCCATCACAAAATTTAGCGTAGTGGCGCAATCCTACAGCGTGCGCGGCGAAGTGCAACAAGCCGCAAAATTATTACGCCGCATTATTCAAATTTCGCCCATGGATTTAGGCGCCAGAACCCGCCTCATAGACCAATTAGTAGCGCGCGGACAATTAGACGACGCCATTCAAGAATACCTCGAACTCGCTGGCATTTATTACCGCTTGGCTGAACTAGACATGGCGCGAAAAACATACACCACCGCATTGCGTTTGGTGCAACAAGGCAACGCCAGCCGCGAATGGAACGTTCACATTTTGCAACGCATGGCAGATATTGACATGCAACGCCTCGACTGGAAACAAGCCGTGCGCGTATATGAACAAATTCGCACGCTGACCCCCGACGACGACGCCGCCCGCAAACAATTAATTGAACTAAACCTACGCATGGGGCAAGCCGACAAAGCCCTCATTGAATTAGATAGTTACATTTCACATTTAGAAACCCAAAACAAAAGCGAACTAGCGCTGGGCTTCTTAGAAGAACTTACGCGCGAACACAGCGAACAACCTATGCTCAAACGCACCCTTGCCGCGCTTTTACACCGCATGGGAAGAACCAACGAAGCCGTGCCAATGTTAGACGCGCTGGGCGAAACCCTACTCGAAAAAGGCGACAAACAAGGCGCAATAGAGGTCATCAACCAAATTGTATTGATGAACCCGCCCAATGCCGAAGACTATCGCGCCTTACTCAATCAAATGCGTAACGGATAACACGCCTCTCCCCTACGGGGAAACTTGATTCTGTCCCCTGCGCATTCCCCTCGCCCCAACAGACCTCGCAGATTGTAAAAATCTACGAGGTCTTAAATTTTCTAACGCATGATTAATTCCATTAGAATACAATCCGCTTATCCTTCGCTTCGGAGATAACCATCTATGCCACAAACCCAAAACAAAACTGTGATGAACTGGCTGTTCATCTTCTGCTTCATTGTCGCTTTCCTCGTCTCCTTCGGCGGATTCACCCGCCTCACCCGCGCTGGGCTATCCATCACCGAATGGAATCCCATTAGCGGTTCTGTGCCGCCCATGGGAAACCACGATTGGCAAGCCGAATTTGAAAAATACCAACAAACGCCCGAATACCAATTAATCAATAAAGGCATGACGCTGGAAGAGTATAAATACATCTTTTGGATTGAATGGACGCACCGCATGATTGCCCGCTTAGCGGGATTATTTTATGCCATTCCCGTCTTTTACTTTTTATTCAAAAAAATCATTCCACTTAAGGAATTTGGCGTTTATTTTGTGATGGGCTTGTTATTCGTCTCGCAAGCCTTTGCCGGGTGGGTGATGGTCGCCAGCGGGCTGGTAGAGCGTCCCTCCGTCAGCCATTTCAATTTGACCATTCATCTACTGCTGGCGCTGACTTTGTTTTGCATCGCTTTATGGACGGCGCTCGGTCATAAGTATGGGTTTCACGCACACAAAGCAAAATGGTCTTTGCCTTCTAAATTATCTTTGCTTTCTTTCGGTTTGCTAATCATTCAAATTACCTACGGCGGTTTCACTGCAGGCTTAAAAGCGGGGCATGTTTCTGACACTTGGCCCCTCATGTTTGGGAAATTAATTCCTCCCAATTTGTTTAATTCGTGGGTTAACCTCATCGAATCGCCGCAGACGATTGTTTTCATTCACCGTTGGTTTGGGTTCACCATCCTGATTCTCGTTCCCATTTTGTATTTCATCGTCAAAAAACAAAACTACCCCGCCGACATTCAAAACGGAATGAAATGGCTTATAGGCGTTATCGTCTTGCAAATGATTTTGGGCATATTCACCGTTTTATCGTATGTTCATATTGCCATAGCGTTGTTGCATCAAGCCAATGCGGTAATTTTGCTTGGGCTTTCGGTGTATTTTCTGCACAGGTTCAGAGCGTTAGATAGAAAAGCGTAAGCCAACCGTCCCGAAGGTTTCTTCTCCTCCGGGACGGTTATTATTTATTGCCTCTATTCATCCATGCAAAGCCGACCATGCCTAAAGCAAGCCCTAACGTAGAAATGCCCCAAGATAAAAAATTTAGAAAAAAAGTGGATTCAAGAATTTGAATCGTCATCAAGAAGGGTAGCAAAATGCCGCCCAGCATCAGAATCAAGCCGAAAGATAGTAAGAAGCGCGGGTTTTTCATGGTTGATATAACCAACAAGAGACAAAATGATTCGGTTCAGGTTCAAACTCAATCGGTTCTTTCACATCGCATAAGCCTTGAATCATTTTGGCGCAACGTGGGTGAAAGCGGCATCCTTTAGGCGGGTTGACCAAACTAGGCGGTTCGCCGGGCGGGGCTTCTTTGAGCGTTTCAGCGTTTGCCGCATCAGGGTCTGAGGTTGCCGCAAGCAACGCATGGGTGTAAGGATGTAAGGGGTTTTCAAGCAGGCGGCGCGTTTCCGATTTTTCAATTAAGGCGCCGGCATACATTACAAAAATTCTAGCGGAAAAATATTTCACGGTAGATAGGTCGTGCGTAATGTAAATGACAGTGAGTTTATGTTGTTCTTGTAAGGCGCGCAATAATTTTAAGATTTCAACGCGCACAGAAGCGTCTAGCATTGAAACGGGTTCGTCTGCCACAATCATTTTTGGACCCAGAATCATCGCGCGAGCAATTGCCACCCGCTGTTGCTGCCCGCCGCTTAACATGTGCGGGAATTTATGAATAAAATCATCTACGGGGTGAAGTTTCACCTCCGCCATCATGTGATAGATTTTATCCAAACGCTTTTCTTTATCGCGCATGCCGCTGATGATGAGCGGTTCTTCTAAAATTTGTTTCACGGTCATAAACGGCGGCAGGGCGGCGTATGGGTCTTGTTGCACATATCCGATTTCAAAACGATATTTTCTTAATTCATTTTTTTTCAGGGTTGCTAAGTTTTTTCCTTCAAAAATCAATTCGCCTGCGGTAGGCGTATTGATGCCAAGAATGGCTTTCATCAAGCTCGATTTACCGCATCCGCTTTCGCCGACTACCGCAACCGCTTCGCCTTGTTCTAATTCAAAACTTACGCCGTCCACCGCTTTGACGTATCCAGCGCGCCCAAACCCAAAACGACGTAATTCATACCAAACGCGCAATTTACGAACCGATAATAACGCTTCTTTTTGCTCTTCCATGTGGATAGACATCCTCTTTACTTCTTGAATTTCCGTCATCATTGCCATAAGATAGATTTCGCCGCCCCGCGAGTGTTGCAAATAGGTTTAATCAAATCGGCGGGGCGTTTTTTTATAATTGATGCAACCAACACTTCACTTTTCGATTTGCTTTTTGAATCACAGGCGGTTCTTCTTCGCATTTTTCAAAACGGAACGGGCAACGCGGCGCAAAGCGGCATCCTTTAGGCGGGTTCATCAAACTAGGGGGCTGACCTGTGATAAAAATCGGGTCTGAGTCGCTTCGCAAACGCGGCACGCTTGCCATTAACATTTGGGAATACGGGTGAAGCGGCGCGGGGAAGAAATCTTTCGCTTCGCCTGTTTCTATAATTTGCCCGGCATACATAATCGCCACTTCATCGGCTAATTCGCTGGAGGTGGCAATATCGTGCGTAATCAAAATAAATGAAGTTCCTAATTCGCGTTTGATGCGTTTGAGGACGTTCATAATGTTGGCTTGAGTTAATAAATCTAAAGCCGAGGTGGGCTCGTCTAACACAATTAAATTAGGCGAAGTGACCAACGCCATGGCAATCGCCACCCGCTGGCGCATTCCGCCGCTCAACTCAAAAGGGTAGCGATTGACAAAATCTGCAGGCACGCCCACATGCTGAAACATTTTATATACCAAGTTCAACGCTTCGTGCTTGCTCAAGCCTAAATGAATGATGGCCGGCTCGGCAACTTGTTCGCCGACTTTGATAACGGGATTGAGGGAATTCATTGCCGCCTGCGGCACAAGCGAAATGCCCACCCAGCGCACATTTTGGCGATACTCCTCGTCGGTTAACGTCATGACGTCGGAGCCGTTTAATAAAACTTTGCCTGAGTATTTCTCCACATTGCGCGGCAAAAGACGAAGTAAGGCTTTGGATAAAGAAGTTTTTCCGCAACCTGATTCGCCTAAAATGACAACCGCGCGATTTGCGCTTAGTTCAAAATCTATGCCGTCCACCGCCTGAACGACGCCTTTCGTGGTTTTGAAATGTAAAACTAAGTTTTCAATTTTCAATAGCTCGTCCGTTTTCACAACGCTCATACATCCCTCAGTCTTGGGTTAAAAATTCTATCTAAGGCAAAACCTAATATGGCAAAGGCTAAGCCAGTAATCATTAATAACGCGGCAGGTTCTAATACCCAGTAGTAATATCCCTTGTATAGCGCGCCGTTTGAGTTCGCGTCTTGAATAATTTTTCCCCATGTGGGCAATACGGGGTCGCCTAACCCAATCACCGCTAGAGAGGCTTCGAGGAACACAAAAGACGGCACAGATTGAACAAGCCCTGGAATTAATAGCGGAATCATGCGCGGAATTAAGTATTTGAAAATAATACGCATATCGCTTGCGCCGTACGCCTTTGCGGCTTCGATATACATAGATTGTTTCACTTGCAAAAACACGGCGCGAAACCCAAGAACGCCGCCCGTAAAAATGCTCAACAAAATTGTAGCGGAAAGAATGACCCAAATACTGCGCGAATAAAATGTGCCAATCATGATGAGCAAGGCGAAGAACGGCAAAACCAAATTAATTTCGGTAATGCGCTGAATTAATTCATCTACCCAGCCGCCATACCAGGTGCCAATCGCCGCAATCATCATAGTCAGAACCGATGTGCCAATGGCGGCTAGTAAGCCAAACGCCAACGCCACCGGCACGCCCCACAACAACGGCAACGTTAAGTCGCGGCGGGCATGGTCGGTGCCTGCCCAGCCAAACACTTGCCCATGAAAAACAAATTCGGCGTCAATGTCTGAATTGGGTTCAAAGGTTGAGCCTGTAATCGCAAGTTTATAAATTCCCTTAAGGGGCGTGTCGCTTTCAGGTAAAGAGAATAAAGCCGCAATCACGTCATCGGCGCGAAGTTTGGCGCGCAATTTATCGTCTTGGGCAAAACGGTAGGTATGCTCGGCGCTTGTGAGCGCAAAGTTTGCAATTCGGATGGTTCTTTCGTCTGGCGTGATTAATTCAATGGAGACAAACGGCTGTTTTTCTTGAAAGGTTGAATCAAAATATAAGATTAAATCTTGCGGATATATATCGGCGGAAAATTCAAACTCATAAACAATTTCTATTGTCGAAACGCCTCTTTCACCGGGGGTGATTGTTTTTTGCATTTCGGCATTCGCTGTGCTGACGGCGAATGATTCGGCGTATTTTTGGGTTGAGAAATAATTAATCCACGCTGGCTGAGCAAATTTGGGGTTCTGATACCAAACCTCTTCTCCGCCGCGCCATAAGGCAATGGCTTCGCGGTACGGAATGGCAATCATTGTGTAAATAGCCACCGCAACCAAAATTAAAATAACGGTAATACCGATAACGGCAGAAGGATAAGCGAATAATTTTTGAAAAGAAGCGCGCAAGTTATATAGCATATTATTCACCTATCTTCACGCGCGGGTCCACCAAAGCATAGACAAAGTTTAGAATAAACACCGTCATCGCCAGCAAATAAGCGTAAATAATGGTTGAGCCGACAATAATCGGCGTATCATATTGCCCAATGGCTTGGAATAACGTTCTCCCTAAGCCGGGCCACAAGAAAACCGTTTCGGTAAATAGCGCGCCCGTCCACAAACTGATAATAAGCAAAGCAAAATTGGTAATAATATTTGGCAAGGTTGGGCGCAAAATATAACGACGTTCAATAGCTTTAGCGCTTAAGCCTTTGGCGCGCGCCATTTCTACATAATCTTCGCTGGAGTAAATCAAAAAGAAGGTGCGGTAGTTGTAAACGCTTAAGAAGAAAGAACTGATGACGAGCGAAAAGCCGGGCAAAATTAAATGTTTGAGGACGCTGAGAGCATAATCAAGTTTGTTAGGAGGCGGAGGGGCTTCCACCATGCCGCCAAAGGGCAAAATCTTTAGCCCTGAAGCGAATATCAAAATTAAAAAGATTCCATAAAACCAAGGCGGCGCCGCCGAAGAAGGCGAAAGGGCAATAATCAATTTATCCCAAAACGCGCCGTAATTTCTGGAAAGGCTTAAGGCAATAAAAACGCTCGAAAAGAAAAGGAACAATTGCGAAGTTCCCATTAATAACAAAGTAGGAGGCAAACGCTCTAACAAAATGAGGCGCACTTGTTTCGAGCCGCTGTCGCTGGTCATGTTAATAGCGCGTCCGAGGTCTAACTTGAGTGCGCTTATTAAGTAACGCGCGTTGCGAATGGCGATAGGCGTATCTAACCCGCGCCGCTTTTCTTCTAGGGCAATGCGCTCTTCAATTAATTGTTTTCGCAGTTCAGGGTCCATTTGCATATAGGTTTGGTTATTAGCGATAGACTGGGTAACGCTATCGCGGATTTGACCTTTGATAATTTGGTCTACAAAACCGCCCATATTGGCGATTAAAATAGTCAGATATACGCCGATTACCACCGTAATAAACAAAGTGAATAAGCGGACGGCGCTATAACGCAATACGCGCGCCAAAGCGCTATTTGACCACGATGTTTTGGCGGCATTCGTTTCTGGAACATGCGCAACGACAGACATAACAACCTCACACTCAATAGAAATTGTTTCGCTCCCGCCGCCTAAAAACGGCGGGAGCGAAAATTAACTTACCAGCAAGCCTTCGCTATTGAACGACGAAATCTAACGAAGTAAAAGCGGGAATCGCCACAGGAATCGGCACAACCGCCACTTCTAATTTAGCGGCGCCAATCTCAAGTTGAGAGGTAACGCTCGCGTCTAATGTAACTTGGAACTGTCCCTCGCCTACGGCTTCGGCATTGCCCACAGCCACCACCGCGCCGGTCGCGTCATATAAAATATATTTCACTTGCTTAATGTCCGCGTTGGCGTATGGTTCATCATTGAAATTGACGATGACGTCAAACACGGCTTCGCTGCCAGCAGAAACTTGACCAGGCCCATCGAGCGCCACGGTAGCGCGCTTTGGTTCGCTAAAAGCAGACCAGCGGTCGGCAAAATCAACAAAGTTTTCGTTGTTTTTCAAAACCAGCGATTTTTCTGTGGTGAATACTTGGTCTAAGTAGTAAGGACCAGTTCCAACCCAGAAGTGTCCATGCTCATCATACCAATTGGAGAGGTTTTCGTAACGCAAGGCGACTTCTTCAGGGGTGAGGAATTGGCTCATGGTGGCTTCATACGGAATGAAACCTTCGGCTTGCGCTTGGTCTAAGTACTTTTTGAGAATTTCAAGGCTGGGTCCGCCTACCCAACTCATTTGCTCAATTTCTTCCACATCGGCTTTATCTGCCGAGTAAGCCAATTCGCCTGCGGCTTCGGCAAGGTTTGAAACCGCCAGTATTTGCCAACTATTTTCGCCAGAAAGCCCTGTGGGCGAGCTGGGCCACAAAGGCAAAATGTTTAATTCAGCGTCGGCATTGTATGAGTCGGAGTAGTATTCAATGGTCAAAGGTTGCGTGGAGGTAATACGCCAGCCTTTGAACGAAGGCAAGAATCCTTCCAAAGCAGGCACAGCGGCTTCGTCATAAACGGGGCTTTCTGGTTTGGCTCGGTCAAAGAAGATGATGAACGCCATGACAAAATCTGCCGCAGAAATGGGGCTGCCATCGTGCCAAGTGACCGTTTCATATAAATCATCAGGGAAGACAACCGTGCTTTTGGTTTTGGCGTTAATCCCTTCGGGGAATTTTTCGCCTGCGGTAATGAAAGTTTGTGAAGCGGCGTCCCAATCTACCCAGGCGTCCGCCGGCACTTGAATCTCATCCACCGCTTGAACGGTTAACCAATCTAAGTTTTGGGTAATGGGCAAACCAGTTTGATATTCCAAAGTGGCGCTGGCAATTCGTTGGGGCCAGGCTAAGCCGGTATAGGGGTCTCCCATTAAGCCTGCGCCGCCGGTAATGCCGCTGGCGCCCATGCTGGTTGCGCGCATAATATTAGAATCCCAAACCCAGTTACTACCCGCAATTGTATTCCATGGTTGGGTAAATAAATCGTTCGTGCCAACGCGCATCGTGCCGCCTTCTTGGTCAACGAAGCGTAGGTTGTAATTGCCCATAAATGCCGATTCATAGCCCGCCGCCAAATCGTAAGTGACGGAAACGTTAGGGTTGAAGGGGGCGTAAACTAATTGGTCTACCACCCAAACAAAAAGGGAGTCTTGAAGCGCAAGTTCTAGGGCTTCCGCCATCATCGCGTCGCGTTCTTCTTTGGTATTGAAGTTGCCGAGCGCTAAGGCATCGCCAATTTCTTGCAGGGCTGGGTCTGGCATGTTAGAGAGGAACGGTTGCGAAGCCTGCACGCTAGAAGGCAGATAATATTGTTGAATATTTCCGCGTTCATCGCGAGTTAAGCCAGAGGGTAAATACCCAGCGGTATATAAATGCCATTGACCATCGGCAGGGTCGGAGCCAATCCAAATTGGGAAGGCTTCTGACGAGGTTTTATATTGTCGGTCAACGGTGAAGCCTACCGCTTCTAATTGATTAGATACATAATCGCCCATCGGTTGGCGGGTGCCGTCGCCATCAGAGCGAATTAAGAAAATCAACGTAACTGGCGCGCCATTGTATTGCCATTTACCGTCTTCGCCCAGCGTTGCGCCCATGCCTTCCATTTCAGCGGCAATGACGGCTTGGGCTTGTTCAAAGTTATAAGCGTACTTCGTTTCAAGCGCGCGGGCGGTTTCAATCAAATTGGTATATTCCACCAATTGCGTGGTGATGGGCAAAAGTTTGGGCAAAGAACCGCCGCCATAAATTTCTTGGTTGATGTAGTTACGGTCAATTAACCAATTTAGCGCTTCGCGAATTTTACGATTTGAAAATGGGTTTAACACATTCGAATCGTTAAATACCGCTGGGTTCAAACTAATGCCATAATTCCCGCCATACGAAGCGGTGTAACCTAACCCTGCATCTTTAATATCTTGCAATGTATTGGATGAAAGGTTAAACGAATAAAAATCAATCGCCCCAGCCTGTAATTGAGAAACGGCAGAATCAGAAGAGACCGCCGAAAACACAATCTCATCTAACCAGCCGCCTTTGCGTGTGGTGGCTGGGGTTTCTTCTGTAGCGGCAGGCGCTTCTTCGGTTACGGGTTCGTCTGTTGCAACAGGCGCTTCCTCAGTGACCGCTGGGGTTGCTGGCGCGCACGCCGCAAGCGCCATACTAAAAATGACCAGCAAACTAAAGAGCGCATATATATTTTTTAATTTCATTCTCTTTTCTCCTAAATAAAATTTACATCAATAAAAAACGTTCCACGCTTACCGGTCATCACCTCCTGACATTATTAAACAGAAGGCGGAAGACCAGCCCACATGCCGGCGCTCCGCCTTAAACATATAATGCGTTTCATCTTCTTGGAGGAAAAATCGTCCGCATAGACTTGCATCATACAAAACCCAAGCGCAAATGTCATGCGCCTACGCAATAGGATTCACCCACACTGCCGAATTGTTTAAGAGCCAAACAATACGCAAAATAATTCGCCCAAAACAAACAAGAAAAACCACCCTAAAGAAGGGGAAACGAAACCCTACCAGAGAATTACCCTCTTCAAAACGCATCTCATCTTAATTGCTTATAATTATCCAAATGTTTAAGAAAGCTTCGCTTTCCATTATTTTGACTACATTCCTTCTCACTGCTTGCAGCGAGAGCATTTCCCCTGCCCCTTCTAATTTTGAAGACCGCCCCACCGCCTCCCCCACCAACCTTCAATCTGATACACAACTCAACAGTGCTTTCATCCCCTACGGAACAAACATCCGCTTTGAACAAATTAGCCTAGAAGAAGGACTATCGCAAAGCGTGGTCAACGCCATCCTGCAAGACCGTCAGGGTTTTTTATGGGTCGGCACAGACGATGGGTTAAACCGTTACGACGGTTACCAGTTCAAAATTTACAAACCCGATATCAACGACCCAAACAGTATCAGTGCGCGCTCTATTACCGCCATCGTTGAAGACCAACAAGGCTATCTATGGATTGGCACACATTCTGGAGGGCTAAATCGCTACGACCCTGTCAGCGGTAAATTTACGCACTACCTTAACGACCCAACCGATAACGCCAGCATCGCCAGCAATAACGTGTTGGCTCTCTGCTTAGACGAAAACGGCTTGTGGATTGGCACAGATGAAGGATTAGACTTTTTATCTTTTACCAGCAACGCCTTCACCCATTTTCGCACCCCATTAGAAACCCCCCCCGACGCTAAAAGCCTGAGCAGCAACGTCATCACCGCTTTACTAAAAAGCTCAAACGGAATTTTATGGATAGGCACCGCAAACGCGGGAATTAGCTTATATAACAAAACCAATCAAACCTTTATCAGCTACAAACATAACGCAAACGACCCCACCAGCTTAAGCAGTAACCGTATCAACAGCATTGTAGAAAGCAAAACTGGAGAAATATGGGTTGGCACAATCAATGGGTTAAACCAATATAATGCGGCAGGCAAATTTTTCAGACGATATAAAAACTCGGCTAGCAACCCGCACAGTTTGGCGGGAAACGCAATCTTCTCGCTTTACATAGATAGCTGGAACACGCTTTGGATAGGCACAAACAACGGCTTAGACCGTTATGACCCAACTAGCAGAAAATTTATTCACCACCAAAATCAGCCTAGTTTTTCAAATAGTTTAAGTAATAACAAAGTGTATTCTATCTACGAAGACGCCAGCGGAGTTTTGTGGATTGGCACCTACGGCGGCGGCTTAAACAAATATAACCGTCGGCAAGATCACTTTGCCTATTACCGTAACGACCCTAACAATCCAAACAGCCTCAGCAGCAATTTCATCTTTCCCATTTTAGTAACCCCAAACAACGACGTATGGATTGGCACCGACGGCGGCGGCTTAAACTACTTCGACCCCTCCAAAGGAACATTTGCAAGATATTTGCACACCGCCGAAAACCCCGCCAGCCTTAGCAGTAACAGCGTTTTCGCATTACATATTGATAAAACGGGAAACTTATGGGTTGGCACCACTCGCGGGTTAGACCGCTTTGACCCCTTCACGCAAACTTTTACCCATTACCAACCCGCCGAATTGGAAGAAGAAACCTTAGGCGTTACCGTTTTTGCCATCTATGAAGACTCAAGAAATACGCTTTGGGTAGGCACGAATCGTGGGTTATTTACTTTTAACCGCGCTACAGGCGCATTTACCGCCTACAATACCCAGCCCGACACCCCCAACACAGTCAACGCCGAACAAATTAGCGTTATCCAAGAAGATACCAACCACAACTTATGGATTGGCTCTTCTGGCAATGGGCTGATACGCATTAATTTAGAAACCAATTCGCTAACGCGCTATACTTATAACCCTACTGACAAAAGTTCAATCAACAGTAACATCATCTTAAGCGTTTATCAAGCGTCAAACGGCGTTGTTTGGGTCGGCACGCATGGCGGCGGAATCAGCCGCTATAACCCCGCCACAGATTCTTTTACGCATTTTACCGAAAATGAAGGCTTACCGAATAACGTCATTTATGGAATTTTAGAAGATGAAGAAGGGAATTTATGGCTTAGCGCCAACTTTGGGCTTTCAAAATTTAACCCAACCAAGCAAACCTTCCGCAATTTCACTGCCAGCGACGGGCTGCAAAGCAACGAATTTAACCAATATGCTTTTGCCAAAAGCCAAGACGGCATTATGTATTTTGGCGGCATTAATGGGTTAAACGTTTTCAAGCCTAGCGAAATTGTAGAGAATCGCTTCCAGCCGAACATTTTGTTAACTTCTTTCACGCTATCTGGCGCGCCGTTTGTTGAAGAAAATATAACAACGGAATATTTTCAAACCATTACGCTTACATGGCCCCAAGATTCGTTTGAATTTGAATTTACCGCCCTCGCCTTTGAACAGCCTTCAAAAAACCAATATGCCTACATGCTAGAAGGTTTTGACAGCGATTGGATTCAAGCGGGCAACCAACGCAACGGACGCTACACCAACTTGCCCGGCGGAACTTATACCTTGCGCCTGCGCGGCACAAACAGCGACGGCGTTTGGAGCGATAAAATTCAATCCGTTCAAATTGTGGTCGTGCCGCCCTATTGGGAAACTTGGTGGTTCCGCAGTTTGCTTGCGGTCTTTTTTGCAATTAGCCTCGCAGGAGCATTACGGTGGCGCTTAAAAAGTATCGAAAGTAAAAATCAAGAACTTGAACGATTGGTAAGAAAACGCACTGCAGATTTAGAAAAACGTACGCTTGAAATCGAGGCGTTGTATCAGGCGGATGAAAAAATTTTACGCAGCGTCACTTTGAATCAGATTTTTCAGGCGCTGGTAGATGTATCCGTCTCGCTCCTCAACGCCGACCGCAGCGTGGTGTTCACTTGGAATGAGGCGCAAAGAAAAATTATGCCTCGCGTTAGCCGCGGCTTTCTGCCAGAAACATTATCTACTTTTAAGTTTAACCGCGACGAAGGAATGATTGGAATCGCTATGACCACGAGCGCGGCGTTTATCGTGTCGGACTTAAAATCGAACGCGCTGCGCCCCGATATTCAAGCCGCGCTTCAAAAAGAAGGCATTGAGTCGTTTGCGCACTTCCCAATTGTTGTGGATGGAAAAGTGGTGGCGATTTTCAACGTCGCCTACACCCGCGCAAACGCCCTCACCAGAGATTCAATCCGTTTGTTTACGGCGCTGGTCAATCGCGCTTCTTTATCTATCGCCAATATGGATTTATTTGAGCAAACCAAAGATTTAGCCGTGATGGAAGAACGCAACCGCCTCGCGCGCGACTTGCATGATAGCGCCAAACAAAAAGCCTTTGCCGCGTTAGCGCAGTTAGGCACCGTCAACGGCATGGTCAAAGCGGATGCCGCGCAAGAATTTGCGCCCCACATCAGCGAGGCGGAAACGCTCATTTATGAAGTCATTCAAGAATTAAATTTCCTAATTCAAGAAATTTACCCAATTGCCCTACAAGAAAAAGGCTTAGAAACCACGCTTAGAGAATATGTATTTGAATGGGAAAACCGCAACGATGCAATTGTCCATTTGCAAATTATGAATGGGCGCGAACTTCCGCTGGATATGGAGCAAGCGGTCTATCGCGTTATCCAAGAAGCGTTGGCGAATATCGCCCGGCATAGCGGAGCAAAACGCGCCGATATTTCTCTCATTTATACTTCCGAAGTTTTACAAGTCGTCATTTCAGACAATGGCCGCGGGTTTGATATGAATCAACGCGCCAAAGGCATGGGGTTTCGTTCTATGCGTGAAAGAATTAATAGTTTTCGAGGCAGTTTACAAGTGCAAAGCGCGCCAGGGCAAGGGACGCGCCTAATTATTCAAATTCCTCTTATGCAAACTTTAGGAGAGTGACGCCATGAAATACCAACGTACAAGCATATTCATTGTGGACGACCACGAGGTGGTGCGAAACGGCATTCGTTCTTACCTTGAAAAAATTTCCGATTTTCATGTAGTTGGCGAAGCCGCCTCGGGCGAAGAAGCTTTAACCATCATTGGAGAACTCATCCCCGATATTGTGTTGTTAGATTTAATTATGCCCGGCTTAGACGGCATTGAAACAACGCGCCGCATTCGCCAAATTAGCCCGCGCACAAAGGTTGTAGTGCTAACCTCGTATCATGAAGACGTGCATATCTTCCCCGCTTTGAAGGCGGGCGCCATTTCTTACATCCTGAAAGATATGAAAATGGAAAAGTTAGTAGAGGCTTTGCATCGCGCTATGCAAGGCGAAGTCACTTTACATCCGCGCGTTGCTTCAAGAGTGTTGCAAAACATTCGCGGCGAAAATACAGAAGACCAGCCGCTTTTTACCGAGTTAACCGACCGCGAAACCGACGTATTGAAATTAATTGCCAATGGACTCACCAACAGCCAAATTGCCGAAAAACTGGTTATTAGCGAAAACACCGTCAAAGGGCATGTAAGCAATATCTTAAGCAAACTGCATTTGGCAGATAGAACGCAAGCCGCAGTTTACGCTTGGGAGCAAGGCATTGTAAGCAGGCAAAATTAACAAACCGTCCCGAAGGTTTCTTCTCCTTCGGGACGGCGATTATTAAGTGGATTTATTGGTTCATCTCGGCGAGCGCGGCTTCAATTTCTTGCACAAATACATCGTAAGGCTGCGCGCCCTGAATAGTTTTGGTTTTAGTTTCGCCATTCACAACATACGTCATGATAAAAGACGGCGTAGATTCTGCGCCTACCGCCATAGCGTCTTCTACATTTTGGGCGACTAAATCGGCATATTTATTGGAGTTGTAACATGCGTTATATTCATCCATGTTCAAGCCCACTTGTTCGGCATAGGCGGCAAAGCGGCGTTCGCTTAATGCCTCTAAGCCTTGATTTGTAAAAATAGTGGCTTGCATTTCCCAAAATTTATTTTGGTCGCCGGCGCAATATGCGGCTTCGGCGGCTTCTCCCGAAGCGACGCCTAAATAATCCACCGCTTTGAAAACAAAATATACCGTTCCATTGGCGATGTAATTATCCATCAACAATTTTTCCGTATTGCGAAAGAATGTGCCGCAATGCGGGCATTGAAAATCGGCATATTCTTCAATTTTGATGGGCGCAGCGGGGTCGCCCACCGCATTAAATTCCGCGTTGGGGTAAGCGATCTCTGGCGCGGGCAACACTTGTCCAATTGGTTTAAGGCTGGGCCAAATAAACAAGAAAGCCAAAAACAAAACGCCTGCTGAAATAAGACCAATTGACAATAAACGCGAGCGCATCTCCTTTCGGCGCATTTGTTCTTTACGCAGTTGTCTTTTACTTACTTCTTTATCGTTCATGCTTCCTAACTCCTCGAGTGTTTTTATTACGCGGCGCGAATTTTCCCACGCCCGTATGATTTTGTCTAGCAATGGCTGAGAAAGTTCTTAACTAAACGCTTCATCAGTCTTCGGTCCACACGCGCTAGCCTTTCTTTCGACGCGTTACCTAAACTCGCTAATTGTTATTCTCTTTCAACCGTGCGTCCATCCACAACGTCATCGTTTTGAATACTTCGTCTTTTTCAGGTTCATTGTGTAATTCATGCAAGCCGTCATCCCATAAAACCAATGTGCATTTTTCTCCCAACGGCTCGGAAAATTCAACGCTGCTTGAGACGAATGCAATCGGGTCTTTTTTGCCATGCAACAATAATAACGGGAGCGGAAAGTTTTTAGCGTTTTCCAACGTCCATTTGGTTACCCCAAGCATTATTTTGCCAAACCCTAGCGATACTTTATTATGCACCAACGGGTCGTTTTTATAGGCTTGCACCACAGTTTCATCGCGTGAAATGCCGTTTGGGTCTAACCCGCTGGCAAGCGCAGTGGATGGCATGATAGCCCCTAATATTTTTGCCAACAAAACTTTTACGGGTTGTTTTTCCAGCGCAGTGTGTAAGCCTGAACTGGTGGCAATGACGCCCTTAACATTCGGCTTGCGAAGTAAGGCATAGTGCAAAACTAAAATGCCGCCCAAACTATGACCATACAAGAACAAAGGCAACCCTGCATAACGAGCGCGGGCTTGTTCTAATAAGATATCAATATCGCCCATAAAATCTTCAATCGAGTTAATATGCCCACGCGCCCCGCCCGATTTTCCATGCCCGCGCGAATCTGACGTAAACAAAATAATGCCTTGTTTGTTCAGGGCTTCGGCTACATGCGCATAACGCGATGAATGCTCGCCTAGCCCATGCACTAAGCAAGCCGCCGCTTTGGGCTGAACGACATCTGGCTCCCAAGCCTGAGCGTATATATCTAACCCGTCTTTCGATTTCCATTTTGTTTCGATGCGCGCCATACTATCCTCCAATGGTAATTTTGAATTCGCATTGCCTTGCGCCCAGCGCTTTGCAAGCGCGTTCTTCAATATCGTGTTCTTCGCCGACCGCCCAAAATAAACATTCACGAATTAAGCCAAGCGTCACAAAACATATAGGCTCATCGTCGGTTTGATTCAAAGCGGTAGGCGAGGTCAAATCTACGAGAAGCAGGTCGAGGTCAAGGGTATGAGTCGTTATATCGCCGCGTTTGGCGGTTAAGATTTTTGCTAGCAATTCCAACGCTTGTTTGCGGCGTAAAGATTTTGGAAGGCTACGAATTAAAGTCGCTTGGGTTTTAATGCCAAACGATGAGTCGTCTAATAAGCGCCCCCAAAGTTTTGAGCCAATGCGCAATAAAATGCCGCGCGCGCCGCGCCCGTAATACGCGCGAAGCGCCGATTGCAACCGCGCATAAGCCAACGCCGATTGTTCATTGTTTAAGTTGGCAAAATTATCGTCATGCAGCCATTCTTTGGGCAAGCCCGTTTTTTTGATGACCGCCGTGGCGGTATTATGCCCTAATTCGTCCGATAGGGTTTCTACAAATTTTCTTAATACAGGCAGTGGAAATTGAACTTGTGTCATAAGCCTCTATTGTAAATCAACACGGGAAAATGTTCGCCTGTTTTAGCGAAACCTATTTTCTGATACAGGGCTAACGAGGCGGCGTTATCTTCTTGCGTGTTGACCGAAAGCGCGTCAATTTGATTTGAATCTAAATATTCGATGAGGTTGCTGACCAAAGCCGAAGCCGCTCCCTGCCCTTGCGCTTCTGGGGCGACCGCCAACCTAGCAAGGTGCGCCCCATATTGACTGCCTGTGCTGAGTTGATAACCTATGATTTCGTTCGTTGGGTTTTCGGCTACCGTAGCAAAAATAGATTGTGCATACGCAAATCGAATGGAGTCAAGCGGGTTATGCCAAAACGAACCGAAGGCTTTAAAATCCACCTCGGCGACGGAGGGCAAGTCTGATTCTTTCATACGGCGAATGCGAATGTGTTGTGAGAGAGGAGGCGGTTTGAAATTTTCACATTGCAAGCGCAATACAACAAGTCTTTGCGTTTGCTCAAAGCCGCTTTGTAAAAGAATCTCTTGAAACCAAGGCTTTAAGGCAATGGCTGAAACTTTGGCGTTGGGGTTGTTGTAAAAAATTTCGGCTTGGGCATGTTGCCACAATGCAGACCATGCCGCCCGTAGGTCGAGATGCGGATGGTAAGTAAAGAGGCGAATCCATGCCACATCGGTAGGGTCTTCGGGGCAGGCAAGCGCGGCGGAGATAAATCCATGTTCGTCGAGCGTCCAAAAATTTTTAGCGCCAAGCCAATCGAAAACAGACCGCCAATCAAGATGGCGGTGTGTGTGCGATTCATGGAAAAGCAAATTTGCAATTTGATAATGGTCTTGTGCGGCGGCGCGGCGAACTTTGGCGTTGAAGGCGATCATTTCATTTGATAAAGCGCATGAAAAATCTTAAGATGCGTTCAAAAAAGTTTGGGTTATCTTTTGCGTCTAATGACCCCATCATTTTGAACGCCGAGTCGGTGATTTTTCCCGTTTTTAGTTTAATGGCGGCGGCGGATTTCATTACCATTGCGCGTAAATCGCCTTCGTTGATTTGGGCGAATAGCTCGGCGGATTGTTCGTATTTTTGTATCGCTTCATCATAACGGGATAGGGCTTCTAGCGCGGCGGCTTGGTTGCCCAGCGCCATAGCTTGTCGTTTTGTATCGTTTGCGTTTGCAAAAATTTCATCGGTGTTCCATGCGGCTTTGAGCGCTTCTTCGGCTTTGCCGGCTTGCAATAAAGCCACGCTGGCGTTGTTCATCATTTCGGCGGCTTGTAAACCCGCTCGCCCGGCAGTGTAACTTTGCGCCGCTTGTTGAAAGAAATCGGCGGCTTGAATAAAGTTTTTATGCTCAAAGGCTTGTTTGCCTTGCGCTTCAAGTTGGGCGGGGTCGGCGGTTGTCATGGTTTTTTCTTTAAGCCAAAAGAGTTTTGAAACCCTTTTTTAGGGTTATAACGTAATATCTAACAAGCCTTCGGCAACCGAGCGAAGTTTTTCACGCGACATGCTGCTCAATTTCATTGCCAGTTCTAAATAGGGGCGGTTGACGGGTTGGCAGACAAAGTTTTGTATCTCTTCTGGCAGTTCGTTGAATTTTTGTAAGGCGCGTTGGCTGTTTAGCCATTGCCCCACCGGTCCGCTTTGGTCAAATAAGTTTTCAATCGGCACGCCGATAACGGATAATATCATTTCTAGTTCTGGCACAGAAATTGGTTTTTCGCCCAGTTCATAGGCTTTCAGGCGAGATTGTGAAATGCCCGTATCTGCCGCCACTTGGCGAATGGAAATGTTTTTGTTGGTGCGTTCTTGACGAATGAGCGCGCCAATCATGCGTTGACGCAAGCCAATGAGGCGGGCGACGTCTTCTTTTTCTATGGGCGGGGGCGCGTCGGATATGGTTTCATTGCCCCAAAATTGAAAGATAGAAATTTTCAAAAAATAAACCAGCGCTTCTAATTCTGGTAAAGAGGGGGCGCGCCGCCCTTCTTCATAGGCGCGAAACAAACCTGGTTTTACGCCAATCGCGTCGGCGCATTCTTTAATGCTGCGGCGCTCTGCCATTCGCGCGTCACGAATGAGCAAGCCAAGTTTTTTTTCACGAATGGTGATTTGGGCGTTGGTCATGTTTCCTCATTAATACTTTGAATGGCTAAATTATAGCAGACAGTTTAGCGACGCGGCGGCAAGTCGGGCTGCTTGCTGGTCATAAATATTTCTGCGCCGAGTTTATACCCAGCCGCTTCAAGGCGTGGGGTAAATAGGGGACGAATGCCCGTAGGTTTTAACTCGCCTAACACTTTTCCTTCAGGCGAAACGCCTGTTTGATTAAATTTGAAAATATCGGTCAGCACGACAATATCGCCTTCCATGCCCGCCACTTCGGTAATGGCGGTCACTTTTCGTTGACCGTCTTTCAGGCGGCTTTGTTGCACAATTAAATCTATAGCTGAAGATATTTGTTGGCGAACGACTTTGAGGGGTAAATCCATACCTGCCATTAACACTAAGGTTTCCATACGCGAGATGGCGTCGCGCGGGCTGTTGGCATGGACTGTGGTTAGCGAGCCGTCGTGTCCGGTATTCATGGCTTGTAACATATCTAGCGCTTCGCCGCCGCGCACCTCGCCCACTACAATTCTATCGGGGCGCATACGCAAAGAGTTTTTGACTAAATCTCTTATCGTCACGGCGTGCAAGCCGTCGGCATTGGGGGCTTTGGTTTCCATGCGCATAACATGGTCTTGTTGCAGTTGTAATTCAGCGGCGTCTTCAATGGTGATGATGCGCTCGTTTTCAGGAATAAAACTAGAAAGCACATTGAGCAAAGTTGTTTTTCCGGAGCCTGTTCCGCCAGAGATGACGATATTAAAGTGCGCTTTCACGCAAGCCTCTAAAAAGCTTGCCATTTGTTGGGTCAGCGAGCCGAAGTTTATTAAGTCGGCAACTTGCAGGCGGTCTTTGCGGAATTTGCGGATGGTGATAGAAGGTCCATCAATCGCCACAGGGCGCACTACTGCGTTAACGCGCGAGCCGTCTGGCAGGCGCGCGTCCACCGTAGGAGAGTCGTAATCTACGCGCCTGCCTAACGGCAAGATGATGCGGTCAATGATTCGCACTACATGGTCGTCGTCGTCAAATGAAATGTTGGCGCGGCTCAGTTGTCCTTTTTTTTCAATGAACACTTTTTTCGGTCCATTGACCATGATTTCGGTAATCTCGGGGTCGTCTAATAAGGGTTGAAGCGGACCGAAGCCGAGCAAGTCATTTAGGACTTGTTTGAAGATTTCTTTTTTTACGTCTTCAGGAAGTTTGACCTGCGTTTGTTCAAAAATTTTGGCGATGTTTTGTTGGGCAAAGGTAGCCCGTTGCGAGGCTGGCACGCTTTCCATTTCTAGCGCGCGCATGAGGTTATCGGAAAGATATTTTTTTAACCGAATTAAGTCTTGGCTAGTAAGTCGTTGAGGCGCCCCAGTCGCGTTCATCCAACTTCTCCTGATTTGTTTTCTTCAGAGGGCATAATCCAAACAATTTGTGATTTTTGCACCGCCAAAAACGGGCTGGAATAGGCTACATTGCCATTGGCGTCATACACATTTGCATCGGTCACTGCCAGATAGTTTTCATCGTTTTCGAGTTCATCTTTTAAGCGCTCCCCCTGACGGACATGCACCATGCCGCGAATTAAGTGCGTGGCGGTTTGTAAGATTGAGGAAACTGCGATTTTTGAAATTACGTTGGTGTAGTACTTGCCTTTTTCATCATATTCAATGCTCATGGTTTCTCTCCAATCGTAAGGCTTATGTTTTAAGCGCGTGTTTTTTCCACAATGGCTACCATTTCTTTTGCGATGTCTTGAAAAATCAGCGCCGTCATGTCGTTAGGGAATTTTAACGTAAAAGGCTGATGGTGTGTGTTCGCAAATGTTAAATTGGAGCTTAGGTATGGTATGGAGGCGTTAATTTTTATTTCCAGCGCTTTTTCTGCCTCGGCTTTACTTAACCCCTCTAGGCTAGCCGCCCGGTTTAGAATGGAATAAACTGCATCCGAGTTAATATTTTTATTTTTTAGATAATCAAGCAAGGTTTTAGTAAGCGGCAAGGCGCTAGCGTCTGTGCCAATTAATAAGGTCACTAAATCGGCATGTTGAATTAATGGCAGGGCGATTCGTGAAAGCGATCGCCCAATATCTATAAACACATAGTCGTAGGTCATTTTTAATGAGGCGACAATATCCCAAATGCGTTCTACTTTTAATTGATTGCTTAGTTCAGGGTCTGGCGAGCCTGCTAATAAATGGAATTTCCAATTTTGCATTTCGGGCAGGTGATTTTTGAAAAAGTCTGGCGAGGTGACGTCGTGCGACATATCTGCCACGTTGACGATGTTCACGCTTCCTTCGTAACCTACAATGGAAGCGATAGACCCAATGGGTAAGACTAAATCTACCACCGCTAAGTTGGCATTGGGTTGATGTGCGGCAATATTCCTCGCCAAATTGGCGCAAAGAGAAGACGTTCCCGTTCCGCCCTTAGCGCTTAAGAATACAATTAACTTTCCGCCCTGTTTCATCGCGTCGCCGTTCAATTCTAATAAACGGCGAATCGCGTCTGTAAGCATGGGAATTGCCTGCCCCGATTTGGTGATGTATTCATTGAACCCCGCCCCCAAACAAGATTTGATACGCTCTGAACTTGAATCGCTGCTCAGGGCAATGAGCGGAACTTGCGAGGTGCGAGAATCTTGCTTGAGTTTGGCGGCAAATTCTTCCCCTTTGAGGTCTGTCATGGTTGGGTCGGCTATGATTAAATCAGGATGGTCGCGCCAAGCGGAGATTAAACCCTCTTTGCCGGAACCCGCTTGTAACACTTCATGGTTTTGACCCAGTAATTTTTGTGCGATGAAATTTCGACTGGCAACATCTGCATCAACAACTAAAATTTTATTGGGCATACGCCTTTCATTACCATTCTCACGTTTCAATCGGCGGCATAAGATACCCTAAACCTGAACGTGTAACTATATGCTTAGGGTTATGCGCGTCTTTCTCCAATTTCTGGCGCAGACGGGCAATGCTCACCCAGAGAATTTCTTTATCGTTTTTATACTCAATTCCCCATACATTACTCAATAATTCTTCAGATGTGAGAATTTTTCCGATATTGTGAGCAAAATGCAATAAAAGGCGGTATTCGGTAGCCGAAAGCGATACAGGTTCTTCGCCGCGCCATACTTCTGCCCGCGCAAAATCAATTTTCAAATCGTCATGGATAAAGAAGCGCACTTGATTCGCCGCTTCGCCCGGCGGTTGAGCGCGGCGTAGCACGGCGCGCACGCGCGCCAGTAATTCGGTTGCAGAAAATGGCTTAACCAAGTAATCGTCTGCGCCTAAATCCAATCCGCGCACACGGTCTTGTTCTTCGCCGCGCGCGGTGAGAATGACAATTGGCACGTTAGAAAACTCTCGAATGCGTTGGCAAGTCTGAAAGCCGTCTAAGCGCGGCATCATCACGTCTAATAAAACCAAGTCTATGGGCTGGGCTGAAAAAACATCTAAGGCTTGCATGCCATCTTGCGCAGTAGATACTTCATATCCTTCAGTGCGTAAGTTGGCTTCTAAAAGCCGTAAGTAACGCGGTTCATCATCCACAATTAAAATGCGTTTTGCCATAACGGTTTCTCCTGAATTGCGAAAATGAAGGCGGTCAGGCGGTTGGGTCGGTGGGGAGTTCAATATAAAAAGTTGTGCCGACGTCTAATTCTGACTCTACCCAAATCTTACCATGATGCGCCATGATTATTTGTTTGCAAATGTATAGCCCTAGCCCTGTGCCTGTGACGGTACGCTCGCCCGGCACTCGATAAAAACGCTCAAATAAAAACGGCAAATAATCTTCAGGGATTCCTTCGCCTTGGTCGGCAAATGAAATGAGGACGGATTTTTCTAAGGCTTTGGTTGAAATGGCAATGGGCGAGCCTGGGGCGTATTTAATTGCATTGCTGAATAAATTTTCAAACACTTGCGAAAGGCGCACGCCGTCTCCATAAACGGAGGGCAAAGGCTGAAGGTCGTAATCAATTTTCAAGTTAGGGTGATGCGTGTTGACGCGAGTGGCAACGTCGCGGATTAGGGCGTCTAAACGAATGGGGGCAAATTTGAATTGTAAGGTCTTACTTTGCAAACGGGCTGATTCAAGCATATCTTCAATCAAGCGTGTGAGCCTATCGGCTTCTTCGTCAATAATGGTAAGGAATTCGCGTTGCGTTTCATGGTCCCACGTTGTATCTTGACGTAACAAACTAGTGCTATATCCTTTGATAAACCCCAACGGCGTGCGTAACTCGTGCGAAATCGTCGAGACGAAATCGTCTTGCAAGCGCATTTGGCGCTGCACCGAATCTAACTCGGCGCGCGCGTCTTGTAATTCTTTTCGTTCAATTAAAGCGGCAGACCAAAAGGCTTGTAAAGACGCTAGATGAATATGCAATTCAGAATAAGCCGGACCGCCAAAACGCACAAACAACAACGCGCCTCTGGTTTTTGAATTGATACGCAAGGGTATGCCGAGCAAATAGTCTTGCGACATTCTATCCATGCCTTGAAGCGCTTGCCCCGGCTCGCGCATCATTAAGCGGTTGGTTTTTATCACTTCGGCGGCAATGGCTTCGCCCCAAGCGGCGTCGGCTTCGGCGGTTTTACCGCGCCCCATCGCGCGGGCATATAACACGTCTAAACTTTTATCGCGCGGGTCTTCTAAATAAATGGCGACGTTATCAAACACAAACGAATTCCGCATAGATAAAATTAAAGCGTCTAAGGCGGATTTCAAATCGGGCTTTTTTTGCATTTCTTGAAAAATAAAATGCAGTTGTGAAAGAGTTTCAATATCCATACGTTTATGTCGCTCGCGCCGTGTTTGGCGGCGCTTTTATTCTCTTACCGCTAATAACGGAAATTTAAACGTTGTGCCTTTGCCTTCGATTGATTTTACGTCTAACAATGAACCATGCGCTTCGATAATTTGACGAACCAGCGCTAAGCCTAAGCCTGTTCCGCCGTAATGCCGCGTAGAGGAGCCGTCTAACTGATGAAACGGCTCAAAAATTTCTTGCATTCGATGTTGCGGAATGCCGATGCCTGTGTCTATGACTGCGACATTGACTAAATTTGCGCCTTCTTCTTTAAGCGACACCGTTACGCTTCCGCCCGACGGCGTGAACTTGATTGCGTTATCCAACAGTTGATTCACTACCCAGCCGATTTTTTCCGGGTCGGCTTGTACGAATGGAACAGAATCTACAAATTGCGCTTGCAGTGTAACGCCGCGGTCTTGCGCTTTATTGGTTGCCGATTTCACCGCCAGCGAAACTAAGCGGCGAATATCTACTGAATCTAGTTTCATGCTTAATTCGCCGCGCGAAGCCAAAGAGAACATGATTAAATCTTCTATCATGTCTTCTAGTTTTGAAGTTGCCCGTTGGCTGACGGACAAAGCATGGCGTTGCTCTTCGTTGATTTTGCCCAGCGATTCTGAAATTAATAACTCAATGTATCCTTTAACGTGCGTTAATGGGGTTCGCAATTCGTGCGAAATATTCGACACAAAGTTGGCTTTCATTTGATTAAGTTCCGAAAGCCTACGCAAGGCTTCGTTCAAATCTGCCGTACGGTCTTGCACGCGCTGCTCTAAATTTCGGTTGGCGGCTTGCAACGCAGAGCGCAATTGAATAATTTGCTCGGTGATTGCCTGGTCTAGCTCTTCGCGCGTGAGCAGGTTCAAATCCATTAGGGCTTGCCCCAATAAATAATGATTGCCCTTAGCGGTTTGCTCTTGCTGTAACGCCAACGCGCGTTGTAAATTTTGCTCGGTGATTATCCCCTTTTGCACAAGGTATTCCCCCATTCTAGGGATGAGCATTTCAGGCGTGAGTTTTGGCGTGTATTGAGACATATTTCATCCTACTACGATGGCACAACCCATTCGCCGTTAATCATTACGGCGCTCGGCTTCATCTTCAATAAGTCGTTTGGTTGAACTTGGAATGGGTCTTCATCTAACACAATTAAATCGGCTACATAATGTTCGGCAAGTTTGCCAAGTCTGTTTTCTGCATTGGCGGCGTATGCCGCGCCGTAAGTGTAAGCGGATAATGCTTCACTTAAAGATAATTTTTCTTCGGGGTACCAGCCCTCCCCTGAGGGAGAACCGTCTGCGCGTCTTCGAGTAATGGCGGCATATAATCCTAAAAATGGATTTGGCGATTCCACCGGCGCATCTGAACCAAAGGCAAGCAACGCGCCATGATTCAATTGTGTGCGCCAGCCATACGAAAATTTCGCGCGTTTGCCCCATAGTTTATCTGCCGCAAACATATCAGACGTCGCGTGAATCGGTTGCATCGAAGCGATAACGTTTAATTTTGCAAGTCGCGGCGCATCGTTGGGATGAATAATTTGCACATGCTCAATGCGGTGCCGCAAATGGGGTAAATGATTTTTCTTTTCATAGTCGCGCAATTGTTCGTAAGCGTTTAATACTTCGTGATTGGCTTTATCGCCAATCGCATGAACCGTCATACTCAAACCAACATCTGCGGCTTTGCGGGCATGTTCAAACAATTCTTCGCCATCCATATTCAAAATGCCTTTGTTGTTCGGTTCATGTTCATACGGCTCAAGCATTGCCGCCGTGCGCGGACCTAACGCGCCGTCCATAAACGCTTTGACGGAGCCTATCCACAACCATTCATTGCCAAATCCTGTTCGTAAGCCAAGCGCATTCGCTTCTTCCACGCTTTCGACGGGGATATTTTTACACACACGCAATCTTAATTTATTTTTCAATTGTAAAGATTGCAAAGCCATAAACGATGCGCGCCTATCAAAATCATGAACGCCCGTGATGCCCATGCTCCACAAAACGGATTGCGCCCTTTCAATCGCTTCTTCAATTTCGGGGATGGTTGGTTCTGGAATTCGACTTGAGACTAGCCCCATCGCGCTTTCTAATAAAATGCCCGTCGCTTTTCCGCTGGCGTCTCTTTCAATCGCCCCATCTTTTGGGTTTGGCGTCTCGTTGGTGATATTGGCTAATTTCAGCGCGGCTGTATTTGCCCACGCCGCATGTAAAGATTTGGCTGTTAAATAAACTGGGTTATTTGGAGCAATTGCATCTAATTCTTCTTTTGTCGGAAAAATTCCATCCCATTCATTTTGAGTCCACCCGTGACCTAACACCCATTCATTTGGTTTTGTATTTTTAACTTTTTCAGCGACTCTTCTTAAGCATTCGGCTTTTGTTTTTGTTTCACAATCAATTTTTGTTAATCCCAACGCATAATGCTGAATGTGAATATGCGCGTCGGTGAGGCCGGGCAAAATGGTTTTGCCTTTCATATCTATTTTTTCTACTTTGCCATGAGCAATCGCTTCGAGCGTTTCTTTCTCTCCCGCCGCAAGAATGCGCCCTCGTGCAATTAGAATCGCTTTCGCCTTTGGGTTGGCTGAATTAAGCGTGTGAATGTTCGCGTTGTAAAGCAGTTTCATATCACGTCAGCTTATCTAATAACGCATCTAACTCTTCATCGGAATAATAATAAATTGTCACCGTGCCGCCTTTTTTGCCATGTTTCAATGCGACTTTCGTGCCTAAACTTTTCTGTAATCGTTTCTCAACGTCGGTAAGGTTGGCGTTGTGAAACGGCTTTTTGGCTTTAATCGGTTTTTGACCTGTGAGTTTTCTCATCAATTCTTCGGCTTGGCGAACGTTCAAAGATAAATTAATGATGGTTTGTAATGCAGAAGCCTGCGCTTTTTGCGTGGATAACATCAACAAAGCGCGGGCATGACCTTCTGTAATGATTCCATCTACTAGCGCTTGCTTTGCCGCATCTGCCAAATTTATTAAGCGCATTGTATTTGTCACTGCCACGCGGCTTTTGCCTACTCGTTTGGCAATCATCTCATGCGAGAGACCAAAATCATCCGCCAAATGACGATAGGCTTCGGCTTCTTCCATTGGGTTCAAATCTGCGCGCTGCACGTTTTCAATCAACGCCAGTTCAAGCAGTTCTTGGTTATTGGCTTGGCGCGGAATGACAGGCACAGTCCGCAAGCCGGCGCGAATAGAGGCTTGTAAACGGCGCTCGCCGGCAATTAAGACAAAAGAGCCGTCGGCGTTAGGAGAAACAATCAGCGGTTGAATCACGCCGTGTTCACGAATCGAAGCGGCAAGTTCATTTAATTCTTCTTCATTAAACTTCAAACGCGGCTGACGCGGGTTTCGCTTAATCAACTCCACAGGCGCTTGCTGCACGCCAGCAGAACCGCCAAATGCAACAGCGGCGGGCTTCTCCCCGGGTATAAGCGCATCTAATCCTTTACCAAGACCTTTTCGTTGAGCCATAGTTTCTACCTTTTCAAACACAAAGTGTCGCAAAGTATCGCAAAGGAAAACGTTTAGAACCTTTGTGATACTTTGTGCGCCTGCGTATTGAGTTATTTATCGCCTTTCAACAATTCTTTCGCTAACGCCTCATAGGCAATTGCGCCAACCGATGTGGGCGCGTATTCTGAAATGGGCAAGCCATACGACGGCGCTTCCGCTAAACGAATGTTGCGCGGAATAATGCTCTTGAACACTTGATTTGGAAAATGCTTGCTGACTTCTTTCACCACATCGCTTGCCAAATTTGTGCGGTTATCGTACATGGTTAAAATCACGCCGCGAACTTTCAATTCGGGGAATAATGCGGAACGAACGCGTTCTATGGTTTGCGTTAGTTGCCCTAACCCTTCTAGCGCCAAATATTCACATTGCACAGGCACAATCACGCCGTCCATCGCCGCCATCAATCCATTTACGGTTAACAACCCCAGCGAAGGCGGGCAATCAATAAAAATATATTGATAACGGTCGGAGATTTGCGTAAGCGCCTTGCGTAAACGAGTTTCGCGCGCGAGTTCATCCACCAATTCAATTTCGGCGCCAGCCAAAGCGGGCGAGGCGGGCAATAAAGATAAATTCAATCGTTCATTTAACAAAATATAACGAAAAATATTTTCATCGCCCAGCAGGGCTTCATAAGTGCCGCCTGCTACGCTTAATTTATCCACGCCTAAACATGAGGTGGCGTTGGCTTGTGGGTCTAAATCTACCACTAAAACTTTCTGCCCCAATTTTGCTAAATACGCCGCTAAGTTAATGGTGGACGTCGTTTTGCCCACGCCGCCTTTTTGATTCACTAAGGTATAAATTTTTTTCAAAATAAAACCTCCATCTTGCAATATTCAATTTCTTCCACAGTAGGCGCGCCTTTTAACCCCTCGCGCGTCACTGAATACGCCGCCACATTGGTTGCAAATCGCGCCGCTTCCCATGCGTCTTTGGTTTGATGCAAACGCGCAAAAAACGCCGCCGCAAAAATATCGCCTGCGCCTGTCGCATCCACTTCTTCCACTTTCGGCGGGCGAAACCTTCTTCTATCCCCATTCCAATATAAAACGCATCCTTGTTCGCCTTCTGTGAGACAAAGAAGGTTGGCATGACTCGCCATCCATTCGATTTTTTCTACGTCTCGATTCACATCTTCAAGACTCAACACCGCGCCTCCCACCTGACCTAAAACCTGTTCGCTGTTTTCCCAATCTTTGGCATACACCCGACCGTTTTCGTCCCACGCCCGCATCCACCCCTGCGGGGTGACTCCGATAAACGATTTGTCGAAATATTTTATTAAATCAAAATCAACTTCTTGCGCAATCGGCGCAAGATGGACAATGGGGGCGCGCTTCCATTCTTCTGGAATATGGCTCGCTTTAATGTTTTCCGCTTGATGGTGTAAGGTTTGTTTTCGTCCGTTTTCTGTTTTTACATTTTCAAACATTGTGCTTTGCGCGGTTGGGATATTCACAATTTGAATCCCATGCAAAATTTCCAAATTTGCATCTTCCCCCGCCGAAGTGACTATGCCCACCCGTAACCCCATTGCCTTAGCAGTCAATGCCGCATACGATACAGAACCGCCTAGTTGTTTTCCGTTTGGCGTTAAATCCACCGCCACATGACCAATGAGAAGATAATCTACGGGTTGCATGGTTGAATTATACCTTGACGACCATAGACAGCGCACGATAAACCGAGAGGAAAACCGCATCAGAGGAAGCGGTTGTAAATTACAAAAACTATGTCGCTTTCATCCCATTTGTATAACAAAAGACCGCAAACTGTGCGGTCTGCGGTCTTGTTTCTTTTAGGCGCTTTATTCTTTGGGCAAAATGACCACTTTGCGATAGGGTTCTTCGCCTATGCTTTCGGTGGTGACGGCGGGATGTCCGCGCAGTTCAATGTGAACAATGCGGCGTTCGGTGGAGGGCATTGGCTCCATGGTGACTTTTTTGCCCGTTTTGGTCACTTGGTCTGCCATGCGGTTGGCGAGTTGGCGAATTTGTTTTTCGCGGCGGGCGCGATAGCCTTCTACATCTACAATTAATTGCACGTATTGTTCGGTTTGTTTGCCGACAATTAAAGAGGCAATGTGTTGAAACGCGGTTAATGTTTCGGCATGGCGACCAATGAGGGCGCTTAAATCATCGCCGCGCACGTCTACATAAATCACGCGGCGGTCATCGGCGCTGGTTTCGTCGTAATGCGCCGAGACTTGGGCTTTAAGTCCCATGTGGTGAATCAATTTTGAAACCACGTCTTCAGTCGTGTCAATGATTGCGTCATGCGGTAGGATGTCGGTTTTTTGATTTGCAAGGGGTTCGGGTTTCTTTTGGGGGCGCGGTTTGGGTTCTTTTGGTTTGGGCGTAGAGTCTGTTGGTTTTGTTGAAGCGGGTTGAGGGTCGGCAATAGAAGCGGTTTCTTGCGGCGCGCCGACAGTCAATAAGACGCGCACTTGTCTGCCGCCGAGTCCAAATAGTCCTTTTGAACCTGAATCTAACACTTCTACTGAAACTTGGTCGGCGGTTAAGCCGAGTTGCGTTAAGCCTTGTTGAATGGCTTCTTCAACCGTTGGAGCAATGACTTCAAGCGTAGTTCGCTCGTTCATAGCGCCCTCCTATTTTTTTGCTGGGGATGTTTGTTTATTGCCGCCCGGCAATAAGTTGCGCCAATTTGCGCGCCCTGTGGCGGCATATTGAATAATGCCGAGAATGTTGCTGACGATGAAGTAAACGGAAATGCCTGAGGCAAATGTGAGCGAAAACCAACCGAGCATGAGCGGCATGTAAACGCTCATCATGCGGGTCATTTGCGCGGTTTGGTCGTTTGGGTTTGTAGAGGCAGGCATGGTGAGTTTGGTTTGTAACCAAGTGGTAAACGCTACGATAATTGCCAGCGTGGGTAAGCCAAAACCTAAAATTTGAATCGATTCGGGTCTGCCTAAATCCATCCATAAAAAGGCGCTGTTGAGCGGGATGATGTTTTCGACGTTTTGAAAGGGATAAACCGTGCGCGCTAATTTCAGCATGTCTAACGGGGTGGCAGATAAGGCGCGAATGATGGCTTGGTATAAGCCGATGATGATGGGGAATTGAATGAGGGTTGGTAAACAAGAAGCAAATGGGTTAATGCCCCTTTCGCGGTAAATGCGCATTTGTTCTTGAGCAAGTTTTTCGCGGTCTTTGGCGTATTTTTTTTGAATGTCTTGCCATTCTTTATCGTTTTGTAGTTCTTGCATGGCTTGTGCGCCTTTTACTTGTGAGGCGTTGAGGGGCCAGGTTAGAAGTTTAATCAACACGGTAAATAAGATGATGGCAAGCCCAAACATGTGTGGACCTGCGCCAAGCGCGTCGTAAATCCACAATAATAAGTTGGTTAGCGGTTGAACAATGATTAGTTCCCACATAGGTTGGTTTCCTTAGTTATCGGGGGTAAAAGTCCAGGCTTGTTTGCCTTCGGCGTCATAGGCGGCGAGGGCAAAGTCTGCTTGGTAAGGGGCAACGAGAATTAGGTCGTTGGCGAGGACGGGGGTGGTGTAAATTTTTCCGCCGGGCGTTTTTTCCCAGACGATTTTTCCATCACGGTCTAAGGCGATAAAAGAACCCGCTTCTGTGGCAATGTATATCTGGTCGCCCACGACGAGCGGGCTTGCGGTGATGGGACCGTCTGGTTGTAGTGAATCCCAGTTTTGGCGGTTGTTTGTCAAGTCGAGCGAAAAGATGTTTCCGCTTAAGTCGGCGTAGTATAAAGTTTCGTTATCTAAAGCGGGAGTTCCCCAAATCCAATCGGATGCGGAGGCGATGATTTGGCTTTTGCCGTTGGGGGTGATAAATTTTATGTCGGATGAAAATGAGCCGGTATATACGCCGCCGTTGCCAATGGTGGGGCTGCCGGGCGCTGCGCCGCCTAGGTTAATGGGTTCGACAAGTTCGCCTGCGTTTAAGTCTAAGATGTGCAGGTGATGGTCAAGCGAGTTGATGTAGATGTACGTTCCGTCGGTCACTGGGGCAGACCATAACGCGCCGCCTAATTCAATCGGTTCGGCGATTTGATTTCCATTTAAGTCTAAGATGTAAAGAAAGCCGTCGGTATTGGGGGCGTAAATGGTTTGGTTCAACACAAGGGGAGAGGCTATCCATGCGCCTTTTGCGCCGGTAAATGGTTGCGCCCATTTTTCTTGACCTGTGGCAGGGTCTAAACTAATGAATGCATGGTTTACGCCAGCGCTGCCGATGAGCAATTGACCGTCTTCAGTGAGAACTGGGTTGGCGTAGTATAAAAAATCGCTGTCGGCAGATTCTGGGTAACGCCAGATTTCGCTTCCTGTTTGCACATCTACTGCGTAGATAAATGAGCCGGTGGAAATGTAAGCGCGTTCGCTATCTGCCGCAAGACCTGGAAAATTGTTTGTGAGGGGTTGCCCAGTGCAAGCGCTGATGATTAACGCGCCAATTACGAGCAGAAAAAATAAGGTCAGTTTTTTGGTGTTCAATTCTTTATTACTCCTAAAGTTACCCTCATCTCGCCCCTGCTCTTAATGGGAGAAGGAAGTCGCGCCTCCTTTCAGAGTAGAGGGCTTAGGGTGAGGGGAATAATGTTTTTATTTTACGGGGTCGTATCCGCCGGGGTTGAATGGGTTACAGCGCAGCACTCTCCAAATTGCCATGAGAGAGCCTTTCAGCGCGCCATGTTTGTAAATGGCTTGGTATCCGTAATGCGAGCAGGATGGATAAAAACGGCAGGTGTTGGCGGGTAAACCAGGGGAAACGACCATTTGATATAAACGAATAAGCGCCAGCAAAGCAATGCGCGGGGCGTTCATGAGCGTGCGAGGCATATCTCGCAGGCGCGGTTCGTTTGAATAATCGTGTAGGTGGAAATGCCCTTCGGTTTCAGGATTCATGTATGGGAAGAAGTATGCTGGCGCGTTGGAAGAGGTTGATTAACGCGGAGCGGGTTTCTGTTAAAGTGGAAGTGACAAGTTTGGGTCGGGCAATCAGGATGAGGTCGAAGCCTGAAGCGATGTTTGGGATTAATGGCCGCATGGCTTCGCGTAAAAGTCGCTTGGCTCGGTTGCGATGAACGGCTGTGCCTATAGTTTTGCCGGCGGTTACGCCAACTCGTAGTTTATCTTTTGATTCATTGGCTTTGATTACTAACACAACAAGCGGATGAGCAAAGGACTTGCCTGTTTGCCGCACCCGCTTGAAATCTTCCGCTCGGGAGAGTCGAAACCGTCTCTGCACCCGCGCCTCTTCATAGTATGTTTACCAACGCACTTTTTTGACGTGTTCGTTGGAGCGGACGGTTAATTTATGTCGTCCCTTGAGGCGGCGACGTTTGAGGACAGCCCGCCCATCGGCGGTTGCCATGCGTTTGCGAAAACCATGCACGCGCACGCGGCGGCGGATTTTTGGTTGATAAGTTCGTTTGGTCATTCTTAAGTTTTCCTTCTATTGCTTCACAAGTTTTACACAATCCCCAAATGGGAATGAGTTTTTGGGTTTAAGTAGCGCATTATTTTACCCTAAGGGTTGCGAATTGGTCAATTTGAATTTTGTTGGACATTCGAGAGCGGGGTGCGCCGCGCTTAATGACGAAAAGGGATTTCCCAAACAAATTTATCTGACGCATAATAATCTTTACCAAAATTAAGCAAAATATTTATTCCAAATTTTTTGTTTTTTAGCGTCTTCAATAAACGAAGCCTCAAAAGCAAAACGATTGCAAGTTTTAATGTCTTCTAAACTCATGCCCAACACTTCGTGCGCGATTCGATATTCGTTATTGAGGTTCGTTTCTAACACTTCGGGGTCGTCTGAATTAATGGTGACTTTGACTCCTAAGTCGAACAATTTCTTGAGCGGGTGCGCTTCAATCGTCGGGACAGAGTTGGTCAAATAATTCGACCATGGATTCACTTCTAGCGTTATTCCTTTTTCGATGAGCATTTCCACAGCCTTCATATCTTCTATGCTATGGATGCCATGCCCGATTCTATCGGGCTTGAAATTTTTTATGGTTTCAATTACGTATTCGGCGGGCGTATCTTCGCCAGAGTGGATGGTCACCTTCAAACCGGCGTCTTTGGCTTTGAGAATCGGCTTAATAAAATCTTTGGCGGGGAAAATCTTTTCGCCATCGGCTAAATCTACGGCTTGAATATGTTTTTGATGTTTAATCGCCCAATCTACCGTTTTGACGCACGATTCGCCGCCCATGCTCCTGGAGGTGATGGCGATGATACCAATCGCCATATCAAATTCTTTTTCCGCTTTTTCAATAGCGCGGAGTAAGCCATCTAAACAAGCGTCCCAATCAAGTTGATGTCCGTGAAATGCCCAATCGGGCGAAAAGCGCACTTCAAATAATTTTATATTTTGCTTGGCGCAATCTTCAAATAATTCCCATGCAATTCTTTCAAACGCCTGTGGCGATGTAATGCTTCGTTGAAAAATATCAAAAGCGTCTAACACGGCTTGCAAATCTTTCATTTGGTCTAACACTTTGACGTGTGTATCTAACTCTGCCGTTTCATAACTTGGCAATTTAATGTTGTATGCTTTGGCAATATCAATGATGGTTTGAGTGCGTATTGCCCCTTCAAGGTGGCAGTGAATTTCAGTTTTAGGAATGTTGTTATATTTCGGGTCAAAATTTTTCATGAAATTTAATCCTTAGGGCAGGGTCATGGTGGGCGTACGCTACAATCATACTCATTAAACAAAAAGGAGTCGAGTTCGCTCGACTCCTTTTGTTAGGAGAGGGTGTTTATTTTGTTTTGATGCTGATAATTTTCGGTTTGACTTCTTCCGCTTTGGGAAGGGTGACCGTGAGCACGCCGTTTTCAAATTCGGCTTTGGCTTTATCCGCCACAACTTGGGTCGGCAGGGCGATAGAGCGTTCAAATGCGCCCCAGCGTTGTTCACGAATGTGATAGGCTTTTTCTTTCTTTTCTTCTTCTTGTTTGGTTTCGCCTTTGATGGTGAGCAATTCGCCAGTGACGTTAATTTGAACTTCGTCAGCCTTTACGCCCGGTAAGGCGGCTTTGACGACCACTTCGTTGTCGGTTTGGTACATATCCACAGCAGGGACAGACCAGTTGCCGTTGCCGAAGCTGAGCGGGCGTGTGAACGCATCGTCAAAGAGACGGTCCATCGCCTCACGCAAGGTCATCATTTCACGAGCGGGTTCCCAACGAATTAAGCTAGACATAAGCGCCTCCTTTTGCTACTTGTTTGGTTTGAACTTATGCTCTTAATGTAAAACGCTCGCGTTAAAAAAACGCAAGCGTTTTATATAAATTTTGTAAAAAGTTTTTGAGCGGTTCTTTTGGGTAATTTATTCTTTGTTTTCTTTGTTGCGTTTGAAATCTACAAAGCGGTAGCCAACGCCGCGCTCGGTGAGGATGTATTGCGGGTTGGCGGGGTCTTTTTCCAGTTTCTCACGCAGGTAGTTGATGTAAAGGCGGACGTAATGCGGCTCGTCGCGGTATTCGTAGCCCCATACTTTTTGGAGCAATTGGTCATGTGAAACCACCCAGCCTGCGTTTTGCACGAGGTGGTATAGCAGGCGGTATTCGGTTGGGCGAAGTTTGACGAGTTTGCCTTCGAGCCAAATTTCGCGGCGGTCAAAGTCTATTTTGAGGCGTTTGTCAATTTCTAACAGCCCGTGCATAGAGCCTGTGGCGCCTTCGGTTCTGCGTAAGACGGCTTTGATGCGGCTGGTGAGTTCGCGCGGGCTGAATGGTTTGGTGATGTAATCGTCGGCGCCGCCTTCCAGTCCGCGCACGCGGTCGTCTTCTTCGCCTTTGGCGGTGAGCATAATGACAGGCACGTTGCTGAAATCGCGGATGGTTTCTAATACTTCAAAGCCGTCAATGTCGGGCATCATTACGTCTAATAAGATGACGTCGGGGGTGAAGTCTCGAATTTTTTGGATGGCTTGTTTGCCGTTAAAGGCTTCAGCCACTTGAAAGCCGTCATGCTCTAAGTTCATGCGGATGAAGCGCACCATGCGTTCTTCATCGTCAACTACTAAAATACGTCTTCTTTCTAAATCGGCAGGCATAGTTAATCTTTCATTGTGGTGGGTCGCTTCATAGGGCAATTTGGCTGAAGCGATTTATGGGATGATATGTTTTAATCTTATTCTCTCACAAAACCGATAATCTTTTCGTCTTGCGAATCGCCAAGGACTTCGATGAAGCTGATTTTGGCGAGGGGCCAAATCACTTTGACGGCGCTATTATCTATGTAGTGTAAATCTTTGCCGTCTTTGGTGCGTGGGTTTAATACGACGATGATGTTATCGGCAGGTTTGGGAAGTTCCTCTACCTCGCCTGCGATGGATTGTTCGCCTGGGATATGTAAGATAACTGAATACGCCACTGTGACTCGCTTTCTTTATAGATGATTCACTAAAATTTGCATTTTTAATTTTCCGAGCGCGACAATATCGCCATGTTGAAGGGAATGCTCTACATTTGGAGTAAGGCGTTTCCCGTTGATGTAGGTGCCGTTGGCGGAGCCAAGGTCCATGAAGATAATTTGTAAGCCTTGTTTTTTTATGACGGCGTGCAAGCGAGAAACGCCTGCCGCATAGGCTTGATAAGGCGATAAGTCAATATCGGGCATGATGGGTTGCCCTTCGCTGATGCGCCCCATGGTAAATTCGTTGCGTGAAGAGAGCGGGAGGACTTGTCCTGTATCTAGCAGGTGCAAACTTGCCCAAGCGTCTGTGCCGCTCAGGGAACCGGTGAGCGAGCCTGTGGGTTTTTTGCCGATGTTTTTGAGGTTATCGGTGGCAGAAATATTTTGGGTGACAAGTTCGTTCGTGCCGACAAGTTGTGCGCCGCATTCGGCGCAAAACATTGCGCCTGCCATGTTTTTATGTTTGCAGTTTGCACAAACAATCATTTTGATTTCTCCTTCTTGCCGCTGCCAAGCAATAACGCTCGCGTTTGGTATTTAATATCTTTGCTGCCGCTGGCGCTCCAAGCGTGCATTCGTTCTAGCGAATCCGCTTCAAATAAAGCGGTTTTGGCAAGCCCATGTTCGCCTTGAGATAGTAAATGCGTGGCAAGGTTTTGTAGGTGACGAACGGCTGAGTCTATTTGCCCGGCGTCCACAGCGGCTTGGGCGCGCTCTTGCATTCGATATAAGGTGAGCCGTGAAAGCGCTTTGAGAATGCGCGTGGGGGGAAGGTCTGCTGAGGGTTGAGGTTGCAGGTCGCGCGTTAGAGTGAGGCGGATGGGCGGGGCGGGCATCGGGTTAGCTGTGATGGATACTTTCAATATTCCATTTAATACGGTTATGACGTTACTTTCATTAAATGCGGTTGGGCTGACGACAAATTCTAATAATACATGCAAAGGGGCGTCTCGTAGGATAGGTCCGAGCCGCATGGGGTTTTCAATTTCGATAGCGCCGCCTTCGGGTTGTAGGCGAAAGGCGTAGTTGATGCGGATGTTTTCGATTGGTTTGTACTCTAGCAATACTTCATCGGCAAAGGTGCTGGCAAGGGCTTTGAATTTATCTAATAAAATTTTTTCAATATCTTTGGGTTTTGAAATGTAAGCCGATGAGCCGCCCGTTTTGCTGGCAAGCGCGTCGAGGAAGATGTCGTTCCATTCGTGACCAAGCCCCATGCCTGTGATGCCGATGTTTTGGGCGGCGGCTTGTTCGGCAAGTTCGAGGCAGGCTTGTTCGTCGCCATAGGTGTTGCCGTCGGTGAGTAAGATGAGGTGGTTGACGCGGGAGGGGTCGTGTGTGCGGCGCAGTTCGTTTAATCCCGCTTCAAGCCCGTAATAAATTTCGGTTGCGCCGGAGGCTTGCATCATTTGGATGCGCCCTTCTTGTTTCTTTTTATCTAGGCTGATGGAAGCGGGGACGATTACTTCTGCTCTATCGCTAAAGGCGACAATGCTAAGCACGTCTTGCGGGCGCAGGCTTCGCAGGAGTTGGATAGCGGTGGCTTTGAGGATGTCCATTTTTTCGCCTTGCATGGAGGTCGAACGGTCTAATACAAGGCAAATGTTTAAGGGTGGAGCGGGAAGGCTTTCTGTTTTTTCTTCGCGTGGAGAAATTTCGAGCAGGGCGTAGAGCAGTTGTTCTTCGCTCATACGCACGAGGCTAGGTCTGCTAAAGTGTATTTCGTGGCGAACGAGTTTATTGAGGTTTTCTTCCGGCGGAAGGGTGGCGTCGTATTGTTTACGACGAGTTGGGTTAGAAAGGGTTTCGTAGGCTTGTTGTACTTCGAGGAATAATTCGGTTTCGCCAGCGGCAACGTTTTTATCGGGGTGCAATCGTTGGGCAGACGCTAAGTAAGCGCGCTTAATTTCCTCCTGTGTAGCGTCTCGAAACACTCCCAGTATGGCGTAGTAATCCGGCTTGCTAGGGGGCATAGTTATCCAATAAGTTGGGCAAGGATGACGGTGATGTTATCGGGTCCGCCGGCGGTGTTGGCGGCTTCTACTAAACTTTGGCAGGCGCGATGTAGGTTGGGGGCTTCTGAAATAATGCGGAAAATATCTTTTTCGTTGACTACGCCCCATAAGCCGTCTGAGCAGACCATTAAAGTTCCATTTTGCGGGAATGGGATGGTGAAAATATCGGCTTCTAGCGATTCGCCTTGACCGAGGGCTTTAATTAATACGTTACGGTGAGGGAAATTTTCAACTTCATCGCTGTTAAGATGCCCAAGTTCTTCTAAACGTTTGACGAGGGAGTGGTCGCGGGTAAGCGGTTGCATTCTGCCATCGGGATAAATGGCGTAAGCGCGGCTATCGCCCACATGCCCAATGGTCACTTGTTGCCCTAAGACTAAAGCGGCGGTTACGGTTGTGCCGCTGCCGGGCGCTTCGCGTTGGACGTATTGATGGGCTTCCATGATGGAGGCTTCCATGACTTCTTGAAGAGAGTCTTGTAATTGTTGGGTGGGCATGTTGTAAAGAAAAGAATGAAATTTTTTGGTAATGCTTCCGCCAATGAGGCGAATGGCGGCGTTGCTGGCAACTTCGCCAAACTGATGCCCGCCCATTCCATCGGCGACGATGTATAAGCCGAAGGGGATATTTTCGGAACTGCCAGAAATGGTGGAGGTGAGCGCCATGACGCTGTCTTCGTTATGGTCGCGTTGTTTGCCGACCGATTGCCCTACCCCAGCCACCAATTGTTTAATTTCGTATTTTGGCAATTGGCTGGAGATGATGGAACTAATTTGCTGGTCGCTCAGCGGCGCCGTGGTGGCGTTATCGAGCGCTTTCGGTTTGGTGGGGGTTTCTTTCGAACCAAATAGTTTCTTGAAAAAATCAGCCACAAAAACTCCTTTTAGGCAAACAAGGCATAGACGTGATGGTCTGTTGAGCCAAAGTAAACAATATCATCAAACACCACGGGCGAGCCAGTGATGGGACCTTTGGTTTCAAATTTCCAGCGCAGGCGCCCGGTGCGATATTCAAGGCAGTACATGTTGTTATCTACTGAACCGCAGTAGAGCGAATCTTTGAAGATGGCGGGAGAACTGCTCACTTGGTTATCGGTCTTAAAGCGCCAAACTTCTTTGGCGGTGCGGGTATCTATACAATAAATAAATCCGTCTGAAGCGCCGACGAAGATGTAGTCGTCTGCTAAGGCGGGTGAAGAAATTGACCCTTTGCCGAGGCGGAATTTCCAAATTGCCCAACCGCTTTTTGCGTCTAAGGCGTATAGCGTTCCGTCTAAAGATGCGAAATAAACCGCTTGCCCTTTGATGGTTGGCGAAGAGGTAATGCCGCGCTTGGCAGAGAAACGCCATTTTAACGCGCCGCGAAAATCAAGCGCATAGAAAGAGCCAGACTCTGTGCCGAAATATATCATTTCGTTGTAAATTAGTGGAGAGGAGTAAATAGGCGCATCGGTGGAGAATTTCCAAGCGGCACGCCCACTGGTTGCATTGACAGCGTGTAGGTCTTGGTCTTCTGAGCCAAAAAAGATGTGACCGTCGGCAATTCTAGGAGACGAGTAAATTTTTCCTTCGGTGTAGTACGTCCACACGACTTTACCAGTGCGCGCGCTGACGACATGCAGGCGTTGGTCTTCGGAGCAAAAATAAATATTGCCGTCATGCACAATGGGGCGCGAGACGATGCCGCCGTCGGTTGGGTATTTCCATTGGAATTTTCCATCGGCGGCGCTGATAGCGTATAAGTTGTTATCGTAACAACCGACATACACAACGCCTTGATGAATGGCCGGCGTGCCGCGAACCTCGTCTTCGCATTTGAAGTCCCACAAGGGTTTGATGCCGCCGCTGGCAATAGGCAATACCGAAGTGATTTTGGAAAGCGTGCCTGTTTTGCGGGCAACGTTCATCAACGCTTCTTTCATGGCTTCGGCATTGGGGAAGCGGTCGTGCGGGTTGTATTGCAAAGCGGTGTTAATCACCGCTTCTAACTCAACCGAAACGTTTTGGTTGATTTTGCGGATGGGTCGTTCGGCAAAAGAGAATGGCGGTTCTAAGCGGGGGTCGCGTCGGGTAATGGCATGATGAAGCGTCGCGCCTAAAGAGTAAATGTCGGCGAGAGGCGTTGCTTCTCCGCGATATTGCTCGGGAGGAGAATATCCTTCGGTGCCAATCATCGTTCCTTTTTGCCCTGTTTGAAAGATTTTGGCAATGCCAAAATCTACCAGCATCACATCGCCATTATGATTAATCATCACATTGGCGGGTTTCATATCGCGGAAGATAATCGCGTCGGGTTTTTGACTGTGCAAATACGCCAGCACATCGCACAGTTGTATCGCCCAACTGATGACTTGGTCTTCGGGTAAAAAGCCGTTGGCTTCGTTGATGACGGCTTCAAGGTCTTTGCCGTGAATAAATTCTAAAACTAAATATGAGCGGTCGTCGTGTGAAAAATAATCATAAATGCGCGGAATGGCGGGGTGGTTTAATGTGGCTAATAAATTCGCTTCGCGCTCAAAATTTTGGACAATGGTCTGACGCACAAGCGGGTCTGGCGCCATGTTAATCATTTCTTTGACGGCGACTAACTTAACGACGTTTGGGAAGTGCAAGTCTCGCGCGCGGTAAACCGACCCCATGCCGCCTACGCCGATTACGTCTTGTATGCTATAACGATTAACAAGGGTAGCGCCGGAGGTCAATTGCTGACGAGGCTTGCCAGAGCCTTTATCGCCGTCTCCAAAAGGGGTAGTGATGTGTTTTGTCTCCATCCGCGTTCATTCCGAATTAATAATGAATTATAAGGTGCATAAGGGGGAATTGCAAATACCGAAATGTTGCAAATTGATGCGGAATCGCCTTGCGTGGATAGGCGTTCTACGGCACAATTTGGCTTGTGAAGATTTTGGCAGTCAGCGACCAAGTGATAGAGCGAATGTATGCCCTTGCGCCCGCAGGGCAATTCAAAGACGTAGAATTAATCATCGGGTGCGGCGATTTACCTTATACCTACCTCGAATATCTTGTTACCATGCTTTGCACCCCGCTATACTATGTGCCGGGCAATCACGACCCGAAATTTAACCCCGAAGAAGCGCGCGCAAAAGCGGAAGGAGGGCTTAATTTAGACCTGAAAACCGCTCAGTATAAAAACCTTCTCATTGGCGGGTTGGGCGGCTCGATTCGCTACCGCCCCGACGGCGTGAATCAATATACGCAAGCCGAAGCGTATCGCAGGGCGTTTCGGCTCTTGCCTAAGTTGTTAGCAAATCGGATTAAGTATCGAAGAGCGATAGATATTCTTATCAGTCATTCGCCGCCGTTTGGCATTCACGACGACACAGACCAGGCGCATCAGGGCTTTAAAGCCTTAAATTGGTTAATCAAAATCGCCAAACCGCGTTATATGTTGCATGGGCATACGCATTTTTATCGCAACAACATTTCCGAATCTGAAAGCGTGTACGATAAAACAAAGATTATCAATGTGTACCCCTATAAAGTGATTGACGTGGCTTAATATCGCCCAAATGGGTAAGCGCTTAAAGCGGGCGCTTAAAATAAAATAAGTTAATCAAATCTTATTAACCTGTAAACTTTGTTTTTCATCACTTGTGAGAAAATACAGCCCTTTGTTTAGAGAGAAAGAATTAAAGCGAGTTAACCATGACTTCTGAAGAAATACTCAACGAGCGCGTCAAAGCGGACTTCAATCGCGCGCGTTTCAAATCGTTCATCAACCAAGTCTTTTCTATCATTTCAGGAAAGAAAAACAATCTGCTTTCTTATGATGAAGTGAAAGAAAAATTACGCATTGGCGGTCCGATTTATCGCGGAGTGAAAACCGTGCGCGTGGACCAAATCATCGGCAGTTTGAATCGCTATCATGAATTTGACCGCGCCTTCTTACCCAAAGAAGACCAACTTGCCAATCGCTGGCAAAAGGTTGACCGCGCCTTTTATGAAGACGTGCATTTACCGCCCGTCGTTTTATACAAAGTCGGCGAAGTATATTTCGTCGTAGACGGTCACCATCGCGTTTCGGTGGCGCGCGAACAAGGGCAAGAATTTATCGAAGCCGAAGTGCGCGAATGCGCCACGCGCATCAACATCACGCCCGATATTAAACCCGAAGATTTACAAATCCTCGGTTCAAAAATTGATTTTCTTGAAAGAACCAAACTAGATAAAATACGCCCCGAAGCCAACATCTACCTCAATATTCCAGACGGCTTTGAACGTATGCTCGAACATATTGCCGTGCATCGCTACTTTATGGGCATAGATTTTCAACGCGATATTTCAGAAGAAGAAGCCGTCGCTCATTGGTACGATACGGTTTACATGCCCATCATCGAAGTCATTCGCAAAAGCAATGTGTTAAAAGATTTCCCCAACAAAAGCGAAAGCGATTTATATTTGTGGGTTCTCGACCATCAACATTATCTAACCGAAGCGTTTGGGCAACCCCTCTTGCCCCCGCAAGAAGCCGCTAAAAAATTTTTCAAAATAAAAAGCAAAAAGAAAACAAAAAAATAATTGTTCGCGCTTGCGCCGCCGCGGGCGGCTTGAGCGCCTTATTTAGGAAACGGATTATGACAAACCTTCACCCATTGGCTGGAATCTACGCCGCGGCAGTGACGCCCATCAAACAAAACGCCTCAAGCATGGACTTCGAGTCGGTCGCCAAGTTTTTACATTTTCTTCACGGACGCGGATGCCACGGCGCATTATTGTTCGGAACGACAGGCGAAGGACCTTCCTTTTCGCCAAAAGAAAGAGAAGCCTACTTGCGAGCGGTGCGCGTGATTCGCCAGCAAATTCGCGGCTTCAAATTATTAGCAGGCACAGGCACGCCCAGTTTATCCGAAACGATTGAGTTAACCAAACTCGCCTTTGACTTAAATTATGACGGCGTTGTGGTCTTACCTCCGTACTATTTCCGCAAAGTAAGCGACGACGGTTTATTTACATGGTTTAGCGAAGTAATTGATAACGCCGTGCCAAAAAATAAATACTTACTCGGTTATCACATTCCTCCTATGACGGGCATCGGCTTTTCGTTAGAGTTGCTCGAAAGGCTAAAAAAGAAATATCCCGTTCAATTTGCAGGCATCAAAGATTCATCACATGATAAAGAATTTGCCACAGCAGTCGGTCAAAAATTCGGCAAAGATTTATTAGTCTTAAACGGCACAGACGCTTATCTTCATCATGCATTACAAAATAACGCGCAAGGAGCCATCACTGCGCCCGCTAATTTAATTTCAGATAACTTACGAAACATTTGGGATTTATTTCAAGAAAACAAAGACCCAACCGAAATTCAAAACAAAGTGAATGCACAAAGGCTTTTTCTTGAAAAGTATTCTCCGATTGCGCCTGTGCTCAAAGGCTTGCTTCATAAGATTCATGGACTGCCTCAATGGAGCGTGCGCTCTCCGCTGGAAGATGCAAGCCAAAACGTAGTCGAAGAAGCGGCGCAAGAATTTTTGAAAATATAACTGTAGGGTCATCTCGCCTAATTAGGCGAGATAACCTCGCCCCTACGAATCATTATGTCCATTTGGCGATTAATCAAAACTCCCCCATCCACTGGCGCATGGAATATGGCAGTGGATGAAGCGATTCTTGAGCATATCTATCGTGGTGAAGCAAAACCGACATTGCGTTTGTATGCGTGGACTCCACCGTGTTTATCTTTAGGACATGCACAACCGTTTAAAGATGTAAATGTGGAAAGACTCAAATTGCATGGCTGGGAAGTGGTGCGACGCGTAACAGGCGGACGTGCAATTTTACATACAGATGAATTAACGTATTCAGTCACTGGAAGCGAACATGAAGAAATTTTATCGGGCGGAGTTTTAGAATCTTATAATCGTTTATCAAAAGCATTGTTATATGCAGTTCAATCTTTGAGTTTGCCTGTGAAAGTGCAAGAAGAAAAAAATACGCCTGCTTCAAAAAATTTAAATCCCGTTTGTTTTGAAGTGCCTTCGAGTTATGAAATCACAGTGGATGGAAAAAAGTTAATCGGCTCGGCACAAGCGCGGAAAAAAGAAGGCGTGCTTCAACATGGCTCGCTTCCTTTAACAGGTGACTTGACTCGCATTTGCGATGCGTTGGTTTTTGAAAATGAATCAGCAAGGCAAGAAGCGAAAGAGAGATTGCTCTTGCGAGCAACAACCGTTGAATCTGTTTTAGGTGTAATTATTTCTTGGGATACTGCCGCGAATGCACTTGTGCAAGGATTTGAAAAAGAATTAGGAATTGAATTTCAAAATGGGGAGTTATCTCAATCTGAATTGGGGCGAGCAGAAGAGTTGGTCAAGGAGAAGTATGGGAATGATGAGTGGGTAAAACAAAAGTAGTTTTATAAAATAAAGTTGGTTTATACTTAAGTAATAATTTTCATTATACAAGCTATAGGTAAAGGATATGAACGAAAACAAACAACTATTTAACCTAGATACTAATGCCTTTGAAGACTTAAAATCTGCTCAAGCAGAAGCGTTTAAGTTAAAGAAAAATATTCTTGTAGAATTAGGCGCAGATTGGTGCGTTTGGTGTCACCGCTTAGAAAGTTTCATTGCATCTCATTCAGAATTATATCTATTGCGTTCTCAATTTTTTGTGCATGTTCGTGTTTATACAGGAGACGGGAGAAAACGTACAGAAATTTGCAACCACCTTCCTCCTTTTGATGGAATACCTCATTTTTTTGTATATAATCCAGACGGCAAATTAATCCATTCACAACACACATCTGAACTCGAGGAAGGGGAAACTTACAACTATGAAAAAGTTTGGAACTTTCTTTCATCTTGGTCAACCTCACATATTAAGGGTGATTTACAATAAGGATTTAGGTTTTTATTATTATAAAACTCCCTGCAAACTTTCTCACTGTTTCAACAGGCGTTTGACTACTTCCAATCGTCCGCACACAAACAGTTTCAACAACGACTTATTTGGTATAAATCTGAGTCAACTCATAATGCTCAACCGTTGGGAATGGGTCATAGAAATGATGCAACAATTTTTTCCACTCTTGATATTGTTCCGAGCCACGAAAGCCAATTGTATGGTCTTCTAACTTTTCCCAATTCACTAACAAAATATAACGGTTTTGTTTCTCAACACATCTTTGTAATTGATGTGAAATATATCCTGACATACTAGAGATAATACTAGATGCTTTTGCAAATGAGGATTCAAAGTCTTTTTCTTGATTCAGTATTACATCCAAAATAACAACTTCGAGAATCATTTTTTGACATCCTTTAGTGCATTTCTAAATTGACCAGCAAACTGTTTCGCTGTTTCAACAGGCGTTTCACTACTTCCAATCGTTCGCACGCAAGCAGTTCCCACAATCACACCATCCGCCATTTGACCAACTTCTTTGGCTTGTTCAGGAGTCCCGATTCCAAACCCAACGCACACAGGCACGGATGTATGCTCTCGTACACTAGAAATCAAATCACCTAATCCTTCTGCAATTGATTTTCTTTCGCCTGTAATACCAGTCACTGAAACCAAATAAATAAATCCTTTTGCATTTCGTGCAATTTTTTCCATTCGGTCTGATGATGAAGTTGGCGCAATCATTCGAATCAAAGGTAAGGGCGAGTCATGACTCGCCCCTACGAGTACATTTTCAAATTCATCAGATTCTTCTATTGGCAAATCAGGAACAATAAACCCATCCGCTCCTGCCTCTTTCGCATCACGGACAAACTTCTCAAGCCCATAAGCCAGCATCGGGTTGTAATATCCCATCAAAATTAATGGAATCTCTACGCCGCGTTTTCTTAATTCTTTCACGGCTTCCAAAGACTTTTTGATTGTGATTCCATTTTCCAAAGCCACTTGAGTCGCCTGCTGAATTACTGGACCATCCGCAAGCGGGTCAGAAAAAGATAAACCTACTTCGATTAAGTCCGCGCCGTTTTTGGCGAGGGATTCAATCACATCAATGGATGTAGGCAAGTTTGGATAACCCAATGGAAAATAAGGCATGAAGATTGGTTTGTTTTTGAAAGCATTTTCGATTCGGTTCATAAGACCTCGTTATTCGATATTCGGGAATCGGGCTTCGGAAACCAATTCCCAACTCCCGATTCCCGTTTTCCTGTTCTCTACTCTCTGTTCTCTTTCATCTCATTAATCACTGTATTTAAATCCTTATCCCCTCGACCAGATAAATTAACTAAAATCACTTGATCTTTCTTCATTGTAGGAGCACGCTTAATAACTTCTGCTATTGCATGAGATGATTCCAACGCGGGGATAATTCCTTCTGTATGACATAAAGTATGAAATCCATTTAATGCCTCTGCATCTGTTGCTGATGTATAAAATGCTCTTTCGTTATCTCGCATCATCGCATGTTCGGGACCAACTGCCGCATAATCCAAGCCTGCGGATACAGAATGCGTTTCTGCAATCTGTCCATCTTCATCTTGCAACACATACGTTCGCGTTCCATGAATAACGCCCACACGCGCTTTGGTCGCATCGCCAAATCGTGCCGCATGTTTACCCGATTCAATTCCGCTTCCGCCCGCTTCCACGCCAATTAACTCAACGCCCTCATCATCTACAAATCCGCTAAACACGCCAATTGCATTAGAGCCGCCGCCTACACATGCAATCACAGTGTCGGGCAATCTTCCAACTTCCAATAAAATTTGTTCGCGCGCTTCCGTTCCAATCACCGATTGAAACTCGCGCACAATCGTCGGGTATGGATGTGGACCCAACGCCGACCCCAATAAATAATGCGTATCGCGCACATTCGTCACCCAATCTCGAATCGCTTCGTTGATTGCGTCTTTCAAAGTTTTTGTTCCAGAGTTAACAGGTCTTACTTCCGCGCCTAATAACTTCATACGAAATACATTGGGTTCTTGGCGGGCAATATCCACCGACCCCATATACACAACGCATTCCAACCCTAACAACGCCGCCGCAGTTGCCGATGCCACGCCATGTTGACCCGCTCCCGTTTCCGCAACGATGCGTTTCTTCCCCATTCGTTTTACTAATAAGGCTTGTCCCAATGCGTTGTTGATTTTATGCGCGCCCGTGTGCGCCAAATCTTCGCGCTTCAAATAAATTTGCGCGCCGCCTAATTTTTCAGATAATCGTTTGGCATACGTTAATGGCGTCGGTCGCCCAACAAAAGACGCCATCAATTTGTTAAATTCTTTTTGAAATTCAACATCGCTTCTCGAAGCGACAAACGCTTCTTCCAATTCAATCAAAGCGGGCATTAATGTCTCTGGCACAAACTGTCCGCCATAATTACCAAACTTTGGATTCAATAATGTCATAAATTCCTCAATTCAAAATCGAGATTAGAGACTGGGCATTCGACTAGTCTCTAATCTCTAGACTCTTCGCTTTTTTCACAAACGCAATCATCTTCGCTTCATCTTTCACGCCTAGGCTTGCTTCAACGCCCGAAGCCACATCCACCCCCCAAGGCTTCACTCTGCTAACCGCACCCCCAACATTTTCTGGAGTGAGACCGCCCGCTAATAAAAAATTATATTGCTTGGCTAACTTGCTCGCCGCATTCCAATCCGCTTGAACTCCGCTTCCGCCATATACATCTTTGACTTGCGCATCAATCAAAAACGCGGGCGCAAAATCCGTTACCATCCGCTTATCCGTTTCCCAATCCGTTACCCCACGAAAGACTTTGAACGCTTTACCTCTTAATTCATTCAACATTTCAAGCGTTTCATCTCCGTGCAATTGAGCCAAATCTAACGAGCAGGTTTGCAAAATATCTTTAATTTCATCAACCGCCGAATTGACAAACACGCCGACAAGTTTAATCTGCGGGTACTCCTTCTTCAAAACCGAGGTGATTGCGGCGCACATATCTTTTTCAATGTATCTTGGGCTTTTCGGGTAAAAATTAAATCCCAACATATCTGCGCCTGCATTTATCGCAGCTCTTGCGTCATATATCGTTTTGATTCCGCAGATTTTTATCTTAGTCATGTTTTCCAGATAATTCTCTTACTTTCGTTGGAATATCATCCGCAGTGACTAAAGCCTCGCCAACTAAAATCGCATCTACATTTGCTTTAGATAATCGTTGGACATCTTGAGCGGTAAAAATTCCGCTTTCGGCGACAACCGTAATATCCGGCGGAATCAGCGGGCGCAGTTTTTCTGTCGTTTCAAGCGACACTTCAAACGTAGCCAGATTACGATTATTAACGCCGATGAACTTCACATCTTTTAATTTCAAAGCCCGTTCCGTTTCCGCTTCATCATGCACCTCAACTAAGGGGGTTAATCCCAATTCCAAAGCGCAGGCGTGTAAATCGGCAAATAATTTGTCGTCGGTTAATGCGGCGGCAATTAAGAGAATCGCATCTGCCCCATTGACTCGCGCTTCGTAGAGTTGCGCTTCATCAATGATGAAATCTTTTCTTAATAAAGGCGCTTTTATTTTTTTATTAAAGCGTAAATCATAAAGCGTTTCAAGTTTGCCCATAAAAAATTTTTCATCAGTTAATACTGAAATGGCAGCGGCGCCATTTTCAATATAAATATCCGCTACTTGAAACAAATCTAATTGCGGGGCGAGAATGCCTTTTGAGGGAGACGCCCGCTTGAGTTCGGCAATCAAGCTGGGGTGAGTGGCGAGGCGGCGGCGCGTGATGTGAGCAAGAAAATCTCGAGGCGTTGGGCTGCGTTCGGCGGAGCGTCTTAAGGCTGGGGCGTTGAGCGCCGCAATTTCAATCTTTTTTTGTTCGATAATTTTTTCAAGAATGTTCATTGCGTAAAACTTTGCGAATATTCAATGAGCGCGTTGAGTTTTTTCAACGCCTGCCCGCTATCTATCGAAGCGGCGACTTCATCTAAAGCGGTTTTGAAATCGCCCGTTTCGGCGGCGAGCGCGGCGGCGGCGTTTAATAAAATTGCGTCGCGGCGCGCGCCTTGTAATTTATTGGAAAGTATCGCTTTCATCATCACCGCAGATTCATCGGGAGCGCCGCCGCGTAAATCTGCAACGGTTGCAGGCGTAAAACCTAAATCGTTTGGATTCAATTCATACACGCGCACTTCGCCGTCTTTAAGATGCGCGATTTTGTTTATGCCGGTTGTGTTTAATTCATCGAGATGATTCGCGCCGTGAATCACCATGGCGGCTTTTGAGCCAAGTTCTTTTAACACTTGCGCTATCGGTTCGGCGAGCGTTGCGTCAAACACGCCTGTTAATTGAACGTTTGCGCCGGCGGGGTTGGTGAGCGGACCTAAGATGTTGAAAATTGTTCGTTGACCTATTTCTTTACGCGGACCCACCGCATGTTTCATGGCGGGGTGAAATTTTGCGGCAAACATAAATCCAATTCCAATTTCTTCAATGGCTTTGGCAATTTGTTCGGGAGTCAATTCAAGGCTGACGCCCAAAGCCGAAAGCACATCGGCAGAGCCGCAGTGAGAAGAAGCGGCGCGGTTTCCATGCTTGGCGACTTTTCTTCCAGTTCCCGCCAAGACAAACGCCGCCGCAGTGGAAATGTTGAATGTATGCGCGCCGTCGCCGCCTGTGCCGACAATATCGTAAATCGATTCATTGGTATTCAATTTAACTTTTACAGAATTAGCGCGCATGGCAAGCGCCGAGCCTGTAATTTCTTCAATCGTTTCGCCTTTCATGCGCAGCGCAGTTAAATAAGCCCCAATTTGCGCGGGCGTGGCGTTGCCCGCCATAATAATATTCATGGCTTCTTCGGCTTCGCCCGACGAAAGATTTATGCGGTTAATGGTTTTAGCAATAAAAGGTTTCAACATATCTTCTTCTCGCTTCGCTGGCGCGGGGTTCAAATCTAAAAAATTTTTGAGAATTTGTTTGCCGTGTTCGGTCAAAATAGATTCGGGGTGAAATTGCACGCCGTAGGTATGATGCTGTTTATGTTTCAAGCCCATAATTTCTTCTTCGGGCGTAAAGGCGGTCGCTTCTAACTCATTGGGGATTGGGTCGTACACTACCAACGAGTGATAGCGCATCGCCTCAAACGGAGAGGGGATGTTTTTGAAAATGCCTTCGCCGTTGTGATGCACTTTCGACGTTTTTCCATGCATAAGCCGTTGGGCGCGCTTCACTTCTCCGCCAAACACTGCGCCTAAACATTGATGACCTAAACAAACGCCTAGCACCGGAATTTTGCCCGTGAAATATTTAATCGCTTCGGATGAAATACCGTCGTCTTTGATTGGCTCGCCCGGACCTGGCGAAATCACCAAATGCGTGGGATTCAATCGCTTCAATTCTTCGATGGAGACTTGGTCGTTGCGGTACACTTTTACCTCAGCCCCTAGTTCGCCAAAGTATTGAACAAGGTTGTATGTGAAAGAGTCATAATTGTCTATAAGCGCCAACATAATTGTTTCCTTTACTCAATGACCATAGACCGTTGACCGTGAACGATGAAAACGGTCAATTGTCTGTTAATCGTACTCGCCGAAAATATCCACTTCATCTACGAACAGTTCTAATGAATACGATAAACCCGTCTTCTCGCGGACAATCTCCATAGTGGTTTTGGCTTCGGTTTGCATTCGCTTGATTCCATCGGCAAGCACGTCGCGCGGAATGGTGGGGTGCGCCAAAAAGTAATTTCGCTTTTCACGAATCGGTTCAAGAAAGTCATTAATCGCTTTGGCGAGTTTTTGTTTCACTTCCACATCGCCCACGTTGCCTTTTCTATATCTTTCTTTCAAATCGTCCACCTCCGCTTTGGAGGCGTTAAACGCATCGTGATATACAAACACGGGGTTGCCTTCTACTGTGCCGGGGTCGGTGGCTTTGAGGCGTTTCGGGTCGGTATACATATTCATTACTTTTTCTTCCACAGTCTTCGCATCGTCGGATAAATAAATGGCATTATTCAAAGACTTGCTCATTTTGCTTTGACCGTCTGTCCCTACCAACAACGGCACATCGCCAATGATGGCGTCCGGCTCTGGAAACGTTTCGCCATACAAGTTATTGAAGCGCCTTGCCATTTCACGCGCAAGTTCCACATGCGATTGATTATCGCGCCCAACGGGAACAACCTGCGCGCGGGGCAATAAAATATCCACCGCTTGCAAAACGGGATAGCCCAACAAACCAAACGGCATGGTCTCCATATTTGCATCACGCGCCATATCTTTGAGAGACGGGATTCTCTCCAAACGCGGGACAGTCACTAGCATTTCAAACAAAAGATTTAATTGATAAGTTTCTGGAATCGCCGATTGCACAAAAATCACGCTGACATTTGGGTCAATGCCGACGGCAAGATAATCCAAAACCGTTTCTTTGATAAAAACTGGAATTTCTTTGATGAAATTCGGTTCGGGCTTTGTAGTTAGCGTATGCAAATCGGCAATGATGAAAAAAGATTCGTATTGATTCTGCAAACGCACACGATTGGCAAGCGAGCCGACATAATGACCGAGATGCAACTTGCCTGTGGGTCTGTCGCCTGTGAGAAGTCGGGGTTTTGAGTTTGTCATTTTTTTCCTTTCTTGGTAATTGGTAAACGGTAATTTGCGGTTGGAGAATTAGAGATTAGAGATTGCGTAATTTGTATCTTATATCTCGCAATTCATTTTTTTCATCATTCATAACCCATCATTGGTTTTTCTCCGCCATATCAATGGCGCGCAACATTGCGCTTGCCTTATTCACCGTCTCTTGAAATTCAGTCGTTGGGTTTGAATCTGCCACAATGCCCGCGCCCGCCTGAACGCTAAAAAGATTGCCGTGAGCCACCATCGTCCTTAAAGCAAGGCATGTATCCATGTTACCGTCAAACCCAAAATAACCAATCATGCCTGCGTAAATGTTTCGCGCATCGGGTTCTAAATCAGAGATGATTTCCAAAGCGCGGACTTTCGGCGCGCCGCTAACCGTGCCTGCCGGAAACGCCGCGCGGACTAAATCAAATGCGGTTAAATCATTTTTTAATTTTCCTTCCACATGCGAAACGATGTGCATGACGTGAGAATATTTTTCAATTGTGAAAAAATCCGAAACTTTGACTGTGCCATATTCACACACGCGTCCTAAATCATTGCGCCCTAAATCCACCAACATCACATGCTCGGCGCGTTCTTTTTCATCGGCAAGCAATTCTTGCGCCAGCGCTGCGTCGGCGTTGGCGTCCGCTCCACGCGGGCGAGTCCCAGCAATGGGGCGGAGCGAGGCGGTTCTTCCTTCCAAGCGCACAAACATTTCTGGCGATGAACCGACAACAAAAAGCGGCTCATTATCCACAAGCCCAAAATCAAAAAAGAACATGTAAGGCGATGGATTCAAACGCCGCACGGCGCGATAGACGTCAAACGGCTCGACGTTACTTTCGCGCGTGAAGCGTTGCGAAAGCACCGCTTGAAAAATATCTCCTGCGGCAATATGTTCTTTGGCGTCGCGCGCCATGTCTTCAAATTTTCCTTGCGTCATGTTTGATTTTGTTTTTGAATTTTTTATTTCACGCTTTTGCGCAGGCGGAATAGAGTGTTGAATGAGCGATTCGATTTCATCAAGTTTGCGATTTGCAGAGTCAACATCGCCATCTAAAGCATTTGCGATTAAAGATAAACTGCGGCGCGCATGGTCAAACGCGATGACCGTATCTGCCAATAAATAAATTCCATCTGGAAGAGAACCCCGCTTCATCTTTGACTTGAGAGTTGGTTCAAAAAACCGAACAGATTCATAGCCTAAATATCCCACCAACCCGCCGATGAAGCGCGGCATACCTGTTTGTTGTTTGAAGCGATAACGGTTCATTTCTTGTTGCAGAAACTGAGTTGGGTCGCCATCGTAATGCGCGATGCGTGAAACGTGATTTTCGATAACTTCAATTTGATTATCGCGAATCAGGTATTGCGCTTTGGGTTTGATGCCGATAAACGAATAACGCGCAATACGTTCCCCGCCTTCGACAGACTCTAACAAAAACGATGGAGCGTGTCCGCGCAGTTTCATATACACGCTGATGGGCGTTTCTAAATCGGCGGAAATTTCACGGACAATGGTTTGCGTAGCGGTTTCGAGTAACATATTGCTCCTTGTTATTTATTGTAGGGGCGACCCGCCATGATTTATTATGGTTTTCAACGAACTTGACGGGTCGCCCCTACACACTTGATTAAATTAAATACCTCTCCGTCCGTTGGGACGAGAGAGGTCTCGTGGTGCCACCCAAGTTCAACGCTTGCCGATTAATCAAAAACTCCCTGTGTGATGCAACAGGGAGAAAAAAGCCAGCGTCACTCTTGTAGTTTGCTAGTTCGATAGTTTTTAGTTTATTCGTTGACTAGGTATCTAGTCTCTAATTATCTAAGCGCTATCTCACTAAGAAACTCTGCGGTGATAACGGGTGCAGTTCCCGACTTGGTTACTTATCTTTTCAGATGTTCGCCTTGCAACTCGGAGGTCCATTCGGTTTCTGCGCTTTTGCCTCGTTTTCAGAACTTACTACTCGGCTCTCTGGAAATCGCTTTGAAACGTACTCGTCCTCGTCAGCGTTTTTGTTATTTGATTGGGCGCGATTGTATGACTAAGATGGAGATGTGTCAAGAGGGAGATTATCCGTCAAAATTATCCCGATAATCTTCATCATCCAACACACTGCCATAGGGGTAAACGGGTCTTTCTTTTTTTGCGCCGCCAAAAATCCCAGAGAATAACGGATGAACGCACAATTCATCTTCGTGACTCAAAACCAATTCGTGGGCGACTGTATATTCAAAATTGCCTTTAATATATAAATCTGTTTCTTTGCCTGGAATGACGCGCCCAATCGCGCCGATTTCAAGCAACATTCGTTGAAAGTCAAATAAACTGTCGCTGCCGAAGGCGGCTTTGCCATGACGGGTAAAGACGCGATGCAAATCGCCCATTGTAAATTTATGCCCCAATTCAGGCAAACAGCGCTTGCAAGTTTCTTCGGCGGTGGGGTAAATCAATTTGAAAGCGACAAAAATTTCGCTCACGATGTATCCTTCCACTTGACGAATGCCGTTGATAATCCTTTCTTGGCTAATGGGAAATGGATTTAATCTTTGGGTTGTTCCCGACGATTTGAATATTGAATTGAGTAACATAAGAAAATGGCGCGGCAACAATTGCGTATGACGCAAAATATAAGAAATCGTTTCTTCTTGAAACCCCGCTCCGTTTGTGATTTTTTCAGGAAGCACAGCGTGAAACAGTTTTAGAGCGTCGGCGCGTTTGGTTGTGTCTAATGGAAAGATTTTTCGGATGAAATCTTCGTAGAACAAAGTCAAATACAAAGTCAGGCGATGCGCGCCAATGAACACTAATTCTGTCGCCGACCATTGTAATTTGAGCGAGCGCTTAAAATCTTTGTTGGCATTTGATGAAATCTTTACAAAGCGCGGGTACACTTCGCTTGGCAAGCAGAAACGAATATCAACACGGTCGCGCGGTTTATTCATTGAGCCGACTAATTTCAACAGCCCTTTCAATGCGCGCGCAACCGAATCAAACTCTAGTTGAAAATCCTCAAGCGAATCCATGAGGATGACAAATTTTTTATCCGCCTTTTCCAAATTGTTGATGACGATTTGCTTGGCGTCTTCAAAGGTCACGCCGTTTGTGCCGCGCAAAATTTCTGAAATTAAGATAGAGGCGTTTGTCTTTGCTTTTGAATTGAGCATGGTGGCGAGATTCCATAAAACGCCTTCCGCATCAGCGTCTTCTTCAACGCCTACGCTTTCAAGGTACACGTCAATCGCGTTCAGTTCTTGCCATGAAAAAACCGCTTGCTTGCGTAGTTCGCCGAAGACGCTAATCCACAAAATCATTTCCCACAAATCGGCGACCGACTCTGTAAAAACCGCATCGTCTATCATTTGTTGCACAACTTGAGTAATATGGCTCAACACGCGCGGCGTGCGAATTTCTACATAATAGTTATAGCCTTTTTCAAAATAAACGCTTCGCAGGTAATGCGTCTTTCCTGCGCCTCTGCGCCCCATGATAATAGAAGGGCGATGGCGCAGGTTTTTATAAATTCGGTTATGGCTTTCAAATAAAAGTTGAATTGCTTTTACGTCGCTGGATTCAATATCTATCGAATCAATCGGACCAAACGGTTCGTCTTTTGTAATGTAAGGGCGGATACTGTTCAACATTGTTATTTCCTCACCGGTTGACAGATTAAATTTTAGCGAAAACACGCCAAAGATATGAATGAAACATAAAAACCTTTGGGGCGGCATTCACCGCTTTATCCATTATACAACCAATCGTTTTTATAAGGTAACATAAAATTGGCGGCGGTGAGTTTGTCCTAATTCCTTGACACATTCGCCTCTCTCACATAGAATACCGCCCAATTATGCGCAGTCACATCGCTTATACCAAGCACGGCTTGGGTACCATGACCACTACTACCTCTCGGCTTTCCGTGAGGAATTTTGCGCTTGGATGATGTGACCAAATTTTAGGTTAAGCCAAAACGCACAACGCCTCGCGGAACACGCGGGGCGTTTTTGTTTATCTCAGTACCGACGATAGACTATTGACCGCAAACAGTAACTATCGTCTATGGTCTAACAAAAGGAGAAAAGTATGCAAAAAACATTAGTGATGAAATTTGGAGGAACGTCTGTTGGTTCAGCCGCGGCGTTGACAAACGTCGTGCGAATTGTTCGCGAAGCGCAACAAGATTGGAAGCGCATTGTCGTGGTAACTTCCGCCATGGCAGGCGTGACCAATTTGTTATTAGACTCTGCAATGCAAGTAGGGGCAAGGCATGCTTCGCTCCTACAAGAAGCGGAAAATAAATTGCGAGAAAAACATTTTTCCGCCGCAGAAGCGTTGATAAAAAATCAGCCCGCGCTTGAAGAAACAAAAATAGAAATCAACAAATTAATTGAGGTTTTTGTCAATTTATGCAGGGCAATTCAAGTCCTCGGCGAGGCAACCCCGCGCGCGTTAGACGCAGTGGCTTCGCTCGGCGAAAGAATGAGTTTGAGATTATTAACAGCCGTCATCAACGAAGCGGGTATTCAAGCCAAAGGAATTGAAGCGACTGAATTTATCGTCACCAATTCTAATTTTCAAAACGCGCATCCCGATTTTCACGCCACAAAAGAAAAAACGCAATCGGCGCTAAACCCAACGCTAGACGAAGGCAAAATTGTTGTGACCACTGGCTTTATCGGAGCGAATGCAGAGGGAACAGTCACCACTTTAGGGCGAGGAGGAAGCGATTATTCCGCCGCCATTATCGGCTCAGTGTTGCCGGCGCACGAAGTTTGGATTTGGACAGACGTGGACGGCGTGATGACGACAGACCCGCGTATGGTATCGTCTGCAAAAACGTTATCGGAAATTAGTTATAGCGAAATCGCCGAGTTGGCGTATTATGGCGCAAAAGTGCTGCACCCAAAAACGATTCGCCCTGTGGTCGAAGCGGGAATCGGTTTAAGAATCTGCAACACATTTAACCCAACTCATGCAGGCACACGATTAACCGCAAACGCCAAAAAGAATGGGCATGTCATCAAAGCGGTGACGGCGATACAAAAACAAAGGTTAGTGACCATTGAAGGACGCGGCATGTTGGGCGTGCCGGGCGTGGCGGCGCGCGCGTTTGGCGCTGTGGCTTCTACCAAAACCAGCGTGCCGTTAATTACGCAAGCCTCATCCGAACAATCAATCTGTTTTGCTGTTCCCGCTGAAGCGGCGGAACACGTTTTGAACGCGCTTGAAAAAACCTTTGAAAAAGAAATTGAAAACGACGACATTGACCGCGTTTGGTCAACGGGCGACGTTTCTATTGTGACAGTCGTTGGCGCGGGCATGCGGCACACCCCCGGCGTGGCGGGTAAAGTGTTTAGCCAGCTCGGAAATCATCATGTGAATGTGCTTGCCATCGCGCAGGGTTCATCTGAAGTTTCCATTAGTTTAGTGGTGGACGCAAAAGATACGGAACTTGCCGTGAAAACATTGCACGAGTTAATTGTGCAGTAGTTATTCGCAGGTCGCAAGTTAAGCGACTTACGACACAAAATAAACATACATCATTCAAGGAGTTCATTATGCAAAAAATTCCCGTAGCCATTCTTGGCGCAACAGGTTCGGTCGGTCAGAGATTTATTTCGTTGTTAGAAAATCATCCATGGTTTAAGGTGGTTGCCGTAGCCGCGTCTGATAAATCGGCGGGGCAAAAATATTCGCAAGCCGCACGCTGGGTGTTAGATTCGCCTATGCCCGATTATGTAAAAGATATGGTCATTGCGCCTGCCACAACCGAAGCCGTGCAAGCAAAAATTGTTTTCTCGGCATTACATAATGAAGTCGCCAAAGACCTTGAACCACAATTTGCAAAAGCAGGTTTAGCGGTTTGTTCAAACGCTTCGTCGTATCGGCGCGGCGAAGATGTGCCATTGCTACTGCCAGAGGTCAATGCGAATCATATTCACCTTGTCAAAGAACAAAGAAAAAATAAAAATTGGAGCGGATGCATTATCACCAATCCGAATTGCACCAGCACAGGTTTAACCATCGCGCTCAAAGCATTGGATGATGCCTTTGGCGTGAAAAAAGTTTTTGCCGTTTCGTTGCAAGCGCTTTCAGGCGCGGGCTACCCGGGCGTTTCTTCTATGGATATTATGGATAACATCATTCCAAACATTAATGGCGAAGAAGAAAAAGTGGAATGGGAACCGCGCAAGATGCTTGGGAAATTAAATCAAAACAAAATTGATTTAGCGGAGATAAAATTTTCAGCGCATACCAATCGCGTGGCAGTCTTAGACGGTCATACCGTATGCGCCAGCGTGGAACTTAATTCGCCTCCATCTGACCTTCAAACTGTTTTGCAAACCCTCCGCAGTTATCAAGCCCCTGCCGAGGCGAAAGATTTACCCTCCGCGCCCAAACCAGTTATCAGCGTAAGAGAAGAAGCGGATAGACCTCAACCAAGATTAGATCGGTTAACAGGGAAAGGCATGTCCACTGTGGTAGGACGCGTGAGAAAAGATTCAATTTTAGATATTAAGTTTGTCGTGTTATCGCATAACACAATTCGCGGCGCGGCTGGGGGTTCTATCTACAACGCAGAGTTATTAGTGAATGAAGGTTTGTTATAAAAGATTACCCGTTTAGGTATTGACATAATCGCAAGCGCCGTGATATAAACCGCGCAATTAAATACTCGCTCTTATCCAGAGAGGCGGAGGGACCGACCCTGCGAAGCCTCGGCAACCAGACGATTGTTATGGTGCCAATTTCGGCAAATAAGAATAGCGTACGCTATTTATTATCTGGAAGATGAGAGGATGGTATAGACGTATGCCTCTTCTTGTACTTTCAGAAGAGGTTATTTTTTTGCGCGCAAAAGATAACTCTTCTGAAGGGCGGGTAAATTTTATTCACAAGAGGAGTATATCCAATGGCTATTGCAATTCAAGAACGTGAATGGGGTTTCGCAACCCGTCAGTTACACGCGGGCTATTCGCCCGAAGCGACCACCGGCAGTCGCGCTGTGCCGCTGTATCAAACAACGAGTTATCAATTCAAAAGCACAGAACACGCCGCCAATTTATTTGCGCTAAAAGAGTTGGGGAATATTTACACGCGCATTATGAACCCCACCACAGACGTTCTCGAGCGGCGCATTGCTTCGCTGGAAGGCGGCGTGGCAGGGTTGGCGACGAGTTCAGGTCATGCGGCGCAAGCCCAAGCGCTGTTTACGCTGCTGCATGCAGGCGACCATATTGTGTCGTCTTCGCGCTTATATGGCGGCACATACAATCAATTTAAGTACACCTTGCCGAAGTTGGGAATCGAAGTGACGTTTGTAGACCCAACCAACCCGAAGAACTTTGAAGCGGCCATTCAACCCAACACAAAAGTTTTATATGGCGAAACGTTAGGAAATCCTGATATTGCCGTCTTCCCGTTTGAAGAAGTCGCTGAGATTGCCAAGAAACGCCAATTAATTTTGTTAATTGACAATACCTTAGCAACGCCGTATCTCTTCCGCCCGTTTGAGTGGGGCGCGCATATCATTGTGCATTCCACCACCAAATTTATTGGCGGGCATGGCACTTCGATTGGCGGAGTGATTGTGGATGGCGGCAATTATGATTGGAGCAACGGCAAGTTTGAAAACTTCAACACGCCCGACCCTTCGTATCACGGTTTGGTATATTCCACCTTAAGCGAAGCGGGGCTGCCGCCATTCGCCATCAAAGCGCGGGTGCATGTGCTGCGCGATATTGGCGCGTGCCAAGCGCCGTTCAATTCATGGCAAACCATTCAAGGGTTAGAAACGCTCAGTTTACGCATGGAACGCCACGTGCAAAACGCGCAAGCGGTGGCGGAATATTTGGAAAAACATCCAAAGGTTGCTTGGGTGACATACCCCGGATTAAAAAGCCACCCTGATTATGAACGCGCCAAACGATATTTACCAAAAGGCGCCGGCGCAATTTTAGGGTTTGGCATTAAGGGCGGTTTAGAAGCGGGCAAAAAATTTATTGATAGTTTGCAACTGTTTAGTCACCTTGCCAATGTGGGCGATGCCAAAAGCCTTGCTATTCACCCCGCCACCACAACGCATAGTCAATTGACGGAAGAACAGCAAATAAGCGCCGGCGTAAGACCTGATTTCATCCGCTTGAGCGTTGGTCTCGAAGATATTGACGATATTCTTTGGGATTTAGAACAAGCCTTAGCCTAACCCTCCCCCCTTATCCCCTCTCCCAAATTGGGAGAGGGGAACAACACACTATGCCTGTAAAAATTCCAAACACATTACCCGCGCGTTTCATTCTTGAACGCGAAAATATTTTTGTGATGGATGAAGAGCGCGCCTCTCATCAAGATATTCGGGCGTTGCGCGTTGCGATTCTAAATTTGATGCCCACAAAGGTTATCACCGAAACGCAGTTGCTGCGCCTGCTTTCCAATTCCGCTTTGCAAGTGGATGTGACGTTAATACACACCGCCACGCACCAAGCCAAACACACATCGGCTGAGCATTTGCTAAAACATTACGTCACGTTTGATGAAATTAAGAGAGAAAAATTTGACGGGCTCATCGTCACCGGCGCGCCTGTGGAGCAAATGCCCTTTGAGCAAGTGGATTATTGGAAAGAACTGACGCAAATTTTTGATTGGGCTGAAACGCACGTCGAATCTACTTTTAATATTTGTTGGGGAGCGCAAGCCGCGTTATATCATAAATACAACATTCCAAAATATGATTTGCCCCGAAAAATGTTTGGCGTGTATGAGCATCGCCTCTTAAACCCAACCTCAAACTTAGTGCGCGGCTTTGACGATATTTTCTTAGCCCCACATTCACGTCATACTGAAATTCGCGCCGAAGATATTTTTCAGACGGACGAGTTGGAAGTTGTATCTGTATCCGACGAAGCGGGCGTTTACATCGTCGCCTCAAAAGACGGCAGACACATTTTTGTCACAGGTCATTCTGAATATGACCCATTGACTCTCAAAGCCGAATATGACCGCGACGTGAATAAAGGTTTGCCGATTCATATTCCGAAAAATTATTATCCAAACGACGACCCCGCTCAAACGCCTCAAGTCCGTTGGCGCGGACACGCCAATTTGTTATTCTCCAATTGGCTCAATTATTACGTTTATCAAGTCACGCCGTATGATGTGAATGAAATTCCTTAAATCAACCTTAGGGCGATAGACCGCGCAGTATGATGGGTTATCGCCCTACCTCCACTTTTTCACCCGTTCCAAAATTCTTTCCTCGCGCAATTCTTTGCACACTTGCTCTAATTTGGAAGTCGCGCCCTTCCATTCCAAATCGTTCAAACTTTCTTTCAATGGCACATCCTGCCGAAGCGTGGATAATTCTCTAAACAATAAAGCGTCTTGATAATTTGCTTGGAGATTTTCCAACAATGTCGTTGCGCGCCCCAAACTGAACGGAAGTTTTTTCGGGTCTTTGGGAATCGCCTCAATATGCTTAAACTTCGCCAACACAGCGGAGGCGGAAGCCGCGCCCCAGCCTTTAATACCGGGGTAGCCGTCTGCTGAATCCCCTACTAATGCAAGATAATCTGGAATTGATTCTGGTTTCACGCCGAATTTTTCAACCACGCCTTTTTCATCCAAAAGGATTTCACGCCGCCTATCCCAACAAATCACTTTTTTGCCGTCCACCATTTGAGTCAAATCTTTATCCACAGAGCAGATGACGACTTGCTCGACCGATTTTTCTTTTTTGAATTTTGCCGCCGCCGTTGCAATCGCATCATCCGCTTCAAACTTGACCATAGACCAAACAGGCACGCCCAAAGCGGCGACCGCTTTTTCGGCAATTTCAAATTGATTTAAGATAATCGGGTCAACGCCTTCGCTGGTTTTGTAGCCTGCATACATCTTATTGCGAAACGATTCAATCACATGGTCAAACGCCGCCGCCACATGCGTCACGCCTTCGGTTTGCAACAACATCAACAAACTGCGAATGAGCCCAAGCGTTGCGCCCACCTCTTGCCCGCTTAAAGATTTTTTCGGCGGCGCGCCAAAATGCGCGCGAAATAATTCGTATGTCCCGTCAATCAGGTGAACTTTCATTTTATACATTCCTTTCCGCCGCTCCGAAAGTTTTTCAAAAACCTTCGAGGCAGTTTACTTCTTCTGCAACTTAATTAAATCTTTCAACGCTTTCACCAAAGCGGCTTGTTTGGCTTTGATGTCGTTCATATCCGCAAAATACGCCATACGCCTATCTTTATAATCGCCCTCCAGCAAAGCGCTTTTCACTTTGGCTATCATCGGGTTATGAAACACAAGATGGATTCGTTTTGTATCGCGCAGATTAAACGTCGCCAAGTATTCGCCTTTGTAATTGAACGACGGCGCTTTCCATTTTATTTCTTCATTGATATGTTTATCCGCGCTTTTGATGATAGACCGCAACGCTTCCACCTCCGCTTTGAGCGGGTGACTCAACCCCAGCATAAACTCATCCACCGCGTCTGTGCGGCTGACGGTTGAGCCTTTCTTTCGTAACTTCTCCCCCGCTTTGGCTGGCTTAAACGATAAGCCTTTCGCTTTCAACGCTTCTTTCAAAATCCGCACGGCTTTCGGACCCACCCCGTGCATTTGCAACAATTCCGCCTCGCTGAGTTTGGTCAATTGCTTAAGTTGAGTATAGCCTTCAACCGCCAACGCGTTTGTGGCAGGCGAACCAATTTTTGGAAAATCAGATTTTTGTGCAGGCATGAAAATCTCTTTTTCCCTCATCCCCAGCCCTCGCGAAGCATCCCATTGGAGAAGGGAGGCGAGTCCCCTCTCCTTTTGGGAGAGGGGTAGGTTGAGGGTTATGTTTACGCCAATTCCGCTTCAGGCAAGGTTTCGCTTTCTCCATACATATATCTATCGGATAATAATTTGTAGTATTTGGTGTTCATAGCATAGACGGTGAGAATTAAACCAATAATCCCCGTGACTGTGAATACCAATGCAATGCCTCTATCGGGTCCTGTGCCAAACCACGAGCCGATTAAGCCAACGCCCGCGCCGGTGGTCATAAAGGGGATGAAAAATGCCTCCGCGATTGGACCAATGAGAAACGTCGTCAGAGGCGAAGCGGATTGTTCCACGCTGTGAGCGAATCCAAACACTCTGCCTTGTCTTTCATGCGGCACCACTTTTTGTAAAATCGTTTGTTCGGCGGCTTCGATAAACGGCACAACGCTGATGTAAATAAACATTCCGACAGATAGTAACACAATGGAAGGTTGAATGGTAAAAACGGCGGAGATAATCCAAATAATGATGTTGGCGGAGAACATGGCAACCAATGGGTTTTTGCCTAACCCATATTTTGAAATGAATAAACCGCCGACGATGAAGCCGCAACTGATAACGGCAAAAAGCAAGCCCCACACTTCCACCGAAACAAGCGATAAGCCGTAGGCGTCCATCAGCCCCATGAATGCGCCGCCTAAAAAGTTGTTGATGGTGGTGAAGAGGATTAACGCCAATAAGCCGGGAATAGCGGCGACCACTTTATACGTCCCGCGCAAATCCACTTTGCCTTGTTGATGTTCGAGATGCACAATTTCTTTTTCGGGAATTGGCAAAAGCCAAATATGCGTGATGGAAATTATCATCATGCCAATTCCGAGAATCAGCACATAAAACATGCCGCCCGCGCCCACTAAAACGCCGCTGATGGCGGAACAAATTAAAAACGCAATGCCAAAGGCTGTGCCGACCAAACCGTTGGCTTGAGCGCGTTCGTCTTCGGGGATTAAAATCGTCACTAAGGTCGGCACGGCAATGGAGCGAAGATTCCCCGCAATCACGCCTACTAATAGAAGGATATTAAAAACCCAGAGTGTGACGCTGGTTGGGTTCTTCCATGTTTCGGCAGGAAGAGCAAGATACATTCCAAAGCCGATGATATAAATAATCAATGAAATTAAACCCGAAAGAATCATGACGTTCTTTTTCTTGTTATGGTCCACGATGCTTCCGAACCAAATGCCTAAGCTAGCGGTCAGCACAAGATAAATACCCGAAACAATCGAAGTGGCGGTGACAGATTTCGTTTCAAGATAAATGAAAAACACCATCGCAAACCAAACCGTCATGTTGGTGACGTTGGCTAAAACGGTATTGCCTAAAATTTGATAAAAAGTTTTCACATATTCTCCTCATGTCATTGCGAGGAGTGGCAAAGTCACGAAGAAGCAATCTCATTATTAAGTTGAAGATTGCTTCGTCGCAACAAATGCGGCTCGCAATGACATATACTATTTGATATATTGACTCGTCAACGAACGCTTCGCGCTTAACAACTGTTTGGGCGTGCCAGTGAAAATCACTTCTCCGCCTTTGCTGCCGCCTTCGGGACCCATGTCAATAATCCAATCTGCGTTTTTGATGATGTGTAGATTATGCTCAATCACGATGACCGTGTTGCCCGTATCCACGAGGCGGTTTATCACTTCCAGCAAATGCCCAATATCCGACATGTGCAACCCAGTGGTGGGTTCATCCATGACGTAAACGCTCCCCTTTTTGTGCAGTTCGCTCGCCAATTTAATTCTTTGG
>Ga0073934_10000180_pt1 | contig 189431 bp, 170 predicted proteins | sample LarsenN4metaG_FD_76834 | JGI IMG/M metagenome (GOLD analysis project Ga0073934, IMG submission 76834) | Hot spring sediment bacterial and archeal communities from British Columbia, Canada, to study Microbial Dark Matter (Phase II) - Larsen... ... | reverse complement strand
TTCGTGCAGGTCGGAACTTACCCGACAAGGAATTTCGCTACCTTAGGACCGTTATAGTTACGGCCGCCGTTTACCGGGGCTTCGATCAAGAGCTTCGCCTTGCGGCTGACCCCATCAATTAACCTTCCGGCACCGGGCAGGCGTCAGACCCTATACGTCCACTTTCGTGTTTGCAGAGTCCTGTGTTTTTGATAAACAGTCGCAACCCCCTGGTCACTTCGACCCCCTTCCGCTTCAGCCGCGAAGACTTACACGTAGCGGGGGCACACCTTCTCCCGAAGTTACGGTGCTATTTTGCCTAGTTCCTTCATCCGAGTTCTCTCAAGCGCCTTAGGATTCTCTCCTCGCCCACCTGTGTCGGTTTACGGTACGGTCTCTGATACCTGAAGCTTAGGGACTTTTCCTGGAAGCTTGGCATCAACCACTTCGGTTCCGAAGAACCTCGTCATCACGCCTCGGCTAAGCCCTCCGGATTTGCCTAAAGGGCACGCCTACACGCTTAAACCGGGACATCCAACACCCGGCTGGTCTAGCCTTCTCCGTCCTCCCATCGCAGTATCAGATGGTGCAGGAATATTAACCTGCTTCCCATCGACTACGTCTTTCGACCTCGCCTTAGGGGCCGACTCACCCTGCGCCGATTGGCGTTGCGCAGGAAACCTTGGGCTTACGGCGGACAGGGTTTTCACCTGTCTTATCGTTACTCATGTCAGCATTCGCACTTCCGATACCTCCAGCATGCCTCACAGCACACCTTCACAGGCTTACGGAACGCTCCTCTACCACGCATGATTGCTCATGCATCCGCAGCTTCGGTACACGGCTTAGCCCCGTTACATCTTCCGCGCGGGCCGGCATCGACCAGTGAGCTATTACGCTTTCTTTAAAGGATGGCTGCTTCTAAGCCAACCTCCTGGCTGTCTGCGACTTCCCACATCGTTTACCACTTAGCCGTAATTTGGGGACCTTAGCTGGCGGTCTGGGTTGTTTCCCTTTTCACGACGGACGTTATCACCCGCCGTGTGTCTCCCGTGCTTACACTTGCTGGTATTCGTAGTTTGCAATGGTTTGGTAGGAACCGAAGCTCCCCCTAGCCATAGCAGAGCTCTACCCCCAGCAGTGATACACGAGGCGCTACCTAAATAGCTTTCGAGGAGAACCAGCTATCTCCGGGCTTGATTAGCCTTTCACTCCTATCCACAGCTCATCTCCTGCCTTTTCAACGGAAGTGAGTTCGGGCCTCCAGCAGGTGTTACCCTGCCTTCACCCTGGCCATGGATAGATCGCACCGGTTTCGGGTCTACTCCCAGCGACTGATTCGCCCTGTTAAGACTCGGTTTCCCTGCGGCTCCCCTATACGGTTAGCCTTGCCACTGAGAAGTAAGTCGCTGACCCATTATACAAAAGGTACGCCCTCACCCTTGCGGGCTCGGACTGCTTGTACGCACGCGGTTTCAGGTTCTATTTCACTCCCCTATCAGGGGTTCTTTTCGCCTTTCCCTCACGGTACTGGTTCACTATCGGTCGACAGAGAGTATTTAGCCTTGGAGGATGGTCCCCCCATGTTCAGACAGGATTACACGTGTCCCGTCCTACTCAATTTCACGTCATGCACCCTTTCGTGTACGGGGCTATCACCCGCTATGGCCGGCCTTTCCATACCGTTCCACTAGAACACATGACGCTTAAGGGCTAGTCCGCGTTCGCTCGCCACTACTAACGGAATCTCGGTTGATTTCTTTTCCTTCAGGTACTTAGATGTTTCAGTTCCCTGAGTTTCGCTTCCTTGACCTATGTATTCAGTCAAGGATGACCTTGCGGCCGGGTTTCCCCATTCGGAAATCTTCGGATCAAAGCTTGTTTGCCAGCTCCCCGAAGCTTATCGCAGGCTACTACGTCCTTCATCGCCTTCTGTCGCCAAGGCATCCACCACATGCGCTTATTCACTTGACCATATAACCCCAAGCGTTCTGAGGTCATACGTACTGCTAGCTGATTACAACTCGCGAATGCAATATACCCGTCACGTCAGCCGAGAACTTCGTGAGGCTGACGCGACATTTTGATACACCATATCGGTGTATCGGCGCCTTACTGATAACTTCCCGAATTGTTATAGAACACACCCACGAGCGAGTTGCTCATGGTCGTGGCGACTGCCACGGCTCAGCATCCTTGGCAACGAAGATGCTGAGCCGTGGAGGTCGACGCGTCCGGGGTGCCTGAGTTGGTGGAGCCAGTCGGGATCGAACCGACGACCTCCTGCTTGCAAAGCAGGCGCTCTCCCAGCTGAGCTATGGCCCCCTGATAAGTAACTTGCGGCTGATGACTCGTGATTCGGCTGCTTGAATCACCAATCACGAGCTACGAATCGCTGATTGGTGGGTCTGGGTGGACTCGAACCACCGACCTCACCCTTATCAGGGGTGCGCTCTAACCACCTGAGCTACAGACCCGAACTCGCTACCCCGCTGATCAAGCAATTTGTTGTGGGTACTCAACGCCGAAGTATTGGCGTCACAATACTCTAGAAAGGAGGTGATCCAGCCGCACCTTCCGATACGGCTACCTTGTTACGACTTCACCCCAGTCATGAGCCATACCGTGGTAAGCGCCCCCCTTGCGGTTAGGCTACCTACTTCTGGTACAACCCACTCCCATGGTGTGACGGGCGGTGTGTACAAGGCCCGGGAACGTATTCACCGTGGCATGCTGATCCACGATTACTAGCGATTCCGACTTCATGGAGTCGAGTTGCAGACTCCAATCTGGACTACGACCGGTTTTGTGGGATTAGCTCCCCCTCGCGGGTTGGCGACCCTCTGTACCGACCATTGTAGTACGTGTGTAGCCCTGGCCATAAGGGCCATGATGACTTGACGTCATCCCCACCTTCCTCCGGTTTGTCACCGGCGGTCTCCTTAGAGTTCCCAACTGAATGATGGCAACTAAGGACAAGGGTTGCGCTCGTTGCGGGACTTAACCCAACATCTCACGACACGAGCTGACGACAGCCATGCAGCACCTGTCTTGTCGTTCCCGAAGGCACTCCCGCATCTCTGCAGGATTCGACAGATGTCAAGGCCAGGTAAGGTTTTTCGCGTTGCATCGAATTAAACCACATACTCCACCGCTTGTGCGGGCCCCCGTCAATTCCTTTGAGTTTTAACCTTGCGGCCGTACTCCCCAGGCGGAGAACTTAACGCGTTAGCTGCGCCACTAAGAGATTTAATTCCCCCAACGGCTAGTTCTCATCGTTTAGGGCGTGGACTACCAGGGTATCTAATCCTGTTTGCTACCCACGCTTTCGTGCCTCAGTGTCAGTATTGGTCCAGGAAGCTGCCTTCGCCATTGGTGTTCCTTCCGATATCTACGCATTTCACCGCTACACCGGAAATTCCACTTCCCTCTACCATACTCTAGCCATGTAGTATCGAATGCAGTTCCCAGGTTAAGCCCGGGGATTTCACACCCGACTTGCATGACCACCTACGCACGCTTTACGCCCAGTGATTCCGATTAACGCTTGCACCCTCTGTATTACCGCGGCTGCTGGCACAGAGTTAGCCGGTGCTTCTTCTGTCAGTAACGTCAAGGTTCGGCGGTATTAGCGCCAAACTTTTCTTCCCAACCGAAAGTGCTTTACAACCCGCAGGCCTTCTTCACACACGCGGCATTGCTGGATCAGGGTTTCCCCCATTGTCCAATATTCCCCACTGCTGCCTCCCGTAGGAGTCTGGACCGTGTCTCAGTTCCAGTGTGGCTGGCCGTCCTCTCAGACCAGCTACCGATCGTCGCCTTGGTAGGCCTTTACCCTACCAACTAGCTAATCGGACTTAGGCTCATCTAATGGCGCGAGGTCTTGCGATCCCCCGCTTTCCCCGTAAGGGCGTATGCGGTATTAGCTAACCTTTCGGTTAGTTATCCCCCACCACAAGGCAGATTCCTAAGCATTACTCACCCGTCCGCCACTCGCCACCCATAGGTATTGCTACCTACTGTGCTGCCGTTCGACTTGCATGTGTTAGGCATGCCGCCAGCGTTCAATCTGAGCCAGGATCAAACTCTTCAGTTTAATCACTGCGACTGCTTTAGGCAGTCAATCTTGGCTCGATGGTCACTGTTCAAAACTCGAAGTACTCCTCGATTGAACAATACGCCACCGAAATGCTTTGGTGACGCCTGCTCATCGACGCGAGCACCCACACAAATTACTTGATCAGGCTGATTTTTAGAGAGCGTGTCGGGGAACGAGCCCCGACCAAGAGGGTGCGCATTATACGCCGCGACCTCGGGTCGTCAACACCCCACTGGCAAAATATTTGCTGCACCCGCGTCAAGGCCCGCCCCCAGCGGCGAGCGCGGATCCGGGCCACAACCAAACCGTTGCTTGCAGGTCGAATATCTTGGCATAAGCTTTGAGTGTTGCGAAGCCCGGCGGCAGGGCTGATTTTGCCGCAGATCAGCGAACCTTCGACCCCTGGAGCCCCGATGAATATGCACCGGATGTCCGCGCCCTGGCGTGGTGGCCTGACAGCAGCCCTCCTCGCCATAGCCCTGCCGGCTGCGGCCGGGATGTACAAGTGGACGGATGCCGACGGCCAAGTCCATTACACCCAGAGCCCGCCCCCTGCCGGGGTGCAAGGTGAGGCGTTGAAGGCGCCGCCCAAGGTGGATAGCGAGAGCGCCGTCGAGGAACTCGAGGCCCGGCAAAAGGGGTTCGACGAGCGCGTTAAGGACAGGGCCAAGGCCGAGGCGGAAGCCGCCAAGACGTCCGACCAGGCGGCGGAGAAGGCCCGGTACTGCGAACACCTCCGGGCCGATCTTGCCGGCCTGCAGACGGCCCAGCGCATCTTCACCGGGGAGGGCGCCGACCGGCGCAGGCTGGGGGAAGACGAGCGTCAGGCCAAGATCAAGGACATCGAGGCCAAGCTCGCCAAGGACTGCGGCTAGGCTCTCCGCAGGCACACTGCCGTCCGCCCGCGCCACGGCGGGCCCTCGCTCTGGGCTGGCCCGCCGCTTTTGTTTGTCAGCCGCACGCATGGCGTAGAATCACGCCCTTACAGCCCAACCCGGTGCCGGAGCCCACGATGCGGTACACCAAGTTGCTCATCCCCACCCTGCGCGAGGTCCCGGCCGATGCCGAGATCATCAGTCACCAGTTGATGCTGCGCGCGGGCCTGATCCGCAAGCTCGCCGCGGGCATCTATACCTGGCTTCCGGTGGGTCTGCGGGTGCTGCGCCGCATCGAGAACATCGTGCGGGAGGAGATGAACCGCGCCGGCGCGCAGGAGGTCCTCATGTCGGGCGTGCTGCCGGCCGAGCTCTGGCAGGAGTCCCTGCGCTGGGAGGAGTACGGGCCGGAGCTGCTGCGGCTGAAGGACCGCCACGACCGCGACTTCTGCCTGGGGCCCACGCACGAGGAGGCCATCACCGACCTCATCCGTCGTGAGATCCGCAGCTACAAGCAGTTGCCGGCGAACTTCTACCAGATCCAGATGAAGTTCCGCGACGAGATCCGGCCGCGCTTCGGTGTCATGCGGGCGCGGGAGTTCCTGATGAAGGATGCCTATTCCTTCCACCTGACCCAGGAATCCCTCGTAGAGACCTACCGGCAGATGCACGAGACCTATACGCGCATCTTCTCGCGACTGGGACTGCGTTTCCGCGCCGTGCTCGCCGACACCGGCAACATCGGCGGCAGCGGCTCGCACGAGTTTCACGTGCTGGCCGAGACGGGCGAGGACCGCATCGCCTACTCTGACAGCGGCGATTACGCCGCGAACGTCGAGATGGCCGAGGCTCTTCCTCCAGCCGGGGCTCGTCCCGCCCCAGGGGCGCCGATGGGCGTGGTGAACACCCCGGACGTCCACACCATCGAGGCGCTGAGCGCCTTCCTGAACGTACCCGCCAGCCAGACCGTGAAGACCCTGGTCGTCGACGCCGCGGGGGGCGGGGTGGTCGCCCTGGTGCTGAGGGGGGACCATGAGCTCAACGCGGTGAAGGCCGCCAAGCTCGACGGGGTCGCCTCGCCGCTGCGCATGGCGGACCCGGCCATCGTTCGCCGGCACGTGGGATGCGACGTTGGTTCCATCGGTCCGGTCGGCCTGAAGTGCCCGGTACTCGTAGACCGTGCCGCCGCAGCGCTTGCCGACTTCGTCTGCGGCGCCAACGAGGACGGCAAGCACCTCACCGGCGTCAACTGGGGGCGCGATTGCCCCGAACCGCTGGCCGTGGACATACGCAACGTCGTGGAGGGGGACCCCAGCCCCGACGGTAAGGGCAGCCTCAAGATCACCCGCGGCATCGAGGTGGGCCACATCTTCCAGTTGGGCACCAAGTACAGCAAGGCCATGAAGGCCACCTGTCTGGACGAGAAGGGCAAGGCGGTGGAGATGATCATGGGATGCTACGGCATCGGCGTCTCGCGGCTGGTGGCCGCCGCCATCGAGCAGAACCACGACGAGCGGGGCATCATCTGGCCGGAGGCCATCGCGCCGTTCACGGTGGCACTGGTGCCCGTTAGCATGCACAAGTCCGAGCGGCTGCGCCTGGCCGTGGAGGAAATCTACGGGCGCCTGTGCGCCGCCGGCGTCGACGTCCTGCTCGACGACCGCCAGGACCGCCTGGGCGTCATGCTCAATGACATCGAACTGCTGGGCATCCCGCACCGCCTGGTGCTCAGCGATCGAGGGCTGGATGCAGGCACCGTGGAATACCAGGGGCGCCGGGACGCCGCCAAGCAGGACCTGCCCCTGGGCACGATCGTGGAGTTCCTCCGGGCTCGTATCGCAGCGGCGCTCGCCTAGCGTTCGCGCATACTTGCCGCACCGCGGCCAATTCCTGGCTGCCGGACGGCCTTGCCGGGGGACTCAGCGGACCGAAAACTCGGTCCAGCCCTCGTCCTCGGCGGTGTTAGCAATCACTCCGTTCACCGCTGCCTGGGGCGGCCCACGATGCAGCCACTGCCGAAACTCCTCCAGGGCGGCGGGTGAGCCGGAGGCCATCACCTCCACGCGACCGTCTGGCAGGTTACGCACCCATCCGGTTATCCCCAGGCGCCGCGCCTCCCTCTGCGTGTAGGCGCGGTAGCAGACGCCCTGGACCCGTCCGGAGATGAGGCAATGGATGGCGGAGTTCATGACTTACCCTCGGCCAATTGCGGCGCGCGACCACCGTGCGCCGTCGCCAGGCGCGGCTCGTGCGGAGGCCGTCGCACGGCTGCTAGAATCCCGGCCCAAAGATAAGGGGGAGGCGGCATGAAGGCAAAGGTCACCATTTACCACAACCCGCGCTGCTCGAAATCGCGCCAGACGCTCGCCCTGCTCCGGGAGCACGGCGTCGAGCCCGAGGTCGTCGATTACCTGAAGACCCCGCCTGACGCCGCGACCCTGAGGCGGCTCCTACGACGGCTCGGCATCAAGGCGCATCAGTTGCTACGGACCAAGGAGGCAGAATACAAGGCCGCCGGGCTGGACCGCCCCGGTGTCACCGAAGCCCAGGCGATCGCCGCCATGGTGGAGCATCCCATCCTGATCGAACGCCCCATCGTGGTGGTCAAGGATCGCGCGGCGCTGGGACGCCCCCCCGAAGCCGTACTGAAGCTGCTCTGAGGCCGGCACCGAAGGCCGGCATGACTGAGATCCTCGTCCTCTACTACAGCCGCCACGGTGCCACCGCGCAGCTGGCCCAGTACGTCGCCCGCGGCGTCGAGCAGGTCGACGGCTGCAGCGCGCGCCTGCGCACCGTACCCGCCGTCTCCACGGTCGCGGAGGCGACCGAGGGCGCCGTGCCGGAGAAAGGCGCGCCTTACGCCACCCACGAGGACCTGCGCGACTGCGATGGCCTGGCGCTGGGTTCCCCGACACGCTTCGGGAACATGGCGGCGCCGTTGAAGTACTTCCTCGATGGCACCGGCGACCTCTGGATCTCCGCGACGCTGGCGGGCAAGCCGGCCGCGGTGTTTACCTCCACGGGCAGCCTGCACGGAGGGCAGGAGAGCACCCTGCTCACCATGATGGTGCCGTTGCTGCATCACGGCATGCTGCTCCTCGGCTTGCCCTATTCCGAGGGCGGGCTCATGACCACGCGCAGCGGCGGCGGGCCGTACGGCGCCTCGCACCTGGCCGGCGCCGGCTCGAATCAGCCCGTGACGGAAGAGGAGAGGAAGCTAGCCATCGCCCTCGGCCGTCGCCTGGCGGCGACGGCGCGCGCCCTGCGGCGTGACCGCATCCAGGCTGCGCAACAGCAGCAGCAATAGTCCTGCCCGGAGCGCCGCCCCCCGCCCAGGGAGGCGGCGCGCATTGCGGCTATTCCAGAATGGCCTTGTAGCTGGCGTAGGTGGCCGCGCACAGCAGCGGACCGACGACCAGCAGCCCCAGGAACATCGGCAATGCGGCGATGAAGGTGAGGATCACCGCGACGATGCCGTAGACGATGAACGGCACGATGTTCTGCAGACAGGCGCTGAAACTGCCCTTGATGGCATCCACGGGCGGGACCTCCTGGAACATCACCAGCGGACCGGCATAGACGAAGGCCATGCCGATCAGGAAACCGGCGACGAGCCCGATGATCAGGGAAAGACCCATGCCTCCGGCCGCTGCCATGCCGGCCCCCGCCTCCCCGCCCATCAGCGCCCCGCCTATCAGCGCCGAACCGCCCATGATGAAGATGAGGATGACCAGCACGACGCCGACGGCGATGTACAGCGCTCCGAGGGTCAGCATCGGTCCGCGCTTGCGCGCGTCCGTCAACGGCGCGAACAGCGTCTCGATGCTGATGTCGCGGCCCTGATCGAGCTCGCGCGCGGCGTGCATCATGCCGGTCATCAACGCCGGCGTGATGAGAGCCAGCGCCAGTCCGCCCAGTATCGGAATGATGCCCAGAACGATCATGACGACCAGATAAACGATGATCAGCGCTATCCACATGCCAGGATTGAGCTTGAACAGCCGCCAGCCCTCCGACAGCCAGGTCATGGCACTACCCGCGTCAACTTGCTTGATGTTCATCGGCTTTCCCCAGTTTTTTGTCTTGCCCGGTTTTGACGTGATTGGGCGGCGCGGAGGCACTCCGCTACTCGTCCAGCAGCGATCTCACGAATGGGATTGTAACGTGCCGGTGCGCCGAGAGTGAGGCCCGGTCCAGCCGTTCCATGAAGGCACACAGGCTGCCGACGTCGCGCGGATGACGACGCAGCACGTACTCCACGACCCCGGGACCCAGGGTCAGGCCGCGCTGGCGGCCACGCTCGAGCAGCAGGTCGCGCTTGTGCTCCTCACTCAGCGGGCGCAGCTGGTACACCAGTCCCCACTCCAGGCGCGACCGCAAGTCCGGAAGTACGATCGGGCTGGCGCGCGGCGGCGCCCTCCCGCTCGCCACGACTGTGCGACCTGCGTCGCGCAGGCGGTTGTAGAGCGCGAACAAGGCGCGCTCCCAGGCGTCGTTGCCGGCGACCGCATCCAGGTCGTCGACACATACCATCGCGCAGCTCTCCAGGCCGTCGCAGATCTCCGGCCCGTGCCTCATCGCTCCCGGCAACGGCAGGTAGCTCACGGCCACGGGCCGGTCGGAGCCGGCGCTCGCTGCGTGACACATCGCCTGCAACAGATGGCTCTTGCCGGTGCCAGGCGGCCCCCATAGGTACGCGGACTGCGCCGATTCCAGTGCGCTGAGACGGCGCAGCGCGCCGAGCACCTCCTCGTTTCCGCCGGGGAAGAAGCTGTCGAAGACGGCCGACTGATCGCGGTGAAAGTCGAAGGAAAGCTGCGCGCCGGCACGCACGGTCGTGCTCATGGCGTGTAGAAGGAACTCTGCAGATACAGCTCCTGGGAATGCCGCAGCGGGACCAGCGCGACGGCGGCGACCGGCAGCGCCAGCAGGACGCCGAAGAATCCGAAGAGTTGGCCGCCGGCCATCACGGCGAAGATGACGGCCACGGGGTGCAATCCAATCCGATCGCCCACCAGCCAGGGTGAGAGCACGAAGCCCTCGATGAGCTGGCCGACGCCGAAGACGGCCACGACGTAGAACAGATGCACGGCATCGCCGTACTGGATCAATGCCGCGAACCCCGCCAGTACTATTCCAACGATGAAGCCGAGGTAGGGAACGAAACTGACCAGCCCGGCCAGCATTCCGATCAAAAACGCGGAGTCCAGGCCGACCGCCCACAACCCGACGGTATAGATGAACGCCAGCCCCAGCATGACCAGCAACTGGCCGCGCAGAAACTGCGCCAGCACCGCGTCGCACTCGCGCGTCAGGCGCACGACCGTCGGCTCGACCGAGCGCGGAATCAGGGCATGTACGTGGCGTACGAGAACGTCCCAGTCGCGCAGAAGGTAAAAGGTCACCACCGGAATGAGCAGCAGGTAGGCGAGCGCAGCGAACAACGCCTGGCCCGAGGCGGTCACCTCCGCCAGCACTTGGGTCACGGCCTTGCCGACCTGCCCCCAGTGCTCCGTGACCGCCTGCCGCACGGTGTCGAGATCGATGGTCGCGTCCGCGAGACCGGGCAACGCCAGCAGGTATGGCAGCACCCGCTCCTGCAGCCACTGTATGCCCTGCGGGATCCGTTCGATCAGCACCAGGGCCTGCTTCTGCAGCAGCGGGATCATGATGAGCAGGAAGGTGACGCCGAGCAGCGCCATCACCACGAAGACGACCACCACCGCGATGGTGCGCGAGAGCCCTCGCCGCTCCAGACGATCGGTCAGCGGGTCGCCGAGATAGGCGAGGACCGCCGAGACCATGAAGGGCGTCAGCACCGGCGCGAGACGGTAGAGCAGCCACCCGGCCGCCACGACCACGATCAGGATCATGAGCCGTTGTAGGTCGGTCACGCGCGGGGATCCCTATTGCGGGGGTGCCGCCGCGGCCGGGACGGGAGCCGGTTCCACGAAAACGAATCGCCCCGCGGCACCGCCCGCTGCCGGGCGCAATACCTGCCCGGAGCCGATACCCTGCGCGAGCACCGCCATACCCCCGGCCGCGATGACCCTGAACGTGACCACGCCCGGCTCAAGTCGGCGGACGCGCACCAGGCTGACCCCGGGGACCGTGCGGAGGTAGGTCTCGACCCGGCCGAACTGCTGCGTATTCGTGATGCCCTCGACCTGCAGGTCCACCGCCTCCGTGGTCGTCGCGCTTCCCGCGGCCACCGCTGGTGCGGCGAGCGCATCGGCCCACTGATCGACACCCTGCGCCACCACCTCCTCCAGGGTCGGCCCCTGGGCGACCCAGGTGGCACCGTGCTCGCCTCGCAACAGCGTGAAGCGGCCCCGCCACGCGCCATCGCCGGCCCTGGTGATGACGGCGCTTGCCAACTCCTGGGCGCCGTACGGCGCCGAGGCCTGCTGCAGCTTGGCGGGGACGCCCTGCTTCAGATCGGCCAACGTCGGCGCATCGGCCGCCGCCGGATCGACTTTCGGCAGCGCCAGAGGCAGGCCACGCCGCTCCATGTTAAGTCGCAGTGCCACGGTCGTCGGGTCCTGGCCGTCCGTCGTGGAAATCGTGCCGGCCCCGTCCTGCTCGGTGGCCGCCCAGACCAGCACCAGCGGTCGATTCGACTGCCACGAGGGCAAGCCGGCGTTGGCGAGCAAATCGCGCACCGCCGCCTCGTCGAACTGCACCCACAGCAAGGTGCCAGCGGCCGTTGCCTCGCTGGCGGCCACGTCGCGGTATTGGTACTGCAGCACGTAGTTGCCGGCGTCCTGGAGCAACTCCGGCCGGCTGTCCACGGCCTTGCGATCGCCGGCTATCTTGATCAGCACCTGCCGCAGAGCCGCCCGGTTCGCCTCGGCGCGCGCGGTCTCGCTCCGGTCGGCGACCGGCACCAGGGCCTCATCCATGGCGGCCACGACGGCTGCGCGGACGCCGGGGGCGATGGCCACCACGGTCCAGAGCGCGACGAGGCACGCCACACCCAGGTCGCGTATCACGCCTCGAAGTCTTCGCATGCTGTAACGATTCGGTTTGCCCGGGGGAATTAGCCTGAAGGGGTGCACGCTATGCGATGGATTCGGTGCGCGTCAAGTTTGCCGGCGCCGGGGGCGACCGCTAACATTGCCGAGTGAAAAGCTCAGGTCCGTCCAGTCCCAATCTCAGCTACAAGGACGCCGGCGTCGACATCGACGCGGGCGAGGCGCTGGTCGACAACATCAAGCCACTGGCGCGACGGACGATGCGTCCGGAGGTGCTCGGGGGGATCGGCGGCTTCGGGGCCCTGGTGGAGGTCTCGAAGCGGTTCCGGAATCCCGTCATGGTCGCCGGAACCGACGGTGTAGGCACCAAGCTCAAGCTCGCGTTCGAACTGGGCCGGCACGACACCATCGGGATCGACCTCGTGGCGATGAGCGTGAACGACATCCTGGTGCTGGGCGCCGAACCGGTCTTTTTCCTCGATTATTACGTCTGCGAGCGCCTGGACGTGGCGGTCGCCACCGACGTCATCAAAGGAATTGCGCACGGCTGCGAGCTCGCCGGGTGCGCGCTGATTGGCGGGGAGACGGCCGAGCACCCTAACGCCTTTCCCAAACAGGAGTACGATCTCGCCGGATTCGCGGTGGGGCTGGTCGAGAAAGACGAGATCATCGACGGCCGGTCGATCGCGCCGGGCGACATGGTGCTGGCTCTCGCGTCCAGCGGCCCGCACTCCAACGGCTACTCGCTCATCCGCAAGATCGTCGAGGTCTCCGGGGCCGACCTGCGCGCCGAGCTTGCCGACGGCAGGACGCTGGGCAACGTGCTGCTGGAACCGACGCGCATCTACGTGAAGACGGTGCTGGCGCTGTTGCAGGAGATGCCGGTGAAGGGCATCGCGCACATCACCGGCGGCGGCATCACCGAGAACGTCCCCCGCATCCTCCCGCCGGGCTGCGCGGCAGCGGTGTCGACGGCATCATGGAAGCTGCCCGCGGTGTTCCAGTGGCTGCAGGAGAAGGGCGGCGTGGCCGGCGAGGAGATGTTCCGGACCTTCAACTGCGGGGTCGGCATGGTCATTGTCATAGCCCCGGAGCATCTGAACGCAGCGCTGACCTTCCTGCGCGCCGCGGGCGAATCGGCATGGAAGCTCGGCGAGATCGAGCCGGCCGACGGCGCCGAACCGCACGTGCGTTACGTCTGATCCGCCGCGCCCCCGCGGCCGCCGCCTCCCTTGCCTCGCACGGCCGTGAGAAAGCCGCGGATGATGTTCACCTCGTTGCGGTCCAGGCCGGCGCGGTTGAAGAGACGGCGAACCCGGCGCATCAACCGCCTTGGCTTGGCCGGGTCGAGAAACCCCGTTTCGATCATCGTCTGCTCCAGGTGGGCGTACAGCCGCGCCATTTCGTCGCTGGTAGCGGGCGGGGAGTCGTTCACCATCTCCACGGCTGCAGCCTGCTGTCCCGCCAGCCAATTCATGCGCAGCTGGTAAGCCATGACCTGCACGGCGGCGCCGAGGTTCAGGGAGCTGAAGTCGGGATCGCTCGGGATTTGAACCACCGCCTGGCAGAGTTCCAGCTCGTCGTTGGTCAGCCCGGAGTGCTCGCGGCCGAAGACCACGGCGACCTCGGTGTTCTCTGCCATCGCCAGGACGCGCGTGGCGGCCTCGCGCGGGTCGAGAACCGGCCAGGGAATGGTGCGCGTGCGGGCGCTCGTGCCGATGACCCACCCGCAGCCGTCGAGGGCCGCTTGCAGACTGTCGGCCACCTGCGCGCGCACCAGCAAATCGTCGGCGCCGGCCGCCATGGCGGTGGCCGCGGCACAGGGGAACTCGCGCGGGCTGACGAGGGCCAGGCTGCGCAGCCCCATGGTCTTCATCGCGCGCGCCGCCGCGCCGATGTTGCCGGGGTGCGTGGGCTCGACGAGGACGATGCGGATGCGGCGCAGCGGATTGTCCATGGCGGGCATTTTGCAAACATGGGCGAGCGTACGGCAACGGCGCGTCGGCTACAATCGGCGCCACGACCGGGAAACCTGGTCGGACAGCAGAGACCGAACTCGGGATTGGGCCGATCTGCCGGGCTGGACATTGGCCGACGAGGCCCCAACAGGCGTCAGCGGAAGGCAAGTGGACGACGCGAGATGTCGCCGTCCGCAGGCGCGGAGGCCCACGTAGCGACGAACCACGCATGAAGAAAGATCTACTCCTCGCATTGGGGGTGACGATAGCGACGCTGGCGATATCGCTGGCCGGCATACGCTTGTTCATGCCCCAGCTGCTCCGCATTGCCCCCGATCTTCAGGTGGTCGAACTCGACGAGCGGATTCCAGCGTTTTACGAGAACGTCTTCAACGCCAAGAGCGACTGGCATGAAGACGGGTACCTGTACAACGACCCCATCACGATGGTGCGAGCGCCCCCATTCTATCCCGACCTGGTGGAAGCGGGTCCTAATGATGTGCTCGGATTCCGGAACAGATCCGTACCGAACGTGGCAGACATCATCGCGATTGGGGACAGTCAAACCTATGGTAACAATGCGCCCCTCGAGGGCAACTGGCCGAGCTGGATGAGGAAGGCCATTGCCGAGAAGCGCCCTATCGTATATGCAATGGCAACCGGCGGATGGGGTGCGGTGCAATACCTCGACATGTTCAGGCATGCGATGCGATTTCAACCGCGCATCGTCATCGTCGCATTCTACACGGGCAACGATTCTCTGGATTCGTTTCAGGCGGCATATAACATCGAGCAATGGTCATCCCTGCGCGTGGATCCCTCGCTCGACAAGACCGCAATGTCTTCGATCATCGTGCCCAAGGCAGCGGAGGATCTATGGCCCGTCTGGTTCCGCGACGGCGTCAAGACGGTATTCACGCCCGGACGCAGGCTGGCATCGAACGACACAAGCAACAGCGCCGCAAGGGTTGGCTACGAGATTATGGCGGAGGCGGCTCGCACCATCGCCGCGGAAGCAAGCGGAAAGACGAGGGTCGTCATGACCATCATCCCGACCAAGGAGCTGGTTTACGCACCAAGACTGGAACAGGAGAAGATCGCGCTCCCTCCGAGATTCTCAAACCTGATCCAGGCAGAGAAACTCAACATCCAGAGACTATCAGCGACGCTGAAGGGACTCGCCGACGTCATATATGTCGATGTGGTGGCGCCGCTGCAGCGCGCGGCTCTCGGTAGCGAACAGCTTTATCCGGACAATGACAGTGGGCACCCCGCGGAAGGCGGGTACAAGGTAATCGGTGACGCGGTGGCCAGGACTGTCGCACCACTGATCCCCGACTCTCCGCAGGGACTCGTGGCCGTGATGGACGAGAGTCAGCAGCACTATCAGCTATATCTGGTGACTGAGGGGGACCTGTGGGACATCAATGACACAAAGGTCCTGGAGGCCAACGGATGGTCTGGAGATGAACAGCCAATGACCGTCATGGAACACGACCTTGCCGGCCTGAGGAGACGCGGCCCGCTATCTGAAGTCGACCCAGCACGGTTTGGTCCAAATGTCGATTACGCGCGAACCCGCACCCCGTTTCAAACCCCGGACTCGTGACGCTCGACGTCGCGTTACACTTTCTCACTTGACCCATCCAGGATATCTGCCGCAATGCATCCGTTCGTGAACATTGCCGTACGCGCGGCCCGCAAGGCCGGCGACATCATCCTGCGCTACATAGACCGGGCACCCCAGCTCGACGTGGACGCAAAGAGCCGGAACGATTTCGTGAGCGAGGTCGATCGCCGCTGCGAGACCGCCATCATCGACGTGATCCGCAACGCCTACCCGGGGCATGCAATCCTGGCGGAGGAGTCGGGCCGACACGACGGTTCCGAGTACGAATGGGTGATTGACCCGCTCGACGGCACCACCAACTTCCTGCACGGCTTCCCACAGTATGCCGTCTCGATCGCCTGCAAGCACAAGGGGGAGATTGCTCATGGGGTGGTCTATGACCCGCTCAAACAGGAGCTGTTCGCGGCAAGCCGCGGCAGCGGCGCGGTGCTGAACGATCGCAGGATCCGCGTGAGCAGACAGCGCACGCTCGAGGGGGCGCTCATCGGCACCGGCTTCCCTTTCCGCGAAAACGCGAACATCGACCGTTACCTGACGGGACTGAAAGCGCTCATGCAGACCACCGCCGGCGTGCGCCGCGCCGGCGCAGCGTCGCTGGATCTTGCCTACGTCGCGTGCGGGCGGTTGGACGGCTTCTGGGAGTATGGACTCAAGGAGTGGGACCTGGCCGCGGGCGCGCTGCTCATCCTCGAGGCCGGCGGCCTGGTGAGCGAGCCGGACGGCGGCGACCGATTCCTGCAGAGCGGAAATATTCTTGCGTCGACGCCGAAGCTCACCGACGCGCTGCAGGCCTCGCTCAGGGCCTGCGCCGGAGCTCACTCCGCCGGGGAAGCCTGACCTATCGCAATTGCTCGCGACAGCACGGCTTCGAGCTGTTCGCCCCGCTGCTGCCAATCCGACGCGGCGACCGATACCGGTCGCCGACTGCGGAGCATCCTCCGAACCGCGACGGCGAGGCTCGAGGCATCACCCGGCCGGTACAGCGCCTCGCGGTTGCCTTCCATGATTCGCGAGACCTCTCCGACCGCCGCCGCTACCAGCGGCGTCCCGCAGGCGATCGCCTCCATGAGCTTCTGCGGAAAGCAGTACCTTCCGAATGCGGAGTCGATGTTGCTGACCACGGCGACGTCCAGCGCGGACAGCAGCACCGGCACATCCAGGGGCGAGAGGGCTCCCAGATCTCGAATTCGCGGGTGTCGATACCGATTCGGGGTGCCGTCGCGGGGACCCGCGTACACAAGCCAGAGGTTCGGCTCGGCAGCTGCGAGCTGCAGGAACGCCTCGAAGACCTCGGCAATCCCGCGCGATCTTGTCAGCGATCCGGCCACCCCCATGATGCGGGCCTGAGCCGGCAACCCCAGCTGCCGCCGCGAGGCAGCGCGGTCGCGAGAATAGAAAACGCGCGTATCGACCCCATTTCCGATGACGACCGGCGCGCGCGCCAGGCGGTAGGCGGGGACCATCCATTCCGCCAGCGTCGAACTCACCACGGTCAAGGCGGCCGCGCGCCGGCTCGCCGTCCGCAACCCCTGGATCACGCCAGGAAGGCGGGACGCGGAAAAGCTCTCGTAGTTGTCGTAAAAGTCCAAGACCGTTGGAATCCTGTATTTCCGGCTTAACCAGCCGCCGAGGATTCCGTGATACGCATCAGACGTGGCCCACACGACATCGGGGCTGAAATCCCGCACCGCGCGGCGGAGATCGCTCAGGTAGCCATACAGGCCCGTTCCCAACGGTCCCAGGTTCACCGACGACCAAGTCAGCCTCTCGATGTCGTCCCACCGGTATGCCCCCGCACGACGGAAGCGATAACTGAGAGCGATACCATGGACTGCGTGCCCACGACGCGCCAGCGCGGCGGGCATCTCGAAAACCCGCCCATAGCGATCATCGAGTAGGTCTCTTCCGGTGTACTGCCGCTTGCTGAGGACAAGGACCCGCATGGGGAAGGCGCCTGGATTCAGGGAATGATCATCAGCTGCGCCCATGCCTTGCGCGCGACCTCGCCCAGCGTATCGAGGCGAACCCCTTTTCCGCGCCGGATCCTGTCGCGCAGCGCCAGTTTCACGCCCGTCTGCGTCCTGATCCACGCCCGTGTCATGCGCAACTCCCGGACATAACCCGAGTACAGCCACCTGCGTATCTTCCAGGGCATCATTCCCCAGTCGAGCAAACCGTTCGAAATGAAGTGCGGTCCAAACACCTTGACGCCATGGAAATGATAGAAGAGCAGTGGATGGCCCCCAATCCGCAAACCGGCCGGAGTGTACTCGATGCTCTCCGTTGACCAGTTCCAGGGTGCCAACCCGGCCCCCTTGTGACTCGACACCACCAGGGCATCTCCGTAAAGGCGCGGCCACTCGTCCAGGTACTTCTGGTCCGCATAGCGTTCCGGCTCCACTCGGTCGTAGCACCATTCCAGGCACTGCTCGTGCCAGCGTCTCAGGCATTGCAGTCCGGCCTCGTCCCGGCGAAAGGTCTGATACTGCACGTTGTAACGTCCGTACATCACATGGTCCGTGAGGTGGGACGGATAACGATGCTCCGTGATCAGGATAGACTTCGAGCCGAGTTCGTTCATCAGTGCCTGCGGCGACCCGTAGAAGAAGAGATCCGCATCCACGTAGGTGATCCGATCGATCTCCCTGTTCGTCTGCATGAGGTACAGCGGCAGTCCTGGGCTCAGGGTGAAGTAGTACTCAACGAGGCTCCGATTGCGCCTCGCGGACTGGTAGCGGGGTTCCCATCGTTCTAGCGCGGACAGCCCGATCACCTCCAGATTTGGAGGATTCAGCCGCCGGAGGATCTCCTCGACGGCATGATCCAACGCCAGCACATGGAGATGGAAATCGGCAGCGCAGACCCGCATTGACCGGTACATAGTCAGGCCCCTGACGAGGTAGTTGCTGTCGAAGTAGGTGCAGAAATGATTCATGGACGGCTAGGTGGCCGGTCGGGACTACCGAAGGCACCGCGTGACCGCCGCACATACCGTCTCGACCTGCTCCAATGTCATCTCCGGAAACATCGGGAGACTCAACACGCGTGATACTACGCTTTCCGTGTTCGGTAAGGCGACGGGTCGAAAAGACTCGTCGTCATAGGCGGGCTGCTGGTGCACCGCCCTGGGGTAGTGAACCAGAGTCGCAACTCCCAGGTCGGCGAGTGCCTTCTGCAGCTGGTCACGTTGAGGTGCCTGAATGACGTACTGGTGATAAACGTGTTCTGCGCCCGGGAACCGCCGCGGCTTGGCGATGCAGTCGGCATCGATTCTCTCATCGTACAACTCCGCGATGCGCCGCCGCCGCCGATTGTCGTCGTCCAAGACGGCCAGTCGTACACGCAGAACCGCGGCTTGCAGTTCGTCCAGCCGCGAATTGACGCCAAACTTCCGACTGACATACCGAGTCTCCCAGCCGTACTCCCGCAGCGCGCGAAGTGGCTTCAGGTGGCGCTCGTCGGATCCCACCACTGCACCGCCGTCACCGAAGGCGCCGAGATTCTTTGTCGGGTAGAAACTGAAACAGCCGAGGTCGCCCCAGGTACCGACAGGGTGTCCATCCAGACTGGCGCCGTGCGCCTGCGCGCAGTCCTCCACCACCGGCAGCCCGTACTCACGGGCGATCGCGAGTATTTCCGGCATGTCCGCCGGTTGACCGTACAGGTGCACGGCCACGACCGCTTTCGCCCTGCCCGCCGTACATTCGAGCGCTTCGCGCAGGCTCCGGGGCGACATGGTGTATCGTTCCTGATCCACGTCCACGAACAGGGGAACCGCGCCAATCCTGGCAATTGCCGCCACGGTGGCAACCGCCGTGTGAGAAACTGTGACGACGCCGTCGCCGGGACCGACTCCGAGCACCCGCAGCGCGAGTTCGACAGCGTCCGTGCCGCTCGCCACTCCGACCGTCCAGGCGGCGCGATGAGCGGTCGCAAACTCGGACTCGAAATTCCGAACCTCGTCTCCGAGTACGTACCGACCGCTCGCCAGGACGCGCCGAATGGCTGCCTCGATAACGTCGCGTTGCCTAAGATATGCGGAGACCGGGCTCGATTGTGGTATCAAACGTAGTGCTCCATGTTGTGCCGATAGTACTCCAACGTTCTCTGCAGACCTGTCCTCAGCGAGACCCGCGGTCGCCATCCGAGCGCCGCCTCGATCGCGGCGAAGTTGCAGTAGCAGTCTCCGATATCGATCCTGCGGCGTTCCTCCGGGAACTCCCTTGTCTCGAAGCTGCCACTGCCGTTGATTTCAACGAGCATCTCTCCCAACTGGCGCAGGTTGACCACTTCCGGAGACCCCAGGTTGAAGATACGCCCGTCCGCCCTTTCGCTTAGCGCTGCCGCGAGGCACGCGTCTGCCACGTCCTCCACGTAATTGAAGTCCCGCAGCTGGGCACCGCCCCAGATCTCGAAGGGCTCGCCGCTGAGCACACGTCGGATCCATACTCCAAGGAAGGTCTGTCTGGCATCCACAATGCGCATGCCTGGGCCATAGGTGTTCGTGAGCCGAAACACGCACGTTCGCATTCCGTAGACCTCGTGATACAGGCGATGAAACCATTCGCCGGCCAGCTTGTTTATGCCGTTCACGTCGACCGGATGGACCCGATGCGCCTCGTCGACGGGCAGATACACGGGCCGTCCGTAGACCTGTCGCGTGCTGGCAAAGAGTATCTTTGCTCGCGGATTGACGTGGCGAAGCGCCTCGAGTATGCCAATCTGCGCACGGCTGTTGATGTCCAGATCGGTAATGGGATCCTTCATCGAGTCGAGGTGACTCGACTGGCCTGCGAGGTTGAACAGGATGTCGATGCCGTCCAGGAGTCCGTCCAAACAGGCAGGATCCCGCACGTCGGACACAATCAATTTTATTCGGTCCGCAACTTCCTGAAGGTTTCTGCGATTACCTCCGTACTGTGGAAGCAGTGCGTCGATGACCGTCACGTCCGCATCCATCTGGACCAGCCGCCTCGCGATCGCGGATCCGATGAGGCCGGCTCCGCCGGTGATCACAATGCGCTTGCCGGCAAAGTCCACGAGCGCCTCCTGACTAGGCCCGCTTGCGCGCCACGACGAAATTGTCTAGATACAGCTCTGGATCGCCACGCCCGGCGGCCGCAATGAGTGCACCCAGGCCCGAAAGCGGGGCGACAACCAGCGCCCGTGCAACCAACCTTAACGGCAACGGCATGCGGCGAAGACCGGCGTTCACCTGCTCCGCCACGAGCGCCAAGAGTGCCGATCCGCCTCCGACAAGCTTCTGTTGCTCGATGATCTCGAAGCCGCAGCGTAGCAGGAGTTCCCGCACCCCGTATGACGTGTATCGCTGACTGTCCCGAGGGCGCTCATGCTCAGGCCAAAAAAATGGCACCGAGAGCACGAGCCGGCCATCGGCGACCAAGACCCTACGTATCTCTGCGACGAATGACTCGGGCTCGAAGACGTGCTCCAAGACCTGATTGCAGATCACGGCGTCGAACGACTCCGCGTCAAACGGCAAATTTGCTCCATCATAATAGACGTCGGCACATTTGTGCTTCCGGTTATGGTCGCTGCCGACCTCGACGCCCACGATCGCGTCGGCCATGGTCAGCAGTGGTCGATATGGCTTGACGCCGCAGCCGAGGTCGAGTACGCGGCCCCTCAGCTCGACTGACGCTTGTTGCATGGCCCGCCACAGCGCCCGTCGCGGCAGGAACCAGGGGTTGATGAGGACCGCCCACCACGGTGCCTCGAACATCGCCCGGCGGAGCAGCACGTTCATGGCCTCTCTTTCCTTCTCCAGAACGAGCCCGCGAAGCGTGCGCCAATCCCTCGCCCACGGATAGGTGGATCCTTGCCCTTCCACTCGGCCAGGAGTTCGTAGTCCTCGCTTAATGTCGATGCAAACTTGTACGCATCAAAAAGCCACGATGGGTAGCTTGCCGCGTACAGGCTGGGCGGCACGACCTGCACTGTGATCAGCTCCTTGGTCAGTGAATAGGGAAGCCGATCGACGATCAGATAGTCAACCGGCACACGCGCCATCCGCCGTATCAGATCATGGGGGTCCTTCAAGTACTGCAGGACGCTAGAGAGGATTGCGACATCCGGTATGCCGTGCTGCAGCGAGCTCTCCAGACTCTCCTCGAAGACAAGTTGCCCAGTCTGAAAGTTTCTCCGCCCGCTGGCAACGAGCTGCGGCTGCTCGACGATGCACCATTTCATTTCGCTTACCTCCGGCAAGTGCGCACGGCACTGCCGGTACGTGCTGCCGAAAGCGCCACCGTAATCGAGCACCGTCAGTCGACCGCCACGCGCCAACGCAACGCGTGCGAGGCTTAGCAGCACGGGTGAATCTGCAGGGATCCGATCGTAAAGGACTCCATCTTGTTCCCATGCGGCATCGCCGCGCTTGATGGCCAGCGCTGCGGCTTCCAGGCGCGTGAATAGTCCTTCCTCCGCGTACCCGCCGGCCGCGAGAGTCGCGCTCTCCCAGTCCAGGTAAACGCCGCGATAGCGGATCGCATGTCCTGTCCAGAGATTGAAAAGATCCCTCAACCCTTGCGGGATCCACCTGCGGATTGTTGCCTTGTGCCGCTCCGCGAAACGCCGGATCGAGCGATTCACGGAGCACGCCCTGCTCGGTTGCGGATATTCGTCATGGGTCAGCGACGTAAGGACATGTTTCAGTGGCATTCACGGCGAAATGCCTCGACTCCGGGCGAGTCGCATCGGGCGCAGCGCGCTCCCAGCTCTCCTGACCCCGGTTGAACCGCAGGACAGCGGCATTCTGCATGGCACAGAGCTGCGCCGGCGCTCCGATGACCTTCTGCAACCACGCCTTCAATGCGCCCCGCCCTTGCACGTGCGGAAAGCCGAGTCTTCGGTAGTCGTCCATGAAGGAGCGCCGCGACGTCGGATTGAATGCCACGCCCAACCGCCCCCGCTTCCACGCATCTATCAGTACCTGCGAGTATTCAGACAGATATAGATCGCATCTCGACAGGTCCTCCGCGAGCGTGCAATCGGACACCGAAAGATTGACCGGCCCGCAGGCGGACACGAACTTCCTGATCCGCGTCATCGAGTTCACTCCCTCATGGTCCGGAGTCGCCATAGTCGGATGCAGCCGAATGACGAATTGCCGATCCGGGTGGTCCCTCGCCAATTCGACGAACTCCTCGACGATGAGATCGGTGTCCGATCGGTTTATGAGTGCGGACCAATCGCCTGCATGATTGAGCGCCAGCATGACACTGCGGACCTCCCGCGTGGTGCACGGGACGAAACGCTCGGCGGGCTGGAACCAAAGGGCCGGGATGACAGTTCGCCCGTTGCGTTCGAACCATCTGGCGCTTACGTGGTTGGCTGCCACAAACACGCATTCCATGAAACCGTCCAAGTATGACCTGGAGTAGTTCGATGGATGATGTCCATCGACAAGAACCCGCAACTTCCGATTCAAGCCTCCCGCAAGCTCACTCATCGCCACCGAATAGCCGTGTACCGTTGTGCACAAATCGAAGTCCGCGCTCACGCCGCAGTCATTCAGGACGGCGCCAACCGCCCGCGCGAACAGTCGTTCGCCGGCGATGCTGCAAATCGCATGCGCGCTAAGCCAGCGTTTGCGCAAGGCGACCGAATCTTTCCGCATCGCGATACGATGCACCGGCCCGAGTATGACTGCCGACCGTTGATCCGCATACTCAGACGTCGGCGAGACGATATTGACTTCCTGCAAAAGTAGGCGCTTCAGACGCGAGATCGCGCCTGGGGACGCCGCGGACTGCGGCGGACACCAGAGCGACCGCGCGCCCGCGGCAACCCAGGTCCCGCTGTCGATACCCAGGTCTTCCGCCACAAAGACCCGGCGCGGCTGAAACTGCCTTAGAACCTTTTCGCACACGATGCGATTCTTGAGGCGCCGGCTTTCGGTCATGAATTTGCGCATGTAATGGGCGCGGCTTTTGCCGGATGCCGATTGGGCGCAGCAACTCGTCGCAGCATCGTCACACCCGGCCATTTCTTCGTCGCTCAGCAGGCTCGCGAAGGGCAGCACGACTACCTCGCCGCCGATCTCCCGCAACTCCAAGATCTCATTGGGAAACGGGTGGTGCGTCGTGAGGACCAGCACGCGTGCGGCGGGCCGACCGCGGCAGGCGCGGCGCAGCTCCTCCGTCGGCACGTCTTGATGGATGACGAAGGCAACATCGACCACGCCGGCGTCATTCATGTCTGCCCTGCGACGAGGAGCCGGAGATATTCATGCCGTCCCCGCACTTTTCTCGACAGGGGTTCGTCGCGGGCGAGGAAGTGATCGAAGGCGTCGGCATCGCCTTCCAGACTGCGCTCGAGCAGCGAGAGACACTCCTCGCCCTCGAACCCCCTCTCGGAGCGGAACAACGTGTGCGTAATCAGCGCGTCGGCGTCAGCCTTTGGACGAAGGGCGACCTGCGGAGACCGCTTCTCCACGGCGGACATCACGTCCGAATTTATCGCCTGCAACCACAGCACCAGCTGCTCCGTCGAGAACCTATGCGCCTCGGTCTCTATCCTATGCAGTCTCCCCAGGTAGCCCATCATCCGGAATTCCTTCATCCACGCGAGAAAGGAGTGGACGGGGTACGATTGCAGATGCTCTGAAGACAGTGACTCAGGTGCAAGATACTCGCTGTCGATCTGCGACAGAAAGATGCGCTCGCCGTGGCGTTCGCCCGCAAGCCAATGCCGCTCGCGCTCGAGCCCGTCGGGCAGGAGAAAGGCGCTCTCCCCATCGCGCCAGCAGACCACCGTCTCCGCCCGGCAGCCCCGGAGCGCCTCGTTCCACGAGTCGGGATCGTAGCGATGCAGGGCGTCGAGGTAGGCGTCCGTTAGTCCACCCCGCACCGGCAGGCACGGAAGTCGCGTCCCGCCGATCCCTCGCACATGATAGGGCCGATCCGGAACGCGCACCCGCGTATCCGACGCCAGGCGCGAAGCGTTGACGAAGATTCCGGCGTATCCAGAGCCTGCCAAAATTGCAACCTGCTCGTTCGAGAGCATGAACTCCGGCGGCAGGTAGAACTGCGACACTCTCGCGAACATCTCACCGATTGAACGCGCTCCGAGCTCAAGGTTCAGCGAGAACCCTTTCGTCCCGCGAATCAGCGCAATATCGTGAGAGAAGGGCCGGACCACGGCCTCGAATATCTCCGGGTTCCCGCGAATAAGATCCCTGGCCTCCGGATTGTGGATTGTGACGTCGGCAATGGTCGCTCCGGTCAAGCCAAGGACCGCCTTCCTTCCGGTCTCCACGTACAATCGCAGCCAGCGGCAGAACTCCGACTCCCGCCCCCCCTCGAGCGCCTTGAGCCATCGCGCCGTATCCAGGCACGAGGCATCTGCGTTGAAATTGACGACATCGACCCATCTGGTCATCTGGACACCCGCGCGGCGGCCACGCCAGGCAGCACGTCCTGAAGCTCCGCGTACCGCTCTTCGGCCATGGGAATGCCTTCGGCCAGGCGAACGGCCTGGCAACGCTTCTCAGGATCCCCGGCGATCATGACCGCATCGACGGCGCCGTCCATGGCGGGCGTCGCACGCACGCGTGTCGCCATCTCGCTCAAACGGTTCATGAACACGTCCAGCGGGACGAACTTCGATATATCCACTGCAATGAAGAAATGGGAAATCCTGCGACGAACGGACAGCGGCGCGTCGAACATCGGGGGTATGTCCTTGCTGATGGGACCGTTCGCAAGCAGAGCGCAAAGAATATCCACCATCATGCCGAGATCGAAGCCCTTGTACCCGCCCAGCGCCGCGAGGCTTCGGGCCTGGTGCGGGTCGGTCACGCCTGCGCCGGACTCGTCGTATGCCCATCCCGGCGGGATGGACGTCCCGGCCGCCCGGGCGTTCTTGACCTTGTTCCAAGCGGCAAGCGATGTCGCCATATCGAGGCAAAACGGCTCTTCGCCCGACAGCGGCGCGCAGAAACAGATAGGATTGGTACCGAAAAAGCTGCTCCTGCCGTTGTGAACCTTGACCAAGGCATCGGCGTTGCAGAATGCCATGCCGAGGAACCCTGCGCGTGCTGCCCTCAATCCGAAATAGGCAGCGGCACCGAAGTGCGACGAGTTCCCCACCGAAACCGCCCCGATACCGGTCTCGCGCGCCATCCCCACGGCCGCATCGATTGCCACCGCCCCGGCGTGGTGTCCGAAAGCGTGATCGGCATCGATGGTAGCCACCGACGCGGCTGTCCGTGATATGCGGATATCGGGCCTTGCGTTGATCCGGCCGCCCTCGACCGCACGACAGTAGTGGGTGTAGAGATTCACCCCGTGGGAATCGACGCCGCGCAATGAGGTTTCCACCAGCGACTCGGCAACGTGATCCGCGGCGACGCGCTCGACGCCACGTAAGATCAGTCCCTCATGCAACAGCTCTCGCAGGGTAGTGCTATCCAGGTAAACCATTCACCCGTCTCCATTCTAAAGGCGAAGCCAATGCCGAGTTCACCGCATCGATGACTGCGGTTGACACCGCGGCCTGGCGGAACGTCGGTCGGCACCGCTCAAGAGCCTCAATCGTCACCGTTCCATTGCGAAGGCTGGTCACGTCGTCCAGAAAGCAGGCAATGCTCCGGTATCCGTACCCCTGAAACTCAGGCTGGCCGTCGGGGCCGGGCAGGAACTCTGAGAAATACGGATTGACGTGGCGAATCCCCGATGAGGCGCAGACCAACTCGATTCCACGATTACGCTGATCGAGCTCCAGCCTGCCTGCGGTGCCGACAATTTTGAACCGCTGATCCGACATCGCGCTCGTACACTCCGGATCTATCCAGTTGGTATTGAACTGGCTGATCAACCGTTCCGACTCCGTGCGTCCCTCCCACTCCAGCATCACGTGTATGGAATCGAACGCATCGATTCCCTGCGCCCGTAGAACCCCGCTCGTACCGTAGGCCGAGACCATCGTCGGCTGGTATCCCAACAGGAAATAAGCCAGATCGACATAATGCACGCCGAGATACTGAAAGACGTTGGTCCTGGCAACCCAGTCGCGGAACACCCGCGTAGGTATCGATATCCGCTGGCTGTAATCAACGCTCATGTATAACGGCCTGCCGATCAGCCCCTCCTCGAGCGCTCGCTTCGCGTATAGGTTGCTCTCGTCGAAGCGCTTGTGGAACTCGACAGCGCCATAGGTGCCGGTCTCGCGCTGCAAGGCCAGGATCTCCAGCGCGTCGCGGAGCGTCGACGTGAACGGCTTTACGACGAGCGTCGGCACTTGCCCACGCATCAGCGCCCGGATGGGCGGCGCATGAAGGTGATCAGGCAGGCTCACAATGGCACAATCGTAGCGCCCGGCCTCGCACAATCGCGCAGTATCTCGCTCCAGATCGCTTCCCTGAATGGTCTGATATGAAACGGCGAGGCTGGTCCGGAGCAGCTTTGCGATGCGCTCGGCCGCATCAGCGACCTTGGGGCCGTTGCCGGGCGAGCGCGCAACGACCGTCACCTTCGACACCGGCGAACGGCGGGCATACTGGAAGAGGGATGAGAGCACGGTGCCGTGGCCGGTGCCGTCGCGCCCCGTCACGTACATGCCGGCACCGAGCACGAGCACTCTCACGGGAATCGCTCCGCGAACAGCCGCACGACCTCGAGATCGCGCTCCGAGTCGATGTCGAATGAATCCTCCGCCGACATGACGTAGGGAAGCATGCGGTCGCCGGTCATGGAGCCCTTTTCGAAGATCGTGCGCGGGCGGGTGACGTCGATCACGCAATTGTAGTAGTACATGGCCGGCAGATCTTGCCGTCGCAGCAGGTAGGGCTGATCGTGCTCATGCCTCATCACCGGATCGAGGTAACCGTCGGGCGCAATCCTGAATATTCGGTAGGGATGCTTGTCCGGCGGCGACACCGATCGAACCGAGTCGGCGTCGGGGTGGGTCGCGAGCAGATCCACGGCCTCGTCGATCCAGTGCGGCCGGCGTAGCGGCGCGGTCGGACGCAAATGCACCACCAGCTCCGGCACATACCCCTCATGGGTTTCCAAGTGCTCGAGGGCGTGCTCGAACACGGGCAGATCCAGAGTATCGTCGCGGGCGAGCTCCGCCGGCCGCAGGAATGGGACCTCCGCGCCCGCGGCCAAGGCAACGTCACGGATTTCCTCATCGTCCGTGGAGACCAGCACGCGCTGCACCCGGCGCGAGAGCTTCGCGTGTCTGATCGAATGCACGACCAGCGGAAGCCCTGCAACCTCGACGAGGTTCTTGCGCGGAATGCCCTTCGATCCACCGCGCGCAGGAATAATAGCTATGACTCGCACTTGCTGCCTCTCGCCAACGCTCTCAGCCAAATGCCACGGCTGCAACGTGAACGGTACCGACCCATGAAATGGTCCCGGGAAAGCAGTCGGCCCAACCGCCGCTTCCACAAATTTCGCGACCGCCAGTACAAGTCCAGCGACGGTCCGAATCCATCCAGCACCACCGGTTCGAATCCCAACCGGACCAGCAGGCACTTCAAACTCGCCTGATTGAAGAAATTCAGGTGCCCCTCCTGATCCTCGAACTGCTCACGGATTTCAACATCGTACGCAGGGACCTCGATCATCACCATTCCGCCAGAGCAGGCGGAAAGCAGCCTTTCCGGATTCACCAAGTGCTCGAGAACGTGACTGATCACCGCCAGTTGCGGTTCGCGCTGGCGGATGGCCTCCGCCAATTCCGCCTCACTCTTGACGTTCCCCACCGGCAGACCCAGCCGCCGACAGTGCGCCACGGCCCTCGGATCGATTTCCAGGCCCTCGGCCGTCGCCCCTCGTCTGATTGCCCCAGACACCAATGATCCGTATCCGCACCCCACATCCAGCATCTTTAGGTCGGACAACGGCTTCCAAAGCATGCAAAGATCCAACTGGGCCTCGGCGCGGCGCGCCATGACCTTCAGATAGCGCGAGTCAACATGGCTCGCGCGCGTGCTGCTGTATCCCCTCACGTAATAGCTCTGTAGGCGCTTGGCATCCGGAAGTACCGCTACCTGGACATGCTGGCACGATGTGCAACGCAGGAGAGGATGCCCGAGAAACTGGTCATTCACGTCGAGCCTCGCCATCCCGGCGGATTTACAGGCAACGCACCTGCCCATGTCACGGTTCGATCGTACCGGGGGGGAGATCTCGCCGGGACTTCCGCATGTGCCTGCAAACGACTTGGACATCAGTGCCGTCTAAATCGGTGGATGGGCAAAAGTGATCGGCATTTCATCTTGAACGCCGGCCGGGTCTGTGGCCAAAACGCATCGAAAGCGATCACGACCACGAACTGAGCCGCGAGCGTTGAGACGGCAGCGCCCACCATCCCCAGTCGAGGAATGAGTATCCAGTTGCCAAGCACATTGGCAACGACGCCCGCTAGCGTCCGGCCCAGGTAGGCCCGGCTCATCCCCTCCAGTATCATCCAGCGCCCGCTGGCCACCCCGAGAAATACTAGGACCCCGGTCCATATGTGCACTCCAAGAACCGTGCCAGCTTTTCGGAAATCCTCCCCGAAAAACAACGCCAGCAGTTCATCAGACCAGAGCGTAAACGGAACGGCGATCAGCAAGGCCATCCACACCATCAAGTCGAAGAGGTCCTGCAGGCGCCGCAGGTAGTGCTCCCTCGAGGTCTCTCGCGCCCGGACCAGCGCCGGGAACACCGAGCTCACAATCACCGCCGGCAGAAAGTACCAGGCCTCACTGACCTTGGCCGCTGCCGCGTAGAGGCCCGTCGCTTCGTCTCCGAGGAGCACCCGGACCATCACCCGGTCGATATGCGCGTACAGGGAAACCAGTCCCATGGAAAGTGCCAGCGGCCACGCCTCGCGCAGCAGCTGGACTGCGAGTTCCCTGTCGAAGCTCCAAGCCACCTTCTCCCCCGGGAACATCCGGTATGCGAGAAGGAGGGATACCGCGAGAACCAAGGCCTCGACCAGCGGCTGACCGGCGAAAACGGCCAGCGGTCCGTCCGTCAGGATACATGTTCCGGCGAAAGCCGCCCCCGCAAGCCACGCGCAAACCTTGGCCATGGAGCTCCAGCGCGCGGCGATCCTTGCCTGGAAAAAGAACTCGACGACCGTCAGAGCCTGGGGCAACAGCGCCAAACTGATAACCAGCGTCATCCACTTTAGATTCTTATCGTGGCCGGAGAGGCCGCTCGCAACCATCAGTACGACAATCACTGCCAGCCCGGCGCATAACCGCAGCGCTGCTGAAGTGCCGAGATACACGCCGCACCGCTCGGGCTCCTTTACGATCTGGCGAACCATGATCGCGTCCAGGCCAAGCCCGGCGAGCAGACCGAGGAGTCCGCAAAAGCTGATTGCATACTGAAGGAGCCCGAAGTCAGCGACTCCGAGATGGCGTGCGAGGAGGACGTAGATGACCAGGCCTATCGCGAGCCCCGAGACACGCTCCGCAATCATCCAGGAGGTGTTGAGGGAGTACGTGCGCAGCCGTGCGCGGTCGAATTTCGGCGGTCGTTTGCCTGCGATCACGCGAGCACCGCTTGCGCGCGAACGGTCGCGTGGGGACGGTTCGTAGTGCCGGTGGCGGCAATTAAACCCCCGTGCTCGTCAATCTTGCACATTCTGTGCATTATATTGCCGCAAGACGGTAGGGAGGGCACTAGATTTGCTAAAGATCGACAATGGTTAGGCTGGCAGGAGCGGTCCTGGTCACGGGCGGAGCCGGTTTCATAGGCAGCAATCTGGTTCGTCACCTCATCTCACGCGGTGACGTTCCCGTGGTCACCCTCGACAAGCTCACGTACGCGGGTCACCGCCTGAATCTCGGCGAAATCGTCGGGAACCCCCGTCATGTTTTTGTGGAAGGCGACATTGCCGATAGCGCGCTGGTCGCTCGCCTGCTCAAGACGCATGCCGTTGCCGCGGTGATCAACCTCGCGGCCGAGACGCACGTCGACCGTTCGATACACAGTCCGGCTGCATTCGTTCAAACGAATGTCGTCGGAACGCTCAACCTCCTCGAGCAGGTAAATCTGTACTGGCAGAAGCTCCCCCCATCGGACAGAGCGTTGTTCAGATTCGTTCACGTTTCCACCGACGAGGTCTACGGGTCGCTCGGAGGCGATGACCCCGCCTTCACCGAGACTAGCCCCTATGCCCCGAACAGTCCGTATGCCGCGTCAAAGGCGGGAGCCGACCACCTGGTGAGGGCATTCCACCACACCTACGGACTTCCCACTCTCACCACGAATTGCTCTAACAATTACGGTCCGCGCCAGTTCCCGGAGAAACTCATACCTCTGATTATTCTGAATGCGTTGAAGGGCGAATACCTGCCAATCTACGGGGACGGGCAGAACGTCCGGGACTGGTTGTACGTGGAGGATCACTGTCAGGCATTGCTCAGGGTCCTCGAAGCCGGAACGGTCGGCGAAACCTACGTCGTTGGCGGCAGTGGCGAGCTGACCAACTACGAGGTGGTAGGCATGATCTGCGACATGCTTGATGAAATGCGCCCGCTCGACAAGCGGGGTTCATATCGAGAGCAGATCACCTTTGTGCCTGACCGCCCGGGTCACGACCGGCGCTACGCGATGAATGCCGAGAAGCTCCGTAGGGAGTTGGGATGGACGCCCGCAACGAGCTTCCCGGAGGGGCTGAGGCGCACCATCGGCTGGTACCTCGAGAACTCACATTGGGTCCGCGAAGTGCAGACTCGCGAGTATCGCCAGTGGATCGCCACCCAGTACGGCGACCGGTCGCCTGCATGAGAAAGGGCATCATACTCGCCGGTGGATCTGGGACGAGGCTCTACCCGGTCACCAGGGCGGTCTCCAAGCAGCTCCTGCCTGTCTACGACAAGCCGCTGATTTACTACCCCCTCAGCATACTCATGCTGGCCGGCATACGCGATGTGCTGATCATCTCGACTCCGGAGGACACGCCGCGCTTTCAACAGCTGCTGGACAGCGGTGCACAATGGGGCATGCGGTTCTCTTACGCCGTGCAGCCCGAACCCCGGGGTCTGGCGCAGGCGTTCACGATTGGGGCCTCATTCATCGCCAACGACCCGGTCACTCTGGTACTGGGGGACAACATCTTCTTCGGCAACGAGCTCGCGCCCCTGCTCAAGAGGGTTGGCGCCAGCAGGGGTCGGGCGACGGTATTTGCCTATCCGGTACAAGATCCGGAGCGCTACGGGGTCGTCGAGTTCGATGCGCAGCAACGCGTACTTAGCGTCGAGGAAAAGCCGGACAAGCCGCGGTCCCGCTATGCGATCTCGGGCCTTTATTTCTTTGACAGCAGCGTCGTCGAAGTAGCCAGCTCGCTGAAACCGTCGCCGCGCGGTGAGTTCGAGATCATTGACATCATCCGAACGTATCTTCACCGAGGGCTGCTGGACGTCGAGATCATGGGGCGGGGCTTCGCGTGGCTCGACACGGGCACTCATGAATCCCTGCTCGATGCCTCGACGTTCGTGCAGACCATCGAGAAGCGGCAGGGCCTGAAGATTGCCTGTCCCGAAGAGATTGCCTACCGCATGGGATATATAGACGCAGCGCGACTGACAGAACTCGCGGCCGCGCTGATGTCGAGCAGCTACGGCCGCTACCTCCGGTCGATCTTGGACGAACCGGTCTTCTGATCAGATCGGACGCGCATGCTAGTGCGTCGCCCGGCGGCAGCCCGGGGCACCACCAATCAAGGGCAACTGCGCTGCGCAACGACGGTCTGCACTCATGTCGGAGCATCGCCAATTCCCATTGCCAGGAACGCGAGCCGCTTCATCTCCCGGCGCTGCCCGGCCACTGAATCAAGAATCAGACCGCAAGTGAAGCTCGTCACCGCGATCAGCATCAGTGCCGCCGCCAGTATCGCGGAGGGGAAGCGGGGAACCAGTCCGGTCTCGAGAAACTCGATCACCACTGGTAGACCGACCGCCAAAGAGAGGATGCCGAACGCTGCCCCCGCAGACGAGAAGAAATACAGCGGCCTCACTTCCTTCAGAAGATAACCGATAGTTCGCAGGATCCGAGCCCCATCCCTGAACGTGTTCAATTTGCTCGCGGAGCCCCCGGGTCGGCTGAGGTAGCGGATTGGGACCTCGACGACGTGACAGCGGATCTCGAGCGCGTGCACCGTTAGCATCGTCTCGACCTCGAACCCATCCGCCATGACCGGCGCAGTCTTCACAAAACGGCGCGACATCATACGATACCCGGTGAGCACATCCTTGAAGCGGCGCTTGAACAGCACTCCCACCAGCCAGGTGATCAGGCGGTTCCCCACCTCGTGCCCGCGCCTGGACCGGCTTCCCGCGTAGCTTTCCATACGGCTCCCCATCAGCATGTCCACGTTCTTCGCCAGGACCGTTGCGATGTGCTGACGGGCATTCGACAGATCGTATGTTCCGTCGCCGTCGACCATGAGGAACACGTCTGCGTCCACGTCCGAGAACATCCTGCTGACCACGCGCCCCTTCCCCCGCTCCACAACCTGGTGTACCCGGGCGCCCAGTGCCGCCGCCACCTCGGCCGTATTATCACGGGAATCGTTATCGAATACGTGCACGACGGCTTCGGGAATATGCTCGCGAATCTGCGAGAACAGAATGGGCAGGGCTTCCGCTTCGTTCAGACAGGGAAGCAGGATCGCAACGCGAGTCACTGCGACCTAATCCTTGGCGAGATCCGAAGCCACAGCCACTGAAGCGGCAACATCGCCAGTCCATATGCAATGGGGCGCGTCGGGATGCTGTATCGCGGAAATGGTGAGCCGATCGCGTGCAGAATGATGAAGTAAAGCATCACCGTGGAGAGAACCAGCGGCGCTACGCCGACGTCCTCGCCTTTCACGGCGCGCCAGAGCACTACAATCATGGCCATAATGGCCAGCCCCATCACGGGGGCGTGCAATGCTTTGGATATGCGATGCGTGATGAAGAACGGCGTGCTATAGCCGTAAGGCGTCGTGATCGGCGCATAAACGAAGGCGTCACCCACGCTTTCCGTGAGGTTCCACGACAGGAAAAGCATTGGCTTCCCCACCAGAATCCAGGCCGCGTATCGGGCGGGCTCGTCGAGGAATCGCTTTCCGATTTCGGCGAGTACTCGGCCTGGTTTTCCCTGCATCTCGTCGGATAGCGGATCCGCCCGATACGGATAGCCATAGGTTTCGGGCCGCCCCTCGTACATCATGTTGATGTACATCCCGTGCTGCAGAAAGTTCGCCGTAAGCGTGGGGTCCGACGACTCCCCGATCGCTCCGATATTTCTGTAAGTCCATGCGCCATGCGCGAGCGCTATTGGAATTACAAGAGCAGACAATGCCGAAACCCGCATGTAGCGAGGGCATACGGCCTTCATGAAAAACAGCGGCAGAATGAACAGCGCGAGATAGAGGGTTGTGCCTCTTGTCAACAAACTCAACGCCATTGCGCAACCAGCGCCGGCGATGAATGGCCAGGACTTTCTTTTCAAACCGGCAATCAGTGCCAATAGCGAGACTCCAACCAAGAAGGTGAAGAGGCACTCGGTTAGCAGGTACACGCTTGAATTCACCAGATGCGGGCTGATTGCCGCCAGGCCTGCGGCCGCCGCTGCCAACGGCAGTCGCAGGCAGGTTCTGAATATCAGCAGATAGATGAGAACGGTCGCTGCGCCGAGCACGGCCTGCGCCATGAGAACGCGCGGCATGAACGAATAGCCCTTGCCGTCGTCGAGAAAGGCTGCGATGAACAACGGATATCCTGGTGGTCGCAGAGCGTCCGGCGAGGGCGCCCGATCCGACTGAATGCCTGTGTCTGATCTAGAGAAAACCCCGAAATGCTTCAGATTGTATGCGTATCGATAGTAGTCGCCCGCATCTTTCCTTAGTGGTCCGTTGATCTCCGTCTGGTTCACGGCACCCCACCGGAGAAACAACGCGGACAGGACCACGGCGGCGGCGGTCAACAGAAACCAACCCTGGCGGCTCATGCTGTTCCCCCCGTGATTGACCGCCACGCCTGCTCGCCAAAATCAGGCATACTGGAGGCAATGTTCGGCAATGATTGCCGACGCGGATTGCGCCGGAAGCGGCGACGGCTTGCGCAATTTGTGGTAATGAGCGAGGAAGTCGTCGATCACCGCCATATCGTAGCGGCTTATCACGCAGTTCGCGCCCAGTCCCTCCTCGCGCTCTGTCGTCATCCTGAGCAGCAGTATCGGCTTGCCCATGTAGGCGCATTCCTCCTGGTTGCTGCCCCCGTCGCTGATGATGAAATCCGCGCCCGCAATCAGTCGAAGGAAGGGAAAGTAGCTGCACCTCGGGCGACACTCGATGTTCGGGTTGCCGCATACTCGGTCGTAGAGCCCGTACTCCCGGAGCTTGCGCTCCGTCGGCTTGTGGAGCACGAAAAGCAGCTTGTGGTTCTGCGATGCACGCAGAACGATGTCCACGACCCGCTGCAGGGCCGCCTTCGAGAAAATGTTCTCGAAGCGGTGCAGCGTCACGATGGCATACGGTTCCGTCGGCGGGCTCGGCTGGGCCTCACCCGGCACTCGGCTCTTCAGCGCGAGTTCGACGGAATCGCGCAGTGTATTGGTGTACGTATTTATTCTAAGGCCCCCGCGTCCCTCGACGTTTGCCATCGCCGTCTCGCCGGGGCAGAAGAGCACATCCGAAAGCCGTATTGTGGCCATGCGCGTCAGTTCCTCCGGGAACGGATGAAACAGATTGAACGACCGCAGCCCCGATTCGACGTGACCGACGCGATGCCCGGCGATCCGGCCGATCAACGCGCCCAGTATTGTCGAGAACGTGTCGCCATGCACGAGCACAATGCCGCCGCGGTCGCCGGCAAAGACGCGCCGCCGGTTTGCGATTACGTGCACTATTATCCGGAGCATCCATCCAAGCATGGCCGGGATCGAGGTGATGTCCCTGCCGCTGTACAGTTCATAGTCCGGGCCGGGCAGCTCGAAGTCCGCCAATATGTCATCCATGGTCTCGCTGTGCTGCCCGGTTGAAATATAGCGGTAGGAGCCCCCCCGTTCCCGGATGGCGCGCAGGACGGGCGCCATCTTGATCAATTGCGCCTTGGTGCCAAGGATAACGTGGATCACGATGCATGCCCGCGCCTTAAGGCGGTCGACAATGCGCACACGGGCTCAGCACGGCGGCGCAAGCTGTCTTGCATACTTCAATCGCGCTTGTAGATCAGCATCGTGATCTGCTCGGAAATCAGTCCGATGAGGAAGATGATGATGCTGGTCGAGTAAAGCAACGCACTCATGTTCGTGAAACGGCCCAGGGTGAAATAGGTGTATGCGTAGTATGCCGACGCGATCGAGAAAAAGCCCAAACTGATGGGGCCAAACAGGCGCAAGGGAGAGAACAGGGTACAGATCCGGAACATGATGAGGACGAACTTCAGCCCGTCTCTGATCGGCCGGATATGACTGTCTCCCAACCGCTTGCCCGCCTTGATAGGCACGTACCCCACCGAGTAACCCGTGCGAAAGAAGGCCATGGTGCTGGTGGTCGGGTAGGAAAAGCCGTTGGGCAAAAGGTGCAGGAACTCGCGGAATCGAGCGGCTTTCACCGCCCGGAAACCCGACGTGAGGTCCTTGACCTCGTGCTTGACCATCCAGCTAGCGAACCGACTGTAGAAGTCGTTGGCGACCCGCCGGCCGAAGCTCGCCTGTGAGCCCGCGTCGCGCGCGCCGACGGCCATCTCGTAGCCCTCTTCCAGCTTGGCGACCAGCCGGCCGACGTCCTCCGGGGCGTGTTGGCTGTCGGCGTCCATGAAAACGATGACATCTCCGCGCGCCGCCCGCGTGCCGCTCTTGATGGCAGCGCCGTTGCCCTTCCTGTAGGGGTGTGTCACGACACGCGCCCCGCCGTCGGCCGCCACCTTTGCGGTATCGTCCGTGGAGCCGTCATCGACGACGATGATCTCGGCCCAGGGGTATTGCGCCTTCAGGCGCGGCACCAGTGTCTGCAGTGATCGCGCCTCGTCGCGCGCCGGCAGCACGATGCTAAGTTGAACCTCAGGCATCGCCGCAGTCGTGCCCGCCCCCGGTTTGACGAATGGATCTGTCGTGGCCGCTCGAGTCATTCTCTAAGAGTTCGAGACACGCTGCGGTATGGCAAGGAATCTGATCCAGCTCCGGCCTGCCAGGATGCTGCTGTCTCCAGCCGCACTCTATCTCCGGAAAGTCCTACCGGGCACAATCTGCACCATTCCGGCGCACTCGTCCATATCGTCATCGTCCGTCCCACGCTCATTGCGGGGGTGCCCCGGCATCTGTCCCTGCCTCGATGGCGCGGTTCAGCTGATCAATCATCTCCTGCTGGTATTTCGATGCCTGATCGCTCCGGACATTGAGGGCCGCCAACACGCCGCGCGCCGCCGCCCGATCACCCTGTGCCAGCAATATCTGAATCTTGACGAGGTCCGGTTCCAGCCGCGCCGGGTCGCTCTGATTGGCGGCATCAAAAAGCCTGATCGCACCCTCCCACTCGCCCACGTACGAGAGCAACCGGCCAAAGTGGAACTGGTTCAGCCAATCGGTGCCTGCCTCGATCTTACCAGCCAGTGCCTGGAACCAAGGCCTCAGTCTGCCGAGGTCCACGCCCGCGCATGTACCTCGCTGCAACAGGTCGGCGACAGCCTGAATTCTCTCGTGGGTATAGATACTCAAATCGACACGCTCGGTATCAACGATGGCCCGGTACTCCGCGTCCGAGGGACTGTGTCCGGTCTGGCAATAGGCCTGGAGCTCATGCAAGGCATGGCCTGCCGTACGTCCCCCAACCAGTTCGGCGTGCGTGTTGATATGACGCTTGGCGCTCTCGAGATTGCCGTCCCGAAGGTACCTCGAAATAAGAGCGGTCTGCAGGCGAGGAGAACGCGCGTGGCTATGCTCCGCCATGAGCGCGATTGCCTCGGCCGACTGCCAGGTCATAACCCGCTGATAGGTGATGAATCCGGTCAGTAACGGAATCATCGCCAGTAAGATGGCGACTCGTCGCAGACCCTCGAACCGGTGGCACAGGTGCGCAGCGACGCCTGCTGCAGCAATGAACAACCCGGTGGCGGGAAGGTAATTGCGATGCTCGAAATAGATCTCCAGCGGCCATGCAGTGGATTCGATCAAGTGACCGGTCAGAAAGAACGTCAGGCCGAAGGCCAAGAGGCGCGCGGTGACTGACTTGCGCCAGAACACCAAAGCCGTAATCACCGCGATCCAGGCAGCGATGGCGATAGCCGTCGCGGGCGGGTCGGAAGGGCTGCGGGAGATGACGAAGTCGTCATGGATCACGCCCATTCGCAGCCCATTCGGGAGAAACAACTGCGCTAGATAGTCCCACAATACGCGCGCCTGGGTCATCAGGCGCTCGGAGAGCGTGAAGTCGCGTCCCGCGTAACGCGACAGAAAGGCGTCAAAATGCGCAGCCAGCCAGACTGCCGCGGCGACAACGGGCACGACGGCGAAGAAGGCATGCACGGTGCGCAGGAATCGAACCGCCCTGTCGGAGCCCGTGAATCCGAACCAGAAGACCTCGGTGACCAGGATGAGCAGCGGCAGGATCGCTCCGTTCTCCTTGCTGAGCACCGCAGCTGGCAGAGCGACCAGGTAGGCCACAAGTATGAGAGCCGCGCCGCGGCGAAAACGGACGTCGAGCTGCTGTCTGCCGTACACGTACGAGACCAGGCCGAGGAGGGAGAACAGCGTGGCGAGCTGCGCCATGCGCTGGATGACATACAGCACCGTGCTCGCGAAGAGGGGCGCAGTCAGCCAGAGGGCCGCGACGAGCAGGGCCCACCACGATCGCGCCCCGGTGGCCATCGTGAGATGGCGCGCAAACAGCAGGCTCGCGAGCGCGTAGAGCAGCGCTCCGCACAGCAAGTGAATGAGCAGATTGGTCAGCTTGAACTGGAAGACCCTGCCTTCACCCAGGTAGTAGTCCGCGAGGAAGCTGACCATGGTGAGGGGCCGTCCCAGCGGGCCCGACTCGTTGTCCGTAATGATGTCTTGCCAACGAATCAAGCCGCGTTCCAAGTCGCCGAACGGCTTCAGGTTGGCCAGGTCGTCGACAACGAGTTCGCCGCGCAATCCCGGCCAGTACAAAAAGGCACATAAGGAACACAAGACGAGGAGCAGTAACGGGGACACTGCCGACCTGACAACGCCAAGACCAGGGCGGGCGGTGGATGCGGCGATATCCAAGCGGACTTGCCTCCCGAAACGAATCGCCCCGGCTGGAGCCGGGGCGATCCTGTGCAACTACGACGAAGCGCGCGGAATTACGGACGGCAGTTCGCCGGACGGAACTTCGACTCCAGAGTGCCCGTCCTGCACGACCAGTCGACCGCGGCACCACCCGCTACGCGAACCGTCGGGGTGAAGATCACGGTGTCGCCACTGGCGTTTGGATCGACGCTGGCCGTGAACGTAACGGTGATCAGACCGTTGCCGGAGATGGTCACGCCGGAGACGTACTTGGAACTGATGCTGGCCGCCGCGGCGACGCCCGCCTGCGTGTTGCTGGTCGGCCACGTCGCCTGGCTCACCCGGTACTCCGACACGGAGGTCTTGGCGGCGGAGGCGAGGTTCAGACCTTCCGTCACCTTCGCGCGGACGGTGTAGTCCTGGTACGCCGGGATGGCGATGGCGGCCAGAATGCCGATGATCGCGACCACGATCATCAACTCGATAAGCGTGAAGCCCTTTTGATACTGCTTCTTCATTTCGACTCTCCTTCGAATCGGTTAAGGATTGGGTACCCCGTGCCGGTATCGGCAACGACCCGGGGCAACTTGAGGCTGATACCACCTTGCAGTCACCGGAGCCGCCGTGTCAGGGCTTGGCGGCAAGGATGCAGCGCCCGTGCCAAGTGACGACTATATCGGGCGCTGTGACCCAGGAAGGCTCCTCCGACCGTGTCCGGGAAACCGGTCACAGATTCGCGGATGAGTCCGGCTGATCGCACCTGACAATTTTCGTCAGCTTTGACGCTGCCTGTCAGTCTGTCCTGCCCAGACCCAGCTTCTCCAGCCGGTATCGCAGCGACCGGAAGCTGATCCCGAGCAGCCTGGCGGCCGCCGTCTTGTTCCCTCCCGCATGCTCCAGGGCGGCAACGATCCGCTTGCGCTCGATCTCGTGCAGCGCCGAATCCAGCTCTGCCGTCGTCTCGAACTCATCATCGATATTCGGTTCCCCCGGCGCGCGCAGTTGCAGGTCGTCGACACCGATGACGTCGCCCTCGCAAAGCGTCATCGCCCGCTCGAGGATGTTCTCCAGCTCACGCACGTTCCCGGGGAACGGGTACGCGCGCAGCGCACGCAGCGCCTCCTCGGCGAGTACCGGCTTGCGGACTCCGTTGTCGCGCGCGAGCCGCGTGACGATGAAATCCACGAGCAGCGGTATGTCGTCGGCGCGCTCCCGCAGCGGCGGCACGTGCACCTCGATAACGTTGATCCGGTAGTAGAGGTCCTGCCGGAAACTGCCGGCCGTGACCATGGCCGCCAGATTCTTGTGAGTGGCGCTCAGGATGCGCACGTCCACCTTCACCTCGGTCTGCGCGCCCACCGGCCGCACCGCGCGCTCCTGGATAGCGCGCAGCAGCTTCACCTGCGTCGAAAGCGGCAGGTCGGCCACCTCGTCGAGGAACAGCGTCCCCCCCTGTGCGCTCTGGAACAGCCCCGGCTTGTCGGCAACCGCACCGGTGAAGCTGCCCTTCTTGTGACCGAAGAGCTCGCTCTCGATGAGATCGTGCGGGATGGCGCCGCAGTTCACGGGCACGAATGGCTGGCCCGCGCGCGGACCCTGCTCGTGGATCATCTGCGCCACCAGCTCCTTGCCGGTCCCGGACTCGCCGCTGATGTAGACGGGCGCCTGGCTGCGCGCGAGCTTGGCAATCTTGGCGCGCAGCTCGCGCACACCGGCCGACTCTCCTATCAGCGTCGACCGGCCGGCCTCCTGGCGCTGTTCGTCGAGCTTGAGCGCGGTTTCGACCAGACGGCGCAGCACCGAAAGGTCGACGGGTTTCGTCACGAAGTCGAAAGCCCCGCTCTTCAGCGCCTGGATGGCCGACTCCATGTTGCCGTGGGCCGTGATCATTGCCACCGGCAGATTCGGGTGATTGCTTTGTATGTGCGCGACCAGTTCGAGGCCGTTGCCGTCCGGCAGCTTCATGTCGGTCAGGCACAGATGAAATCCGCCGCGCTTCAGCAGATCGCGAGCCTCGGCGAGATTAGCCGCCGCGACGCTGTCGATCCCCATGCGTGTCAGCGTGATGGCGAGCAGCTCCCGGATGTCGGGCTCGTCATCGACAATCAGCGCTGTCGGCTGTTTGCTCACTGCTTCCCCGAGTGCTTCGACCTGTTCCCATGCGTCAGGGTGTATCCCGGCACCCTGGCATCGAGTTGATTTGAGTATACGCATTCGGCGCCCAGCACGCTGAATTGCCGTTATCGCACCGCGCCCGCGGCGTGGCGCCGCGCCGCTAGGCTTCCGTCAACTGCTGGCGCGCCGGATGCGCGAAGTTTATACGGAATCGGCACCCACCGGGTGTGTTGGCCTCCAGCCGCAGCGAGGCCTGGTTCGCCTCGCACAGCTCGTTGGCGATGTACAGTCCCAGACCCGTGCCCTTGGCCTCGGTGGTCGCGAACGGTTCGAATATCCGCTCCACGAACTCCGCCGGAATACCCGTGCCGTGGTCGACGACATCGAGGAACGGGCGTCCGGATCGCTCATCGATCCCCGCGCGCAGCTCGATGAGCGGCGTTCCGCGGCTGTAGCGCAGGGCATTCTCGCAGAGGTTCCATAGCACCTGCTGGCACTGCCCCCTGTCCATGCGCACGGTCAGGTCCCCGGGCTCGATCGCGAGGGTCACGGCATCGCTGCCGAGACCGTGCCGCTCCCGGAACTCACGCACGTAGCCCTCTAGCCAGGGTTTGAGCTCGAACGCCTCCGGCACCGGCGTCTCCCGGCGCGCGAGGTTCATGACGTTTTCGACGATGGCGTTCACGCGTTGCGCGTGGTCGCGGATGATCTCGGTGAGACGCCGGTCCTCCTTGCCGTGCGTGTCGGACTCCTCGAGCAGCTGCGCGGCATGGCTGATGGCGCCCAGGGGGTTGCGGATCTCGTGGGCGATGCTGGCCACCAGCCGGCCGAGCGAGGCGAGCTTCAGCTGCTGCGCGCGCTGGCGGAGCATGGCATCGTCCTCCAGGAACACCAGCGCACCCTCCTGACCGCCGCTGCCCAGGGCACTGAACGCCACGGTCAGATCCACGCCGCGCCCGTGTACGGGCATGGAGATATTCCTCCCGTCCGCGCGCCACATCTCGTAGCGGCGCCCGATCTCGGGCAGGAGCTCCGTCAGCGTCTGCCCCTCGGCGCCATGCTCCGCGCCCAGCAGTCTGGCCGCCGATGCGTTCATCAACCGCACCCGCTGATCGCTGTCGATGGCCAGGATGCCCGAGCGCATGCGCTGCACGATGTGCTCGTTGAGGCGCTCGAGGCTGGCCAGCGCCGCCGCGCGCTGCCGCGCCAGCGCCTCGCTCTCGCGCACGCGCCGAGCGGACACATATGCCAGCAGGGAGGCGGCGAAGAAGGTGATGCCGAGCAGCCCGGCCTGGGTGTAATTGACGACCGGCAGCTTGTTGACGGCGGCAGCATATATCTCCTCGGCGAGCACGGCGATCGACGCGATCGCGGCGAACGCCAACGCATGCCGCCCCGTGGCGAGAATACTCGCACCCACGATGGTAACCACCAGCAGCATGCCCAGTCCGCTGGTCACGCCGCCGCTGCTGAACATCATGACGACCACGGCGGCGGTATCGAGCGCCACCAGCGCGTAGGTCAGCGCGATCTGAGTGGCGTAGCGCCGCTCGATGAACACCTGCATCGCGATGGTGCCGGCAAAGTAGACGAGCACCGCCACCGCGAACAATTCGTGGTCGACGGCGCCCAGGGGCGGAGGCAGGGTCTTGGCCAGAACGAAAACCGAGAACAGCCCGGTCAGGACGAGCCGGTAGATGTTGAAATAGCGCAGGGCGCGCCAGCCCGTCGTCTCGGCGGCCGCGCCGTGCGCGACCGCTCTGGCATCGGCGATCGCGGCGACCCTGGTCATCCCGCCCGTGGACCGGCGTTGAGGTGTTCCAGCGAACAGTAGTGGTGGCCGCCGCGCTCGAGCGCCTCGTGCACCGGGACGTGGGTGCCGCAATGGGCGCAGCGCACGAGCGGGACGGTCGTGGAGCCCCTGCGGTCGGTCATGGAGCGCCGTGTTGCGGAACGCCACAAGCGGAACGCGATCCATGCCACCGCCAGCACTATCAGCCAACGAAGCAGGTAGCTCACGGCGCTTGACCGTCTATGATTACTGGGGTGCGCGGCGCTCCGCCCCACCGACATAACGATCGGCCCCGCCGCCGCGGGCGGGAACCTTCAACGAACAGAAAGACCGAGGTCATGAATCTCCACGAATACCAGTCCAAGCAGCTGTTCGCAGAATATGGGATCCCGGTCCCGGCCGGCAAACCGGCGCACTCCATCCACGAGGCCCTGGCCAACGCCTCGGCGGTCAAGGGGCAGGGTCAGGGATGGATCGTGAAGGCGCAGGTCCACGCCGGCGGCCGCGGCAAGGCCGGGGGGGTACGCATCGCCACCAGCCGCGAGCAGCTCGAGCACATCGTGCATGACATGCTGGGCAAGCGTCTGGTGACCCGCCAGTCCGGTCCGGCAGGCCAGCCGGTCAGCTGCGTGCTGGTGGAGGCGACGACCGATATCGCGCGGGAGATCTACATGGCGATGCTCGTCGACCGTTCCGCGCGGCGCATCGCCATCATGGCCTCCCCGGCCGGCGGCATGGACATCGAGGAGGTGGCGGCCAAGGAACCGGAGAAGATCTTCACGCTCAGCATCGATCCGGTGCTCGGCCTGATGGGTTACCAGTGCCGCCGCGTCGGCTTCTTTCTCGGCTTCGACGAAAAACAGCGCGGACAGCTGACCGCGATCCTCAATGCCATGTATCGCCTGTTCATCGACAAGGACCTGAGCCTCATCGAGATCAATCCCCTGGTGGTGACCAAGCAGGGCGACGTTCAGGCGCTCGATGCGAAGATCAACATCGACGACAATGCGCTGTTCCGGCAACCGGCGCTCGAGCAGTGGCGAGACCCCACCCAGGAGGACCCCAAGGAGTCGCATGCCAAGCGATTCGATCTGAACTACGTGACCATGAACGGCAACATCGCCTGCATGGTCAACGGCGCCGGGCTGGCGATGGCCACCATGGACATCATCCAGCTGCACGGCGGGCAGCCGGCGAATTTCCTCGACGTCGGCGGCGGCACCAGCGCGGAGAAGGTGACCGAGGCGTTCAAGCTCATCGTCTCCGATGAAAAGGTGCGGGCGATTCTGGTGAACATCTTCGGCGGCATCGTCCGCTGCGATCTCATCGCCGAGGGCATCATCAACGCCGTGCGCGAGGTGGGCGTGAGCGTCCCGGTAGTCGCGCGCCTGGAGGGCACCAACGTCGAGCAGGGCTATGCCCTGCTCGCCGCCAGCAAGCTGCCCATCATCACGGCCAGCGATCTCGATGACGCCGCGGAAAAGGCCGTGGCCGCGGCAAGGAGCAAGTGAATGTCGATACTCGTCAACAAAAGCACCAAGGTCATCTGCCAGGGATTCACCGGCCACCAGGGCACCTTCCACTCCCGGCAGGCGCTGGAGTACGGCACGAAGCTGGTCGGCGGCGTGACGCCGGGTCGCGGCGGCAGCGAGCACCTCGGCCTGCCCGTATTCAACACGGTGCATGACGCGGTCGCGGTGACCGGCGCGGAGGCCACGATGATCTTCGTGCCGCCGGCCTACGCGGCGGAGGCCATCGTCGAGGCCGCCGATGCCGGCATCGAGGTGATCGCCTGCATCACGGAGGGCATTCCGGTGATCGATATGGTCAAGGTCAAGGCGGCGCTCGCGCGCTATCCGCAGACGCGACTCATCGGGCCGAACTGCCCCGGCGTCATCACCCCGGGCGAATGCAAGATCGGCATCATGCCCGGCAAGATCCACACCCCCGGCCGCATCGGCATCGTCTCGCGCTCCGGTACGCTGACCTACGAGGCGGTGCATCAAACGACGCGCGCCGGCCTCGGCCAGAGCACCTGCGTCGGTATCGGCGGCGATCCCATACACGGCATGAATTTCATCGATTGCCTGACCCTGTTCGAGGCCGACCCCGGCACCGAGGGCATCATCATGGTCGGGGAGATCGGCGGCAGCGCCGAGGAAGACGCCGCTGAGTTCATCGCGAAGAACGTGACCAAGCCGGTCGTTGCCTACGTCGCCGGTGTTACCGCGCCGCCGGGCAAACGCATGGGGCATGCCGGCGCCATCGTCTCGGGCGGCAAGGGCACGGCAGCCGGAAAATTCGCGGCGCTGGAGGCTGCAGGCGTGAGCACCGTGCGCTCCCCTGCCCAGCTCGGCGCCGCCATCGCCCGGCGTCTCGGCCGCTGACGTCGCGCCGTGCAGGGCTCTGCCGGCGCGCACGCTCGCCCGCGCCGGCAGCGCTTCGGTAATATGGCGGCATGAAGAAAAAAGCTGCCGTGCGTGTGGCCCTCGCACAGGTCAACCTGCTGGTGGGGGACGTGCAGGGCAACACCGCGCGCGTCATCGAATGGGCGGAGAGGGCCAGGCAGCAGGGAGCGGCCCTGGTCGCCTTTCCCGAGCTCACGCTGACCAGTTATCCACCCGAGGATCTGCTGCTGCGCAAAGGCCTCTACGGCCAGATCGACAAGGCCCTGGCGGAGATCTGCGAGGCGGTCCGGGATATCGATGTCGTCCTGGGCTATCCGCAGCGCACCGCGCGCGGCCTGCATAACACCTGCTCGGTCATCCGCAACGGCCGTATCATCGCGACCTATCACAAGCAGCACCTGCCCAATTACAGCGTGTTTGACGAGAAGCGCTATTTCGTCGCGGGCGACAAGCCGTGCGTTTTCGACCTGCAGGGTATCCCCACGGCCCTGACCATATGTGAGGACCTGTGGGTCCACGGCACCTGTTTCCAGGCGCGCGCCGTCGGGGCGCGGCTGATGCTGAACATCAACGGCTCACCCTACCACCTCGGCAAGACCCGCGCGCGCGAGGAGATCCTCCAGGCAGCGGTTCGCGAGGGTCGCATGCCGGTGCTTTACCTGAACCTGGTCGGGGGGCAGGACGAGCTCGTGTTCGACGGGGGCTCGATGGCGCTCGACGCCACGGGCGAGGTCGTCGCGCGCGCACCGGAGTTCAGGGAGTCGCTGGAGATGATCGAGCTGGGCGGCACGCCCGAGGCGATCACGGTGCGCGGAACCACGGTGGCACCCCTGCCGGACGAGGAGAGCGTGTACACCGCGCTGGTCACGGGCGTGCGCGACTACGTCGGCAAGAACCGCTTCAAGGGGGCCATCATCGGCCTGTCCGGCGGCATCGACTCGGCGCTGACGCTCGCCGTCGCGGTCGATGCCCTTGGCGCCGAGGCGGTCGAGGGCGTGTTGATGCCTTCGCGCTACACCGCGCCGATGAGTATCGAGGACGCGCGCGCGGAGGCCGAGGCGCTTGGCGTGCGGCATCACATCATCTCCATCGAGCAGCCGTTCACCGCCTTCGGCGAGGCGCTGAAGGAGCGCTTCGCCGGCCTTGCCGCCGACACCACGGAGGAGAATATCCAGGCCCGCTGCCGCGGGATCATCCTGATGGCGATCTCCAACAAGACCGGCAAGATCGTCCTGACGACAGGGAACAAGAGCGAGATGGCCTGCGGGTATGCGACGCTCTACGGGGACATGGCCGGTGGCTTCGCGCCGCTGAAGGACGTGCCGAAGATGCTCGTATACCGCCTCGCCAGGCACCGCAATGGGCTCGGGCGCGTCATCCCCCAGCGGGTCTTCGATCGGCCGCCGAGCGCCGAGCTGCGCGAGAACCAGACCGACCAGGACAGCCTGCCGCCCTATCCCGTGCTCGACGCGATCCTTGAGCGCTACGTCGAGCACGACCAGCCGCCGGAGGAGATCGTCGCCGCCGGCTTCGATGCCCAGACAGTCAAGCGGGTGGTGCGCATGGTCGACCGCAACGAATACAAGCGCCGCCAGGCCGCGCCTGGCGTGAAGATCTCGGTGCGGGCGTTCGGCCGCGACCGGCGCTATCCGATCACCTCCGGCTATTCCGAGGTGCCGGCGGATCCGTGATTGGCGATCGGTACTTCGTGATCCGCGCTCCCCGGATCACCAATCGGCAATCACGCATCGCGGTTCACCACCCCGATCAGCGGATCACGGCCTCGCGCGCCTCCTGCAGGCCCGGGTGGTTGGGGAAGTTCAGCTCCAGGACGCGCAGGGCGTCGTTGGCGAGGTCCTCCATGCCGAGGATCCGGTACGCCTTGGCCATGATGGTCAGCGCCTCCGGCATCGCGGGGGCCTGCTGATAGTTCTCCACCACGTAGCGGGCGCGATTGGCGGCCGCGACGTAGGCCTCGCGCCGCATGTAGTACTTGGCGACGTTCACCTCGTGCTGGGCCAGGATGTTGCGCAGGTAGACCATGCGCAGGCGCGCGTCCTCCACGTAGATGCTGTTCGGGTAGCGCTTCACCAGTTCGGAGAAATCGTTGAACGACTGTGCCGCCGCACCCGGGTCCCGCTGCGAGGGGTCCGTCGGCAGATAGCGCTCGACCAGCCCCTGCTGGCCCTGGTTGAAATTGGCAAGACCCTTCAGATAGAAGGCATAGTCGACGCCCTCGCTGTTCGGGTACAGCTTGATGTAGCGATCGCAGGCCGCCACCGCGGAGGCCCCCTCCTCCTGCTTGAAATAGGCATAGGCGAGGTCGAGTTGCGCCTGCTGCGCGTGCGGCCCGAACGGATGGCGCGCCTGCAGCTTTTCGTAGAGTTCCACCGCCCTCTGGTAAGATCCGGAATCGAGCTCGGCCTTCGCCTCGTTGTAAAGCTTGTCCTCCGTCCACTTTTCGGTCTCGTCGCCCTTGTCCTGGAAATACGAACAGCCGCTGCCGGCGAACGCGAAAGCAATGATGAGAAATACCGCTATGAACCTCTGCAGCACCTGGTTGACCTCGGGTGATAGGTGGCGGGCATTGTAGCCGATCCGCCTTCGACCGACGCGTGCGCTGCATGAACGCCGAATCCCCGCCGATCCTCGAGGCGATCGTGCCTGCCGAGCTGGCCGGCCAGCGGTTGGACCGAGTGCTCGCCACCCTGTTCCCGGATTACTCCCGCAGCCGCCTGAAAGAGTGGATCGAGGCCGAACGCGTGCGGGTGGACGGCCGCCCCTGCCGCCCGCGCGATGCGGTGCGCGGCGGCGAGCGGGTGCTCGTGCACACGACCGCGGAGGCGCAGGCGGACTGGCGGCCCCAGGCGCTGGCGGCGCTCAACATCGTCCACTGCGACGATGACCTGATCGTCATCGACAAGCCGGCCGGTGTCGTCGTCCATCCCGGCGCGGGCACCGCGGGCGCGACGCTCGCCAACGCGCTGCTCCACGATTTCCCGGAGGTTGGCAGGCTGCCGCGCGCCGGCATCGTTCATCGCATCGACAAAGACACCTCCGGGCTGCTGGTCGTGGCACGCTCGCCGCGCGCGCACACGCAGCTCATCCGGCAGCTCCAGGATCGCAGCGTCTCGCGCGACTATGAGGCGGTGGTCAACGGCGTCCTCATCAGCGGCGGCACGGTCGATGCGCCGATCGATCGCAGTCCGCGCGACCGCACGCGCATGGCCGTGATCGAGGGCGGGCGCGAGGCGATCACGCACTACCGCGTTGCCGAGCGCTTCCGCGCCCACACCCTCCTGCGCGTGAAGCTGCAGACGGGGCGCACGCATCAGATCCGCGTGCACATGGCCCACATCGGCCATCCGCTGCTGGGCGACCCGGTCTACGGTGGCCGCCTGCGGCTGCCTCGCGGCGCCACACCGGCACTGGCGGAGGTGCTGCGGGGTTTCAGGCGCCAGGCCCTGCACGCCGCGGGACTTACTCTCGTCCACCCCGGCACCGGCGAGCCGATGTCCTGGATCTCTCCCCTGCCCGCCGACATGCGGGCGCTGCTCGCCGCACTGCGGACCGATGCGACCAACGCATGACGACGCCAGGGCCTGCGCTGGTCACCATCGACGCCGACTGGCCAGCGCCGCGGCACGTGCTGGTGAGAACCACGACCCGCGGCGGCGGCGTCAGCGAACCTCCGTACGAATCGCTCAACCTCGCCATGCACGTGGGCGACGATCCGGAGCGGGTATGCGCCAACCGCGCCCGGGTGCGCGAGGCGCTCCGCCTGCCCTCCGGTCCGGCCTGGCTGGACCAGCATCACGGCGCGCGGGTCGTCGACCTGGAGCGGGACGACGAGCGGCGCGCCGACGGCTCCTATACCCGCAAAGCGGGCATCGTCTGCGCCATCCTGACCGCCGACTGCCTTCCAATCGTCATCACCGATCGTTCCGGCGCCGAGCTCACCGCACTCCACGGCGGCTGGCGCGGGCTCGCCGCCGGCATCATCGACGCCGGACTGGCCCGCATGCGGTCGCCGCGGGGCGACTTGATCGCCTGGCTGGGGCCGGCCATCGGCGCCGAGCACTACGAGGTCGGCGAGGAGGTATTCGACGCGTTCGCCCGGCAGGAGCCCGGCCTGGGCAGCGCCTTCGCCCCAACGCGTCCCGGCCATTATCGCTGCGACCTTTACGCCATTGCGCGTGCCATGCTCCATGCACGGGGCGTGACCAGCGTCCACGGCGGCTCGCACTGCGCCTACCGCGAGGCCGCTCGTTTCTACTCCTACCGGCGAGATGGCGGCAACGGCCGCGATACCGGTCGCATGGCCACGCTCGCATGGATGGAGCCTGCGGGGCCCCGAACCGCTATACTCCCGCGCCAATAACAAAGCGGCCGGCGTTCCCTGACCCGCTCCATCAATGACACTGCTCGCGTGGATCCTCGTCTTCTCCCTGCTCGGCGGCGTACTGAGCGTGCTGGCCGCCGCCACGCTGCTCGCCGTTCCTCCCGCCTTGCGCGATCGCGCCATGCCGCACATGGTGAGCTTCGCCACCGGCGCGTTGCTGGGCGCGGCCTTCCTGGGGCTGCTGCCGGAGGCCCTAGAGGGCGCCGGCCACGACAACCTGCACGCCGTGACCGGGGCGGTGCTGGGCGGCCTGCTGCTGTTCTTCGTGCTGGAGAAACTCGTGCTCTGGCGCCACTGCCACGAGGATCAATGCGAAGGCCACGGACACGATGCCCACGCGGGCGGCCGGCGGCGATCGACGGGCGCCTTGATCATCGTCGGCGACGGTCTGCACAACTTCGTCGACGGCGTGCTGATCGGCGCGGCGTTCATGACCGATGTGTCCCTGGGGATCGTCACCGCCCTGGCCGTGGCTGCGCACGAGATCCCGCAGGAGGTCGGCGATTTCGTCATCCTGATTCACAGCGGCTACAGTCGCGCCCGCGCCTTCGTGCTGAACGTGCTTTGCAGCCTCACCACCGTGGTCGGCGCGCTGCTCGCCTACCTGGGGCTGTCGCCGGACAGCGTGGCGCTGCCTTACGTCATCGCCGTCGCAGTGGCGAGCTTCATCTACATCGCCGTCGGGGATCTCATCCCGGGCCTGCACCGGCGCACGGACCTGCCCGGGGGCATCAAGCAGGTGGTGCTGATATCCGCGGGTGTGGCGGTCATCGCGCTGGCCGCCGAGTCCCTGCACGCCCACGGCGGCTGAGAGGAAGACCGCCGACGGGGTATCGGCAGAGGCGGGCGGTATTCGCGATCGGTCATTGCCGGCTCGCATATGCAACGCGAGACCTCGGGACCGCCGCCGAATCACCAAGCACCGACGCCGTGTCACCCCGCCTGGCCGACGGCCTCCGCCCCGGCGGGCTTGATCCGCGTCACCTCGGGCCTCGCCCGCGCCTTGAAACCGCAACGCCACGGCCCCATCTTTGCAGGCACTCGAGTCCACCCGTTTTCGGAGCAACACATGCGCATCGACAAGATGACCACCAAATTCCAGACCGCGCTCGCCGATGCGCAGAGCCTGGCGATAGGCCGCGATCACCAGTTCATGGAGCCCGTGCACCTGCTCGCCGCGCTCATAGACCAGGACGGTGGCGGCACCCGGGCCCTGCTGCAGCAGGCCGGCGTGGACGTCGGCGGCCTGCGGGCGGCGCTGGCGCAGTCGCTGGAGCGCCTGCCGCGGGTGGAGGGTACGGCCGGCGATGTCCATCCGTCCAATGACCTGGTGCGGCTGCTGAACCTCTGCGACAAGTACGCCCAGAAGCGCAAGGACCAGTACATCTCGAGCGATATGTTCCTGCTCGCCGTCGCGGAGGACAAGGGGCAGGCGGGCGAGATGCTGCGGAAGTTCGGCGGCGGCAAGGAGCGCCTGGAGAAGGCCATTGACGCCGTACGCGGCGGCGAGAAGGTCACCGACCCCAATGCCGAGGAAACCCGGCAGGCGCTGGAGAAGTACACCATCGATCTCACCGCGCGTGCCGAGCAGGGCAAGCTCGATCCCGTGATCGGACGCGATGACGAGATCCGCCGCACCATCCAGGTGCTGCAGCGGCGCACGAAGAACAACCCCGTGCTCATCGGCGAACCCGGCGTGGGCAAGACCGCGATCGTCGAAGGACTGGCCCAGCGCATCGTCAACAACGAGGTGCCCGAGGGCCTGCGCGGCCGCCGCGTGCTCGCCCTGGACATGGGCGCGCTCATCGCCGGCGCCAAGTTCCGCGGCGAGTTCGAGGAGCGCCTCAAGGGCGTGCTCAAGGACCTGGCCAAGCAGGAAGGCAACGTGATCCTCTTCATCGACGAGCTGCACACGATGGTGGGCGCGGGCAAGGCGGAGGGTGCCATGGACGCCGGCAACATGCTCAAGCCGGCGCTCGCCCGCGGCGAGTTGCACTGCATCGGCGCCACCACGCTGGATGAGTACCGCAAGTACATCGAGAAGGACGCCGCGCTCGAGCGCCGCTTCCAGAAGGTGCTGGTCAACGAACCAACGGTGGAGGACACCATCGCCATCCTGCGCGGCCTGAACGAGAAGTACGAGGTGCACCACGGCGTCGAGATCACCGATCCGGCGATCGTCGCCGCCGCCACGCTCTCGCACCGCTACATCACCGACCGGCAATTGCCCGACAAGGCCATCGATCTCATCGACGAGGCCGCCTCGCGCATCCGCATGGAGATCGACTCCAAGCCGGAGCAGATGGACAAGCTCGATCGCCGCCTCGTGCAGCTGAAGATGGAGCGCATGGCGCTCGCCAAAGAGACCGACGAGGCCTCACGCAAGCGGCTGGCCGCCCTGGAGGAGGAGATCACGAGGGTGCAGCGCGAGTACTCCGACATGGAGGAGATCTGGAAGGCCGAGAAGGCCGCGCTGCACGGCACCCAGCACATCAAGGAAAAGCTCGAACACGCGCGCCAGGACTTCGAAGCGGCACGCCGCGCCGGCGATCTGGAGCGCATGTCCAAGCTGCGCTATGGACTCATCCCGGATCTCGAGAAGCAGCTCGACATGGCGAGCCAGGCGGAAATGTCGGACATGAAGCTGCTGCGCAACAAGGTCACCGAGGAGGAGATCGCCGAGGTGGTCTCGAAGTGGACCGGCATCCCGGTCTCCAAGATGCTGGAAGGCGAGCGCGAGAAGCTGCTACGCATGGAGGAGGCGCTGCACGCCCGCGTCATCGGCCAGGACCAGGCCGTCAAGGCGGTCTCGGACGCGATCCGCCGCGCGCGCGCGGGCCTCTCGGATCCGAACAAGCCGTACGGATCGTTCCTGTTCCTGGGGCCCACCGGCGTGGGCAAGACGGAGCTCTGCAAATCACTCGCCGCCTTCCTGTTCGACACCGAGGAGGCGATGGTGCGCATCGACATGTCCGAGTACATGGAGAAGCACACCGTGGCCCGGCTGATCGGCGCGCCGCCGGGATACGTCGGCTACGAGGAGGGCGGGCAGCTGACCGAATCGGTGCGGCGGCGCCCCTACTCGGTCATCCTGCTCGACGAGGTCGAGAAGGCGCACCCGGACGTCTTCAACGTGCTGCTGCAGGTGCTCGACGACGGGCGGCTGACCGACGGCCAGGGCCGTACGGTGGACTTCCGCAACACCGTGGTGGTGATGACCTCGAACCTGGGCTCGCACCTCATCCAGGAGATGGCGGGACGCGAGACCTACGAGAACATGAAGGAAGCGGTGATGGAGATCGTCGGCAGGCATTTCCGCCCCGAGTTCATCAACCGCATCGACGAGGTGGTGGTCTTCCACGGCCTGGAGGCGGCGCAGATCCGCGCCATCGCCGCTCTGCAGGTCAACCGTCTGCGCGAGCGGTTGAAGGCGCAGAACATCGAGCTCACGGTGAGCGAGGCCGCGCTCGACAAGCTCGGCCAGACCGGCTTCGATCCGGTGTACGGCGCCCGCCCCTTGAAGCGCGCGATCCAGGCGCACCTGGAGACCCCGCTGGCGAGCAAGCTGCTGGCCGGCGAGTTCCACCCCGGGGACACCGTCGCCGTCGACGTGACCGAGGACCGCCTAGTATTCGCGAAGGTCGGCACGAGCTCCACGCCGCACCTGCGCGCCGTACCGCCCAAACCGTAGCGCGCACCGTCGCGGCGACCGACCGACGCCTAGGACGGTCGCCTCCGTCGGTTCATTCCGCGCACGCTGGCGGCCATGCTAGAGTGAGGACCGCTTATCGGACCGCGCTCCATCATGCACGACCAATACCGGTCGATACACCGCGACCCGCTCTTCGCCGTCCTGGTACGGCAACGCGGCGCGTACAGCTGGCTGCTCACCGCCGTCGTGCTGCTGGCGTACTTCAGCTTCATACTGGCCGTGGCCTTCGCACCGGAATGGCTCGCGCGTCCGATTCGCGAGACTTCCTCCATCAGCTGGGGCATTCCGATCGGGCTGCTGATCATCGTATTGAGCTTTCTTCTCACCGGGCTCTACGTGTACCGCGCCAACGCGCACTTCGATCCGATAATCCGGCGGCTGCTGGAGAAACACGACGGCGGTGCGCAGGATGGCTCGCGCTGAGCGCGCTTCGCTCGCCGCGGGCGCGCTCCTTTGCATCTGCCCGGCCGTGGCCGCCGGGGGCGAGGCCGGCACATCCTCGGTCGCATCCACGGCCATCGCCATGTTCGCGGTGTTCGTGGCACTGACCCTGGGCATCACCTGGTGGGCGGCGCGACGCACGCGCACGCGCCGGGATTTCTATGCCGCCGGCGGCCAGATCACGGGCCTGCAGAACGGGCTGGCCATCGCCGGGGACTACATGTCGGCAGCCTCCTTCCTGGGCATCTCCGCCCTGGTGTATTCCTCCGGCTTCGACGGCCTGCTCTACTCCATCGGATTTCTGGTGGGGTGGCCGATCATCCTCTTCCTGCTCGCCGAGCGGCTGCGCAACCTCGGCAAGTACACCTTCGCCGACGCCGTGTCCTACCGCCTGCAGGCGTTGCCGATACGCAGCCTCGCCGCCAGCGGCACGCTCGCCGTCGTGCTGCTCTATCTCATCGCGCAGATGGTCGGCGCCGGTCAGCTCATCCAGGTGCTCTTCGGTCTGCCGTACGCGACCGCGGTGGTGCTGGTCGGCGTCCTGATGGTGATGTACGTGATTTTCGGCGGCATGCTGGCGACCACCTGGGTGCAGATCATCAAGGCGGTGCTGCTGCTCACCGGGGCGACCGTCATGGCGCTGGCGGTCATGGCCAAGGTCGGCTTCTCCCTGGAGTCGCTGTTCAGCCAGGCCATCGCCGCCCATCCCAAGGGCTCCGCGATCATGGCACCGGGCGGCCTGGTGTCGGATCCCGTCTCCGCGATCTCCCTCGGTCTGGCGCTGATGTTCGGGACCGCCGGCCTGCCGCACATCCTGATGCGCTTCTTTACGGTCAAGGATGCACGCGAGGCCCGGCGCTCGGTCTTCTTCGCCACCGGCTTCATCGGCTATTTCTACGTCCTCACCTTCGTGATCGGCTTTGGCGCCATCCTGCTGGTGGGCACGAATCCCGCGTTTCTCGACGGGCAGGGTGGTCTGAGAGGTGGCAGCAACATGGCGGCCGTACACCTCGCCAAGGCGGTGGGCGGCGACGTGTTCCTCGGTTTCATCTCCGCGGTGGCCTTTGCCACCATACTCGCGGTCGTCTCCGGCCTCACCCTCGCCGGTGCGTCCGCCCTCTCGCACGACCTCTACGCCAGCGTCTTCCGGCACGGCCGCACCAGCGACGTGGAGGAGATCCTCGTCTCGCGGATGGCCACACTCGCGTTGGGCGTGCTCGCGATCCTGCTCGGCATCGTCTTCGAGAAACAGAACGTCGCCTACATGGTGGGCCTGGCGTTCGCCATCGCCGCCAGTGTGAATTTTCCAGTACTTCTCCTGGCGATGTACTGGCGCGGCCTGACTACGCGCGGGGCCACGGTCGGCGGCTTCGCCGGCCTGGCGGCCGCCGTGCTCTGCATGCTGCTGGGGCCGACGATCTGGGTAGAGGTGCTGGGCAACGAGGTGGCGATCTTTCCCTACAAGCACCCGGCGCTGTTCTCGATGCTGGTCTCCTTCGCCGTCACCTGGCTCGTCTCCCGCGTCGACCACGGCGCAGGGGCGCGCGCGGAGGCGGCACTGTTCGACGCGCAGTACGTGCGTGCGCAGACCGGTCTCGGCGCGGAAACGGCGCGCGGACATTGAGACCGCCGGCCGGGGAGACCTTACCTGCCCGCGTAGCGGCGGACATCGGGCCATGAAACAAACGGTCAGCCGCCGCCGAGCGCCCGCAGGCGTTGGCGCACCTCGCTGGCGAGGCGGCGACTGACCGCCACCCGGTCCGGTACCCCACGCAGGACCACCACCATTTCCCCGTCATCGAGCCTTTGCAGCGCCGTGACGTAGTCGATGGCCACCAGGGCATTGCGGTGCACGCGCAGGAAACGCTGAGGAAACTCTGTCTCCAGCGACTTCAGCGAGTCCTCGATCAGGATCCGCCCCTCCGGCCAGACCGCCTCCACGTACTTCTGGTCCGCGTGCAGATACCGGACCTCCGCGACCGGGACGAGCTGCAGACGTCCCTTCACCAACGCGCTCAGGTGCGTGCGCGCGCTGGCCGAGGGCGGCGTCTCGCGGCGCAGGGCGGTGAGCCCGCGCACCCGATCGAGTGCCGCGGCGAGCCGCTCGGCACGGATCGGCTTGAGGAGATAGTCGACGGCATTGGCCTCGAAGGCGGCCAGCGCATGATCGCCAAAGGCGGTCGCGAACACCACCGCCGGGGGACTGGGCAGTGTGCGGAGATGGCGTGCGACTTCCAGTCCGTCCATCCCCGGCATGCGGATGTCGAGCAGCACCAGATCCGGGTTCAGATTCTGCACGGCGTCGATGGCGCCCGGTCCGTCGCCGGCCTCGCCGACGACCTCGTCGCGACCAAGCTCGGCAACGAGGCTGCGCACCCGCTCGCGCGCCAGCGGCTCGTCGTCAACGATCAGGATGCGCATGGGCGAGATCCGCGGTCTGCCAGTACGGGAAGGCGAGCAGGATGCGGTAACGGCCGCTGCGCGTCGCGACCTCGCTGCCGCCGGCATCCCCGAAAAATGACCGGAGGCGCGCGAGCACGTTCTCCTGCGCCATGCGATTGCCGTCGCGCGGCGAGCGCGGTGCCTCATCGGGCAACGGGTTGTCGATGAGGATGCGCACTAACTCCCCCTCCACCTCGCCCGCGATGCGCACCACCCCGCCGTCCGCCCGCGGTTCCACCCCGTGATAGACGGCATTCTCGACGAGCGGCTGCAGGGTCAGGGCCGGCAGCACGGCGTCGGACGGCAACGTATCCACGTCCCACTCCACCCGCAACCGCTCCCCCAGGCGCAGGGCCTCGATGTCCAGATATTGCCGGCACAGCCGCAGTTCCTCACCCAGGGTCAGGTGCGACCTGGCATCGGCGAGGCTGGCCCGAAAAAGGTCGGCCAGGTCTTCCACGGCCTTCTCGGCGGCGGCCGGGCGCACCCGCGTCAGGCTGGCAATCGTGTTCATGCAGTTGAACAGGAAGTGCGGGCGGATGCGCGCTTGCAGGGCCTCGAACCGCGCCTGGGCCTCGGATTTCACGCGTCGCTGCCATTGGTGCTGCACGTAGAAATAGCGCAGGAGAAAGGCGGTCAGTATGGCGCTGATGGTGAGGTTCCGCAGCAGAAACTCGGCGTGCGTCGGGGTGCTGAGCGTCAGCACTCCCGGCTGCATCGCGACCAGCCACCAGGCGGCTTCACTGACGATCCAGGTGACGGCAAGCATGACTGCATAGGCCAGCGTGGCGACAGCGGCATCGGATCGCCCCGCCAGCCATCCTCGCAGAGCACACAGGACCCCGGCGCAGGCCAGCGCGACCCACTGAATGAACAGCGAGGTCAGCGCGAGCTCGTCGAGCCGCTGCGAGAGCGTCCCGCTGCCGGCCAGTGCGATGACGATCGCGAGCATCTCGGCGATCAGAACCACCAGAAACACCGTGCGGATGGCACAGAAATCCGGCAGGAACACCTGCTGCGGCTTCGCTTCGGCTGGCATGGTTCATCCTGGCGCGATCCCCGTTCCTCGTCCCGTAGATCGGCGCGCTGACGGTCGGTTACCCCCTCCCCCCCATCAAGATATACTGATGCCCCCGTGTCATCCACCCATCGGTGCCGACCCAGATGACGATCCTCGACGAAGACAAGCCCTGGAGCGGACGCTTCACCCAGCCCACCGACGCGTTCGTCGAGCAGTTTTCCGCGTCCGTGCACTTCGACAAGCGGCTATACGCGTGCGACATCCGCGGCTCGATTGCCCATGCCACCATGCTGGCGCAGGTCGGCGTGCTGACGGCGGAGGAGCGCGAGAAGATCGTCAAGGGTCTGGAGGACATCCTGATAGACATCGAGCGCGGCGATTTCGCCTGGCTTCGGGAGTTGGAAGACGTGCACATGAACATCGAGGCGCGCCTGACCGACCGGATCGGGGACGTCGGCAAGAAGCTGCACACCGGGAGGTCGCGCAACGATCAGGTGGCCACCGACGTGCGCCTGTACCTGCGAGGCGAGATCGACGCGATCGTCGCGGCGCTGGAGCGGCTCATCGCGACGCTCGTCGACATCGCCGAGCGCGAGGCCGACACCATCATGCCCGGCTACACGCACCTGCAGCCGGCGCAGCCGGTCACCTTCGGCCATCACCTGCTCGCCTGGGTGGAGATGCTGCTGCGCGATCGTGCGCGCCTGCGCGAGGCGCGCAGGCGCGTGAACGTGATGCCGCTCGGCAGCGCGGCGCTCGCCGGCACCGGCTATCCGATCGACCGCCGCATCACCGCGAAGCTCCTGGAATTCGATGCGGTCAGCGAGAACTCGCTCGACGCCGTGAGTGACCGCGACTTCGCCATCGAGTTCACGGCCGCCTGCGCGCTCATCATGATGCACCTTTCGCGCTATTCGGAAGAACTGATCCTGTGGTCCTCGGCGCAGTTCGGCTTCGTCGACATCGGCGATGCCTTCTGCACCGGCTCCTCGATCATGCCGCAGAAGAAGAACCCCGACGTGCCGGAGCTCGTGCGCGGCAAAACCGGCCGGGTCTACGGCAATCTCACCGCCTTGCTGACGCTGATGAAAGGCCAGCCGTTGGCCTACAACCGCGACAACCAGGAGGACAAGGAACCGCTCTTCGACACGGTCGACACGGTGCGCGACTGCCTGCGCGTATATGCAGACATGATGCCGCACGTGAGCATCCGTCGCGAGGCGATGAAGAAGGCGGCCATCGCCGGCTACACCACCGCCACAGACCTCGCCGACTATCTGGTTCGCAAGGGCGTGCCGTTCCGCGACGCGCATGCCATCGTCGGCCAGAGCGTGCGCCACGCCATCGACGTGGGCCGCGATCTCGCCGAGCTGACTCTGGAGGACCTGCGCCGCTTCAGCGACAGGATAGACAGCGACGTGTTCCAGGTGCTGAGCCTCGAGGGCTCCGTCTCGGCGCGCAATCATTTCGGCGGCACCGCCCCGGCGCAGGTGCGCGCCGCCGCGGCGCGCGCCCGCGAGCGGCTCGCGGCGAAGGAGTAGGGACGCGCCGGCGGAGCGGGGACGAAACCTTTGCCAGCGACGGAGGACCAAGAACTCATGAGCGATGAACTGGTGGCGCTGCGCGATCGGCTGCGCGATTTTGCCCGCGCGCGCGACTGGGATCAGTTCCATACGCCGAAGAACCTGTCGATGGCGCTCATCGCCGAGGCGGCGGAGCTGGTGGAGCACTTCCAGTGGCTCACGCCCGAGCAGAGCGCGGACCTGCCGCCGGAGAAGATCGCCGCCGTGCGGCACGAGCTCGCGGACATACTCGTCTACCTGGTGCGCATCGCCGACAAGCTGAACGTGGATCTGCTCGCCGCTGCCGGGGAGAAGATGGCCATCAACGAGCACCGCTATCCCGCGGATCGGGTGCGCGGCGACGCGCGACGCGCTGCGGAATACGCGGCGCGGGCGCCGTCGGAACAGAAGCTCCCGAAATCGTCGGCGGATTGACGGAAAGCAACCGTTGCGGGAGTCCGCGCGGGGTATTCTTCGCCATATGACCGATGACAGGACGCAGTGTGCCGGTCACCGCACGTAAAATGAGGGGACGCGGAGCATGAGCAAGCTACTGAAGATTCTGCTGGGTATCGTGATCGCAGTGGTCGTGGCCGTCGGCGCCGCCGCCGTGCTCCTTCCGAGGTTCTTCGATCCGAACGACTACAAGGAGCAGATCGTGGCGCAGGTCGAGAAGGCCACCGGCCGCAAGCTCGGCCTCGAGGGCGATCTGAAGCTCACCGTGTTCCCCTGGCTGGGGGTGTCGACCGGCAAGCTGAGCTTTGGCAACGCCCCGGGCTTCGGCGAGACGCCGATGTTCAGCGCAGATGCCGTCAACGTCCGCGTCCAGCTGATGCCCCTGCTGCGCAAGGAGGTGCTCGTCGACACCATCCTTGCCGAGGGCGTCAACGTCAACCTCGCGCGCGACGCCAGCGGCCGCACGAACTTCGAGGACCTGGCGGGCGGCAAGAAGGAAGGCGGCAAGGGCCCGCAGATGGCGGCGCTGGTGCTCAACGGCCTGGATCTGCGCAACGCCAACATCAACTGGGATGACCGGCAGAAGGGGGAGAAGTACACCGCCACCAACCTGAATCTGAAGACCGGCACCCTGGATTTCGAGGAGTCCATACCGGTGTCGCTGTCCACCGAGTTCGACGCCTCGCCAAAGGGCGTGAGCGGCAAGCTGGCCCTCGAAGGGGAGTTCGAGGTCAGCAAGGATCTCAAGCGCATCGATATCACGCCTGTCGACCTGACGAGCACGCTGAGCGGCAAGGCGGTCCCCGGCGGGTCCTCGGAGGTCAGGCTCAAGACCGCCGCGAACGTCGACATGAACGCCGGCACCATCAAGGTGGACGGGCTGGACTTTGCGGGCTTCGGCGCCTCGGCGCAGGGCAGCGTCGAGGCCAGCGACATTCAGAGCGGCAAGCCCGCCGCGAGGGGCAAGGTGGCGCTGAGTGCCGCGGATCTGCCGGCGCTCCTCAACATGCTCGCCGGTGTCCTCCCGGCGCAGGCGGAAAAGCTCAAACCCCTGGTGAGCGCGGCGGGCAAGGAGTTGAGGCTCGGCGCGGACTTCGACGTCGACATGAAGGCCGGCACGGCCAGGCTCGAGGGCATCGACTTCGCCGGGCTGGGCGCGACCCTCAGCGGCGACCTGAACGCGCAAGGCCTCGGCGCCGGCATCCCGACCGCGCGCGGCAAGGTCGCCCTGGCTGCGGCCGATCTGCCCGCCCTGCTCGGCGCCCTCTCGCCCTGGTTGCCGGCGGAGCAGGCCGCGCCGCTGCTCAAGCCCTTCCAGGCGGACCCGGCGCTGGCCAGGGCTTTGAAGCTCGACACCGCCTTCGACGTCGACGCCTCGAGCGGCGTGGCCAAGGTCGCTGATCTCAAGCTGCACGTCTACGGCTCGGACATCGCCGGCAGCGTCGACGCGAAGGATCTCCAGACCGGCAAGCCGGCCGCCACCGGAAAGTTGAGCGTCGCGAGCGGCAACGGGCCGGCCCTCATTACCGCCTTCACCGGCAAGCAGCTGCCCGCCGGCGCGAAGGAACTGACGCTCGATACCGCCTTCGAGGTCGATCTCGCCGCCGACACCGCCAAGCTGACGGGGCTCAACTTCAAGGGTCTCGACGCCACCGTGCAGGGCGACCTCACGGCCAGCGCGTTGAGCAGCGGCAAGCCGGCGGCCAGCGGCTCGCTGCGCCTCGCCAGCAGCAACGCGCCCGCAATGCTGCAGGCCCTGACGGGCAAGCAGCTGCCCGCCGGCGCGGGCAACGATCTGAAGGCCGCCGGCACCTTCAACGTCGATCTCGCCAGCGGCGTCGCCAAGCTGCAGGATCTGAATGTCGTCGGGCTCGGCTCGGATATCAAAGGCAACATCGATGCCCGTAACATCCAGTCGAAGCAGCCGGCCGTGGCGGGAAACATCGCCGTCGACAGCCAGAACGGCCCGGCGCTCGTGAGCCTGCTCACCGGCAAGCCGGTGCCCGCCGCGGCCGGCGATCTGAAGCTCAGCACCGCCATGAACGTCGATCTGGCCGCAGGATACGCCCGGCTCTCCGGCCTGCAGCTCGATACCATGGGCACCAGCGTCACCGGCGATGTCGACGCGAAGAACATCAACGCCAAGGACTCCTCCGTCACCGGCAAGCTCAACATCACGAGCCCCGATGTCTCGGCGCTGCTGAAGGCTTACGGGCTGGGCGAGCTGCCCGTCGGCGTCACCAACCTGAATGCCATGGCCAACATCGCCGGGACCGCGCAGAGGTTCAGGCTCGATCCAATCAACGCCACGGCCCGCGTCAGTGGTCCGGCCGTGCCGCAGGGTGCGAGCGACGTGAAACTCTCCTCCCGCGCCGACGTCGACCTGGGCGCCGATACGCTGAACATGTCGGAGTTCGCGGTGTCGGCGCTGGGGTTGAACGCCACCGGTGCCGTCAATGCCACGGCGCTGCGCACCGATCCGAAGCTCAGCGGCAGACTGAGCGTCGCCGAGTTCAATCTGCGCCAGCTCCTGAAAACGCTCGGAAAGGAGAACTCGCTGCCGCAGATGGCCGATGCAACCACGCTTACCAAGGTGGCCGTCACCAGCGGCTTCGCCGGCTCCACCAACGATCTCAGCCTGCAGGGCATGAAGCTGAAGCTGGACGACAGCAGCATCAGCGGCGACCTCGCGATCGCCGGCTTCGCCGATCCTGCGTTGAGCTTCAATCTGGCCATCGATACGCTGAACGCCGATCGCTACCTGCCGCCGGTCGCCGAGGAGAAGCAGGGCGGAGGCAAGCCCGAGGCAGCCACCGCCACTGCTGCGGCGGCGCCCGCGGCCGCCGGCAGGCTGCCGCTCGACACCTTGCGCCGGCTGAAGGTGAAGGGCGACGCCAGCATCGGCAAACTGACCGTGAAGAAGGCGCGCATGTCCAACGTGCGCGTGGGCATCAATGCCCGCGACGGCGACATTCAGCTCAAGCCGATCGCCGCCAAGCTGTACGAGGGCTCCTACAGCGGTTCCGTGGGCGTCAACGCCAGGGCCGATGCGGCGGTAATACGGCTCGACCACGCCCTGACGGGAGTACAGATCGAGCCTCTGCTGAAGGACATGAAGGGCAAAGCCAAGATGCGCGGCAAGGGGGATTTCTCGCTGCACGCCGCCGGCAGCGGGGCCACCGGCACGCAGATAACGCGATCCTTGAACGGCAACGGCGATTTCGTCTTCCGCAACGGCGCCATCAAGGGCTTCAATATCGCCAAGTTCCTGCGCAAGGCCGAGACCCTCTTCGTCGGCGACGTGGAGACGGAAGAAACCGACTTCACCGAGCTGACCGGAACCTACAAGATCGTCAACGGTGTCGTGACCAACGACGACTTGGCGGCCAAGTCGCCGCTGCTGCGCATCGCCGGCCAGGGCAAGGCGGATCTCGTGACCTCCGAACTCGACTACCGCATCGACGCGACCGTCGTCGGCACCATCGAAGGCCAAGGCGGCAAGGAGCTCGCCGACCTGGGCGGCACGACCATACCCGTCAAGGTGGGCGGCACCTTCGACAAGCCCAGCTTCCGCCCCGACATCGAGAGCATCGCCAAGGCGCGGGCAAAAAAGGAATTGCAGAAACAGCTCGACAAGCACGCCGAGGAGCTGCCGGTGCCCAAGGAACTGCTCGAAGGCGTGCTCGGGACCCAGGCGCCGGCGACCCCCGAGGGCGCGGCCACCGGCACCGCCCCGGCTCAGGAAAAGACCGATCCGACCAAGAAGCTGCTGGAGGGGCTGATAGGCGACAAGAAGAAGTCCGCGCAACCGCCCGCTGACGCAGCCGCCGCACCTGCACCGGCCCCGGCGAAGCCCGCCGCGCCGGAGAGCGCGCCCAGCACTACCGAGAAGGCGGCCCCGCCCCCGAAGGAACCGGCAAAGAAGGAAGACAGCGTCGAGGATGCGCTGAAGGGCCTGCTCAAGGGCCTGTGACGGTTCGCCGGGAGCGCGGCTGACAGCAATTGCCTTGGCGGCTCCCGTCCGCCGGCCTTTTCGCGGGGATGCATGCAGTTGGACAGATTCGCGCGCGACCTGCTCCAGTGGTTCGACAGCCATGGACGGACGCACATGCCGTGGCGGAACGACCGCTCGCCCTATCGAGTGTGGCTGTCGGAGATCATGCTGCAGCAGACGCAGGTGGCAACGGTCATTCCCTACTACGAGCGGTTCCTTTCACGCTTTCCCGACGTGCGGGCACTGGCCGCGGCGCCGCTGGACGAGGTGCTGGCGCTGTGGGCCGGCCTGGGCTACTACGCCCGCGCCCGCAACCTGCATCGCTGCGCCCAGGCCGTGGTGCGCGACCACGGCGGGGAGCTGCCGCGCGACATCGATACGCTCATGGCTCTGCCCGGCATCGGGCGTTCGACCGCCGGCGCCATCCTGGCATTCAGCTGCGGCCAGCGACATCCGATCCTCGACGGCAACGCCAGGCGGGTCCTTGCCCGCTACCACGCCGTGCGCGGCCCGCCCAACCTGCGTGCGGTCGAGAACAGGATGTGGGAGCTGGCCGACGCCCATACCCCCGCTACCCGGGTTGCCGACTATACGCAGGCGATCATGGATCTCGGCGCCACCGTGTGCAGGCGTGCGCGCCCGCATTGCACGATCTGCCCACTCGCCGGGGACTGCCGCGCCCGCAACGACGGCGACGTCGATCGCTATCCGGCTTCGAAGGCGCGCGGACGGCCTCCCGTTCGCAGTCGCCTGTTTCTCATCGTACAGCGCGCCTCCGGCCATATCCTGCTGGAGGCGCGGCCGCCGACGGGAATCTGGGGCGGGCTGTGGAGCCTGCCGGAACTCGATGCACAAACCGGGATCGAGGCCTGGTGCGTAGCTCATGGCCTGCGCGTGCGCCGATCGACCTCCTGGGAGGTGATGCGGCACGCCTTCAGCCATTTTCACCTCGACATTCATCCGCTGTTGCTGGAGGTCCAGACCTCTACGCGAGCGGCCATGGATGCCGATCGTTGGCTCTGGTATAAAGTCGGCGATGCAATCGAGGTCGGTCTGCCCGCGCCGGTGCGCCGCCTCCTCGACCGCCTCGATGCGCACGACCGCCCGGAGACTCCAGATGACCCGCACCGTACATTGCGTAAAGCTCGGCAAGACCGCTGAGGGGTTGAAGATGCCGCCGTATCCGGGACCGCTGGGGAAACGCATCTTCGACAATGTCTCCGCCGAGGCGTGGCAGATGTGGCTCAAGCACCAGACCATGCTGATCAACGAGTATCGCCTCACGCCCTTCGAGCCGAAGGCCCGGCAGTTCCTGGAGCAGGAAATGGAGAAGTTCTTCTTCTCCGGCGGCTCGGACATGCCGGAAGGATACGTACCGCCAAGCCGCTGATCGATGCGATCGCCGGCCCCGAGGTTTCGCTCGCGGTGCGCTGCGTGACCGAACGACGTCAACCAGTAAAACCGTCCGGCCTGCCCCGTGCAATGCATGCGGCCCGCATCCGCCGCGCACCGCATGCGAAGAGACCGGCTCGGCTTGACGACGACCCCGCCAGTCGCTTTAATTGCGCCTCCTCGCGGTCCGCATCGATTCCCACCTGGCCAGGTAGCTCAGTTGGTAGAGCAGGTGACTGAAAATCACCGTGTCGGCGGTTCGATTCCGTCCCTGGCCACCACTTCCTCCCGCGGATCTCGCGTCCAACCGATAGCTGGCCGTGCTGCGCACGGCCCATTGGCCTCGTCGCCTCGGCACGGAAAAGTACTGCCGCTGCCTCGCCTGTCGAACGTGCCCGAGCGGCGATTGCGCGTGCACGGAAGACTTCATATCGTTACAGGAGGTTGGGCACGCTCTTTGCCTGACCTATTCTGCGACTCGACGGCGAACCAACTGCGTATGCCGGAACTGCATGATGCTTCCCCGGGAGTCGGGCGCGACAGTAACGCCGCATTCGACAGCGACGGGCATAACGCCACATGCCAGAAATCTCCGTTGTAGTCCCTGCATATCGCGAACGCGAGAATCTGCCGGTTCTCATCGCGGCGCTGGAGGAGGCGCTGCGTGGCCACGACTGGGAGACGATTATCGTCATCGACGATGCCGGGGATGAGTCGGAGAATCTGGTCCGGGAACGTGCGCAACGCGATCCGCGTGTCCGATGCATACTGCGGATTGGTCGGCGCGGTCTCGCCTCGGCCTGCATCGAAGGGATGCTTTCGAGTTCCGCTCCTTACCTCGCCGTGATCGACGCCGACCTGCAGCATGACGAGAGGTCTCTTCCGGACCTGATCGCCGCAATCAAGCACTCCGATGCCGACGTGGTAGTGGCGAGCCGTTACGTCGCCGGCGCAAGCACGGGCGACCTGCCCCCGCACCGCGTGTTCATGAGCCGCCTTGCGACCAGCTTCAGCCGGCTGCTTGGCGTTACTCTCAGCGATCCCATGAGCGGCTACTTCGTCGTCCGCCGAAAATACCTCGATGCCGTCGTCCGAAAGCTGTACGGGCGCGGCTTCAAGATACTTCTGGACCTCATCTCGGCCGCGGACGGCCAGGTGCGCGTCCTCGAGATACCGTACCGCATGCGGAGCCGGGCCCATGGCGAAAGCAAGATGAGCGTGCGCGTGATCTCCGAGTTTTTCGCGCTCGTGCTCTATCGCCTGTGCGGTCGGCTTTTCCCTGCGCGGTTTTTCCTTTTCCTCGCCGTCGGCCTCAGCGGAATGGCGATCCATCTCGCCGTCCTGTCCGCCATGTTCAGCGTGTCCGGCGGGGATTTCCTCCTCAGCCAGGCAACGGCCATCGCCGTCGCCATGACCAGCAATTTCTTCCTGAACAACGTCTACACATACGGCGACCAGCGCCTCCACGGCGCGCGGATGTGGCGTGGCCTGTTGGCCTTCTACGCGGCGTGCGGCCTGGGGGCATTGATCAACGTGTCGGTCGCTGACTGGCTTTTCCTGAAATCGGTGGACTTCCGCGTCGCCGGAATGGCCGGCGCCGCCGTTGCCGCAATCTGGAATTTCCTCACGACTGCCTCGGTCACCTGGGGAGATGGGGTTCGTAAACGACGATGATCGCGGGACCGGATAGCCGCTGGGAGTGGCTGCATCCCGCCGTTGTCTTCCTCGCGTTGCTCTCCTTGTACGCGGCAACCGCGCCTCGGACGGTGGCTCTCGAGGACGACGGGCTTTTTATCATGTCGAGCTATTTCCTGGGGATCGAACACCCTCCGGGTTATCCACTGCATACGCTGCTCGGACATCTCTTCACCCTGCTGCCTGTCGGGTCGGTGGCATTTCGCGTGCACCTGATGAGCGCATTTTTCGGCGCTCTTACCTGCGCCGTCATCTGGTTGTGCGTCCGGGTCCTGCTGCGGGAGCGCCTGTGGGCGTATTTCGCCGCATTCGGCCTCGGACTGTCGCGCGTGTTCTGGTCGCAATCGATCATTGCCGAGGTCTACACGCTGAACGCGTTCTTCGTGTTCATCCTCGTTTACCTCGGATTACGTCTGGATGCCACGGCGCGTTCCGCCCCCGGCGTGACAGCGCTCATCGCTCTGCTGTTCGGCCTCGGTCTGTCCAACCATTGGCCACTCATGGTTCTCGTGTCGCCGGCATTTGCGATCCTTCTCTGGCCGCGCAGACGCGAAGTCATCCGGCAGTTGCCGGTGCTCGTTTCAATGTGCGCGGTCGGACTGTCCCCGTATCTCTGGCTCGTCCTGCGATCATGGTCCGATCCGGTGTTCAGCTTTTACGGTCCGCTGAACTCCCCGGGTGAGTTCTGGACCATGGTCAGTCGCGCCGGCTATGCAGCCATCGACGCATCCGCCTCCGCCACCTGGATCGATCGACTGTATTTCGTCAGGTATTTCGGTCTGCAGTTGGTTTTCCAGTTCGCGATCCTCGGCACCGCGCTCGGATTGCTTGGGTCCATCGTACAGTGGCGGACGTGGGGTTACAGGGTCTCGCTCTGCCTTACCGTCATCTTCCTGATGCCGTCTATCGCCCTGATATTCCTGCTGGGATTCGATTATGACTCCCTGCACGCGCACATCTTCAGCGTCTATCCGTTGCCGGCCTACGCCACGGTGGCGATCTGGATGGCGCTGGGCCTGATGCATCTCGCGCGCGTGAGGAAGATCGCCATACCGTTCGTATACCTGCTTTGCGCGATCGTGCTTTCCGTGACCGCCGTGATCTCTGCGCGCACCAACCTCCGTGCGGGATACGACTGGTCGAGCCGCTACGCCCATGCCATCCTGCGGTCCCTGCCCAAGGATGCGATCCTGTTCGTCTCTGGCGACGCCGAGGTCGGGGCGGTCGGCTATTTCCACCTGGTCGAGGGAACGAGACCCGACCTAACGCTGATGAATCCGCGCGGCCTTGGGTTCTTTACGCGGCTCTACCACCCGTTACGGACTCGCCGAGCGGACGGCGACGCCGCCGTGGCCTCGTTTGCGGGGACCGTACGCCGTCCTGTCGCCTTCACGCCGCCGGTGCCGGAGGGGATAAGGACCAGCAATCATTGGCTCTACTACCTGGTTACGGGCCCGGATCACGACGGGAGGACCGCCCTTGCTCGCCTCGACGAGACGCAGCGGGAGTTCCTCGAGAAGGCGGTGTTGAGCGACGATTCTTCGGATCCGTGGACGTCGTTCGTGCAGCGCGGACTGCGTCGTCGCATAGCAGCTTTGCTGGCCATGACTCCGGAAACCTGGAAGTCGGAGGATCCCGCCGGCAGCCGCTATCTGGAGCGACTCGATGTCGACTTTGACAGCGCGCTCGGGATCGCCATTGGCATGCTGGCCAACCCACGCGGATACAGTGCGGTCGACGTCGCGCGGCAGCTCGCTCGCGCCGCGTACCTGATGCCCGGCGACGTGGCCAAGAACGACAAGGCCTTGTTCTTCGAACTGCGCGGGCACGTGAGGCTCGAGCTCGGAGACCGCGAAGGAGGTCTGCGCGACCTGAAGACGGCTGTCGAACTGCATCCGCCCTCGACCGCTCGCTCCGCATCGACTCTTGAAAGGTTCTCCCCGCAGGGCACGCGGCTCGATGACTGATGCGCCTATCCGTGGATGAAAAGCCGGGTGTGACGCGACCGCTCAGCCCGTCAAACCGCGTGTCATGACCGACGGGTGAGCGGTAAAAGCATCGTTTCTCGCAGAGCCAGCGCCCCCTCGTCATTCGAGAGCTGCGCACGGCGGCGCTGCTTCCTCGTATGCGGAGGAAATCACCTCGGCGGGCGAACGCCCGAGCGCCTCAAGGGATCAGCCGCGTCGGCTGCCGCCGCTCAGCGACCCCAGCACCCCGCGCAGGATCTGCCGACCCAGTTGCGTGCCGATCGACCGCGCGGCGCTTTTCGCCATGGACTCGACGATGCTGTCGGTACGTCGGGCGCGCCGACCTCCGAATACGGTGCCAAGCACGTCTTTGATTAAGCTACCGCCCGGACCGCGGCCCTCTTCGGCACGCCCGCGCGCGGGAGCGTCGGGCTGCGATTTCGCCGCACGTTGCTTCAGCATCTCGTACGCCGACTCGCCGTCGAGCGCCTTCTCGTAGTGACCGTAAAGAACCGAGCCCTTGATGAGGCTGTCGCGCTCGGCAGCCGTGATGGGCCCGATCTGGCTTGCGGGAGGGATCACGAACGCACGCTCGGTGACCCCAGGCCGCCCTTTTTCGTCGAAAAACGAGATGAGCGCCTCGCCCACGCCCAACGCGGTGATGACCTGCTCGGTGTCGAATGCCGGGTTCGGCCGCATGGTCGCGGCCGTCGCCTTCACCGCCTTCTGATCGCGAGGCGTGTATGCGCGCAACGCATGCTGCACGCGGTTGCCAAGCTGCGCCAGCACGGCATCCGGCACGTCGAGCGGGTTCTGGGTGACGAAAAAGACGCCTACGCCCTTGGAACGGATGAGGCGCACGACCTGCTCGATCTTCTCCAGCAGCGCCTTGGGCGCATCGGCGAACAGCAGATGCGCCTCGTCGAAGAAGAACACCATCTTCGGTTTCTCGAGGTCTCCGACCTCGGGCAGGTTCTCGAACAACTCGGCCAGCAGCCACAGCAACAGCGTCGAATACAGCTTCGGCGCATTCATGAGCCGGTCGGATACCAGGATGTTCACCACTCCCTTGCCGGCACTGTCTGTCCGCATCAGGTCCTGTATGTCCAGCATGGGCTCGCCGAAGAGCAGGTCGCCGCCCTGCTCCTCTAGCTGCAGCAGGCCGCGCTGGATCGCGCCGACGCTGGCGGCCGAGACGTTGCCGTATTCGGTGGTGAACCGCTTGGCGTTGTCGCCGACGTGCTGGACCATCGCCCGCAGGTCCTTGAGGTCCATCAGCAGCAGGCCGTTGTCATCGGCAATCCGGTAGACGAGCGTCAATACGCCGGCCTGGGTCTCGTTGAGGTTCAGGATCCGGCCCAACAGCAGCGGACCCATGTCGGAGACTGTCGCCCGCGCGGGGTGGCCGGCGGCCCGAAACGGGTCCCAGAACGTCACCGGACAGCCGGCGAAGCTGAAGTCGCCGAATTGAAGGAGATCGAGCCGCTCCTTGATCTTGGGGGTTGCCGTACCCGCCTTGGAAATGCCGGCGAGGTCGCCCTTGACATCGGCCATGAAGACGGGAACCCCGATGTTGCTGAAACCCTGGGCGATAGCCTGGAGGGTGACGGTCTTGCCCGTGCCGGTGGCCCCGGTGATGAGGCCATGGCGGTTACCCATCGCGGGCAACAGGCACACGTCCGTCGTCCCCGACTTCGCGATGAGTAGCGGTCCGGACATGCTCCCCCCTTGTTTCTTGGTTATGTGGTCGAGCGGCCCCGGCAATTATACGCATGCGAGCCTCGGGCACCGGGCCCCGCTGAGAATTTCGGCAGCGCGCGGGCGCGATTTTTCCTTGTTAGCGGCGAACACTTCCAGTAACCTTTACCGCAACAAGTGTGTAGATTTATGTGACGAAAAAGCCACACTGTTCCGTCAAGGCGGGTACGACGAAGCGACCCGTCAGTTCAAACCGAGGGGGATTCGAACCATGAGGAACTATCTCAAGCTCGCCACAACGCTCGCTTGTGTCGCCACGCTGTCCGGCTGCGCTAACTCCGGCGGCCTCAGCAAACCGATCTGCATGCTGGCAGGCGCGGCCGTGGGTGGCCTTGCCGGCGGCTTGGCCGCCGACGATGACGAAGGTATTTACGCTGGCGCGGGTGCCGCAGCCGGCGCGTTGATTGGCGCCGCGCTGTGTCCGGAGCCGCCGGCGCCCGAGCCGGAACCGGTCGCGGAAGCTGCACCGCCGCCGCCTCCTCCTCCGCCGCCCCCGCCGCCGCCCCCGGAGGAGCCCAAGCTCATCCACACCCTGCGCGGGGTGAACTTCGACTTCGACAAGGCGACCATCAAGCCTGACTCCGCCGCCATCCTCGACGAGGGCGTGCGCAAGCTGGAAGAGGTCGGCGACGCCAACGTCAAGATCGTCGGCCACACCGACAGCGTCGGCTCCGAGGCGTACAACCAGGGTCTGTCGGAACGCCGTGCCGAGGCCGTCCGCGAATACTTCGTCGCCCACGGCATCGCCGCTTCGCGACTGACGACCGAGGGTCGCGGCGAGAGCGAGCCAGTCGCCTCGAACGACACGAAGGAAGGCCGCTACATGAACCGCCGCGTCGAGCTCTACACCAACGGCCAGTCCGCTGGCGTCGGTGCGGCAGCACCCAGCGGCGCGTGCGACCCGAAGCACTGGCAGTGCATCTGGCATGAAGTGCAGATGAAGTGACGCCGGACTACCGACAATAACGAGGTCCTTCAGACTGAGGGGCGCGTGGGGAGACCCATGCGCCTTTTTCTTTATCCGGCCAGCGAGGAGGGCACCGCGATGCACGGCGACGACGGCTGCGCGCGCAATACGGCGTATGCGTACAACACTCGCCCGGCCCACGTCCGGCGCGAATCGCGCAGCGGCTGGCACGCGAAGATTGACGAGCTGCTGAGTCTCGATCACAGCTTCCTCGGGTTTCGCTACGGCGACGCCGGCGTGCTGTTTCGCGGCCTGCCGAGCGGACTGGCAGCCAACCTCGCCTGCGGCCACTGGCTGCCGAGCACGGATCCGGGCCCGCTCGGCTCCCTGGAGCGGCAGCTCGGCGTCTTCCTGTTATCGCATGAACTCTCCGACGCCCTGACCGTCGCGCGGCTCTGGGAAGGTCACGAAGACGGCGGAGTGATGATCTTCGCAGCCGCCGAATTCGACGCGCGCTGGCAGAACGCCACGGCGGCGATGCTGGGCTTCGCGGAGCCCGGCGTAGTGTTCAAATACCCCTTCCTGGTGGAAGCGCTGCCCTTGGATGCCGTCGACACCATCGTCGTACCTGCACGGCTTGCAGGAGCGAGCGATCCGCGCATGGTCAGGCCGCCACCGGCGATCGGGGACGACCGAGACCGCATGGAGCGCTGGATATTGGAAATGCTGGAGAGCCGGGGCCTGCGCCCCGCTCGCCCGATAGCCACGGATCGATATCCGCGCCGCGGGTCAGCCGACGGGTGACGAGGCCGCGTGCCGGGCCAAGGCCCATTGCACGTGCTCGCGCACCAGCGCGGACGGATGCGCGGCGCGTGCCCGCAGGCCGGCGACCACCTCGGGCCGCGTGGGCGCATTGCCGAGCGCGACGGCAAGGTTACGCAACCAGCGTTGGTAACCGATGCGCCGCGTGGCCGACCCCTCGGTGTAGCCGAGGAATTCGGCTTCACTCCAGGCGAACAGCCGCAGCAGGCTCGAGGAATCGAGGTCATGCCGAGGCCGGAAATCGCCCTCGCCTGTCGCGCGCGCGAACCGGTTCCACGGACAGTACAGCTGGCAGTCGTCGCATCCATACACGCGATTGCCGATGAGCGGCCGGAGTTCCTCAGGGATGGAGCCGCCGAGCTCGATGGTCAGGTAGGAAATACAGCGCCGCGCGTCGAGCTGGTAGGGCGCCACGATCGCCGCGGTCGGGCAGACGTCCATGCATACCGAGCATCGGCCGCAATGGTCCTCGCCTTCGGCCGTATCGATCGGCAAGGGCAGGTCGGTGTAGACCTCCCCGAGGAAGAACCAGGAGCCCGCGTTGCGGTTGATGAGGTTGGTGTGCTTGCCGATCCACCCCAGGCCGGCGTTGCGCGCCAGCGGTTTCTCCATGACCGGGGCGCTGTCGACGAACACGCGGTAACCATGCTCGCCGACGGTGGCGGCCACGCGCTCGGCGAGCCGCCGCAGCCGCTGGCGCAGGACCTTGTGATAGTCGCGGCCGAGCGCATAGCGGGAGACATAGGCGAGGTCGGGACGCTCCAGCACCCGTTCGGCATCGGCCGCGTCCCCGGACCAATAGTTCATGCGCGCACAGATGACGCGCACCGTGCCCGGATGGAGCTCCGCGGGACGGCAGCGCTTGCTTCCGTGGCGCTGCATGTAATGCATCTCGCCGTGAAAATTCCGGTCGAGCCACTCCTGCAGCCGCGCCTCCTCCGGGCCAAGGTCGATCCCGGTGATGCCGATCTGCTGGAACCCCAGCGCCGCGCCCCAAGCCTTGATCTCGGCAGCGAGCGCAGCCAGCGCCGCGGTATCGAGGCGGCGCGCCTGTGGAGCGTCAGAGCCCGTCGCGGTGGTCACGGCCGCGATGATCCAGCCCCGCCGGGGAATGCGCAAGTCTCCGCGCGCCGGGCGAACACCCTGGCGGCATCGCCGGGGATCGGAAGGGCGGACCTATCGGCGTCTGCCGCCACGCGCGGGACGTGGCCGCTCCTCGTTCACGCGCAGCGTGCTGCCGCGCAGATCCCGGCCATTCAGCGCGCTGATGGCTGCGCGGGCCTCGTGCCCTTCCATCTGTATGAAAGCAAACCCCCTGCACTTGCCGGAGAATATGTCGCGCGCCACCTCGATTGAACGCACGCGGCCATACGCCGCGAACAGCTGTCTCACCTCCTCATCCGTCGCATCGGGCGGCAGGCTGCCGGCGTAGATCTTCAACATGCGTTATCTCCTTCTTGATGACACACACACCGGTCGTGCTGCCTGGATATCAACATGACCTGCAGTCCCGACGCCGCGCTCGCCGGAGCGGCGACGCGCAGCACTCCGGCGCGCGGCGACAACCATCATCTCGCCTTCCGCGCGGGCGCGTGGGCCTGTCCGTGAGTGCGCGCGACACCCGCGTCCCGGCGGTGCGCATGGTGCTGCGTGGAGGCGTTATGCGCCTGCGCGTGTCGGCGGCGAGCGCCGGGAGGCTGTGCGTGGGCTCCGGTTGCGGCGCCCCCCTTGGGCTCGAAGCCTTCGACCGTCGCCGCGGGCAACGGCCGCCCGAGCAGCCGCTCGATGTCCTTCAACTGCCCTCGCTCCTCTCCGCTTACCAGCGAGATCGCCTCGCCGCTGGCACCCGCCCGGCCGGTGCGACCGATTCGATGCACGTAGTCCTCCGGAGAATTCGGCATGTCGAAATTGATCACATGCGTCAGCCCGTCGACGTCGATGCCACGGGCAGCCACATCCGTGGCGACCAAAACCCGCACCCTGCCTTGCTTGAACTGGTCCAGAGCGCGCGTGCGCTGGCCCTGGGACTTGTCTCCGTGGATGGCCGTGGCCAGTATCCCCTCGCGCTCGAGCTGACCCGAAAGCCGCTCGGCGCCGTGCTTGGTGCGCGCGAAGACCAGTGTCTGGCCCCAGTCGCCCTGGCGCAGCAGGTGCACCAGCAGCGGCCGCTTGTCGTCCTTGTCGACGTGCAATGCCCGCTGCGTCACGGTGGTGGCCGCGGAGTTGCGGGGCGCGACCTCGACCTGCGCAGGATTGCACAGCAGCGTGGCGGCGAAGCGGCGCACCTCGGCGGCGAAGGTCGCCGAGAAGAGCAGATTCTGCCGCTTCGCCGGGAGCATCCCGATGATGCGGCGGATGACCGGCAAGAATCCCATGTCGAGCATGCGATCGGCTTCGTCCAGCACCAGGATCTCGACGTTCGACAACTTGGCGGTGCGTTGCTCGACGTGGTCCACGAGCCGGCCCGGCGTGGCCACCAGCACGTCCAGGCCACGGCGCAGGGCCTTGGTCTGCGGGAACATGCCGACGCCGCCATAGACCGCCTCCGTCTGCAGCGACAGGTGCCGGCCGTAGTCGCGGAAGCTTGCGGCCACCTGCGCGGCCAGTTCGCGTGTGGGCGTGAGGACCAGCGCCCTGGGCGGGGCGCCGCACGGGCCGCGCGCGCCCAGACGGGCCAGGATGGGTATCGCGAACGCGGCCGTCTTCCCGGTTCCGGTCTGCGCCGCGGCCAGCAGATCGCCACCTGCGAGCACGATGGGTACGGCCCTTTGCTGTATTGGTGTCGGGGATTCGTGGCCGAGGTCGGCGACCGCACGCAGGATTGCCTCGGGCAGGCCCAGTTCATTGAATGACATGCTTGTTTATTGCTCCAGTGAGGACGCGCCTATCCGCTGCGTCCGGGATGCTGCCGCACGCGCACGTGGCGCGAAACCGGTCCAGGCAGCGGAATTAGGGTGAAGCGATGAGCGCCAACTGGCGCGGGCCGCGACAGGTTTGCGGGAGGGGTGGCGGGCGAACCCGTTGATGGCCGCCACGCTTGGACGGCCGGCCGAACCTCAAGGCATGGACCGGACCATGCCGCAACAAACTGCGCGGCAGTATAACCGACAGCGGTGGATATGCCTAACGGATGCCGCGATCCCCCGAAGTCCCCGTGCCCCAAATGCAGCCGCCTCAGGCCTCACGCTCGCGCCTGGCGCCGTGCCCCCGGGTGAGGGACATCAGCGCCAGCGCCGCGACTACCGTGCCGGCCGCGGCGACCGAGAATGCGGTCGTGATGCCGATCCTCTGCCACAGCCAGCCGAACAGCACCGCGCTGGGCAGGGCCAACACGCCGCAGACGAAGTGATACATGCCGAAGGCGGTGCCCTTCTGCTCCGCCGGCGCGACATCTCCGATGAGGGCCCGCTCGGCGGCCTCGGTGCACGACAGGGCGGCCGCATAGCCGAGAAACAGCGCTATCCCGGCCGGCGCGCCCGCGGCTCCGGCGGCGATAGCCAGCAGCACGAGGACTCGGGCGCACCATCCCACGATGACGACCGGCAGGCGCCCGATGCGATCGGACACCGTACCCGCGCCGTAGGCGAGGAAAACCTTCACGACGTGCGCGGCCGCCCAGAGCACCGGCACCCACAGCGCCTCGATGCCGCCCACCTGATGCACCCACAGCACCAGCAGCGCCTCGGGCACGGTGGACAGCGTCAGCGCCGCGGCGGCGACGATCAGACCTCGCAGCCGGCGATCGAGGGTCGCCCAGCGCGGCCACGCCACCGTTGGCGGGCGTGCCGCGGTTCGTGCCGGCAGGGCGTGCCAGAGGACCAGCAATACCAGCACCCCGGGGACGGCGGAGGCCAGGAAGACGTTCTCGATGGAGACGCCGCTCGCGAGCAGCGGCCAGGCCAGCAACGGACCGACGATCGCGCCGCCATGATCCATAGCCCGATGAAACCCGAAGGCGCGGCCGCGCTCTGGCGTGTCGACCGCGGCGGAGATGAGCGCGTCGCGGGGCGAGGTGCGTATTCCCTTCCCGGCCCGGTCCAGAAAACGCAGTGCCATGACGCCGCCCCAGGCCGAGGCGAGCCCGATGAGCGGCCGCGCCAGATTCGACAGGGCGTAGCCGCCGAAGACCATCCCGCGCAGGCTCCAGCCCCGATCGGTGAGCCAGCCGGAGGTCAGCTTGAGCAGGCTGGAGGTCGCCTCCGCCAGCCCCTCGATCGCGCTTACGATGAGCGGCCCGCCGCCCAGCGATCCGGCGACCACCAATGGCAGCAGCGGGGTAATCATCTCGCTGGCGGCGTCGTTGAGCAGCGATACGATGCTCAGCAGGACCACCACCCGGGGCAACGGCCGGCGATCGGGAACGAAACTCGACATGAAATCGACACACGAAGGCAATGAGGGGCTGGAGTATATTCGAATTCTACGAGACCGATGTCGGGGGTCCACACCGATGCACCAGCCAGGCGAAGGATGAAGCAGGAGGACGGCTCCATGGCCGTAGACCCCATTTGCGGTATGCAGGTGGACCCGGCTGCCTGCGCCGGCAGTGCCGAGCGCGACGGGCGCACCTACTACTTCTGCTGCGCGCATTGCCTCGCCGTCTTCGAGGCCGGCCAGACAGCGGCTCGCTCCGAGCAGGGCTGCTGCACTCCGGCGCCGACCGTGGGGTCCGGCACGAGGGTGGCAGGCGTGAAGATCGCCGCGATCGGGCGCGGCGGCACGGCGCGCGATCCCGTCTGCGGCATGACCGTGAGCACGAGCACGGTACTGCGCAGCGATCGCGACGGGACGTCGTACTATTTCTGCAGCGAGGGCTGCCGACGCAAGTTCGAGGCCGGCGTGGCGGCAACGTCGGCGCCGGCACGCGAGTTCGTCTGTCCCATGCATCCGGAGGTCGTCAGCAAGGGGCCGGCCGCCTGTCCGCTGTGCGGCATGGCCCTGGAGGCCGCGGCCGTCGAGGCCGAGGCCGAGGACAGCCCCGAGCTGCGCGACATGCGCCGGCGCCTGCTGATCGGCGCCGCGCTCGCGCTGCCGTTGTTCGTGCTGGCCATGTTGTCGGACCACGCGCCCGTCGTGTTCGAGGGTCGGATCGGCCCGCGGACGCTGCAAGGGCTGCAGTTCGCCCTGGCTACCCCGGTGGTGATGTGGGCCGGCTGGCCGTTCTTCGAGCGCGCCTGGGCATCCGTGCTTCGCCGCCAGGCCAACATGTTCACGCTCATCGCCATCGGCGTCGGCGCCGCGTGGCTATACAGCGTCGCCGCCATGGCGGTTCCGGAGTGGTTCCCGGCGGCACTGCGCGCCCATCACGGGTCGGTGCACGTCTACTTCGAGTCCGCGGCGATCATCGTGACACTGGTACTGCTGGGCCAGGTGCTGGAGCTGAAGGCGCGCGCGCGCACCGGTGCCGCCGTGCGCGCGCTCGCACGACTGGCGCCCCGGACCGCACGCTTGGTGCGCACCGACGGCCAGGAAGAGGATATCGCCCTTGCCCTCGTGCGCAGCGATGACCGCCTGCGCGTCCGGGCAGGTGAGAGGATCCCGGTGGACGGGACGGTCGAGCAGGGAGAAAGCGCAGTCGACGAATCCATGATCACGGGCGAGTCGCTGCCGGTCGCCAAACGCCCGGGGGACGCCCTCATCGGCGGAACCGTGAACGGTCACGGTGTCCTTCTCATGCGTGCCGAGCGAGTCGGCAGCGATACGCTGCTCGCGCAGATCATCCGGCTCGTGCAGGAGGCTCAGCGCAGCCGCGCGCCCATACAGCGACTGGCCGACGTCGTCGCCAGCTATTTCGTCCCGGCCGTCCTGGTCATCTCCGCGCTCGCCTTCGCCGCGTGGTGGGTGTTCGGACCCGAGCCGCGCCTGGCGCACGCGCTGGTGAGCGCGGTGGCCGTGCTGATCATCGCCTGCCCCTGCGCCCTGGGGCTGGCTACCCCGATGTCGATCGTGGTCGCCACGGGCCGCGGCGCGCGCAACGGGATACTCATACGCAACGCCGAGGCGCTGGAACAGCTCGCCCGCGTCGACACCCTGGTTGTGGACAAGACCGGAACGCTTACCGAGGGAAGGCCGCGCGTCGTGTCCGTGGTTGCCGTGGCGGGATTCTCCGAGACCGAAGTGCTGGCTTTGGCCGCCAGTCTGGAACGCGCGAGCGAGCATCCGCTTTCGGGCGCCGTCGTCGCCGCGGCGGCGGAGCGGGGCCTGAGTCTGATGCCGAGTACGCGGGTCGAAATACATCCCGGCATGGGACTTTCCGGTACCGTCGCCGGCAAGGCCATCGTCGTCGGCAACGCCTCGTTACTCGCGCGCGCCGGCGTCGAAACCACGGCGATGGATGCCGTCACCGAGCAGGCGCGCACGCTCGGCCGCATCGTTATCCTGATCGCGATTGACGGCAAGGCGGCCGGCCTCATCGGCATCGCTGACCCGATCCGCGACACGGCAGCGACGGCGGTGCGGGCACTGAGGGAAGATGGCGTGAACGTAATCATGTTGAGCGGGGACCACCGCACGACGGCCGCTCAGGTCGCCGCCGAACTCGGCATTACCACGGTGATCGCCGAAGTCGCCCCCGCCGGCAAGGCCGAGGAGATACGCCGGCTGCAGGCGCAGGGACATCTGGTCGCCATGGCCGGCGACGGCATCAACGATGCCCCGGCGCTGGCCGTCGCGAACGTCGGTGTCGCGATGGGCACCGGCACCGACGTCGCCATGCACTCGGCGGGCATCACGCTGGTGCACTCGGATCTCAGCGCGCTGGTGCGCGCCCGTCGCCTGAGCCGGGCGACGCTACGGAATATCCGCCAGAACCTGGCGTTCGCGTTTCTCTACAATGTGCTTGGTGTGCCGGTTGCCGCGGGTGTACTTTATCCCCTGACCGGCACGCTGCTTTCACCCGTCATTGCTGCGGCCGCCATGTCGATGAGTTCGGTGTCGGTGATCGCCAATGCATTGAGGCTGGATCGGGCGCGACTGTAGTGGAGCCCGCGGTCACCGTCGGGCAGGGCGGCGCGAGGTCCCGAACCATAGAGGAAGGTCGGAAAGATGATCGAGATCGTCCCCAACTGGCATCCGGTCCTGGTGCATTTCACGGTTGCCCTGCTGATCGTCGCGCCGCTGCTGTTCTTCGCGTCCACCTGGCTGCCCCTGGAATCCCCGGCAAAGCTGCGCCTGCTCGCGGCCGCACGATACAATCTGCTGCTCGGCTTCATCGCCAGCCTCGGAACGGTCGCGGCCGGATGGTACGCGGCCAATACGGTCGCCCACCACGAGGCCGCGCACGCGGCCATGCTCACGCACCGCAATCTCGCCTTGGTCACGGTCGTCGCCTACACGCCCTTCGTGATCTGGACGCTGATGCGCGGCCACGGGCCACGGTCGCACGGGTTGCTGTTCGCGGTGCTGTTGTTTCTGCCCATGGTGTCGTTGACCGTGACCGCGTGGCGCGGCGGCGAGTTGGTGTACGTTCATGGCCTGGGCGTGCAATCGCTGCCGGACGCCGGAGGCCAGTCCCTTCACGGCCACGGCGAATCCTCGCACGCGGCCGCGCCGGAGCCGGGGCATGCCGAAACCGGGACCGACGGCGCCGATCACGACCATGGACAGGAGAACGCGCATGACGAGGCGCCGCAGCCGTAAGTCCGGTGCGCCAGCCGTAGACCTCAGGACCGCGCCGCCAGTCGCTCCTTGACGGCGGACCACAGGGCCGCGAAGGCGCGTCCGGGTTCCGACGGTCCGGCATAGGCCCCCACGGGAGCCTGTTCCAGCCCCATCCTTTCGATCTGGCTCGCGTAGGGAATGAAGACCCGCAGCAGTTCCGCGTGTTGCGCGGCGAACTGCTGCACCAGCTGAACGTGCAGCTGCCGCCGCCGGTCGAGCATCGAAAAGAACGGCATGAGCGCGAGGGAATCCGCGCCCGCGCGCCGCAGGAACCCGGTCAGCATGTCGTAGGCCCGCAGCGACAGGTGCGTGGGAATGATCGGCACCAGCAACGCGTCGGCGGCGTTGAACACGTTCTCGGACACCAGCGAGATCCCCGGCGGACAATCGAGCAGGACATAGTCGAAGTCATCGACCACGGTTTTCAGGATCCTGCGCAGGCGATCTGCGGAGTGCTTCTCCTCATTCAGGATGATATCGAGATTGCGGTGAGAAAAATCCGCCGGGACCACGGATAGCCCTTGGTAGGCCGTCGGCACGATGTTCTCCAGGATCTGGCTCTTCCTGCCGACGAACTTCTCGCTGCCTCCCTTCAATTCCGGCTCCACACGCAGGTAAAAGCTCGCGGCCCCTTGAGGATCGAGGTCTACGAGCAGGACGCGCGCACCTTCCCGCGACGCGAACCACGCAAGATTGACCGCGGCAGCGGTCTTGCCGACGCCGCCTTTCAGGTTGTACGCAGCCAGTACGGTCACGTTGCTGCCTCCTCCAGTACCTTCCAGAACCTGCGGCGATTGCGTTTCCGCCCGAACTTGCGGCATCGCTTCACGACTTGCTGCCTCGCCGATCGCAACTCTGCCCGCAACGCCCGGCGCCACCGCCGCAGGGCGATGGACGTCGGCGCCGCGGCGTCGCTCGAGTCGTGCTCGCTCAGCATCTCTCCGAGCATCTGGACCTGCACGTGCCGATCGCACAAGTTCCCCAGATCGTCCTGCAGCCGCCGCAGCGGTCGCGCGAGAGCCGCTATCGCCTCTTCCCCGAACACCTCGCTGAAGGCCTCCAGGGCGTAACGCAGCTCCTTTCCGTCCTTGCGCAGGGCGTGCAACCGTTTGAAGCGGCTGCCGGCGCCGACGCGGCCGGCGCGCCGGCACAGGTCATCCCAGTCGCTGCTGAGGCTCGCGGCCGCGAATTCCCGCGCCGGCACGGGGGCGGCGGCGGAATTGCGCTGCTCATCCAGAAAATGGAACCAGTCGACCTTGAGCTGACGGTAGCGCGCCGAGCTCAACACGCGGAGCAGCGCACCGTGCGCGCGCCGACGACGCTCGGCAATCTCGGCCCGCAACGCGGCTGCCGGTTCGGCGGCAAGACGCGGCATGCGCTCGCTGTCGAGACGCTCGAGCAGCACGTCCAGGTCCCGTTGGCGACCGGCCGCCTTCGCCAGCCAGGCGAAATCCGACTGGAAACGCGTCAACGCCCGGCCGTCCAGACAATCGCCGAATCGCCGCGCCAGTGCGCGGGTGCGTCTGATGGCGACGCGGAACTGATGCAGGGGCTCGATGTCCCGGTCATCGACGACGCCCGCCTCGGCGACGATGAGTTGGGCGCGGTACTGACTCAATACGCCGGCGAGCATGGCGCGCATGGACCGCCCGCCGTGAACCCGATCCGATTCCTCGCCGCGCGGCATCGGCGCGCCGTGCGCCTGCCGTCGCGCGGCGCGGCCGCTCACGCAGCCCCTCGCACGGACTGTATCCGTTCGTAGGCGCGCCGTATCGCCTGGGTCCGATCATTGGCTATGCGTATCATCTCCTCGGACATCCCCTCCCCGGCAAGCTTGTCGGGGTGGTGCCTGCTGAGCAGCCGGCGGTAGGCACGCTTCACCTCCGCATCGCTGGCCCCGATCTCGATACCCAGGGTGCCGTAGGCGGATTCCAGATCGTCGGCAGCCGTCGATCGTTCCGGCTCCCGCGCCCGGCCGCCGCGAGCGGCCCCGGCCGCGCGCAGCAGCTGCTCGAACATGGGGCGCGGGATCCCCAGCCGAAAGCAGATGTAGCGCAACGCCGAATCCTCCTGCGGCGTCAGTGCTCCGTCTGCAAGGGCCGCGGACACCTGTATCTCGGTGAAAAGGCCGAGCAGCATGGGATGTCGCCCGCACCGCGCGCGGAAGCGATTCAGCATCTCGTCCAGCCGGAACCCTGGCGCCTTGCCGTCGCGGAACATGTCCATCGCCATCTGCCGGTGCGCGGCATCGAGCGCCATGCGATCCATGATCCGCGATGCCATCGCGATCTCCTCCTCGCTCACGCGTCCATCGGCCTTGCAAAGGTACCCCATGACCGCGAACGTCGCTTCTAGGAAGGTGGCCTGCGCACCCGACCGCTGGCCTGGAGCCGGAGCGGCGCGCCGCCGCGCGTCCATCACGTGCCCGAACGCGATGCCCGCCACGGCGGCCAAGGGGCCGCCCAGGAGGTAGCCGGCAATGCCGCCGATGACCTTGCCCCACCATTTCACGTCCGAACCGCTCCTGTCCCCGTCTGCCGTTGCCGCCGATGCTCGATGGCGCCCGCCGCCGTTCGATGGTCTTGTATTGGGAAGATAAACCTACAGGGTCTCCGCGGCAAAATCGGCGAGTCTCGAGCGTTCGCCCCGCATCAGGATGATATGGCCGCCGTGCCGCCAGCCCTTGAAGCGATCGACCACGTAGGTCAGGCCGGAGGTGGTTTCGCTCAGGTACGGCGTGTCGATCTGCGCGATATTGCCGAGCGCCAGGAGCTTCGTCCCGGGCCCCGCACGCGTGATGAGCGTCTTCATCTGCTTGGAGGTCAGATTCTGCGCCTCGTCAAGGATGATGTAGCGATTCAGGAAGGTGCGGCCGCGCATGAAATTCAGCGAGCGGATCTTGATGCGCTTCTGAAGTATGTCGGCCGTGGCCTGCCGCCCCCACTCGCCGCCGACCTCGCTCTGCGTGAGCACCTCGAGATTGTCGAGCAACGCCCCCATCCACGGCGTCATCTTCTCCTCCTCCGTGCCGGGCAGGAATCCGATGTCCTCGCCCACCGGGATGGTCACGCGCGTCATGATGATCTCCCGGTAGCGCTTCAACTCCATGGTCTGCATCAGCCCCGCGGCCAGCGCGAGCAGCGTCTTTCCGGTGCCCGCGGTGCCGAGCAGGCTCACGAAGTCCACTTCCGGATCCATCAGCAGGTTCAGGGCGAAGTTCTGCTCGCGATTGCGCGCGGTGATGCCCCAGACGGCATTGTGCTCGCGCCGGTAGTCCACCGCGCGTTCGATCACCGCCCGGTCGCCCTCGATGCGGCGCACGATGGCCTCGAACCCCTCCTCGTCGCCGTTCTCCGGGTGATAGAGACATTCGTTCGGATAGAGGCTCGCGACGATGGGGCCGCGTATGGCGTAATAGGTGCGCTCGCCCTCCTGCCAGCATTCCAGCCTTTCGCTGTGCTGGTCCCAGAAGTCATGCGGCAGCTGCTCGTAGCCGGCGTAGAGCAGCGACACGTCGTCCAGAACCTTGTCGCTGTAGTAGTCCTCGGCCATGATCCCGAGAACCCTGGCCTTGATCCGAAGGTTGATGTCCTTGGAGACGAGGCAGATCTGCTTGTCCTTGTGGATGTTCTGCAGTGCGATGACCGTGCCGAGTATGGAATTGTCCGGCCTGTTGCCGGGCAGAGGCACCGGCAGATCCTCGGTGAGTGAACTGGTCTGCAGGAAAAGGCGGCCGCTCGGCAGTGCGCCCCTGAAGCCGCCGTTCTGATTCTGCGGACCGGGGATCGCCAGTCCCTGCTCGATGGCGTTCTTGTCGGCACCACCGATCAGATCGTCGAGGAACCGGCTCACCTGGCGGGCGTTGCGCGAGACCTCCGAGGAACCCTTCTTGGCATGGTCCAGCTCCTCGAGCACCACCATCGGAATGTAGAGGTCATGCTCCTGGAACCGGTAGATTGCGGTGGGGTCGTGCATCAACACGTTGGTGTCGAGCACGTAGAACTTGCTGCGTTCGATATCCGGCGATGCTTTCTTTGCCATCAGTCCTCGTTCATATTAGCGGCGGATCCCGCGGCAACGGCAGGTCGCACTCAGAGCTCCCTCACCGCCGCGAGGACCTCCTCGACGTGCCCGTCGACCTTCACCTTGCGCCACTCCCTGCGCAATACCCCGGCTGCGTCGATCAGAAATGTGCTGCGCTCTATCCCCATCAGCTTCCTGCCATACATGTTCTTCTCCTTGATGACTCCGAACATCGAGCACAGCTGCCCGTCTTCGTCGGAAATCAGCTCGAAAGGGAAGCAGTGCCTGGTCTTGAACCTCTCGTGGGCGGCGAGGCCGTCGCGCGACACGCCGAGGATCACGGTATTCAGCTTCCGGAACGCGGCATGATGGTCCCGGAACGCCTGGCCCTCGGTGGTGCACCCCGGCGTTCCGTCCTTCGGGTAGAAATAGAGCACGACGTTGCGGCCCATCAGGTCCGCGGACTTCAACTTCGCGCCGCTCGTCGATGCCGCGATGAACGATGGAACCTTCTTGCCTACGGCGACCGTGCTCATCCTAGCAGTCCGCCAGACGCTATTTCACCGGTTCCATGATCGAGTCGAGATTCAGCCGGTCGCAGAACTCCATGAACTCCCCCCGCAGGCCTGCAATGGAGGTATTGCTGGGCACCGCGATGGTCATGTGCAGCGAGAACATCGGCGCACCGGTGTGCGTGGCCGCGTAACCGCTGGTGTACATGTCCTCGATGCTGATGTTGCGCGCCGTGAAGAAGCTGGCGATCTCGTAGACCACCCCGGGATGATCATAGGAGACGACCTCCACGGCGTACGGCACAAGGTTCGTGGAACTCTTGCGCGGCTCCGTGCGCTTGGTGGTGATGACCAGGCCGGTGCTCTCGTGCAGGCGTGGCAGGGCGGACTCGATCTTGGCCACGACGTCCCAGGTCCCGGAAACGAGCATGATGAGCGAGAACTCGCAACCGAGTATGGTCATGCGGCTGTCGGCGACGTTGCCGCCGCAATCGCGCACGACCTTGGTGATGGCATCGAGCAGCCCGGGCTTGCTCGGGCCAACGGCGGCGACGACGAGAAAGTTCTGCATCAAGGCAATGGGTACAGCCGGCCGGATGGGCGGATTCCCGCGGGAGGCGTCATGATTTCTTTGGCATGGCATTGTGCCCGGTTCGACGGGCCCCCTCAAGCCTCCGCAACCGCAACCAAAGTCAAAAAAAGCCCCGCAGAAGCGGGGCGAATGTCTCAGCCTACAGCAAACCGCAATCAGAAATCGTACTGAATTCCGCCGGTGAACAGATCCACGTCGGTGTCGTCGTCTCCCAGCCCCTGGAATCGCTCCCATTCGGCGCGCACTTTCACGTGCTCGACGAGCTGGTAGGTCCCGCCGATGCCGAACGTCAGATTGACGCCGTTGTCGTCGTCTCCGAGCCCGACCGGACTGCCCTCGGCGTCGGAATCCCAGATGAAGCCGCCCACCTTGCCGAACACGTATGCGTTCGGCAGCACGGGGTACCCGGCTGTCCCGGCCACACTTGCGCCGCTGACGCTGTTGGTGGCGGTGAGCGTGCCCAGCAGCGGGCCGAGGTCGACGTCCACGCTCTCCTCGCCGAGATCGATGTAGGCGAGTTCGGCACCGAAGACGGGGGTGAAGCGATAGCCGCCGAAGACCTTCCAGCCGAGATCGTTCGGGTCGCTGTCCACGTCGGCCGTGAAGCCGGCGGCGCGGAAATCTGCCTCGATGTCGTCGTCCTCGTCCTCGTAGTGCGACAGACCGACGCTCCCGCCAGCGTAAAAGCCTGGCCCCTCGCCAGCCCAGGCCGCCGGTCCGGCCAAGGTCAGGGTACAGACGAGACCCGATAGACACCAGTTTTTCATAGGGTATAATCCTTATGAAACGATAGGTTATAAGTACAATTTAATCTCTTTGTTTATTAAAGTAAAGCCTCCGGGAATTCAAGGCCGGCGCGACGGGGTCATCCTCGCGGCAGGCCGCGACAGTTTGAACGGCCCCCCCTTCAGCGGCTATCTTTACGGCCCATATCGCGCCGACGGGGGAAGCCCCGCTTCCGGGCAAAGACGCACGAATGCGCAGAGGCCTTCCAACTTGATCCGATTCCTCGCCCGTCTCATCGACCTCGCCACCCGCATGGCGATGTGGCTGCTGCTTCCCCTCGGACCGCTGGCGGCGGCCATCATTGCCAAGAACGGGGATTACCTGCGTCTCTACCCGCGCAGTCTGCGCGCCTCCGTCCGCCACCTGCGCGGACTGGGGCGCGGGCAGCCTATCCGTCGGGCGGTGGAGCGCTGGCTGGCGAGCGACGACGCGGCGAGTGCGACGAGGGAAATGGTGAGCGGCGCCTGCAGCCATTGCGGGCAGTGCTGCCTGCAGAGGGCCTGCATCTTCCTGCGTCACGACGAGACCGGTCATTCCCGATGCGAGATCTACAACAGCCGCTTCTGGTCGTTGCTGCCTTGTGGGGACTACCCCGTGAGCGCAAGCGAGATCGCCCAGTATGGCTGCCCCTCCTACAGCGCGCGCACCGTGCGCATCATTCCAATTCGAGCCCTGCCGGTTACGAACGAGGAGGGGCCGCAACGGGCCTGATCGCCGTTCCCGGTCGGTCCCGTCATTCCCTTCACCCTGAGACGGTCCGTCCATCGGCCGCGGGCCGGGCACAGCGGTCACGAGGCGCGTTCGGCATACGCCCGTCGGCCTCCGTACCGACGTTCTTGTGTTCACCGGTTAGGCTAAGTACCATACCGGCCGACATTGTCATCCGCGGATAAAGTCCCCATGTTTCAAGGAAGTATGGTTGCCATCGTGACGCCGATGCAGCCCGGCGTCGCGCCCGACACACCGGTGGACTGGCCGGCGTTGGATCGCCTGATCGAGTGGCACATTGAGAACGGCACCGACGCCATCGTGGCGGTCGGTACCACCGGCGAATCGGCGACGCTGACCATGGAGGAGCACGTGGCGGTCATCCGTCGCGTCATCGCGGTCGTCGGCAAGCGCATACCCGTCATCGCGGGTACCGGCGCCAACTCCACCACGGAGGCCATCGAATTGACTCAGGCGGCCAAGGACGCCGGCGCCGATGCCTGCCTGCTGGTGACCCCGTATTACAACAAACCGACCCAGGAAGGCCTTTACCTGCACCACAAGGCGGTGGCCGAGGCCGTAGCCGTTCCCCAGATCCTGTACAACGTACCCGGCCGGACCGCCTGCGACATGCAGCCGGAGACCGTGGCCCGACTGGCCAAGGTCGCCAACATCATCGGCATCAAGGAGGCGACGGGGGACCTCGCCCGCGTCGAGCGCCTGCGCGCGTTGAGCGGCGGGAAGTTCCTGCTGTTCAGCGGTGACGATGCGACGGCGATGGATTTCATGTTCAACGGCGGCCACGGCGTCATCTCGGTGACCGCGAACGTCGCCCCGCGGCTGATGCACGAGCTCTGCGCGCTTGCCACCCGCGGCGAGCGTGAAAAGGCGCGCGCCGTCGATGGCCGGTTGGCCGGGCTGCACAAGGAACTGTTCTGCGAGGCCAATCCGATCCCCAGCAAGTGGGCCCTGAACCAGATGGGACTCATTCAGGCCGGCATACGCCTGCCGCTCACCTGGCTGTCGGAAGGATGCCACGCGCGCGTGCTTGCGGCGATGGAACAGGCGGGTGCAACACGAGTCCGGATCACGTAAGGTTGAGGATCAAGCCAACGCGGTCGGCGCCCGCGAAGCCACCGAACCGCTGCCACCACCCTCGCATTCGCAACAGTAAAAGGGTTTTCGTATGGTCCGTCATGTTCTGATATTGATGTCCGCCATCCTGGTGGCGGGCTGCCGCTACATGCCCAAGCTCGACGAGGTGCTGCCCGACAAGCGCTCCGAGTACAAGAAGAGTCAGACGCTTCCTGACTTGGAGGTGCCGCCGGATCTCTCGACGGAGAGCATCAACGACAAGATGGCGGTGCCGGACGAGGAAGGCGCGTCCTTCTCGACCTATCAGGAGCGCGTGGCCGCGCGCAAGAAGGCCCGCGAGGAGGAAGGCCTGGCCGAGAACGCCATCGAGGCCCTCTCCGGCGAAAAGGTGCTCGTTGTGCCGGGATCCACCAGCGAGGTCTGGGACAAGCTGCATGCGTTCTGGAGCGAGAAGGGATTCGAGCTCGATCTGGACGACGCCGAGTACGGCGTACAGGAGACGACGTGGCGCGAGGACCAGGACAATCTCGTGCGCGACAAGTACAAGATCTTCGCGGAGACCGGCGAGGACAGCGGCAGCACTACACTCTACATTTCACACGAAGGCGAGGAGATGCGGCCGGACGGCGAGGGGCTGACCTGGAAGCGGCGAACGGATACCGGTGCGCGTGATCGCATTGTCGCGGCGCTGCAGGAATACCTCGGCGCTGCCGCCGGCGCCAGCGGCGAGCGTGCCAGGGGCGACACCGCCTCCTCCGGCGAATACGTCACCGAGGGCGAAGCCGCCTCGGCTCCGGTCGCCGAGATCGTGAACTCCGGGGATGGGAAGTTCTACCTTTCCTATCCGGCCGAATTCGCCGAGGCATGGTCGCGCACGGGCGAGGCTCTTGCCGGCGCGGGCCTGAAGGTCACCAGCTCCGACAAGGGCAAGGGCACCTACACCGTGCATTTCGAGGGAGCGCCCGCTGAAAAGAAGGGCGTGTTGTCGAAGCTCGCATTCTGGAAGGGTGGCCAGAGGGAGTATCAATTGAGCCTGACGGGCGTGGGCGGTAAGACCGAGATCGTCGTTCTCGATGAGGACGGCGACTGGGACAAGAGCGAGGCCGCCGGCGCGCTCCTCAGTCAGTTGAAGAGCGAACTCAACAAGGCTACCCAGTAAAGCGCGCCCCCGTGCGTTTCGCCTCGTTGGGCAGCGGCAGCCGGGGCAACGCCACGATCGTCACGGCCGGCTCGACCACCATCCTGGTCGACTGCGGCTTCTCGGTGCGCGAGACTGCCGCGCGACTGGCGCGCGCCGGCGTCGATCCCGAGGAAATCGACGCCATCCTCGTCACCCACGAGCACGAGGACCACGTCGGCGGTGTAGGGGCGCTGGCGCGACGCTACGGAGCGAAGGTCTGGTCGACCGCGGGGACCCGGCGGTCCGCCGCCGGCGCCCTGGGGGAGGTGCCGCGGATTTGCGTGTTCTCGAGCCATGACAGCTTCGCGATCGGCGACCTTCTCATAGAGCCGATCGCGGTTCCCCACGATGCCAGCGAACCGACCCAGTTCGTCTTTTCCGACGGCCAGAGCCGGGTCGGCCTGCTCACCGATGCGGGCTGCATCACCCCCCACATCCGCCGCATGTTATCGGGACTCAGCGCGCTGTTGCTGGAATTCAATCACGACGAGGAGATGCTGCGTCGCGGACCCTATCCGGCCGTCCTGAAGCAGCGCATAAGCAGTGACCTCGGCCATCTCAGCAATGCCCAATCCGCGGCGCTGCTGCGGGAGATCGACACGCACAGGCTGCAGCACCTCGTAGCGCTGCATCTTAGCCAGCAGAACAACGATGCCGGGCTGGTGCGCGCCGCCGCTGCGGCAGCGTTGAATTGCAGCGCCGATTGGATCGGCGTCGCCGACCAGGACGGCGGCTACGGCTGGCGCGAGATCTGCGCCGGCGTTTGATCGCGTACTCCGGCCGGCGGCCCGGGCGGGTCAGCGCTGCTTTTTCACGTGGCGCATGAGGCGACGGCGCTTGGCGGCCTGGCGGGGCGTAAGCTGGGCGCGCTTGTTCTTGTACGGGTTCTCGCCGGTGCGAAATTCCAGCCGCAGCGGCGTGCCCTCTATCTGCAGCGCTTCACGGAATCCGTTGTCCAAGTAGCGCTTGTAAGAGCCGGGGACGGCGTCGGTCTGGTTGCCGTGTATGACGATACGCGGCGGGTTCTGACCACCCAGATGCGCGTAGCGCAGCTTGATACGGCGACCACCCACCAGCGGCGGCTGATGTGCCTGGAGCAGGTCCTCGAGGATCTGCGTCAATTGCGAGGTCGGCGGGTTGATGAATGCGGAAGTGTAGGCGCGGTCGATGGACCCGAAGAGATTGCCGACCCCGCTGCCGTGCAGTGCAGAGATGAAATGAATGCGCGCAAAGCCGACGAAATCGAGGCGGCGATCGATGCCGGCGCGCACCTGCTCGCGCTGCTCCTCCGTCATCCCGTCCCATTTGTTGACCGCGATGACCATGGCGCGCCCGGCCTTCAGTACCTCGCCGATGAGGCTGGCATCCTGCTCGGTGACCCCCTCGCGGGCATCGATCACGACGATGACGACGTTCGCCTCCTCGATGGCCTGCAGGGTTTTGATGACGCTGAAGCGCTCTATGCCACGCTCCACCCGCGCGCGGCGCCGCACGCCGGCAGTGTCGATGAGGGTGTAGGGCCTGCCGTCGCGCACGAAAGGCACGGCGACGGCGTCGCGTGTCGTGCCTGGCATGTCGTAGGTCAGCATCCGTTCCTCGCCCAGCATGCGGTTGACGAGCGTCGACTTGCCGACGTTCGGACGACCGAGGACGGCTATGCGAGGGTGGCGTTCCTCCTGGGTTTCCGGCTCCAAGGCCGCCGGTAGGCTGGCGAGCACGCGGCCCATCAGCTCATGGAGGCCGAGACCGTGCGCGCTCGACACCGGTATGGGTACGCCCAGGCCGAGAGTGTGAAACTCGCTCACGGCGACCTCGTCGTCCAGCGCCTCGGTCTTGTTGACGACCAGGTGCACGGGACGCTCGAGCCGCCGCAGGCCCTCGGCGATCTCCTCGTCCTGGGCCGTCAGACCGGAACGTGCATCGACCACGAATAGGATGGCATCGGCCTCGCGCGCGGCACGCAGGGCATTCTCGGTCACGCGCCGCGATAGCAGCTCCTCATCGAGATTGATTCCGCCGGTATCGACGACCCAGTACGGCCGATCGCCGACCTGCCCGTGGCCGAACTGGCGGTCGCGCGTCAGGCCGGGCACGTCCGCGACGAGGGCATCGCGCGTGCGCGTGAGCTGGTTAAAGAGGGTGGACTTGCCGACGTTCGGCCGGCCGACGATCGCGACGACGGGTTTCATCTTGGCTGTTCATGCGTCGCGGCGCTGCGATCATTGAGTGAGGAAGGCCGCCAGCGTACCTTCCGTGGAATACGCATACAACATTCCGCCCTCCACTACCGGGGTTGCGATCAGGCGGGATTCGTCGACTCGCGCGCGCGCGGCGAATTGCCCGTCCGCACGGTTGATCCAGTGCAGGTAGCCCTCCAGATCGCCGACGACGAGGTAGGCCCCCACCAGGGCCGGGGCCGTCGGCTGGCGCGCGAGCAGCTTGTCCTGCTTCCATACCGCCGTGCCGGACTCCCGATCGAAGGCCCAGATCACGCCCTCCGCGTCGGTGAGGTAAAGATAGCTGTCGTCCACCGCGATTCCGGCGTAGGAGGAGAAGTTCCTCGCCCACCGCACCTCGCCGCTGATGAGCGATACGGCGGCGACGCGCCCCTGAAAGGTCGCCACGTAAACGGTGTCGTCGACCCGTATCGGCTCACCGTCGATGTCCACCATGCGTTCGAGATCCGACCGACCGGTGCTTACCGCAATCACCGTCTCCCACACGAGCTTTCCCGACTTCAGGTCCAGCGCCACCAGCCGGCCGTTGTCGAAACCGGCAATCACGAGGTCGTCGGCGATGAGCGGCGCGCTGCTGCCCCGCAACGTAAGCGTCGGCGTGCTGCGCTCGTAGCTCCACAGGCGCTTGCCGCTCACGGCGTCCAGTCCGGCGATGCTGCCATCGCCGGTATGCGCCACCACCACACCCTGCGCAGCGCGGGGCGGCGCCAGTACTTCACTCGAAACAGCGGCGCGCCACACCAGCTTGCCATCGGCCTCGCTGAGGGCGATCACCTCGCCCTCGCTCGTGCCGAGGAGCACCAGTCCCTCGCCGACGCCGGGACCGCCGGAGATCTTTTCGTCGGTGTCCTGCTCCCAGTAGATCCGGCCCGTGGCCGCGTCGTAGGCCGCCACGCGCCCGCGGCGCTCCGCCGTGTAGAGCCGGTCACCGAGCACGACCGGCACGAGCTTCAGGAACTGTTCATCCGTGCCCTTGCCGAGCCTCGTCGACCAGCCCTCTTTTACCGTGACCGTGGGCGCGAACTCCGCCAGCGGCGTGGGCGGAGTCGCGTTGCTCTCCCCGCCCATCCAGTTGGAGACGCTCTTGGAGATGCCCTCACCCCACTTGCTCGTCGTGCTGCAGCCGGATGCCCCCGACAAGGCGACCACGCAGGCTGCGATTAAGACGGGATGTGTAATCTTCATGGGTTGATGACTGTTGCGGCCCGTGGCGGTGGCGGCGTGATTCCGAGACTGTCGAGCTTCAGCGCCAGACTGCTCGTCTCGTCGGACTGCTGATCAGGCTCCGAATTCGCAAACGCCTCGAGGTATCGCTCGCCCGCCTCGTCGCGTTTGCCCTGGGCGAGCAGGATGTCTCCGCGCAGCTCGGCAAGGGCGGCGGACGGCGGCGATGCGGCGAGCTGCTCGAGTTGCGCCCAGGCCTCCTCCGGCTTGCCCTGCGCGAGGGCCACGCGTGCCAGGCGAATCTTCGCGAGGCGCTGCAGACCTTCGTCGTCGCTGTGCTCCAGCACCCAGTTGAGATGCTGGATGGCAGCCGGCAGATCCTGCCTCTCCACGGCGAGCTTCGCCAGCATCAGGGCGGCGAACGAGGCGTAGGTCGTCCCGCCGTAGTCCGAGATAATCTGGTGCGCCGCCTTCTCCGCCTGGGCCGGCTGCCGCGCCCGCGACGCGGTCACGGCCCTCGTGAACAATGCCGACGCGAGCTCGTTGCGCGTGCGTTCTTGGGCCTGCCAATAACGCCAGCCGCCGATTGCGCCGATACCCAGCGCCAGCCCGACGATGATCGGCACCCCATTCTCACGCAACCATTTCTTTATGGCCTCGACTTGTTCCTGCTCGTTGGCGTAATCGACCACGAATGCTCTCCAGTGATGACTGTTTGCGGGGCTGAAGGCGGCGCATTATAAACGTCGCCACCGGGCGCTACACCCGCGACGCGAGGCCGGCAGACGAGTACCGTTCAGAAACCGCCGGGCGCCCGGCCATCGGCGGCCAAGGCTCTTCGCAGCCAATCCACGGCCTCGGCGCGCGTGACCGTACGCTGTGCGCCCTCGCCGCGCAATGGCTTGATCGAGACTGTCCCGGCTGTCAGCTCCTCGGTGCCGAGGAGCAGGCCCCAGCGGGCGCGACTCTGGTGTGCGCGCTTCAACTGCGACTTCACGCTGCCGCCGCCGCAGTGCGTGAGCACCTTCAGACCCTTTACTTCGTCCCTGAGGGACTCGGCGAGTTCCATTGCGGCTGCCACACACTCCTGGTCCAGCGGCATGAGGTAGAGGTCCGGCGCCGTCGCGCCCCGCGGCGCCAGGTCATCCACCTGCACCAATGCGATCAAACGCTCCAGACCCAGGGCGAACCCGACCGCCGGAGTCGGTCTGCCGCCAGACTGTTCGATCAGGCCGTCATATCGGCCCCCGGCGCAGACGGTTCCCTGGGCACCGAGCCGATCGGTAACCCATTCGAACACCGTCTTCGTGTAGTAATCCAGTCCGCGCACCAGCCTCGGGTTCACCACGTACTCGATGCCGGCCAGCTCGAGCATTTCGCGCAGCGCCGAGAAGTGCTCTGCCGACTCCCTGTCGATGTAATCGAAAAACGGCGGCGCACCGGCGATCAGGGCCTGCATGCTCGGATTCTTGCTGTCGAGGATGCGCAACGGGTTGGTGTGCAGGCGGCGTCGGCTGTCCTCGTCCAGGGCGTCGGCATGCGCGGTGAAATAAGCGACCAACGCGGCACGAAAGCGCTGGCGGGCCTCGGGGCTGCCAAGGGAATTCAGCTGCAGCTGAACGCCGCCCAGCCGGAATCGACGCCAGAGCCGGGCGGTCATGAAGACGAGCTCGGCGTCGATGTCCGGTCCCGCCAGGCCGACGGCCTCCACCCCTACCTGATGGAACTGGCGGTAGCGGCCCTTCTGCGGGCGCTCATGACGGAACATGGGGCCGGAATACCAAAGGCGCTGTGTCTGGTTGTAGAACAGACCATGCTGCAGGCCGGCGCGCACGCACCCAGCCGTGCCTTCCGGACGCAAGGTGAGGGAGTCGCCGTTGCGGTCGGCGAAGGTGTACATCTCCTTTTCGACGATATCGGTGGCATCGCCGATCCCGCGCTCGAACAGCACCGTCGGCTCCACGATGGGCAGCCTGATCTCGCTGTAACCGTAGCTTTCCAGCACCTCCCGGATCTCGCGCTCGACCCACTGCCACAGCGGCGTTTCCGACGGCAACACGTCATTCATGCCACGGACTGATTGCAGCGGAGCGGCCAAGAGGGTTCTGCCTCGCAGGATGGCGTGTATGGGTGGGGGGCGGGATTCAGGGCTGGGCGAGGAAGCCGTCGGGGGTCACCGAGAAACGCGCCACGGATTCGTAGGAAAATGCCGAGATGTCCAGCGGCCGGCCCTCGAAGCGCACGCTCACGGCCGGCGCGTTGCCGACTTTGACCCTGTAGGGCAACACGCCCTGAACCGATATGCGGCTGCCCTGTCTGCCCATGTTGTAGTACAGGCGCTTGTCCTCGGCGTCCGTGACCTCCAGCCAAGCGTCCTCGGCGAGTTCGAAGCTGAGCACTTTCGGCCCGCCCGGCGCCGCTTCCGGCGTCACGGCCGTCACCGGCGCGAGCGGTTCGACATCCGCAACGGTCTGCTCGACGAACGGTCCGTCGCCGGCTGGCGGCGCCGCGGCGGCCTGCGCCGGAGGCAGCGTGGGCTGCGGACCGGGCATTGGCTCCACCGCCTTCGCGATGGGCGCTGCAGTATCGGCCCAAACCGGCGCCGCGGTGCCGGCCGGTGCCGGCACGGGCACGGCAGTCTCGAGGGACTGCCGGGGGGCGCTCGGCTGCACCTGTGGCGCCTCGGCCCCGACCGGCTCTGTCCCGACCCGAGGGCCCTGTAGCAATTGCTCCGTAAGCGGCTGCGCCGGGATCTCGGGGGCCGGGGCCGGCGCGGAGGCGATCGGGGGCGAGACGCCGGTAGGAATGGTCTCGGTCACGACAGCCTGATCATCACTGCCGGCTCCCCACTTCGGCACACTCAGGGATGCCACCGAACTCAACTCGTGCGACTGCCAGAGCCATGCGCCCAGCAGCCCCACCACGATGGCGATCACCGCATAGGTAACCATACGTACCGGGAGGTCGGTCGCCTTGATCTGGGGCTGCGGCGTGCTGGCGAACGGATTGAGCTCCGGCGGCTGAGTTGCATACTGGTCATACGCAGCCAGCAGCATATCCGGGTTCACGCCGACGAGATTCGCGTACGCGCGCATGTATCCGCGAGCGTAGGTGGCCGCGGGCAGTTGCTCGAAAGCGCCGCTCTCGATGGTTGCGATGACGCTCGCGGACAGATGCAGCCGTGCCGCGATGTCCTGGACGTTCAGACCACGCGCCTCCCGTGCCTGCCGCAACCGCTGCCCGAGCTGTTGCAGCGAGGTGACGGATCCCTCCTCGGCGCAGGCGTCGTCGCGGGCCGCGCGCGCGTTCATTGCTCGCTCTTCATAAGCTGATGCGCTTCCTGCGAGTCGGGAAACTTGTCCTTCAGCAGCATCGCGTAATTGTCGGCAGCTTCGCTATCGCCGAGCTTCTGCTCAATCTGCACGCCAAGGTAGAGGCTCTCCGGAGTGTGGCTGGCGACCTGCTTGTAGCGCTCGAAATATCCCTTGGCCGCCATGTAATTGTTGGACTCGTAGGTCACTTGGCTCATTCGCAGCAGCGCAATCGGCATCTCGGGATTCTTTTCGAGCGCCTTGCGCAGAAATTCCTGGGCGGCTGCCCTGTCCTTCTGCTGCTCCAGCGCACATATGGCCGCGTTCGTGTAAGAGTTCTCCGGCGTCTGGTACAAGGGGTTCTCGACCGCCTTGGCGAACATCGCCTGGCCCTCGGTCGCGTTGCCGTTGCGACAGAGGAACTGGCCATAATTATTCAGTATGCTCGAATCGTTCGGAGCAAGTTGCAGGGCCCGCTTGAAATTCTTCTCGGCATTGGCGTTCTCGCCCAGCCGCGCGTACAGCAGACCCAGCACGTCGTAGGCGCGTGCATAATTACCGTCGATCTCAATGGCCTTATTGAGCTTCTTCAGGGCGGTCTCGTACTTGCCATCTTTCATGTACTCCACCCCGAGCTGCGTATTGATCTCGGCCAATCGGTCGGTACTGCGGATCTCCGTTGCAATCGCCCCGTCGCCGCCGTCCTTTACGCCGGCCTGATTGGCGCAGCCGCTCAGTAGGAGCGTCAGCGCGACGCCGGCAATGATGCTATTTCGGCTGCTCATGCAAGTATGGCCTCCTAGGATGATGCTCCGGTCGAGGATCGATGATAGCGCGCGGCGCGAGCCTGCACCTTTCCAACCAGCTGTCCGCAGGCCGCGTCGATGTCGTCGCCGCGCGTCTTGCGGGTCAGCGTGATAAGACCGGCCCGCTGCAGGACGGCGCGGAAGCGCTCGATCGCCTCGGCGCCGGACCGGCGGTAACCGCCCCCCGGGAATGCGTTCCATGGTATGAGGTTCACCTTCGACGGGATGCCGTCCAGCACGCGAACGAGCTCCCTGGCATGAGCCGGCGTGTCGTTGACGCCATCGAGCATGGTGTACTCGAAGGTGATGCTCTCGTGCGTGTAATTCTCGGCGAACCGCCTGCACGCGGACAGCAGTTCCGCCAGCGGATAGGTGCGGTTGAGCGGTACCAGCTCGTCGCGCAGGGCATCGTTCGGGGCATGGAGGGATACCGCCAGACTCACCGGGCTCGCCTCCTTGAGCCGGTCCATCTGCGGCACCATGCCGGCCGTGCTGACGGTGACGCGGCGGCGCGACAGTCCGTAGGCGTTGTCGTCGAGCATCAGATCGATGGCGCGCAGGACATTGTCGAAGTTGAGCAGAGGTTCCCCCATGCCCATGAATACGATATTGCTGATCGGGCGCCGCTCCGGACGAGGAAACTGGCCCAGCGAGCGGGCGGCGATCCACAGTTGGCCGATGATCTCCGCAGTGCTCAGGTTGCGGCTGAACCCCTGCCGCCCGGTCGCGCAGAAGCTGCATTCGAGCGGACAGCCCACCTGCGACGAGACGCAAAGGGTGCCTCGGTCGGCCTCCGGAATGTACACAGTCTCAATTGCCTGACCACCGGCGACGCGCAGCATCCATTTGCGGGTGCCGTCGTGCGAAATCTGCTCGGTAACCACCTCGGGCAGATCGAAGCTCATGCACTCTGCCAGGCGCTGTCGCAGCGCCTTGCCCAGGTTTGTCATCCGCTCGAAATCGGACACGCCATGTTGATGCACCCATTTGACGATCTGCGTGGCGCGAAATGCCGGCTCGCCCAGCTCGCATAGGAACGCCGCAATGCCCGGACGGTCGAAATCGAAAACGTTGGCCTTCTCTGTGGTGCGGTTGCTCACGGGCGGTCGCAGAGTTCATTGGGAGCAAAAACACAGCTTATCTCGTAACGGGCCGATTCGGGGCTATCCGACCCATGGACGGCGTTGCGGCTGACGCTCTCCGCGAAATCCGCCCGGATCGTACCGGCCGCCGCCTTCGCCGGGTCAGTGGCACCCATCACGGCCCGGTTCCTCGAGACCGCATCCTCCCCCTCCAGGACCGAGCACACCACGGGACCCGACGACATGAACTCTACCAAGTCCTTGAAAAAAGGGCGTCCGATGTGAACGTGGTAGATCGTCTCCGCCAGTTCACGGCTCATGCGAACCATCTTGCAAGCCACGATTCGCAGGCCGTTGCGCTCGAAGCGGGCCAGGATCTCCCCGATCTTGTTCTTCGCCACGGCGTCGGGCTTGATGATGGAAAACGTGCGCTCTATAGCCATTTCAATGCCTTAGATGAAGCCTGGGCCCCAAAAAGCCGCGCAATTATAGGGACATAACCACCGAGGGGAAAGATTGCTGCGCCGCGACAACGATGCGGACGGAAGGGAAACGCCGAGTTGCCTAGTCGAAGCGAGGGTCTCGGACCTGCACTGTTCCTGCACTGATGCGAACCGGAAAGGTTGGTATCGGCTCATAGGCTGGCGCGCAGAGCGCCATGCCGGTTCGAAGGCAGAAACGGGCCCCATGGCGCGGGCAGGTGATCTGATCGCCGTGCACGTCGCCCTCGTCGATCGGGGTACCATCGTGCGTGCACACGTCCTCCAGCGCGAAGTACTCCCCGTCGAGATTGACGACCAGTATCTGCACGCCGTCGACGTCCACGACCCGCCGGGAACCGGGGGGGAGTTCCTCGACCGCGGCGACGTCCACCCAATCAGACATGCCCGCCGGCCCCGATCCTCGCTCCCGTCCACCGCGCACGGCGGGGTTCCCGATAGAACCTCGTTGCCATCAGTACATGCCGGTCTGCAGCCGTGCCGCTTCCGACATCATGTCTTGGTTCCATGGTGGGTCGAAGGTTAGCTTGACGTTCACGTCGGTGACATTCGGCACCTGCAGGAGCTTCTCCCTCACATCCTGAACGAGGAATTCGCCCATGCCGCATCCCGGCGCGGTCAGAGTCATGACTACGTCGACGCGATTGCCGGCGTTGTCCGGCAGCGGCACGATACTGCACTCGTACACCAGTCCCAGGTCGACGATATTGATCGGTATCTCCGGGTCGTAGCAGGTGCGCAACTGCATCCACACAAGGTCCTCGTCGACACTGCCGTCGGCGCGCGCCTCGACCGCGATCCCGCCCTGCGGCTGCATGCCCAGCGCATCGAGGTCCTTGCCGGCGATACGCGCCAGATTCCCGTTCACGTTGACCGTAACGCTCCCACCCAGCGCCTGTGTGACGTAAACGTTCGTCCCCTCCTGGATGAGGATGGGGGTGCCACTCGGGATCAGTATGGCGTCGCAATCGCGCTTCATGGCGATCGGAGTGTAGGGATCCACAGCCACGTTCATTGGTGCTCTGCCGTCTGCGCACCGTTCCGCGGGGGACGCTCATGTTCCAGGCGGATGGTGCGAGTTGCCCTGTTGCGGCGGTTCATTCCGTCGACGCCCTGGACTCGCCGTGCAGCGCGGCGTTCATCGCATGCCATGACAACACGGCGCACTTGATTCGGGAGGGATACTGACGCACGCCGGCCAGCGCCGCGAGCTTTCCCAGGTCCGGATCGCTCTCATCGCCGGTGTCGGTGACGAGGGCGTGGAACTTGTCGAACAGGCGGGTGGCCTCGGACTCGCTCTTGCCCTTGAGGATCTCCGTCATCAGGGAGGCCGATGCAATCGAGATCGCGCAGCCGCTGCCCTGGAAGCTGACGTCCTCGATCACGCCGTCCCTCAGTTTCAGATAGAGCGTGAGCTGATCGCCGCACAACGGATTGTGACCGGCCGCCGTGCAGGTCGCGTCCGCCATCGTGCGAAAATTGCGCGGACTGCGATTGTGGTCGACTATCACCTCGCGGTAAAGGTCGTTCAAATCCATCATCGAGAGAACACCTTTCTCGCGACCTCCAGTGCCGTGAAAAGCTGGTCTACTTCTTCGCGCGTGTTGTAGAAGGCGAAGGATGCGCGTGCCGTCGCCGGGATCCTGTATCGGGTCATGATCGGCATCGCGCAGTGGTGCCCGGTGCGGATCGCGATACCCTCGGAATCGAGGATGGTGCCGACGTCGTGAGGGTGGATGTCGCCCAGCAGGAACGATAGCACCGCCGCCTTTTCGCGCGCCTGGCCGATGATGCGTAGGCCCGGCACCTCGAGCGCGCGCTCGGTCGCGTACCGTAGCAAATCGCGCTCGTGAGCGCCGATGCGCTTCAGCCCGACGGCCTGCACGAAATCGATCGCAGCCCCCAGACCTATGCCACCGGCGATATTGGGAGTCCCTGCCTCGAACTTCGACGGCAGGTCCGCATAGGTGGTGTTCTCGAAGCTGACGGTGCGGATCATGTCGCCGCCGCCTTGGTAAGGCGGCATGCTGTCCAGCAATTCCTCGCGCCCGTAGAGGATGCCGGTGCCGGTCGGCGCAAAGATCTTGTGCCCCGAAAACGCGTAAAAATCGCAGTTCAGGTCCTGCACGTCGACGGGCATGTGCGCCACCGCCTGGGCGCCGTCGAGCAGCACTGGCACGCCGCGCGCGTGCGCCGCCGCGACCATTTGCCGAACGGGGTTTATCGTACCGAGTGCGTTCGACACGTGCACGATGGCAGCGATCCGCGTCCGCTCGCTGAGCGAGCGCTCGAACTCGCCCGCCACGAGCTCGCCCTCGTCCGTGATCGGGACCACCTTCAACCGCGCCCCGGTCAGCTGGCAGACCATCTGCCAAGGCACGATGTTGGAGTGATGCTCCATACCGGTGATGAGAACCTCGTCGCCCGGACGCAGGCGTGGACGGGCGAAGCTCTGAGCGACGAGATTTATCGACTCCGTCGTGCCGCGCGTGTAGATGATCTCCTTGCGCGAGCGCGCGTTGAGAAAGGCGCGTACCGTGTCGCGTGCGTGCTCATACTCGTGCGTGGCCTTCTCGCTCAGCCAGTGCACTCCACGATGTATATTCGCGTTCCACTCCTCGTAGTAACGTCGTTCGATATCGATGACGCTGCGCGGCTTCTGCGTCGTCGCTGCGTTGTCGAGATACACCAAGGGCTTGCCGCGAATCTTCGTCCTCAGGATCGGGAACTCCTCGCGCAGGCCTTGCAGCTCCGCCGTTGGCCCGGGGCCAGAGTCCGCGACGCTGGGCGCGAGGACGCTCATACGACCTCCAGGATTTCAGCGGCCCCCGGCAGGCGCCCAGCTATACGCGCCGCCAACTCCTTCCGAACTCGCGCGAGGCCAACCCGGCCCAATATGTCGCCCGCGAAGGCGCAGGTCAGCAGGGCGCGCGCCGCGCTCTCATCGAGTCCCCGCGATCGCAGATAGAACAGTGCATCTTCGTCGAGTTGACCGACCGTGGCGCCGTGCGCGCATTTGACGTCGTCGGCGTAGATCTCCAGCTCCGGCTTGGTGTCCACCTCGGCATCCCGCGACAGCAACAGATTCTTGTTGGATTGCTGGGCATCGGTCTTGATTGCATTCGGATGCACCACAACCTTGCCGTTGAACACGCCTCGACCATGTCCGCCGAGGATGCCCTTGTAATACTCCTCGCTACGCGTGCTCCGCTCGAAATGATCGATCCGCGTGTGGTGATCGACGTGCTGTCTCCCCTCCGCCATATACAGTCCATTCAGGGTGGCTGACGATTCCACCCCCCTGAGCATGACGTGTATGTCCTGGCGCGCCATGAGAGCACCGAACGACAGCGAATGCGAAATCACCTCGCTCGCACGTTCCTGATTCACGATCAGATTGCCGACGTGGTAGGCCTTCGCTGACTCGTCCTGCAGGCGGTAGTGCACCACGCGCGCGCCTTCCCCGGCGTGGACTTGCGTCACAGTGTTCGTGAAGCCGTCGGCCCCCGATTCTCCCAGGTACTGTTCCACCACGACCAGGCGGGAGTGCTGGCCAGCCCTGATGATGACCCTGGGAAAAATTGCGCGGTCGCGGACACCCGCCGTCATCACGAACAGCAGCCGGAGGGGATCGGCGGGTTCCGCGCCATCCGCAACGTCGATCACCACTCCGTCGGCGGCGAAGGCCGCGTTCAGGGCGATCATCGGCGCGAACTCCTCGGCGCCCCACCCCGCGATGCGTTCGCCGATCCGGCTGTCGTCCGCCACCGCCGCGGCAAACGGCCGCATCTGCAGGCCCGCCGCTGCAACCGCGGCTGCTGAGAGCTCCGGCCGATGAATGCCGTCGATGAACACGCACTGAGGGCCGTCCCATGGCCCCGCGGCGGCAAGCGCGAGGCGCGCCCGATCCGGGCTGATTCGAGCATCGATCGCGACGTTGTGCTGCCGCCGCGCCAGGCCGGCGGTGCTGGTATACCGCCACGCCTCGTCCCTCTGTGACGGGAAACCGCTGGCCGCAAAACGGGCGAGCGCCGCGCGGCGCCGCTCCGTGACGCGCGCATCGCCCGGCAAATGCGCGAAGATCCGCTCGAACTCCGGGAGCAGATTGGCCGTGGCGCCCGCGCTCATGCTGCCTCGTCCTTCAGCCAGTCGTAGCCGCGCTCCTCGAGCGTCACGGCCAGATCACGTCCGCCGCTCTTGACGATGCGCCCGCCGGCAAGGACATGCACGAAGTCCGGCACGATATATTCGAGCAGACGCTGGTAATGGGTAATCATGACGATTGCCCGGTCGGAGCGACGGAGCTGGTTGACGCCGTGGGCAACGACCCGCAACGCGTCGATGTCCAAGCCCGAATCCGTCTCATCGAGCAACGCGAGCTTGGGCTCGAGCACGGCCATCTGCAGGATCTCGTTGCGCTTCTTCTCGCCGCCGGAAAAGCCTTCGTTCACCGCGCGGCTCAAGAACCGCTCGTCCATCTGCACCAGCTTGGCTTTCTCCTTGATGAGCTTCAGGAAGTCAACGGCGTCGAGCTCCGGCTCGCCACGATGTCTGCGGATCGCGTTCAGCGCGGCCTTGAGCATGTAGACGTTGTTGACGCCGGGGATCTCCACGGGGTACTGGAAGGCAAGGAATACCCCCTCGCGCGCGCGCTCCTCCGGGGACATGCCGAGCAGATCCCGGCCCTCGAAAAGGACGCTACCCTCGGTCACCACAAACGCCTCCCGGCCGGAAAGCACGTGAGCCAGAGTGCTCTTGCCAGATCCGTTCGGACCCATGATGGCGTGCACCTCGCCGGGCTTGACCTCGAGGTTCAGGCCCTTGAGGATGGGTTTGCCTTCGACCGCGGCATGCAGGTTCCTGACACTCAGCATCGTCGTTTCACCATTGCTCATGTTCATTCCAGTCGCCGTCAGCCGACTGCGCCCTCCAGACTCACACCCAGCAGCTTTTGGGCCTCCACCGCGAATTCCATCGGCAGTTCCTTGAACACCTCCCTGCAGAAGCCGTTGACGATCATGTTGAGGGCGTCCTCCTGCGAAATCCCCCGGCTGCGGCAGTAGAACAGCTGATCCTCGCTCACCTTGGAGGTAGTGGCCTCATGCTCGACCCTCGCCGTCGGGTTCTTGACCTCGATGTAGGGGAAGGTGTGCGCGCCGCATTTCGCACCAATCAGCAGCGAATCGCACTGGGTGTAATTCCTGGCGTTGTCCGCTCCCTTGGCGACCTTGACGAGCCCGCGGTAGGCGTTCTGTCCACGACCCGCGGAGATACCTTTAGAGATGATCGTGCTCCGGGTGTTCTTGCCGATGTGAATCATCTTGGTGCCGGTGTCGGCCTGCTGGCAGTTGTTGGTCAGCGCAACCGAATAGAATTCGCCCGTGGAATTGTCGCCGGTCAGCACGCAGCTCGGATACTTCCACGTAATCGCCGATCCGGTCTCCACCTGCGTCCACGAGATCTGCGAGTTCTCGCCCCTGCACTCGCCGCGCTTGGTGACGAAATTGTAGATCCCGCCGCGGCCGTCTTCGTCTCCGGGGTACCAGTTCTGCACCGTCGAATACTTGATGCGGGCGTCCTTCATGGCAACGAGTTCCACGACGGCCGCGTGCAGCTGGTTTTCGTCGCGCATGGGTGCGGTGCAGCCTTCGAGGTAGCTCACGTAACTGCCTTCCTCGGCCACGATGAGCGTGCGCTCGAACTGTCCCGTCTTCGCCGCATTGATCCTGAAGTAGGTCGACAATTCCATCGGGCAGCGCACGCCCTTGGGGATGTAGCAGAAAGACCCGTCGCTGAACACGGCGGAGTTGAGCGCGGCGTAAAAGTTGTCCGCCACGGGGACGACGGAACCGAGATACGTGCGCACCAGGTCTGGATGATTCTGCACCGCTTCCGAGAACGAACAGAAGATGACACCGGCCTCGGCGAGCTTCTCACGGAAGGTCGTTGCCACGGAGACACTGTCGAAAACGGCGTCCACCGCCACCCCGGCGAGGATTTCGCGCTCGCGCAGCGGAATACCGAGCTTCTCGTAGGTCTCGAGCAGCTTCGGATCGACCTCCTCCAGGCTCTTCGGCCCGTCCTTCCGGGATTTCGGCGCGGAGTAGTACGAGATGGCCTGAAAGTCTATCGGCTGATGCCGGACATGCGCCCAACGTGGAGCCTCCATCGTCAGCCACTGCCGGAACGCGCCGAGCCTCCACTCGAGCAACCATTCCGGCTCGTTCTTCTTGGACGAGATGAGGCGGATGACATCCTCGTTCAGCCCCGGCGGCGTGGTGTCGGACTCGACCTCCGTGACGAAACCTGCCTCGTAGCCCTTGCCTATCAGAGCCTCGACTTCGTTAGCGGATGTAGCCATGGGATGACTGTTTCTGTTCCTAGACCGTGAAACTCTCGCCGCAGCCGCACGTGGCTTTGACATTCGGATTGCTGAACTTGAAGCTCTCGTTCAGGCCCTCGCGCACGTAATCGATCTCCATCCCCGCAAGAAAGGGGAGGTGCTCGGTCGCGACGACAATTTTCACGCCATCGCAGTCGAATTCACGATCCGTGGGACTGATCTCGGTCGCCGGTGCAACCGTGTACGACAGACCTGAGCAACCCGTCGTCTTGACGCCCAGGCGCAGGCCTTGCGCGTTCTGCTGCGTGGACAGGTAGCGCTTGATGTGCGCGGCTGCGCGACTGGTAAGTGTGACGGGTAATAGCTCCATGATTCTCAGCCTCGCCGACCCTGTATTCTCCAGACCGGTACGGTGTGCGTTTCCGCCGGCGCCCTCGGTTCGGCGCCGCCGCTCTCCCCGCGTCCTCCGCGGGCCACCAGCGCACCAAGGCTGATCCCGCCGAGGAAGGACTCGATCTCGTGGCTCAATTCCTCCCAAAGGTCGTGGGTCAGGCAGCGCTCCTTGCCGTGGCAGTTCTTGGCCCCGCCACAGCGCGTCGCGTCAACGGACTCATCCACGGCCGCGATGACATCCGCGACGGAGATCTGATCGAGCGGCCTCGACAATTGATAACCGCCGCCGGGACCGCGCGCGCTGCGCACCAGATTGCGCCGCCGCAGGCGGGCAAAGAGCTGCTCCAGGTAGGTAAGTGAGATCTCCTGTCGCTGGGCGATGTCCGCCAGTGCAATTGGGCCGCTGTCATTGTGCAGCGCGAGATCCAGCATGGCGGTGACCGCATAACGGCCGCGGGTAGTCAGTCGCACGGATTCGAGTGACCCAGGGAATAAACGGCTGCGCAGGATTTCATAGCTGACTAAATTAGTCAACTATGTGGGTGCCGAGTTCAAGCGGCGAACCGGCCGCGCCTGCATCGCGGCCTCAGGGGAGCTTACTGATTGGAGATTTTTTGTTTATGATCAAAAGCTTGCGATACCTTTTCTTCGTCCTCGCGAAGCTGCTTTTGCATGCTTTCCAGGCGCTGCTCAATGCTGTGAATGTGATCGAGCAACGAGTCGATCGCGTTCGCCACCGGATCGGGCATGTCTTTGGTCTGCCCATAGGCCTCGAAGCCGATCCGACGGGCCATCTCCTCCCGCTGCCGCTCGCGCTCCTTGCGCTCGGAGACGACGTGGCCGGGCACTCCGACCACACTGGCTCCGGGCGGCACGTCCTTGACGACCACCGCGTTGGAGCCCACGCGGGCGCCCGCGCCGATGGTGATCGGCCCGAGTATCTTGGCCCCGGCACCCACGACCACGCCGTTTTCGAGCGTGGGGTGTCGCTTGCCCTTCTGCCAGCTCGTGCCGCCCAACGTAACTCCATGATAAAGCGTGCAGTCTTCACCAATCTCGGACGTCTCACCGATCACCACCCCCATCCCGTGGTCGATGAAGAAGCGACGGCCGATACTCGCCCCGGGGTGGATCTCTATGCCGGTGAGGAATCGCGCGATGTGCGAGAGGACCCGGGCTGTCCTGTTCCAGCCACGCACCCACAGGGCATGAGAAACTCGATGCGCCCACACGGCGTGCAGGCCGGGGTAGGCCAGCAACACCTCGATGATCGAGCGGGCGGCGGGGTCGCGCTCGAATACACACTTGATGTCTTCCCGAATGATTGAGCCAAGCACGATGGGTCGGTCCGTTCCTGTTGGACGAATATTGAATTATTGTACGCGAATAATGTGCTGCGCTGCGGTGGCGAGCGAGAGGGCGTTCATGAAATCCGACGAAAATCCGGAAGCTAGGCGCGGTCTGATATCGCTGTTCGGCAGCATTGCCGCCGCCGCAATGGGGGTGCAAAGCCATAAGAACCGCGAGCGAGACTTTTCCAGCGGGTCCCCGGCCCGTTTCGTTATCGGCGGCATCATTGGCACCGTGTTGTTCGTCCTCACGATGTACTTCATCGTCAGATTGGTACTCCGCTCGGCCGGCCATTGACGGCCATGGCCCGTGCGACATTCAAGGCCGCATGTCCTTGTGCCGATAAAACAATTTACATCAGGGAAATTGGCCATTTAGCGCCATTTCATCTACCATTGGTTTACGGTCGGCAACCTGCGGGAATACCTGGGATTTTCGAGGCTGGCGTGGCCGGGCTTGCCGCGTTCCCGGGCGGAAGCGGGCGATCTCCTTTTCTTGACGCGAGATAGCGAATCACGATGGCTGTTACCACCACCAAGACTCCCCTGACCGGCCTGGCGCGCATGCTCGTTCTGGAAGGGCTGCTCAGCGAGCAGGACGCCCAGCAGGCGGTGCAGGCCGCGCAGGACAACAAGGTTGCCCTAGTCGCGTATCTGGTGGAAAAGAAGCTCGTCAGCGGACGCGACGTCGCGCATGCCGCCTCGACGGAGTTCGGTGTGCCGGTCATCGACATCAACGCGGTAGACATCGACCCGGAGGCGGTGAAACTCGTCAAGGAAGAGATCATCAGGCGCCACCATGCGTTGCCGCTGTTCAAACGCGGCAGCCGCCTTTTCATCGCGATCTCCGACCCCACGAACCTGAAGGCGCTGGACGAGATCCGCTTCCAGGTCGGCGGCACCACCGAGCCCATACTGGTAGAGGAGGACAAGCTCAACAAAGTGATGGAGAAGGCGCTGGAGGCCACGGAAACGGGCCTTGGCGACATGGACGATGCGGGCCTCGACGATCTTGAAGGTCTGGACGTCGGTCTCGATCAAAAGGAGGAGAAGGCAGAGGATTCCGACATTGACGATGCGCCCGTCGTGCGTTTCGTCAACAAGGTGCTACTGGACGCCATCAAGAAGGGCGCCTCGGACCTGCACTTCGAGCCATACGAGAAGTTCTTTCGCGTTCGTCTGCGCATCGACGGCATCCTCACGGAACTTGCAAAACCGCCGGTCGCGCTTGCCAACAAGATTGCCGCCCGCATCAAAGTCATGTCGCGCCTGGACGTCTCCGAACGGCGCGTGCCTCAGGACGGTCGCATCAAGCTGAAGGTATCGAAGAACAAGGCCATCGATTTCCGCGTCAGCACCTGCCCGACGCTGTACGGCGAGAAGGTGGTGCTGCGCATCCTGGATTCCGACAGCTCGCGCCTCAGCATCGACGTGCTTGGCTACGAGGAGGACCAGAAAAAGATCTATCTGGAGAACCTGCATAAGCCTTACGGCATGTTCCTGGTTACCGGCCCCACCGGCAGCGGCAAGACCGTCTCGCTGTACACCGGCATAAACATCCTCAACACCGTCGACATCAACATTTCGACCGCCGAGGATCCGGTAGAAATCAACCTGCCCGGTGTGAATCAGGTACAGGTGGACGAGAAAACCGGCATGACCTTTGCGAAGGCCCTGAAGGCCTTCCTGCGCCAGGACCCCGACGTGATTCTCGTCGGCGAGATCCGCGACCTGGAGACCGCGAGCATTGCGGTCAAGGCGGCGCAGACGGGCCACATGGTGATGTCGACGCTGCACACGAACGACGGGCCGCAGACGCTGACGCGACTCATGGACATGGGCGTGCCGCCCTTCGCGGTGGCGACGACCATCAACCTCATCATCGCGCAACGCCTGACTCGCAAGCTGTGTACGAACTGCAAGCGACCGGTGGAGATACCCGCCGATGCGCTGCTCGCGGAGGGCTTCACGGAGGCACAGGTGGCGACCAATTTTCGCGTCTACCAGGCCGTGGGCTGCGACATGTGCAACGGCGGGTACAAGGGGCGTACGGGCATCTACCAGGTCATGCCCATCAGCGATGCGATGAAGCGCCTGATTATGGAGGGGGCCAATGCGATCACCCTGGCCGACCAGGCGCAGAAAGAGGGGATACCGAACATTCGTCAGTCGGCACTGAAAAAGGTGATGGACGGTATTACGAGCATTGAAGAGATCAACAGCGTGACGATGGAGTAGGACGATGGCCGAAGCTGCAGCGAAAGCGATGATGTTCCAGTGGGAGGGACTGGACAGCCAGGGCAAGCGGCTCAAGGGCGAGATGTCGGGCGTCAGCGACACGACCATCAAGGCGACGCTGCGACGGCAGGGCATCAACCCGCTCAAGGTCCGAAAGAAGCCGAAGCCTCTGCTCAGCCGGGGCAGCCGCAGTATCTCGCCGAAGGACATCGCGGTATTCAGCCGCCAGATGGCGACCATGATGTCCGCCGGCGTACCGCTGGTTCAGTCCTTCGATATCGTCGGCCGTGGCCACGAGAACAAGAAGATGCAGGACCTCATCCTGGACATCAAGAATCACGTCGAGTCGGGCGGCTCGCTCGCCGAGGCGCTGGGCAAGCACCCGAAGTACTTCGATGAGCTGTACGTGAACCTCGTGACCGCCGGCGAGCACGCTGGTGTACTCGAGTCGGTGCTGCACAAGATTGCGACGTATCTGGAAAAGATGGAGGCGCTCAAGTCGAAGATCAAGGGCGCGCTGTTCTATCCGACTGCCGTCATCGTTGTCGCCTTCATCATCACCTCGATCCTGATGATTTTCGTGATTCCGCAGTTCGAATCCCTGTTCAAGGGATTCGGTGCCGACCTCCCGGCATTCACCAAGTTCGTAATGGGCATTTCCAACACCTTCCGCGATAAGTGGTACATCATCTTCCCGGCCGTGATCGGCATCCCGGTGGGAATATGGATGCTGAAGAAGCGATCCCTGAAGGTAGCGCACTTCTTCGATCGGATCTCGCTGAAGCTCCCGGTCGTCGGTCCCATCCTGGAGAAGTCCGCCATCGCGCGCTTTGCCCGCACCCTTTCCACGATGTTTGCCGCCGGCACGCCGCTGGTCGAAGCGATGAGTTCCGTCGCCGGTGCATGCGGCAACGTCGTCTATCGCGACGCGACGCTGAGGATGCGCGATGAGATCTCCACGGGCACGCAGCTGCAGGTGGCGATGCGCGAATCGCAGCTGTTCCCGAACATGGTGGTGCAAATGGTCGCTATCGGCGAAGAGTCCGGCTCGCTCGATTCCATGCTGGGCAAGGTAGCCGACTGGTACGAGCAGGAAGTCGATGACGCCGTCGAGGCGCTGACCAGTCTGCTCGAGCCGCTCATCATGTCGGTGCTTGGCGTGCTGATCGGCGGTCTCGTCATTGCGATGTACCTGCCCATCTTCAAGATGGGACAGGCAATCTGACCAGGGCGCTACTGCTGTCGGCGCAAGATCGCGGACCGGATAGTGCACAACGCCGCGCCGCAGTGGCGTCGGCGTGACCAGGCTGCTCGCTCCGGCATTCCCTGATCCGCGGACTCGGGCAGCCAGACATGATGGACAGCCTCGCTGCCGCACCGATGCTGACGTATATCGCCGCGATCATAGTCGGGCTCGTCGTGGGCAGCTTTCTCAACGTCGTCATCCATCGCCTGCCGATCATGATGGACATCGAGTGGCGCGCGCATTGCGCCGAGCTCGCCGGCAAGGCCACGGAGTCAACGGGCGAGGGGGAGCCATACAGCCTCTGGCGTCCGCGTTCCCGCTGCCCCCTGTGCAGACGCCCGATACGCGCGTATGAAAACATTCCACTGTTCAGCTGGATCCTGCAAAAGGGCCGCTGCCGGGGCTGCGGCGAGCGAATCTCGCTGCGCTATCCGCTGGTCGAGCTCATGGGTGCCGTGGTGAGTGTCATCGCCCTCTGGCATTTCGGACCGACGCCGGCCGCGCTCGGGGCCGCTGGCCTGGGCTGGGCGCTGCTGGCAGCGTCGGCGATTGATCTCGATCGCCAGTTGCTGCCGGATTCAATCACCCTTCCGGCCCTATGGGCAGGCCTGGCCATGAACGTTTTTGGCGTTTATGCGCCATTGCAGTCCGCGGTCGTGGGCGCAATGGCGGGCTATCTCGCCCTGTGGCTGGTCTACTGGGCATTCCGGCTCATAACCGGCAAGGAGGGTATGGGCTATGGCGATTTCAAACTGCTGGCGGCCCTGGGGGCCTGGACGGGTTGGCAACAGTTGCCCCTGATAATTCTGCTCGCCTCCGCCGTCGGCGCCATCGCGGGGATTTCGCTCATCCTGTTTCGAGGGCACGGGCGCAGCAAACCCATCCCGTTTGGCCCTTTTTTGGCGTGCGCAGGATGGCTGGCGGTGCTCTTTGGACCGGCAATCAGCGGCGGGTATCTTCGGCTGACGGGCATGGAGTGAACGCCGCGTGCGACCCTTGATCATCGGGCTCACCGGTGGCATCGGCAGCGGCAAAAGCACGGTGGGGGCCCTGTTCGGCGAACTGGGGGTGCCCGTGCTCGACACCGACCAGGTGGCGCGCGAACTGGTTCGTCCGGGCGGCCCCGCCCTGCAGCGCATCGTCGAGGTGTTCGGGCCTGGCCTGCTGGACCCGTCGGGTCATCTGGACCGCTCGGCCCTGCGACGCGTGGTCTTCGCGGACCCAGGCCGGCGCCGGGCGCTCGAGGGCATACTCCATCCCCTGATCCACGCCCGCGTCGAGGAATGGGTCAGCGGGCTGAAGACCAGTTACTGCGTATTGCTGGTTCCGCTCCTGCTGGAGAGCGGCTGGACCGACAGGGTTGACCGGATCGTGGTGGTCGACGCACCGGAGGCCCTCCAGGTGCGCCGCACGATGGAGCGAGACGGTTTGACAGCGGGCGACGTGGAGGCAATCATGCGCGCTCAGGTGTCGCGTGAGCAGCGTCTGGGCCGCGCCCACGACGTGATAACCAACGACCGGGACATGAGCCATCTGCGAGACCAAGTGGAGAGGCTGCACCGCGTATATCTCGAGCTGGGTGCACGACACCACCACACAACCGCCAGCCATCAATGAACACCGAGCCCAGCCCAAGCCTGCAGACATCGCTGTTCCCGGGCGCCCTGGAGAAGGTTGTCTTCTATGAGCAGCCGCTCAGTGAACGCATCCGCGCTTTTCTGCGCCTCGAACACCTGTTCGGGCAGGTGCTGCACCACATAGGCGGCGAAACCGAATGGAACAGTCGCGCTGCACTCTCGGGATTGATAGAAATCAATGATCTGCTCGCGCGTTTCGATCTGAAGGCGGAGCTCATCAAGGAACTGGAGCGCCACTCACAGGTGCTCTCAGGCCTTAAACAGAATCCCAAGGTTGACCCCGCACGGTTGCGGGAGACCCTTTCCACGATCAACGAGCTGCTGGGAAGGCTGCGCAGCAATCAATGTCAACCGGCGCAGTGTCTGCGCAAGGACGAACTCGTGTACGCGGTCAAGCAGCGACTGCCCATACCGGGCGGTACCTGCAACTTCGACCTGCCCGCTTATCACCACTGGCTGAGCCGGCCGGCCGCCGTGCGCATACAGCAACTGCAGAACTGGATTAGTGATCTGGAGATTATCCGCGTGGGGGTAGAGCGGGCTCTCGGCATGGTACGCGACAGTGCCCACCCGCAGTTCGTCGTCGCCGGTGCAGGGTTCTACCAGCAGCCGGTGGAACCGAATGTGTTGTGTCAGCTGGTGCGCGTCGGAATCATCGCGGATCTGGACGTGTTCCCCGAGATCAGCGGCGGCAAACATCGATTCACCATCCGCTTTCTCGAGCAGCGTGATACCGGACAGCGGCCCATGCAGACCGCAAAGGACATCGAATTCGAACTGCAATGCTGCAACCTCTAGCCGTTGCCAAGATGGACGCTCGCTGCCCGCGGTGTGGTGCCGCAACAAGCCTGGATCCCTGTAATCGCTACCGGCCATTCTGCAGTGAACGCTGCCGGATGGTCGACCTGCACGGGTGGGCGACGGAGAGCTACCGTATACCGGGGGCGCCGCCCTCGCCGGTCGATTGCGAAGACGGTGCCGGTTACGCTGCACAGCCGCCGGATATCACCCGCAATTGAGGGCAGTAACGCCTTAGCCGGCAGGTCCGCGCTCTCGAGGGGTGCTGCCGCCCCATAGGGAGCTGATCGCCGCGATCCCCTGACCGCCGGCGCGCCTCGAGATGGGCACATCCGATCTCGCCATGCCGCCTATGGCGTAGACCGGTAGACCGGCGGCGACCGCCATGGACGAAAACCGTTCCCATCCCAATGGGACCCGATCGGGATGGGTGGCCGTGGTCTTCACCGGCCCGAGTACGGCGAAATCGGCCTCGATACATCTGGCCTGTCGCAGGTCATCCGCGTTGTGGCAGGAGACGGCAACCAGCTTCGAGCGCGGCAGCGGCCGCGTGCCGAGTTCATGGAGCCGTTGACTGTCCAGATGCACGCCGTCGGCCCCGAGACGTTCGACCATGTCCGGGTCGGCGTTGATCAGCACGCGACAGCGGCTGGCAGCGGCGCATTCGATCACCTCGCGCGCGAGCGCAAGATAATCGCGTTCGGACAGCAATTTCGCCCGCAACTGCATCATCGCCGCGCCGTCGGCCAGGCTGCCTCGCAGCTGGCAAAGGAACGACGCAAGCGGGCGGTCCGGTTCGGGTGTTACGAGGTAAGTGGACGGCAGCGAAAGCGCGGTGATGACGGGGACGTCGGCGGCGGGCATGGCGATCTCTTGAAAAGCGTCCGGACGCACCCAACGCAGCGGCTGCCCCTCGCGACCGGCGGGTGTTCCAGTCCAGTCCGTCACCTCCCAGACGTCCAGCCAGACATGTTTATCACTATACCTGTGCGAAACGGTGATGAGCGGACATGCCGATCCGCAGGCGACGCCAAGTTCCTCGGCGAGCTCACGCCGCAATGCGGCCTCCACCGCTTCGCCCTCCTCCACCTTGCCCCCGGGGAACTCCCACAACCCGCCTTGGTGCGCGTGCTCCGGACGCCGCGCGAGGAGCACCTCGCCATCGCGGTTCCGGAGCACTGCCGCCACCACGTGCACGGCATCGGCCGGTGGTCCTGTCCGCATCGGAATCGTCGTCAGGTCCTGTACTCTGCGTTGATACGGACGTAATCGAAGGAGAGATCGCAGGTCCACACCTCTGCTCTGGCCTCACCACGCCCGAGGTCGACCACCACTTCGATGTCCGTCGGCCGCATTGCTGCCTGCCCGGCCTCCTCCGTGTAGCTCGCTGCGCGGCCGCCGCCCTCCACGATGCGTACCCCGTTGAGATCGATGGTGATCGCCGCTATGTCCAGATCCGAGACCCCGGCGCGACCTATCGCCGCCAGGATTCGGCCCCAGTTCGCATCCGAGGCGAAAAACGCCGTCTTCACGAGCGGCGAGTGCGCGATGGTATATGCGACGCCCGAACACTCCGTTTCGCTGAGACCTCTTTCGACCCTGATGCGAATGAACTTCGACGCTCCCTCACCGTCCCGGACTATCGCCTCGGCCAGGAAGGCGAATACCCTGTCCAGCGCCGCCTGCAAGGCCTGGCCCTGCGCCGAGGAGGCGTCGGTAATTGGCGTGTTGCGCGCCTGTCCGGTGGCGATCAGGACACAGGCGTCGTTGGTCGAGGTATCGCCGTCCACGCTGATGCGGTTGAAGCTTCGTCTGACCGCGCCCGTCAACATGTCGTGCAGCGCCTTTCGGCTCACCGCCGCGTCGGTGGCGACGTATGCCAGCATGGTTGCCATGTCCGGGCGTATCATGCCGGCACCCTTGGCGATGCCGCTGACCACGACGGTGCGACCGTCTATGTCGACCGCCTCCGACTTGGCCTTCGGAAGCGTGTCCGTGGTCATGATCGCATGCGCGGCATCCTCCCAGGCGCCCGCATCAAGAGACGAAAATGCAATCGGGATTGCGGATGCAAATTTCTCCAGCGGCAGCGGCTGGCCTATCACACCGGTAGAAAAGGGCATCACCGAGGTCTCTGTCACGTTGGCAACCCGCGCGACCATGCGACAGGTTTCGAGCGCGGCCTGTAGCCCTTGCGCTCCGGTGCCGGCATTCGCATTGCCGGAATTGACGAGGAGATACCTTGGACGCTGTCTGCACAAGTGGTCGCGCGCCACGATCACGGGGGCGGCGCAAAACGCGTTGCGCGTGAAGACGGCCGCACATTCCGATCCGACTGCCAGCTCGAAGAGAACCAGGTCCTTGCGATCAGTCCGTTTGATGCCGGCCGCGGCGGTTCCGATGCGAATGCCGGCCACGGGCAGGGGTTGGCGGAAAGGAATGTCGCCCGCGACCATGCCCTGCTAATTCATCGATAGGCCGTTGATGTCAACCGATGCGGCCATGGCACTGCTTGAACTTCTTGCCCGAGCCGCACGGACATGGGTCATTGCGGCCGACCTTGGGGCCGCCGCGCACGAATGGTGCGACGCTGGCGACCTGGCGCGGCGCCGCGCCCTCGGCGCCGAGATCCGCGGCCTGCTCCGCCTGCTCCTCGGTCGCGCCGCTCAAGGCGCTCGCCGCCTCGGCGTGGGTGTATTGCACGGGAGCCGCGCGACGACGGCTTGCCTCGATGGCCTCGACCTCGGCCTCCGTGCGCACCTGAACGCGCGACAGTATGCCGACGACATCGCGCTTGATGTTCTCGAGCAGCTGCCGGAACATCTCGAAGGCCTCGCGCTTGTATTCCTGCTTCGGATTTTTCTGCGCGTAGCCGCGCAGGTGTATTCCTTGGCGCAGGTAATCCATCGCGGCCAGGTGTTCCTTCCAGTGCTGGTCGAGCACCCGCAGCATGACGGCTTTCTCGAAATGCCGCAGAACGCCCTCGCCTGCTGCAGCCTCCTTGGCCTTGTAGGCGGCTTCCACCTCCGCCAGAACGCGCGCGCGCAGGGTCTCCTCGTGCAGCGAGCTGTCCTCCTTCAGCCAGGCATCGATCGGAAGCTTCATGCCCAGCTCCTGCTCGAGCGCCTGCATCAGACCAGGGATGTTCCAGTGCTCCTCGAAGCTCTGCGGCGGGACGTACTGCCGTACGATGCCGTTGACGACATCCTCGCGGATGTCGACGATGGTCTGGGCGATCTCCTCGGCATCCATAAGTTCGTTGCGCTGCTCGTAGATGATCTTGCGCTGGTCGTTGGCGACATCGTCATACTCGAGCAGCTGTTTCCGGATATCGAAATTCCTGGCTTCGACCTTGCGCTGCGCGTTCTCGATGGCACGCGTCACCCACGGATGCTCAATGGCCTCGCCCGGCTGCATGCCGAGCTTCTGCATGATCGCCGCCACCCGATCGGAGGCGAATATCCGCATCAGGCTGTCCTGCAGGGAGAGATAGAACCTGCTGGATCCCGGGTCTCCTTGGCGACCGGAACGGCCACGAAGCTGGTTGTCGATGCGCCGCGACTCATGGCGCTCCGTTCCGACGATGTGCAGGCCTCCGCAGCTCACGACCTGATCGTGCAGCTTCTGCCACCCGGCCTTCACCTCGGCGATGCGCCGCGCCCGCTCCTCCTCGCTCAGCGTCGCATCGTTTCTTATCGCCGCGATCTCCGGTTCGGGGTTGCCGCCGAGCACGATATCGGTACCGCGCCCCGCCATGTTGGTCGCAACCGTCACCGCGCGTGGCCGGCCGGCCTGGGCGACGATCTGGGCCTCCATTTCGTGGAATTTGGCGTTCAGCACCTGGTGATCGATCTTCTCTTTCGTCAGCAGACCTGAGAGGTACTCGGAGGTCTCGATGGAGGCCGTGCCGACGAGGACCGGCTGTCCCCTCGAGACGCAGTCCTTGATGTCGTCGATGATGGCCTTGAATTTCTCCTCGGTCGTCAGGTAGACGACGTCACCGAAATCCTGCCGGATCATCGGTCGATGGGTGGGGATTACCACGACCTCGAGTCCGTAAATCTGCAGGAACTCCGGCGCCTCGGTGTCCGCCGTTCCGGTCATGCCGGCCAACTTCTTGTACAGGCGGAAGTAGTTCTGGAAGGTTATCGATGCGAGGGTCTGGTTCTCGTTCTGTATCGTTACGCCTTCTTTTGCTTCGACTGCCTGGTGCAGACCCTCCGACCATCGGCGGCCGGGCATGGTCCGTCCGGTAAACTCGTCGACGATGACGATGCTGCCATCCTTGACCACATAGTCGACATCGCGCCTGAACAACGTATGTGCGCGCAACGCGGCATTGACGTGATGCATCAGACCGATGTTGGCGGCGCTGTAGAGGCTGTCGCCTTCGGCAAGCATCCCCTCCCGGGTCAGCAGTTCCTCGACATGTTCGTGCCCGCGCTCCGTCAGGTGAACTTGGCGGGCTTTTTCGTCCACCCAGTAATCGCCGCTGTCGATCACTCCCTCGCCCGGCTCCTTATCCTGACGCGTCAGTCGCGGTATCAGTTTGTTCACGCGCACGTAGAGGTCGGTTTTGTCTTCGGTCGGACCGGAGATGATGAGCGGTGTGCGCGCCTCGTCGATGAGAATGGAGTCGACCTCGTCGACAATCGCGAAGTTAAGTCCGCGCTGCACACGGTCTTCTTTCGAGAAGGCCATGTTGTCTCGCAGATAGTCGAAACCGAATTCGTTGTTGGTGCCGTAGGTGATGTCCGCGGCGTAGGCGCTCTGGCGCTCGGCTGGCCGCATGTTCGATAGGATCACTCCGGTACTCAGGCCCAGGAACGAGTAGAGCCGCCCCATCCACTCCGAGTCGCGCCGCGCCAGGTAATCGTTCACGGTCACCACGTGCACGCCCTTGCCCGTGAGCGCGTTCAGGTAAGCCGGCAACGTAGCGACAAGGGTCTTACCCTCGCCGGTGCGCATCTCCGCGATCCGTCCCTCGTGCAGCACCATGCCGCCGATGAGCTGCACGTCGAAGTGGCGCATCTCCAGCACCCGCCGCGAGGCCTCCCGAACCACGGCGAATGCCTCCGGAAGCAGCGCATCGAGCGTCTCGCCTGCCGCGGAGCGCGCGCGAAACTCCTCGGTCTTCGCCCGCAACTGCTCATCGGTGAGGGGCTGCAGCTCCGCCTCGAGGGCGTTGATGCGGGCAACCACCTTGCGCATCCGGCGCAGCGTGCGCTCGTTGCGACTGCCGACGACGAGGCGAACGGCGTTACCGACCAGGGAAATTGGGTTCAGCATGTATCGGAGAGTTGCTCACGTGTCCGGATGGGAATTCAACGCTGCGTTGGACGCTGAGCACGGCCACGCGTTCCCGTTGCACCGCTCGGTGGAACGTGCGCGGCCGAGCCAGGACCGGGGGGCTTCGCGCCGACCCCTGACGGGCCCAGGCGGGTGGGTCAGGAATCCTGCTTGGATATACTCCGGGAAGCATCCTTGGCAGACTTTATATAGTCTACCGGATCAACGATTACCCCGTCTCGTATTACTTCGAAATGCACGTGCGGTCCAGTGGTGCGGCCGGACGCTCCCATGACGGCAATCTCCTGGCCCTTCTCGACCTTGTCGCCGACCTTGGCCAGGATCTTCTTGTTGTGGGCGTAGCGCGTGACGACGCCGTCGCCGTGATTGACCTCGATGACGTTGCCGTACTCGCTCCGCGGTCCGGCGAAGCTCACGACTCCGGTCGCCAGAGCGACAACCTTGGAATTCGGCGGTCCGACGAAATCGACTCCCGAATGGAATTCCCTGCGCCCGGTCAACGGGTCGACGCGCCTGCCGTAGGTCGAGGAAATCCAGCCGCCTTTCAGCGGCCAGCCGGCCGGTGAGGTCTGCTCCTGCAGGTCCCGGTCGAGGAGCATCGCCTCCAGGGCCTCCAGCTTTTCGGCTCGATCTTCGATCTCCGCCGTCAGGGCGGCGAACGCGCGCGCGATGTCGTTGATATCACTGCCGGCCGGCGTTTCGGGCGCCGGGCCACCGGCGGCCGGAGTCGACGAGAAATCGAATTCGCCCTCCGCGAGCTGCGCCATGGACGCCAGTCGCTCACCCAGCGCATTCAGGCGCGCCACGTGCGCCTGCATCTCCCCGAGGCGCACGGCGATGGCGTTCACGTTCAACTGGATGGTCGAGTTGAGCTTCGCAATGCCGTCGCGCTGCTCCTCGATCTGGCCCTTCCAAATCGGCTCACGCGATTGCTCCTGGGCGCGCAACTTGACGACGGCGTCGCTTTCGCCTCGCAACGTGCCGGCATAATACGCGCCGGCGCCTGCGGCGGCGACGATCCCGGCACATGCCATTGCACCCATTAGGCCGATTTTGAAACGGTAGCTACCGACGCGTGAATTGGCTAGGAAGACGATTTGCATATAAGCTTTCAGTTGCCGTGGCAACGCCTCCTCTTGAAGTTCGACGTTTTTTCTTGTTCCCTTTGACACCAGGCACGAGCCGGCACTGATGAAAAAAATGCCCGTGCACTTCCCTGCGGTCATCAAGGCGTCCGGTGACGGAACGCTAAGCCCGATCCTGCGGCATGCTCACGAACTGCTGCGCGTCGAGGCGGTCATCCGCAGTCTGCTTCCCCAGAATCTGCGATCCCGCTTCCGCGTCGCGAATCTTCGCGGCCGACGCCTAGTTCTGACTACGGATTCGCCGGTATGGGCGACGCGACTGCGCTGCCAGCTACCGGATGTATTGCGGCGCATGAAGGACGTTGCGCCCGATAACTCCATTTCTGAGATTGACGTGAAAGTGACCCTGTCGCAAACGCGACCCACGTCGGCACTGCTACGTCGCCCCCGCTTGTCGGCCAATTCGGCCAAGCTGCTTCGCGACGCCGCCGACGGCTGCGGCGACGGGGCGGTGCAGGCGGCGCTGCTACGATTGGCGTCGCATGAGTGATGGCGACGGAAACTCAACCACTGACTGGCGAAGACTAACACTGCATCGACAAACTTGTCGATGGCCGCGCCCGCCCGCGTCGACGGGAACGAACAGGTCTGCTAGACCGCGACCGCGGGCTGCGCAAACGAGATGGGCGCCGCCTTCTCGTCTGAAAATGTAACAACTTCAAAGGCTTGTGCGTCCGCCAATAGCGCACGCAGCAGCTTGTTGTTCAATTCGTGCCCGGACTTGTTGCCGTGAAACGCGCCGATCAGCGTGTGTCCGAGCAGGTAGAGATCGCCGATGGCATCGAGTACCTTGTGCTTGACGAACTCGTCTTCGTAGCGGAGCCCGTCCTCGTTGAGCACGCGATAGTCATCGACGACCACGGCATTGGCCAGGCTCCCGCCCAGCGCGAGCTGTCTCTGCCGCAACAGCTCCACCTCCCGCATGAAGCCGAAGGTGCGCGCGCGGCTGACCTCCTTCACGAACGACGTCGTCGAGAAATCGATCTCGGCGAACTTGCTGGTCTGATGGAAATAGGGGTGGTCAAAATCGATGGCGAACGAGACCTTGAAGCCGTCGAAGGGCTCGAATCTCGCGCTCTTCTCGCCGTCCTCGACGACGACCGGCCTCTTGATACGGATGTATCGCTTCGGCGCAGACTGCTCCTGCACGCCGGCCGACTGAATGAGGAACACAAACGGCCCCGCGCTGCCGTCCATGATCGGCACCTCGGCGGCGGTCAGGTCGACATAGGCATTGTCGATGCCCAGCCCGGCAAGCGCGGAGAGCAGATGCTCTACCGTCGCCACGCGCACGTCACCCTTGGCCAAGCTGGTGCAGAGCCGGGTATCGCCAACGTTCTCCGCGCGGGCGGCAATGTCGACCGGCGGATCCAGGTCGATACGCCTGAAAACAATTCCCGTGTCTGGCGCAGCCGGGCGGAGGGTCATGAAGACCTTTTTCCCCGAGTGGAGCCCAACACCGGTCGCACGGATCGCGTTTTTAAGTGTTCTTTGTCGGATCATCTGGGACCTCGAGCCCCACCTTGCGGCAGAGCAGCAAAGTGAATGATATCACAAATGTTTCCAAACGGTACCTGAACCGCCCGGGCCCGTCTTCGCTTCCGGTGAAGGTCCTCTTCCGATCGACTCTCGCGCTAATCCGCCTGGCGCCTCAGAAACGCCGGAATATCGAGATAGTTCGGGTTTTCCGCGTAGTCCACGGCGGCGCGCGAGTCGCGCTTGCGCAGGGCTCGCTCCCGTCCCGACACCTCTGCGGCGTCCGCGTAGGCGTGCTTGCCGACGGTAGGCCCCGGCTGCGCGACGGGTGTCATCACCGGCACCGCCTGCACCACCGGCTGCGCGGTCGCCGGCACATGATCAGCCGCCCGCTCCTCCCGACCCAGACCGGTTGCGACCACGGTCACCCGCAGTTCGTCGGAGACGTTCGGGTCGAGCACCGTGCCCACTACGACGGTGGCATTGTCGGAAGCGAAGTTCTTGACCAGGGTGCCGACCTCGTCGAACTCGCCGATCTTCATGTCGGGACCCGCCGAGATGTTGACCAATATCCCCCGCGCGCCGGCGATGTTCACGTCCTCCAGCAGCGGACTGGCGATGGCCGATTCTGCCGCAATCCTCGCGCGCTCCGGCCCGCTGCCCCGACCCGTGCCCATCATCGCCATGCCCATTTCCTTCATGACCGTGCGCACGTCGGCGAAATCGACGTTGATGAGACCCGGACGGGTGATGAGATCGGCGATGCCCTGGACCGCACCCAGCAACACGTCGTTGGCTGCCTTGAAGGCGTCCAGAAGACTCACGTCGCGCCCGAGCACGCTCAGCAGCTTTTCGTTCGGGATGGTGATCAGGGAATCGACGAACTGGCTGAGCTCCTTGATCCCCTTGTTCGCCGCCTCGGAGCGGCGACGACCCTCCATGCCAAAGGGGCGCGTGACCACCGCGACCGTGAGGATCCCGAGATCCTTGGCGACCTGCGCCACGACCGGCGCGGCGCCGGTGCCGGTGCCTCCGCCCATTCCGGCGGTGATGAACACCATGTCGGAACCTTCGAGCACGTCGGCGATCTGATCGCGATCCTCGAGCGCCGCCTGCCGTCCGACCTCGGGGTCGGCGCCGGCTCCGAGCCCCTTCGTGATGTTCTTCCCGAGCTGCAGCGCCATGCGCGCTGCCGACATCTTGAGCGCCTGCGCGTCGGTATTGGCGCAGATGAAATCCACCCCCTCGATGTCTGCCGCCACCATGTGCTGCACGGCGTTGCTCCCTCCGCCGCCCACGCCGATGACCTTGATCACTGCGTTCTGGTTTACCGTGTCCATCAGTTCGAATGCCATAAGACCTCCTCGCGGTGCGTCCGCCCCAGTGATTGACCCCAAGTTCGACCTTCAGAAATTTCCATGAAACCAGCTCTTCATGCGTTCCCACACGTTCTTCAATCCGCCGTCAACGCGCGGCGTGTGCTTGCCCGCCGGCAAGATCTTGTTGCTGAACAGGAGCAGGCCGACGGCAGTCGAGTAAACCGGGTTGCGTACGACATCGGCGAGTCCGGTAACGAACTGCGGCACGCCCTGCCGCACCGGGCAATGGAATACCTCCTCGGCCAGTTCGATGACGCCATCCATCTTCGAGCCGCCGCCTGTCAGCACCACGCCCGCGGCGATAAGCTCCTCGAAGCCGCTGCGCTTCAGTTCGGCGTGTATGAGTGAGAAGAGTTCTTCGTAGCGCGGCTCCACGACCTCTGCCAGCGTCTGGCGCAACAGGCGCCGCGGCGGCCGGTCGCCCACGCTCGGCACCTCGATCGTCTCCTCGGGATTGGCGAGCTGGGTCAGCGCGCAGGCGTATTTGATCTTGATGTCCTCGGCATGATGCGTCGGCGTTCTCAATGCCACGGCTATGTCGTTGGTGACCTGATCGCCGGCGATCGGGATCACCGCGGTGTGGTGGATGGCGCCGTTGACGAACACAGCGATGTCCGTGGTGCCGCCGCCGATGTCGGCGAGGCACACGCCCAGCTCGCGCTCGTCGTCGGTCAGGACGGCCTGCGCGGACGCGAGCTGCTGCAGGATCACATCGTCGACCTCCAGCCCGCATCTGCGCACGCATTTTACGATGTTCTGCGCGGCACTGACCGCTCCGGTGACCATGTGAACCTTGGCCTCCAGGCGCACTCCCGACATGCCGATCGGGTCGCGTATGCCCTCCTGGTTGTCGATGACGAATTCCTGCGGAAGGATGTGCAGGATGCGCTGATCGGCCGGTATCGCAACGGCGCGAGCCGCGTCGATGACGCGATCGACGTCGTTCTGGGTTACCTCGCTCTCCTTGATCGCGACGATGCCGTGCGAATTCAGACTCCGGATATGGCTTCCGGCTATGCCTGCGTACACTGAGCGTACCTCGCAGCCTGCCATCAGCTCGGCCTCCTCCACGGCCCGCTGTATGGACTGGACTGTGGAGTCTATATTTACAACCACGCCTTTCTTCAATCCGCGCGAGGGGTGCGAGCCGATCCCGACGACCTCGACCTGGCCGTCGGCGGTGACCTCACCGACCATGGCCACGACCTTGGACGTACCGATGTCCAGGCCCACGATCAGATTCTTGTCCGACTTCTTGATCATTGATTGCGACTCCTATCCCGCGTCATCGTCCGCCGTTCCACGCGGGCGTATGGCGAATCCGTTGGTGTAGCGCAGATCGATGACCTCGCTCTGCTGCAGACGGTCGCTCACGCGCGGCAAGGTCGCGAGCAGCCGCTGCACGCGCCCTTCGAAATCGGTCCGCCCGACGACCACGTGGAATCCGCCGTCTATCGTGAAGCTCCACGCGCGCCGGTCCGTGAGTTCGACGCGCCCGACGCGCAGCCCCAGTGGCCGGAACAAATTGGCGAGCTGGCGGTAACGGTTCAATACCTGCAGCTCAGTGCCCTTCGGCCCGCGCAGTTGCACGAGCCCGTGCGGGAACGTTCCGCGCGGCGCATTGAACGCCTGGCCGCGGTCGTTCAGCAGGCCGTCGTCGCCCCAGTACGCGATTGCGCGCTGCTCGATGACAGTGACGTGCAGCTGATCGGGCCAGATGCGGCGGACGGCGACGTCGCGGACCCACGGGTCGGCCATCACGGCGGCGCGTATGTCCTGAACGTTGACGTTGAAGAATCCGCCGGTCGCCTCCGCGGCCACGACCTGGTGCAGTCGCTCGGCGGACAGATGGCGGAACTCGCCGTCGACGCGGACGCTGCGTATCGGCATGTTGTGCGGATTCAGCATCCAGTGCACCGAATAGGCGGCGAGCAGCAATGCGCAGGTCGCCAACGCGCCGCCCGCGTAGAGCCCCCACGGGCGCTGCCGCGGCGGCTCCTTACGTCGGTTGCGAGCGCGCCCGAGGGTCATCATGGCGCTCCTCCACGGCCCAGCGTCGAGGACAGGATGCGCAGCACCAGCTCCGGGAAGTCGATCCCGACCTGTCTGGCCGCCATCGGAACCAGGCTGTGACCGGTCATGCCGGGGACCGTGTTCATCTCGAGAAACGAATAGCTGCCGTCGGCACGCAGGATCACGTCGGCACGCCCCCAGCCGCGGCACCCCAGGACCCGGAACGCCCTGAGCGCATCGGACTGGATGCGCCGCTCGGTGACCGCGTCGATTCCGGCCGGGCAGAAATACTTCGTTTCGTCGCTGAAGTACTTGTTCTGGTAGTCGTAGTTGCCCTGCGGAGCCTCGATGCGCACCAGCGGCAGCGCCTCTTGGCCGAGGATGCCGGCGGTCAGTTCCTGGCCGGCGACGAATTCCTCCGCCAGCACCAGATCGTCGTGACGGCGCGCCAGCGCCACTGCCGCGGGGATGTCCTCGGCGCGCTGCACCCTGGTCAATCCGATGGTCGAGCCTTCGTGCACGGGCTTGATGACGAGCGGCAACCCGAGCGCGTCGTGGAGCCCGGCGGTATCGCTCGAGGCGTCAATCAGCACGTGCCGGGGCGTGGGTACGCCGCAGGACTGCCAGACGAGCTTGGTACGCCACTTGTCGAGGCACAGCGCCGAGGCCATGACACCGCTGCCCGTGTAGGGCACGCCCAGCGTCTCCAGGGCGCCCTGGATGGTGCCGTCCTCGCCGCCCCGCCCGTGCAGCACGATGAAGGCGCGGTCGAACGACCTTATTTCCGCGATATCGCGTTCCGCGGGATCGAAGGCGTGCGCGTCGACGCCGGAGGCGCGCAACGCCTCGAGCACCGCCTTGCCGCTGATTAGCGAAATCTCGCGTTCGGCCGATCGTCCGCCCATCAATACGGCGACTCGTCCGTACTGTTGCAGCCTCTCAGCCATCGTCACCGCCTCGCTGGTGCTCGCCGACGATCCGCACCTCCGGCAAGAGGCGTATGCAGTCGCGGCCTTCCACCTCCCGTTGGACCAGCTCGATCAGCGATTCCACGTCGCTGGCGCGCGCGCCGTTCTCGGTAATGATGAAATTGGCGTGCTTCTCCGAAACGAACGCGCCGCCCACTCGTCGGCCCTTCAGGCCCGCCGCCTCGATCAGCCGGCCGGCGTGGTCCTCGGGAGGATTGCGAAAAACCGATCCGCAGCTCGGCTGCCCCGTGGGCTGCGAGTCGGAGCGGCGCGCGAGCAGGCTGCGGATCCTCGCCAGGCCACCGCGCTGCGGGTCCGGCTGAACCCTGAGCTCGGCCGCGACGAACCACTCCTCGGCCGCCGGCATGCGCACCTCGCGGTAGCTGATGCCGAACTCGTTCCGCCCACGCGTGCGCAGGTTGCCGCTGCGATCGATGGTTTCCGCGCGCTCCACGATCGCCCAGGTCTCTCCGCCGAACGCGCCGGCGTTCATGGCCAGCGCCCCTCCCATCGAACCGGGGATGCCGCAGAGGAACTCCGCGCCGGTGTAGCCGGCCCGCGCGGTGGTGCGCGCGACCTTGGCGCACGGAACGCCGGCCTGAACGCGCAGGCGGCCATCCTCCAGCCACTCCAGTTCGGAAAGTCCACTGGTATTGATGACCGTGCCGCGCACGCCGCCGTCGCGCACCAGGAGATTGCTGCCCAGCCCGATCCAGAGCAGCGGCTCGCCCGCCGGCAGGCCGGCGAGGAACAATGCGAGGTCGCCGATGTCCGCGGGCTCGAAATAGCGGTCCGCCGGCCCCCCGACCCGCCACGACGTATGCCGGGACATGGGCTCATCGCGAAGCACCCGCCCGCGTACCCCCTCGGCAGTTCCCGGGCGTCGCGCGGCCATCATTGCTTCGCCACCGAGGTCAGCCGTGGGCGGGTTCCATACTCGTCCACGAGTTTTTGCACCACCGCGCCGATGTTGCCTGCGCCGAGTATGAGCAGAGCGTCTCCATCTCTCAGCACCTTGGGCAGCGCGGCGTTCAGTTCCGCGGGATCGGCCAGGAAGATCGGATCCACTTGGCCGCGGTTGCGTATGGCGCGGGCCAGCGAACGCCCGTCGGCGCCCGGTATAGGCTTCTCTCCGGCCGGGTACACTTCCAGCAGCAACAGCGCGTCCACGTCGCACAGCACGCGCGCGAAGTCGTCGATCAGATCGCGCGTGCGGGTGTAGCGGTGGGGCTGGAACGCCACCACGACGCGCTTGCCGGGCCATCCGGCACGCAACGCGGTGATGGTGGCCTCCAGCTCCGTCGGGTGATGTCCATAGTCGTCGACCAGCATCACGCGCGCCCCGCGCACGTCCAGCTCGCCGTGCATCTGGAAGCGCCGACCGATGCCCTGGAACTCCGAGAGTCCCTTCAGAATCGCCTCGCGCGAGACGCCCAGTTCGGAGGCGACCGCGATCGCCGCCAGCGCATTGAGCACGTTGTGCCGGCCGGGCAGGTTCAGCCGCACCCGCAGCCATTCCCTGTCCTCGCCGCGCGCTACGGCGAACTCCGTGACCATGCCTGTCTGGGTGATGTCGTGGGCGCGCAGATCGGCGCCTTCCTGCGTTCCGTAACTCACGATCGGCCTGCCCACCTCCGCCTGCAGCGAGCGCACGACGGGGTCGTCCGTGCACAGAACCGCCAGTCCGTAGAAGGGCAGTCGCTGCAGGAACTCGAGAAACACGGCCCTCAACTGCGCCGGATCGCCGTGGTAGGTCTCCATGTGATCGAGATCGACGTTGGTGACGATCGCCATCACCGGCGTCAGGTGCAGGAACGAAGCGTCGCTCTCGTCGGCCTCGGCAACTAGATAGCGGCCCTCGCCCAGGCGCGCGTTGGTGCCGATGCTGTTGACCCTGCCGCCGACGACGAAGGTGGGATCCAAACCGCCCTCGGCGAGCACGCACGCCACCAGGCTGGTGGTGGTGGTCTTGCCGTGCGTGCCGGCCACCGCGATGCCGTGCCGGAAGCGCATCAGCTCGGCGAGCATCTGTGCGCGCGGAACGAGCGGGATGCGCTGTTCGCGCGCCGCCACGAACTCCGGATTCTCGGAGGTCACGGCGGAGGAGTACACCACGACGTCGGCGCCGGCGACGTTCGCGGCATCGTGGCCGGTGTAGACCCGCAGGCCCAGGGACTGCAGGTGACGGGCCATGGCGTTCATGCCGAGATCCGACCCGGTGACGGTATATCCGAGGTTGTGCAGGACCTCGGCGATTCCGCCCATGCCGGCGCCGCCGATGCCGATGAAATGTATCCGATGCACCCGCCCCATCGCCCCGCCGCGCCGCTCACGCATAGGCCACCTCCATGCAAAGCTCGGCGACCTCGTCCGTGGCCTGCGGTCGGCCCGCGCGCCGCGCCGCGATCGCCATGCGCAGAAGCTCGCGCGGTTCGGCGCTCAGCCCGCGGATGACCTCGGCGAGCCCCTGCGGTGTCAGGTCGTCCTGCGGTATCACCAATGCCGCCTGCGCGGCCGTGAGATAGGCGGCGTTGGCCGTCTGGTGGTCGTCGACCGCGTGGGGATAGGGAACCAGGACCGAGGCGACGCCGGCCGCACTGATCTCGGCGATCGTCATCGCGCCGGCACGGCAGATCACTAGATCGGCCCATGCGTACGCGGTCTCCATCGTCTCGATGAACTCCTCCAAGCGGGCCACAATGCCCGCGCGCGCATAGGCGTCGCGGGTGTCAGAGAGCTTGCCGGCGCCCGCCTGGTGCCAGACCTCGATCGCGGTTGCGGGGGGCCATCGGCCGTCGGCGGCGGCGATCCGCAGTTCCGCCAGCGCAGCCGGTACGATCTCGTTGAGCACCCGGGCCCCCTGGCTTCCTCCCAACACCAGGATGCGCAAACGACCGGCCTCGCGGGCACGATCCTCCGGCGGAACGATGGCGGCAATCTCCGCGCGCACCGGATTGCCGGTGTGCACCGCGCCCGGTCGCTGGAACGTCCCTGGAAACGCCTCCATCAGGCGCGTGGCCAGCGGGGCCAGCAGCCTGTTGGTGTAGCCCAGCACGGCATTCTGCTCGTGCAGCAGCAGCGGCACGCGCAACAGCCATGCTGCCAGCCCGCCGGGGCCGCTTGCGAATCCTCCCATCCCCAGGACCGCAGCGGGACGGTTGCAAAGCATGAGCGCCAGCGCCTGCGACAGGGCGAGCAACAGCTTGAACGGCGCGCCGAGCAAGGCCAGCGCGCCCCGGCCACGCAGGCCGGTCACGGCAAGGGTCAGCAGCCGGATTCCCGCCTGCGGCACGATGCGATTCTCCATGCCGGCTCGGCTGCCCATCCACAGCAACGGCACACCGCGCTCGCGCAGGCGCCGTGCGACGGCCAACGCCGGGAAGATATGCCCGCCCGTGCCGCCGGCCATGATGAGCACGGGCCTCGTCATTCGCCGTGGTGACGTATCAATGCGCATGCGGTACCTTCCTCGACCAGACTCGCGGCGGCTGGCGGCTCTCGTAGGCCGCCCGCAGCACCAGGGCGACTGCCACGCAGCTCATCATGAGATTGTTGGAGCCGTAGCTTATGAACGGCAGAGGCAGGCCCTTCGTCGGCAGCACGCCCATGTTCACGCCTATGTTCACGAACGCCTGCAACCCGATGAGCAGGCCTACCCCGTTGGCAATGTAGGACTGGAAGGCCCTGCCGCTGCGGAGGGCCTCGCCGCCGATGTGGAAACACCGCCAGACGACGAACAGGAACAGCACGATCACCGTCGCCGTCCCGACGAAGCCCAACTCCTCGGCGATCACCGCGAACACGAAGTCGGTGTGAACCTCGGGAAGATAGAACATCTTCTGGATGCTCGAGCCGAGGCCGACACCGAGCCACTCGCCGCGCCCGAAGGCGATGAGGGCCTGCGTGAGCTGGAAGCCGGTGTCGTAGGGGTCCGCCCACGGATCGGTGAACGTCATCAGGCGAGTCAGCCGGTAGGCCTTCAGCATTGCGACGGTCGCCAGCGCCGCGACCGCAACGACGCCCCACAGCAGGAACCGCTGCAGCGACACGCCGGCGAGGAACAGCATGCCCAGACAGGTGGTGAACAGCACTGCCGCGGCGCCGTAATCGGGCTCCAACAGCAGCAGGACCGCGATGATCATCAACACCAGAATCGGCTTGATGAAGCCGATGAACTGCGTGCGCACCTGATCCCCATGACGGACCAGGTACGCCGCCAGGTAAAGCACCACGCAGGGTTTGGCCACTTCCGAGGCCTGCAGCGTCAACGGCCCGATCTTCATCCAGCGCATGCTGCCGTTGACCTCGTGCCCGATCCCGGGGACCACGACCAGAACGAGCAGCACCAGCGCGAAAAGCAGTAGAACGCTGCTCAGTCGCTGCAGCACGTCCAGTGGCGTCCTCAGCACTCCGATCGACAGGCACAGGCCGATTCCCAGCGCAATCAGCTGGCGCCACAGGAAGTAGAGCGCATCGCCGTAGTTTCTGTCGGCGACGGTAATCGATGCCGAGGTCATCATCACCAGCCCAATGGCCAGCAGCGCGATGACCCCGGACAGCAGCCACGGATCGTTGTTTGCGAAGGCCCCATCGAGAAGCCGCAAACGTTCCTCGCGCTCGCGGCCGGCTTCGGCATCCGGTTCTCTTGCGGCCACGCCGAGACTCACGCCAATTGCTCCCTGACGGCCGCGGCAAAGACCTCGCCCCGGTGGACGTAGTCGCGGAACATGTCGAAGCTGGCGCACGCCGGCGAGAGGAGCACGGCGTCGCCGGGCTGCGCCATGTCCGCCGCGCGCGCGACCGCATCCTGCATGTCGCGGGCCTGCGCAACCGCCACCACGTCCTGCAGCACCGCGGCTATCGCCGGGCCGTCGCGGCCGATGGTCACCGCCCCGCGCAGCCGATTGCGCGCGGCGCCGGCCAGCTCGGAGAAGTCCTGGCCCTTGCCGTCGCCGCCGGCTATCAAGACCACCGGGCGATCCGCGCCCAGACCCAGTATGGCCGCCACCGTCGCGCCGACGTTGGTCCCCTTGGAGTCATCGAACCAGTCCACGCCGTGCGCGCGGCCTACCCACTGGCAACGGTGAGGCAGCCCGGGGAACTCGCGCAGTGTCTGAAGCATCGGCTCGGCGGGCAGCCCCGCGGCGTGACCCAGCGCGAGGGCTGCCAGGGCGTTGGCCACATTATGCATCCCCTTGATGCGCATCTCGCGCGCCGGCATCAATCGCCGTCCTCCGTGTGCGAGCCAGGGCTCGCCGCCGGCATCGAGCACACCGAAATCGGCGTCGGCCTCCGGCGCATGCAGCGAGAACAGAACGCGCTCGCGCGCCGGCTCCGCCATACGCATCACCGTCGCGTCATCGGCGTTCATGATCATGACGCCGGTACCGCGGTATATGCGGCGCTTGGCGGCTGCGTACTCCTCCAGGGTCGAATAGCGGTCCATGTGGTCCGGACTGATGTTCAGCACCGCCGCCGCCTTCGCATTGAGCGAGGTGACGGTCTCGAGCTGAAAACTGGAGAGCTCCAGCACATAGAGGTCAGGACTTTCGCCGCCCAGTAGGTCGAGAGCGGGCGTGCCGAGATTGCCGCCGGTGCGCACGTCAATGCCGGCGCGCTCCGCCATCGCCCCCACCAGCGTGGTCACGGTGCTCTTGCCGTTGGCGCCGGTTATCGCGACCACCGGAGCATCGGCGTGACGGGCGAACAACTCGATATCGCCGATCACCTCCGCGCCGCGCTCGATGGCGGCGGCAACCGCCGGCTCGCGGGCCGAGACGCCCGGGCTCAGCAGCACCCGTCGGGCTCCGCGCAGCAACTGCTCTCCGTCGGCGCCGAAGTGCGCCGGCACGCCGGGCATCTCGGCGCGCAGCGCGGCCACGCCGGGGGGCTCGCGGCGGGTATCCGTAATGGCGAACTGCTGGCCGTGGCGGCGCAGGAAGCGCGCGAACGACAGCCCGGTCTTGCCCATGCCGACGATGACGGTCGTACCGTTCCCGGCTGGCGTGTCCCGTGATGTCATGTCCAGCGCTTCGCTCATCGCGGCACGTACCTCATCGTATCTTCAGGCTCGCGAGCCCGATCAGAACCAGGATCACGGTGATGATCCAGAATCGGACGATGACGCGCGGCTCCGGCCATCCCTTCAGCTCGAAATGGTGATGCAGAGGCGCCATGCGAAAAATGCGCTTGCCCGTGAGCTTGAAAGAGGCCACCTGCAGGATCACCGAGACGGTCTCGACCACGAACACGCCGCCCATGATGAAGAGCACCAGCTCCTGCCGCACGACCACGGCGATTACGCCGAGCGCCGCGCCTAGGGCCAGCGCCCCGATGTCGCCCATGAAGACCTGCGCCGGATAGGTGTTGAACCACAGGAAGCCGAGGCCGGCGCCCGCGATCGCCCCGCAGATCACGCAGACCTCGCCGACGCCCGCGATGTAGGGGATGCCCAGGTACTTGGCGAAGTTGACGTGGCCGGCCAGATACGCGAACACCATGAGAGCGGTGGCAATCAGCACGGTGGGCAGGATCGCCAGGCCGTCGAGACCGTCGGTCAGGTTTACGGCGTTGCTGCTGCCTACGATGACGAAGTACGCGAGCAGTGGATACACCCACCCGAGGTCCACCGCCACCGCCTTGACGAACGGCAGGATGAGCTGCGTCTCCACGTCGGTCTGCGCGGTGGCGAACAGAACGACCGCCGCGCCCAGTCCGAACACCGACTGCCAGAAATATTTGTAACGCGCGGACAGCCCCCTGGCGTTTCTGCGGCTGACCTTCAGCCAGTCGTCCATCCAGCCGATCGCGCCGAATGCCAGCATGGTCACGAGCACCACCCAGACGAAGCGATTGCGGAGCTCGCCCCAAAGCAGCGTGCTCAAAGTGATCGACAACAGGATGAGCAGGCCGCCCATGGTCGGAGTGCCGGCCTTGCTCAGGTGCGTCTTCGGCCCGTCGTCGCGCACGCTCTGGCCGAGCTGGTAGCGGCTCAAACCGCGGATCACGTACGGCCCCGCCAGCAGGGAGATGAGGAGGGCGGTCAGCATCCCGAGGATCGCGCGCAGCGTGATGTACTGCGTGACGTTGAATCCGCTTTCGTACTGGGCCAGCCACTCCGACAGGAGGAGGAGCATGATCAGGATCCTTGCTTGATGGCTTGCACGATGCGCTCCATCTTCATGGCGCGGGAGCCTTTCACCAGCACGTTGACGTTGGCGGCGAGGCAGGGCCGCAGCGCGGCAATCAGGCCCTCGGCTTCCGCGTAATGGCGTCCGCCGCTGCCAAATCCCGCCGCCGCCTGTCTGCTGAGCTCGCCGAGCGCGAACAGACGCTCCACGCCGCGGGCGCGCGCATACTCGCCGACGTCGTAGTGCAGGCTGGCCGCCTCGGCGCCGAGTTCGCCCATGTCGCCCATGACCAGCCAGTGCTCGCCGGGATAGCCCACCAGCACGTCGATTGCCGCCTTCATCGAGGACGGATTGGCGTTGTAGGTATCGTCGATGATGCAGGCGCCGCCCAAACCCCTGCCGATGACCAGCCTGCCAGCCACCGCGCGCATGGACTCCAGCCCGGCGCAGACCGCCTCCATGTCAACGCCGGCGGCTAGCGCGCAGGCACTGGCCGCGAGCGCATTCATGACGTTGTGCCGCCCAGGCAATGGCAGATGCACGGTCGCCTCTCCACGCGGCGTGCGCATCGTGAAGGCCGTGCGGCCGGGGTCGTCGCTGGCCAGCATCCGGGCGGAGACATCGGCGTCGTGATTCAGCCCGAAGGTCGTGACCGGTCGGCGCCCGGCCAGCTTGCGCCAGAGATCCACGTAGGGATCGTCGGCGTTGAGGATGGCGCGGCCGTCATCGGAAAGACCGGCGAAGATCTCGCCTTTTGCGCGCGCGACGCCTTCTATGCTTCCGAACCCTTCCAAGTGCGCTGGCGCGCAAAGGGTGATGACGGCGACCGTGGGGCGGGCGATCCGGCACAGCTGCGCGATCTCCCCCGGGTGATTGGCGCCCATCTCGACGACGGCGAATTCGTGCTCGCCTCCAAGGTCCAACAGGGTCAGCGGCACGCCGATGTCGTTGTTGAGGTTTCCGCGCGTCGCCAGCACGTTGCCCCGCTGCATCAGTATCGAGGCGGTCATCTCCTTCACCGTCGTCTTGCCGTTGCTGCCGGTGACCGCAACGAGCGGAATCGCGAAGGTCGCGCGCCAGTGGGTCGCGAGCTGCGCCAGCGCGAGACGCGTATCCGCGACCCTTATGAGGGGCAACGGCGCGGCGACCTCCCTGTCGACGAGCGCCGCCGCCGCGCCGGCCTTGACGGCATCGTCGAGGAAATCATGGGCGTCGTGGCGGGGACCGTGCAGAGCCACGAACAACTGCCGGGATTGAATGGAACGGGTGTCCGTGCTGACGCCGTGGATCTCGACGTCGGCCCCGTGCATCTCCGCGCGCAGTATCGCGCAGGCCTCGCTGAGCTTCATGGCGAACATCATCTCCGCTCCCTCAGCGCGGCCATCACCAGCGTCCGATCGCTCATCGGCAGGCGCTGGCCGCGGATCTCCTGATACTCCTCGTGGCCCTTGCCTGCGACGACGACGACGTCTTCGCCGCGCGCGCCGTGGATGGCGCTCCTCACGGCGCGCTCCCGGTCGACCTCGGTCAGCACTGGCACCGGCGCGGGGATGCCCTCGACGATCTGGGCGATGATCGCCGCCGGGTCCTCGTCACGCGGGTTGTCGCTGGTCACGATGATGCTGTCCGCCAGCTCCGCGGCGACGGCACCCATCACCGGACGTTTGCCGGGGTCGCGGTTGCCCCCGCAGCCGAATACGCACCACAGGCGGCCGCGACAGAGCTCGCGCGCGGACTGCAGCACCTGCCGCAGCCCGTCCGGGGTGTGCGCATAGTCGACCAGCACCAGCGGGCCGTCCTCGCCGGTCTGGAACGCCTCCATGCGCCCTGGTACGCCGTTCGCGGCCTGCAGCGCCTCTGCGGCCTCTTCCCACGTGGCGCCGAGCGCGGTGATCGTCGCGAACGCCAGCAGCAGGTTCGCGGCATTGAACCGACCGAGCAGCGATGCGCGGAGCCGCAGCTCCCGTTCCGTCGACGTCGCCGTCAACGACAGGCCCTTGCGCGACACCGATATCGCGGAACCCCGGAGCAGCGTCGCGCGTCCCGCGGATTCGACGGTCCCGAGGGTGCACGCGTACGCCGGCACGCGCGCGGGGAGGACATCCAGCAGCGAGAGACCGAACGGGTCGTCGACATTGATCACCGCGGCGCCGAGATCGGGCATCAGGAACAGGCCGCGCTTGGCAGCGCCGTAGCTCTCCATGGTGCCGTGATAATCCAGATGATCGCGCGTCAGATTCGTGAACGCGGCGGCGGCGAAATGCACGCCCGCCACGCGCGCCTGATCCAGGGCATGCGAGGACACCTCCATGGCCACGCAGCGGGCGCCGCGGTCGCGCATCTGGGCGAGATGCTGTTGCAGGCTCACGGGGTCGGGCGTGGTCGATCCGTCGGCCTCGAGCGCCCCGGGGAAGCCGATGCCGAGCGTACCGATGACGCCACAGGGCTTCATGGCGGCAATACGACTCAGCGCCTGGGCGATCACGTTGGAGACGGTGGTCTTGCCATTGGTGCCGGTCACGCCAATGACCTTCAACCGTGCCGAGGGGTCGCCAAAGAAGCGCGACGCGATCTCCCCGACGCGGCCGCCGAGTCCGGGAACTCCGATGACCGGAACCGCTTCTCGCAGGCTCGCCGACGGTGTCCCTTCGTCCTCGACCAGGACGGCCACCGCGCCGGCGGCGATTGCCGCGTCGATGAAGTCGCGACCGTGCCGGCGCGTGCCGGTGGTGGCGAAGAAGAGGTCGCCGGCGCGCACCCGCCGGCTGTCGAGGGAGAGGCCCTTGACCGGGCGGTCGTACGCGGCCGCGACTTCGGCGATCCCGGCGGTCAACTCGCTCAGCGTCGGTCGCGACTGATCGGGCGCCGTCATCGTCATGGCTCGGGACGATGCCCCATGTCGTCAAAGGACTCGGCGGACGCGGGCGGCACATAGGCGTACAACTGCTCGCCGTTCTCCAGCGGCTCGTCCGGCGGAATGTTCAGCAGGCGCAGTGCCTCCTGCATCACGCTGCCGAACACAGGCGCGGCGACGCGCCCTCCGAAATACTCCCCGTTGCGCGGGTCGTCCACGACCACCACCGCGACCAGGCGCGGATTGCTGGCAGGCACCATGCCTGCGAACAACGACAAATACCGATCCTCGGCGTAGCCGCGCGCGGCGGTCTTGTGCACCGTGCCGGTCTTGCCCGCCACCCGGTATCCGGCGATGTGCGCCAGGCGGCCGGTGCCGCTGCGGATGACGGTCTCGAGCATCGCGCGCACCTCCTGGGCCGTGGCGGGCGACATCACCCGCCGTCCGGGCGGCGCGCGATCGAGCTTCAGGAACGACACCGGCGTCAACGTGCCGTCGTTGGCCAGCGCCGTGTAGGCCTGGGCGAGCTGCAGGGCATTCGCCGACAGGCCGTAGCCAAAGGCGAGCGTCGCCTGCTCGATCTCCCGCCAGTGGCGGAAGTCGGTCAGTCGGCCCGGCGCCTCCCCGGGGAAGCCGGTATTGGACGGGGCGCCGAATCCCAACGAGCTCAGCATGCGCCACAGCCGCTGTGGTTCGAGCGCCAGCGCGATCTTCGCCGCTCCCACGTTGCTCGACTTGGTGATCACGCTCGCCACATTGAGAGTTCCGTAGTTGTGTATGTCGCGAACCTTGTACTGACCGACGTTGAAATAGCCGGGCCCGGTCTCGATCGGCGTGCTGGGCTGGAACTCGCCGGTCTCCAGGGCGGCGGCAATGGTGAAAGGCTTGAGCGTGGAGCCCGGCTCGAAGACGTCGGTCACGGCCCGATTGCGGAAATACTCGCCGCGCAGGCCGCTGCGATTGTTCGGGTTGTAGGAGGGCTGGTTGACCATCGCCAGCACCTCCCCGGTGCGGCTGTCGAGGATCACCATGGTGCCGGACTGCGCGCGGTTGGCGAACACGGCCGCCTTCAGTTCGCGGTACGCGACGTACTGGATGCGTTTGTCGATGCTCAGGACGAGATTCCGCCCCGGCTCCGCGGTCCGGACATTCTCGACGTTCTCCACGACCCGGCCGAGATTGTCCTTGATTACGCGCTTGGCGCCCGGGGTTCCCCGCAGATAGTGATCGTAGGCGAGCTCCAGGCCTTCCTGCCCGTTGTCGTCGACGTTGGTGAATCCCAGCAGATGCGCCGCCACTTCTCCCGCCGGATAGAAACGCCGGAACTCCCGATCGATGCCCACGCCCTGGAATCCTCCGGCGGCGACCCGCGCCGCGACGTCCGGCGGAACCTGGCGCTTGAGGTATACGAAGTCCTTGTCCTTGCGGGCGGCGACCATGCCCTTCAGCACGCTGTGGTCCAGTTCGAGCGTCGCCGCGAGACTCTTCCACTGCTCCGGACTCAGCGCGAGCTTCCGGGGATTCGCCCACACCGAGCTCACCGGCGTGCTGACGGCGAGCGGTTCGCCGATGCGATCGACGATGATCCCGCGATGCGCCGGCGTCCTGACCTCGCGCAGTATGCGCGCGTCGCCGTGACTCTGGAGAAACTGCCGGTCCCTGAACTGCAGATCAATGCCGCGCCCGATCAGTCCGACGGAAGCGGCGATGAACAGAGCGATGGCGGTGAGCCGCCTTCCGGCATAGAGGGTCGCGGGCTGGGCCATTATTGCGAGACCATCACCGTCGACTTGGGCTGCGGTTGAACCATCTGCAGCTTGCTGTGAGCGATCTCTTCCACGCGCGAGTGCTCGCCCCAGGTCGCCTGCTCGAGCTGCAGCTGGCCCCACTCCTCGTTCATGCGATCGCGCTCGCGCTCAAGGGCCTGCAGCTCGACGAACAGCGTGCGTGATTGGTGTCGCGTGACCACCACGGCGATGGCCGAACTCACCACCGCAATCGCCAACACTCCGAGCAGAAGCACTTGTCTCATGCCAGTCTCTCCGCGACCCGCAACACCGCGCTGCGCGCGCGGGCATTGGCGCGGATCTCGGCCTCCCCGGGCCGCACCGCCCTGCCGAGGACGCGCAGGCGCGGCCTGGCGGCGGGGACCGCAGGTGCCGGTTCCTCGAGGTGCCCCGATTCCCGGCGCATGAACTGCTTGACGATCCTGTCCTCCAGCGAGTGAAAACTGATGACCACCAGCCGCCCGCCGACGGCGAGCACATCCAACGCCTGGATCAGGCCGCGCTTGAGCTGGTTCAGCTCGTCGTTGACGTAGATCCGGATCGCCTGGAAGGTGCGGGTGGCCGGATGCTGACCACGCGGCCAGGCCGGGTGAGCGCGCGCGACCACCTCCGCCAGCGCGGTCGTGGTCGTCAGCGGCCGCTGCCCTCGCGCGGCGACGATCGCGCGCGCGATGCGTCGTGCATGGCGCTCCTCGCCGTACTCGTGCAGGCAGTCGGCGAGCTCGCGCTCGGACACCGACGCGAGCCACTCCGCGGCCGACCTGCCCGCCGTGGGGTCCATGCGCATGTCGAGCGGTCCCTCGCGAAGGAAACTGAAACCGCGTTCCGGCTGATCAAGCTGTGGAGAGGAGACGCCGAGATCGAACAGCACGCCATCCACCCGGCCGCACAGGCCCAGCTCGTCCAGAAACTCGCGCAGGCGATCGAAGGAACCACGGCAGAACGACAGGCGCGGATCCCGCATCGCTGCGGCAGCGGTTGTTGCCTGCGGGTCTCTGTCTATCGCCACCAGTCTCCCCCCTTCCCCCATGCGGCGCAGTATCTCGCTCGCGTGGCCACCGCGACCGAAGGTGCAGTCGACGTAGACGCCGTCGACACGAATCGCCATGGCCGTGAGCGTCTCCTCGAGCAGTACGGGCCGGTGGCCGGTTGCGGCAACCGGCGCCGCCATCACAGCGACAGCTCGCGCAACTTCCCGGACAGCTCCCCGGCAGGCTGATCCACCTGCTCGAACCACTCGTCGCGACGCGCGTCCCACGCCGGCTTGTTCCAGATCTCGAAGCGGTTGCCCTGGCCGAGAAGGACGACGTCGCGCGCCAGCCCGGCGAATTCGCGCAGTTCCGGCGGAATGAGAATGCGACCGTGGCCGTCGAGCTCGCAGTCGGTGGCATAGCCGCGCAGGATCTGCTTCGTGCGCCGGTCCAGCTTGTCGGAATCCGACAATTGCATGAGCTTGGCCTCGGCCAACGCCCACTCCGGCGCCGGGTACAGCCACAGGCACTTGTCCCACGGGTTGACGGTGACGACCAGCTGATTGGCGCAGGCCGAGGCGACCGGCTCGCGGTAGCGTGCCGGTACGGACAGACGCCCCTTCGCGTCCAATGCCAGATGGGTGAAGCCCCTGAACACCGCTCGTTCCCCCGCGTGGTTGATCCACTTTTTCCCACTTTATCCCACCTTTTGAACTATAAGTTCCGGGTCTGAAAAGTGTCAAGGAAATTCGGATGTGGATAACTAAAAATTCCCTGTTTCGAACAGCAACTTAGCGTTGGACTCTGAGGTTGAGGACCACCCTGAGGCAGGACAAAAAGCGCTAACGTTATGCGATTCATAACGTTAACTTTCATAGCTGAGGTAATTTATAGAAAAATATCAGCCCCGCGGACCTGGTCTGCCGTCAGAACACACGCCGGCCTTGGCGGGATTCCAGTGAGAGTCGGCCTGTAAGCCGGGTTCTGTACCGGCGGCGCGAGCGCCGCCGGCGACAGTCATTCCTCTGCGATGCGCGTTGCCGCGCACCTGTAGCGACCTACCCGGGGACCTCACGCGGGCCGCGCTTAGCCGTCCTGAAGGGACGGATCATCCCCCTATTTGGTCTTGCTCCGAGTGGGGTTTACCCTGCCACCGGCGTTGGCCGGCGCGGTGCGCTCTTACCGCACCTTTTCACCCTTGCCGCCCGAGCTTTCGATCGGGGTTGGCGGTGTGTTTTCTGTGGCACTTTCCGTGGGCTCGCGCCCCCCAGGCGTTACCTGGCACCCTGCCCTGTGGAGCCCGGACTTTCCTCCAGCGTTACCGCCAGCGACTGCCCGGCCGACTCTCATTGATGTAGTGTCGCAGTGTTCGGAAAAGTTTCAAGTCGCCCCCGGGTCACCGTCCCCGTCAGCGAGCATCCGGCGGTAGATCGTCTTTCGAGGCACTCCGGTTATCTCCGCGGCGGCGGCCGCCGCCTGGCTCGGCGAAAGGTACCGGGCCAGGATCGAGGCCACCCGCCGCCCCTCGCTGAGGGCCGGGTCGGGCACGGCGGCCCCTTCCACGCAGACCACGATTTCTCCGCGGCACTGGCCGGGATCCGCTTCCACCCGCGCGAGCAGCGCCGCCAGTCGATCGGTGACGATGGTTTCGAAGAGCTTCGTCATCTCCCTGGCCAGGCAGGCGCGTCGCTCCGCCCCGAAGGTGGACGCCATGTCGCGCAGGCTCGCAGCAATCCGGTGCGGCGCCTCAAAGAAAACCATGGTGCGGCGCTCCTCGCGCAGGGCCTCCAGGACCTGCCTGCGGGCGGAAGTGGCGGCGGGCAGGAAGCCCTCGAAACTGAACCTGTCCACCGCCAGACCGCTCACGCTCAGGGCCGCGATCGGCGCCGATGCTCCCGGAACCGGGACCACCCGCACGCCGGCCTCGCGCGCGGCGCGTACCAGCATGAAGCCGGGGTCGCTGATGAGCGGAGTGCCGGCGTCGGTGACGAGCGCGAGCGAGGCGCCCTTCTCGAGCCTCGCCAGCAATTCCCTCGTGCGCTGGCGCTCATTGTGCGCGTGCAGGGATTGCACCGCCGTGCTTATGCCGAAGTGCCTCAGCAGCGCGCCGCTCACACGCGTGTCCTCGGCCAGGACGAGTTCGACTTCACGCAGTGTCCGCAGGGCCCGCTCGGTCACGTCGGCCAGATTGCCTATCGGCGTGGCGACCACGAACAGGGTGCCAGCACCGCTGGCGGCGTTCATTGACACGCCCCTCCTTCTGGACGATATTCGCGCATCGACGGATATTCCCTTGGTTGGCCTCGGCGCGGCGAGCCACGCGCGCCGGAGCGCCCCTGACGAACCCTCCAGAACCCGGCCATGCACATCCTACACCGCAGGCGCTATGCCCTGTCCGCGTCGCTACTTGCCGCCGCTGTGCTGCTGGCGGCCTGTGCTCCCCAGCCGACACAGCCCGGCACGCCTACCGCCGACGCGCGGATCGCGCAAGCAGCCTGGGATCTGCGCCACGCGGGGGACTACGAGGCCGCGGCCAAGGAGTTCCTGCGCGCCGCCGGCAAGGTCGAGGGCGAGCCCTCCGTGGTCTACCGCCTGTACGCCGCAGAGACCTACCTGAAGGGCGCGCAGACCGAGTCCGCGCGCGAGGTCCTGGCCGATGTCGACAGGGCCGCGGCCGGCCCCGACATACAGGCATGGGCGATGATACTGGCTGCGCAGCTCTCCATGCTGGAGGGACAGCCGGAACTCGCCTTGGAGACGCTCGATGCCGCCAGCGGACTGGACTCCGCCGGCAACCGCGCGCGCGATATCCGTGAGCTGAGGGCGGCGGCGCTGCTGGAGCTCGATCGTCCACTCGAGGCCGTGGAGGAGCGCATCCTGGTCGAACCGCTGCTCGGCGATCCGGGCGAGATCGACGCGAATCGCCAGGCCATCTGGGAGATCGTCAGCTCGCTTTCGACCGAGGTGGTGCAGGGTACGCCCGGGGGATTGTCCGAGACCGCCCGGGGCTGGATGGAGCTCGCCCTGATCTCCCGGGGCGACAACGCTGGCGGGGCGCCCTCGGCCATCGCTTTCCGGAAGTGGCGACAGAGATTCCCGAACCATCCCGGCGAGTCGCTGATGCTGACGCTGCACCCGGATCTGTCCACTGCGCAGGTCGCCACGTTTCCCACGGCGCCGCACCGCATCGCCATGCTGCTCCCATTCGAAGGCCAGGCCGCCAGCGCCGGCAACGCTGTGCGCGACGGCGTGATTGCGGCCTGGCTGGCCGACAACCGCAGCGACAAGCCGATAGTCGATTTTCACGACGCCACTGCCGCGAACGCGACGCAGGCGCTCGAAGGCGCCATGGGCGAGGGTGCGGAGTTGGTGATAGGCCCCCTGGAGAAGGGCGCCGTCGACGCAATACTCCGGGCGGGGGATCCGCCGCTGCCGATGATCGCGCTGAACCAATACGGCGGTGCGAACCTCATCGGCCCCGGGGTAGTGCAGTTCGCGCTGCAGCCCGAGGAAGAGGCGAGACAGGTCGCCGAGCGGGCACGCGCGGACGGCCACAGCCGGGCCTGGGTGATGACGCCCAACGACGGGTGGGGAGAGCGCGTCTACCGCGCCTTCACGGAACGCTGGGAGGCGCTGGGAGGGACGATCGTCGACCGTGCGGTGTACGAAAACCTGACCCACGACTTCGCCGCCCCGGTCAAACAGCTGCTCGACATCGAAGGCAGTCAACAGCGCTCCGCCGAGGTCGAGGCGACCCTGCAGCGGCCGATTGTGAGCGAGCCGCAGGCCACCGAAGGCGCCGATTTCCTGTTCCTCGCTGCCTTCTCCCTTCAGGCGCGGCAGATCCAGCCGCAATTGCTGTTCTTCGGCGCCCGCGACCTGCCGGTATACGCGACCTCGCACGTGTACCTCGGGACGACGGATGCGAGCCGCGACGCCGATCTCAACGGCATCATCTTCGGCGACATGCCGGCAATCGTCGGGGATCGCAGCGCGATAGAATCCCTGCTCAACCCGGATCGCGCGGACCGATCGGGAAGCTACGAGCGGCTTTTCGCCATGGGTGTAGACGCCTATCGATTGGTGCCCGCGGCAGCGGCGCTGCGGCAGGATCCGAGCGCGCGCTTTCACGGCCAGACCGGCGAGTTGAGCATAAACCCAGCTGGTGTGGTCCAGCGAACGCTCTCCTGGGCCCGTTTCGTGGACGGCTTGCCCGTCGCATACGTACCCGCAGTCCCCGGCGCCTCAGGCGGCCCTGCCGCCCGCCTGCCTTGAAGCGCGCCGACAGCCCCGGCGAGCGTGGCCGCCGGGCGGAGGATCGCGCCATCGCGCACCTCGTCCGCTCCGGACTTCTGCTGGTGGACCGCAACGTGCGCGCCGGCCGTGGAGAGATCGACGTCGTCATGCGCGACGGCCCCGCCCTCGTATTCGTCGAGGTGCGCAGCCGCCGCTCCGCGAAGTACGGCGGCGCCGCCGAGACCATCGGGTCGGTCAAACAACGCCGGTTGATCGCCGCCGCGCACCGCTTTCTCCAGGTCCACCGGCCGTACCGCGACTGTCCCTGCCGGTTCGACGTCGTGGAGATAATCGGTGACGAGAACGATGCTGAGGTGAAATGGATCCGCGATGCGTTTCAGGCATAATCGCGGCGTTGCCGGCCCGATTCCCGGGCGGACTGCGGAGAACCCATGGAGCTTGCGGCACGCGTACGTGAGATATTTTCCGAGAGCATCGCGGTAAAGCGCGAGGCCATGTCCGCGCTGGCCGAGCCGGTCGCCCGGGTTGCCGAGGCGCTCGCACAGGCTCTGCTCGCGGATCAGAAGATCATGACCTGCGGCAATGGCGGTTCGGCCGGCGACGCCCAGCATTTCTCCTCCGAGATGCTCAATCGCTTCGAGCGGGAGCGCCCGGGCCTTGCGGCGATCGCGCTGACCACCGACACCTCCACGCTCACCTCGATCGCCAACGACTACGACTACGCGGATGTCTTTGCCAAGCAGGTTCGCGCGCTCGGCCGCCCGGGCGATTACCTGCTGTGCTATTCGACCAGCGGGCGATCCGCCAACATCCTGCGCGCCATAGAGGCCGCCCACGATCGCGACGTCCGCGTGGTGCTGATCAGCGGGCGCGATGGCGGTCAGGCAGCCCAGATGCTCGGCGAGGGGGACGCCGAGCTGCGGGTCCCCGCCCGTTCGACAGCCAGGATTCAGGAAGTCCACCTTATGATCACGCACTGCTTGTGCGATCTCATCGACAGACAGCTGTTGGGTCAGGAGGCCGGAATAGATGCAGATTGAGTTCGGGCGCGCTGTGCTCGGGACGGCGGCGCTCTGGTTCCTCTTGTCTGCGGCCGGCTGCAGCGGTGGCGGCACCAAGGAGACCGAGCCGCAGGTCGGGCGCACCACCGGGACGGTCATCGAGGATCAGGCCATCGAGATGAAGGCCCTGCGGCGCATTTACGACGACACCACGGTCTACGAGCGAACGCACATCAACGTCACCAGCTACAACACAATCGTGCTGGTGACCGGCGAGGCGCCCACGGAGGAACTGCGCAAGAGGGTCATCGCCATCGTGCGCGGCGTGGAAAAGGTGCGCAAGGTCTACGACGAGATCACGATTGCCGCGCCCAGCGCCCTGACGTCGAGGACCAGCGACACGCTGCTCACCGGAAAGGTCAAGGCGCAATTGTTCGGCAGCAAGAAGCTCGACGCCACCCGCGTGAAAGTGGTGACGGAGAAAGGCGTGGTCTACCTCATGGGCCTGGTTCCGCGCGCGCAGGGAGACGCCGCCGCCGAGGTCGCGCGGCGCGTGAGCGGCGTCCAGCGCGTGGTGAAGCTGTTCGAATACACCGACTGACGGATCGCTACTTGACGACCTTCAGGCTCGGCTTCTTCGGTGCCGGCGAGGGCGGCGTGGTCGGCTCCTCGCCTCCCTCCTCGGGGAACACCATACCGCGACCGTTCTCCTTGGCGTAAACGGCGCGAACGGCCACCATCGGAACCAGCACCTCGCGTGAACTGCCGCGAAAACGTGCGCTGAAGCTCAGCTGCTCGCGGTCCATGACCAGCGCCTGCACGGCTGCCGGAGCGATGTTGAGGATGATCTTGCCGTCCTCCACGTATTCTTCCGGCACGGAAACTCCCTGCGCGGAGGCGTCGACGAGCACGTACGGCGTCATGCTGTTGTCGAGTATCCACTCGTAAAAGGCGCGCAGCAGGTAGGATTTCGGCGAGGTCATCGCCCGGTTGTTCTCCGCCATGGCTTTCCCGATCCCCCCTTGGTCAAGGTGCCGAAAACAAGCGCCGTCAGTGCGCCCGCATGGCGCGTTCTTCCGCGGACAAGGCCGCCCGGAAGGCTGGTCGCGCGAACATGCGTTCCGCGTACTGGAGCAAGGCCTTGCATTGCGCCGGCGGCAGCTTGATGCCGTAGTAGTCCAACCGCCACAGCAGCGGCATCAGGCAGCAGTCCACCAGCGACAGCTCCGGAGAGAGGAAGAACGGCTGCTGCGAGAACGCCGGCGCGATGGCCGTCAGATTGTCGCGCACCGCCTTGCGGGCATTGTTGGCCGACACTTCATTTCGTCCCTGCAACGCGCCCACATGACTGTACAAGTCCTTCATCACGCGCTGCCGGATCTGCCGGTTGTTGGCCCTCGAGACAGGATCGACCGGCAACAGCGGCGGATGCGGGTAGCGCTCGTCCAGATACTCCATCATCACCTGCGGCTCGTAGATGACGAGTTCCCGGTCGATCAGCGTCAGCAGCGAACCGTAGGGATTCAGGTCGTTGAGATCCTCCGGCTTGGTCTGCTCGGTGACGAAGCAGACCTCGACGTTGACATCCTTCTCCGCCAGCACGATGCGCACCGCGTGCCCCAGCGGCTCGAGCGCGTCCGCGTAGAGCGTCATTATTGATCGGCGGGTGATCGGCAGGCTCAAATGCGATTCCCCCTTGTCACGCCGTTCCTCAGTGAACGTCGCGCCAGTACTCCTTTTTCAAGAGATACGCGATCCAGAAAAACCCGAACAGGAACAACATTACCCAGAACCCGATCTTGTAGCGCACGAGCTTGGCGGGCTCGCCGAGGTAGACAAGGAAGTTCACTAGATCGCGCACGGTGCCGGCGTACTCCTCTTCGGACTCCAGACCCGCGCTGACCGTCTCCAGCCCGGTAACGTGAGTGACCTCCCGGCCGCCCTCGGTCCGGGTTTCCGTGCTCGCGCGTTTCAGACCCTGCAGTTCCCAAAGGACATGCGGCATTGCCGTGTCCGGGAAGGCGAGATTGTTCACACCGGTCGGGCGCTTCGGATCGAGGTAGAAAGTGGACAAGAAGGTCGTCAGCCAGTCCGCGCCGCGGGCGCGCGCAACCACGGAAAGATCCGGAGGCGCGACGCCGAACCATGCCTCCCCGTCCTCCTTGCGCATCGCCACCTGCATGGTGTTGCCGACCTTCTCGGTCGTGAACATCATGTTCTCGGCCATTACCTTCTCGGGGATCCCGAGGTCGGCGGCGATCCGGCTGTACCGGGCGTAGCCCGCGGAGTGGCAGCTTACGCAGTAGTTGACGAACGTGCGCGCGCCTCGCTGCAGCGAGGCGCGGTTGCCGAGATCGACCTCGGCGTGCATGAGGTTGCCGCCCCCGGCGGCATGCGCGCCCGAGGACAGAAGGGCCAATAACGGCAGCAGTCGGAATTTCATCAGTGCGTCACCCGTTCCGGAACCGGCTTGGTCGTATCGATCCTGGTGTAGATCGGCATGAGCAGGAAATAGGCGAAATACAGCACGGTGAATACCTGCGCGGCGCGGGTGAGAGCGACCGTCGGCGTCTTGGTCCCGAGGTATCCGAGCACCAGGAAGGACACCACGAAGACCGCGAGCGCCATCCGCGTAAGCGGGCCGCGATAACGGATGGACTTCACCGGGCTGCGGTCGAGCCACGGCAGGGCGAAGAAGATGAGCACGGAAAGCCCCATCAGCACCACGCCCCAGAACTTCGCGTCGATGGTGAAGTACCCGCCAACCAGCGCAAGCGCGGCGATGGGGACCACGAGTCGCCACGCCCCCCTGAACTCCCTCCAGTAGAGCAGTAGCAACAACACCGTGCCGATGGCGACAACCCACATGAACTCGCTGGTCGTGGCGCGCAGCACCGAGTAGTACGGCGTGAAGTACCACACCGGTGCGATATGCGCCGGCGTCTTGAACGGGTCGGCGGGAATGAAGTTGTTGTGCTCGATGAAATAGCCGCCGACCTCCGGAGCGAAGAAGATGATGCCGAAATACACGATGAGGAACCCGGCCACGCCGACGATGTCCTTCACCGTGTAATAAGGGTGGAAGGGGATGCCGTCGAGCGGCACGCCGTCCGGGCCCTTCTTCTTCTTGATCTCCACGCCGTCCGGATTGTTCGAGCCCACCTCGTGCAGCGCGAGGATGTGCACGACGACCAGGGCGCACAGAACGAGTGGCATGGCGACGACGTGGAGCGCGAAGAAGCGATTCAGGGTCACGTCGCTGATGCCGAAGTCGCCGCGAACCAGCGTCGACAGCCAATCACCGATCACCGGGACGGCGCCGAATAGGCTCACGATCACCTTGGCGCCCCAGAAGGACATCTGACCCCAGGGAAGCAGGTAGCCGAAGAACGCCTCGCCCATCAGCGTCAGGTAGATGAGCATGCCGATGAGCCAGATGAGCTCCCTCGGGCTCTTGTAGGAGCCGTACATCATCCCCCTGAACATGTGCAGGTAGACCACCACGAAGAATGCCGAGGCGCCGGTGGAATGCATGTAGCGGATGAGCCAGCCCCATTCGACGTCGCGCATGATGTACTCCACCGACTCGAAGGCGCGCTCGGCATCGGGCTTGTAGTTCATCGTCAGCCAGATGCCGGTCACGAGCTGGATCACCAGCACCAGCAACGCCAGCGAGCCGAAGTAGTACCAGAAGTTGAAATTCTTGGGGGCGTAATACTTGGCCAGGTGCTCGTCCCACATCTTGGTGAGCGGGAAGCGGGCGTCGACCCATTCCAGGGTGGCCGCGTACCAGGGTTTGCTCGCGGCCTTCATGCCGGATTCTCCTCATCGGCGCCGATCAGCAGGCGCGTGTCGCTGAGGTACTGATGGGGTGGAACGGGCAGGTTGGTCGGTGCCGGCATGCCGGCATACACGCGCGCGGCGAGATCGAACTTCGAGCCGTGGCAGGGACACAGGAAGCCGCCCTTCCAGTCCGCCTCGGGTGCATCCGGCGCGCCCGCCGGGATCAGATTCGGAGAGCACCCCAGGTGCGTGCACAGCCCTTCGACGACGAGGTATTCCGGCTTGCGCGACCGCGTCTCGTTCTTGGCGTACGCGGGCTGCTCCGAGCTGTCGGAGTTCGGATCGACGACGCGGTCGTCCATTCCCTTGATGGCCTCGACCATCTCCTCGGTGCGGCGCAGGATCCAGACGGGCTTCCCGCGCCACTTGGCAATCATCTTCTCGCCGGGCTGCAACTTGCTGATATCGACCTCGACCGGCCCGCCGATGGCCTTGGTCCGGGCGCTGGGTTCGAGATATGCCACGAACGGCACCGCGGCTGCCACCACCCCCGCACCGCCCACCGCACTGGCAGTCACGGTCAAGAACCGACGGCGGTCCTTATCCACTTCGTCACTCATGCTGTTTCCCCCTGAACGGACAATGCGGCAACGCAGGGCGGGATCTATTCCGGCATTGCATCATTTGCCGCAAGTATAACAAAATCCTCGCCAATCTAACGGTGACCAGGGCACCTTGAAATTTAGCCATTCCGATTATGCGCGTGCCGAGCTGGATCAAGTTTTTGCTGCAATCGGTTATCGCCGGCCTGGCGGCCGCGTTCCTGGTACTGCTCATCCGGCCGCAGTGGATGGCCGGACTCATCCACGGACCGGATCCGGCCGGCAGCGGCCCGGCGCCGCGGGGCACCTACTCCTCGGCGGTAGCCGCCGCGGCGCCGGGGGTGGTCAACATTTACACGAGTCGGTACGTCAATCGCGAGCAGAACCCCCTTTTCAGCGACCCGCTGTTCAGGCGCTTCTTCGGCGAGTACCTGCCCGAAAATCCGACCCTGCGCCGCGAGACCAGCCTGGGCTCCGGGGTGGTGGTCGACGCCGCCGGCTACGTCCTCACCAATCACCACGTGGTGGCCGGCGCCGACGCCATCGAGGTCGCGCTGCACGACGGCCGATCCGCACGCGGGAGTCTGGTCGGCTCGGACCCCGATACCGACCTGGCGGTGATCCGCACCGAGATTTCAGGCCTGCCCGCCGTGAGCGTCAGCGATTCCGACGCCTTGAGGGTCGGCGACATCGTGCTGGCCATCGGCAACCCGTTCGGGGTCGGCCAGACCGTGACCCAGGGGATCGTCAGCGCCACCGGGCGCAGCCGCGTGGGCATCAATACCTTCGAGAATTTCATCCAGACCGACGCGGCCATCAATCCGGGGAATTCCGGAGGCGCGCTGGTGAACGTGCGCGGCGAGCTGGTGGGGATCAATACCGCGATCATGTCCCGCACCGGCGGCTTCCAGGGCATCGGCTTCGCGATCCCCGTGAACATGGCGCGCGAGGTCATGGACAGCATCATCCGCAACGGCAAGGTCGTGCGCGGCTGGCTGGGTGTGGAGTCCTACGACCTCACACCGGAGGCGCGCGCGGCCCTCGGGATCGGCGGCAGCGGCGGCGCCATCGTCAAGGGTGTGGTGATGAACGGCCCGGCGGACGACGCCGGCGTGCAGCCCTACGACGTCATCACCCACATCAACGGCGAGGCCGTGCTGAGCGCCGACCACGAGATGAGCCTCATCTCCCGCCTGCAGCCAGGGACCTCCGCGCAGCTGACGATCCTGCGGCGAGGCCGAACGCTCAACGTGCAGGTGGCGGTGATGCAGCGGCCCAGGCAGAGCTTCACGACCGGATAGATGCGCACCGGCGCGTGTCGGGGTGAGCTCCTCAGGCCGACCCGAGGACGCGGCGCAGGGCGACGACGAAGCGCTCGTTCTCGCCGGGGGTACCTACGGTCACGCGCAGGCAATCACGAAGCAGCGGATGCGCGCCGTCGAGCAGCTTGATCAGCACACCCTGCTCCCTCAGGCCGTCGAACACGGCCCGTGCGCCCCTGCCGGCGCGAAACAGCAGGAAGTTCGCGCGGCTGGGCCAGACCTCCACCCCCGGCAGTTCCCGCAGGCGTTCGAACAGGGCCTCGCGATCGGCGCAGATCTGCATGGTCTGCTCGCGCAGCAGATCGGCGTGCCTGAGGATGAAGCTTGCGCTCGCCTGGGAGAGGACGTTGATGTTGTAGGGCAGCCGTACCTTGTTGAACTCCTCCAGCCATTCTGCCGGACCGAACAGCATGCCGACGCGCAACCCGGCAAGGCCGGCCTTGGAGAGCGTCTGCATCACGACCATGTTCTCGTGCCGGTAAAGGTCGTGCAGCCAGGTCTCGCCCGCGAACGGATAATAGGCCTCGTCGATCACGACCAGCCCCGGCGCCGCGGCGAGGATCCGTTCCACGGCCGGGCGATCGAACAGGTTCCCGGTCGGGTTGTTGGGACAGGCGAGGAAGACGACGGCGGGCTGATGCGCGGCGATGGCGCGGCAGGTTGCGTCGACATCGAGCGAGAAGTCCCCGGCGCGCAACGGCACGCCCACGAAGTCAAACCCCAGCACATCAGCAATCATGCGGTACATGACGAACGTCGGCTCCGGGGCGACAATAGTTCGACCCGGTCCGTTCACCGCCATGGCGATGATTTGAATGAGCTCGTCGGAGCCGTTGCCGAGCAGCACCGGCGCGTCCTCGGCCATGCCGGCGTAACGGCGCAGCTCCCTCTTCAGCTCCTCGGCCTCGGGCGAGGGATAGCGGTTGATCGCCACATGACGCAGCCGCTCGAACCACTCGCCCACCAGCGGCGCGGGCCAGGTGTACGGGTTCTCCATCGCGTCGAGCTTGACCAGCCCGCTCGCATCGGCGACGTGGTAGGCCTTTAGCCGGCGCACCGGCTCGCTAACCCAACGATCGACGAGCCCGCGCTTCATCGCCCGGCGTCGGGAACGCGATACTCCGCGGAATCGGCGTGGGCCGCCAGGCCTTCGGACCGGGCCAGCGTGGCTGCCAGCCGCCCGAGCGAAGCCGCGCCCGCGGGAGAGCACATGATGAGCGAGGAGCGCTTCTGGAAGTCGTACACGCCCAGGGGTGATGAGAAACGCGCAGTCTGCGCCGTCGGCAGTACGTGATTCGGGCCGGCACAGTAATCGCCCAGCGCCTCGGCGGTATGTCGGCCCATGAAGATGGCGCCGGCGTGATCGATCTTCGCCGCCAGGGCCTGCGGATCGGCCACCGACAGCTCCAGGTGCTCCGGTGCGATGCGGTTGGCGATGCGCGCGGCCTCGTCCAGGTCGCGCACCGCGATGAGGGCGCCGCGATCGCTCAGTGATTTGCGGATGATCCCGGCGCGCGGCTGCGACGGCAGCAGTCTGCCGATCGATTCGGCCACACGGTCGAGATAAGCGGAATCTGGCGAGATGAGGATCGCCTGCGCCTGCTCGTCGTGCTCGGCCTGGGAGAACATGTCCATCGCTATCCAGTCCGGATCGGTGCCGCCGTCGCACACCACCAGTATCTCCGAGGGTCCGGCGATCATGTCGATGCCGACGGCGCCGAACACCATCGCCTTGGCGGTCGCTACGTAGATGTTGCCTGGACCGACGATCTTGTCCACCCGCGGGACCGTCTCCGTGCCGTACGCCAGCGCTGCGACAGCTTGCGCCCCGCCGATGGTGAATACGCGATCGACCCCGGCGATGTCGGCGGCGGCGAGCACGACCGGCTCGAGCTGACCGTCGGGCGCCGGCACGACCATGACGATCTCGCCGACACCTGCCACGCGCGCGGGGATGATGTTCATCAGGACCGAGGACGGATAGGCAGCGCGGCCGCCGGGTACGTATACCCCGGCGCGGGCCAGCGGCGTGATCTTCTGTCCGAGCACGGTGCCGTCGGCCTCGGTATACGTCCACGTCTCCTGGCGCTGCCGCTCGTGATACGCGCGTATGCGCGCCGCAGCCGACTCCAGGGCGCGGCGGAGATCATCGCCCAGCGTCTCGCGCGCCCGCCGCAATTCCGCCTGCCCGATCTCAAGCTCCGCGCAGGTGGCCGCGTTGCGACGATCGAAACGGTTGGTGTATTCGAGCAGAGCGGCATCGCCGCGGGCCCGGATGTCGTCGATGATCGCGCGCACCCGCTGTTGTACCGCTGCATCCACCTCCGACTCGTAGGCCAGAAGCGCGTCGAGCCGGGCGGAAAAATCCGGCTCAGCCGCCGAGAGCCTTCGTATTGCAACGTTCATGCTCTTGCCTTCCTCCATCGCCGCAGGCGATACACGACACTCATTCCGGCACGGCGCGCGCCAGCGCCGCAATCAGCTTCTTGATGCGGGCGTGCTTCATCTTCATGGCCGCCTTGTTCACGACCAGCTGCGAGCTGATGTCGGCGACGTGCGCGAGCGCCACCAGGCCATTGGCGCGCAGCGTCTTGCCGGTATCGACCAGATCGACGATGACGTCCGCAAGCCCCATAAGCGGCGCCAGCTCCATCGACCCGTAAAGCTTGATCACCTCCGCCTGAATGCCCTGCGCGGCGAAGTACTGGCGCGTCGTGTAGACGTACTTGGTCGCCACGCGCAGACGCTGGTTCCCGAGCGGCGTCCCGGGTCTGCCCGCCACGACCAGGCGACAGCAGGCGATGTTCAGATCCAGCGGCTCGTACAGACCCTCTCCGCGGTACTCCATCATCACGTCCTTGCCGGCGATGCCGAGGTCGGCGGCGCCGTACTCGACGTAGGTCGGCACGTCCTGCGCGCGGATGACGAGCAGGCGAAGGTCCGGTTGATTCGTGGCGAGGACGAGTTTTCGGGATCGCGACGGGTCCTCCGCCGGCTTGATGCCCACGCGCGCGAGCAACGGCAGCGCATCCTGGAGGATCCGGCCCTTGGAGAGCGCGATGGTCAGTCCGCCCTGCTCCTCGGCGTTCGGTGACGAGTCTTTCATGGCTCTTGCTGGTTTCGACGGTGCCGTCACGCGCGCCGCCGGCGCATACGCCCGGGCGCGGGATGACAGGGTCGGCAGTTTACACGAGTGCCGGCTCGTGGTCGGCGACCCGCTCAGGCAGAGACGCGCCGGATCTGGGCGCCGAGCTGCGAGAGCTTTTCCTCGATCGCCTCGTAGCCGCGGTCGATGTGGTAGATGCGTTCCACGTGCGTCTCGCCTTGCGCGACCAGGCCGGCGAGCACGAGGCAGGCGGACGCACGCAGGTCCGTGGCCATGACCGGGGCGCCGGTGAGCCGCGACACGCCGGTGGTGAACGCGGTATTGCCCTCCAGACGGACGTCCGCGCCCAGGCGGCGCAGCTCCTGCACGTGCATGAAGCGGTTCTCGAACACGGTCTCGGTAATCGTGCTGGCGCCATCGGCCACCGAGTTCATCGCCGTGAACTGGGCCTGCATGTCGGTCGGGAATCCGGGGTAGGGCGCCGTGTGCACGTCCACGGCATGCATGCGGCGCTCCCGCGCATCGATGGTGATCGAGTCCTCGGCGCACTCGAGGGTGGCCCCTGCCTCCTCGAGCTTGGCCAGTACCGAGTCGAGCAGCTCGGGCCGCGTCGCCTTGAGCTTCACGCGGCCGCCGGTCATGGCCGCCGCCACCAGGTAGGTGCCGGTCTCGATGCGGTCCGGCAGCACCTCGTAGCTGCAGCCGTGCAGCCGCTCCACCCCCTCGATGACGATCGTATCGGTGCCGGCGCCCTCGATGTGCGCGCCCATGGCGTTCAGGCAGTTGGCCAGGTCCACGACCTCCGGCTCGCGCGCGGCATTGGTCAGTATCGTCCGTCCCTGCGCGAGCGTCGCGGCCATCATCAGGTTCTCGGTGCCGGTGACGGTCACGATGTCGAGATGGCAGCGGGTCCCGCGTAGCCGGTCCGCACTGGCGATGATGTAGCCATTCTCGACGCTGATCTCCGCGCCCATGGCCATCAGTCCGTGTATGTGAAGGTTTACCGGCCTCGACCCTATCGCGCAGCCTCCGGGCAGGGAGACGTGGGCGCGTCCGTGCCGCGCCAGCAGCGGCCCGAGGACCAGGATGGAGGCGCGCATGGTCTTTACCAGCTCGTAGGGGGCCGACATCTCGCGGATGGTACTGGCGTCGATGTCGACGCTCATGCTCTCGTCGACCGTCACCTGCACCCCCATGCGCCCCAGCAGCTCGAGCGTCGTCGTGATGTCGCGCAGGTGCGGGATGTTGCCTATGGTCATCGGCTCGTCGGTGAGCAGGGTAGCCGCGAGTATGGGCAGTGCGGCGTTCTTCGCGCCGGAAACGCGTATCTCGCCGTTGAGCGGCACTCCGCCGGTGATGATCAGTTTGTCCATGAAAACAAAAGGCGATTACTGCAATGGGGGGAGGATCAGGTTCCGGCCGTCAGATGCTGCCATTGCTCGGGCGTACAGGTTCGAAGGGCCAGCGCATGGATCTCCGTGCCCATGCGCGCGCCCAAGGTTCCGTAGACGAGTTGATGCTGCTTCAGCGTACTCATGCCGCGAAAGCTCTCGGCGGCGACCACTGCCTCGAAATGCACCCCGTCCTCGCCGCGCACCAGTGCCCGGGCGCCGGGAATGCCCGCCTCGATCAGGTCACGTATCTGCTCCGGGAGCACGGCCAAGGCCTACGGCTCTACGGCGGATGCGATCGGAAGCAGCGTCTCGACGCCGCAGAGCCGAGCCACCGCCAGCACCTGGCCGGGAACGTTGCGAAATTGCACGGAACCGCCGCGGGCCCGGGCGGCACGCGCCCATTCGAGCATGAGCGCCAGGCTGCTGCTGTCGATGCGCCGCACCCGCGACATGTCGATGATCTGGTCGCCGCCGCCCGCCCACAGCTCCCGGGACTGGGTCAGAAGAGACGGCACCGTAGCCAGCGCGACGTCACCGTCGACGAAGAAAGTCCGGTCGTCGCCCTTGACGAGCCGGGCGGTATTCACTTGCTCAATCCCTTGTTCTTCGCCTCGAGGTCGTTGATGAGCCCGTCGATCCCGCTCTGATTCACGCGCGAACCGAAATCGCCGCGGTAGGTCACGACCAGGCTGATACCGTCGACGAACACGTCGTAGGCCTTCCACTCGCCATCCTTCTGATGCATCCGGTAGTTGACCGGGATCGGGTGCGCGCCCTGCTGCGTCACCTCGGTCTTGACCACCACGTGTTCGCCGTCCGCCTGCGAGGGCTTGAAGACTATCGTCTCATCCGCGTACTGGAACAGGGCGTTGGCGTAGGTCCGCACGAGCAGCTGCTTGAACGCCTCGGTGAAGCGCGCGCGCTGCTCCGCGCTCGCGGCGCGCCAGTGCTTGCCCAGCACCAGCCGCGATGCCGCCTCGAAGTCGAAATGCGGGATGATGAGCTCGTTGACCAGGCCGTACAGCTTGCCGGTATCCGCCTTCAGCGCCTCCTGCTCGGCGCGCACCCGCTCGAGCACCCGCTCGGTGGTGGCCTTCACGACCTCCTCGGGCGAGGTCGACGCCGAGGCCCCGGTCAGGAATATCACGCCCGCCAGCACACCCAACAAACGCAATAACTGTCTCATGGACTCACCCTCTGGTTCTCGCCACGCGCCGGACCGGCCGGCGCCCACCATCCTCAGTGGCCGCAGTCACCCGCTACACGGCGCTCTCAGGAGCCGCTCTTGTCGTCGCCGGCGGCCTTGCTGTACAGAAACTGGCTGATCACCTGCTCCAGCACCACGGCGTTGGAGGTCAGGACGATGGAGTCGCCGTCCTTCAGCGAGTCCTCCTCGCCGCCGGCCTCCAGCGAGATGTATTGCTCGCCCAGCAGCCCGGCGGTGTAGATCTTCGCGGCCGTATCCTTCGGTATCGCATTGAACTTCCGGTCGATCTTCATGACCGCGACGGCCTGGAAGGTCTTGTTGTCGAACCCGATCTCGGCGACCCGGCCGATCTGCACGCCCGCCATCTTCACCGGCGCCCTCACCTTCAATCCGCCAATGTTATCGAATTTCGCCTTGACCTCGTAGCCGTCGCCGCCGCCGAAGTCGGTGAGATTGCTGACCTTCATCGCCAGCATCGTCAACGCGAGCAGGCCCGCGAACACGAAGGCGCCCACCAGGATCTCGATCTTTCGGTATTCAACCATCTTCGCAGACCTCACTTGTTGAACATCAGCGCCGTCAGGATGAAGTTGAACGCCAGCACCGCGAGGCTCGAGTTCACCACCGTGCGCGTCGTGGCCCGGCCGATGCCCTCGGAGGTCGGCACCGTGTCGTAGCCCTCGAAGACCGCGATCCAGGTGACCACGACGCCGAATACCACGCTCTTGATGACGCCGTTCAGGATGTCCTCGCGGAATTCCACCGACGCCTGCATCTGCGCCCAGAAGGCGCCGTCGTCGACGCCGAGCATGCCGACGCCGACGAGGTAGCCGCCGAAGATACCGATGGCGCTGAAGATGGCGGCCAGCAGCGGCATGGCGATGATCCCGGCCAGCAGCCGCGGCGCGATGACGCGATGCAGCGGATCCACCGCCATCATCTCCATCGCCGAGAGCTGCTCGGTGGTCTTCATCAGGCCGATCTCGGCCGTCAGGGCCGACCCGGCGCGTCCCGCGAAGAGCAGCGCCGAGACCACCGGCCCCAGTTCGCGCACGAGGGACAACGCCACCAGGACGCCGAGGGACTCCTCGGCGCCGAAATCCACGAGAGTATTATAGCCCTGAAGGCCGAGTACCATCCCGACGAACAGGCCCGAGACGAAGATGATGAGTATCGAGAGCACCCCGACGGCGAACAGCTGGGTGATCACCAGCCGGAAGCGCCGGACGCACAGCGGGACCCCGCCGAGCACATACACCATGAAGATATTGGCGCGTCCCAGCCGCTTGAGCCCCCTCAGCGTCCAATGACCGAGTCCTTGCAGCAGATCGAGCATCTCCGGCCAGCCCTTAAAGACGCAGATCCTCGGCGAACGCGGCGCCGGGATAGTGGAAATGCACCGGGCCGTCGGGCAGGGCCTGCACGAACTGCCGCACCCATGGGTTGTCGGTCTGGGCGAGGTCGGCGGGCGACCCGCGTCCCACGACCTTGCCGGCGGATAATATGTAGACGTAATCGGCGATCGCCAGGGTCTCGTGGATGTCGTGGGAGACGACGATGCTGGTCAGCCCGAGGGTGTCGTTCATCAGCTTGATGAGTCGCACCAGCACGCCCATCGAGATGGGGTCCTGGCCGGTGAAGGGCTCGTCGTACATCATCATCATCGGGTCGAGCGCGATGGCCCGCGCCAGGGCGACGCGCCGCGCCATGCCGCCGGAGAGCTCGCTGGGCATGAGGTTGCGCGCTCCGCGCAGGCCGACGGCCTCGAGCTTCATCAGCACCAGGTCGCGAATCATCGACTCCGGCAGCTTGGTGTGCTCGCGCAGGGGGAAGGCGACGTTCTCGAAGACATCTAGATCCGTGAGCAGCGCCCCGCTCTGGAACAGCATGCCCATGCGCTTGCGCAACTGCATCAGCTCGGCGCGGCTCATGGCGGTGATCTCCTCCCCGTCGACGACGAGGAATCCGCTGTCGGGCCGAAGTTGTCCGCCGATCAACCGGAGCAGGGTGGTCTTGCCGCAGCCGCTGGGTCCCATGACGGCGGTAATCCTGCCGCGGGGTATCTCCAGGCTGACGTCGTCGAAGATCGCCCGCTCGCCGCGCCGGAATGTCAGACCGCGGACCTTGACCAGGGCGTCTTCCAGCACGGGAATGTGGGAGGGGGTCATCCGCGGTACAGGCGCAAGTGAACGCGGCGAATTCTGTGTGACCTGACCGATGGCGTCAACCGCCGGCGTGTTACCATGAGCCGGTAATTACGACTTAAGCGGAGGGTTTTCATGAAAAAATTACTGGCGCTGATTGCCGTGGCCAGCGTCGCGGTCGCTGCCGGCGCGGAGCCCACGCCCGCGCCGGAGGGCGCGAAGGTCTACATCATCGCGCCGGCCGACGGCGCCGAGGTCAGCAGCCCGGTGACCGTGCAGTTCGGACTCGCCGGGATGGGAGTCGCGCCGGCCGGGACCCAGACGCCCAACACCGGCCACCACCATCTCATCATCGACAGCGAGCTGCCGCCGCTGGACCAGCCGGTGCCGAAGGACGACAGGCACATCCACTTCGGGGGCGGTCAGACCGAGGTGACCCTCGAGCTGCCTCCGGGCGAGCACACCTTGCAGCTGCTGATGGGCGACCACCTGCACGTGCCGCACGACCCGCCGGTGGTCTCCGATCGCATCACGATCACCGTGAAGTAGTCGGCTGTCGCCACCGCCTGGCCGCAGGGGGGTCAGGACTGCGCCGCGCCGGCCCCGCTAAAAGGTGCCCTTCTGGATGAACTCGATCTTGTAGCCGTCGGGGTCCTGGACAAAGGCGATGACCGTGGTTCCGTGCTTCATGGGCCCGGCCTCGCGCACCACCTGCCCGCCTTTGGCCTTCACCCGCTCGCAGGCGGCGTAGGCGTCGTCGACCTCGATGGCGACGTGACCGTAGGCGTTGCCGAGGTCGTAGTGGTCGGTCTCCCAGTTGTGGGTCAGCTCGAGCACCGCGCCGTCGGCCTCCTCCTGGTAGCCCACGAAGGCAAGCGTGAACTTGCCGTCCGGGTAGTCCTTCCTGCGGAGCACCCGCATGCCGAGCACGTTGGTGTAGAAATCGAGGGAGCGCTCGAGATTGCCCACCCGCAGCATGGTGTGAAGTATTCGCATACCGTCTCCTTTCTCCACTGGCATTCGATGCGGGCTCAGAGATGGACCTGCACCGCCTGGACGACTCGGCGCGCCTTCGCGCGGGCCTCCTCCAGGCTTGCCCCCAGCGCCAGGCCCACGCCCATGCGCCGCTTGCCCCGCACCTCGGGCTTGCCGAACAGCCGCAGCGCCGTATCGGCGTCGCTGAGCGCCTGATCGACGCCCGAGTACCTGACGGACCGCGACTCGCCCTCGACCACCAGGGCGCAGGAGGCGGCCGGCCCGCGCTGCCTGATCACCGGCACGGGCAGGCCGAGTATCGCCCGCACGTGCAGGGCGAACTGCGACAGATCCTGCGAGACGAGGGTGACCATGCCCGTGTCGTGTGGACGCGGCGAGACCTCGCTGAACCACACGTCGTCGCCGCGCACGAACAGCTCCACCCCGAATACCCCCTGTCCCTCCAGCGCGTCGGTGACGGCGCGCGCCACGCGCTGGCTCGCGGCCAGCGCCGCCGGCGGCATCGGCTGGGACTGCCAGGATTCGCGGTAGTCACCGTCGACCTGCAGATGTCCGATCGGATCGCAGAAGGACGTACCGGCGGCATGGCGCACGGTGAGCAGCGTAATCTCGTACTCGAAGTCGATGAATCCCTCGACGATCACGCGCCCCCGGCCCGCCCGGCCGCCGCTCTGGGCATGGTTCCAGGCCTTCTCCACGTCCGACGCACTGCGCACCACCGACTGGCCCTTGCCCGAGGAACTCATCACGGGCTTGATGACGCAGGGCAAGCCTATCGCCTTCACCGCGGACGCGCACTCCGCCAGCGTGTCGGCAAACCGGTACGGTGAGGTCGGCAGCCCGAGCTGCTCCGCCGCCAGCCGGCGTATGCCCTCGCGATTCATGGTCAGCCGCGCGGCGCAGGAGGTCGGCACCACCTTGTAGCCCTCACCCTCGAGAGCGACCAGCTCGTCGGTGGCGATGGCTTCGATCTCCGGGACGACGAAGTCGGGCCTCTCCTGCTCGATCACGCGCCGCAGGGCCGCGCCATCGAGCATGTCGATGACGTGACACCGGTGCGCGACCTGCATGGCCGGGGCGTTGGCGTAGCGGTCGACGGCGATGACCTCCACCCCGAGCCTTTGCGCCTCGATCGCGACCTCCTTGCCCAGCTCGCCGGATCCCAGCAGCAGCATGCGCGTGGCGCTGTCCGTGTGCGGCGTTCCGATCGTCGTCATCGTTCGATGTGCTCCAGGCGGTGTGTGCCGCTGGCTATGGAACCAGCCGCACCGTGAACCCCAGTCCCGCGAGCATGGCGGCGAGCCCCTCGCGGCGACGGTGACAGGTGACTCTGAGCGCTGCGAATTCGCGCCGCTTGCGGTAGTCCCGCCGCAAGCCGTCGAAGTACGGGGCCATGTGCTTCGGTCCCATGGTCAGGGCAAAGCGCAACAGCGCGTCATCGGCGCGTACATCATAGCAGGCGAGGACCGCCCGCCTTAGAGCCTCCTGATCGACATGCGTATCGACCATGTAGCCGCCGGCGATTGGATCCAGGGTTGCCTTCCAGCTGGGCCCGACCCCGAGGTACCGGCAGGAGGCCTGGTAAATCATCTCCGTGGCGCGCAACTTGGCGTCGTAGCTGTATCCGGCGATGTGCGCCGTCGCCAGCACCGCGCGGGAGAGCAGCCTGCGGCTGATCGCGGGCTCATTCTCCCAGCAATCGATGACCGCGTTCGTGCCGGAGCGCGCGTACAGGTGGCGCACCAGCGCCGCCTCGTCGATGACCCCGCCGCGCGCGGTGTTGATGATGAGGGCGTCCGGCTGCATGCGCTGCAGCCTCGCCGCGTCGATGAGATGACGGGTCGGATAGGGGCCGGCGTCGGTCAGCGGCACGTGCAGGGTGACGACATCCGCCTGCAGCGCGGTCGCTATGTCCTCGTAGCGCGCATCGCCGGTGGCGTCCCGCAGCGGGGGATCGTTGAGAATGCAACGCATGCCCAGCGCCTCGCACTTGCGCGCCACGAGCGAACCGACGTGGCCGCAACCGATGACGCCTACGGTAAGCCCCCGGGCCATGCGTTCCTCGGCGGCGAGTCGCAGCAATATCGCGCATACGACGTACTCGGCCACCGACTCGGCGTTGCTCCCCGGGGCGTCCGCGAATGCGATCGAGCGCGCGCGCAGATAGTCCGTGTCGACATGGTCGACGCCGCTGGTTGCAGTGGCCACGAACCGCACCGGCGTGCCGTCCAGCAGCTCCGCGTTCACCCGCGTCACCGAACGCACGAGCAGCATCTCGGCATCCCGCAAGTGCTCCCGCGCCAGAGTGCGCCCTGGAACGCGGATCACCTCGCCGAGCCCGCCGAACGCCGCCTCGACCTCGGTGATGTTCTGATCGGCGACGATGCGCATGGAACCTATTCCAGGATCGGCAGGGGCTGGCGGGTCCTCGCCACCAGGACGATGTAGGCGAACGCACACACGGCCGCCACGAACGCGCCGCGTCGCACCCGCATCGATCGCCCGCGCCGCAGCGCGATCGAGCCCAGGCCGATATAGAGAAGCAGCCCGGCGATCTTGGCGTTGAGCCACGCTGCCGTCCCGGGATACTGATGCGTGATCAGCACGAGCACTGCAGCGCTGCCCAGCAGGACGGTATCGAGGACGTGCGGCACGACGCGCACCCAGCGCCGCTGCAGCAGCGGAGACTGCCGCCACATCCAGATCCCGCGCGTCGTGAACGACGCGAACGTCAGCGCCGCGCACAGCACGTGCAGCGACTTGACGATGAGGTAGGAAGACATCGTCAGGCCTGCCGCCTCGCGCTGGGCGGGCCTACGGACGCTCGGCGCCGATGCCTTCCTTCTGCACCGGCATCAGTGCCTTGCGATCCACCCCGAGGGCGACGGCGACGGGGCTGGCGATATAGATCGAGGAGTACGTGCCGATGAGCAGGCCCAGGAGCACCGTGATGGCAAACGGGCGATTGAGCTCGCCGCCGAACACCATCAGCGCGACGAGCACCATGGCGGTCGTGACCCCGGTCATCAGCGTTCGCGAGAGCGTTTCGTTGATGGAGGTATTCACCACCGTCAGCGCGTCGGCGTTCCGCAACTTTCTGAAGTTTTCGCGTATGCGGTCGAAGACGACTATCGTGTCGTTGATCGAATAGCCGATGACCGTCAGCAACGCCGCCAGCACCGTCAGGTCGAAATCCCAAGGCGTCAGCAGGAAGAAGCCGGCCGTCAACACGGTGTCGTGCATGGTGGCGATCACCGCCGCGACAGCCAGCTTGGGCTCAAACCGCAGCACCACGTACACGAGGATGCCGATCAAGGCGCCGATGAGCGCCAGCGCGCCGTTCTCCAGCAGCTGTTCGCTCACCTGCGGGCCGACGAACTCCACGCGCCGCACCTGAACGTCGTGGCCCGCCGACTTCAGAGCCTCGATCACCCTGTTGCTGGTCTCGCTGTCGAACTGCGTGGCGAACCGCACCAGCACCTCCTTGCTGGTGCCGAAATGCTGCACGACGGGATTGCTGTAGCCGGCGGCCGCCAGCACTTGCTTGATGGCATCCGTCTCCACCGGCTCCCCGTATCCCAGCTCGATGAGCGTGCCCTTGCTGAAGTCGATGCCCCACGGAAACTTCCCCGTGTACATGGAGACGGCGATGGCGATCACGGCAGCCGCGGTCGTCACGGCCGAGAACATCAGCCAGAAGCGCCTCAGGCGCATGAAGTCGAACTTGTAGACCTTGCTGAAGAACTTCATGGCATGTCCTCTGGAATCTGGCCGACTAGATTGACAGCTTGGCGACGCGGCGACCGCCGTAGATGAAGTTGATCACCGCGCGCGAGATGGTCACCGCCGTGAACATGGACGTCAGGATGCCGATGCACAGGGTCACGGCGAAACCCTTGATCGGGCCGGTGCCGACCGCGAACAGCAGGATGCCGGCGATCAGGGTGGTGATATTGGAGTCCAGAATGGTCGCCCACGCGCGTTCGTAGCCGGCATGGATTGCCGCCTGCGGGGTATTCCCGTTACGCAGCTCCTCGAGGATGCGCTCGTTGATGAGCACGTTGGCATCCACCGCCATGCCGAGCGTCAGCACGATGCCGGCGATGCCCGGCAGCGTGAGCGTCGCCTGCAACAGCGACATGATTGCCACCAGGAACACGAGGTTCAGCAGCAGCGCGATGTCCGCCGCGATCCCGAACACGCGGTAATACCATGCGATGAACAGCAGCACGAGCGCGAGCGCGATGCCCACCGACAGCATGCCCTTCTCGATGTTGTCCTTGCCGAGGCTCGGACCCACCGTGCGCTCCTCGACGATCTCCATCGGCGCGGCCAGAGCGCCCGCGCGCAGCAGCAACGCGAGATTCGTCGCCTCGCGCGCACTGTCCAGTCCGGTGATCTGGAAGCTGCGGCCGAGCTGCTCGCGGATGGTGGCGACGTTGATCACCTCCTCGACGCGCTCGCGCACCTTGCGGGTCTCGCCGTTCTCGGTGACGGTCCGCGACTTGTTCTCGATGAAGACCACCGCCATGGGCTTGCCGACGTTGTCGCGGGTGGCGCGCTCGAACAGGGCGCCGCCCTTGCCGTCGAGCCGGATCGACACGTTGGGCCGGTTGTCTGTCGGGTCGAAGCCCGCCTTGGCATCGATGATGTACTCGCCCGTCAGCATCACCTGCTTCTGCAGCAGGACGTTGCCGCCCTCGCGCATCGCGTAGACCTTCGAGCCCGGGGGCACGCGGCCCTGCTCGGCAGCGGCCAGATCGTGCTCGGTGTCGACCATGTGGAACTCCAGCGTCGCGGTGGCCCCGAGTATGTCCTTGGCCTGCGCCGTGTCCTGGACGCCGGGCAACTGCACCACGATCTGCTCCTCGCCCTGCTGCTGGATCACCGGCTCGGCCACGCCGAGCTCATTGACGCGGTTGCGCAGGGTCGTGAGGTTCTGCTCGATGGCGAACTTGCGCGCATCGAGGACGTACTTTTCCGTCATGCGGAGATCGACGGTGGTGGGTTCCCCGCTGTCGGCGGGCTGCGCCTGCAGCTCCGGATACTGCCGCGCCAGCAGTTCCAGCCCGGCGTCCATGTTCTCGGCATCGTTGAAGGTCACCGTCAGCCCGCCGCCCTCCTTGCGGGCGATGGTCTTGTAGCGGATCTTCTCGTCGCGGAAGTTCGCGCGCAGGTCGGCGACGAATCGCTCCTCGGCCTGGGTCAGGGCCGCCTTGGAGTCGATCGCCAGCAGGAAGTGCACGCCGCCGCGCAGGTCGAGTCCGAGGTACATGGGCTTGCCGCCCACCGCCTCCAGCCACGCCGGGGTCGTGGACGCGAGATTCAGCGCCACGGTGTACTTGTCGCCGACCGCGGCGGCGATGATGTCCTTGGCCTTGAGCTGTGTCTCCTCGTCGCGCAACCGCACCAACATGCTGCGCTCGGTGCGTTCGACGCCCTTCGGCGCTACACCCTCCTTCTCGAGCGCGTCGACGACCTGCTGCTCGAGCACCGCGTCCACTAGCTCGTTGCGGCTGGGAGAGATCTGCACCGAGGGGTCCTCGCGGAACAGGTTCGGCGCGGCGTAGACGAGCGCGCCGAGTACGACGAGGAGTATGAAGATGACCTTCCACAACGGGGTACGATTCATGAGCAGCGACCTGACAGCAGATTGTGGTGGACCGGCGGGCGCCTCAAGCGGTTTTCAGGGTTCCCTTGGGAAGCACCATGCCGATCGCCTGCTTCTGCACCTTGACCTCGATACCCTTGGCGATCTCGACGGTGAGGAAGGTGTCGCCGACGTCGAGGATCTTTCCGGCGATGCCGCCGTTGGTGACGATCTCGTCGCCCTTGGAGAGCGCCTCGACCATGGCCTTGTGCTCCTTCTGGCGGCGCATCTGCGGGCGCAGAAGGATGAAATAGATGGCCACGAAGAAGATGAGCGGCAGGGCGAAATCGAAGATGCCCGCGCCTCCCGGACTCGCAGCCGGCGCTGCCTGCGCGTGTGCGGCGGTGACGAAATAATCTAGCGGATTCATTGTTTCCTCTCGGGGCTCCTACGAACGGTCGTCGGGCCGGCGTCCTGGCGGTTCCGGCCGGGAAAAAGGCGCCGCATTATGACACAGCCGGGCGGACTTTCGCCCGCCTGGCGTAGAACTCGCCGACGTAGCGTTCCAGCGCGGAATCCTCTATCGCCGCGCGGAGCTCGCGCATCAGCGTCTGGTAGTAATGAAGGTTGTGGATGGTGTTCAGCCGCAGCCCCAGCACCTCGCCCGACCGGTCGAGGTGGTGCAGGTAGGCGCGCGAGTAATTACGACAGGTGTAACAGCCGCAGGTTTCGTCCAGCGGCGCAGGATCCTCGCGATAGGCGGCGTTGCGCAGTCTGACCACGCCGGTGGCGGTGAAAAGGTGGCCATTGCGCGCGTTGCGCGTCGGCATGACGCAGTCGAACATGTCCACCCCGCGGCGCACCGCTTCCACGAGATCCTCGGGCGTGCCCACGCCCATGAGATAACGCGGCCTGTCCGTCGGCATCCGCTGCGCCACCGCGTCGAGCACCCGCAGCATCTCGGCCTTCGGCTCGCCGACGGAGAGTCCGCCCAGCGCGTAGCCGTCGAAGCCGATGTCGACCAGACCGGCCAGCGACTCCAGGCGCAGATGCTCGAACATGCCGCCCTGCACGATGCCGAACAGCGCGGCGGCGGAATCGCCGTGAGCGCGGCGACTGCGTGCCGCCCAGCGCAGCGACAGCTCCATGGAGGCGCGCGCCTGAACCTCGGTCGCCGGATACGGCGTGCATTCGTCGAAGACCATCACGACGTCCGCGCCGAGCTCGCGCTGAACCTGCATCGAACGCTCGGGATCGAGGAAGACCGGGTCGCCGTTCACCGGCGAGCGGAAGGTGACACCGTCCTCGGTGATCCGACGCAGTTCGCCGAGGCTCCACACCTGGAACCCGCCGGAGTCCGTCAGTATCGGCCTGTGCCAGTGCATGAAATCGTGCAGGTCGCCGTGGGCGCGCACGACTCGGGTTCCCGGCCGGAGCATCAGGTGGTAGGTGTTTCCCAGGATGATCTCGGCGCCGAGCTGCTCGAGTTCCTCCGGGGTCACCGTCTTCACGGTTCCGTAGGTCCCCACCGGCATGAAGACCGGCGTCTCGACGGTCCCGCGGTCGAAGTGCAGGCGTCCCCTGCGGGCGCGGCCGTCCTCGGCCAGCCGCTCAAAGCGCATGGCGCGGCTGCTCGGCGGTGACGAACATGGCGTCGCCGTAGCTGTAGAAGCGGTAGCGGCTGCGCACCGCGTGCTGATAGGCCTGAAGCACCTTCTCGCGGCCGGCGAACGCGCACACCAGCATCAGCAGCGTCGACTCGGGAAGATGGAAATTGGTCACCATGGCGTCGACCACGCGGAAGCGGAAGCCGGGCGTTATGAAGATGTCGGTGTCGCTCGCCATCGGGCGCAGTTCGCCGGCGGCCGCGGCGCTCTCCAGCGCCCGCACGGAGGTCGTGCCCACGGCGACGACGCGCCGGCCGCGCGCGTGCGCGGCGTGGATCTGCCGGCAGGCCTGTTCGGAGACCTCCATGTACTCGCTGTGCATGCGGTGCTGATGGATGTCCTGCACTCGCACCGGCAGGAAGGTGCCAGCGCCGACGTGCAGGGTGACATGGCAGCGCTCCACCCCCCTCTCCTCCAGCATGCCGAACATGCGCTCGTCGAAATGCAGGCCGGCGGTGGGCGCGGCGACGGCGCCCGGCACCCGCCCGTAGACGGTCTGATACCGGTGGACGTCGTCGCGCTCGACCTCGCGCACGATGTAGGGGGGCAGGGGCACCTCCCCGGACTGCTCCATCAGCTCGTAGACGTTGACGCCCGGCTCGAACTGCAGCACGAACAGGTCATCGGGGCGCCGCTCCACGACCGCGGCCTCCGCGCCTTCGAAGCGCAGTACCCCGCCGGGCCGCTGGGTCCGCGCCGGGCGCAGGTGCGCGAGCGCGCGGCCCTCGCCGAGCACCCGTTCGATGAGGGCCTCGACCCGCCCGCCGGTGGGACGCCGGGCGTACAGGCGCGCCTTGACGACGCGGGTGTCGTTGACGACCAGCAGGTCGCCCGGCTGCAGCAGCCCGGGCAGATCGGCGAACTGGCGATCGGCAATCGCCCCCGTCGCCCCGTCGAGAACGAGCAGCCGACTCTCCGAGCGCTGCGGCGCGGGACGCTGGGCGATGAGGTATCCCGGCAGGTCGAAGTGAAAATCGGATACGCGCATGGGGCGCGAATGTTAACAGACGGCGCCCGGGGCCTAGCTCGGGCGCGAAGGGCTGTCGAACCCGCGTCTTGCATGGCGCGGCATAAGGACATGACTATTAATTCTTTTGAGGAATATGTCGCCCTCACTATATTTAGCCATGCGCGGCCGGCCTCACTTCCGCCGGAAACTCGCGCGCCATTGGAGAAGGGGGACATGCATGGGCGAGCCGTCACGGGCAACGTCACTGTCGGGCGAATCCGCAGAGCTGGTGCGCCGGATACTGCGCGCCGTCGAGGGGATCCACTACGGCGCCGTGGAGATCGTCATACACGACTCGCGGGTCGTGCAGATCGAGCGCAAGGAGAGGTTGCGCTTCGACCTCGAGCCCAAGTCCCGGTAACTGAAGAGCACCCTGGTTTCAGCGGCATTGCCGCCGTGCGCAGCCGCGTGCGGACGCCTGCGTGCATGGCAATGCACGAGCATTCGATACCGACCAGCAGAACTGGAGGTAAACAGCAGAAAACTCCATGCGACTGACCGGATGACCGGAGGTTTGCGCGACAACACTCTCTTGAGGAGAACGCACAATGAAACCTCTGCGGTTATCGGTCTTAAGCCTGGCGGTCGCCAGCGCGGTCAGTCCCGCTGCGGCCTCCGCCGCTAGCACCCAGCAACTCGAGAATGAGCTGCAGGACCTCAAGGACAAGGTCAAGCAGCTCGAAGGCGCGCTGAACGAAACGAAGGCCGCCGCTGCCCAGCCAGCGCCGGTAAACAGCGAACTCGAACAGAAGGTCAAGGTTCTCGAGCGCAAGCAGGAATTGGCCGAAGAGGAAGCGGCCAAGAAGAAAAAGGAGAACCCCACTTTCAAGCTCAGCGAAAAGGGGGCCTCGTTCAAGAGTGCGGACGGCGACTTCGAATTGAAGCTGCGCGGTTACCTGCAGGCCGACACACGGTTCTGGCTCGATGACGATTCGCAGAATGTCACCGACTCCCTGCTGCTACGTCGTGTCCGCCCGATCTTCGAGGGCACGGTGTTCAAGCACATCGGCTACCGCATCATGCCCGACTTCGCGGGCTCCTCGGTCAGCTTGCAGGACGGCTACGCGGAGCTCAAGTACTTCCCGCAGGCGACGCTGCGCGCTGGCAAGTTCAAGGAGCCGATCGGCCTGGAGCGCCTGCAGTCCGGCGCGGAGCTGCTCTTCGTCGAACGCGGTCTGCCGACGAATCTCGTCCCCAACCGCGACTTCGGCCTGCAACTGCACGGCGAGTTCCTCGACGGCGCGGTCAGCTACGCCGGCGGCGTCTTCAACGGTGTGCCGGATCTCGGCAGCATCGGCGCGAGCGACACCAACGACGACAAGGACTTCGCCGGCCGCATCTTCGTGCAGCCGTTCAAGACCGTCTTCGGGCCGCTGCAGGGCCTGGGCATGGGCATTGCCGGCAGCTACGGTAACGAGGAGGGTTCCGCCGAGTCTCCGAATCTGTCTAGCTACGTGACCCAGGGCCAGTCGCGGTTCTTCCGCTATCGAACCAGCAGCACGACTGCCAACGTCGGCGGCACCACGGTCAATGTGCCGCCCTCGCTGGCATCCACCGCGGTCGCCGACGGCAATCGGTATCGCTACTCGCCGCAGGCGTACTGGTACTGGAACCGGTTCGGACTGCTCGGCGAGTACGTGAGCTCGACACAGGAGGTCGTTCGCGGCGCCAACCGCGCCGACGTCACCAACACGGCCTGGCAGATTGCAGGCTCCGCGGTGCTCACTGGCGAGGATGCTTCTTACAAGGGCATCACGCCCAAGCGCAACTTCGACCCGTTTAACGGCAGCTGGGGTGCGTTCGAATTGGCCGCACGCTACGGCGAGCTCGAGATCGACGACGACGCCTTCGCGGGCGCCACGGCGACGGGCGCGGGCACGGCCCTGGCCAATCCGACCACGGCAGCATCCGCGGCGAACTCCTGGGGCGTGGGCCTGAATTGGTATCTCAACCGCAACTTCAAAATCAATCTCAACTACGACCAGACCGAGTTCGACGGCGGTGGCGGCGGCGACAACTTCCTCGCCCCTGAGGACCGCGAGACCGAACAGGTGTTCCTGACGCGGTTCCAGGTCTCGTATTGATCATGCAGACATAACCGAGGAAATGACTCATGCTCAGTAAGACACTGTTGTCAGCACTCACCATCGCGGTTGCCGTTCTCAGCATCACGCTCCCGCTGACCGCGAAGGCCGAGGACGTGACGTTGCTCAACGTCTCCTACGATCCGACCCGCGAGCTCTACGCCGACTTCAACCAGGCTTTCGCGAAGCACTGGAAGGAGAAGACCGGGCAGACGGTCACGATACAGCAGTCGCATGGCGGCTCCGGCAAGCAGGCCCGCTCGGTCATCGATGGCCTGGAGGCCGATGTGGTGACACTCGCGCTGGCCTACGACGTCGACTCGATCGCGGAAAAAGGAGGCCTGTTCCCGAAGGACTGGCAGGCGCGGCTGCCCAACAACAGCGCGCCCTACACCTCCACGATCGTGTTCCTGGTGCGCAAGGGCAATCCGAAGGGCATCAAGGACTGGGACGATCTGGTCAAGGAGGGCGTCTCGGTGATCACGCCCAATCCGAAGACCTCCGGCGGCGCGCGCTGGAATTATCTCGCCGCATGGGCGTACGCGAAGAAGAAACTCGGCAGCGACGAGGCGGCAAAGGACTTCGTCGGCAAGCTTTTCAAGAACGTCGCTGTGCTCGACTCCGGAGCGCGCGGCTCGACGACCACGTTCGTGGAACGCGAAATCGGCGACGTCTTCATCTCCTGGGAGAACGAGGCCTTCCTCGCAGTGAAGGAACTCGGCGAGGGCAAGGTGGAGATCGTCGTGCCGTCGCTCAGCATACTGGCCGAACCGCCGGTCACCGTGGTCGACAAGTTCGCCGCCAAACACGGAACCACCGAGGTCGCCAAGGCGTATCTCGAGTACCTATACACAAGGGAAGGCCAGGAAATCGCCGGCAGGCACTTCTATCGCCCCCGGGATCCGGAGATCGCGGCGAAGTATGCCGGCCAGTTCAGCGACGTCAAACTGGTCACCATCGACCAAGAGTTCGGCGGATGGAAGAAGGCGCAGGAGACGCACTTCGCCGATGGCGGCGTCTTCGACGAGATCTACGGCAAATAAGCGGGATCGGACTGCGCGATGTCACCCACCCGTTCAGCCTGGCCCCTGCTTCAACCACACAGCGTGCTGCCCGGCTTCGGACTGGCGCTCGGGTTCACGCTGCTGTACCTGTCGCTGATCGTTCTCATCCCGCTCTCGGCGACGTTCCTGAAGACGGCGACACTGACCTGGGATCAATTCTGGCAGACGGTCACCGCCCCGCGCGTGCTCGCCTCCTATCGGCTGAGTTTCGGCGCCGCCTTCATCGGTGCGCTGATCAACGCCTTCTTCGGTCTCCTGGTGGCCTGGGTCCTGGTCAGGTACAGCTTCCCCGGCAAGCGCATCGTCGATGCGCTGGTCGACCTTCCGTTCGCGCTGCCTACCGCCGTGGCCGGCATCGCATTGACGGCGGTCTATGCGCCGAAGGGCTGTATAGGCAGCCTGCTCGACCCGCTGGGCGTCAAGGTGGCCTTCACACCGCTGGGCGTCATCGTCGCGCTGACGTTCATAGGCCTGCCTTTCGTGGTGCGAACCGTGCAGCCCGTGCTCGAGGACATCGACGCGGAGATCGAGGAGGCGGCGATCAGCCTGGGCGCCAACCGCTGGCAGACCTTCACGCGCGTGCTGTTGCCGAGCCTGACGCCGGCGCTGCTGACCGGCTTCGCGCTGGCCTTCGCGCGCGCCATCGGCGAGTACGGTTCGGTCATTTTCATCGCCGGCAACATCCCCATGGTCTCGGAGATCACGCCGCTGCTCATCATCACCAAGCTCGAACAGTATGACTACGCAGGCGCCACGGCGCTGGCCGTGGCGATGCTGGTGGTCTCCTTCGCCCTGCTGCTGGCCATCAACGGCCTGCAGTGGTGGAGCCAGAGACGCTACGGCCGCTGAAGTATCGACCCCAAAAGGAATGCGTCAAACATGTCCGCGACGATTGCATTGAACCCGCCCCGCCACATCGCCGGACCGGCCGTCGGCGAGCCAACGCTGGTCCGATGGCTGCTCACGGGGCTGGCCCTGCTGTACCTGGGCCTGTTCCTGTTCGTACCGCTGGCCGCCGTGTTCACCGAGGCGCTGCGCAAGGGTTGGGACGTCTACCTCGCCGCCATCGCCGAACCCAATGCACTGGCGGCGATAAAGCTGACGTTGATCGCGGCGGCAACATCGGTCGTGCTCAACACCGTGTTCGGCATCGCCGCGGCCTGGGCGATCGCGAAGTTCCAGTTCCGCGGCAAGAGCCTGCTCATCACACTCATCGATCTGCCGTTCGCAGTGTCACCGGTCATCGCCGGCCTGATCTACGTGCTGTTGTTCGGCGCGCAGGGATGGTTCGGACCGTGGCTCGCCGACCACGGCATCAAGATCATCTTCGCCGTGCCCGGCATCGTGCTGGCCACCATGTTCGTGACCTTCCCGTTCGTGGCCCGCGAGCTCATCCCGCTGATGCAGGAGCAGGGCAAGGAAGAGGAGGAGGAGGCGGTCGTGCTGGGCGCCTCCGGGTGGCAGACGTTCTGGCGTATCACCCTGCCCAACATCAAATGGGGCCTGCTTTACGGCATCATCCTCTGCAACGCGCGCGCGATGGGCGAGTTCGGCGCCGTCTCGGTGGTCTCGGGCCACATCCGCGGCCTCACCAACACCATGCCGCTGCACGTGGAGATCCTCTACAACGAATACAACTTCGCGGCCGCGTTCGCGGTGGCCTCCCTGCTCGCCTTTCTGGCCGTCGTCACGCTAGCGCTGAAGAGCCTGGTTGAATGGCGCACCCATCAGCAACGCCGCGAGAGCGTCGACCTCAACCAGGAATCCGGACAATGAGCATCTCCATCCGCAACATCAGCAAGAACTTCGGCCACTTCGCCGCTCTGAACGACGTGAGCCTCGACATCCCGACGGGCGAGCTGACCGCGCTGCTCGGACCCAGCGGCTGCGGCAAGACCACCCTGCTGCGCATCATCGCCGGCATGGAGGTTCCGGACACGGGCAGCATCCACTTCCACGGTGAGGACACGACCCGCACCCACGCGCGCGAGCGCCAGGTGGGATTCGTGTTCCAGCACTACGCGCTGTTCCGCCACATGACGGTGTTCGAGAACGTCGCCTTCGGCCTGCGGGTGCGGCCGCGATCGACGCGTCCGTCCGAGACGCAGATACAAGAGAAGGTGCATCAATTGCTCAAACTGGTTCAGCTGGACTGGCTCGCCAACCGCTATCCCTCGCAGCTCTCCGGCGGCCAGCGCCAGCGCATCGCGCTCGCTCGCGCGCTGGCCGTCGAGCCCAAGGTGTTGTTGCTGGACGAGCCGTTCGGAGCGCTCGATGCGCGCGTGCGCAAGGAGCTGCGGCGCTGGCTGCGCCGTCTGCACGACGAGATCCACGTGACCAGCGTGTTCGTGACCCACGATCAGGAGGAGGCCCTGGAGGTGGCCGATCGGATCGTGGTGCTGAACCAGGGTCGTATCGAACAGGTGGGAACGCCGGAGGAGGTCTACGATCGCCCGGCCACGAAGTTCGTCTACCAGTTCCTGGGCGACGTCAGCCTGTTCCACGGCCGCGTGCACAACGGCCGCGGCAGCATCAGCGATTTCGAGATCGACATCGGCGCTGACCGCAATCTCATCGCCGACAACGCCCAGTTCTTCGTGCGGCCGCACGAGATCGAGCTGGTGCGCGATCACAATGGCAAGGGCGGCATCGAGGTGCGGATCCGGGACGTGCGGCGCGTCGGCGGCAACGTGCGCGTCGAGCTCGATCGGCTGGACGGCCAGGGGGCCATAGAATCGGAGCTGACCCGCGAGCGGTATGCGGAGCTAGGGCTGGACAAGGGCCAGATCGCGTTCGCGCGCCCTCGCAATCCGCGCGTGTTCCTCGACACGCACGACTATCAGATCTGAAGCGCCCGCAAACTTTCGTCGATGCGACGAGTGTTTCGGCTTGAGCGCCACGAGCCACGGGGCAGGCCGGCCGGGTTATCGTTCCCGGCCCATGGCGGAACGGGACGCCCGCACCGGCCGCGGCGGAGCGTCCTATAATTGGCTCAGGGATGGAACCGCACGCGCCAGCGAGCGTCCGAGCGGTCCGTCTGATTCGTCACTCGAAGTTGCCGAACAAATCAAGAACAGGAGGTGGACCATGGCATTAAGAATAGGCGACGAGGCGCCGGACTTCACGGCAGAGACCACCGAGGGGTCGATACGCTTTCACGACTGGATCGGGAACGGGTGGGCCATTCTGTTCTCGCATCCTAAGGACTTCACGCCGGTGTGCACGACCGAGCTCGGCTACATGGCGCGGCTGAAGCCGGAATTCGACCGTCGCAACTGCAAGATCATCGGCCTGAGCGTCGATCCGGTCAGCGACCACAAGCGATGGGTCGGAGACATCCAGGAGACCCAGGGCCATGCGGTCAACTATCCCCTGATCGGGGACCCGGAGCTGAAGATCGCGAAGCTCTACGACATGCTGCCGGCCGAGACGCCGGGAAGCTCCCAGGGCCGAACGCCTGCCGACAACGCGACGGTGCGTTCGGTGTTCATCGTCGGCCCGGACAAGAAGATCAAGGCGATGCTCGTCTATCCGATGACATCGGGCCGCAACTTCGACGAGGTGCTGCGCCTGCTCGACTCGATACAACTCACGGCCAGGCACAAGGTCGCCACGCCGGTGAACTGGAAGCAGGGCGAGGACGTCATCATTGCCGGCTCGGTGAAGGACGAGGAAGCCAAGACCATGTTCCCGGGCGGCTGGCGCGCGCCCAAGCCTTACCTGCGCATCGTGCCGCAGCCGAAGTAGGACTTCCGCCGCACTCGCGCACCGCGATCGCTTGCCGTGATGCCGGGACTCCTGGCATCCGGCCAGGGATCCGCATTGTGGTTTTGCCGCCTTTGGCCTTCCTTTATACTGGCCGCCCTCCCGACACCGCGCCGAGATGGCGGAACCGGCAGACGCAGCGGACTCAAAATCCGCCGGGGTAACCCCCCGTGAGGGTTCGACTCCCTCTCTCGGCACCACAGTCGCCTCTGGTCGGCACCGAGGTTCAGCTTTCCGGCCGTTGCATCGCTTCGGCCACGCTGAGTCCTGCCTCGCGAGCCTCGATCACGCGACATGGTTGCCCCATCCCGAGCGTGCGCGCCGGCAGAGGCGTGACGACATCCGCTGCCAGGGCCTCATGGCATCACACCGGCTCGCACCCGGTCATGTCTTCCGCGACGATGGTCGATGGCCGGCGACGGCCGCGAGGAGGTGACGCTGCGCCCGCGCTGCCAAGCGCGACGCTGCTGCCGCCCCGGACCGACGCTCGTCACGCTTCTCTTGCGGCGCGCGCAGTGCTTCAATGTCTGGCAGGGGGACGCCACGCAATGCGACGCATCCTGGTCACAGGCGCCTTGGGGCAGATCGGCTCGGAGCTCGTGCCGGCGCTGCGACAGCGCCACGGCGCCGATCGCGTAGTGGCCTCCGACATCCGCATGCGTCAGCGCGGCGACGCAGCGGATGACGAACTGTACGAACACGTCGACTGCACCAGGCTGCATCAAATCCAGGAGGCCGTGCGGCGGTACGACGTCGGCGCGATCTACCATCTGGCGGCGTTGCTGTCCGCCACCGCCGAAGATCGCCCCCAGATCGCGTGGCGGCTCAACATGGGCGGCATCTACGACGTGCTCGAAGTCGCGCGACAATTCGGTTGCGCGGTGTTCTATCCGAGCTCGATCGGCGTCTTCGGTCCGGCGACGCCGCGCGACAACACCCCCCAGGACACGATTCAGCGACCGACGACGATGTACGGAATCACCAAGGTCGCGGGTGAGCTTCTTTGCGACTACTACGTCCGCCGCTTTGGCGTCGACGCGCGCGGTCTGCGGCTGCCGGGACTCGTCTCGCACGTCGCGGCGCCCGGCGGCGGAACCACCGATTACGCGGTGGAGATCTTCCACCACGCGGTTCGCTACAAGCACTACACCTGCTTCCTGAGGCCCGATACGCGTCTGGACATGATGTACATGCCCGACGCGATCGCGGCGATCATGCGGCTGATGGACGCCGACGCCGCAACGCTCACCCATCGCAACGCCTTCAACGTCACGGCGATGCAATTCACGCCGGCGGAGCTCGCCGCGGAGATAGGCAAGCATGTCGAGGGATTCTCGATCGACTACGACGTCGATCCGGTCCGCCAGGCCATTGCCGATTCCTGGCCGCGCTCGCTCGACGACTCCGCCGCACGCGCCGAGTGGGGATGGCGCCCGCGCTACGACATGCCGGCGATGGTGGCCGACATGGTGAGACAGATACGCGCGAAGATGCGACCGGCGACCGGCCCGCTTTGAGACCGGACGGAGACGACCATGCCTCACGACAGGCTGCAACGACGGTTGGCCGAGACGATCGCGACGCTCGACAAGGCGAAGACGAGCAAGCGGCACGAGGCGACCATCACCGGGATCGTTCCTGCCGCGCGTGGTCGCGGCCCAAGGTACCTGCTCGAGGGCCATGGCCAAACCGAATTCCTGCGCATGAACAGCAACGGCTACCTCGGCATGGCCACGCGCCCCGAGGTCCTGGCTGCAGCCGAGCGGGCCGCCAGGTGCTTTGGCGCCGGACCGGGGGCGGTACGATTCATCAGCGGGACCTGGTCGCCGCACATCCAGCTCGAGTCACGGCTGGCGGCGTTTCACCGGCGCGAAGCGGCCATGATCTTCAGTTCGGCGTACGCGACCGTGATGGGCGTGTTGCCGTCGCTGATCAGCGACGCGACGGCGGTCATCAGCGATGCACTCAACCACAACTGCATCATCAACGCAATCCGGCTCGCCGGACCCCGGTACAAGTTCGTCTACAGGCACCTCGCTCTCGCCGAGCTGGAGAGCGCCCTGCAGCAGGCCCAGAGGCACTGCGACCGCGCGATCATCGTCACCGATGGAGTTTTCAGCATGCGTGGCGACCATGCGCCGCTGGCCGGGATCGCCGCCTTGGCGAAGCGCTATGACCCCGGGTTCGCGGACAACGTGCTCGTCATCGTCGACGACTCCCACGGTGTGGGCGCCTTCGGCGCGACGGGCCGCGGCACCGAGGAGTTCACCGCGTGCGGAGAGGTGGACCTGCTCGTCGGGACGCTCGGCAAGGCACTGGGCGCGAACGGGGGCTACGTCGTTGGAAGCCGCACCGTGATCGATTACCTGCGTGAGACCGCGCCCTTCTACATCTACTCCAATCCGATCAGCGCGGGCGACGCGGCGGCCGCGGCACAGGCGATCGACACGCTCGACAGCCCCGTGGGGCTCGGGTTGCTCGCTCACCTCAGGGCCATGACCAGCCGCTTTGCGGCCGGGCTCGAAGCCCTCGGCCTGGAAACCATCGCGGGCGGCCATCCGGTGGTCCCCCTCTTGGTCCGCGACACCGCCCGCACGCAGGCAATGGTCGCGAGGTTGCGCGATCACGCCATTCTGGCCACAGGTCTCAGCTATCCTGTCGTGCCGCGCGGCGAAGAAGAGATCCGCTTCCAGGTCTGCGCCGACCACACCGAGTCCGACATCGACGAGGCCCTGCAGGCAATCGCCAAGCTTCACCGTCAGGCCTGAGATCGCACGTGCCTTGGGGGGTTACATTCGCGGACGGCAGTCGATGACCCCACGCCATCACCGGCGCATCACCGTCAGCAGCACCTCGTTGCCGCGGCCTCGATATTCCACCTCGTCGAAGCACATCAGGCGGCTCATGGCGATGCCGCGGCCATGCAGATCGAAGGCGCGCGCCGGGTTGAAATCCATATACGCCTGCCAGTCGAAACCCGCGCCCTCGTCGATGATCGTGAGGGTCACTCGATCCGGGTGATTCTCGAGGATGGCCCGCGCCTGGCGCCCGGCGAACTGCGGCAGCGACAGGCGCCGCTCGATCTCCGCATGCCAGGCGCCCTCGCGCAGCAGGGCCGACTTGTCCGCGTAGCTCAGATCCAGATTGCCGTGCTCGACGGCATTGAGCAGGAACTCCGAGATGCCGGTTACCACGCGCTGGGGATCGGGGAAAAACAGCGCCAGGTGCGCGGCGAGCGTGCTCACCTCCTCCAGCGTGCGACATCGGAACTCGGCCAGGTGGAGCATGGCGTTGCCATGCGCCTGGCGGCGCAGCCGCGTCTGCAGAGCGCGTTGATTCCTGTGATCGCACACCGCGGCGGAGACGATCGAACGCAGCACCTCGCTGGAAAACGGCTTGGCGAGGTAGTAGTAGGCGCCCCTGGCGATCCCCTCGGCCACCTGCTGCGGCTCGGCCAGCCCGGTCTGGATGATGACGGGCACGTCGCGCAGCGCCGGGTCGGACTTGATCCGGCCCAGGAACTGTATGCCGTCCTCGCCCGGCATGTTCCGATCCAGCAACACCGCGTCGAAGCCGGCATGAGTTTGCTGCTTCAGCAGGTCCCAGGCGCGCCCGCAGCTGTCCGCGACCACGACTTCGAACGCGGCCGGCGCGAGGTATTTGTCGATGAGCTTGAGGTAGAAGGCCTCGTCGTCCACCGCCAGAACGCGCGCGGGCCCGGCCCTCGCCGCCGACAGGCTCATGCCGCCGCCATCCTCGATACTGTCCAGTGCCATGAACTATGCGCTCGACGGCGGACGCCAGGCGTCCCACCAGGTACGAAGGCCGGCCGCCGGCAGGGGGCGGCTGACCAGGAATCCCTGCGCCAGGTGGCACCCGCGCGCCTTCAGCCAGCGCCATTGACCCGCGGTCTGAACGCCCTCGGCGATGACCCTCATCCCGAGCTGCTTTGCCAGCTCGATGGAATTCTCGACGATGGCGCGCGCGACGCCGTCGGTCTCGGCCGCCTGCACGAACTGCATATCGATCTTCAGCTCCGTGAACGGCAGCCGGTGCAGCGATTCCAGCGAGGAGTAGCCCGTGCCGAAGTCGTCGATGGACAGATTGAATCCCTTGATGCGCAGCCGCGCCAGTATGTCGGCGGCCACCGTGGGCTGATTGGCCAACGAGGTCTCGGTGACCTCGAAGGCGATGCGGCGGTGCGCGATCCTGCACGCGGCGATGCGCGCCATGACGTGCTCGGGGAAGTGCACGTCGGAGAGGGCGCTGCCGGGTATGTTGATGGCGAGCGCGCCTTCGTAGCCGGCGCTTTCGGCCAGCTCGCGGTAGCCGGCCAGCGCCAGCTCCAGCACCCGCAGGGTGACCGGCATGGCGAACTCCTCGGCCTGCGCGAGGGGGATGAACTGTGCCGGGTGGATGAGGCCGTACTGCGGATGCTGCCATCGCACCAGCGCCTCCACACCGCACCAGCCGCCGTCCGCGAACTCGATCTGCGGCTGAAAGTGCACGAGGAGCTCCCCGGCGTCGAGGGCCCGCCGCAGCTCGCCGGCGCTGACCTCCGGCCGCGCCGCGCCGCCGCCGGGCGTCGGCTGCTCGGCCTTCAGCAGCGCGAGCAGATCGGTGACGCTGAAGGGCTTGCAGAGCGCTCCCTCGACGTTCAACCCCAGGCCGGCCGCCAGACGCGCCGCCGTGCCGAGCACCCGCCGGTCGAAGCCGCTGATCAGGATGAGCCTGGCCTTGCAGCCGGTCTGCGCCAGCTCGCGTATCACCTCGATGCCGTCGATGTCCGGCATCGCGAGGTCCAGCGCGATCACGTCCTGGGTCTGCTGCAGGCCGGCGCGCAGTTCCGCCGCCGCGCCGGCCTCCTGCACATCGAAGCCGGCCTGATGGCCGATGCGCCGCACCAGGGTGCGGATCCCGACCTCGTCGTCGATGACCAACAACCGCGGACGTGCCACGGTGGCCTCCTCATGCATGTTTATGGCCGCGAAACCAGGTATTGCCAAGACTCACCTCCTGCCGCCCGGCGCGGGCCGCGACGGCAAATTCCTGCGCGCCGGCTTGCCAGGCTGCGCCCCGGCGCCCGGGATGCGCGCACCGTTCCCCGGGCAATCCTCATGCCGGCAGGGCGTCGCGCTCATCGAGCTCCCGGCGCACGGCGCGCGCCAGCTCGTCCTGCCGGAACGGCTTTTCCAGCACCCTCCACTGCTGCTTGACGCCATCGAGCGCGTCGTCGGCGTAGCCGCTCATCAGCAGCACCCGGGTGCCGGGATGCCGCTGTGCGACCGTCCGCGCGAGCGCCGCGCCGTCCATCGGGCCTGGCATGACGACGTCGGTCAGCATCAGATCGAATCGTTCGGCCTGCATGCGCTTCAACGCCTCCTCGGGCGAGTCCGCCAGCGCCACGCGGTAGCCGGCCGCAACCAGCCATTCACGGATGATCTTGCGCAGGTCGAACTCGTCGTCGACCACCAGCACCGACTCGCCCGCCCGCGCCGTCGGCCTGTCGCCCGGGGCCGCCGCGCCTTCCTCCTTCCGGAGCGCCGTCGCCGCCACCGGCAGCACCAGTTTCACGCAGGTCCCCACACCCGCCGTGCTGCTGATGGTCGCGGTGCCGCCGGACTGGCGCGCGAAGCCGTAGACCATCGCCAGACCCAGCCCGGTGCCCTTCCCGCGCTCCTTGGTGGTGAAGAACGGATCGAAGGCGCGCTCGACCACCTCCGGCGGCATGCCGCAGCCGGTATCCTCCACCCGCACCTCGACGTAGGTCCCCGGGTCGAGGTCCGCGGCGAGGTGGGTATGGGCGGCATCGATGAGAGCCGTGCCGATGCGCAGCACGCCGCCGCCCGGCATGGCGTCCCGTGCGTTGATCACCGTGTTGAGCACGGCGTTGTTGAAGCCGCCCGGGTCGAGGTAGGCGTGCACACCGGGGACGCCGGGCTCCAGCCGCACTTCGACCCGCTTGCCGGCGGTCTGCCGCAGCAACGGCTCCATCTCGGTCAGGGCCGCGTCGACCTCCACGATCTTCGGCGCCAGCGCCTGGCGCCGCGCCACCGACAGCAGCGACTTGGTCACCTCCACACCGCGATGGGCCGCCGACATCGCGGTGCTGATGAGCTCGCGCGCCTCGGGATCCGTCTGCTCCTGCGACAGCAGGTCGAGACTGCCGATGATGATGCCGAGCATGTTGTTAAAGTCGTGCGCCAGGCCGCCCGTGAGCTGGCCGATGGCCTCCATGCGCTGCGCCTGCGCCAGTTGCTGTTCGGCCAGCACCCGGCTGCTGATGTCGCGTATGAAGCTGGTGAAGCGCCAGCGGCTGCCGAGCCGCACGGCGCTCACCTGCAGCTCCACCGGGAACTCCTGCCCGCCCTTGCGCAGCGCGGTCATGCGCAGCACGCGGCCCATCGCCCGCGTTTCGCCGCTGCAAAGGAAGCGGCGCATGCCCTCCACGTGCCGGTCACGGTACGCCGGCGGGATCATGGTCTCGTGCAGGTACCGGCCCATCACCTCCCCGGCCGGCCATCCGAAGAGCTGCTCGGCGCGCGGGCTCCACTCGACGATGCGGCCGTCCTCGTCGGCGGCGACGAAGGCATCCGGGGACGATTCGACGACGCTGCGATAGAGGATCTCGGTCTTGCGGCGCTCGGTGACGTCCCGGAACGACCACACCCGCCCGGCGACCACGCCGTCGCGCAGCAGCGGACTCGCGTAGCGCGCGATGAGCCGGCCGTCCTTGAGCTGCAGAAGGTGATAGTCCCGCCACTGCTCCTGGGAGTGCAGGTCCGCGGTCTTCGTGGGCAGCTCGACGGGGCTTGCCAGATGCGCCTGCACGTAGGCATGCAGCCTCTGGCCCCTCGCGGCGTCCAGAGCGGAGGAGGGAACGTTCCACATCTGCAGGAAACAGCGATTGGCCACCAGGGCGCGCCCGCTCCTGTCCTCCACCAGGATGCCGTCGGAGGTCGATTCGATGACGTCGCGCAGGAACTGCTCGGCGTGCCGGCGCTCGGTGTTGTCGCGCACGATGACCAGCGCCGAGGTCCGTCCGTTGAAGATCATGCGCGAGGCGATGAGCTCGGCCCACACCTCGCGCCCGTCGCGCCGACGCAGTCTGACCTCGTACCGCCGCGGCGGCAGATTGCCGCCGCCGATGCCTTGCTCGTAGCGCTGGATGACGAGGTCCCAGAAGTCCGGCGCGAACATGTCGGTGAGCGGCAGCCCGATCAGATCCTCGCGACGGTAGCCGAGCAGCGATGCGAGCGCCGTGTTGGCGAGCACGACGCGATGGTCCTGCGCGACATAGACGCCATCGGCCATCTCATCCAGCAGGGTCCGGTACTTCTGCTCGCTTTCGGCCAGCGCCCGCTCAGTAAGCACGCGCTCGATGGCGATGCCCGCCAGCCTGGACCTGAACTCGATCATCTCGAGGTCGGCCTCGCTGGGGCGGCGCGGCTTGGAGTAATACAAGGCGAAGGTACCCAGCACCGCGCCGTCACTGCCGAAGACGGGTATCGACCAGCAGGCGGCCAGGCCGGCGCGAGCGGCGAGATCCCTGTAGTTCGCCCAATAGGGGTGGCTCTGGATATCCTCGACGACCACCAGTTCGCGACGATAGGCGGCGGCCCCGCAGCTGCCGACCTCCGGACCGATCTCCGCGCCGTTGATGGCCTCGGAATAAAAGGCGGGCAGGCTCGGGGCGACCGCGGTCTGCAGCCGGCGTCCGGTATCGTCCAGCAGCAGGATCGAACAGCGCACGTCCGGCTCTTCCTCTTCGACGCCGGTGGCGAGACGCTCCAGCACCGCCTTCAACGATGCGCCGCGGGCTAGCATCTCGAGGATCTCCGCGCGCGAGCTGTCCCGCATCTGCAGCACCTTGCGCTCGGAAATGTCCAGGCACGAGCCGATGAACCCGACCAGCACTCCCCCCTCGGTATATCGCGGCCGTCCGGTGTCGAGCACCCAGCGCCAGGCGCCGTCGTGGCGGCGCCGGCGGTATTCCACGCTGAACTCCTTGCGCGTCTCGAATCCCGCACGATAGCGCACGAGGGCGGCGTCGAGATCGTCGGGATGGACGTCCCGGCGCCACTCCGCGTCGATCTCCTCCTGCAGCGTGCGTCCTGAGAACTCCAGCCACGCGCGGTTGAAATACGTGCCGCGTCCGTCGGTCCCCGCCATCCAGATCATCACCGCGGTGGAGTCGGCCAGCGAGCGGAACCGCGCCTCGCTCTCGATCAGCGCCTGCTCGGCGAGCTTGCGGACGGTGACGTCGCGGGCGACGCCGAGCACGCCGAGCAGGCGGCCGTCGGGCCCTCGGATCGGCCGCTTGATCGTCTCCGTGTACAGGGGACTCCCGTCGGGATTCCGCAGGCTTTCTTCCTTCCTGGTCGGTTCCTCGCGCTCCATCGCGACGACGTCATCCCCCCGGAAGGCCGCGGCGGTCTCGGCATCGACCAGTTCGAAGTCCGTGCGCCCGACGATCTCCTGCTCGGTACGGCCGAAGTAGCGTTCGACGGCCGGATTGCAGAGGCGATACGCCCCCTTCTCGTCCTTCAGAAACACGCAATCCGGGATGGCGTCGAGGATCCCCCGCAGCAGGTTGCGTTCGGCGATGAGCGCCTCCTCCGCGGCCTTCCTGGCGGTGGTGTCGAGCACGGTGCCGACGGTCCGCACCGGCACGCCTTGGGCGTCCTTCACCGTGCGGGCGCGGGCGCGCACCCAGCGGACCTCCCCGGCGACAACGATGCGATGCTCGATGTCGAAGCTACCGTGCTGTGCCGCCTGCCTCCAGGCCTCCTGGACCCGGGCTCGGTCCGCGGAATGCACGACGGCATCGTAGGCCTCGCGCGATGCCGGCATGGACGGATCGACTCCGAGCAGGCGGTACACGTTCGGTGACCAGCGCACGCTGCCACAGGCCGTCTCCGCCTCCCAGTGCCCCAGTTCGCCCACGGATTCGGCCTCCTGCAGGGCAGAATTGGTCTCCCGGAGCTCGGCCTCGGTACGCATCCGTCTGCGCATCATCCACGCGAGCGAGGCGAGCAACATGGCCGCCAGAGTCCCCGACAGCAGCGAGTGCCGAAGCCAGGTCGCGAGATACTCGCGCGTGGCCATCCCGACATTGATGTACAACGGATAACCGGCGATGCGGCGGAAGCCAAAGACCCTCGTCACGCCGTCGAAGGGCGAGGCGTAGCGGTCCACGCCGGTCTGCTCGCCGCGCCGGATGCGTTCATGGGCCGGTGTTGACCGCGGTTCGGCATCGAGCCGCGCCAGAGCCGGAAGCCGCAGAACCGCGGCGTTGTCATTTATATGGCGCAGGCCGATCAATCCGCTTTCACCCAGCTCGACGTCCTCGAAAAGCCGCTGGAACTGGTCGGTGTCGAGAATCAGCGCCATCGCGCCCAGCGCCTCGCCTGAGGGGTCACGCACGACCTCATAGAACAGCAGGGGCGCACCCTCGCGCGCCGTGCGCCACGCCGGTACCGCGATGTCCGGGCCACTGGCCCGATCGAAGTCGATCTGCTGGGTGACTTCCGGCCAGGCCGGCACCGCGTGCCCGGCGGCCGGGTCGGTGACCACCCAGCCGCTGCGGTCGCGACCTATCACGGCGAATCGTCCGAGGTCGCTGTGAAGCTGTGCAAACCCCTTGAGCCTACCGCTCCGCAGCTCCGCAACCCAGTCCCTGGGCCCGCCGGTCGCCCCTGTCGCGGCGACCACGATGGAAAGCTCGCGTCTGGCGCGATCGAGGGTGAAACGCACATCCTGCTCGATGACCCGCGCGAGGTTGGTCACGTCGATCTCGGCGGCGCGCTGCGCATCGCGGTAGCCGGACCATATGAAGTGACCGAACAGCGCCAGAGCCGCCAGCAGGATAACGGCGAACGCCAACCCCTCCCGACGATTGCCCGGGGGAACGGCCGCTGTCCTGATCGTTCCGATCGTTTCCATCGATGCTTCGTGACGCACGATTTCCTCGTGCCGCTGCCGCGGCCGCGGTGCTGCCCGTGACCGGCGCCGACGGCCGGGCGCAACGCCAGCGTGGCGCCCCGTGTCCCGATTCGCGCGTAGCCTGCCCTAATGCAAGTCTAGACCCCTCGCATACCCCCCGAGCCGTTCATTGCCTTGCAAGATAGGGGCCGAATGGGCACGCGGCCGGAGATGGCGGTCGCCCGCCCCCGCCGCCCGCCCATAGAATTCCGGCGCCGGATCGTGGTCCAATCGCGCACCGGCCAGCATGCCGCCCCGCGAGAACGCGATGGAAGAACACTTCCTGTACACACTTCAGCGCAGCGACCGCCTGCTGTGGCGCCGCCGCCAGTTCCTGCTCTCGCTGCTCGCGGGGGCCGGGGCCGTGGCGACGGCTCGGGCGGTCGGGGACGTCCTGCCCATGGCGCCGGGCGGCGGCTTGCCCTCGCCGCTCGCCCGGGTGCTCGAGGAGGCGCCATGGCCGCTGCTGGAGGGCGTGCAGTCGCATCTGCTGCCGACCGAGGCCGACAGCCCCGGCGCGGCCCAGATCAACGCCCTCGCCTATCTGCAGGACGCGCTCGGCCGCGACGAGGGCGACGCGATCGAGGATCGGAAATTCATCACGGCAGGCGCGGTATTCCTGCGCAAACGCATCGGGCTCGACTACGGCGGCCGCCTGTTCGAGGAACTCGATGAAGAGGAGCGGGAGGCGGCCCTGCGCAAGATGGCCGGCAGCACCGACGGCGCCAACTGGATCTCGCTGGTGATGTATTACCTGCTCGAGGCATTGCTGGCGGACCCGGTCTATGGCGGCAACACCGGTGAGATCGGCTGGAAGTGGCTGGGCTACACGGCCGGCTTCCCGCGGCCGCCGATCGGCAAGCGCTATTTCGAGATCAAGCCGGCATGAAGGACTTCGACGTCTGCGTCATCGGCAGCGGCGCCGGTGGCGGTCCGATCGCCTGGGAGGCCGCGCGCGCCGGCCTCGCGGTCGTGGTCCTGGAGAAGGGGCCGTGGTTCGACGAGCGCGACTTCTACAAGGACGAGGTCACCTGCAACCACCGCCGCGTGTTCCGCTCCGACTACAAGACCGAACCGCAGGTGATCGAGGAGCCGGATGCAAGCGGACAATGGTCGGCCCTGCCGACCTCGGACCCGAACTCCGGGCACGACTACTGGAACGGCAACTGCGTGGGCGGCTCGTCGAACTTCATGAGCGGGCACTTCTTCCGGATGAAGCCCGACGACTTCCGCCTGCTCAGCGCCTTCGGCCCCATCGCCGGCGCCAACATCGCCGACTGGCCGATCGGCTACGAGGAGCTCGAGCCCTACTACACCAAGGTGGAGACGGAGATCGGCATCTCCGGCCGCGTGGTGCCGCACAAGTTCCTCGAACCGCGCTCCACTCCGGATTTCCCCTACGCGCCGACTGCGGAGCACCTGTTCGCGCAGTGGGTGGACAAGGCAGCGGCGGAGATGGGCTACACGCCGCTCACCGTGGCGCGCGCCATCCTCACCCGACCCAAGGCGGAACGCCGTTCCTGCGAGTACTCCGGCTTCTGCGGCAGCTACGGCTGCGCGAGCGGCGCCAAGGGCAGCGCGCGCGTGGCGCTGCTAAACCGCGCCGTCGCCACCGGCCGCTGCGAGATCCGCCCGCGGTCGCACGTCTACCGGATCGAGACCGGCGCCGACGGCCGCGCCACCGGCGTGCTGTATTACGATCGGGACGGCAAGGCGCAGCGCGTCGACGCCAAGGCGTTCGTGGTCGCCTGCCAGGCCATCGAGTCATCGCGCCTGCTGCTGCTGTCGAGCGGACCGAGGCACCCCAACGGCCTCGGCAACAATCACGGGCAGGTCGGCCGCAACCTCGTCTTCTCCGCCGGAGCAACCGGCGCCGGCCACGTGCTGCTGAAGGACTACGACGAGGAGACGGTGCGACGCATGAAGCTCGTCGGACCGTTCGTCAACCGCAGCCTGCAGGATTTCTACTACGTCGACGATCCCGCGCTCGGCGGCCGCGCCAAGGGCGGCACCATCGACTTCGTCGGCAACTCCCCGAGCTTCATCCATCGCGCCATGCCCGAGCGGCGCGACGAAAACGGCGAGCTGGTCTGGGGCCGGGAGTTCAAGCGCCGGCTGGAGACCGTGTTCCGGGAGAATCGCGTGCTGCGGTTCGAGATCTTCTGCGACTGGCTGCCGAACGACGATTGCCACGTGACGCTCGACCCGGAGGTGAAGGACAAGTGGGGACTGCCGGTCTCGCGCGTGCGCATCGGCCACCATCCCCACGACGGCAGGGTGTCGCAGTATCTCGTCGAGCGCGCCCGCCCGGTGATGGAGCGGATGGGGTTCCGCAACGTCATCGCCAATCTCAACGGCGCCCCGACGCCGAACCTCCAGGCCGGCGGCTGCCGCTTCGGCACCGATCCGGCGACCTCGGTGCTGGACGCGGACTGCCGCGTCCACGACTGCCAGAACGTCTACGTCAGCGACGGCAGTTTCATGCCCACTGGCGGCAGCGTTCCCTTCACCTGGACCATCTACGCCAACGCGTTTCGGGTGGCCGACAGGCTGATCGCCAGCCTTTGATCGACGGCGCGGCGCCGAGGCCGGACCTCGCCGAGGCTACTGCCCGCCGATCGTCTCGCTGACCTGCTGCACGACCCAGCGACCGTCCTCGCGCAGCAGCGTGGCCGTGCCCTTCGAGGTGTTGCCACCGGCGTAGTGTCCGGTGAACTCGATGATCGCGGTCCCGCCCTCGACGCGGCCGCCGCCGATCTCCACGGACTCGGCCGCCATGTTCTTCATCATCTCCAGCATGGCCGGGAACTCCGGCTTGCCGCGATCGGCCAGCATCCGCTTCCTCTGTGCCTCGCCGGAGACGCTCAGCATGGCATCGAAATCGCCCTCGCGCTGCGCCTTCATGGCCTCGAGGAAAACCACGCCGGGCTCCCCGCCGTCCTGCGGTAGCGGCTCGCCTGCTGCCTGCTCCGCGACCGGGCTCGCCTGCTCGTCGTCCGCGACCGCCGCCGCACCGCCGGCGGGCGCCGAGCCCATCGGCGCCACGTCGGCGGCGAAGCTCAACTGAACCGTGCGCGGCGTTCCGTCCATGTCGGTGTCGTCGAGCCGGAAGCTGCCCTCGACGCGCTCCGGCGTGTTGGCGGTCAGCTCGGCGCTGGACCCGCCATAGTTGAAGTTGTATCCGGGCGGCACGTAGACGTAGAGCTCGGTGTTTCCGTCCTCGTGCAGCCGTAGCTTGGCGAACGCACCCTCCACCTTCTCCCACAGCACCGAGGTGGTGGAGTCCTCGCCCCGGGCCTGCATGCCGGCGGCGATGGCGGCGGTGTCGAGCGGCTTTTCGCCGAAAACCAGCTCGGTGTACTGGACCGCGGGATCCTCCTCGTCCGCAACGCGGTAGGCGTAGAGGTATTTGAAGCTCGCCCTGGCATCCCCGGTGACGTAGCTGCCCGACCCGACGGAGGCAGCCATGGCGACCGTGGGAAACACGGCCGCGGCGAGCAGGCAGGTGCCGAGCAGCAGGTGGTGAACGCGGGACATTGCGGGCGTAATCATCGGGGAGCCTTTCCGTCTCGGGACATGAAGCTCCAAGCGTAGTCAAGCGCGCACCCGCGTTCCAATCGCGGACTCCAAACCGCCAATCCGGTCGCGATCAACCGGCGGCGCGCGCCCGCACGGATGGCACGGTCCCGATCCCGAACACGTCGGTGATGAGGTAGCGGGCCATCGGCACCGCGAGGATGAGTCCCCAGAAGCCGGCGATGTGATGCGCGACGAACAGGATGATCAGCGTGAAGACCGGGTTGAGCTTGAGGTGGTGCCCGTAGATGAGCGGATTGAGGAGATAGGCCTCCACGGCGTGGATCGCGATGATCAGCGCCACTACCGAGAGCGACATCCCCAGGCCACCGGCATTCAGCGCCACCAGCACGATGGGCGCGGTGGAGAGGAACACGCCCAGCACCGGGATGAAGCTGCAGACGAAGACGATCACCGACAGCATCGCCAGCGACGGCACGCCGAGGACCGCCATGCCGATGGCCGTCAGCGCCGTGTTGACGCAGGCGATCGCGGCCTGGGCCTGGATGGCGTGGCCGAGCAGCTGGCCGAAGCGCACCACCGGCTGGGCCGCCTCCGCGTAGAAGTCGCGCAGCCGGGAGGTGCCGATCTCCTGCACGTGCCGGGTCAGACGACGCAGGTCGAAGAGGATGAGGAAGCTGAACAGGAGGGCCAGGAGCGCGGTGGCCGTGGTCCGATACAGATAGTTGATGATGCCCGGCGTGTGTTGCCGGACGACGTCGAACTGCCGGGTCAGCAGCGCGTGCACGAGTATCTGGTCCTCCAGCGCGCGATAGCGCTGAACGCCCTCGTTGCCAGCGCCGTCGCTCAGGATCGATTCGGCCAGCTGCTGCTCGCTCAGCCCCAGCTCCGCGCGCGCGGCCGCCAGCCTCTCGGAGACGGACTCCGCCGTGGACTCGTCGAGCGCGCTCCTGAGGTATGCGGTGATCGGCTGGCGAGCGGCGGGGTATCGCTGCACCAGCCCCTCCTTCACCTCGACCAGCCGCTGCTCGATCGCAGGCAGATTGCCGATGAGGCGCATCGCCTCGCCGGCGACGTTCGGAGCGACGAAGCGGACGAACCCGACCAGCGCCGCCAGGAACAGCAGATAGGTGAGCACCAGCGACAGCGAGTACGGCAGACGCAGACGGCGATTGCCGAACTCGGCCACCGGCGAGGCGACGAACGCCAGCATGAAGGTGAGGAACACCAGTCCGAAGAAGCCCCTGAGCATCCACAGCAGGCCGAGCAGCACGGCCCAGATCACGATCCTGCGGTTGTGACGATAGAACTGCGAGAAACTGAAGGTCGCCAATTCGCTCCTCCCGCCGCGGGCCGCCGCATGGGTGAGGCGCCCGTCGTTGCCCCGGACTCTCCGGTTCGGCGATTATAGGGCACGCTTCCCCGCGGGTTGGCAGGAAGCTTGCCTCCCGTGGAAGGTCGAAAAAGGCAATCCTGGACCTCTCGGAGCACGGTCGGCGAGAAGTGTGTTTCCTGCCGACCCTCATTTTCAATGGCCCGCGGCCATCGAAGGTGGCGGTGCATCCATGCACCGCGGAACACTCTGCCTCTTGCAGAGCTTCCCCGACGCTCGGGATGGACGAATGATCACGCGCCGCGCCCGGCCCGGCGCGGAACTCGCACGGAGACAAAGCAATGATCGCCCTGTTCCGCAATCTCGCAACGGCAGTCGCCGTGCTGCTGCTCGCCGGCTGCGTCGTGTGGATGAAGCAGCCGCTTTCCGACACCGCCACCGCCACCATCGACGAGGCATTGCTCGGCGCATGGCAGAACACCGATGTCGAGGGTGATCACGTCGAGCTCGACATCACGCGCTCCGGCGAGCACCTGGTGCTGATCGCGCTGACGACGGTGAAGCCCGACGGCGGCCGAAGCCTAGCGCAGTACAAGGCGCAGACGACGGTCGTGGGCGAACGCCGCTACCTGAGCGTCATGGACATGAGGCCGGGCAGACGGGAGATCGGCTTGATGATCGTGAAGTACCACGCCTCCCCCCGGGAGCTCGCCGTCTCGCTCATCGACGAGGACGAGGTGAAGCGGGCGATACGCAATGGTGAGATCGAAGGCATGGTCGAGGCCAACTCCGAGTTCGCCGATGCGACGATCGAGGCGCGGCCCGAGAAGCTGCTGGCCTTCCTCGCGAGCAACGACGCGGCGCTGTTCCCGAAGAGCGTCGCCTTCACGCGCCGGGACGGACCGCCGGCGGCGGCCGCCCCCTGACCCGGCGGCTCGGCGCGCCGGCGGGTCAGTGGCGCTCGATGTCGCCCTCGGCGACGCCGAGTGTCCGCATCAAATCGGCGACCTCCCCGGCCGCCTCTTCCAGCCGCGATTCCTCGGTGCCGCGCAGCACGATGCTGACCGCGACACGGCTCTCGCGCGCGAAGGGGTAGCTGCCGATACCGACGTCCGGATATCGGCGCTGGATCTCCGCCAGGCCCTCGGCCAGGCGGCTCTCCCCGAGCGGCGCGGTGAGGGTGCGCGAGCGGATGGGCTCGCATTCCTGCAACTGATCCTGCAGCGACTCGAACATCGCCTGCATGATGACCGGCACGCCTGCCAGCACGAACACGTTGCCCAGCCTGAAGCCGGGCGCGCTGCTGATGCGGTTGTCGATGAGGGCGCTGCCCTCCGGCACCGTCGCCATCTTCAGCCGCGGCGCCGACAGCGTCTCCACGCCGTAGTACTTCTTCAGCTTCTCCTCGGCGACCGGATCGATCACGAGTCTGCGCCCGAAGGCGCGCGCGATGGCCGCGGCGGTGATGTCGTCATGGGTGGGACCGATTCCGCCGGTGGTGAAGACGTAGGTGTAGCGCTCGCTCAGGGCGCGCACCGCGCCTACGATCTCCTCCTCCTCGTCGCTCACGAAACGGGCCTCGGCCAGCCGTATGCCGCGCGCGGCCAGCCTCTGCCCGAGGTACGCGAGGTTGGTGTCCTGCGTCCTCCCCGAGAGCAGCTCGTTGCCGATTACCAGCGCCGCGGCCGTGGCCGCTTTCTCGCTCATCGTTCGCACCCCAGCCGATTCAGCAACCACAAAAAACAAAGGGCAGACAGGTTTCCCTGTCCGCCCCACTCCTCATGAACGTCGTGTTTGTTGTCCGAACCGCTGTGCTTCCGCCGCTTGTTGTTGTAGTGACGACGGACAACGGCCGATTTTTTCGACGTCAGATTTACAGCAACGGAACGATCAGCAACGCGACGATGTTGATGATCTTGATGAGCGGGTTCACCGCCGGCCCAGCCGTATCCTTGTACGGATCGCCGACTGTGTCACCCGTCACCGCGGCCTTGTGGGCATCCGAGCCCTTGCCGCCGAAGTTCCCCTCCTCGATGTATTTCTTGGCGTTGTCCCACGCGCCGCCGCCGGTGCACATGGAGATGGCGACGAAGATGCCGGTGACGATCGTGCCCATGAGCAGTCCGCCGACCGCCATGCGCGCGGCGTGTTCACCCATGGCGAGACGGATGATGAGCGCGAGCACGATTGGGGTCAATACCGGCAGCAGCGACGGAATGACCATCTCCTTGATCGCCGCCTTCGTCAGCAGGTCCACCGCGCGGCCGTACTCCGGCTTGGCGGTGCCCTCCATGATGCCCTTGATCTCGCGGAACTGGCGGCGCACCTCGACCACCACGGAGCCGGCGGCGCGGCCCACCGCCTCCATCGCCATCGCCCCGAAGAGATAGGGGATGAGGCCGCCGATGAACAGGCCGATGATGACCGCCGGGGTGTCGAGATTGAAGTCCACGAGCTTGCCCGCGGACTCCAGGCTGTGGGTGAAGTCCGCGAACAGCACCAGGGCGGCCAGACCGGCGGAGCCGATCGCGTAGCCCTTGGTGACTGCCTTGGTGGTGTTGCCCACGGCATCGAGCGGGTCGGTGATGTTGCGGATCTCCGGACCGAGCTCGGCCATCTCGGCGATCCCGCCGGCGTTGTCGGTGATCGGGCCGTAGGCGTCCAGGGCCACGATGATGCCGGCCATCGACAGCATCGAGGTCGCCGCGATCGCGATGCCATACAGGCCGGCCAGCGTGTAGGAGGCCCATATCGCGATGCAAACGAAGATCACCGGCCAGGCCGTGGATTTCATCGAGACCGCGAGGCCGGCGATGATGTTGGTCGCGTGCCCGGTGGTCGAGGCCTGGGCGACGTAACGCACGGGCTTGAATTCGGTGCCGGTGTAGTACTCGGTGATCCACACCATCGCCGCAGTCAGAGCCAGTCCGATGAGCGCGCAGCCGTAATAGGCGTTGACGCCATGCTCGCCGATGCCGGCCATGAACTTCTGCGTAACCGGGTAGAAGGCGATCGCCGCCAGCACGCCGGCAACGATGAGCCCGCGATACAGCGCGTTCATGATCTTGCCGCCCTCGCGGGCCTTGACGAAGAAGGATCCGATCACCGAGGCGATGATGGAGACACCACCGATCACCAGCGGATACAACACTGCGCCGTCGGTCTTCAGCAGCAGGGCGCCCAGCAGCATGGTGGCGATGATCGTCACCGCGTAGGTTTCGAACAGGTCGGCGGCCATGCCGGCGCAGTCGCCGACGTTGTCGCCGACGTTGTCCGCGATCACGGC